>Ga0193751_1000032_pt1 | contig 121636 bp, 118 predicted proteins | sample L1c2metaG_FD_143050 | JGI IMG/M metagenome (GOLD analysis project Ga0193751, IMG submission 143050) | Soil microbial communities from a riparian zone of the East river system, Colorado, United States - L1c2 | ecosystem: Environmental > Terrestrial > Soil > Riparian zone | place: USA: East... | reverse complement strand
TCAAGCGCGCGATACTCTCGTTCCGCGTGGCGACGTCGAGCTCCAGCCTTTTGCGCTCGACCTCAACTTGTCGCGCCTTGTGCTTGATAGCCTCAAGGCTGGCGGCGCTTTCAGCGAGCTGCGATTCAAGATGTTTTCGTTGTAGCGGCAGATTTCTAATTTCATTCTCGATTTGCCTGATCCTTTGCTGTCGATCTTGAAGGACGAGTAGTTGTTCCAGTTCAGCCTGCACGTGCGCTGAAGTTATTAAGTTGGCGAAGCGGCGTCAATCGCGTCGGCCACCTTTGGCCGCATCGATCGCGTCCAGCGCTTGTTCCGGTCGCGCGCGCACCGCGATGTTTTCGGTCAAGTTCGCCCACTGCACCGTGCCGCTCGCGTCAACGTAAAACTCAGCTGGACGTGCGATGTCGGTGTTTTTCGGCCCCGCGGCGCGATGAAGCAGATCGTAACGGCGAATGACTGCCGCGTCCGCGTCAGAAAGTAGCGGAAAGGCGAAGTCCAATTTCTGAGAATGCCCGCGATTTATTTCGACGGCATCGACGCTGATGGCCGCGACATGCACACCGCGCCCGGTGAAATCCGAAAGATGATTCTGAAAACTCCGCAACTCGGAGTTACATAGAGGTCACCAGTGCCCCCGATAAAAAATCAGGACCGCGCCGTCGGGAGAAAGCAGATCGGTCAACGCCACTGACTTTCCGTTTTGATCGGGCAATGAGAACTCCGGCGCTTTTTCGCCGACCCGCGGGGCTTGTGCCGAGATCGGAACCTGTCGAAGCACATAAAAAATCTCGTAGGCAAAAAAAGCGAAGAGAAAAAGGCTGAGGGCAGCGAAGATCGAACCGAAAACTTTGCCACGATAAACTTGCGGCCGTCCAAAGGCGCGGAACAGGCCGACCAGCAGCAGAGTGACGCCGATGCCGAACAACAAAAGATTCGCCCACGGAAAATCGCGCGTGAATGGAAACCGGGCGAAAAATTCGTAACTAAACAGCCCGCCGATAGCGACAACGAATCCGATCCAGAGCGGCCAATTCCATTTCCGGTTCATGTCGATCTTGCCGACGCCATTCCCAGGATCCAGCGATAGAGCACAAATGCGATGATCGCGAATGCGAGCCCGCCAACGATGATCCCGGCTGTTTCATACGCCGGCCCAACCACGGAGAGCGGCGCGTCCTTCCCGGAGAATACCACGATTGCCGATATGACGACGCCGAGAATCCCCTCGCCGACGATCAAGCCCGACGCAAGCAGCACACCCAGCTGTTTGGTCGCTTCGGGTCTTGGAGTGCGATCAGCCCGCTGATCGAAAAACCAGCCGACGATCGCGCCAACGACAATCATCAGCGTGCTTTGCGTCGGCAGATAAATTCCAAGGCCGACCGCCAATGGCGGAACGTGCATGTGCTTCGTCGTGCGACGGAGGATCTCGTCGAGCAGAATAATTCCAACGCCGATCATGCCGCCGATTCGAATCAGGCTCCAATCGATGTCACCAGAGATCACGCCTTTCGCAAGTGACGAGATCAGGCCGGCTTGCGGCGCCGGCAGTGGATGCGGACGCAAATCCGCGCCCGGTGCGCCAACGAACCCGTAGGCGTGATTGACCAAATCGAGGACCGGCGGAATGACCAGAGCGCCTGCGATCACGCCGAAAATCAGAGCGACCTGCTGCTTCCATGGCGTCGCGTCGACAAGCTGGCCGGTCTTCAGGTCTTGCAGGTTGTTGTTGGCAATCGCCGCCACATTGAAGACCACAGCCGTTGTGAACAGCGCGAACGCAATCAGCGCTTTGCCCGCGTCCGGACCGACGTACGGCTTTACGCCCATCACCAGAAGCAACGCCGCGCCGATCACGACCAAAATTCCGATGCCGGAGAGCGGACTATTCGAGGAACCAATCAGCCCAGCCATGTAACCGCACACCGCCGAAACGAAAAAGCTCATCAACACGATGTAAGTCACGCCGCCAATGATGAGCGTCGGCAAATGCGCGCCGAGACCGCTTGAGGTCCCAAAATAGCCGAGCAACCAACCGATCGGCAGCATGCAAACCAACGTCACGACGCCGACAATGCCGATCGGGATGTCGCGTTCAGTAATTGGCAGCGTGTCGGCCTTGCCCGCTTTGCGCGCGCGCGATGCAGCCATCGCGCTGGTGAGGCCCCGCGCAACTGGCTTTACCAACTTGAGCAACGTCCAAATCGCCGAAACGCCGATCGCGCCCGCGCCGACAAAACGGACTTTCGTGCTCCAAGTTTTTTGAGCGATCGCGGCCGCAGCTGTTGTGAGATCCACGGCCATCGCCGAAAAATGCGGAACACCCCAGCCCCAGCCGATGAATGCGCCGATCAGCATCGCGATACCAACCGAAAGACCGACCAAATGTCCGATCCCGAGAAGCGCGAATGACAAAAAGAAATCGTAACCGCTTACTGCTCCGCGCCGACCGATCCGAAAAGTTTGCGCGACGTCCGCGGCGAAAACTTGCGTTGCCACGATGACGGCAAATACCGCGGAGACGATCGATCCCCACAAAACCGCGAGCAATCCGGCGCGGCCGTGTTCGATGTCGGACGCATGCTTTCCTTCATCACCACTGCCGACCTTCAAAACTTCAGCGCAGGCGACGCCTTCCGGATACGGCAAATCCGAAGTTGTGACCAACGCACGCCGAAGCGGAATCGAATACATCACGCCAAGAATTCCACCGAGCGCGCAAATCCAGAACGAGGTCCAGAAGGGAAACTCAGTCCAATAGCCAATCATGATCAGACCCGGCAGCACGAAAATGATCGACGATAGCGTGCCCGCCGCCGAGGCGACTGTTTGCACAATATTGTTTTCCTGGACCGTTGCATCGCGGAAGCCGCGCAGGATCGCCATTGAAATGACCGCCGCCGGAATTGATGTCGAAAACGTGAGCCCAGCCTTGAGACCGAAATAGACATTGGCCGCGGTGAAAACCAAGGTGATGAAGATGCCTATGATAAGACCGCGAAGAGTGAGTTCTTTACGCATGTTCGCTAGAGTGTGGGCCGATCGACGCGAGCGGAGAATAGGTTGGAACTGCCGAACGGGTCAAGACGGTGTCGTTTCAACCCGGTGGGCTGATCGATAGTCAAATCGTCATCGTTTCGTCTTCTTAGATCGAGACCCTGATAGAACGAAGCTGATTGCGCGGATCCCAATTAGCCGGCGGGTAGTTGACAGAATTCCAAGGCATGCCGGGTGCGATCCAATTCTTGCGCCACTCTTCGAAGCTAATGCCGCGATCATCATCACTCACACCGAATTGAAAGCCGCAACTCGGGCAGATTTCGTAAGAACCTGCCGTACTTTCGCCACGTGGTTTCTCCTCAAGATCTGGAAAACCGCAGACTGGGCACGTAAATTTGATGTCGTAACTCAGTAAATCTCAACCGGCGACCGTTTGCCGTCTTCGGCGCTCCGTTGCCTGGCGCGTTCTTCGCCCAGGGTCGCGACCCGCAATTCCCAGATTTCATTGTCGATCTTGCGAAAAGCGGCTTCGGAAAAATTCGTCGGAGGCGACATCTTTTCCTTGAAATGGGCAATGCTCGCAAGCGCGCGATCAATTTGGTCGCGCGGCAACGTGCCAAGTATCCGTTGGACGTTTTCGATTTCCGGAATCCGGTGGCAAATCATGACCAGATCGTTTCCAGCCCCGATCGCGAGGCGAATTGTTTGCTCGAGGCTATATCCATTTAAAATCGCACCCATGTCGAGGTCGTCGGTCATAATCAATCCGTCGAAGCCAAACTCACTTCGAAGAAGATCGGTAATCACCGGTCGCGATAAGCTCGCCGGAGTCTTCTGCGGTTCGAGCGACGGATACCAACCGTGACAAATCATCAGGCCGTCGACCTTGTCGATTAACTTCCGGAATACGGCCAGCTCGTTCGCATCCAATTCTTCGCGTGTCCGATCGATCTTCGGCAGTTCGTAATGCGCGTCCGATTTCGCGGCCGAGTATCCGGGAAAATGTTTGCCGCAGCTCGCGATCCCCTGCTTTCGCATCGCGTCGTTGAAGGCTCCGGCATTACGCACGACCTGCTCAACTGTTTTGCCGTAACAGCGGCCGCGCAACGAATTGTCGGCGTTGTCGTCGAAAGAAATGTCGAGCACCGGACAAAGATCCAGATTGAATCCGAAAACGCGCAACAAACGTCCGGTGATATCTCCATGCCGCCGGATAAGATCGACGTCGTCTTTGTCGCGCAACTGCTGGGCGTTCGGCGGTTCGTTTCCGATCAAGCGCAATCGCGATACGCGTCCGCCTTCCTGATCGATGGTGATGATCGCTTCCGTTGAACTCAAATCGCGCAAATCGTCGATTAGTTTGCGCAATTGCGTTGCGCTTTCGATGTTGCGCCCGAAAACAATGAAACCGCCCGGCTGCACACGCCGGAACAATTCGGCGCTGGCGGCATCGAGTTCCTTCCCAGGAACACCACACAGTATCAGTTGACCGAGCGAATCACTCTTCATAGTTCTTATGCGGGCTAAGCAAGGTGGATCGAGCAGTCCCTTGCTCGATGCTAGAGAATAATGCGCCTTCGGCGCCAAAATTAACATCGCGCGACGGAGCGCGCGATCCACCTCGAATAAAGAGTATCAGTTGACCGAGCGAACTGTCGTTCATAACTTCGCAACTTAGATGTCGATGCTGACGGTGCGAACGGAAAAGCGGTTGGAATGAGAAAAATCGGCATCTACGGCGGAACGTTCGATCCGATTCATCACGGCCATTTGATTCTTGCCCGCCAAGCGTGCGAAGAACTTGGGCTCGACCAATTGATCTTTGTTCCAGCCGCGCTATCGCCGTTCAAGAAAGCGGCGTACGCGAGCGGCGAAGCGCGATGGTCGATGTTGCAAGCGGCCATTGAAGGCCAGGACGGATTTTCGGCTGACGACTGTGAATTAAAACGGCCGCCGCCTTCCTATAGCATCGACACCGTGCTGCAAATTCGTGAGCGCACGCCCAAGAGTGAATTATTTTGGCTGATCGGTGCGGACAACGTGAGCGGATTAGATAAATGGCATCGTTCGGCCGAACTGAAGAAGCTCGTGCAATTCGTCGTGCTCGACCGCTCTCTCCGCGCGTTGAAGCAACCTTTTCCCGTCATTCAACGCAACATCGACATATCGGCGACTGAAATCCGAAACCGAGTTGCATCCGGCCGCCCCATCCGCTATCTCGTTCCTCGGGCCGTGGAAGAAATTGTTCGCCGCGAAAATCTTTACCGGGAGTCAGCGACATAACCGCAAAACAGTTAGCCACGACCTGCGCCGAGCTTGCCTCGAACAAGAAGGCCGAAGAGATTGTCGTGCTCGATCTGGCCGGCATCTCCAGCTTCACCGATTTCTTCGTTATTTGCTCGGCAACGTCGGAGCCGCAACTCAAGGCCATTGCCAACGAGATTGAGACTCGATTACGAGATGATCATAATCTGCGCGCCGCCGCGATTGACGGCTTCCCGGCGAGTCAATGGATCGTCCTCGATTATCTCGAAGTCGTCATCCACATCTTCCATCGCGACAAGCGCGCGTTTTACAGTCTGGAAGATTTATGGGGCGACGCGCCACGGGTCGCATGGGAAGCGGCCGCGGCCAGCGCCAGCTGAGTTAGCGATCCGCCAATTATTTTGCTGAAGGCGAAGGCGTAACGCTCGCATCACCGGCTTGCGGCGATTTCACGTCCATCAGCTCCACTTCGAAAATCAGGGGCGAATTCGGTGGAATTCCCGGTCGACCTTGCTCGCCGTAGGCGAGATTCGCCGGGATGAAAAGTTGGAGCTTGGAGCCGACCTTCATCAACTGGAGGGCCTCGGTCCAGCCTTTGATGACACCGCTAACTGGAAACGTTGCCGGTTGACCGCGCTTATAAGAACTGTCGAATTCAGTTCCATCCGTCAACGTGCCGCGGTAATTGACCGTGACGGTGTCGCTACTCTTCGGCTGCGCGCCACTGCCTTCTTTCAATACTTTGTACTGCAAACCGCTCCCAGTCGTTTTGACGCCTTCCTTTGTTTTGTTTGCGGCGAGAAATTTTTCCGCCTCAGCCGCGTTCTTTTGAGCGGTCTCTGTTAGTTTTTGTTGCATATCTTTTTCGAATGCCGTCATTGTATCCCTGACTTCCTGCTCACTCATGAGCGGTTTTCTGCCGGACAGAGCGTCTTTGAATCCGGCCGTGAACGCGTCCTGGTTCACATCGACGTTCTGCCGTTTGAAATTAAAACCAACATTGAGGCCGATGGCATAGCTGGCCTTGTCTTTTAAATCTTTCAGTTCGGGCGGTTTTTCTTCCGCCAACACGCTGACTGCGAAGGACAAAGCAACGGCGCTAAGTAGAATAGATTTCATAAATTGAGATTGCGAATGTGATTGCGCTTTAATCTGGAACAGCGCAGAAAGTTGCAACGCTAGTGGAGAAACCGCGCTCGTCAACCCAGCATCGCACCGGCCGCATCTGTGCGGTTTGCCTGCTCTTTATTGCATCCGCCGGGACGGATTGGGCCGCGGAACCGGTTCGTATCTCCGATGCCGACGCGCGTCGAATCGGAAAAAAGATTTGGCAAAACGAAAGTAACGGCACTGTGGCCGGCCTTACCGCATGGAACGCCGGGGAAAATTTCGCTTCCCTTGGAATTGGTCATTTCATTTGGTATCCCCAAGGCGTGCACGGTCCGTTCGATGAAAGCTTCCCAAAACTCCTCGCGTTTGCGCGCGAACGGGATGTCGCCATTCCCGCGTGGCTCAACCAACCCTCCGCCCGTCCCTGGAACTCGCGCGCCGAATTTTCCGGCGCGCAGAATTCCGAGCAAATGCGCGAACTTCGGCAATTTTTATCGCGAACAATCGATCTTCAGGCGCAATTCATGGTTGCGCGTTTGCAACAATCGCTCGGCAAGATGCTCGACGAAGCGGCACCGGCGGATCGCGCCAATGTAGAGCGCCAGTTTGCGCGCGTGGCGGGCACCCCGCACGGCTGTTATGCCTTGGTCGATTACGTGAACTTCAAAGGCGAAGGCGTTTTGCACACCGAACGTTATCGCGGCGAAGGCTGGGGATTACTGCAAGTGCTCAAACAAATGCACGGCAGCGAAAATGGTCCGAGCGCCGCACGCGAATTTTCGAGTTCCGCGGCTGCAATGTTGCGTCGCCGCGTCCAGAATTCGCCACCGGAACGACACGAAGCCCGTTGGTTGCCGGGGTGGCTCAATCGCGTTCACAGCTATAGCGAAAATTCATGAAACGAGTTTGCCTGACAACAATCATCGTCGTGGCAGCGGTCGCGCTCGCCGGATTGGCCAGAGCGCAATTGTTCGGGCCGAAAATGAAGAAACCGAGCGAGCTGATTCAAAAGCAAGCGCCGACGAAGGTAAACCAAGACTTGCTTAAGCAAGCGACGCCGGAAAATACCCATATCGTGGTTTCCATTCCAAAACAGCGCGCTTATCTCATGATTGGTGAGGAAATCGTCGCCGACGCGCCGGTTTCGTCGGGTAAACGGGGACACGAAACGCCGCACGGACACTTTACTATCATGGAGAAGGATCCGAATCATCATTCCAGTCTCTACGGCGACTTCGTAGATCGTTCGGGTCGAGTGGTGCGTGCCGGTGTCAGTGCCCACATTGATTCTGCACCGAGCGGGACGCATTTTGCCGGCGCGACAATGAAATGGTTTCTCCGTCTCACTGGCGAGGGAGTCGGGATGCACATTGGAATCTTGCCAGGATATCCCGCGTCGCACGGTTGCATTCGCGAATCGGTTGACGGCGCGAAATTGTTTTACGATCACGCCAAAGTCGGAACCCCCGTTGACGTCGGCGATCTTTAATCGGCCGACTGCTCATTCTCATCGACCCTCACCTGGCGCTGCGCCTTCCTCTCCCTGGCCGGGGAGAGGAGCGAGGTGAGTGTGGACGCTGTGAGCAATCCAGCGGCCTTGATCACGTGATCAATTTGCGCCGCAGCATCTCGAATGCAGCCTGGGCAGTCAGTTGCTTGAACGTCTCGCGGTCGCTCGGGAAAAATAATTTCTTAACTTTATTCTCCGTTTCAGACGCGAGTGCCACGTAGACCGTGCCGACCGGTTTCTCCTCCGAACCGCCGCTAGGCCCGGCAATTCCGGTCGTCGCCAGCGCATATGTCGATCCTGCGCGCTTCCGCACGCCCTCAGCCATTGCTCGTGCGACTTGTTCGCTAACAGCGCCTTGTTCCTTTATTAATTTCGGATCGACTCCGAGCATGTCGATCTTGGCCTCGTTCGCGTAACAAATATATCCCGCGAGTAAGACTGCGGAGGCACCGGCCACGTTCGTAATCCGGTTCGCAAGTAGTCCGCCAGTGCAGGACTCGGCAATTGCCAGCGTTTGTTTTTTCTTTGTCAGCAATTTGACCAGCACGTCCTCGAGCGCTTCATCCCCGGCAGTGAAAATCGCGTCGGCGAGCTCCGTGCGAATGATTTGATCGGCCTGATCAAGCGCGGCGCGCTCGCCGATGACCCGCACATCCGCTTCGCCCGGTCGCGCACAGTAACCGAGCTCGACTCCCGGAATCGCGAGAATCTTGGTGCCGATGGCTTCTTCGATCAACGATTCGCCCATGGACGCGATCTTATAAAAGCGGCGCTCAAATCGCGGCGGACCTTTGACGATCGAACGCAGGATCGACATCACCGAGTCACGAAACATTGGCTGCAGCTCCCGCGGCGGACCCGGCAGAAGAAAGATGTGCGGCGAACGAATCTTCGGGTTGATGTCCGCCTTTAAATACAATCCCGGCGCGCTTCCGTTTTCGTTTGGGAGAATTTGTGCGCCGGCCGGGACTTGAGCCTGCCGGGCAATGCTCGAAACCCATTTGATTCCGCGCGCTTTAAGCCGCTTCTTCAGCGATTCGATCAACTCGGCGTTCTCGCGCAACTCCAATCCGAGCAACTCAGCAGCGACGTCGCGAGTAATATCGTCGCTCGTTGGACCGAGCCCGCCTGTCACAAAAATAATCTCGGCGCGGGGAAATAAGTCCTGAAGCGTTTCGCCGATTGCCGGCCCGTCTCCAACGGTTCTTCGTTCCTCAATCCGCAATCCAACTGAAAAAATTTCGCGCGCAATGAAAGCCAGATGTGTGTCGTGCACATCGCCCGCCAGAAGCTCGGTGCCGGTGTTAAGAAGGACGGCTCTCATGAACAGAAGCAAACGTTCAACGTCCAACGCTCAACGTCCAACGTTGAAATGAAAATTAAGACTAATTGAACATTCAACGTTGAAAGTTGAACGTTTTCTGCCGAAATCAGGCGGCGTCTTTGTCCTGCTTCTTGCGAATCAGCGGGAGTTTTTTGCCTTCGACCACGGCGCGATTGATCGTGACTTCCGCAATATCTTCCCGGCTCGGCACGTCGTACATGATGTCGAGCATGATCCGCTCGAGCATCGAACGCAACGCGCGAGCGCCAGTGCCTTTCGTGACCGATTGCGCGGCGAGAGCGCGCAACGCGTCTTTCGTCACGGTCAGGCGCACGCCTTCCATCGAGAACAGCTTGGTATATTGCTTGATCATCGCGTTCTTCGTCTCAGTCAGGATTGCGACCATCTCTTCTTCGGTCAGCGTGTCAAGCGAACTGACCACTGGTAAGCGCCCGATAAATTCCGGAATCATTCCGAACGAAAGCAGATCTTCCGGTTCAACGTGCCGAATCGCTTCTTTGCGCAACGCGTCCTCCACTTCGAGCGTCGGACTGCTGAAGCCCATCGTTTTTTGGCCGATGCGTTTCTGAACGATTTTGTCCAGACCGATGAACGCGCCGCCGCAGATGAACAAAATTTTCTCGGTATTGACCTGGATGTATTCCTGGTGGGGATGTTTGCGGCCGCCTTGCGGCGGAACGTTGCAAGTGCTGCCCTCGAGAATTTTCAGCAACGCCTGCTGCACACCTTCCCCCGATACGTCGCGCGTGATCGAAACGTTGTCGGTCTTGCGGCCGATCTTGTCGATCTCGTCGATATAAACGATCCCGATCTCGGCGCGCTTCACGTCGTAATCGGCGTTTTGCAACAAACGCAGGATAATGTTCTCGACATCTTCGCCCACGTAGCCTGCTTCCGTCAGCGTAGTCGCATCCGCGATGCAGAATGGAACATCGAGAATCCGGGCGAGCGTTTTCGCCAAAAGCGTTTTGCCGGAACCGGTTGGTCCGATTAAGAGAATATTGCTCTTCTCGATTTCAACTTCGGCCAATGGATCCGGTTGAAACGCCGCCGAAGAATCCGTCGACGGAGCGCTTTGCAAGACGCGTTTGAAATGATTGTGCACCGCCACGGACAGCGTTTTCTTGGCGACCTCCTGCCCAATCACATATTGATCGAGCATACGGCGGATCTCCTGCGGCTTCGGAACGCGGATGTTGGAAGACTGCCGTCGCGCGTCCTCGTTCAGTTCTTTGTCGAGAATGCTTTTGCAGACGTTGATGCAACTGTCGCAGATATAAACGCCAGGGCCGGCGATCAACTTACGCACCTCGGCGTGGCTCTTGCCACAGAACGAGCACATGGTGAGGTTGGTCGCGCGCGCCATATTTGCCTTTAAAAAAGCAGCTTCTATTCCTCCGATTTGCGTCCGGAGCCACGTTCTGGCTGGTCGCCCGAATGGGCGCCGTCGAGCCCTTTCACTTCCTTGCGAGATTTGATCACTTCGTCAACCAAACCATACAACTTCGCCTCCGCCGCCGACATGTAATAATCGCGGTCTGAATCGAGCCGCACCTGCTCCTCTGGCTTGCCCGTGTGCAGAGAAATAATTCTGATCAACCGCTTCTTCAATTTGAACATGTAATCAACCTGGCGCTCGACATCGCTGGCCGCACCTTGCGCGCCGCCCGAGACCTGGTGAATCATGATGTCGGAATTCGGCAGCGCGAACCTTTTTCCTTTTGTTCCGGCGCAAAGCAGAACTGCCGCCATGCTCGCAGCCATGCCGAGGCAATATGTCGTCACGTCGCAGGTCAGAAATTGCATCGTGTCGTAAACGGCAAGACCGGACGTCACATTGCCGCCCGGCGAATTGATGTAGATGTTGATGTCTTTCTTCGAGTCTTCCATCTGCAGAAAAAGCAACTGCGCGATCACGAGGTTCGCGATGTGATCATCAATCGGCGTCCCGATGAAAACGATGCGGTCCTTCAGTAAGCGCGAATAAATGTCGTAACTGCGCTCGCCGCGGCCAGTTTGTTCCACCACCATCGGCACCAGCACCGATTGGGAACGATTTTCTCTAAGTTCGCTCATTTCTTCGCAGTTTGTTCTTCCGAAACCGGCTGGACGCTAACATTCGCCTTTAGGAAATCAAGAGTCTTGCCGAGCAGAATCTGTTCCGCGAGCGCGTTAAGTCCATCGTGTTCTTCGAGTTCCTTCCGCATCTTATCGCTGGAAATATTGTAATGCTGCGCTTCCTGCCGGATGCGAAGATCGACATCTTCCCGCCTGACTTCGATCTTTTCCTGCTCGGCAATGCGCTCGAGAATGAAATTCGTTTTCAAGCGGTGATGCGCGACGCTGGCCGCCGTCTCGATCAATTCCTTCTCCTTGTCCTTCAGCATTTCGTCGGGAATCCCGCGCGCCCGATTTCTCTGCACCAATTCAGCCAGCGCCCGTTTGGTCTCGTTGCGAAGCAAACTCGGCGGCAAATCGAACTGAATCTTCTCATGTAAATATTTCACGATCTGCGCCTCCTTCGCGCGCTCGACTTCATGCTCTTTCTCATGCTCGAGATCGTGCTCGATCGTGTGACGAAGTTCGGCCAGCGATTTTCCAGGCAGCAGTTTGTTCGCAAACGCATCGTCCACCGCCGGCAAAACCTTTTCTTTGATCTCGTGCAGCGTGACCGTGTAGCTCGCCTGTTTCCCGGCCAATTCCTTGACTAGAAAATCCGCTGGAAGATCGACAACCACCGTCCGCGTCTCCTCCCGCTTTTGACCCACGATCTGCTCGCAAAATTTCGGCAGAAAATTGTCCGCCGCCAAATGCAGCCAGAATTTCTTCCCGCCGTGCAAATTCTTGCTCGCCTGCGGCGCAACTTCGCCGATCGGTTTGCCATCAACTGTTCCTTCAAAATCAATCACGACAAAATCTTCCATCTGCGCGGCGCGCTCAGGAACATCGACAAAGTCCGCCGCTTGATCGCGCAAACGTTCCAGCGTCGCGTCGATCTCGGCCTCCGTTACTTTCGTGTCCGGCAGTTCGACGGGAATATTTTTGTAGTTGGGCAATTTAAACTCCGGCGCGGTCACGACAGTCGCCTGGAACCGCATCGATTTGTCGTCGCCGAAATGGACCTCTTCCAAGTTCGTCAGCGACGCGACCCGCAATTTTTTCTGTTCGATCGCCTCGCGATAACTCTTGGAAACGAGCTTCTTCGTAACTTCGCCCTGAATTTCCTTCCGAAAGCGTTTGTCGATCACCGCCCGCGGCGCTTTGCCCGGCCGATAACCGGGAATTTTCGCGAACCGCGCGAAGCTACTGGCAATCGTGTCCCATTCCTTCGAGACCTCGTCCGGCGGCAATTCGATCTTTAGAGTCGAAATCGATTCCGGCTTCTTTTCCACTTGAACCTTCATCAGCATTTACTGTAGCGGGGCTCTGCGAGCGTCGCATTTATTTTTATCCGCCCGAACAACAAACTATCCGCCAAATACACGAAATGACGCAAAAGATTCGCCAAGTTCGATTTGAATTTAGCGGCTTTTGGCGTGTTTAGCGGACTCTTTTGCCGCGCACGTAAACGGCGTGCGTTTGCGGAAGCCCGAACCAATAGGCAAGCTCGCGATAATCCTCGCAGTCAAATACGGCGACATTCGCCGCCTTACCGGCCTCCAACGAACCGATATCGCCGCGGTTTAACGAATACGCGGCATTGATCGTCGACGCAGTAATCGCTTCAGCCGGCGACATCTTCATTTGGGTGCACGCCAGCGACAGAATCATCGGGATCGATGGCGTGGGCGATGAACCCGGATTGAAATCGGTCGCAAGCACGACCGCTAATCCGGCCTCAATCATCTCGCGAGCGCGCGGATACGATGTCGATCCAAGCGCATAAACAGATCCCGGCAGCAAAACTGGCTGCACGTTTGCTGTTTTTAACGCGGCTATCCCCTGCTCGTCGGTTTTCTCCAAGTGGTCCGCCGTCGCGGCGCCGAGTTCCGCCATCAACTTCGCGCCGCCGGTATTCGTCAGTTGATCGACATGGCCACGCAGTTTGAGCCCGAGCTTCTTTGCCGCAGACAAAATTTTCCGCGATTGCTCGACGTCGAAATAGCCGAGCTCGCAAAAAACATCGCAAAACTCGGCCAACCTCTCTTTCGCAACGCGCGGCAGCATTTCGTTGATCACGAGATCGATATACTCGCCGGCGGAACTTTCGCGCGGGACGGCATGAGCACCGAGAAACGTTGGCACAACTTCGAGCGGCGTTTCCTGATTCAATCGCTGCATCACGCGCAAAATCTTAAGCTCGTCGTCGAGTGTGATGCCGTAGCCCGATTTCGCCTCAACGGTCGTCGTGCCGCATTTCAAAAACCATTCGGCATGCTTCGTCACCTGCGCGAAAAGATCGGCCTCGCTCGCCGCCCGCGTTTTCTCCACCGTTGACCAAATTCCGCCACCGGCCTTGGCAATTTGTTCGTAGCCTTCGCCACGCGCTCGCCGCTCGAAATCCTCCAGTCGATTTCCCCCGAAAACTAGATGGGTGTGCGCATCAACAAATCCGGGAAGCACAAGCCGCCCGCCGAGATCGATAATCTCCGCGTCACGCGCTGCCTTTTCGATTTCATCGCTCGGGCCGACGATGTCGAGCTTGCCGTCGCGAATAAGCAGTCCGCCGTCACGAATGATTCCCAGCTCGGACAATTTATTGCCAATGCGCGGACGTTGCGGGCCCGCCAGGGTGACGAGCTCCGCTGCGTGAAGAAGAGCGAGAGACTTCAAGTCAGTTTGCTCTGCACGATCTGATCGATCTTCTTGAACGCGGACTCTGAATCTTCCTGCAGCTTACGAACTTTCTTCTGAAGATCAGATTTGAACTTTTCATCCTTCAGCGCTGCGAGATTGATCCGAACATTCAACGCTGCGCTATCGATGCACGCGCGAGTGGCGCAAATTCCGACGCCCACATCTGAAATCGAATTCGGATTTCCCTTCTCCGCCATTTCCGCCAGCAGCTCGTAGGATTTTGATGAGGTCTCCATCACTTTGAGCGGAATCTCCGCCGCGTGTTTGGTCGCCGATTCAATTGCAGTTGTGCGCACTGCTTTTTCTTCGACCGATTGCTTCGGGAGTGCGAACGCGTCCATCACCTTGTTGAAAGCTGCGGTGTCTTCGTCCACCAGCGCGAGCAGTTCGTCTTTGAGTTGCTGCGCTTTCACCGCCCACTTGCTGAAATATTCGAGCTTATCGTCCCAGCCTCGTTTGCCGGCAGAGAGGTTCGCCACCATTCCGCCAAGCGACGCGCCGAGCGCGCCCATCAGCGCCGCGACCGAACCGCCGCCCGGCGCGGGCGAATCGCTCAGGGTTTCGTTGCAAAAGTCTCGCAGGTTCATTTTCACCAGCGATTTCGAATCCGATTCAATCTTTAATTCAATCACTTTTTCTTTCGGATCGAAATGTCTCAATTCGCTCAACCCCATCGAGCGGACTGCGATGTCGATCAGCTCTTCCTCCGAAGCGCCCTCCGACCATTTCTGTTTCCGCAAAAAATAGCGGCCGGCGTCAGTGAGACATTTCTTCGGCACCATCCCGACAATCTCAGAGCCGGTGACACGGAGACCGCGTTTGCTCGCTGCTACGAAGCAGGCATCGAAGGCTGCGTGCAACGGCGTCTCTTCGATATTCGTCAGGTTCATCGACACTTGCGCGATCCCATACTCCTTCACGAACCAACCAATCGCTTTGACGTGCTTCAACATTCCAGGAATGCGAACCGGCTCGCCATTTGCGTCGAGAACCTTTTTTCCCGAAGGCGTACCATCTTCCGTTTTGAACCTTCCTTGTTCGCGAACATCGAACGCAACCGAGTTGGCGCGCCGCACCGATTTCGTGTTCAGGTTGACGTTGTAAGCGACGAGAAATTCTCGCGTGCCGATCGCGGTCGCGCCTGCTTTCTCGTTGAGTTTGGCTGGCCCGAAGTCTGGCTTCCATTCCGGCTGTTTTATCTTCTCAGAAAAACCTTCGTATTCGCCGGCGCGAATCACCGCGAGATTGGAGCGCGATTTATCTTTCGCTGCCTTTTCGTAGAGATAAACCGGGATCTTTAATTCTTCGCCGACCCGCTTTCCCAATTTCTGCGCGGAAGCGATCGCTTCCTCCCAGCTGACATTGCTCACCGGAATAAACGGACAGACATCGGTCGCGCCCATGCGTGGATGCGCGCCTTTGTGTTTGCGCATGTCGATCAATTCCGCCGCTTTCTGAATTCCGCGAAACGCCGCTTCAACCGCGGCTTCCGGACTTCCGACAAAAGTGACAACGGTGCGATTCGTGGTCGCGCCAGGATCGACATCGAGCAGCGAAACGCCCTCAGTCGACTTAATCGCGTCGGAGATCTGCCGAATCACATCCGCGTCGCGCCCTTCCGAAAAGTTCGGTACACACTCGATTAGTTTTTCCATGCTCAATCGCGCGGCTTTGGCGGCATCGGGATGTCGATCTTCTGTTTCGCCGCGAAGTCAATTGCGCGCGAGTAACCGGCGTCGACGTGCCGCAGAACGCCCATTCCCGGATCGCTCGTGAGAACGCGCTCTAATCTGCGCTTGGAGTTGTCGGTGCCGTCGGCGACGACGACCATTCCGGCGTGTTGTGAGTAACCGATGCCGACACCGCCACCGTTGTGAATTGAAATCCATGACGCGCCCGCCGCCGTGTTGACGAGCGCGTTTAATAGCGGCCAATCAGCGATGGCGTCGCTGCCATCAATTATCCCTTCGGTTTCGCGATTGGGCGATGCTACCGAGCCGGCGTCGAGATGATCGCGGCCGATCACAATCGGCGCTTTGATCTGGCCGCGTTTAACGAGCTCGTTCATAGCTTCGCCAAATTCGGCGCGTTCGCCGTAACCGAGCCAGCAAATCCGCGCGGGCAGACCTTGAAATTGGATCCGCTCTTTCGCGAGTTTCATCCACCGCCTGAGCGTTCGGTTTTTGGGAAACAATTCGAGCGCGAGCTGGTCTGTGCGCGCGATGTCGTCCGGCTCTCCGCTCAACGCCACCCAACGAAACGGGCCGCGCCCTTCGCAAAACAGGGGGCGAATGTATTCCGGAACGAAACCGGGAATGTCGAATGCGTTTTTAACACCAGCCTTCTGCGCTTGTGCGCGAATGTTATTCCCGTAATCAAACGTGACCGCGCCTTTCTTTTGCAACGCAAGCATCGCCTCGACGTGAACCGCCATGGACTGCATCGCGCGCTCGATGTATTCGTCCGGATTCTTTCTCCGCAACGCGAGCGCGTCCTCCAGCTGCATTCCGTGCGGCACATAGCCGTTGAGCGCGTCGTGCGCGCTCGTTTGATCGGTCAGAACATCGGGAACAACGCTGCGCTTCACAATTTCCGGTAAAACATCGGCGCAATTCCCGACAAGTCCGACCGAAATCGATTGTCGATCTTTGCGCGCTGTTTCGATCAACTTCAACGCGTCACCGAGCGAGCGGGCGATCTTATCACAGTAACCGCTCTTCAGTCTTTTCTCGATTCGCACCGGATCTACTTCGACGCCGAGAAAAACGGCCCCGTTCATGGTAGCGGCAAGCGGTTGCGCGCCGCCCATTCCGCCGAGACCGCCGGTTAAAACAAATTTTCCTTCGAGCGAGCCGTCGAAATGTTTTCTTCCGGCGGCGGCGAAGGTTTCGAACGTGCCCTGCACGATTCCCTGGCTGCCGATGTAAATCCATGAGCCGGCGGTCATTTGGCCGTACATCGTCAATCCGAGACGCTCGAGACGGTTGAACTCGGCGTAATTGTTCCATTGTCCAACGAGATTCGAATTCGCGATCAGAACACGCGGCGCTTCGTCGTGTGTTCGAAATTTTCCCACAGGCTTGCCTGATTGAATGAGCAAAGATTCGTCGTTTTTCAATTCGCGGAGCGAACGAACGATCGCATCGAATGCATCCCAACTCCGCGCCGCCCGACCGGTCCCGCCGTAAACGATGAGCTGATCCGGATTCTCTGCGACGTCCGGATCGAGATTGTTCATCAGCATCCGCATCGCGGCTTCCTGATGCCAGCCTTTACAACTCAAGTCGCTCCCGCGCGGCGCGCGAATGGTCCGAGCCGGACTGGCGGATCGTTTCCCGCTCATAAATTGTCGAATCCACCGGCGCGAATCTTCTGGGCCACCCGCGCGATGTCGCCTGACAGTGCCCGATCTGCTGTCAGCGGTTTGGCGACTTCCCTAACGAGTTTAAAGGCGCATTCGACACCTTTGCCGGCGTGCAATGGGCGGCGGTGTTCAAGCGCTTCGGCGCCGGCGAGCAATTCGATCGCAAACAAATTCTCGGCAAGATCAACAATCGACCGCAATTTGAGCGCGCTGGTCATGCCCATCGACACGTGGTCCTCTTTGCCACCCGACGTGGGCACGTTGTCGACGCTGGCCGGGTGCGCAAGCACGCGCGCTTCGTTTAACAGCGAGGCCCCAGCGACATGCGCGATCATGAAACCTGATTCCAAGCCTGCGTTGCGCGCCAGAAATGCCGGCAGCCCTTCGCTCTTGTCCGGATTCACCAGTCGATCGATGCGGCGCTCGCTGATGCTCATGAGATCGGTAAGTCCAATCGCGGCGTAATCGAACGCGAGCGCGAGCGGCGCACCGTGAAAATTTCCACCGGAGACGACGTCGCCGCTGTCAGCAAATACGAGTGGATTATCGGTCGCCGATGCGGATTCGACCGACAAAATCTGCTCGCAATGAGCGAGAACGTCGCGGACCGCGCCGTGCACTTGCGGCATGCAACGCACGCTGTAGGCGTCCTGGACACGCGGATCATTTTTGCGATGCGATTCTCGAATCTCGCTGTCCTGCAAGAGCGAGTTCAAATGAGCAGCAACCGCTTTTTGTCCGGGATGCGGCCGCGCTTCTTGCAGACGTGGATCGAATGCAGCCGGCGTGTCGCGCAAACCTTCGAGCGTCATCGCGCCGGCAACGTCGGCAATATTTGTTAGGCGTTTCCCACGCAAGATCGACAATCCCCCGACCGCATGCATGGCCTGAGTGCCGTTCAACAACGCGAGACCTTCTTTGGCCTCCAACTTCACGGGCTTTAATTTCGCCCGCTTAAGCGCTTCGCCACTATCCATCCGGTTTCCGGCAAAGAACGCTTCGCCTTCGCTGATCAAACTCAAAGCGAGATGCGCCAATGGCGCGAGATCGCCACTTGCACCGACCGATCCTTTTTCCGGAACGAATGGATGCACGCGCTGATTGAGCATCTGACAAAGCAGTTCAATAACTTCCGGGCGAACGCCGCTGAATCCAAGTGCGAGGACGTTTGCGCGCAGCAACATCATCGCGCGCACTTCCGGCTCGGATAGTGGCGGACCGATTCCGCAGGCGTGACTGCGAACGAGATTGAGTTGAAGCGCGCCGATTTCGTTGGGTGGAATCCGCACGTCCGCGAGCTTGCCAAAGCCGGTGTTAACGCCATACACCACCGCTTCGCGCGTAACGATGTCGTCCACTACTTTGCGCGACGCAAAAATGCGCGGGCGCGCCGAAGCCGCGATTTGCACTGGTTCGTGTCCATAAGCAACGGCGGCAATCTCCTCGAGTGAGAGCGGGCTACCGTTTAATTCCATGAGACCAATTTTAGTGACAACTCGAGCAAATGGAAGGCGGCGGCGGCCCTATCGCTGGTGCTTCGGCTCTGCTTTGACGGATTGATTTTCCTGGAGCAAGGCGGTTTCCTGCAAATCCTCTTTCCATGCTGTAATTCCGGTATGGAGATGTCCTCCCAAATGACCAAGTAAGCCGCGGCGTCCAGCTTCGTATTCGTGGTCATTTTTGACCGGGCACCAAAATAATCGGCCACCTCTGCGCCAGCCATCGAGGACAATCCCGTCCGCAAAAGGCTGGTTCCGTGCCGTGACCACCAAAGCATTGTTCTCGTCCGATTCTTTTGCGTAAGCAGCGCCCCAGTGAAGGACGAGGGTCTTGAAATGAAGCTCCTTCAAGCGCGCACCGATATCGCGGGTGTAATCGGCACAGATGCCACGCTTTTTAGCGCCAACGTTAATGAGGAAATTGTGGACCGCGGGATCTCCGGTGACACCATATTCGCGGGCGAGACGGCGCGACATGGTGTGAGCAGTCACGGACAACAGTTCAGCTTCGTACGGATCGACAGCACGGGGCGCGAGCGCGACGAGCGCGTCACGCAAGTCAATGGCTGATTTCTCGTCTTGCGCCCAAACCGAAGTCGAGCAGACGGCAAATGCGAAGATCAGAACCCACCTGAAATTCACGTTTATAACATTTATTAGAAAAGGCCAGGCCGCCAAAGCGACCTGGCCTTCTTGTCAAAGGCATCCCTGTTTGGGACGACTTGGACGAAGGGGTTACTTCGAGTATCCGTGTGTGGAACCCGTTGTTGTCGTAACAGCCGCTTCTTTGTGTTGAGCGCACGCCCCCAAGCTGAGAGCGCCCGCTAAAACGGCCATGATCATGATCGCTTTGATGAATTTCAATCTAGTCTCGCCTCCTTTCGGTTGTGTTGCTCCGGTTCTTCTAGGCGTGGAACACCCTCGAAGCAACGCTTTTTTGGATGTTTTGTCCGTACAGGCTATTCGCGGATGACCACCTGCGTGGTTTCATCAACCAGCGCAAATAATTCGATCACGTCCGCGTTGCGCATCCGGATGCAACCGTGACTCGCCGGCGTTCCAATTTCATCCTGATGTTTCGTCCCGTGAATGTAAATGAACCGGTCGCGCGTGTTCGCATTCTCCTCCTCCAGGCCATCAAGCCAAAGAATTCGTGAGGTAATGAAATCTTCGGTGTCAGGAAGCCGATCATCGGGTCCAAGCGCGACGCGTGCTTTAAAAATTGTTCCCGGTGCGGCGCCGTCTCCGATTTTTTCCGCGATGCGAAATCTGCCCAGCGGCGTTTTCAAGCTGCCTTCCTCAGTCCCGATTCCAAAACGTGAAGTAGAAATCGGGTAGGAACGGAGTTCTTCACCGTCACGGGTCAAAATGAGACGTTGATCGCGAACGAAGACGTCGATTTTGGTTCGGGCACTTTGCATCGCTGAAGAGCGGCCTTACAATTCGCCGCAGTGAAAAAAGAATATCACATCGCGGTCGTTGGCGCGACCGGTGCAGTTGGCGCGGAGCTGCTGCGCGTTCTGGAGCGCAGAAATTTTCCAGTTTCGAACCTGCGCGCGCTCGCATCCGCAAGATCCGCCGGACAGAAAGTTCAATTTGGCAACAAGCCAATCATGGTGGAGGAACTCGGCGAAAATTCATTTGACAACATCGACATCGCATTTTTCAGCGCCGGCGGAGAGACTTCCCGAAAGTTCGTCCCGCCCGCCCGCAAAGGGGGCGCGGTTGTGATCGATAACTCGTCGGTTTTCCGAATGGATTCGGACGTTCCGCTGGTTATTCCAGAGATCAACGGGCAGGATGTAAAGGAACATCGCGGTCTCATTGCCAATCCGAATTGCACGACCGCAGTCGCCCTGATGGCGATTTATCCACTGCATCGCGCTTTTGGAATTCGCCGTGTTTTCGCTTCGAGTTATCAAGCTGTTTCCGGCAGTGGCGCACGCGCCATTGCTGAATTGAAGAATCAGGTGGAATCCGCGGCTCAAGATCGGCAATCGCCGCCACAGGTTTATCCGCATCCGATCGCGTTCAACGTCCTGCCACACGTCGATGTTTTTCTCGAGGGCGGTTACACCAAAGAAGAAATGAAAATGCAAAACGAGGGACGCAAGATCATGCATTTGCCGGAATTTCGCGCGTCGGTCACGTGCGTGCGGGTTCCGGTTTATCGGGCCCACTCGGTGGCGGTCAGCGCCGAGTTCGAAAAGGAAGTGTCGGTGGAGCAAGCGCGCGAGGTTTTGGCAAAAGCGCCCGGAATCGAGCTGGTGGATGAACCGCCGAAAAATCGTTATCCAATGCCGTTGACGGTAGCGGGCAAAGATAACTGCGAAGTGGGACGAGTGCGCCTCGATTGCGCGCTGGAGAACGGTCTTGCCTTTTGGGTATCGGGCGATCAACTCCTCAAAGGAGCGGCGCTGAACGCGGTGCAGATTGCCGAACTGCTGTGACTGCGGCCGACACGGCCGCTTCTACAACTTATTCTGTCGATCTTGCCTGTCACGCCGTGGCCTTGGCGGAGGCGGATACAAAACGGCCCCGGAAAGTCCGGGGCCGCTCGCTTTAATGTTATAGAGCGTTGGGATTACTGTGGACCAGGCGTTGGCGTCGCGCCTTTCTCTTTACCCTCGTGTTTTTTCTCGCCTGGTTGGCTTGTGGGCGCTTGTGCACCGGTCGGCGGCGGCTCGTTCACGCCTTCGGCTTTTTGTTTGCCCCGTCCTTCGCCATAAGGACCGCCCTGAGCTCCAGGAGCGCCGCCTTCTTGACCGGATGGGGACATTCCCGGCTGCTCGATGCGTTTATTATGCTTGCCGCCTGGTTGATTGAAACTTTCGCCCGGGCTGCTAACGCCACCTGGCGTTGGCTGGTAGCCACGTTCCAATCCTTTTCGTTTTCCTTCTGGCGCGGTAACGCCTTCGGGACCGGGAGTCGCCCCAGTCGCAGGCGTGCCGCCAAATCTCTCGTCGCGTTTGCCTTTACTCGGCTTCCCATACTCCGGCGCGCCCAACGGGCTTGCGATGCCCTCAGGACTCGCGATTGGGCCAGTCGGCGGCGGTGTTGCACCGAATTTTTCGGCACGTTTGCCTTTATTCGCCTTGCCATATTCTGGCGCAATGCTCGGTGAAGTTGCCACACTTGGAGACGCCATTGGTGCAGTGGCTGCGCCCGGTTGCATCTGCTCACTCGCCTTGCCTTTGTGTTTACCTTTCTCCGGAAACGCCGGGCTCGTTGTTGGGGACGTCACAGCACCTGCCGGACTCCCGGTTGCGCCGGCCTGGAATTGCTCGGCCGCTTTGCCTTTGTGTTTGCCTTTTTCAACTGGTGCCATGCCAGGTGCCCATGATGCCGAGGGCGAGCCCGAAGCGCTCGCGCCAGCTGCCGCCGCGGCGTTTCCACCAGCTGTCGGTGGAGGAACCTTCTTCAAATCCTGGGTTTTGATTTTTTCCTTAAGTTGAGTCTGTGCATTGGCGTCACCAGCGACCGACCAACCGCGCTCAACCCTGCCCTCCGCCACTTTCGTTTTCACCGTCTGCGGCGCAATTTGCTTGGCCGACTTGTTGATTTTCATTGGAGCGGCAACGACTAAAGCATTGCCCTGCACTTTCGTTAGGCCGCCTGATTTTGCCGCCGCGGTAACATCGACATTCGCCTGTCGTTCGAGTTTCAGTTTTTGGATCGGGCGGCTCGAGTACTGATTTACGGTGTTGAGATCAGGTCCGTAATTGTAAACCGTTTTATTTTTGTAAGTGATGTTGGTGACGTTCACCGTTTGGTTGACGTAGGTCACGTTCTGCGAAACATCGACAATACGGGAACGCAGGACGGGCTCGCCGATGTAACGGACGTCAACGAAATTGTAATACCCCGGACCGATATCGAACTCGACGTCGAGCTGGCCAGTGAGCGGCCGGCTTTCGTAAACTACTTCTGTTTCCGGGGGCAGCGGCGCCCAACCAGCGTAACCGCCACCGAAACGCCAGGAGACCCAGGCCGGGCCCCATTCATAACCGGGTCTCCAGACCCAGCCGTAATCGGCCAGCCTGACCCAGCGTCCATAATGGTAGGTGGCCCACCCGAAATCCTCGTATGATACCCATGTCCATCCCTCATCGGTGTAGGCCCAGTAGCCATCAGCGTACGGTCGCCAGGAGGCATCGCTCACGGCAACGTCCGGTTGCCAGCAGTAGCCGTAATTGCCGACCTCGACCCAGCTCCCGCCATTCAGGTTGTTGTAAAAGAAATCGACCGAAACATCCTGGCTTTTTGCCTGTGGCACAAAGGGCACAAGAAGGACGGTTAACGCACAAACAAACAGCAGTTTTTTCATAATCTGGTTAATAGTTTTGGAGCGTTGGACTTTCGCGGGGAGAAGTTTATTCACCGGTTTCCCGCTTCGCAAACACCACGACCCCACTAAGATATCGCAGCTGCCGCGATCAGCGCGGGCGCAAAACAAGAAATGATCTCACCCGATGCCGACAAACCGACAGGACCTGTGCCTGCCGCGGATCAACGGACTGGACGATTTTATTATAATCGGCCACGGAATTAATCGGTTGCTGATTCACTTCCTCAATCACGTCGCCCTTTTGGAGATCGGCAACACCCGCGTCTGGATCAACCGCGGTTACCGCAACACCATGAACGCCGTTCGGCAGATCCAGTTGGCGCGCCAGCTCGGGAGTTAGCGGAGCAACGTGAATTCCGGCGAGCGCATTGCCGCCTTCATTCTCTTCGCCCGGTGTTGGCTTTGCCGGCGGTTGTTGCGGTAAGACGCGACCGGTTTGATATCCCACCGGCTGCTCTTTAATTTGCGTCGCCACGGTCATCGTTTTTCCCGCGCGCACAATTTCGAGTTCAACTCTCTTATTCAAGTCGGCTTGCGAAACCAGGTTACGTAAATCGGTAAAGCTTTTCACTTCGTGACCATCAAATTTTTTGATCACGTCGCCTTTTTGCAGGTGCGCTTCTTCGGCTGGTGATCCGGGCACGATTTCATCCACCACGACGGCTTCGCCGGGCGATAGGGCAGGTTGCCCCGTTTGCGGAACGCGCATCTGGATGCCGAGATAGCCACGAATAATCCGGCCTTTCTTCAACAAACTCTCCAGGGCAGTGCGGACGGTGTTGGACGGAATGGCGAAGCCGATCCCCTGGGAGCCGCCGCTGCCCGAAATGATCGCGGTATTAATGCCCACCACTTCACCACGCAGGTTGATAAGCGGACCGCCGCTATTGCCCGGATTAATTGCGGCATTTGTCTGGATTAAGTCGCCAAACACATCTGCGCGATTCGGCCGCCCTTTGGAACTTACAATTCCGTCCGTGACCGTTTCGTCGAAACCGAATGGGTTGCCGATCGCAAGAACGAAATCGCCCGCCTGAACGGTATCGGAATCCGCGAGCTTGAGGGGCTTCACTCCCGAATTGTCGATCTTCAGTACTGCAAGGTCGGCTTGCTCATCGGCCCCGACGAGCCGCGCTTTTTCGGTGCGCCCATCGCTCAACTGCACTTCGATCTCGTCCACCTGATCGACCACGTGATTGTTGGTAATGATGTGACCTTCATTGGTGACGATCACGCCCGAACCCAAGGAATTCTGGACCAATGCCTCGTCATTTGGATTTTGAAATCCGCGCGGGCGCCGAAAGAAAAAACCAAACGGGTCGAGCTGATTCTGACGCTCAATCGCGATCTTCTTGGACGTCTTCACGGCCACCACCGACGGCACAACAGCATTGACCAGCGCGCGGCGTTCACGATTCAACGCTTCCAGCGAAGCGACCTGATTGGGGTCGACATTCGGCGAGGACGCAAGCGTGTATTTTTCTGGAGTGGTGCGTTGCAACGTGCTCAAACCGCCATGCTTCAAGCGGTAGTCGTACAACGCAGAGATCGCCAGGCTAAGCAACGCGACAAAGGCAAAAAATTTCAGCAGATTCTTCATTTAGCTAACGTTCGAAAAGGTTCGCCCCTGTTTTTCGACAATCAACTGCTGGAAACGTTGATTCTGCGCCGATGCCAACTTGGGATCGGCCGCGAAGATCGACATCGCTGCCGTCCGGGCGCGACGCATCAATTCCGCGTCTCGCCGAAGATTGCCAATTTTCAGGGCCGGCAGACCGCTCTGGGCCGTGCCCAGCAAATCGCCCGGGCCGCGCAGTTCCCAGTCCGCTTCGGCCACCTCAAAGCCGTCGCTTGTCTTCTCGAGCACGGCCAATTTGGCGGCCGCTTCCGACGACGGTTCGGAGGTGAGCAAAATGCAATACGATTTGTGCTCGCCGCGGCCGATGCGACCTCGGAGTTGATGGAGTTGGGCCAAACCAAATCGCTCCGCATTTTCGACCAACATCACAGTCGCATTTGGAACATCGACACCGACCTCAATCACCGTTGTGCTGATCAGAACTTTTGTTTCGCCGCGGCGAAATCGCTCCATGATTTCCTGCTTTTCCGGGCCAGGAATTCGTCCGTGCAACAATTCGCAAGAGTACGGATGCAACCGCTCGCGCCAGCGGTCGTACTCCGTCGCAGCCGCTTTTGCCTCAAGTTTCTCACTCTCTTCAATTAGCGGATAAACAACATAGAGCTGCCGTCCGGCTTCCAATTGCTTGCGCAGGAAACTTAGCACTTCGTCGAGTTTTGAGGAATCGCGCACGGCGGTGATGACTTTGCCGCGACCACGCGGCATCTCGTCCAAGATCGAAACATCGAGATCGCCGTAAACGGTCATGGTGATCGTGCGCGGAATGGGCGTGGCTGTCATCACCAGCACGTCCGGCGCGGGTTCGCGGCTCGTCAGGCGCGCACGCTGCGCCACACCGAACTTGTGCTGTTCGTCGATCACCACCAATCCCAGGTTCGCAAATGAAACCTTCTCGTAGAGCAACGCGTGCGTCCCAATGATCACGTCTGCCTTTTCGTTGCCTGCAAGCAATGGTAAAAAACTTTCTTCCCGGCGGGCCGCAGTCCGGATCGACAACTTGACGCCGAGCGGTTCGAGCCAGCGCCTTAAAACAGTGTAATGCTGTTCAGCCAAAATCTGCGTCGGCGCCATGAACGCCGCCTGATAACCGGCTTCAACCGCGAGCAGAATCGCTGCGATCGCGACCACCGTTTTTCCAGAGCCCACATCGCCCTGCAAAAGCCGATTCATCGGATGCTTCGCGGCCAGGTCCTGCTCGAGCTCAGCGATGACTTTTTTCTGGGCAGTTGTCATTTCAAACGGAAGCGCGCGCACGAATTTCTCGAGGAGGTCCCCTCGTCCGCAATGCGCGGCGCTCACGCGGGCATGCGAGTCGGCTCGCCGGGACGCGATCAGCATTTGCATTGCGAAGAATTCGGATAGGACCAAATGCTCACGTGCCGCACTGAGCGATTCCCAAGACTCGGGGAAATGAATCGCCCGAATCGCTTCGGCGCGGTCCCCGTCCTTCAGGTCCTCCGGCAGCAACGGTTCAATCGGTGCCGTGTCGAGGTCCTGAAGAAGTCGATAAATGATGCTGCGCAGCATCCGCTGCGAAAGACCTTCGGTGCCGGGATAGATCGGCGTGATCCGGCGAAGATGGATCGACTTCTCCTCGTCGTTCTCAATCACCTCAAATTCAGGATGATCCATGCAAATTCGGTTTCCCCGGAGCCGCGGCTTGCCGAAGATGACGAGTTGTTGTCCAGTGGCGATCATTTTCTGGACGTAGTGCAAATTAAACCACCGGCAGATGAGCGGCTGACTGAGCGCGTTCGCGTTCGGTTCCTGTATTGTCGCCTCAAAAATCTTTTTCCAACCGCCGAAACGCCGGAGCGACGTTTTGATCACTTCTCCAGACAAACAGACCGGCACGTCGCTCTCATCGCGCGGGAATTCCGGAAACTGATGTCGATCTTCGTGTCGTCGCGGGAAATGAGTTAGCAAATCTACCGCGGTTGTGATCCCAAGTCTTCTGAGCGCCAGAATTTTCGGACGCGGGATCCAATCGAGTTCTTCGAGCGGCTGCGCGATTTCCATTACGTCGTCGGCGTGGCCTCGCGCACCGCTTCCACTTGCATCTCCAAACGCGTTTCGCCTTCGTATTCGTCCGGGCGAATCCGAAAGGCAATGTCCCACGGCTGCTTCGGAAGCGCATCGGCTGCTGCGCCAAAGAAGATCGCGCGTTGATGATAATTGTGTTGCCGTAGACGCAACTGTAAATGTTTTTCGCCCACAATCCGGGGCACGGCGACCGACTCGACGCCGCGGGCAAGAAAAAGGGGCTGTGGGTTGCCGTTGCCAAAAGGCTGCAACATTTCGTGCCACCCCAGAAAATCGAAGTTCAACTCCGCGAAACTGATCTCGTGATCGAGCCGCAAACGCGGCTGCAAGTCCTCATCGGATAAAAGTTCACGCGCCACCTGACGGAATTGTTTCGCGAAAAGATGGAGATTCTTTTCCTGAACCGTAAGCCCTGCTGCCATTTCGTGTCCGCCGTACTTGTCGATCTTGTCCGCGCATCGAGTCAATGTCTGGACGAGATTGAAGCCTTCAATGCTGCGGCCACTTCCTTTTCCGACGCCGTTCTCGTCAAGACCGATCACAATCGCGGGCCGATGGTACTTGTGCACTATGCGAGAGGCCACGATTCCGAGGACACCGGGATGCCAGCCTCGCTCGAAAACTACGATGGCCGCGTCGCGTTTGGAATCGAACTCCTGCGAGATCTTCTCTTCCGCCGCCGCGAAGATTTGTTTCTCAACTTCCTGTCGCATCCGATTTTGTTTGTCCAAAAATTCCGCGAGCTCCGTCGCTTCAGCTTCATCCTGTGTCAGCAAAAGCCGCAATGATTTTTCGGCGGTGCTCAAACGTCCAGCTGCATTTAATCTCGGGCCGAGCCGATAACCGATGTCCCCGGTGAAAATCGGCGGCTTCACCCCGCTGACTTCAATTAACTTTTTCAAGCCCGGCCGGGTCGATCTCGCAATTTCGATCGCGCCGCGCTGAACAAGGGTCCGGTTCTCGCCGCGAAGTGGCACAATGTCGGCAACAGTCCCGAGCGCGACCAAATCCAGTTTTGATTTGAGATCGAGATCAATCGGACGCGTTTTCAAAAGCGCGTGGCAAAGTTTGAAGACGATTCCGACACTGCACAAATAGTGGAAAGGCGATGCCGGATTGACTTTTGGATTTACGACCGCGACGCATTCCGGAAGAGCCGATTTCGGCTCGTGATGATCGAGCACGATTACGTCCGTGCCACGCTTTCCAAGATCGGCAATCTCGGGGGCCGACGACGTCCCGCAGTCGAGCGCGATGAGAAGCTGCGGATGATATTGTTGGATGCACCGTTCAACACTCTCGCGACTCAGGCCATAGCCTTCTTCCATTCGCAATGGCAGAAATAAATCCGGTGCAACGCCGTAACTGCCGAGCGTTTCGGCGAGCAATGCTAGCGAGGTGACTCCGTCGACATCGTAATCGCCGAAAAGGACAATTCGTTCACGTCGATCCAAGGTCGCGAGAATCCGCGCCACCGCGGCTTTCATGTTCGGCAGTAAAAATGGATCGCTCAACGATTTCAGGCGCGGCTGTAAAAACGCCTGGACTTCATCGACTGTGTTGAAACCCTTTCGAAACAAGAGGCGGGCGATGGATTCGCAGCCACAGATTTCGCTCCACGAAATTGGACCGCCATTGAGTTCCTCAGGCGGCAGTAGGATCCATCGGCTTTGCACCGATTATTTTATCTGCGGGACATTCCCTGACAACTCGGAGAAAACGCGTCCATAATCAGTTGACTCTCGCCAAAGCGCTAATAGACAGGGGCTGTGAAATCGATCGCAATCATGTTGTCAGTGGGTCTGTTTGCCTTGTCCGGATGCGCGGTTGGCCGAAAAATGCTGGAGCAGCCAAGTGGACCACCACAGAAACAATCGGCCAAGCTCGAACGCAAGACCGAGGTGTTCACGGGAAAAGTTGTCTTGGTTGATGGCGCGTATCGATTGAGTCTCCTGAAAGATCCGGACACGCTCTTGCGTCTCACCCGCGCTCGCAGAGAAACCGAGTTTGCGCAACAGCAAATTAATCTGAGAAAGTACTACGAAAAAACCATCTCTGTGAACGGAACCCTTCAAGATGATTGGATTTTCGGCGCGGATGTCGTCGGACAATGGACGCCGCCCGGTGGTGATACCGGCCCCAACATGAACGCGCCGAAACAAACAAGACCTTAACGCTTCGGCGCATTACACGACGCTGAACGCGATGTCGCGTTTTGGCAGCAGATCGTGTTTTTGGCATAACTCTTGGAAGGCGCGCAGTCCTTCCTTCTCCCGTTCTCCAAAACTGAATCGGAGGTGCTCCCGGTAATAGCGCTCGCAAAAACCGCGGTCGAATTCCTTCTCGCCGGCAATCAGATTGTCAATGTTGGCGAGATTTTTATTGCGCAGCGTGCGCAGCCGATCCGCAATTGATTTTGGATCGACCACTTCCGGTCGAACGAGCCAGAGCGCATAAACAAATGGAAGGCCGACAAGTTTTTGCCAATTTTCGCCGAGATCCCAAAACTGGAATTCGTTTCCATGCTGTTGCCGGAACCGAATGGCTTGATCGCCGATGAGCAAGCGCGCCCCTTCTTTCGCAAGAGAGGATGTCGACGTTGCAACGAACCGCGGCCTCAGCTTCAACTCGCTGAGCAAACAGCGCAGCAAATTGCCGGAAGTTTCCGCGGCCGGGTCGAGCTCGATCTGTTCTGCCGCGGAGATCTCGCCGAGGTGCGCGACCACAACGCTGTAAACCGCGCCATCCGATGAAATAGAAATGCCATCTACGATCCGGTAAATCGGGTTCCGAAGAAACTCGAAGCTGGAAACAAGCGCGACGTCGAGCTCGCCGCGGGCAAGCTGCGCGCAAAGAACCGACGGATGATCGAGCACAACATCGGCTGGGCCGCCGAAAATGAGCGGACGCGCGTTGAGATATTTAACGCAGCCAATTCGCAGCGGTTGTCGATCCTGCACTCTTCAGGCGCAGGCGAGCTCCGCTTCAGAGCGCGGTCGGCTCGACGTCGATCTTTGCTCTGAGCCCTTGAGATGCCGGTAATAACTGTCGCGCTGGACCGGAATTCGTCGAGCCTCGCAAATGGCGTGCTCCAGCGCAGCGATACTTTGCTGTTGCGGTGTGGTCGCCCCAGCCATGTGGAAAATCTTTTCTTCCATGATTGTCCCGTGCAAATCGTCTACCCCGTAACTGAGCGACACCTGCGCCAGCGGCAGACCCAAACTTACCCAATAAGCAGTCAGATGGTCGATGTTATCGAGATAAATCCGGCTAACGGCCAGATTGCGAAGTTGCTCAACGGCGGAGGCGCGTCTGATATGAGCAAGCACCGTGGTTTGCGGCTCGAAGGCAAACGGAACAAAGCCGCTGAACCCGGCGGTTTCATCCTGAAGGGCGCGTAGTTGTCGCAAATGATCGACGCGCTGTTCGAGCGTTTCAATGTGACCGTAAAGCATGGTGCAGGTGCTGCGGCCGCCCATCCGATGCCAGGTCCGATGAACATCGAGCCATTCGTCGGCGGTTTCTTTGCCGCGGCAAATGCGGTCTCGCACTTCCGCATCAAAGATTTCGGCGCCACCGCCGGTGATGGATCCTAATCCGCAATCCCGAAGAAGCTCGAGCGTCTCCGGGATCGACATCTTGAAGATTCGCTGAGCGAGATGGCGCACTTCAATCGCCGTAAACGCTTTGATGTGCAGATCCGGGTCGAGCGCGCGCAATCCGCGCAACAGATCGAGATACCACTCCTTTTTCAAGGTCGGATGCAAACCGCCGACCATGTGCACTTCGGTAATTCCCAGCGGCAGGGCTTCCGCTACAGCCTGAATAATTTCACTGCCGGCATGTTCGAAGGCATGAGCGTCCCGTTTTTTAGCGGCAAACGCGCAAAACTGACATGATAAGACGCAGATGTTCGAGTAGTTAATGTAACGATTGTGGATGTAAGTGGCGAAATTTCCGTTCTTTCGCTCGCGCACGACATTAGCCAGCATTCCGAGCGCGTTAAGATCGTTTGAGCGATACAATATGAGAGCGTCGCTTTCCGAAATACGCGAGGCCGCCTCGATTTTCTCAGCGATCGGTCTAAGTTCCTTTGGAATAAGTGTGTAATTCATCCGGAGCCGACGCTGAAAATCTATGCCCTACCATGCACAGACGACTCACGAGTTGCAACAAAAAGCACTGTGGCAGAGGCGGTGGAAACGGGGTGTCGGCACATAGCGCAATAACCTTCGAATCCGCGCCTATCAACCACCGTCTGTTTATCAATGGCCGATTCAGAAGTACCGGCGCGATCCGAGGATGACGCCGAGGACGTTCGCCTGATGCGATTGGTTTCAGGCGGGGATGCAACCGCGCTTGAACAACTGATCGAGCGCCACAAGGCCCTAGTTGCCGGCACCGTCGCCCGCATGCTCGGTAGCAATTCGGACGTGGAAGACATCGCCCAGCAGGTCTTCATCCGTGTCTGGAAAAGCGCCGGGCGGTACGTCGCGCGCGCGAAGTTCACCACGTGGCTGCTGAAAATCACGCGCAATCTAGTGTTTAACGAAATGCGCCGGACCAAGCGTCATCCGCATTTGCCGGTGCAAATCGAACCAGAAGCGGACGAGATACCGTTAAAGGACGAGGCAACGGCCACCCCCGACGCAACGCTGCTTCAAGCCGAATTACAGGCCGCGATTGAAAAAGCCATCACGCTCCTTCCGGAAACGCAGCGCATGGCGATCGTGCTACGACGATACGAAGAGTTGAGCTATGAAGAAATTGCGGACGTTCTCGATCTGTCCGTGCCGGCAGTAAAGAGTCTGCTCTTTCGCGCGCGAACGGAATTACGCGAGCGTTTAAAGGATTACCTAGGGCGATAAAGCCCAAAGAGGGCGGGACCCTCGCGGGCGCCCGCCCCCTCTCAACCCCACATTCCGAAATTTATTCGTCGCGATCTTTTACGTCGCTCTTAAACTGGACTTGGTCAGCTTCCTCAACCGCTGGAGGCGACCCCGGCTTGGCGTAATCGGCCGCGAGCTGACGATGCGACGTTGGGACTAAGCGCACGGCGCCCTTGGCGTTATTCCGCCATCCGTTCGGATCCGCATATTCCTCGCCGGTGTGATGGAGCCCGGAAACCTGATCTTCCAAACCAGTTCCGTAGTGCTGATCGATGATCGTTGGTGTGACAAAAATTAAGAGATTGCGTTTGTGCCGCTCGTTGTCGTGACTTTGAAAGGCATAGCCGAGAAAGGGTATGTCTCCCAGCACCGGCACCTTCGTTTTCGATTTACTCACTTGATCGGAAATCAACCCGCCAATCGCGAGAGTGTCGCCGCTCTTGATCAACACGTTTGAATCGAGTGAACGCTTGTCGATGATCGGGCTGGTCACGTCTGCGCCGTTAAACTGGAAGTGGAAATCGTTAACCTTGTTGCTGATTTCCGGCTTAACTGAGAGGGTAATAAAGTTGTCCTTGTTGATCGACGGGCGAACGATCAGCAGGTTGCCAAAAGTCTTGTCTTGAAATCCGCCGAAGACCGCGGTGGCGGTTTGTTCGTTAAAATTCAATTGCGGCACCGGTTGGTTACGGATCACTTCGATTTTGGCCTGCTGATTATCGGCCGTGACAACGCGAGGATTTGCGAGGAACTCAGCGTCTGCATCTTCATTCAGAGCCGTCAGCGCCGCAGAGAACTGCGGCACTGATAGAATCGCAAATTGGCCGAAGGCAAGTTTACTGAAAGTACCGAAGAAATTCGAGCTTCCGGGATTGCCCAAAGCGAAAGGTGTGGTTGGGCCGGTAAATGTATTACTAGTCGTTGTAGTGCCGGTAGCAGTGTTGCTGCTGGTGCTGGTGTTGGTAGTTGGCGCACCGTACTGGAAGGTTTTTGGCGCGGAAGCACTGCCTACCGTTCCGGCCCAGTTAATTCCATAGGCCTGCACCGGATCGGCGCTCACTTCCACCAGCCGCGCTTCGATCATGACTTGCTTGGTCGGCTTGTCGATCTGCACCAGCATTTTGCGAATGTTGTCGATGTTGCTGCGGGTTTCACTGAAGAAAATCGTGTTGGTCCGCTCGTCGATCTGCGGCGGAGCTTTGCTCGCCAGTTGGGATGCAAGCAGCGGCGAAACGTCCTTCGCGCGCGCGTAGCTGAATTGGTAATTGTCAGTTTCAGTGGGCTCAGCCGTGCGCTCGGCCGCGGTCTTGATGTAATAGACGGTGTCGATCTTATCCATGAAAAGCCCTTTGGCCTTGACGATGATCGAGATCGCCTGAAGCGCGGTTACATCTTCCAAGCGCATCGTTACTGTTCCGGTAACGGCATCACTCACAACCATGTTGACCTTAGCTTGGCGCGCGAGCAATCGGAGCACCTGGCCGACGTCGTCGCCTTGAAATTCGCGTACGCCAACACCGCCGCTTTCGACTGCGGCATCGGCTTCAGTCAAGACGGGAGCAGACGCTGTCGCCGTGGTCGACTTAGGGGCGGCTGGAGAAGCGGCCTGCGCCGGAGCTTGAACCAACAACGCCGGAGACTGGTCAGCGGGCTTGGGTGGGTTGGGCGGCTGCGCCGGTCCGGCCGGGGCAGGAATTGTTTGCGCTTGTGAAAGGGAAAGCACGCCTAGGAAGGCCACCGCCGCGACGCATCCCCGTTGCTTAAGAGAAGTAACCATAATTAGTGGAAGTGAGATAAGTTGATAAATGCTGCCCGGATAAAAGCAGGAAGCAGACCAGCCCTCCGGAAGTTTCCCTGAAGGAGCTTCCAGACTATCGATGCCTAACGCCGTTTACCCCTCGGCCCGACGGACGCTCTGAATGAAAGCCTCGAGCTTGCGATGATCCTTCCGGCCGGGTGAAATCTCGACCCCGGTCGTCACATCGACCCCTCCCGGGCGCACCTCATTGATGGCGTCGGCTACATTTTCAGCGCTTAATCCGCCGGCAAGAATCACCTTCAGGTCGCGATGCGCCTGGACGAATTCGCCGGCAAATTTCCACGGAAATGATTTCCCGGTCCCTCCGAATTCGTCACCCGAACCCGAATCCAAAATTACTGTATCCGTAAAAAAGTCGCTCACGCCCGTTAGCGATTTCGAACCCGAGACCGGCAGCGCTTTAGCGAATCGAATTGCAGCTTCGGCCAAACGTCCACAGAACTCCGGAGACTCGTTCCCGTGCAACTGGAGTGCGTCGATAAATGGTAATCGACCGATCCGGAGAGCGTCCTCCAGATTTGGATTTGCCATGACCGCGACCCTACAGATTTCTCGCGGCAATTTGTCGATCCAGGGGGCCGCAGTCTCAATGTCAATGTAGCGTTTGCTTTTGAGAACGAGATTGAATCCAAGCGCGTCCGCGCCGGCCGCGATCGCGGCGAGCGCGTCTGGCTCGTTCGTGATCCCACAGATTTTGACGCGAACGCGGTCGCCTGAGCGTAACTTACCGCCAAACATGCTCGCGATTATTCGCCGGGTTCGATCATTCGACCGCGCACCTGTTTGATTTGGCTGTGATGCGTCAGCACATGGACCCGTCCGTCGCTGCCGCGAAAGAATGCGCTCAGCAGCCAGCTCACAATCGAGATGATGATCGCGCCAAAAATCGCGCTCCAAAACCCATGCACTTTAAAACAGGGCACGATCTCGCTCACGAACTTCAACATCAGCGCGTTGATGATCAAAATGAAGAAGCCGAGCGTTACCAGAATCAAGGGAATACTCAGGAACAGTAGAATCGGGCGAACAAAAGCGTTGATGATTCCCAAGAGCAGCGATGCGCCGAGCAAACAGCCGATCCCGGTGTAATCAATTCCCACGATTGGCGCCGCCACAAACACGGCAAACGCCGTGACGAACCAGCGAAAAACGAAGTGCCGCATGGGGCACGTTATTGGAAGTTTACCTTTTCGCCAAGCAGAGTTCAGAAACCGCTTGTCAAGCAAACGCCCCTCGCTAAAGCGTTATTTTAGGAAGGAATTTTAGTTGTGGCGAAGAGGAAAAAGGAAATTGGAAAACAATTGGCGGCTGACGCGGTCTCGATGGCCGGCGACGGCAAAGTGGGCAAAATCAAAGCGGGCGGAAGATCGCCATCGGCAGGGAAAAAATCTCCGCCGCAAAGAAAGATGGCTCCTGAGAAGATGGATCAGCCAACAGCAGCTCCGCTCGGCCCGGAGCCAACCGATGAACAGATCCAGATCCGGGCTTATTTCATATCCGAGCGGCGCCGCCGATTCGCCCTTCCAGGCGACGCAAATTCCGATTGGCTGGAAGCCAAGCGACAGCTTCTATCCGAAACACGCCACTAGCGTTGTGGCCGCATCCGCCGAGGGTACGAACACGCCCGACGGCTAGGATGATGTGGCCGGCCCGATTGCGGGAACAGCCGCTTTAATTTTTTCGAGCAGGCGATTGATTGCAAAAGGCTTGGCCAGTAAACCGGCAACGCCAGGCTCATTGAGCAATTCCTGCGCTCTCGTTTCTTCGGCTTTTCCGGAAATGAGGAGGAGCGGCGGAACTTCTCTCACCGGCCGGCTATTCTGATAAACCTTCCCGATCAAAAAAAACAACATCGCGCCGTCGATCATCGGCATTTGGAAATCGAAGACGAGCAGGTCGTATTTCTTCTTGAGCGCCAGTTCGAACGCGTACTCCGGCTTGGGCGAGGTATCGACCTCGCACTGAAGCGACGCCACCAACGCTTCGCGCACCACGCGCAACAGGGCGACATCATCGTCTACCATCAAAATGCGTCTCGGCTCGACCGCCACGGCGTTCATTTACCACGAATGGACACGAATAAGCACGAATGATTTCGAAGAGAACCTTAGCGCGGTACTGTTCTTCGTGTCGGCCTTGCAGGCCGCAGCTTTGTGCGGAAGCTGATTCGTGTCTATTAGTGGTTAGTCCCCGATGAAAAATGTGATTGTCGATCTTGCCGCCGCCTTACGAGAGCGGCTTGCCGTTATCAGCGACCAAAACAGTCGTCGCGATCCGGAAGCGCACACCGCTCGCCTGTGCAAGGTTTCAGAGAAGATTGAAAAACTCGAAGCCGCGATCCCAAAACCAATCGATCCGCAGCTCGCCCACTTTCTCCAGCGCAAAAGCTACGACAAAGCCTTGGAATTCTTGGAAAACAACCGCGTCTAAAAGAGAAGAGCGCGTTTAGCGCGAATACAACTCGACGATCAACTGTTCGTTGACGATCGGCTGCATTTCTTCACGCGACGGGATGTGCGCCACTTTTCCTTTGAGAGCGTCGCGATCGACTGTCAGCCAATCCGGCACCGGTACAATTTGAGTGAGCTCGAGATTGCGGAGAGCGAGCTGCCGCGATTTCGGTTTGTCTTTGATCGTGATCTCGTCGCCGGCTTTCACATTGAAGGAAGCGACGTTGACGTTGCGACCGTTAACCTGGACGTGCCTATGCGAAACGAGCTGGCGCGCAGCGTTGCGAGTGTTGGCCAGACCTAGACGATAAATCACATTATCGAGACGCGTCTCGAGCAGTTGCAGCAGCGTTTCACCGGTCACACCGCGCTTGCGGAGCGCGTTTTGGAAAATCCGGCGGAACTGTCTTTCGAGCAGGCCGTATTGATAACGCAGCTTCTGCTTCTCGCCGAGCGCGATCGCGTAATCGGATTGTTTGCGCCGCGAGCCTTTGGGCCCATGCATCCCGGGCGGATAATTCTTTCGTTCGAGCGACTTCGACGGTCCAAAAATCTGCACGCCGTAACGGCGGCTGATCTTTGTTTTCGGTCCGGTGTATCTACCCATAAAAAATCAGACCCGGCGTTGTTTCGGCGGCCGGCAACCGTTATGCGGAACCGGCGTGACATCGCGGATCAAGGTGAGATCGAGGCCGATCGCCTGCAGCGCACGCACTGCCGACTCGCGTCCGGCGCCGGGACCTTTAACAAGGACCTGGACCTCTTTGAGCCCGTGGCCCATCGCCTGTCGCGATGCGTCCTGTGCGACCAATTGCGCCGCATACGCCGTGCTCTTGCGCGAACCTTTAAAACCAACTTTCCCGGCGCTCGACCAGCCGATCACATTTCCATTCAAATCCGTAATCGTGACGATGGTGTTGTTGAAGGTCGCATAAACATGCGCGATGCCGGAATGAACGTTCTTGGCCCCTTTTGCCTTAACAATCTTGGGCTTCTCAACGTCGTCGGCATCTAATGAAAGATTCTCTCGCGGGGCTTCGGCCGGCGCTGTTTCTGGTTTACTTGGCTTCGCCGGCTTTTTCGCTGGCTTTGCTTCAGCCGCGACGGGCGCTGCGGCTTTCGGATTGGGCGTTGGTTGCGCTGCCTCTTCTTTCACTTCGACCGTCGGAAGCGGCTCTTCCGCTTTTGGCTTCTTCGTTGCGTTCTCCGCTTTGGGCTTCGCTGGTTTTTTGTGTTCAGCCATTTTAATTAAACCTTGCCTGCTTTTGCTTCAGGGTTACGGATCACGCCGACCGTTTTGCGCGGCCCCTTGCGCGTGCGCGCATTTGTCGATGTTCGCTGTCCACGCACCGGTAGACCGCGCCGGTGTCGTTGCCCACGATAACAATTGATCGCCTGCAACCGTTTCAAATTTCCCTGAATGTCGCGCCGCAGGTCGCCTTCGATTTTGATTTTGTTGTTGGTGATCGCGTGAATGATCTCGTTGATCTGCTGAGGAGTCAGCTTATTGGCACGCAGATTGGGATCGATGTTGGTTTGCTCCAAAATTTTGCGTGCGGTGCTGAATCCGATCCCGTAAATATAGGTCAGTGACGCTTCGATGCGTTTGTCCGCTGGGATTTCAACTCCGAGTAATCGTGGCATTGGTAATCGTTAAAAAAAATCAACCCTGGCGCTGTTTGTGGCGCGGATTTTTGCAAATCACGCGCACCACATTCTTGCGCTTAACAATTTTGCAGCTTTCACAAAGTCTTTTAACTGAGGGTCGCACTTTCATGTTGGTCGAAACAAAAAACGCGGAGCCATTTCCGCGTTGTCACTTCTGGCGGAAGGTGATCCGCCCCTTCGACAAATCGTAGGGAGATACCTCTAGCATAACTTTGTCGCCGGGCAAGATACGAATAAAGTGGAGACGCATTTTGCCTGAAATGTGGGCCAAAACCCGGTGGCCATTTGGCAGCTCGACCCCAAACATGGTATTCGGAAGCAGCTCGACGACAGTGCCTTCTACTTCAATTGCGTCTTTCCGCGCCATGTCAGGATTTCCGGCCCGTCTTTGGTAATCAGGACCGTATGTTCAAAATGGGCCGACCGGGTGCCGTCAGCCGTGCGCACCGTCCACCCATCATCGAGGAGGCGAACCTCTGCGCTGCCGATGTTAATCATCGGTTCGATCGCCAGCGTCATGCCGGATTTCAGTTTGGGTCCGCTGCCGCGCCGGCCGTAATTGGGAATTTGCGGCTCTTCGTGCAGTTTGCGGCCCACACCGTGTCCGACAAACTCGCGCACAACCGAGAACCCGTTGCGCGCAGCTTCATCTTCAATCTCTGCGCAGATATCACCCAGCCGAACGCCTTCCCCGGCGATGTTGATCGCGCAATCGAGCGCTTTTTCGGTAACGCGCAAAAGCTGATCGGTCCGTTCATCGACAATTCCAACCGGAACCGTTGTGGCCGTGTCCCCCACCCAACCCTCTTGAATCACACCGATATCAAGTTTGACGATATCGCCGTACTGAATCCGGCGTTGACTACCAATGCCGTGAACAACTTCGTCGTTAAGCGAGATGCAAATGTTACCCGGGAAAATACGATGACCCAGTCGATATCCGAGGAACGCGCTCTTCACCTTCGCTTCGTTCATGAAATCCGCGGCTGCTTCGTCCACTTCCTTCGTCGTAATGCCGGGACGAATCAGTTCACTCACGCGATCCAAAATGTCGCGCGCCGTGCGGCATGACTGCCGCATCTTTTCTACTTCTTTTGTGCTTTTGATTGGGATCATGCCGGCACTTTATTTTCGATTACTCGCGAAATATCGCCGAACACCGTTTCGCGATCACGATTTCCATCGATTCGGCGCAAGATCGACATCTTCCCGTAAAAATCCGCGAGCGGCTGTGTCTTGGTGTTGTATTCGCGCAACCGTGTCTGCAATACGCTCATATCATCATCGCTTCGGCGCTCGAGCCGCCCCTCGCAATAAGGACAAATCGGACGGTCAGCAAATTTTGCGCTGTCCATACTGGTCGTGAAACCGCAGGTCCGGCATTGCAGCCGCCCAGAAATTCTAGCACGGACCGTTTCTTCCGAAACCTCCAGCCAGATCGCAGCGTCGAGTGATGTGTGGAGGCCGCTCAAAATAGATGCCAAACTTTCCGCCTGCGGAAACGTTCTTGGAAATCCATCGAACACGAAACCGTATCCGCCATGCAAGCGCAGCCAATCTTCGATCAACTTCACAATGATCTTGTCCGGCACTAAATCGCCCCGCTGGAGGATTTCAGCCGTCTCCAATCCAAGCGGCGTTCCTAAATCTTTTTCGCGGCGCAAAATCGCGCCGGGCGACGTGACCGGAATTCCAAATTGACGGGTGATCATTTCCGCCTGCGTTCCTTTACCGGAACCGGGAGCGCCGAGTAAAACGAGTCGCCGTTTCACTTCGATGCCAAAAACGCCGCCACGCCACCAATGACGATGATGGCGATGCCGACATAAAGCCACATCAGCGTGCGTTGCGCTGCGGCTTCACCGCGAACATAAGCAGAGCGGCCGGTGAATCCACCGCGCACCCGACCCTTCCGCAAAAATCCGTCGTAATGCCGCTGAATCAAATGCGTTTCAACCTGACGCATCGTGTCCAGCATGACACCGACAATAATGAGCAAACTCGTGCCGCCAAAAAACTGCGCGGTTACTGTTGGCACGTGCAAACTCTGGCTTAGCAAACTCGGGAGCACTGCTATGATCGTCAGGAAGATCGCGCCCGCGAAAGTCAGACGCGTCATGGTGTAATCGAGAAAATCCGCAGTTGGCTTTCCGGGTCGGACGCCCGGAATGTAACCGCCATATTTCTTAAGATCGTCTGCGATCTGCGATGGTTGAAACTGGGTCGCGACCCAAAAATAACTGAAGAAGAAAATCATCGCAGCCAAGACGACGTAATGCAGCCATCCGGTCGAAAGCATTTCTGAAAGTTGCCGCGCGGTCGGACTGTTCGGGAAAGCCCAGCTCACGATCTGGTTCGGGAATAGCAGGAGCGCCCACGCAAAAATGATGGGCATCACGCCGGGATAATTCACTTTCAACGGCATGTACTGCGTGTTGCCGCCATATTGTTTGCGACCGACCACACGCTTGGCGTATTGGACCGTGATCTTGCGCACGCCTTGCGTAATCGCAATGACTCCAGCGATAACACAAAAGAGAAACAAAATCATCATTACGAGCACCATCGGATTGACCTGCGTCGCCGCGCCGCCGCTCGGGACAAACGTTTTCCACGCCTGGGCGAGCGCGGCCGGTAATCGCGCGACGATACCAATAGTGATAATCAACGAAATGCCGTTCCCGATGCCGCGCTCAGTGATTTGATCGCCCAGCCACATCAACAACAATGTGCCGGTGGTTAAGGAAATCACGGTCACTATCCGAAAAACCCATCCGGGATCGTCGACTAGCGGAATGCCTAACCGCGCAATCGTTTCCGAAATTCCCGGCAACGCGACCCGATAAGCTTCCGGATGCTGGAATGAAATGGCGAGGAGGTAGCCCTGAAAAATGCAAAGACCAAGAGTCATGAAGCGCGTGTACTGCATGATCTTCTGCCGGCCACCATCTTCGCGAGCGAGTCTCCCCAATTGCGGAATTACCGCCGAAAGCAGCTGCATCATAATTGACGCGCTGATGTAAGGCATGATTCCGAGGGAGAAGATGGCGCAGTTCTCCAGCGCGCCGCCACTAAACAAATTCAGTAACGCCGCGAGATTCCCGCCCGATTTTTCAGTCAGCGCGCTGCGGAACCACTCCTGCAACACCGCCTGATTGACTCCAGGTGTCGTGATCGCCGCACCAAGTCGGACAACGACTACCACGGCCAAGGTGAACAGAATTCGACGCCGCAGCTCCGGTATCTTGACCGTGTTGAGAAAGGCCGAAACCATTTAGAAATTCACGCTGTCAGCGCTATCGCTTTTTGGAAGCCTTCTTTTTCGCCTTCGCCGTTGTCGATTTTTTCTTCGACTTGGTTACGGTTTCAGGTTCCTTCGCCGTTTGATCGACATAGTCCGCGCCCGCGGTGGGCTTTCGCGCTGCCGGCTCGCGCATGGTGATCGTTCCACCGGCCTGCTCGATCTTCGCTTTGGCCGATTCGCTTACTTTGTCCGCTTCGATCTTCAGCGCGTGCTTCAACTCTCCGTCGCCCAAAATTTTTATGCCCGCCACATTGCCACGCACCAGTTTTGATTCGCGCAGCAGCTCTTCGTTCACAACCGTGCCGGCTTTAAATTCGTTCAGATCGCTCAGATTCACGATCGCGTAGGTCGAATGAAACGCGGCGTTGTTGAAACCGCGCTTAGGCAAACGCCGGATGAGCGGCATTTGTCCACCTTCGAATCCAAGACGAATGCTTCCGCCGGAGCGCGCCTTTTGACCTTTGTGACCTTTGCCGCTGGTTTTTCCGTGGCCGGAGCTTTCGCCGCAACCGAGTCTCTTGACCCGATGACGCGAACCTGGACGCGGTCTAAGATTATGCAACCGCATCATGTCGCTTGTGCGGCCGCCTTTCCGTCACCGCCGCCTTTAATTCCGCGCACTTTGAAAATTTCATCTTTGCGGCGCAACGATTTCAACGCTGCGATAGTCGCCTTCACCACATTGGCGTGATTACTCGAGCCGAGAGATTTCGCGAGTACATCGCGAATTCCCGCCGCTTCTACAACCGCGCGCACCCCGCCGCCGGCAATCACTCCGGTTCCCGGTGAAGCCGGTCGTAACAGAACACGCCCGCCACCAAACTCGCCGATCGTCTCGTGCGGAATCGTGTTTTCGTGAAGTGAAACTTTTTCCATCGATTTGCGCGCCGATTCGGAAGCTTTGCGGATCGCTTCTGAAACTTCATTCGCTTTTCCGAACCCGACTCCGACGCTACCATCGTGATCGCCGGCCACGATTAGCGCGCTGAAGCTGAAACGTCGTCCGCCCTTCACAACTTTTGCGCAGCGATTGATGAACACAACCTTCTCGGTTGTGTCGCCTTTTGCCGCCGGCGTTCTGTCTTGATGACGGGAGTCTTGTCGTCTGCCTTGTCCCGGTCTGCCTTGTCCCGGTCTGCCTTGTCCTGGTGCTGCCATGAAATTAAAACTTTAATCCACCTTCGCGGGCCGCATCGGCCAGCGCTTTTACTTTGCCTTGATATTGGAACCCGCCGCGGTCGAACACGACTTTGTCGATCTTCTTTCCAAGCGCGCGCTCGGCGATCACTTTGCCGATAACCTCGGCGCTCGCGCGATTAGCGGCGGCTTTATTTTTTCCAAGCACGTCCTTCTCGGCGGTCGACGCCGCGATCAACGTCTTGCCCGCGTCGTCATCAATCACCTGGGCGTAAACATGCTTGCCCGAAAAGTAGATCGACAAACGCGGCCGCGCCGACGTGCCGGAAATCTTCTTCCGGATTCGCCGATGCAAACGCTCACGGGCTGCTTTTCGATTGAACGTCGCCATAAAATTACTGGACGGTTTTGCCTTCCTTCCGGCGGATTTGTTCGCCGGCATAGCGAACGCCTTTGCCCTTGTACGGCTCCGGCGGGTAATAGCGGCGAATGTCCGCTGCGACTTGGCCCACGACCTTCTTGTCTGCGCCTTGAATCGTGATCTTGGTGTTGTCCGCAACTGTGATTTTGATGTCCTTTGGAATGGGGAACAGAATCGGGTGCGAAAAACCGAGACTAAGATTGAGATTCGTTCCTTGCACTGCCGCTTTAAAACCGACGCCCTCGATCTCGAGCTGTTTCGTAAAACCTTCGCTCACGCCGACGACCATGTTGTGCACGAGCGCGCGGGAAAGACCATGTAACGCTTTGACGCTTCGTGTTTCCGCACCGCGCGCGATCGAGACGTGATTGTCTTTCACGCTGCCCGTGATTTGGCGCGGCAGCTTCCAGTTCAGCTTGCCTTTCGGACCTTCGACCGAAACGCCGCCGTCATTGTCGATGTTGACTTTGACTTTGTCGGGAATGTCGACCGGTTTATTTCCAATTCGCGACATAAAATTTACCAAATGTAGGCGAGCAGTTCGCCGCCCACTTTTTGTTTCTTGGCTTCACGACCGGACATAATACCGCGCGACGTCGACAAAATCGTCGTTCCCATTCCACCGAGCACGCGCGGAATTTCGCCGGCGCCGACGTAACGCCGTAGACCGGGCCGGCTGACCCGCTTCAATCCGGTGATGGCGCAGGTGCGATCGACCAGCTTGTTCGTGATTTTGATGCGCGGATGCGCCGCCTTCGTGTCGACTTCGTAATCGCTGATGTAACCTTCATTCTTCAGAATCCGGACAACCTCGGCTTTCAGCTTGGAGTACGGCACGAAGATCTCGATCTTTTGCGCGTGCGCGCCGTTGCGCATGCGAGCAAGCAGGTCTGCAATTGGATCTGTAACAGTACTCATGAAATTCAGGCGGCTTGCTCTTGGCCAGCCGGTCCGCCTTCGGGCGGACTCGCCGTGGCGAGCTTTTTCGCGCGATCGGAAAAAGGCATTCCCAGTTCGCTCAAGAGCGATTTGGCCTCCTCGTCCGTTCGCGCGGTGGTCACAATTGTAACATCAAAACCGATGTTGCGCTTGATTTTGTCCATCTCGATCTCGGGAAAGATTGTCTGATCGGGGACACCGAGTGTGTAATTGCCGTTCCCGTCAAAACAGCGGGGCGAAACGCCGCGAAAATCTCGAATCCGCGGGAGCGCAGCTTTAATCAATCGCTCTAGAAATTCGTACATCCGATCACCACGCAGTGTAACTTTCGCGCCGATAATCTGGTCCTTGCGCAATTTGAAATTGGCGATGCTCTTTTTCGAGCGCGTCTCGGCTGGTTGTTGCCCGGTAATGAGCGCCAGCTCCGCTTTTGCTTCGTCCAAGGCCTGCTTGATGTCCGGTTGCGAACCAACCGAAGTGTTAATCACCACTTTGTGGACTCGCGGAATCTGGTGGACGTTTTTGTACTTATGCCGTTCGCGCAAAGCGGGCACCACGCGGTCTTTGTAATGACGGTAAAATTCGTTTTCCATTAGGCCGCCTTCTTCTCAGCCTCCTTCTTCGGCTTAGTTTTGGTTTTCTTTTCGGCCTTTTTCTCGCGCTCGACCAATTTCACATTCGAGATATGAATCGGCCCTTCGCGTTCGGCGATTTTGCCCTGCGGATTGTCTTCCGATTTGCGCAGATGCTTTTTAATAATCCGCACGCCTTCAACCAGCACTCGCTGTTTGCTTGACAACACCTCGAGAATTTTGCCGCTCGAACCTTTGAAGTTCCCGGAGATCACTTCGACTTCGTCGCCTTTCTTCACGTGAAACTTCATCCGGCTCATAAAACCTCCGGCGCCAGCGAAACGATCTTCATGAAATTGCGCTCGCGCAGTTCGCGCGCGACCGGACCGAAAATGCGCGTCCCGCGAGGATTCAAATCTTTGTCGATGATCACGATCGCGTTGTTGTCGAATCGCAGAAGAGAGCCGTCATCGCGACGAATCGCTTGCCGCGTCCGAACCAGGACCGCTCGCACGACTTCGCCCTTTTTCACCGTGCCCGTCGCGCTCGCTTCTTTCACGTTCGCAGTGATGACGTCTCCAATCCCAGCGTAAAGCGTGGCCTTGCCGATCACGCCGATCATCGTCGCCATCCGCGCGCCGGTATTGTCCGCTACGTCAAGTCTGGATCGAATCTGCACCATAACAATTACTTCTGAAGCACCTCTACTAATCGCCAGCGTTTCAATTTGCTCAGCGGCCGCGTTTCCATAATCCGGACGGTGTCGCCCGTCTTCGCCTTGTTCTCCTCATCGTGCGCGTAAAATCTTCGGATCTGTTTCACAATCTTGCCGAACTTCGGATGCGGCACGCGCGTGATCGTCCGGACCACGATCGTCTTGTTCATCCGCTCGGAAATGACTTCGCCGACCCGCGTCTTGCGCGCCGCCCGCGTGTACTTCGCCGGCAACGGCGGCGGTTGCGCCGTAGATTGTCGATCTTGGGTTGCTTGCTCGGCCATAAATTAGTTCTTCTTCTTCGGCTTTGGTTCTGCGGCGGGAATGGCCTGTGGTTGCTTGGCCCGCTGGGAGAGAATCGTGTCGATCCGCGCCACATCGCGCCGCAGCAAACGCAGCCGGCTTGGCTGCTCGAGCTGGCCGCTCTGCTGTTGCAAACGCAGATGCAAACGTTCCTGGCGGAGATCGCGCCGTTTCGTCAGCAATTCGTCCGTGCTCATTTCAACTATTTCTTTAATTTTCATGTTCGTTAGGCCGCGGCCACGTGGTGGCGGCTGATAAATTTTGTGCGCACGGGTAATTTGTCCGCCGCTAGTCGCAGCGACTCGCGCGCGACCGATTCGGTCAGACCGTCGAGCTCAAACAAAATGTTTCCGGGCTTCACCGTCGCGACCCAGAACTCCGGCTGACCTTTTCCCTTGCCCATTCGAGTTTCCGGCGGACGCGCCGTGACTGATTTGTCCGGAAAAATCCGGATCCACAGTTTGCCTTTGCGTTTCATGTTGCGGGTCAACGCCACGCGCGCCGCTTCAATCTGCGTGTTCGTGATCCACGCGCGCTCGAGCGTTTGCAATCCGAACTCGCCAAAATTGATTCGTAAATTGCGCGAAGCAGTCCCCTTGCGGCTTCCCCGCTGGGACTTCCGATACTTCACTCGTTTGGGCATCAACGGCATAAAAACCTAGGCTTCGACCGGTTCAGTTGGCGGCGGTGGCGGAGCCATTGCCACCGGAGCTTCGCTCGGCGCTTCTTCTTTCTTACACATCCAGCATTTCACGCCGATCTTGCCATAAACCGTATTCGCTTCGGCAAAACCGTAGTCGATTGGAGTGCGCAAAGTGTGCAGTGGAACTTTCCCTTCGCGATACCATTCCGAGCGCGAGATTTCCGCGCCGTTCAATCGGCCCGAACAACGCAACCGAATTCCTTCCGCGCCGAAATCCATCGCCACTTGCACCGCTTTCTTCATCGCGCGGCGATAAGCGATTCGGCGCTCGATCTGCAGCGAAACGTTTTCCGCAACCAATTGCGCATCCAACTCGGGCGTCTTGATCTCCTGGATGTCGATCTTGATTTGTTTGCCCTGCGCCATCTTGGAAATTTCTTCGGTCATCTTTTCGATCTCGGCACCTTTGCGTCCGATGACGATTCCAGGACGCGCAGTATGAATTGTGACGCGAATTGAATTCCATGCGCGTTCGATCACAATTTTCGAGACTGCGGCGTATTGCAGCTTCTTCTTCACGTAAGCGCGAATCTCAAGATCGCTGTGCAAAAACGCGGGCAGCTCTTGCGGCGACGCGTACCAGCGCGAGCGCCAGTCGCGATTCACGCCGAGTCTGAATCCAATCGGATTAACTTTTTGTCCCATAAAATTTATTTCTTGGCCGCTCTCGCAGTCTTCTTCTTACCTCTTTTCGCCGCGGCTTTCTCTCCGCCTTCGCCCGTCTTCTTTTCCTGCTCCCGTTTCGCCTTTTTGGTCTCGCGCGTCTCAATCGCCACGTCGTCCGTCAAAACGATTCGGATATGACTCGTCCGTTTCAAAATCCGGCTGCCGCTGCCACGGGCGCGCGGCGTCATTCGTTTGAAAGTCGGACCCTCACCGACGACCGCTTCCTTCACCACCAGACCGTCAGCTTTTAGATTCGCATTGTTTTCCGCGTTCGCGATTGCGCTCTTCAGCGTCTTGTTGATCAGGAACGCCGCTTTCTTGGGCGTGAAAGCAAGAATGTCGAGTGCCGCCGAAACCGGCAGACCCTGAATCTCTCGCGTGACTTCGCGCACCTTGAATGGCGAAATCCGCGCATACTTATATATCGATCTAACTTCCATCTATTTTAAAGTCACATTCGAGCGGGCATCCGCCTGGAGGCGATCGCCCACTTTTATTTTCTCTTTTCCAGAATCCTCAATTACCGCACCGCAAATTCGCTGTCGCACGTCCACCACCCGCAGGGTCGCAATCTTTTGTTCCCCATGCATTACTCGCAGCGGCATTCCAATCTTCACGCCTTGCTGCTCGCCAATGTTCGCAACCACAAAAGACCATTCGTCCTTCACGCTCAGGACACTGCCGTCCATCAAACTCGGTTGCGGCTCTTGCGCGTCCTGCAGCGGCGGGATCGATCTTCCCACCAGCTCGTTCGTTTTGCGCAATTGCGTTTCCACGTCCATCCGCGCCTGCGCGTCGCCACCCTGCGACGTCTGCAAATATCGCAACAGGGCCTCGTTCAAACCAAGTAGTTGATCGCGAAGCTCATCGCGCTCTCTTTGCGACAACCGAAGATCACTTACTGCGGCAAGCAAACGTTGCTCGAGTTTTGCCCGATCTTTGCTCACCGACGCCAGCCCCAACGCTTCCATCCGCGATCCCAAGTCGGAATATTTGCGGCGAAACACTTCCGCTTCCGCATTCGATTCCGCCAGGCTCGCCGTCAATGTCTTGAGCGACTCCTGTCGAATCGACAATTGCCTGCGCAAATCTTCGTTCTGCGCCAGCAGCGATTCCGCGGTGACCTTTTGCTCCGCGCCTTCAATTTTGGATTGTGACAAAGAACTATTTCCCTCTGCCGCCAGCCCTCGAGCCAGCGTTACGCAGCCCAACACTGCCAAAAAAATTCTCAACTATTTGGTCACCTTCGCCGTGTGCGAACCGTGTTTCTTAAAGATTCGGGTAGCCGAAAACTCGCCGAGCTTATGACCGACCATGTTCTCGGTGATGAAAACGGAATTAAATATCTTTCCGTTGTGCACCAAAAACGTGTGGCCGACAAAATCCGGCGTTACCATCGAGCGTCGCGACCAGGTTTTGATCGCCTTTTTCGAGCCCGACGCGTTCATCTTGTCAATCTTCTCCAGAAGATGCGATTCGACGAAGGGTCCTTTCTTTAGTGATCTTCCCATAAAAATCAACCTTTCTTGTTCGCTCGCTTACGCTCGAGAATGAATCGGTCGCTCGGCTTGCGTTTACTGCGTGTTTTAAATCCTTTGGCCAGCTGCCCCCACGGACTGACTGGATGATGACGTCCGCCGCCGCCCTTTGATTTGCCCTGACCGCCGCCCATTGGGTGGTCGATCGGGTTCATCACCATCCCACGCACGTGCGGACGACGTCCCTGCCAACGCGTGCGCCCGGCTTTGCCGCTGGCCACATTCATGTGATCGACGTTTCCAACCTGGCCGATGGTGGCGAAACAGTTCTCGTGAATTCGGCGGACTTCGCCGGACGGCATTTTCACGAGCGCGTAGCCACCCTCGAGGTTGTTCAGGATCGCTTGCTGACCGGCGCTGCGCGCAACTTGACCGCCCCGGCCGGGGCTTAGCTCGATGTTGTGAATGTTGGTGCCGAGCGGAATCGCGCGCAGCGGCAATGAATTGCCAAGATCGGGCGCGACGTCGTTCCCAGCGACAACTTTGACGCCGACCTGCAGGCCATTCGGCGCCAGGATGTAGCTCAGTTCGCCGTCGCTGTACTTAATAAGAGCAATTCGCGCCGAACGGTTCGGATCGTATTCAATCCCCATCACTTCGGCCGCGACGCCGTGCTTGCGGCGTCTGAAATCGACTTTGCGATAATTTTGCTTGTGACCGCCGCCAATGTGGCGCGACGTGAGTCGGCCGTAATTGTTCCGGCCGCCCGATTTTTTCTTCGGCTCGAGCAAACTGCGCGTTGGCTGCCACTTCGTGATCTCATCGAAGGCAGGCGTCTGCTTGAACCGCTGAATCGGCGTGAGTGGACGATAACTTTTGAGCGCCATAAATTACACCAGTTCGATCTTCTCGCCCTGGGCGAGAGTCACGATCGCTTTCTTCCAATGCGCGCGCCGACCAAGCGGTCCGCGGACGCGCTTTTCTTTTCCGGCGTAATTGCACGTGTTCACATTCACGACCTTCTTCTGGAACAAACGCTCCACCGCGTCTTTGATTTGAATCTTGTTCGCACGGGGGCTGACGCGAAAAACATATTTGTTCTGTTTTTCACTCAGTAGCGTTGATTTCTCGGTCAGCGACGCTGTCTCGATAATGTCGTGCGGCTCTCTCATTGGATTCTCTCCGCTAACTTTTCGAGCGCCTTGGACGTCACTAAAATTTTCTGAAACGCGAGTAACTGCTCCGTGTTCACGTCCGCCGCGGTCGCAAGTTTTACCGGCTTGACGTTCCGTGCTGATTTGTAGGTCTTGTCGTCGAACGAATCGGAAACGATCAGGACTTTCTCAGCGTCAGTTTGTTTCCGAACAAGATCGACAAACGCCTTCGTTTTGATTTCTGAAACGGCAAATTTGTCGATCGTCAGGACGTCGCCGGATTTGATTCGCTCGCTCAGAGCTTTTTGCAACGCTAGGCGTCGGACTGATTTGGAGACTTTCTTGGAGTAATCGCGCGGCTTAGGACCAAACACGACGCCGCCACCTCGCCAGATCGGCGATGAAACGTAACCGGCGCGTGCGCGCCCCGTTCCCTTCTGCCGCCACGGTTTCGCGCCTGACATGTCGACTTCGGCCTTTGTTTTCGTGTTCGCTGAACCCGAACGCCGCGCTGCGCGCATCGCGACTACGACATCGTGCACAGCCTGCGAACCGCGACCATCCTCGATGATGTCGATCTTCGCTTCTTTCGCAGCGGCTTTGGTTAAAACTTTCGCGCTCATTTCTTCTCTGCCGCCGCAGGCTTTTTTTCCGCTTCCTGTTTTTTTGCTGCTTCAGGCTTCTTCTCTTCCGATTTCTTTTCAGCCTCGTGCTTCTTGGCAACGGCCTTATCTTGTTTTGCGTGCTGTTGGTGCAGCCTTATCTGCGCGGCCGGATTCTTAATCGCCGGTCGAACCACCACATAACTCCCATTACAACCGGGCACTGCTCCGCTGATCAAAATTATTTTCTCGGCTTCACGGACCTGCATCACCCGCAGGTTTTGCACAGTCACGCGTTCATCGCCTAGATGACCGGGCATACCCATATTTTTCCAAATACGACCGGGCGTTGAACGATTCCCGACGGCGCCATTGCGGCGATGCGTCTTAGAACCGTGCGCCGCACCTTGCCCATCGAAATTGTGCTTCTTCATCACGCCCTGGAAGCCCTTACCTTTGGAGCGGCCGATCACGTCGACAAAATCGCCCGGTTGAAATTGCGTGACGGTGAGATTCACGTCGCCTTCGCCGAGATCGGCCGTTAGGCGAAATTCGCGGACGAAGCGCTTTGGTTCCGAATTCGCGCTCTTGAAAACGCCAAGCTCGGCTTTGTTCACGCGCGATTCCTTTTGTGAACCGAACCCAACTTGCACGGCCGAGTAGCCGTCATTGTCGTTGGTGAGGCGACGTAGAAGAGCGTTATCGCCCACCGCGATCACGGTTACAGGATGGAGCCGACCGTTGGCGTCGTAGACGCTGGTCATGCCGATTTTCTGTCCTAGTAACCCGATACTCATGTTGGCGGCGTGGCAAAATTCTCAAGCGGCTAAATCTTAATCGTAATATCGACGCCCGCAGGCAAATTCAGTTTCTTCAACTCATCCACCGTCTTTGCGGTCGGCTCGATAATGTCGAGCAACCGTTTGTGCGTGCGGATTTCAAATTGTTCCATCGATTTTTTATCAACGTGCGGCGAACGATTCACCGTGAATTTCTCGATCAATGTCGGCAGCGGGATCGGGCCGGCCACACGAGCGCCGGTGCGTTTTGCCGTCTCAACAATCTCGACCGCGGATTGGTCGAGCATGCGATGATCGAACGCTTTTAAGCGAATGCGAATACGTTGGCCGTTGGTCATTTGTCCTCCCTTTGATCCAGGATCGCCGCGACCAAATTCTGTGGAACCTGTTGAAAGTGCGACGGCTCCATCGAATAACTCGACCGGCCTTTCGAAAGCGAGCGAATCGCGGTGGCGTAACCGAACAATTCTGCCAACGGAACTTCAGCGTGAACGATGGTCAGGTTTCCTCGCGACTCGATGCTGTTCACCTGGCCACGACGCCGGTTTAGATCGCCGATAATGTCGCCCTGATATTCTTCCGGGGTGATGTTTTCCACCTTCATGATCGGCTCGAGCAGGATCGGTTTGCCCTGCCGGAAGCCATCTTTCATCGCGAAGATCGCCGCCATTTTGAACGCGAGCTCGCTCGAATCGACTTCGTGGAAGCTTCCGAAAACAATGTCCGCCTCAACATCGACAACTGGGTAGCCACCAAGCACACCATCGAGCACTGCTTCTTCGATGCCTTTCTTGACCGCTGGAATGTATTCGCGCGGAATAACGCCGCCGACGATCTTGTTTTCGACGACCAGTCCTTTGCTGCGCTCGCCTGGCCGCAAATCCACTTCAACGTGTCCGTACTGACCTCGACCGCCCGACTGTTTGATTAACTTGCCGACGCCGTGCGCGTTGGTGGTGATTGTTTCGCGATACGCGATCTGCGGTTTGCCCGCGTTCGCGTCCACTTTGAATTCGCGGAACATGCGATCGCGAATGATTTCCAAATGCAACTCGCCCATGCCGGCAATGATCGTCTGGCCGGTATCTTCGTGGGTGTAAACGCGGAAAGTGGGATCTTCTTCAGCGAGGCGTTGCAGTGCCACGCCCATTTTTTCCTGATCCAATTTCGTCTTCGGCTCGATCGCCATTGAAATGACGGGATCAGGAAACGTCGGCGGCTCGAGCAGGATCGGATGGTCTTCATCGCAAAGCGTGTCGCCGGTTGTAATGTTTTTGATGCCGACGATCGCGGCGATGTCGCCCGAGTAACAAGTTTCGATGTCTTCGCGCTTGTCGGCCTGAATTTGGATTAATCGCGAGATGCGCTCGCGTTTGTTCGTGCGCGGATTGTAAACCGTGTCGCCTTTGCTCAGCGTGCCTGAGTAAACGCGGAAGAAAACAAGTTTCCCGACAAACGGATCGCTCCAAAGTTTAAACGCGAGGGAGCAGAAGTTCCCGTTATCGTCCGTCGGCGCTTCCATCGGCTCGTGCGTGTCGGGTTCCATCCCTTTGGCTGGCGGAATGTCAAGCGGGCTCGGCAGGTAATCGACCACCGCGTCCACCAGGTATTGCACACCGATGTTCTTCAATGCCGAACCGCCAACGACCGGCACAAATTTGTTCGCAATCGTTTGTCGGCGAATTCCGGACTTTAGCAATTCCGGCGTAACCGGCTTCTCTTCGAGAACAACATGAGCGACTTCGTCATCCAGATTGGAAATTTGCTCGACCAGATCTTTGTAAGCCTTTTCGACAGCAGCGACATGTTCCTTGGGAACATCCGTCACCTCATATGTCGATCCGAGCTGGTCGCTGTCCGAATAAATGATCGCCTTCTTATTAATAACGTCGAGCTGGCCCTTGAGCTGATCTTCCCTGCCAAGCGGCAGGAGCACAGGCCAGGCGTTGGCGCCGAGTTTTTTATGAATGCTATCGACCGACATCGCGAAATCCGCGCCAACGCGGTCCATCTTGTTAATGAAGGCCAAGCACGGAACGTTGTATTTCGTCGCTTGCCGCCAGACTGTTTCTGATTGCGGCTGCACGCCCGCCACTCCGTCGAAAACTGCAATCGCGCCATCGAGCACGCGCAACGAACGCTCCACTTCGGCGGTAAAATCGACGTGACCGGGCGTGTCAATGATGTTGATCCGCTGCTTGATCCCTTCAAAAGCCTTGTAAACGCCTTCTTCCTTGCGCTGCGCCCAGCTGCAGGTCGTCGCGGCCGAAGTGATCGTGATTCCGCGCTCCCGCTCCTGTTCCATCCAGTCGGTGACGGTGGTGCCTTCGTGCACCTCGCCCATCTTGTGGATCATTCCGGTGTAAAACAGAACACGCTCGGTGATCGTCGTTTTGCCCGCGTCGATATGCGCGGCAATGCCGATGTTCCGCGTTCGCTCGAGCGGGAACTTGCGATTCGGCGAGTTCGGGCCCGCCGATGCCGATTTTTTCTTTTCGAGCGTCGCGGGCATAAATTTACCAGCGGAAATGGGCAAACGCGCGGTTCGCTTGCGCCATCTTGTGTGTGTCTTCGCGTTTCTTGATCGCGTTGCCCTGGCCTGAGGCAGCGTCCTTGATTTCCTGGGCGAGCGCCTGCGCCATCGGCATGCCTTTGCGAGTATCGGCGTATTGCACAATCCAACGCATGGCGAGCGAGACCTGACGCGGCGGTGGTACCTCCAACGGAACCTGATAAGTCGCGCCACCAACGCGACGCGATTTTACTTCCAAGCGGGGCCGAACGTTTTCGAGCGCTTTGTTTAGAACTTCGAGTGGATCCACTGAGTCGGATCCTTCGCGCGACTTCTCAATCGCGGTGTAGACAATGCGCTCGGCGAGCGATTTCTTCCCGCGTTTCATCACCGTCGTAATGAGACGCGCGACCGCCGGACTCCCATAACGGGAATCGACGCGTTCTTCCTTTTTGTAAACTCTCTTCCGTCGCGACATTGTCGATCTTTCGTCTCAAAAATTTACTTCTTCTCTTCCTTTGCGCCCGCGGCCGGTTTCGCACCGCCGCCTCCGCCCGCGCCACCTTTCGGGCGCTTCGCCCCATACTTGGAGCGACTTCGCCGGCGTCCATCGACGCCTAACGAATCGAGCGTGCCACGCACAATGTGGTAGCGAACACCCGGCAAATCTTTTACTCGTCCCCCGCGCACGAGCACGATTGAGTGCTCCTGCAAGTTGTGCCCTTCGCCTGGAATGTAGGCAATCACTTCCTGGCCGTTCGTCAACCGCACTTTTGCGACTTTGCGCAGGGCGGAATTCGGCTTCTTCGGCGTGCGCGTCATCACTTGCACGCAAACGCCGCGGCGCTGAGGACAATTAGTCAACGCCGGTGACTTCGATTTCACCGACATTTTCCGGCGTCCTTTCCGAATCAACTGATTAATCGTGGGCATTTTTTCCAAACAAAGCGCCGCCAAAAACCTCGTGTTCCGGGCGACAAAAAAACCCGCCCAGTCGCGTAATACACTGTCACGCGCCTGATGCGGTGAAGCGCGAATATAGAGGGAAAATCCCAGGCCGCAAAGAATATTTTGCGTCTGGATTTGTTTTGCGGCGCGATTGCGCGAAGTCTCTCTTCGCATGCCGAAAATGTTCGAACTTCTGGCCCAAGATCGGGAGTCAAAAGCGCGGCACGGTCGTTTAACGACGGCGCACGGCGCGATTGAAACACCGGCCTTCATGCCGGTAGGGACGCAGGGAAGCGTGAAGGCAGTGAGTCCGCGCGAATTGCGCGAGCTAAACGCGCCGATTGTTCTGGGAAACACTTATCATCTCTTCGTCCGGCCGGGAATTGAGGTGATCAAACATTTCGGCGGTCTCCACAAATTCATGAGCTGGGACCGGCCGATTTTGACCGACAGCGGTGGTTACCAGATTTTTTCGCTGGCGAAATTGAGAAAAATTTCTGAGGAGGGCGTTCAGTTTCAAAATCACGTCGATGGAACGCCCGCGTTCATTTCACCGGAGATCGCGATGGAAATCCAGGCGGCGCTCGGAAGCGACATCGCAATGGTGTTGGACGAATGCCCGCCGTGGCCATGCGAGTACGATTACGCCGCAAAAAGTGCGGAGATGACGACGCGCTGGGCGAAGAGATGCAAAGAAGCTGTAGAGGCCGCTGTCTCAGCGGCGAACCAAGACAAAGCCGCCGAGACGGCGGCCACTACACAAGAAGAGGAAGAGCAACCGCGCCAATTAATCTGCGGTATCGTACAAGGCGCGACGTTTGCGGAACTACGCAAACAAAGCGCGCAGGCGATTGTCGATCTTGATTTCGACGGTCATGCCATTGGCGGCGTCAGCGTCGGCGAGCCGGAGGAAGAGATGATTCGCGCGGTCGAATCGAGCGAGCCGTTTTTGCCGAACGACAAGCCGCGTTACGCGATGGGGCTTGGCACCCCACCGCAATTGTTGGAAATGATCGCGCGCGGGATGGATATGTTCGATTGCGTATTGCCAACGCGACTCGCGCGGAATGGCACCGCGTTCACTTCTACCGGCACGCTCAATTTGAAAAACGCGGAGTTTGCGAGGGATAAGCGGCCGATCGAAGACAATTGCGACTGCACCAGTTGCCGTGAATTCAGTCGCGGTTACATCCGCCATTTGATTAAAGCCGAAGAGATTCTCGGGCTGCGCCTGATCACGCTGCACAATTTGCACTTTTATCTCGATTTGATGCGCCAGGCGCGGGACAAGGTCGACAAAGGCACGTTCGACGAGTTTCGCGGCGAGTTCGTTTCGAATTACGAGACGCGAGATGTCGATCTTACAACCACCTAACGAATTCTGCCGCCAGAGACGGCGGCAGCTACAACTAAAAAATTGCAGCCGAAGCGTTCGGGTTTAAGCTCCGGCTCACCTAAATTTTCAGCATGCTGTTTTTGTTTTTAGCTCAAGCGCAACCCGCCGCGCCTGCTCCAGGTCCGGCCGGCGGCATCGGATTCTTCGTCCCGTTCATTTTTATTTTCGTCATCATGTATTTTGTGTTGTTCCGGCCGCAGAAGAAGCGGCAACAGGAACAGCAACGTCTGATTTCAGGTTTGAAAACAGGCGACCGGGTGGTGACGAACGCAGGCATTCACGGGTTGATCGCGAACGTGAAGGAGACAACCGTGATGTTGAAGGTGGCCGATAATGTGAAGCTCGAAATGGAAAAATCGGCGATCACGAATGTGCTCAAAGAAAGTTGAGATGTTGAGGTCCGAGCCGGACTGGCATTATTGAGAAGTTGAGATGAACATCAAAAAACAACAGAGCACACGATATTCCGTCGCTCCTCAACCACTCAACCAGTCAACAACTCAACCTCTGAAATGAGTCCCGCACTGACATTTTTTGCCGGTCTTGGGTTGCTGGTTCTTTTCGGTTGGTATTTTGCAACAGATGTCGGACTGCGAAAGCGCCTGCTCGCCACGACCCTGGTCATGCTGCTGGTCGCTTTCAGCATCGCCACCATCTGGCCGCCGAAAGAGAAAATTCAGCTCGGTCTCGATATTCAAGGCGGCACTTCATTCCTCATTCGCCTGATGGGTGGCGACAAAGATGTGAACAAGGGAATGCTCGACCAGGCGGTCGAAGTGATTCGTAAGCGCATCGATTACTTTGGCGTGAGCGAGCCAGTCATCAGCCCAGTGGGGAATGATCGCATTCTGGTCCAGATTCCTGGTCTCGATACGGCGAAAATTCAGGAGGCGCGCGAGCAACTCTCCCGCGTGGCAAAACTCGAGTTTCGCCTTGTTTATCCCGACAACGGCGAGCGCTTGAGAGCGATCGATGAGGGCAAGGAAGTCATTCCACCCGAGTATCGGATCGAAGTTTACAAAATGACGGCGGAAGGAAATGAAAAGCCGCGCGAGGAACGTTTACTCGTCAAAAAGAAAGCAGATCTCGGCGGTGATCGCGTCAAAGAATCGCACGCGTACTACGGCAACGAAGGCTGGACCGTGCAGCTCAAGTTCGATGGCGAAGGCGCGAAACAATTCGGCAAAATCACGGAACAATACAAAGGGCACCGCTTTGCGATCGTGCTCGACGGCGTGATTCAATCCGCGCCGGTGATTCGCGATGCGATTTATGGCGGCGACGCAATTATAACGGGGAAGTTCGAGGAAAAAGAAGCGCGCGGCTTGGCCAGCGTTTTGGAAAACCCGCTCCAAACACCGGTCAGTATCGAGGAAGAGCGCAGCGTTTCGCCAACATTGGGCCTGGATTCGATCCGCGCCAGCATCATGGCCGGCTTGGTAGGACTGGCAATCACGTTGGTGTGCGTGCTCATCTATTATCGACTGCCGGGATTGGTCGCGAACCTCGCGCTCCTGGTAAACCTCGTCCTCCTGATCGGCGCGCTAACAATGTTTCGCTTCGTTCTGACTCTTCCTGGAATTGCCGGCATCATTTTGACGATTGGCTTGTCGGTTGATGCCAATGTGCTGATTTACGAGCGCCTCCGCGAAGAAATGGCCCTCGGGAAATCGCTCAGAGTGGCGATGGAAACGGCTTATCAAAAAGCATTCAGCTCCATTTTCGACGCGAACGTGACCACGCTGATCACCGCATTAATTTTATTCTGGCAGGCCGCCGGTCCGGTCAGAGGGTTCGCGATTTCGTTGACCTTCGGTATCCTCGCGTCGCTCTTTACCGCGCTCATCGTCGGCCGGAACGCACTCGGCTGGCTGGTCGACACGGGCCGGGTGAAAAAGATCTCGATGCTGCATCTGATCTCGTCCCAAAACATCAATTTCCTCGGCAAAGGATTTCTCGCCTGCATGTGCTCCCTTGCACTCATCCTTGCCGGCGCGACATCGTTTTATATTCGTGGCGAGAAAAACTTCGGCGTGGATTTCCGCGGCGGCGATTTGGTGACGCTGAGCTCGCCGGCCAAGATCGACGTCGGGCAGGTGCGCGACGGGTTGAAGCCAATCGGTTTGGCGGACGCGTCGATCCAGGAATCGGCCCAAAGCGGCAAATACTACATCACTGTTCGCAGCCCGCTGAACACGAGTGACAAGGTGGAGAAGCAAATCATCCAGACTATGCCGAGCGCGAATTTCAAAGTGGAACGCTCGGAGCGAGTCGGCGCTTTAGTTGGCGGCGAACTGGCCAAGAGCTCGCTTGTTGCGCTCGCACTTGGAATCCTCGGCATTCTTATTTTCGTGACCTTTCGATTTGAACTTTCATTCGCGGTCGGCGCGATCGTAGCGCTGCTGCACGACGTCATCATCACGGTCGGCGTTTTTTCGCTTCTCGGCCGGGAGCTAACCCTGACCATGGTCGGCGCCGTTCTGACCATCGCCGGTTATTCAATCAACGACACGATCGTCGTTTACGACCGCATTCGTGAAGGTCTGGCCAGCGGACGGCGGGGCACGATCGAAGAAATCATGAACTCGAGCATCAATCAGACGTTGAGCCGCACCATATTGACCAGCACGGTCACGCTCATTCCGATTCTCTGTCTGTTCCTGTTTGGCGGCGCTGTCCTGCGCGATTTCTCGCTCGCGATCATCGTCGGAGTCGTAGTCGGAACTTATTCCTCCATCTTCATCGCGTCGCCAATCGTTCTCTGGTGGACCCGCGCTCGTGGCCAAAGCACCAGCACTTTGCGTCGGGAAGTCACGCAGAAGCCGACGGCCGCGAATCCGCTGGCCCGTTAGTGGGGCCTTGGCATCCGCGTTTTAGAATTCCAAACATAGCCGACGTCGGTCGCGTTCCTTACTCGTGTTCGTAATCCCGCGGAGGCGGGATGAGGTTGACGAGAACACGGCGAGCTACAAGCCTTCCACCAGGAAGCCGTGTGTCACATTGCCCCCGTCAATAGCCTCTCCGGTGATCGCTCCTGAGTCGCTGTTGTCCAACGGAATGGTACCTTGGCCTGCGCCTGTACCCATGCCCGGAACATCGAACAGATTAAAGTTGCCTTGCGTATTGAACAGGAAGCCGTGGTCAACGCCGCTTCCGTCGAGGTAATTTCCCGCGATCGTCCCCACGGTGTTGTTGCTTTCAGGGAGCGTGCCCTGGCCTGCCCCTGTGCCTGCGCCCGGAGCATCGAACGTGCTGAAGGTGCCCTGGCTAGACCGCACGAAGCCGTGAAGCACGCCATTTGGGTCGACGAAGACTCCTTCGACGTCCCCGTTCGGAGTGAGGCCTACGCCGAATGTGCCATTGCCGTCGCCCGAGTTGTCCGCGCCCGGGGCATCGATCTGAGTGAACGTGCCGTTGGTATCGCGCAGAAAGGCGTGACCCACGAAGTTTGCGTCAAAGTAGAATCCCGTGATATCACCCAGTGCATCGATGGCGTTGGGGTTGGTGAATATGGATCCCGGGGGATCGAACTCGGTGATTTTGCCGCCAGAAGCGCGGACGAAGCCGTGCTGGACTGAGCTCGCGTCTACGTAGAATCCGGTGATCGCGCCTACTGGATTGATGCCCATTGGAGTGAATTCTGAGGGAAAGGTCCCCTGGGGAAACGGTCCTGTGCCCGCGTCCGGAGCATCGATCTGGGTGAAAGTGCCGTTAGCAGCACGTACGTAACCGTGACATCGGCCGGTATTGTCGCTGTAAAATCCCGCGATCTCCCCAGATGGGTTGATGGAGTAAGCACGTGTACCCTGGCCGGGCCCGATGGTTCCACAAGATGCTGAACAAATGCCCGCGTTCGGATCGTCGAACATGGTAAAGGTCCCGTCAGGAGCGCGTAGGAAGGCATGCCGAGCAGCGTTGGCGTCCCGGATGAATCCCGTGATCGTCCCAGAAATGTTCATGCCATTAGCGAAGGTGCCCAGGCCTGCGGCGGTGCCCGCGCCCGGTGCATCGAACGTGGTGATGGTCGTCTTCGTCCCGCCAGCATTCACGGAAAGGCCCAGCCCCAACGTGCAGAGGACCAGGCAAACCGCCATTGGTAGACGCGGGTAAACGTTGGACGTGCAAAAAGATTTAAAGATTTTTGTGGGAGTGTTAACCAGAGTGTTTTTCATAATTAGTTTTTGTTAGGTAGTCAGGTTGATTCATTGGAAAGAGGCCGCCAATAACCAGATCGTGCTAATAAGGCAGACCAGTTTCGCTTGTCGCGGGAAACCAACGGCGTTGATCTGCGCAGCATCAGAGAGAATTGTGCCTTGTTAGCCGGACATAGGTCCGCCGTTACGGCAGCATCTCATCTTGAGAAAGTATTCTCTGGATGCGAAAATCGCTTCGTGAAAATGAATGGTGCGATCTACGGGCGCACAGTCTCATCGGTCCCAAAGCACCGCCGGCGTCGTTTAGTCATGTCGTTCGAAATGGTGCGGCTGGATCGTGCGTCGTCCGAGCCGCTTTACCAACAACTGTATCGTCAAATACGAGAAGAGCTTGAGAGCGGCAGTTTTGATTCAAGCGCTTCCCGTGTACCTTCCTCACGAGTTCTCGCTGCAACTCTCGGGATTTCGAGAGCGACCGTAAACGAGGCGTTCTCAAAGCTGCTTGCAGAAGGCTATCTTCAAGCCCGGAAACGGTCTGGTTTTTTTGTCGCCGATCATTTACCCGCAACTTTTCTGAAAGCTGCCAGGTCGGCGACGACCGCGCGCACCGAGCATTCCCCGCGTGTCGCCCGACGAGTGACTAGAATGACCGATTTTCGCAGCGGCCGACAACTCGATGTCGGCGTTGCCGGCCCACCGAGCGTCACATTCGTCGCGGGGTTGCCGGCGGTGGATGAATTCCCGATTGCGGTTTGGGAACGCTTGCGCGAGAAGGTTTTGGCGAAAAAGGGAGCGCACCTATTGCGTTATGCCTCGAGCCGTGGTGAGATCGAACTACGGAAGGCAATCGCTGCTTACTTGTGCGACTTCCGCGGCGCCAATTGTCATCCCGAACAAATCGTAGTCGTGGGCGGCATGCAGCAGGCGATGCTGGCGTGCGCGCTCGCGTTAATCAATGAGGGCGAAGTGGCATGGATCGAAGATCCCGGCTTCCATCAGGCACGTAATGTCCTCGCTTTTGTTGGGGCCAAAATAGTCCCGCGACCGATCGATCGTGAGGGACTGGTAATCGGGAAGTGCTCACGGCAAAATTCTCCCAGACTCATTCTCGTCACGCCGTCGCACCAGTTTCCCTTCGGTGTGACGATGAGCCTTAAGCGGCGGAAAGCTCTGATCGACTTCGCGGAGTCGCGCGACGGCTACATCCTGGAGGATGATTATAATTCCGAGTTTCGTTTCGATGGGCCGCCGCTGCCATGTCTTCAAGGTTTGGACCATGCCGGCCGGGTGATTTATGCCGGCACTATGAGCAAGATCCTTTACCCATCGCTGCGCCTCGGTTTTCTGGTCGCACCGCCACAACTTGTCGACACCCTCGTCAAGGTGCGCGCTGTAATGGACCAGCACTCCCCAGCCATTGATCAAGCTACCCTGGCGCGTTTTATCACCGAAGGGTTTTTCCTCAGCCATGTGAAACGGATGCGCGAACTCTATGCCCAGCGCCGCGCATTCTTTATCGAACAATTCCAAAAATGGCTGGGCGACTATTTCGATCTGGAAGTAACGCCGGCCGGTTTGCACTTCATCGCATGGCTGCGGCGCAAAGAAGATTTTCCATTATTCATGCGCGCTCGTCAGGAAACTGGCGTTTGGCCCCGGCCTCTTTCTTTCTTCTGCATCAAGGCTCAGTTGGATCCGGCATTCGTTTTTGGATTCGCGGCCTGGTCGCAAGCGCAAATTGAACAAGGTTTGGCAAAACTAGCATCGGCGGTCAAACAACTGAAGCAGCGTGGCCCGGGAAACGGTTCATCGTTTCAAATCGAGCCTTTCTCACCTGCTGGTTCATACTGGCCGTCGACAACTGTCCGATCGAATTAACTGGCTAACGAAAATTGGACTGTGCAAAACGGCCGGGCCTTTTCGAGCCTGAGCGACAATCAGAAAGACTTGTGGACGCAACCGCTCGCTTGCGGCTCATTCGCGAAGCGCGCCGTGGTCCACCTGATGAGCAGCTCCTCGAGCGGCGCACCGGGCTGGGCAATCGTGAAGTGGTCGCGCCCCGCGAATGTCCAATACTCGAGTCGTTGACCGGCAGAGCAGCGCTCTTCGACATACGCGTCGGTTGCGGACGATGGCACGACGATGTCCGAGAGGCCTTGCGCGATTACGACGGGAGCCTTTATCAGACCGTCCGCCGCGTTCTGCTCAAGCCGGGCTTGAAGCGCTTTGTTCGAACTCGTCGCCAATGCCGGACCATCGAACGTCGCCGCCAATGCCTCGATGCGTTCCGGATCCTCGGGCGGGAGGAAGTCGCATAAGTTTACTATCTGACGCGCAGCATCGAGCGCCTCGGGCCGGAGCGCTTGCTCGAATGTGATGTCAGGGTAGAACCGGCTGTACGACAGCGCGAGATACGCTCCAAACCGCTTGTCCACCGCGACGTTCATTGCGAGAATGTTCTTAATGTTCGCGGCCGGTGCGATTGCTGCGACGCCGAGGATTTCGAGGTCCGGCGCGTAGCGCGGCCCGACAATTCCGGTCCAAAGCGCTGCGTGGCCCCCCTGCGAGTAACCCCACACCACCATGCGTTGGTCGAGCGTAAGCTCGGACATCTGCCGCGCGGCACGGACCGAATCGAGCGCCGCACGCGCTTCGCCTTCGCCGATCAGGTAGGGATGCGGGCCACCCTTCTCTGCGAAGGAGTAATCTGTCGCGACCACGACCCATCCAGCCATCACGATCCGGTCGCGCCCAGGGATGCCCGCGGTCGGCGCCGACAAAAGCGACGGCATGCATTTCTGCAGCAAGCCCGTCGTGGCGTGCTCCCACGCGATGACAGGACGTGGGCCTGCGGGAGGATCGGTCGGCGCGAACACTGTCGCGACCGCCGTCGCTGGCGTGCTGTCGTTCACGGTGGTTGCATAAAGGATGCGCCAGCCTCGCATGCCGGCTGGCAGTATCACTTCTTTGAGCGGCTCGCTCCGCAGTAATGCACCAGGCTGGCGCGACCGGTCCGACGGCGGATCGTAGAATGCATCTGGCGCGTGTGCAATGATGCTCGCGCGAACCCGCTGGGGTGTCGGCGCGGCGTTCGACTCTGCCGACGCTTGTTTGGGCCGATTGCACCCAGCTCCGGCGAGCAAAACAAACAGCAGCGCGGAGCCAATCGAACGAAGTCCGGCAATGTTCATAAGCCCCTTCTCCTAGCAAGCTGTGATCCGCTGTCCATCGGGCGGGCGAGACGACCTAACGAGACCAAGCTCAGCCACCGCTAGCGTTGAACAACATTACGGCGGGAGTGTGTGAGCGCGTAGACGCGAATCGCACTAGCGAAGCCGGGCACCTGGATGAAATCCAGGGTGCTGTGGCAAACGTGCTGGCGATCATTCGATCAGGGGCCCTTGGCTTCATCGATTGGTTAGGCAGCTCGCGACTCAGTCGGAGCTCTTGCAAGGCGAATCGTGTTCATGAGATGCGTTCCCAAGTCAAAACGTACTCGAATGATTTCCCATCCCATATGAGCGGCGGAGTGGACAATAACAGGCGACTGCTGTCGAACTTGAAATGACGAACCTGATCGTGGCCAATCCAATTCGGATACCAAGCACCCCGAACTTGATGTGTCACAGTTTGCCTCGTCTGGTCAATGGTGTAGGTGCCGAAATAGGAACCGTAATCCTCAAAGGCCGCACGGAGTTCCGCATCTGTACCGCAAGCCGGATCCTTTGCAGCAAATAACGGGCGGTCGTTTCTCATGACATGGGCGGACATGTTGCCGCCGGCGTCGTAGACAAGCAAGCCGGACACATTTTCGCCCAATGGGTAATGGACCCGACCCTCCGAATCGCGTGCTTCATACGATACTAGTCGCCAGGTTCCGAGCAGGCTCGGTCCAGATTGGGATTGAGCGACGTTTGGAGACGCGATCATCGCATCCCAACGCCCTTAACGACTGCTTTCATTTGTGAGTCCCAAGCTGATCCGATCTTGGCGTCTAACGAGACGGAGCTCAGCCACGGCCAGGGGAAGCGCAACTCTTCATCTCACCCACTCAACTTCTTCCCGACTCAACGAGTCTTCTTGCCGGATAGCCGTTGGCTGAGCGATTGGTTAGACCTAGGGTCTGTCTGACTATCGGCGGGTGATCACTTGGCGACCTTCACTTCGAAGGTCACCGTGTTGTCACCCCCGGCATTCTTGATGACGAACTTGTACTTCCCGTCTTTCGCCGGCGTGACTTTCACCGAAGACTTCGGGCCCGGCGAGTCGTCTTTGCCGACATCCTCGCCTGCCTTGTCGAAGACGTACAAGTTCACGTCGGTGTTCTTCGTGCCGTCCGTAGTGGCCTCAAACTCCTTCCCCGCCGTGAAGGACAGGAGGTAGACGACCTTGCCCTTGTCCTTCATCTCGACCTTCTTCCCCTTGAACTCCGCCCCCTTGCCCAGGTTGGTCGCCTTGACATTCTCCTGCGCCGGACACAACGTGGCGAGCGCGAACACAGCCGCCGCGGCTGTGACTAATCGAGTAATCGATATCATTGCTGCCTCCTCTAGAGTGAGATCCGAGGCAACCACTGCCCCGGACTGGTCGGCGATGGTAAGCTTGAGTCCCATCCGGGTCAAGGAACGGGACTACGGCGAATACCGTTTGATGGCCGAACTGCCTGGGCGACGAGGCGACAACGGGTGTGGAGGGGGAACACGGCGACTGATAATGGCAAACCGTGCTACAGATGGCAAGCGGCCGGTGTTGGCGTGAAAAGTCAGCTGGATTGAGTGCGCCTCGAGAAGTTCGGGGCGTTTCGGCGCTCATTTGACGAAGTCGGCCTGCCCGATTAGGCTCCGCCTCGCCATTTGGGCACAAAATTTGCAAGTCAGGAGTTGATTATCGATGCCAGAAGTACTCGTTCGCAAAGGTGAGCCGGTAGATCGCGCACTCAAGCGGTTGAAGAACAAGCTTGATGCCGAGGGCATTCTCGAGGAAGTGCGCCGGCTGCGCGCGTTTGAGACGCCCAATCAAAAGCACCGCCGCAAAGCGAAGAACAACGCCAAGCGCGGTCGGACAAAATTCCGCTTTACCGCGTAAGATCGACAACGTTGACGTCCTGTAAGGGCCGCTGTCTCCGGCGGCTTTTCTTTTGCCGAGGTGGAACGCGTTCTCCGAACGCATTGCTAATACCACGCGGCCGAAGGCCGCCAAACCCGTAACATCGCCCGCGGAGCGGCCGATCCACCTCAATCGCATTCGCAAACAATCCGGAAGCCGAGATCGTTGCACGAAAAGCCGGGCACGTTCGAACTTCGGGCGGTTGTGCGCAAACTGCTGAAGCGCGATTTCCAACTGCCGCCACGATGCACGCGTTTGCTGCCGGCAGTCGATCCGCGCGGGTTCGTTTTCGGTCCCGGCCGATAAAGCTCGTAATAATCGAGACACCATTCCCAGACATTTCCGGCCATGTCTTCGATCCCAAATGGACTGGCGCCAAGCGGGAATGCACCGACCGGCGAACTTTCCGGATAACCGTCATCGATTTCGCGGTCGCTCCAGGCGAAAACGGTGTTGCGATCGGCAAAATTCGCGAGGTCGCCTCGGCCGTCATAATTTCCCCACGGGAATTTGCGCTGGTCGTTTCCTTTGGCCGCGTACTCCCATTCCGCTTCGGTTGGCAGACGATATTTTCGGCGCTCGCGCGTGCTCAACCACTGGCAAAATTTCACGGCATCGAGATAACTCACGTAAACGACGGGATGGCGATCCCCCGCGCCAGGAGCGCGTTTGGCCTTGTGCGCGCGATCGAATTGTTCGTATTCGGCATTTGTGATCAGGCATCGCGAAATATAAAAACGGCTGAGCGTGACCTGACTAAGTGGTCGCTCATTTGGTCCACCGTCCTCGGTGTCGCTTCCCATCGTGAAGTCGACGGATGGAACAAAGATCATCATCTCACCGAGCGTGTTTGTGAAATTGCTGTAGCGCGAGCGTTCCAGCTCTGGGTTGTGCTCGATCTTTGCGGGCAACGGCTTTTCCTCAACCGGAGACGGCGTCGAAACAGGCTTTCTTTCAGACCGCGGTGCCGGTGCGGTCGGCGGAGCTGCGAGTGATTTCTCGTCCGCTTGTTCCAGGTAAAGATCGATCAGATCCTCGGCCTCGCCCGGGTCGAGCCCGAGGTTTTCCGCCATGTCGATGAAGGTGTCGCGTTGTTCGTCACTCAGGCTGAAACTGTCGAGGTTGCTCAGGCGCATCAGGTGCAAAAATTCCTCCTGAGGATTAGCGGACGAAGATTTCACGGGCGATTCCGTGCCGTTCGCGACTGGCGGAGGCGCAACTGCCTGACGTTGCGCGCCACTTTTGTGCAGCGCCTCTTCCATCAGCGAATTCATTTCGGCTTCGGTCATGGCCCGCTCGGCCCCGAAGCGCACGAGATTTTTTTCTTGCTCGGCGGTGAGGACGCCGTTGGAAAGGACGAACTCGAGATATTTAAGAAATTCAACTACGGCCGCTTCGTGTTGCTGCGCCTCCAGTTGTTCATCGAGAACCCGGCGGCGTTCCGGATCGAGAAGTTCGACACGCGCCTCGGTCAGAAATCGAGATGACTCCTCTAGTCCCGAGCGAAGCAGTTGGGCAAGTGGATTACTCGGCTGATTCTTGAGCGGCAGTTTTTTTTGCCACCACCGCATGAGCTCGCGGCAGTGTTCTTCGATCACCTCGTTGCTTGGATTGGCGTGCGGATCGAGACAGAGCCGTTCATAGTAGTTCGGCGACCGATAATTATTCCATCCCTCCCACTTTCGCGGATCATCGGGCAGCGGAAGCGGAAAGCTGATATCGCACTTGGTCATTTCTAGCTGACCTGAAGCTCGCCCAAGCCGGAAGCGGCTTGTTCGATCTCCTGCGGAGCCAGACCAGTGTTGCGATCGATAGTGACTTTGGCGTTGTTGCCGGCTGCCTGGACTTCGACTTCCAACACCTGATTGGCGTTATATTGATAAGTGAGCTTTACCGGCGAGCCTTTGGGCAAATACGGCGGCAGCTGAATGTCGCAGACCCCGAGCGGCGTACATTCACCCGGCACCGTGCTTTCGCCTTCCACAACTTTAACGACCGCGCGCTGCATGTTAGCGTCAGCGGTCCCGAATGAGTTCCTGATTACGGCCGGAATCGGCGTCATTTTCGGGATCATCGGAAAGACGTATTCCTGAAGCTGCCTCTGATCCCAAAGGACGACACCGAGCGTGTGGGACGTGATGTCGGTAACTTCAATCAATCCGCCGTCGAGCGCGGAAAACTGCTGGCGGACACTGTCATCGACTGTTTTTTCTCCTGAAATATCTTCCTCGTTCAATATCGACAAAATGGCCTGAATAGCGGCGCCTCTCGACACCACCTCATCCGGATTCACCTGATCGACCTGCGGCACAGCGGAAAGACCTGAAATCATCGCGCGAATCATTGGCATTCGTGTCATACCGCCAGCCAGCAGCACTTTGTCGATTTTGTCCCATTTCAATTTTGCTTCTTGCATCACCATTTCGCAGATGGTTTTGCACTTCTCGACCAGGTGCCGCGTGCGTTTCTCAAATTCCTTCCGGGTCAAAGTCAGCTTCACGCTCTTGCCGCCGTGATGGTAAACGACGGTAGTATTGTTGCGGCTGGAAAGCTGAATCTTCGCCGCCAACGCGCGGTTATGCAGCTCCTGGTAGCTGTGCAAATCAAGCAACGGGTTTTCACCGTGCAACCGGTCGAATTCTTCGGCGATGAGATTAACAATTACGTCGTCCCAATCTTTTCCTCCAAGCCGGTGATCGCCATTGGTCGCGAGCATCTCGATCTTGTGATCGACAATGCGCATGATCGTTACGTCGAACGTGCCGCCGCCGAGGTCGAAAACGAACACCGTCTGGTTCTCGTCCAACTTGTCGAGCCCATAGGCGAGCGCGGCCGCGGTCGGTTCATTGATGATCTGGAGGACGTTCAAACCGGCAAGCTGGCCGGCCGTGATTGTCGCGGTGCGCTCGGCATCATTGAAGTAAGCCGGCACGGTAATGACTGCGTCAGTGATCGGCTGATCGAGATACTTCTCGGCATCAGCTTTTAACTTTTTGATAATGAGGGCCGAAAGCTCTTCGGCGGAATAAATTTTACCGCCGAATTCGCGATGGAATTGATCCTTCGGCTTGCCCATCTCGCGCTTGACGAAGTCGACAATCTTTTCCGGCTCGGCCACGGCGTTGTTTTTGGCCACGCTGCCGACGATCACGTGACTGTCGTCAAAAAAAATCACCGATGGCGTGATGCGTTCGGTTTCTGTATTCGGGATGATTTGCGGCTTTCCGTAGGCATCGATATGTGCGATGGCCGAGAAGGTCGTGCCCAGATCGATTCCGACTACTTTGCGCTGGCTCATGACTGAAAAGTTGGATGACTGCCTTGGGTTCGGCGCCAGCTCGTTAGTGCAGTTTTCGTGCCCCAGAAGAGGGAGAATTTGCGCAAACTGCGGAGTTGAAATCGCGACCGCGAAGCGCCAATCAAGTAAAGCGTTTTGCGATCACTTCCTCGGGGCGAATTAGCTTGCCCCGCCAGACGAAGCCTCGCTTCACGCGCATCACGATGGTGCCATCTTCTTCCGGAAAATCGGCCGGCTCATAGCTGATAACTCGATGACAAGCCCGGTCAACGCGCTCTCGCGGCTCAATTTCTTTCACATCGAAACGATGCAGGATCTCAACCAGTGAGTGAATGGCATTTTCCAAATTGTCCCGCCACTGCGAGACGCGGCTGCGTTTCCCTTTTTCTTGTGTGGCCGTTGAGAGCTGGTCGCAAAGTCCGTTCAGATGGTCGTAGAGATAAACCAAGTCGTGGATGAACGGTTTTTGGAGCGATTCGTGGAGGAAATTGTCCCGATACTTGAGCAACTCGGCATGGAGCGAGTCGAACAGTTGCTGATTCACACTTTCCGTGTTGCGCATCGACGCCAGCTGCTCATCAGTTTTCTTGAAATGTTGTGCAAACGCGGCCCGGCTGGTCGCTTCCATATCAGCCGAGAGCTTTTCGATACGGCCGAGCAAATTGTTCTCCAGGGTTTGCAGCTGTTCGGCTAAAATGTCAGGCGGCGGCGCCGATTCCGTTTGATCCCGGTCCCTCAAAAAAGAATCATCCGTAATAATCGGCACCGCCGGCAGTATTTTCTCCGCCTCGGCGCTTAATCGCTGCATCGCGACGGTGAAGTCCTTTTCTCGCTCGACTGTCTTATTCGACATTTTTCGTTTCAAAAAATTTCCGGATCACCTCGACCAAACCGTCGATGTCGTGGCGTCGTGCTTCGATGTCGATCTTTAATCCGCGATCGGATGCCGTCTTTGATGTGATCGGGCCTATGCTTGCAACCTGCATTCCCTTTGGCCATGGCAAACCCAGATCGAGAAAGTTTTCCACCGTGGACGAACTCGTGAATGTGATCAGATCTGCTCCCTCTTCCAAAAAGCGGCGGCGCGCGCCAGTAATGTCGCGTGTTTCCGGAACCGTTCGATAGGCAAAAGCTTCATCAACGATCGCTCCCAGCTTTGACAGTTCCTTCGGGAGCACGTCCCGCGCCTTTTCCGCGCGGGCCAGCAGGATTCGCAAGTTTTCCACGCCACCTTGCTTTTGAAATTGCCGGACCACACCTTCGGCTACGAATTCTTCCGGCTGCAGATCGACATGGAGACGGAAATCGCGAACGCGTTGAGCGGTCGCGGGACCAATCGCGGCAATTTTTGCGCCACCGATTTCGCGCGCATCATCGTAAAGTTTGTAGAAAATTTCGAAAAATGCGTCCACCCCGTTTGGACTGGTGAACACAATCCAGTCGTATTGGTGCGCGTCTTGCACGAGCTCGGCGAATTCGCGCAAATCAGTCGGCGGCTCGATCCGAATTGTCGTCAGTTCAAGAACGTCGGCGCCGAGCGCGCTAAGCTGAGCGGTGAGCGCGCCCGCCTGTTTCCGGGTCCGCGTCACCACGATCCGCTTTCCTGAAAGCGGCCGGCACTCGTACCAATTCAAATCTTTTCGCAATGCAACGACATCGCCAAAAACGGCAACGGCCGGCGCTTCAAATTCCGCTTCGGCTACTCGCTTGGCAATATTTTCGAGTGTGCCGGTCAATGTTTCCTGGCGCCCTATCGTCGCCCATCGAACCAGCGCAACCGGAAGGTCGCCGCGAACGCCGTTGGCCATCATTTCTCGGGCAACCGCCTCAATTCTCTCGACGCCCATCAGCATCACCTGCGTGCCGCCGAGCTTCGATAAGGCAGCATAATCAATCGTACTTTTTGTTTTCAACGGGTCTTCGTGACCAGTAAAAAAAGTCACGTGCGAATTTTCCGCGCGATGCGTCACCGGAATTCCGGCATAAGCTGGGCCTGCAATTGCCGACGTAATTCCAGGAACGATTTCGAACGCGATGCCGGCATCGACGATCGCCTTAGCTTCCTCGGCGCCGCGGCCGAAAACAAACGGATCGCCGCCTTTTAAACGCACGACCTCTCTTCCAGCGCGCGCTTTTTCAATGAGCAGCTTGTTGATTTCCTCCTGACTGAACGCGTGCTCGCCCGCTTTTTTGCCGGCATAAATAATTTCGGCCGCCTCCCGCGCCCAGCTCAACATTTCCGGGTTGGCCAAATGATCGTAAACGATGACGTCCGCTCGCTCGATGCATTCCTTCGCACGTAATGTTACCAGTCCAAGATCTCCCGGACCGGCGCCCACAAGATAGACTTTGCCGCTCTGGTCCTTACTCGTGCTCTTGCTCATACTCGCGATTGAATCTGCTCCAACAATTGCGCCGCCAACTTCTCTGCGTCCTCGCTCGGCCCTTGCACAAGACCCTCCCATGGTGCTGTCGCTCCGAGATCGAAAATCTGTCCACGAATTTTCATGATCGGTCCATCGACGACGGCGAGCACTCCCACGGGTTGATTGCAATCCGCACCCAGCAAGCGCAAAAACTCGCGCTCCGCCCGCAAAGCAAGCCGTGTGTCGAAATCGTTGATCGCATCGACAATCTCTCTGAGTTGTTCGTCTCCTGAACGGATCTGCATCGCGATGATGCCCTGCCCGCCAGCCGGAACAAAGACTTCCCGCGGCAACGGTGCCGTAGAAAACTGACTTCCTTCAAATTGAATCCGCGTCCGACCCGGGTCCAGTCCAAGGCGTTCCAAGCCGGCCTGCGCGAGAATGATCGCGTGCCATTGGTCGGTCGCGAGTTTGCGTAATCGTGTCGGAACATTGCCGCGAAGATCGACAATCTCCAAGTCCGGCCGTTTCCAGCGCAGTTGATGTTTCCGTCGAACACTTCCCGTGGCGACAATTCCGTCCACCGCCAGCGAATTTAAATCGCAAGGCGTCGTCGCCACTAACACATCGCCCACACCAGCGCGCGGGAGCACAGCGGCAATCTCTGTCCCCGGCGCCAGGCTGCTCGGCAAATCTTTTGCGCTGTGCACAGCAAGATCGACATCTTCGGTGACGAGAGTGCGCTCAATTTCTCCGGTGAACAACCCTTTGCGACCTGCGCGAACATCGGGAATTGCCGTTTTTGAATCGTCTCCCCGAGTGTTGATGACTTTGACTTCGAATTTCAAATCCGCCCAACGTGCCTGCAGTCCCTGAACCACCAGCTGCGTTTGGGTCAGCGCGAGTTGGCTGCCACGCGTGCCGACGACGATTTTGATCCGGCGTGGACGCTTCATGAAATTGAATGGGAACCTAGCAGGTTCCCCTACAAATTTCGCGTTTTCACTGTAGGGGAAGCTGTCAGCTTCCCTGCTCAACAATTCCGACTGTCGGATGTTCCGATGATTGCGCCGGACAATTCAGTCCCCGTGTCATCATTGCATCAAACTCAGCAACATGTTGGGAAATGATCTGCTCAGCCGCGGCCACTTGTGCCCGGCGGGTAGCTAATGATTGTTCGGCGATCGATTGCAACGAATCGATGTCGTAGAGATAAACGCCGTCGAGCGCGTTTACATCGCGCGCGACATCGCGCGGCACGGCGATGTCGATGATGAACAGCGGCCGATCGATCCGCTCGCGCAACATCGGCGCAAGTTTTTTCTGCGAGAGCAACGGGACTTCGGAAGATGTCGATGTAATCAAGATATCAATCTCGCCGCATTGCTCGAGCCATTGCTCAAAGGCGATCGCGCGGCCATTGACGGCGAGCGCGAGAGCTTCGCCGCGTTCAGGGGAGCGATTGCTGACGCGCAAATCGGCGACACCGCGCGAAACAAGCGCGCGAATCGTTCGTTCGCTCGTTTCGCCGGCGCCGAGCACCAGGACTTTGCAATTCTGGAGATCACCAAAGATTTTGTGCGCAAGATCGACCGCGACTGAGCCGACCGAGACCGCGCCGCGCGTAATCTCGGTATGGGTACGAACTTGCTTGGCCACTCGAAAAGCTCGCTGAAACAACCGATGCAAATATCGACCGGCCGCGCCGGTTGCTTGTGCCGCTTCGTACGCCTTTTTCGTCTGCCCGAGAATTTCCGTTTCGCCTACCACCATGGAATCGAGCCCTGATGCGACACGAAAGAGATGCTGCGCACATTTTTCGCCTTCGTAGCGATAAAATGGCGGCGCGAAACGATGGGGGGTGTCGTCGCGTACGATACAGCGAGCGATCTCGTCAGTCGACACTCGCTTCTCGGATGCAGCATAAACTTCGACGCGATTGCAGGTGCTGAGCACCAAAGCCTCTTTGCAACCGCAATTCCGCAGCGCGCGGTCGGACTTGACATGGCCGGCAAAGTATTCGCGCGCCTCGACGTCCGCGTTGTGATGACTGAGACCGACGCAAAACAAATTCATGGCGTGTGCGTTTGGGCGGTGAAGGTGATGCCCCAAAGAAGACTCAACGCGGCGCTAAAACCAATGATGCAAAGCGCGGCCACCCGCTTTGGAGCGAACCAGTGCAAATATCGGCCTTGTAAGATCAGTCCATACAGAAACCAAACTCCGATCGCGCACGCGATTTGTATCCACGGCAGCGGTTCGCCCACAAAGAAACCACTGATCAAACCAAGCGTGTAAAGTCCGAATCCCCACCAGAGCAATCGCGTGATCGCCGCGAAAAGATCCGTCAGGGGCGGGAGGTGATAAAAAATCGAATGCAAATGATGCGTCTTGAGCTGCCGCTCCTGTACCAGGTACATCACGCCGGCAATGCAAGCGAGGGCAAACGCGCCGTAGGCGACAAGCGAGATGGACGCGTGAAATTCCAGCCAAGAGTTCGCGGGTAAGCGGACGCGGTGTGGTTTATCAATCGGCACGAGCAGCGCAAAAAGTTGAAGCAAAACCACCAGCGGCGCGGTGAAGGCGCCCATCAGTGAAAGCCGATACCCGGGACCAACCACCATGTAGAAGAGCGCGATCGACCACGCGACGAAAACGATGACCTCAAAGAGGTTCGTGATCGGACAACGACCGAGCGCGTGACCGCGGATCGACAAGAACGCCGTTTGAAAAATAAAGCCGAGTCCGACAGCGAAGAAATTGAACCGCATCGGCCGAAAAATCCCACCTCGCATTTCGAGAGCCGTGTGCGCAATCGCCACGAGAAAACAGACAGTTGAGACAATGAGAAGATATCGATCCACCGCGAGCGTTCTATTCTAGATACCCCCTCACCTTTGGCAATGCCTCGCTTTCCGCGCGCAGCCGGATACTTTTCCGGATTTCAAGTCCGGATAGCCTACGGCCGGGTCCTTATCGCCCACCGCGCGATGTTATGAACGCCGCGGGCGTGTGCCGCCGGCCGCACCGGTGGACTTATCCGCGTGTGAGAGAATCCCTCCTCACGCCAACCAATACGGGATTTTAAAACGAAAGTTTGCGGCAATCTCTTTTTCCTGGAATGTTTTCAGGTGCGGCCCGCGTCGCCGTTGACCTGAAACGTGCGCCCGCTAGCATCGGCTTGGTGAATTCCGAGGTAATCCAAAAACTCCGCGCCAGTGTCCGCGACGTGCCCGATTTCCCAAAAAAGGGAATCATCTTTAAAGACATCACGCCGATCTTGAAGGACGGCACACTTTTTCGGGCGTCGATCGATCTTTTTCTCGAACACTTTCGCGGAAGAAGGATCGACAAGATCGTAGGAATCGATGCGCGCGGATTCCTTTTCGGGTCAGCTGTGGCCTACGAGCTCGGCATCGGTTTTGTGCCGCTGAGAAAAAAAGGCCGGCTGCCTTACAAAACCGAGAGCGCGAAATATTCGCTCGAGTACGGCGAAGCGGAAATGGAATTGCACATCGATGCCATTACGGGCGGCGAACAAATCATTCTGATCGACGACCTGCTTGCGACCGGCGGGACCTCAGCTTCTGCGGCTACGTTGATCAAAAAAGTGGGCGGCCAATTGGTAGAAGCGATTTTCCTGATCGAGCTGGAATTCTTGCACGGCCGGGAAAAACTTACGCCGACGCCGGTCACTTCGTTTCTGAAATATTGAGTTGTAGCTGCCGCCGTCTCTGGCGGCAGACCTAGGGGAGTTCCTGCGTGAGGACACCGGCAGCTACAACACGCGCTCTTTCACGACTACTTCGACTTTGATTTCCTGGTGGGCAAGCTGGTCGTGAATGTTGCCTAACAAATCGATTGCGTGCGCGTCGGGCACATGCGCGCAACGCACCTCGATTCGAGCGCGTTTTTGCGCCAGTTTCGGATCCCACTCCGCAAATTCCCCATCGAGCAAAAAAGAAACGTAGGCGTTGAAGCGCTCTTGTAATTCGAGCAGTCGTTGCTCTGAACCGTCCCAGGGGCTGGGTTCGTTCATCACCAGTACGGCTTCATCTGTCTTTGGGTCGTGCGCGATCATGTCGATCACACCGACGCGCCTCTCCCTGCTCGGATGTTCGCTGCCCGATGCTGTCATTGGATTTGAAGGTTGAAGGTTGGCTGGTGAGCGTTGAACGTTCAAGCGATGAAGCGCACCAAATCCAAAGGCACTTCTCTGACGCTGCTCGGTAGAAGCGAAACGAAATTGCCCGTTTCACCTGCTGAGGCGCGACTGGAAACATTTCCAAATCCGACCCGTCGCAATTATCACATTCATTTCGAGACGGACGATTTCACCTGCCTTTGCCCCGTAACCGGCCAGCCCGATTTCGCCAGGATCGACATCGACTATGTGCCGGATCGCCTTTGCGTCGAAAGCAAGTCGCTCAAGTTCTATCTCGCGTCGTATCGAAACGAGCGCGCGTTCAACGAAGCAGTCATCAACCGCATTCTGGATGACTTCGTCAAAGCCTGTTCGCCGCGGGAAGCAATTGTCACCGCGCAATTTTCCGCGCGCGGTGGAATCGCGCTGACGATTCGCGCCGAATATCCCGACCAAAAAATTGGCCGTGACGGCCGATGAAACATTTATTCTGCCTGTCCCCTTTTCTGAAGGGGAGAGGATTGAGGTGAGGGGTTCGCGGCGTTTCTTAGCACACAACCCTCACCCAGCCTCTCCCTTCGGGAAGGGAGAGGAGAAGAAAACGTAATGAGTACGAAGTTCCCCCGCTAATAAATGAAACACGCAGTCGTTCTTCTCAGCGGCGGCCTTGATTCGGCGACGACGCTGGCGATTGCGCGCTCGCAGGACTACGAAACTTACGCGCTTTCTTTCGATTACGGCCAGCGACAGCGACAAGAGCTGGATGCGGCCCGAAAGATCGCGAAGTCGTTAGCCGCGAAAGAACATCGCATTATTAAGATCGACAATCAGATTTTCAGCGGCTCAGCCCTGACCGACGATATCGATGTTCCAAAGTCGCGTTCGGAAAAAGAAATCGGTGCCGGGATTCCGGTGACTTACGTTCCGGCGCGAAACACTATTTTTCTCGCGCACGCGCTCGCGTGGGCGGAAACGATTCCGGCCGGACACATTTTCATCGGTGCGAACGCGATCGACTACAGCGGATATCCGGATTGCCGGCCGGAGTTCATCGCGCTTTTTGAAATGCTGGCCAACGTCGCCACCAAGGCCGGCGTGGAAGGCGCCCGTGTCCAAATTCATGCGCCGTTGATTAAATTTTCCAAAGCGGAAATCGTTCGCAAAGCCGTTCAGCTGGATGTTGATCTTTCGCTTACTCACAGTTGCTACGACCCGCTGCCAGACGGCCGCGCATGCGGCAAATGCGACTCGTGTCAGCTGCGACAAAAAGGTTTCGGCGAAGCCGCCGTTACGGATCCGATCAAATACGCGCCTGTCACACCGTAGTCCCGCAACCACGGGACGAAGTCCGAATGAAGAGCATTTTTGATCTGACGAAACGCGAACAGCGCATCGTCATTGTGATAGTCGCGGCTCTTGTCGCTATTGCATTCGCGAAACACCTGCTGGAGAACCGGTCACGGCCGCTGCCAGGTGGATCGACACCGACCCCGACATCGTCACCAACAGTTCATTCCGAAGAAGAGCAGCACGACTCGGACGATTCGCGGTGAATTACCGCGTGCCTAAGCCGGGAATGCGCCCGTAACCAACAAAGACCGGACCGGGCTCGTTGTTCGACTTCGACCTCGCTCGTCCCACTTTGAAATCGAAAATGTTCACACCTGACCGCGATTGGCCTTTGTAGGCGAGCCGTTCGCTCGCGCCGGTCATAATTCGCTGGTTCGTGCCCATTTGGCGTCCAAGATAGATCATGGTCTGAGTGCGGTCGGACGAAAAGCTTTTTTAACTTGTCGCCGAACGTTTCCTCCTGTTCCTCCGTCCCGCGCACTACGCCAGCGCTGATCGCAATCGTCAGCGCGATCGCAAACACGAAACGCTGTTTTCTTTTTACGCGAGAGTGACCGGTCAGCCGGCCAATTCCCGGAGCACAGCTTGATTCATTCGAGCGCCAGCCTCGAGATTTTCCAGCGGAAAATTTTCATTCGGCGAATGCGCCCGGCAATCTTGCAGCGCCAAGCCGATCAATAACGTCTCCACACCGAGGATTTTTCGAAAGTCGGAGACGATCGGAATGCTGCCGCCTTCGCGAATAAGGGCCGTGTCTTTATTAAAAGCTTTCTTGAGCGCGCGCTGCGCGGCTTGGCCGAATTTACTGTGCGGATCGGTCAAATACCACGGGCCGTGATGACCACTCCTCATTTCCAGAGTCACTCCCGGCGGCAAATTCTTTTGAAAATGTGTCTTCACAAGATCAATAATCGCGTCGCCGTTTTGGTCCGGGACTAAACGAAACGTCAGCTTGGCCATGGCGTGACTCGGCAGGACTGTTTTTGTTCCTGGTCCTTGATAACCGCTCCCCATTCCGTTGATCTCGGCGGTCGGACGGGCCCAAATTCGTTCGAGCGTGCTGAAACCAGCTTCGCCAAAAAGCGCGGGCGCGCCTGTTTCCTCGAGCATCTCGGAATCCGGATCGATCGGCAATTTTTTCCAAGCATCACGTTCCCATTGCTGTAACGGCGCGACATTGTCGTAAAAACCTTGGACCGCGATGTGGCCGTTTGAATCATGGAGCGTCGCGAGCAATCTCGCGAGTGCCGTCGCCGGATTCGCCACCGCGCCGCCAAAAATTCCCGAGTGCAGATCCATTTTCGCGCCCGTAACTTTGATCTCGAGCGCGGCGACTCCGCGAAGTCCATAACTCAGCGTCGGCGTGCGCGGCGCGATCATTCCGGTGTCCGAAACGAGGACGACTTCACATTTCAACGCGTCACGGTTGTCGTTCAGAAATTTTCCGAGGTTTTGACTGCCAACTTCCTCTTCGCCCTCAATGACAAGGTCGACATTGACCGGCAAATCGCCGTCCTTTTGCAGCGTTTCCTGAATTCCAATGATGTGGGAAAGGATCTGGCCTTTGTTGTCGGTTGCGCCGCGCGCAAAGACGTAACCGTTTTTCAAGACCGGTTCGAACGGCGGCGAGTCCCACAATTCGAGCGGATCCGGTGGCTGGACATCGTAATGACCGTAGATGAGGACGGTCGGTCGGTCGCTCCGATGTTTGTTGCGCGCCCAAACGACCGGATGGCCCGCCGTCGGAACCAGTTTTGATTCCAATCCGACTACTTCCAATTTTTTGGATAACCACTCCGCACAATCGCGAACTTTGCCGGCAAACTTTTCGTCCGTCGAAACACTTGGAAACCGCAGGAAGGTAAAATAATCCTCGAGATAATTGTCGCGCATCGCCAAAACTTAATCAGTTTTTCAGATTTGCCTACGACTTCCGCCGAAAACGTGTGCGGAAAAAGTAAAGAATTGAGAAAGCGATGAGAATTGCGCCGATTTTAACAAATTTATCCCACGGTTGTGTCAACCAGAATAGCCAAAGGATCGCGCCGATTGCTAGCGCGGGCACAAATTGCATTCCTGGGAAAACTAAAACCTGTCGATCCGAATGCGTTCTTTGGCGAAGCAAAGGCCACACTCCAGCGCAGCAAAGAAGGTACATCAGCAACACTGCTACATTCGATAAAACGGCCAGTTGCTCGAAGCTTGAGCAAACGGATAGAATAAATGCGAGCGTGGCGTAACTAATTATCGCGACGTTAGGCGACCGATAGCGCGGGTGAACCCGCGCGAACCACGCCGGCAAAACGCCATCACGACCGATTGCGAACAACATTCGAGGCGAACTCAGAATGTCGCTCGCCACAAAACCAAACGCGGAAATCGCCGCCCCGACAATGAGAATGGTGCGGCCAGTGCTTCCCAAAAACGTGGCGGCTGCTTCAGCCAGTGGCGTTTTGTCGTGATTCGCCAAATCGGGACCAAGCGTTCCCTGCGCCACAAGCTGGATCATGATATATATCGTTGTCGTAACGATAAGCGCGAGAAAAGCCGCGCGCGGAACTGTGCGGCCCGGATTTTTTACTTCGCCGCTCGGAATCAGTGCGACCTCGATTCCAACGAACGCGAAAAGAAGCAACAGAACGCTGTTGCCTAACTCTGGGCCCGTCGGCCACGCCGACCAAGTAAGATTCGCACGATTAATAAAAAATGCGCCAACGCCGAGGAAGAGCGCTATCGGCACAAGTTTTGTCAGCGTTACAACGCCGACCGCTCCGGTCCCGCCACGAACGCCCCGGACATTAACAATCACTAGCGAGAGGTAAACCACCAGCATCAATCCGATGCGAACAATTGGATTAGCTAAGAACGGCACAAGTCCGCCTAACGAATCGACTAGAACATTTCCGACGCCCGCCACGGCCGATATCGCGGTAATGCCGTAAAGCACACCCGCGAGAAATCCAACATAACGCCCGAATGCAACTTCGACATACGCATAGAGTCCGCCGGTCAGCGAAACACGACTGCCCGCGATCGCGAAACAAGTGACGAACAGCACCATCGCGATCGCGCAACAAATGAATGCGAGCGGCGCCGCCGGTCCGAGACCTTTGGCCACCGCCGCCGGCACAACAAAAATTCCCGCGCCGATTGTGGAGTTAACGATGTTCGCCGTCAGTCCTGGAACACCGATCGCGCGGATCAGTTGATGATCGACACTCTCCGCCTGCTGAATCGACATCGTCTCCTCGGCGGCCATGGGCGGGATGGTGCGTGATTCCAGCATTAGAAGCAAGAGGGATCGGAAGCGGGGTAAGCACAAAATGTTGCGGTCGGCCGTCCCGCCGAACCCACCAATAGTGTGATTTTGCTTGTAAGCGCACCTAGGCTACTATATTGCCCTCTTAGACTGATTTTTGGGCCCCGGCCGCATGCACTTACAATCGCTCGAGCTCTTCGGCTTTAAATCGTTCGCCGATAAAACGCTTTTCAATTTTCACGAAGGCGTGACCGCAATTGTTGGTCCGAACGGTTGCGGAAAATCAAATTTGCTCGACGCGATTCGCTGGGTCCTAGGAGAACAGTCCGCCAAATCGCTCCGCGGCGGCGAAATGGCCGACGTTATTTTTAACGGCACTGACAACCGCAAGCCGCTCAGCTTCGCCGAAGTCTCACTCACCTTCACCGATTGCGCGTCGGAATTGAATGTCGATTGGCACGATGTGCGCGTGACTCGTCGCGTTTATCGCGATGGCAATTCTGAATATCTGCTGAACAAAACGCCATGCCGTTTGCGCGACATCCAAAATCTTTTCGCCGACACCGGCGTCGGCCGCTCGGCCTACTCGATGATGGAGCAAGGCAAGATCGACATGATCTTGAGCTCGCGGCCGGAAGATCGCCGCGCGATTTTCGAAGAAGCGGCCGGCATCACCAAATATAAAACGCAAAAGCGCGAGGCGTTGCGCAAACTGGAAGCGACCGAAGCAAACCTGCTCCGCATCGGGGACGTGATCAAAGAAGTGAAGCGACAGATCGGCTCGTTGCAGCGTCAGGCCGGGAAAGCCCGACGTTATCAGGCTTTGCACGCCGACTTGCGCGTGCTCGAAACGCATCACTCGAAAAAACAACTGGCCGCGTTGGAGGCGGATCTCGTGCATTGCCGGGGAGAGATCGAAAAGATTGCGGCGTCGGAACAGATCGCACGGAGCAAGATCGATCGTGACGAGAGCGAACTGACCGAAGAACGGCGTGCTCTGGATAAGATCGACATCGAGGTCGCCGATATCCGGGCGGAAGCGCAGCGACTGCAAAGTGAGATTGCCGCACACCGAAGCCGGATCGAGTTCAATCGCCAGCGCAAAGATGAATTGTCCGACCTGATCGAGCGCGCTCGCGGCGACATCGCCACCGCGGAAAGCAAACGGAAGCAGCACGCGGCCCAGATTCGTGAAAGCGACGCGTTGAATGAAAAAACGCAGCGCTTCCTGCAATCGAAACAAGACGAGCTGGCCAAAGTAACCGAATTGCTCGACCAGCTGCGCGCCAAGCGCGAGGCCCGCCAGGTCGATCGCGAAACGGCGCGTGCTTCGCTTTTCAAGAACGAAGCGCGCATTGATAAGCTCGCGGACGACTTGGCTGGAATTACCGCGAGACGCGAGCTGACAGATGAACAGATCCGCCAAATTTCCACGGATATAAAAGAAGCAACCAAGGCGCGCGAGAAAGTTGCCGCGGAAATCTCGGCGGCGCGGAACGCCACCGAAAGCGAGCAAAAGAAATTGGAACAATTGCTCGCGCATTCACAAACCGTGGAAAAGAATCTGCGCCAGCAGCAACAACTTCTCGAAGCCGCGGAAAACGAGCTCGCGGCGTTGGAGCGGACTCTCGCCGAAAAGCGATCAACCCTCGAGATTTTGCGTCAGCTCAATGCCGAGGGCGAAGGACTGGCCCAAGGTTCGCGGGCAATTCTCAAAGGCTTGGACGACCCAGAGCGCTTTCGAGAAGCGATCATCGGTTCGCTTGTCGCGCAGATCGACGTCGATCCGAAATTTATTCCCGCGATCGAAGCGGCGCTCGGCCGGAATCTGCACGCGGTGATATTGAAGGACGCGCGCAGCGCCGAAGAAATTCTCGGACGGTTGACGAAAAAGAAGCTCGGGCAAGCCGCGCTGTTTGTTCCGAAGCTTGGCGCTTCTGCTCACGAATCGGTCCGCAAGAGTTTGCCAAAAGGTGCGCTGGCCTGGGCCACTGATAAAATCGCCGCGCCGCCTGCAGTTGAGCCGGTGATTCGCCAATTGCTCAACGGCGTCCTCATTTTCGCCAAACTCGACCAGGCCCTCGCCTGCAAGAAAGATGAACCCACCCTCGCGATGGCAACGCTCGACGGCGAATTCGTCTCGGTGGAGGGAATTGTTTTCGGCGGGAGCAGCACGGTGAAATCCGACTCGTTGCTCGAGCGCAAAATGCGCGTGGCCGCGTTGGAAAAGGAAGAGGCCGAGTCCGCGAATCAGCGCGAGATTTTCATCCAAAAACGCGATCAAGGGAAAGCGAATGTCTTAACTGCTTCGCGCCAGCTGGACGAAGCCCGCGCGGAGTATCAAAGCTCGCATCTGTCGCAGTCGACCTCCGCCAACAAAATCTCGTTGCTGCAGGCCGAAGAAAAGGAAGCCGAACGCAAGATCGACAGTCTCCAATCGGAAAAGGAAACGCTCGAGCGACAAGTTCAAGCCGCGGGCGGGCGCGTGGCCGAGCTCGACGGCGAACTGGATGCCGCGCGCAATGAACTTGCTGAATACGAAGCCGAGCAAACCGCCGCTGAAAAAGATGAAAAAGGCACGCGCACTCAGGAAGAAAAGACGCTCGAGACTTTGAACGATTTGCGACTCGCGATCGCGACCGCGCACCAGCGTCACGAAAGTTTGGAAGCGCAGCGCCAGCCAATGGCCGCGCGCGAGACTGAATTGGTGGAACTTATTGCAGCGCGCCGGACCGATATCGCCAGTTATGAAAGCAAGCTCGCGGCGCAAGCCCAGGAAAGCCGCGATGCTGAAGTTGCGATCAAGGCACAAACGGCCCTCGCGACCGACGCTGAAGCGGGCGCGAACAAAATCTGGTCCCAGCGTTCGGCCCGGCTCGGCGCGGTGCAGGAACGCGAAACCGAATTGCGCGCACTGCGCAATTCGCTGAGCGAGTTGCAAGAGAAGCGCGGGCATCAGCAAGTGCGTGAATCACAACTGCAAATGCAGATTGAAAACCTGGCGGAAAATATTTCGCGGCGTTACCAGGTCGATTTGCGCGCCTTCAGCCCGGATGAAGCTGAATTTGGGAAAACGTTGCGGGCGCAATCGAAACGCGCCGAAAAAGATGTCGCCTCAACGGCCGAAGCCGATCTTGCCGAGAACGAATTACAAAAGCTGATTGTCGATCTTACCCGGCAACTCGATAACATGGGCCCGGTCAATCTCGACGCCGTCCAGGAATACGACGAACTCGAAGAGCGCTACAAGTTTCTCGAGACGCAAAACACCGACCTCACCAATTCGCGGCGCGAATTGCTTGACGTCATCTCCAGGATCAACTCGACGACCCAGAAATTGTTCGCGGAAACGTTTGCCCAGGTCCGAGCGAACTTTAGGGAGATGTTCGCCGAATTGTTCAGCGGCGGCCGGGCAGATCTCTCGTTGCTGGACGAAAACGATCCGCTCAACTGCGGGATCGAGATTTCAGCGAAGCCCCCGGGTAAACAGCTGCAAAGCATTTCGCTCTTGAGCGGCGGCGAACGCGCGATGACCGCGGTCGCGCTTCTATTCGCAATCTACATGGTCCGCCCGAGCCCGTTTTGCGTGCTCGACGAAATCGACGCGCCGCTCGATGAGAGCAACATCAACCGTTTCGTTCGGATGCTCGATCGTTTCATCGCGCAGAGCCAGTTCGTCATCATCACTCACAACAAGCGCACGATCTCGAAGGCGGATGTGCTTTACGGCGTGACGATGGAAGAACGCGGCGTGAGCAGGCTGGTCGGAATGAAGTTGACCGCACCTCCCGCAGGCGAGCAAACGCCGCCGCAGCGTGAACCCGCGTCTTCACAACGGCAATTCGCCCTTGCCGAAAATGGCGACGGCGAAAAGAAGCAGAGTGCTGGCTCAAGGCGATAGGTGGATCGGCCGCTCCGCGGGCGATGCTAAAGTGGCGCCGGAGGCGCATTATTTCTAACATCGAGCGACGGAGCGCTCGATCCAGCCAACAAAAAATCTTTTGCGCGCGATTGTCGATCTTGCGTAAAATTGGCGCATGCTTCAAACGGCGCAGCGCGGCAAGAAATCCTCATCGAAGAAAGCCGCGCCGCATGACCGATTCCTGGAGGCGTTTCGCTGGATGTTGCTCACGCGCACGCTCGAGGAAAAACTGGTCAGCCTTTATCGCGGCGGCCAGATCACCGGCGGGGTTTACATCGGTAAAGGCCAGGAAGCGGTCAGCGTCGCTTGCGGGCTGTTTTTGCAAAAAGGCGACATCTTTGCGCCGCTGATTCGCGATCAGGCCGGGCGCTCCGCGTTTGGAGAGCCGATCGTCGATGTTGCCCGCACTTATCTTGGCTCGCGACAAGGACCCATGCGCGGGCGCGACGGCAACATTCACCGCGGAAAGCCAAGCGAAGGTCAGCTCGCGATGATCAGTCACCTCGGCGCGATGGTTTCTGTAACTGTGGGCACGCTGATGGCGAAACGGTTTCATGCCGAAAAGAATTTCGTCGGCTTGTCCTGCATCGGTGAAGGCGGGATGCAGACCGGCTCATTTCACGAAGGCATGAACCTCGCGGCAGTCGAGCAAGTTCCGCTCGTGATCGTCGCCACGAACAATCATTACGCGTATTCCACGCCGAACGACCGCGAATTCGCCTGTGCCGATCTGGTTGATCGCGCGAAAGGTTACGGTTTTGAAGGCTACAGCATCGACGGGACAGATTTGAGCACTTGTCTCGATGTCATTGGAAGTGCGGTGAAACGCGCACGGGCGGGTCGTCCGCCGCAGCTGGTCGTCGCGTCCGTGTTGCGTCTCTCCGGTCACGGCGAACACGACGACGCAAGCTACGTCACCGATGAAATGAGGCGGCAACCCTTTGCCCAGGATTGCTTGAAGCTGGCGGAAAAGAAGATTGTCGACCTTGAAATGGCCGACGCCGCGACGCTGCAATCGTGGCGGGAGGACGCCGCCAAACAAGTGGACGAGGCAATCGCCACTGCGCAAAAGGAGGCCGCGCCTGACGCCGAGAAAGAAGATTGGTGCGCGATCTCGACTCGCGAATTGGTCGACCAACCCGAATGAGCATCACGTATCTCGAAGCGATTCGTGAAGCCCAGGCCAAGTTGTTGCGCGACGACGAGCGCGTTTTCATTTACGGCCAGGACGTGGGCGGAACTTTCGGAGGCGCTTTCAAAGCGACCAAAGGTCTGGCCAAAGAATTTCCCAATCGCGTGTTGAACGCGCCGATCAGTGAGGACGCGATCGTTGGCACTGCGATCGGAGCGGCGATGCGAGGAATGCGCCCGATCGTTGAGATGCAGTTCGCGGATTTCTCCAGTACCGCGTTGAATCAAATCCTCAATCACGCCGGGACGCATTATTGGCGGACCAACATTCCGATGCCGATCACGATTCGGCTTCCGTCCGGCGGCACGAAAGGGAGCGGTCCGTTTCACAGCCAATCGATGGAATCAATTTACGCGCATTATCCGGGACTGATCGTGATGACGCCGGCGACGGTCGAAGACGCTTACACGATGTTGATCGATGCGGTGGCGATCGATGATCCGGTCGTTTACTGCGAACACAAATATCTCTATTACCATCTCAAGGCCGACAAACTTCCCGACAAAGGTTTGCCGACCGGCCGGGCGCGAATCGCGCGCGAAGGCCGCGACCTGACGATTGTCACCTACAGCGCGATGGTGCAGGAATCGCTCGCGGTCGCCGAGGAATTGGCGCGCGAAAATTTCGAAATCGAAGTTGTCGATCTTCGCACGGTCAAACCGCTCGATACCGACACTGTGCTGGCTTCGGTCGCGCGCACCGGGCGGTTGCTGTGCGTGGGCGAATCATTTCCCTGGGGCGGCGCGACCGCGGAAGTGATCGCGCGCGTGACCAGTGAAGGGTTTCATTTGCTCGACGCTGCGCCAGTGCGCATCAACGCGAAAGACACGCCGATTCCGTATCACCCCAATCTTTGGAGCGCGCATCGTCCGGGGGCGAAAATGATCGCCGCGAAGGCGCGCCGAATCCTGCAGGAGTAATAACCCACCTCTCAACGACTCAACTTCTCAACCTCTCAACTCTCTCATGCCGCAAGTTCCAATCATCATGCCCCAGCTCGGCGAATCGATCGCCGAAGCAACCATCGTCGATATCAAAGTGAAACCCGGCGATGAAGTCGCGGTCGATCAAGAGATCATTGACGTCGAGACGAACAAGGCGGTCATGGGCGTGACTACGCCGTGCAAAGGAAAGATCGACAAAATCACGGCGCAATTAAAAGAAACGTACCCGATCGGTTCGGTGCTCGGGTACGTTGAAGCGAGCGAAGCGGACGCCGCGCGATTCACCAAGCAAACGCCGCCGCAGGCGCAGACTGAAGTAGCCGAAGAGATTCCGGCGCGGGCGGATCAGGAAATCAAACCAGCGCGCCAGGAAAAAATCGCGGCGCGCGATGGCGACGGCGCGCGACCCGGTGGTTTACCGGTTCCGGCAACGTTGAAAGGCGCAAGTTTTGTTTCGCCGCGCGTCCGCGCACGGATGGCTGAGTTGCAATTGACTCCCGCTGATCTCGCCGGGATAACCGGCACTGGTGCGGGCAATCGCGTCACGATCAAAGATCTCGAAAATTTTCTGCACAAGATCGACAACCAGTCGGCGAAGGAAGCTTCGGCCATTCGCGCGGGCGTGGCGGACGCAATGCGGCGCAGTTGGACGCGGCCGCTCTCGACGGTTGGCTCTTCCGTGAACCTCGATCCCGTTCTGCAAGATCGGCACTCGCGCGATCCGAAGCCCGGTCCCGGACTTTACGCGACGCGCGCCCTGGCTCTCGCCCTCGCGGAGAATCCAACCGCAGCCGCAAAACTGATCGGCACCCGCGTCGTGCAATCCAACTCGATCGATGTGGGTGTCGCCGTCGAAGCCGAGGATGGAATCATGGTTCCGGTGATTCGCAACGCCGACAAAACTTCACTCGGTGATTTGGCCGCGAAATATCAGGAACTTGTCGATCTTGCCCGCAAACGCCGCATCTCTCCGGACATGCAGGCCGGCGGCATCGCCACCGTTTCAAATTTCGGAACCTTTGGCGTGGAATGGGGCACACCGATTCCCCTGCCCGATCAAACTTTGCTCCTCGGTCTCGGTGCCGGGAAAAAGGTTCCGTCGTGGGACGAATCGAAAAAGGAATTTGTTCCCAAGACCGAAGCACAGATCACGCTCAGCTTCGATCACCGCAGTATCGACGGCGGCGGCGCGGCCCGTTTGCTCAAGCGCGTGGTCGAGTTGTTGGAAGACCCCAGCAAGTTGTAATTGGGCTCTCTGCCGGCAGAGACAATGCCGGTCCGGCCTCGGACCGGCAGCTACCACGTTTGCGACGGTCATAGACCGCCGCTACAATTTAAGAGATGCACGAGAACACGGAATTCAGTTTGAGCCGGGACGTCGAAGCGATTGAGATCCCGAGCGGTCGCAAATTAAGCCTGGAAAAAGGAACGCAGGGTGTGATCACCCAGACGCTCGGCGGTAGTTACACCATCGCGACGCCGTATGGGCTGTCGCGTATCGCAGAAAAAGATTTGGATGCGCTCGGCCTGGAGAAACCAAAGCTCGAACCCAAAGAAAAGGCGGCTGGCAAGACGAACGGCGCAGTTTCGGAAAATGATGTTTGGAGCCAGCTCAAGCAATGCTTCGACCCGGAGATTCCGGTGAACATTGTCGATCTTGGACTGGTTTACGATTGTCGATTGATCGAAAAGGATGACGGCGGGACGCGGGTGGAAGTGAAAATGACGCTGACCGCGCCTGGTTGCGGGATGGGACCGGCGATCGCGCACGACGCGCAGAGCAAGATCTTGTCGATCGACGGCGTGGACGAAGCAGACGTACAACTGGTTTGGGACCCGCCCTGGAACCAGAACATGATCAGCGAAGCCGGGCGGATGAAGCTCGGTATGATTTAAGGTGCGAGCCGCACGGGCGGTTGGGAACCGCCTGAAGCGACAGTCGCAAGCGAAAAACAATTTTAATTTTCGCTCAGTGCGTTGACAGATGATGACGGCGCTGCTTGTATGAACTTCGCTCCTCGCGAAGAATTTTCTAACTGAGATGCCAACGACTGAAGTCATCCTAACCGACAACGTGCCCGGACTCGGCGCCGAAGCCGACGTGGTCAAGGTGCGCCGCGGATACGCCCGCAATTATTTGCTCCCGCGCGGAAAGGCTTATGAAGTGACGCCGGCGGCGCTGCGCCAGCTCGATACCCTGAAGAAGAAGCGCGCCGAGCGCGAAGCACACGAATTGAACGAAGCGGAGGAACTCTCACGCAAGATCGGAAAAGCGCGGCTGACATTCACACTCGCAACCGGCGAATCTGGAAAAGCTTTCGGTTCGATCACTGCCCAAGACATCGTGACGCGGATGAAGAACGAGCTAGGTTTGGAGATCGATCGTCACAAAGTTGTGCTCGAGCGTCCGATCAAGGACACCGGCGAACATGAAGTCGCGATCAAGCTCCATCACGACGTGACCGCGCAATTTAAATTTGACGTAAAATCGGCGGAGCAATCCCGCGAGCGCGGGGCTGGCGAAGCCGAAGTCGAGCAGCCTGAGAAAAAACATCGTTCGTTTTTCAGGAGAAAAAAAGAAACAAAATAAATGGCGACTCAACCATCGTCCTCGTGGACGGGTGAGAAGCCTCGAAAAGTATCGGGCAACGGGCCCGGCCGAGGTGGGCCGGGAGGAAACGGTGGAAGAGTTTTTCCCACTTCGCCAACAGGTTCTGCGCAGGATATTCACCGCGCACCGCCTCACAGCGTAGAAGCCGAGCAGGGCGTGCTCGGTTCGATGCTCATTTCCCCGCGTGACGCAATCGCCGAAGTGGTCGAGAAAATTAACGAGGAATACTTCTACGTCCCGGCGCATCAAACGATCTATTGCGTGCTGGTCGATCTTTGGAATGCCGGCGCAGCCATCGATCTGATCACGTTCACCCAAGTATTGCGTGATCGGAATTTATTGGAAACGGTCGGGGGCGCGGCGGCGGTCACGAGCCTTTTCACGTTCGTGCCGACCGCAGCCAATGTCGGCTACTATCTCGAGATCGTTCGCGACAAATACATTTTGCGCTCGATCATCGCCGCCTCCACCGAAAGCGTGCGCCGTGCTTACGAAGAACAGGACGAGGTCGGCAATCTTCTCGACGAAGTGGAGCAGAAAATTTTCGCGGTCGGCGAGGACCGCTTCAAGGGCCAGATGCTCTCGATGAAGGACCAGGTGATGGAAGCGATCGAGTCGATCGAAAAACTCTACGAGCGCAAAGGCGGCATCACTGGAATCTCGACCGGTTTTGTTGAGTTCGACCGAATGACCAGCGGGATGCATCCCGCGGAAATGATCGTAATCGCAGCGCGGCCGAGCATGGGAAAAACCGCACTGGCGATGAACATTGCGGAACATGTGTCGATCAATGAGAAACTGCCGGTCGGCGTTTTCAGCTTGGAAATGAGCAGTCAACAGCTTGTTCAGCGGCTGCTTTGCTCTCGCGCGCGCGTAAATTTGCAAAAGGTGCGCGACGGATTTTTGGGTGAGCGCGATTTTCCGAGCCTGACCGCGGCCGCATCCAAGCTCGCGGAAGCAAAAATCTTCATCGACGACAGCGCCAGCCTGACGATTTTGGAATTGCGTGCCAAAGCCCGCCGGCTCAAAGCCCAGCAGGATGTCCAGCTGATCATCGTCGATTATTTGCAGCTGTTGAGATCGACATCGCGCCGGGCCCAGGACAATCGACAGCTCGAAATTTCGGAAATTTCCGCTGGCCTGAAAGGTTTGGCCAAAGAATTGAAGATTCCCGTCATCGTAGTCGCACAGTTGAATCGACAGCCGGAACAACGTACTGGCGGCAAACCCCGATTGAGCGATTTGCGCGAATCGGGATCAATCGAACAGGACGCCGACCTGGTCGGCTTACTGGTTCGACCCGAAATGTATGAAGAGGATGACGAAGCGCGTCAGGAAAAATCCGGCGAGGCCGAATTAATCATCGCCAAACAACGCAACGGTCCGGTTGGTGAGATTCCCCTCACCTTCCTCAAAGAATTCACCCGGTTCGAAGATCGCGCCCGCAACGTGACCGAGCCGGAAGAAGCGTTCTAGAGCGATCTCGCGGCTTCAACCACGTGCTTGGCATCGATGCCGCGTTCTTTCATCACTTCCGCGCCGGGCGCGCTCAAGCCGAATTGATGCAGCCCGACAACTTTGCCGTCGAGACCGACATATTGATACCAAGTCTCGGTAATTCCGGCTTCGATCGCGACACGTTTACGGCATGACTTTGGAAGAACTTCCTCGCGATATTTTTCCGATTCGCGATTGAAACGCTCAAAGCACGGCATGGAGACGACGCGCACGCCATCGCCAAGCTCCTTTGCGGCGGCAAAGGCGTGCTGCAATTCGCTCCCGCATGACATGATGATGAGCTCGAGATTTCCTTTTTCCTTCTTTGCGATGTAACCACCGCGCGCGACGCCTTCGCGCCGCAATTTGACATCAACATCGTTCAACATCGGAACCACCTGCCGCGTTAGCGCGAGCAAAGTCGGGCCGTCAATCCGTTGGGCAGCGGCCGCAAACGCTCCCGCTGTTTCTTCCGGGTCGGCCGGGCGAATCACATCGATCTGCGGCATAATTCGCACCGAGCTCACTGTCTCGACCGGTTCATGCGTCGGCCCGTCTTCGCCGACCCCGATCGAATCGTGGGTGAAAATGTAAATGTTCGGAAGCTTCGAGAGCGCGGCCAGACGAATCGATGCCCGGCAGTAGTCGGTAAAGACGAGAAACGTCGCGCCCGACGCGCGGAAAATTCCGTGATAAGAAATGCCGTTCAGGATCGCACACATGCCGTGCTCGCGAATACCGAAGTGGATGTTGCGCCCCTTTGGTGTTTCGCGGGTGAAATCGCCGCCGTCCTTGATGTAATTCAAGGTCGAACCATGCAAATCCGCGCTGCCGCTGATCAGAAACGGGATCGCCTGCGCAACAGGCTGCAGTGCTTCGCTGCCAGCTTTGCGCGTCGCGAGCTTTGCGTCCTTCGGAAACTCCGGAATCTTCGACAAAAGATCGACATTTACTTTTCGATCGATCGCGGCTTCGAGCAGCGTTGCCTGCTCGCCGTTTTTCTTTCGCCAATCGTTGTAAGTTTTTTCCCAGCGCTCGTAATCCGCGAGCAACTTCTTTTTGTGTTCAGCGAAATAATCGTAGGTCGCCTTCGAGACAAAATAATGTTCGTCGGGCAATCCGAGACCTTTGCGCGCGGCATCGACAAATTTCGCGCCCGCTTCGCCGTGCGCCTTGAAGGTCCCCTCCACCTCCGGGATGCCTTTCCCGATCAACGTGTGCGCGACGATGAACTTCGGTTTCCCGTTGTCGTTCTCTTTTGCGCTGTCGAGGGCGTCGAGAAACGCCTGCATGTCGTGACCGTTGATTTCCTGAACGTCGAACCCGTAGGCCTTGAATCGCGCAGCGGTGTCTTCGCTCTGCGTCATCTTCGCCGGAGCGTCGAGCGTGACCGCGTTCGAATCGTAAATCAGAATCAAATTATCGAGACCGAAATGCGCGGCGAAGGCGCTCGCTTCCGCCGACACGCCTTCCTGCAGGCAGCCATCGCCCGCGAGACAAACGCAATGCTGATCGAAAATGCGGTGCTCACTCGTATTAAATCGGGCCGCGGCCATTTTCATCGCGACTGAGATCCCAACCGCATTGCCGACGCCTTGTCCGAGCGGACCGGTCGTGCACTCCACTCCCGGTGTTTCAAAAAATTCCGGATGGCCGGGCGTTTTAGAATGCAACTGCCGGAAACGTTTGATCTCCGACATCGGCAAATCGTAGCCGCTCAGGTGCAACCAGGCGTAAAGAAACATGCTGCCGTGACCGGCCGACAGAACAAAGTAATCGCGGCCGATCCACCGCGGTTTCTCCGGGTTGTGCTTTAAAGCATGGCCATAAAGCACTGCGCCCATTTCAGCGCAACCCAATGGAAGGCCGAGATGACCCGATTGGGACGCTTGCACCGCGTCCATACACAGCCCGCGCGCTTCGGTAGCTGCGCGCGACAGGGCTTCGATGTTCAAGCTCATAAGAAGAAGGATAGTTTATGGTTTTAGAACGGGGATTGCGCAATCTCTTTCCAAAACTATCGGCTTTGGTATGGCAACTTTCGCTTCGAGATGTTCCGAGGTCACCGTTTTCGCCCGTGCCCATCTGGATGTTGAATAACTTGTGAATAAAACCCCCCTCTGACCCTGCTTTATTCACAGGATTCTGTGAATAAAGGGTTTAATTTTCAACGCTTCGAGGCCTAAGTTGCCGGCTTCGATGAAGTTGTCTGAAATCGCTGCGATTCTGCGGAAAATCGGCGTTTCGCCAGTGAAAAGTCTCGGCCAAAACTTTTTACACGATCGCAATCTCGCGAAATGGATTGTCGATCGGGCAAACATCAGTCCGGAAGATTTTATCGTTGAGATCGGTCCCGGCTTAGGCGCGTTAACGGAACTTGCGCTGGCAAAGGGCGCGCGCGTCTCTGCGATCGAAAAAGACAAACGTCTGGTGCAGTTTCTTCGCGAGAAATTTCAAGGCGATGCGCTGGAAGTCCTGCATGGCGACGCGCTCGAATTTGATACGCGCATGTTGTACGCGCAGCCGAAAGTAAAATTGCTCGGGAATCTTCCTTACTATATTTCGAGTCAGCTCTTAATTAAGTTCCTGGAATATCCAAGTCCTATCTCTATGTGGTTGTTTATGTTACAAAAGGAGCTGGCGCGTCGACTCGTTGCCACTCCCGCTACCAGCGATTACGGCGCACTCACTTTGCTCGTTCAGTTGCATCATCGCGTTGAATATTTGCGAACTGTTCCGGCGAGCGTGTTTCTTCCGAAGCCGGAAGTGGACTCGGCGCTGGTTCGCATCACGCCGCGTGATCCGCAGGAGCTTCCAGCCTGTAACTACAAAGTTTTCGAAGAACTGGTGCGGCGCGGTTTCTCGCAGCGACGCAAACAAGTCGGAAAACTTATCCGCCATGCAGTGCCAAAATGGGAAATCGCAGCCGCTGAACTCGGACTCAACGCGAAAGCGCGCGGGGAAGAGCTCTCATTGCAGCAATGGATCGCATTAACCAACTACGTGGCCCGGATTGCCCCGGCAAGCAGCGAGGCTGGGCACGAAGAGTCCTTCTCCATCGTGGACGAACACGACCGGGTCATAGGCAATGCTCCCAGGGGCCAAGTGCATGCGAATAACTTGCTTCATCGGGCAGTCCACCTCCTGATTTTCAACTCTACCAGGGAGGTTTTTCTTCAACTTCGCTCCCGCCGGAAAGATCGACACCCCCTGCTCTGGGATTCAAGCGCCGCCGGGCATGTGAACGCCGGCGAAGAGTACGATCAGGCTGCGGCACGCGAGCTCAGAGAGGAGCTCGGGATCCAAATTCCCTTAGAAAAAATCGCGAAGCTGGCGACGTCACGGAGAACGGATTGCGAATTCGTTGCTCTCTATCGCGGATCGCACGATGGTAAACTGCGGCTCAACCCAGACGAGATTGAAGCCGGGCAATTTTTCCCGCCAAGCATTGTTGATGGTTGGATCAACGCGCGACCGCGTGATTTTGCGCCCGCGTTCCTCGAATGCTGGAAAATCTGGCGCGAACGAAATCCTTAACGCCGGCGTGGACGCCGAGAGCTGGCTTTGGCGCCGCGCTTTGGAGCGCGACCCATCGTGGTGCGTTTGAATTTTCGCGCCGCTCGTCGCGCGCCTTCCTTTCCGCCATAAAGGGAGTCGCTGAACATTCTGGTAACGGCATTTATTCCCCGCAAAAAGTGCACCTGAAAGCCGTGCGTCTGTTTTTTCGCGCGAGCCTTCGTGTCGATGCGGCGGATGTTCGGTTCCGAATCGGGATTGGATCGTCTTCGCATGAGCGTCTGCCTAACAACTACGTTAAACAACGCGAGAATCAACGGGTCGCGTTGTTTTTATCACTGCAACCCCGTTTTCCCCGGTGGCGGCAAATCCCATTGGCGCCACCTTTTTTCATACTCGGCGGCCGGCAGCAGCACGTAACATGGGTGCCGCGATGCACGCATCCACGCGACCATTTTCACGAGGTCCGCTTCAGCCATGGTCGTGCAACCGGTCGTGGCCCGGTTGACGCCGCGGCGAATGTGGAAAAATATCGCGCTGCCCGCTCCCGGCACGGGCGGATCCGAGTTATGCCGGATCTCGACCAGCCAATGATAGGCGAAATCTCCCGAACGCATTTTTTCGTGGGTGTAATTGTCGGGCGGATTTTGCGGGTCGATCACGATGTGGCGATTATAATTGGGCGAGCGCGGATCGTCACTCCATACATCCGCTTCTGTGACCTGACGATAGGGATAATCGCCTCCCGGCGGCAATTTGGCGTCGTAACCGAAGACTTTGCCGATTGCGAAAACTCCGGCTGGCGCCCGTCCGTCGCGTTCTTTTTTCCGCAAACCGGGCTCATCCTGGCCGGTGAGACCAGTGCCCCACGCCAAACCATTTTTTCCGAACAGAACCGGTACCGCCGGTGATATTGCGCTCCAATCGCCGCCGTGAGTGCGCTCAAACAATTGCATCTTCCCGCGCATCGAATTCCAGTCCGGCGCTATGGCCACGATCAGCTGCGAGCAATCGGCCGGAACGCCATCGGCGCGCGCGCTGCTGGCGATAGCGATCATACCCGCGCCAAGCGAAACTCCACGCCAGGCCCGCCCTGATCCGAGTCGCAAGATCGACATAAACATTCGCAAATGTAGACGCACGGCTTATTGATTCCCTCGTTTGTCGTGAAAAAAATCTGGGCGGCTCTAATCCTGATCGCTTTTGTCTTCATCAGCTATGCGCCGGCGATGCGCAACGGTTTTGTCTGGGACGATACGGCCTTGATCTTGCGCGATCCGCTAATTCGCAGCTGGCGACTGATACCGGAAGGTTTCAATCACTTTCTCTTCGTGGACGCGACTGCCTCCGATTTCTATCGGCCGATTCAACGACTGATTTACACTGCCGATTACGCGGCCTTCGCTTTTCGGCCCGGACCGTACCATCTGACCAGTGTCGTTTGGCACAGCTTGGCAGCCGTCGCGCTGCTATTTTTTGCGGAAGAATTCCTCCTCGGCTTTGGGATCGAACGGCGACGCTCCGGATTCATCGCGCTGGGGGCCGCCCTCGTCTGGGCGATTCACCCGGTGCAAAGCGCGGCGGTCGTCTACGTGTCCGGTTTAGCCGATCCGCTTGCAGCCACATTCGGATTTGTTGGTTTATTTTTCATGTTTCGCGCGATGCACACGCTTGGCTCGCACAAGCTGCTGCTTTTCATCGCGAGTGGTGCGGCACTTCTCTTGAGCGCGTTAAGCAAAGAATCCGGCCTGACTTTCCCTCTAATCGGACTCACGTTTTTTTTGTGGAGAGAAAATTGGGCGCACCTTTGGAAAATAATCGCAGTAACGGCTTTTGTTGCCGCGAGCTACTTCACTCTGCGCGCCGGAGCCGAGCATAATCCCTCGCCAAGGCTGAGCCCGTCACCTCCGTTGCTCGTTAGACCGATTATTGTCGCGCGCGCGGTCGCTGAGTACGCCGGCTTAATCGTGTTTCCACTGAACCTGCACATGGATCGCGATGTGGAGACGCAGCCGACTGGGATGAATAACGCCAGTCTCGCGCGCGCGGCCTGGCGCGAATTGCAGACGCTGCTGGGTCTGGTCCTAATCGCCGCGTTCTTCTACTGGATGATTCGAGCATGCAAACGCAGTCCGGCAGTCTTTGTCTCTCTCCTTTTCGCGCTGATTGCTTATTTGCCGGTCAGCGGCGTGGTCGCTTTGAATGCAACCGTCGCGGAGCATTGGATTTATTTGCCAAGCGCATTCTTTTTTCTAGCGGTCGCTCTCGAGATCGCTGCATTAAAAGAGAAATTAACGGCGCGAAGGTTGGCAATCTCCAGCGTGATGACGGGAGTGCTTGCGCTCTGGTTTGTATTTCTGGGTTCGCGCACGTTTGTGCGAACATTCGACTGGAAAGATCAACGCACGTTTCTCGAACGCACAATTGCCCACGGCGGCGATTCGGCCAGGATGCTCATCAATCTGGCCGAACTGGAGATGACCGAAGGAAAGTTAGAAGACTCAGCCGTGCATTTGCATGCTGCTTTGCAAAAGAAACCAGACCAGCCACTCGCCGTGATCAATCTGGCCGCAGTCGCGTTGAAGCAAAACGACTTCAAACTCGCGCGTCAGCTCATTACTCGTGCGACCCAAATGCCGCTGGCGGATGCGCAGGCCTATGAATATCTGGCCGTTTTGGAAAATAAAGAGAACGGAAAAGTTGATCTGATCAGAATGCGATTGGCCGCGCGGACCGGGCCACCTCATTGGTCGATTGAGAAGCGTTACATTCAATTGCTCGACCAGACTGGCGGAACGGCCGCGGCGATCAATGAATTGCTCACTTGCCTGCAAAGGCAATGGTATCGCGCTGAAAGTTGGAAGCTGTTGAGCGATCTGCATGCAAAACTTGGACATCCTACACAAGCGGCGGGAGCGCTCGAGCAGGCGCGCGCCTACGATGTTCACTTGGAAGAGCATACTTCGGAGTAACGAGACCTAACCGATTCGGCCTAACGAGCTTAGTTACATCTTAGACAAGCGCCGACGGCGAACACTGGGTGTGATTCTAAATAACGCAGCGCCGGCCGAAACCACCGGAAGCCCGTCGACGACAAAGAGCTCAAAGAAATCGACCGGCACAGAATCTTCAGCTGAGTCATCGGCCAGTCCTTCAGGCAAAAAGAGCTCACACAAGAAGACCAGCACTGAAGGAGCCGAAACGGCTCCGACACCTGGCGGAGAACAAGAATAATTATTTGACGATCCGATTGGATCGCATTTGCCAAAGCGGGAGTGCCCAAAAGGCATTCCCGCTCTTTCTTTAAATCGAGATCAAACCTTCGCCTCTTCGATCTTCGCGGTGTCGCGCGCCAGGTATTTTGCTCCCCAAAACCAGAATACTCCTGCAAATAATATCGTCAGCGAGACGAGAAAGAACGCGACGTTCATGTTCCAACGATCTCGAATCGCGCCGATAAGTGGAGGCGACGCCATATCGCCCAGGAGGTGAATAACAAAAATATTCAGCGCGAATGCCGTCGCTCGAATGTTTGGAGATGTGACATTGGCCAGCGCGGTGTTTGTCGGCCCGGTATTGAAAAACAAAAAGAATACCGCGAAGAAAATGCAGACCCATGCTCCCGGAAAACGGATGTAAAGCATTCCGATCGTGGCCGGAAACGCGAATAAAACCGCGGCGCCGGAGACGAGAAAATATGAATTCGCAAAACGCTTGCGCAGCAAATCCCCCGTCCAACCGCCGAGAAGCGTCGCAAAAAAACCGGCCACAGCTGTGATCGCACCAAAAGTGAGGTTAATGTTCCCGAGCAAGTTATCACTGGCTGGAAACTCCCCGCCCCGGTCCGAATAAATGTAATCTGGGACCCACGCCGCGATCCCGCCGATGGCAAACGTAAGGGCGGTCATCGCCGCGGTGTTGATCAAATAAGAGGGCGTGTGCAGGAGCTTCCGATAATCATTCAGAGTTGCTCGCTGTCTTGCCGGCCTTTGCTCCGAGGTTGATCTTGTCCGCGGGTCGCGCATGAACAAGCAAAGCGCGGCCAGGAACAGTCCTGGGGGCACCACCAAATAAAATGCCCAATGCCAGCTGAGCACATCGGAAATTTTGCCGCCGAACGCGTAGCCGAGCGCGCCGCCGACCGGCATCGCAAGATAAAAGTAGGCCAAAGTCCTTCCCCGCCGTTCTATTGGATACAGGTCGGACAGAATTGTCGGCGCCGCGGGGCCGTAGCCTGCTTCTCCTATTCCGACAAACGCGCGGGTACAGAGCAAAATCACAAACGAGCCGGCCACGCCGGACCAACCGCTGGCCAGACTCCAGAGGGTCACGCTAACGGCGATGAGCCACCACCTCGATACACGGTCCGCCAGCCAACCTAAAATTGGCGCGGCGCACATGTAGCTGATCAGAAAAGCTGGAAATAACCATCCGGCTTTTTGAAACTGGTTCGGATCTCCGGCCAGAAACTCTTGGCGTATCCGCGGAAGCACCGCCGCCAAAATGTAGCGGTCGATGTAATTGAAAAGATTAATGACGAGGAGCAACCAAAGCGCCGCAGTTGCGCTCGTGAATACTGTTTTGGGGCGAACCTGCATGACCACTTGCCGATTGGCAGATAGATGGCCGCGCGCTAATTGTAAATGATAAACGATGCCTCACATGACCGCCGGTGAGCGCGCGCTCCATTTTTTTGCGCGGCCGCTCGTTAGTCTCTTTTATCGGGTCAACCCGCTCGGACTCGAACAGTTGCCGGAAGGCGGATTTCTTCTTTTGCCCAATCACATCACCTGGGTGGACGCCATCGTCCTGCAACTCGCTTGCCCGCGACCGATTCGTTACATCATCGATCAGGAATTTTATCACAAGCCGATGTTGCGTCCGTTTCTGCGAACGGCCGGCTGCATTCCGATCGATGTAAGACATTCGCGTTCAGCGATTCGGGCCGCAACGGAGCGACTTGCAGCGGGCGAAGTCGTTTGCCTTTTTCCTGAGGGACAGCTCACCCGGTCCGGAACATTGCTGCGGCTGCGCCGTGGCTACGAATTGATCGCCCAACACGCGAACGCGGTTGTAGTTCCGGTATGGCTCGACCGGCTCTGGGGCTCGGTTTTTTCGTTTCAAGGGGGGAAATTTTTCACCAAGTGGCCCAAGGAAATTCCCTATCGCGTGACCGTCGCATTCGGCAGACCCCTTGAGGCAAAAGCTGCCGGTATTGCAACTGTGCGCGAAGAGTTGCTTAAGCTCGGAGAGTTCTGCTACAGCCGGCGACCTTCGTTAAATCGACATCTGGCCGAAGAATGCGTGCGCGGATTGAAGCGCCGGCGTTTTTCAACCGCGGTCATCGACGGGATCGATAACAGCGAACTAAGCCGCGCTAAATTGCTGGGCGCCGCTGCTGCCCTGAGCCGTCTTCTCCAAAAAGAATTTCCCGACAAACGGATTGCGATTGTTTTGCCGGCCGGCAAAGGTTCGATGGTCGCGAATCTCGCCGTCGTGCTCGCCGGAAAAGTCGCGGTCGACCTGAATTTCACCGCGGGTCGCAGCGCAAATGAGTCCGCCTGTAAACGTGCTGACCTGCGCGTTGCGATTTCGGCGACGGCGTTCATGGAGCGCGTGAAAGATTTTCCATGGCCGGAGCGCGTTCTGAAACTGGAAGAGTCAATGCCGCGACTGAAATCGCGAATTCTTCTTTGGTGGATGATGTCGATCTTCGTCCCGACGCGCCTCCTTCTACGACTGTTGCAAGTCCCGAAGCGCGGCGGTCACGACGAAGCCGTCATTCTTTTTACGAGTGGCAGTTCCGGAGAACCCAAAGGCGTGGTGCTCTCTCATCGCAATATCGTCGGTAACGTTTCCCAATTTCGCGAGCTTCTCGACGCGAAAAAAGAAGATGCAATTCTCGCGTCGCTGCCGTTTTTTCACAGCTTCGGTTCGACCGTCACGCTCTGGTACCCCTTGATCGAAGGCGTTCGCATCGTCACTTATCCAAATCCGCTCGAAGTGACGAAGAACGCCGCGTTGATCGAGAAATACAAACTCACGTTTCTCCTGGCGACGCCAACTTTTCTTCGCGGTTATTTGCGCAAAGCCGAGCCGCAGCAACTCCGCAGTTTGTGGCTCGTTATCACTGGCGCAGAAAAACTTCCGCTCGATCTGGCAAAAGCATTCGAAGAGCGATTCCAACAGCGAGTGTTTGAAGGTTACGGACTGACCGAGACCTCGCCGGTGGTGAGCGTGAACTTGCCCGAGCCGCAACCAACCAAACCCGGCGAACAAGTTCAGCCGTCGAGTCGCCTGGGATCAGTTGGCAAAATGGCGCCCGGTATGGCCGCCGAAATTCGTGAGCCGGAGACCAATCGAAGACTTTCGTTGCATGAAACCGGAATGGTCTGGTTCCGCGGCGTAAATATTTTCGAAGGTTATCTGCATGACGAAAAGCGCACCGCAGATGTTTTGCACGATGGCTGGTTCAAAACTGGCGACATCGGCCGGTTCGATGAAGACGGGTTTCTTTACATCGAAGGCCGGCTCTCGCGCTTCTCAAAGATCGGCGGCGAAATGGTTCCGCACGAGGCGGTCGAGCAAAAGATCATCGAGTTCCTTGGACTTTCTGGGAAAGACGAACGCCTAATCGCAATCGTCGGGGTCCAGGACGAAGCCAAAGGCGAAGCGCTCATTGTGCTCAGCGCGATAGATGTCGATCTTGTCCAGCTCCGCGACAAACTTCGCGAAGCCGGCGTTCCCAATTTGTGGATCCCGAAAAAAGTTTGCCGGGTAGATTCGATTCCTGTCCTAGCTTCCGGCAAACTTGACCTGAAAAAATGCCAGGACCGCGCGATCGAGACACAAGCAATCTCATAATGGAAAAATTTTTTCATTCGATTGCCAATCGCGCGGCATCGCTGTTCGTGAAGTTACTCTTCGGTTACTCGGCGCGCATTTACGTGGTCGGTTGCGAGCACATCAATCGCGCCGGCGGATTTCTGCTCGCCTCAAATCACATCAGTCACTTCGATCCGCCCATCATCTCATCGGTGGCGCGGCGGAAGATCGATTGGATGGCGATGGCCGAGTTTTTCCTGGTTCCTGGGCTCGGACATTTTTTGAGGGCGGTGGATGCTTTTCCAGCCGCACGCGATCGGGCCGATCGCAAGACAATCCGAAGCGCGATCGAACGGCTGAAAGACGGCCGCATCGTCGGCGTGTTTCCAGAAGGCGGCATTCGCGACGGTGCGCGTTCGCTCCTCGAAGGCGCGCCGCTGCGCGCTGGAGCATCGACCCTCGCGCACATGGCTAGAGCTCCGATCGTCCCGTGTGTGATTCTTGGAAGCGATCGCCTCTACGCGAAAAGAAATTGGTTACCGCTTCGGCGGACGCCGATCTGGATCGCTTTCGGTCGAGCCATTTCGCATTTTCCGGAATTGGAGAAATCAGTCGCGCGTGAACGCATTGAACAAGAGCTCACCGCTGCCTTCCAGCAAATCTACGCCGAACTGCGGCAAAAATTTCAACTGACAGTTGAGGATTTGCCACACCCGCCGCGAGAGCGGATGCGCTCCCAACCGAAAAATCCTCGTCGTCGACTCCATCGCGCAGCTGCAAACGCAGTCGATTTTGCGATGTGCGTGTCGATGAACTTGGTGCAATCGCGTCACCGACTAAACGGACGGAGTGCGGAGGAAATGGAGCGTTACGTCGTCGAATGCAAGAAACTCACACCGCACGAGTATTATGCCGCGCCGTCCGGCAGCTGCCGGATCGATCTGACCGCGGCGATTCAAAACGGCAACGGCTCTTCACTGACTTGGCGGAGCCCAATCGAAACCAAGTTTCCGGGCAACAACGCTGCGCGTGCCGATTTTTTCTGGTGCGCCGCGAGAAAAAAGGCGCCGACTGTCTTCATGCTCCATGCGCTGATGTCGGCGACACACATCGGTTATCGGCGATGGGCGGCCCGATTCAATGAGCTTGGATGGAACGCGTGTTTTGTTCACTTGCCGTATCACTACTCGCGCGTGCCGCGCGGCCACTGGAACGGCGAGCTCGCGATCACAGCCGACCTGATTCGAAATGCCGAAGGCTTGCGACAAGGAGTAATCGAAGTGCGCCAACTGATTGGGGCATTGCGCGACCACGGTTACAGCGAATTCGGAATCCTCGGGACAAGCTACGGTGGCTGGATCGGTGCTTTACTCGCAATGGTCGAGCGCGATTTGCGATTCGTCGCGCTGATGTGCCCGATCGTGAATGTCGAACACGCAATTTGGCAAAATCCTGGAACCGCATTCATGCGGCGCGAATTACGTCGCGCGAAGATCGCACCCGAATTGGTGGCGCGGCATTTTCATCTCAGCTCGCCGCTGCACAATGAACCGGCGTGCGACCCGGCGCGCGTGCTCTTTGTTTCGGGTGATTTCGATTTGATCGCCCGACCAGCCGACATCGACGCGATTCAGCAAAAATGGCGCGGCTCCGAACTGCTACGGGTCCCGCAAGGCCATTTCGGCTACCGAGTGATGCGCGAAACAGTCGCGCGCCTGAAGGAGCGCGGGTTTTAGTGCAGATCGAGATAATCGTACCAATGCATCGCGCCCATCAGTCGTCGCAGCTCCTGGTTATCGGTCGATAGAGCGGGCAGCCATTCACTAATCAGCTCGCGTCTCCACCACCCTTTTTCGCCGAGGGAAGCAAACCGATACCGATAAAGCCGGGCGCGAATGTAATGCGGCGGTTTATCAGGAAATGGGTTGTTGGCGAGCAGTGATAACGTGTCGGGATCGTTGTGCAAAAGTTTCCAGACAAAATGGAACGTCCAAGGGTAATCGCCGGAAGAGGCCATGGCCGCAAACCAGATTTGCCAGTCGATTCGGGGTTGATACGGCGCGACGAAAGCCGGCCGCCGATTCGGATTTCCCGGTTTGGCTACAAATTCGTATTCTCTCCATTTGGTCTCGCCGGTAATGACCGCATCTTCGGTTCCTTCAAAGATAATTTCGTCACGCTCCCGGCCGACCGTTCCGAACGCGCCGTAGGTGTTAACCAAATCGAGCGGGTCGAACGAATAATTCATGAGTTGGCGTCCGCCGACAAGGTTCAACACTGGCGGGACGCTCAACCAGGCAACAAGGATCGATAACGCGACGGCAATTCCGTTGGTAACTCGCGAAGAGTGCGAGCGAGCTGCGGCTTCCTCCGCACGCTTCACCAGAGATTTCGGCAAAACGTGGCGCAGGAAAGTATCATCAAAGCACGCCAGAAACGGAATGATGCTCAGATAATTTAGGAACGAAAGATTACCGCTGATAATCAGAATCACCTGAAAAATTACGAGCAACACCCCGGCGAAGTGACGGGCCTGTCGCGGACCGAATGAAAACCACGGCACGATCAGCTCCACGAAGTGGTTCCAAAGCACTTCCAGTTTATGGAACCACTGCGGCAAAAAATGAAGATAGCGGCTGATCGAATTCGGAATCGGCTGCGTCTCGTAGTGGTAATACATGCAGGTGAGATCGCTCCAGCATTCGTCGCCGCGTAATTTAATCAGACCCGCGCCGACCATGATTCGAAACCCGAGCCAGCGGAAGAGCCAGAAGACCAAAATCGGCGGCCGAGAATTCGGAAATGGCCTTCCATCAAGCAACGGGCAAAGAAAGATCGACAAGAACCCAGTCTCGAGCAGCTGAATTTCCCAACCGTAGCCGTACCAAATCTGGCCGATGTGAACGATTGACATGTACATCCCCCAAAGAACGGCCAATAAAATTGCGTTTGCGTAGCCACCCAGAACGATCAGTGAAAGCGCGAATCCTACCCAGGCGAAGATCGACATTCCCAGGTCGGTGCACCCGAACCAAAACAGCGTCGGCAAATGCAACATTCCTTCGGTGCGCGAACCGAGCTCGGCGTGAATGCTCGACAGATAAAAATCGGCCGGGGTTAAACCGCGATGACCAATCAACGGCACGAGTTGTCGGGCCGCGACCAAAAACGCGATGGCATAAACGAAGCCGAGCAGTCGGAGAATGACGAATCGGGTCAGCCAATAGGAGTTTCCTCGCGCGAAAAACTCTTCGAGGACATTTTCGTCATTCATCTTGAAAAATTCCAGGGGGGAGAATGGAGCCGGCGGAAGCCGGGCGACATAGACGAAGCCCGCAGGGTTCGCGAGCGGGAGCGAGCAAAACAATCGAACTCCAGTAACGCAAGTTCGCCGCCCATATTTCGACGAATGGATCTGAAAGGATTAACGACTCCAACATTCCGGAAAAGCCGAACGTTCAACGCTCAACGTTGAACGTCCAACAAAAGAAAATGCCAGGGGGGAGAATTGAACTCCCGACCAAGGGCTTATGAGTCCCCTGCTCTACCGCTGAGCTACCCTGGCTTAAAAAAGTGTCTTAGCTGCGCGGACGCGTGGCGTCAACCCAACCAACCCCGAAAGCTTTCGGGGCCGCTCTACCCTGAGCTACCCTGGCTTCAAGCGGCGACAAAGTTCAATCGCACCGCGTTGCTGTCAACGCAGTCGCAAGAGGTCGATCTTGCAAGATCTCGATCTAATTTTTCGGTTTTGAAATATACGGCGCGAGATCTTTCGGGCTTCCGCGCAGAGCGGCCATGAAACAAACGCCTTTGTCCTGTTTTACAGCGCCGGCCCAGTGTTCCTGTTCGATAGAGCGCCAGCCGGAAAATTCGCGCGCCTTGCCCGTTCTCGGATCGCGCTCGGCCGGAAACAGAAAAAACTGCATTTTCTTTTCCACCACCCAGACTTGTGCGACCCGCTGGCCTTCCTCGTCGTCGAACACACGACAGCCGATTGTTTTTAATTCAGCGAATTCTGGCGGCACATCGTAACGCACGAGGCGATGCTTCATGAAAAAGAAATCGCCAAGCGCGCCGGCGTCCGTCTTCACCGGATCGAGCATCATTGAGTGGGTTGAACTCGCGGTCGTAAGCAAGCGCCGCGCAGTCGCTTCGCCCGGAAACCGGTTCAGTCGCTCTACCAGCTGAAAAATTCCGACAATCGCAATGACCAAGATTGCGATGCCAGTCGCGAGAAACGCCGGATTTTGCGCGTATTTTTGCCAACGCCGCCTCGACGCGATGAATGTGTCAGGTGGAATCCAATCCGTAATTTCCTCTGGGATCGGAATCGACTGAACCAGCGCGGCCGCAGCTGCGTCGAAATTCTGCTGAACGGCGAAGGCGGCGGTCTTGCGGGCGCGATGAAGCGCCATCCGCAGCGCGCGATCGTCCACGCGTTCCTCGCGAATCGGCGCGCAATGCACCAGCATTTTCTCTTTTCGCGAAAGTTGGCTCGCACTCATGTTTGGGTCGCGGGAAAGGCCGCGTCCAGCCAGGCTTGAAATTGTCGCCGCCCGTCACAGAGCAATTTCGACAGCTCGGGCGGCTTCAGCTCAGTCACCGAAAGCAACTCGCGATAGTTGAACTCATCGAGATAAAAAAGCGCCAGCGCGGTCCGCTGCGGTTCCGGCGCTCCGGAAATCCAGACGGCAAATTGCTGAGGCTCGAGCTTTTCGATTTGGGATGGCGCCGAGTCGGCCAGTTCGTCCTGTTTAAGATCGACATCTTCGGCCTGCAACCCTTGCTCGCCTGCTTCCAGACAACGCCAGCGGGCGTTGCGAAAAAACCAGAGCCGATCGCGCGGCGCCTCGCTACCGGCCGCCAGTTGGGCCGCTTCGCGCAGAGTCGCGTGAAACACTTCCTGCGCTTTCGCCGCATTAGCCAGCATTAGAAAACAGAAGCGGTAGAGCTGAAGCAGATTTTGTTTTTCCTCGGCCACGCGGACTTCTTTCCCCAAAGCGGGAATGTTACGCGCCTCGCGTAGATCGCAAGAGGAGATGCGCCGAATCTGTAGCCGTCGCCCTCTGGGCGACGTGAGCACGCAATGCGTTGGTGTCAGCGGTGCGCTTCGCAGAGCGAAGCGGCTACAGTTTTTCCAAACGGCGCGCGACTTCCTCGGCGTTCTCGCGGCTGTTGAACGCCGATATTCGGATATAACCTTCGCCTTGCGCGCCAAATCCGGCGCCAGGTGTAACGACCACATTTATTTCGCACAGCATTCGATCGAACATTTGCCAACTCGTTAGGCCTTTGGGCGTTCTTACCCAGATGTAAGGCGCATTCGTACCGCCATAAACGTCCAAACCGATTTTGTCGCACGCCTCGCGCAGAACTTTTGCATTGCCCATGTAATGCTCGATCAACGCGCAACATTGTTGCCGACCTTCGTCTGAATACAACGCTTCCGCGGCACGTTGGACCGGATAACTGACACTGTTGGCTTTCGTGCTCCAACGGCGGTGCCAAAGGGGATGGAGCGGTAATTTTTTGCCTGATTCGGTTCGGGCGAGCAACGTTTTCGGCATCACCGTGAAACCGCAACGGACACCGGTGAATCCACCGATTTTGGAAAAGCTTCGGAATTCCACGGCACATTCGCGCGCGCCTTCGACCTCAAAAATCGAATGCGAAATTTTTGGATCGGAAATGTAAGCTTCGTAAGCGGCGTCGAATAAAATCAACGCATCGTGCTGCCGCGCGTAATCGACCCAGCCTGCGAGTTGCTCGCGCGTGGCAACCGCGCCGGTCGGATTGTTGGGAAAACAAAGATAAACAAGATCGACATGTCCCTTCGGCGGGGCCGGAACGAAATTATTTTCGGCCGTGCAGGGTAGATAAACAACTCCTTCGTAGCTGCCATCCTTTCGCGCGGCCCCAGTGTGGCCCGCCATCACATTGGTATCGACGTAAACCGGATAAACCGGGTCGGTGATCGCGACTTTGTTTTGATCGCCCAGAATATCGAGAATGAAACCGCAGTCGCACTTCGAACCGTCGGACACGAAAATCTCATCGTCCGCGACGTCGATCTTGCGATCGCGAAAATCTTTCTGCGCGATTGCCGATCGCAGGAATTCGTAACCTTGCTCGGGTCCGTAGCCGCGAAACGTTTCGCGGTGCGCCAGCTCGTCAGCGGCGCGTTTGATCGCTTTGATGGCCGTCTGCGGCAACGGCTCGGTCACGTCGCCGATGCCGCAGCGAATCAAACGCTCGGCCGCTTTCGGATCTTTTTCGGAGAACTCGCGGACGCGGCGGGCGATCTCCGGAAAGAGATAACCGGCCTGAAGTTTTAGGTAATTTTCGTTTAAGTAGGCCATGATTACTATTCAGGTCCTCTCATCCAAAGTGTGTAGGCGGAGCCCCGGAGCGCAACAACATCCATCGGATAAAAATGATCCTTTTCCAGTTGGCGCTCGAACATTGGCGTTGGCACATAACTGCTCACTTCCACGACATACTTTGCCTCCGCCAGTTCCCGTTGCAGCGAATCAGGAAGTTCGGTTGGCCAATCTCCATTCACAGCATGCGCGTCCAGTTCGAAAAAAAGAGAACGTCCGAAATAGCCGGAGGCGCGGTAAGCAATTGTTGGATCCTGGGGACTAATCAGCCGGTCGGGCATTCGTCGCGCATGATCCACAGCGGCTTCGTATTTTTCATCGCCGCACCGGGTAAAGAGCAGGACCAGGTCTCGATTAAATTGAATGAAGAACGAGAAAAGTATTGTCACCGCGACGCCGATGGCAGCGAGAACGCTTCGCCATCCGCGTTGGAATACAACCCATTCCCAAGTTGAATCCAATTTGACCACGACGAGGGCCAACATCGCGAGATAACCGAACAGCAGCGAACTGTAGCCACCTCCGCTCTTACAGGTCGTCCAGATCGATACCGGAACCAAAACCGCGATTGCGGACCAAATCCACCGCTCTCGTTCATCGGGCCGTTCTCGTGAGAAGAAACTGCCGAACAACGCGACAAAGAAAATTGGGAAGGTCGCAAGAAAATAGACGCTAATCGGTAAGATCCGGTCGTAATAAACTCTAATGGAAGCGGGAACCGTCACCATGCCGACGAAAACCTGCGGCCAGATCATGTAAATTGCAGCCAGCGCGACAAAGATCGACATCGCCGGAATCAAGGACGTGACGACGTCAGAGAATCTGCGCTTCCAGATCAAAGCGTGAACAACCGGAATCAGCGCAAATGCTGCGCTCGTTTGTTTGAAAAGCATTGCGCAAACAAAAAGGGCGATCGCGAGCCCTCCGCGCAGCCACGAATCGACCCGCGCGATCCAAAGACAAAGGGCGGCGACCGCGAAGAACGCTGCCGCGCAATCAGCTTGTGCCGAAAAGAAGATGAGATTCGTGCGGAAATTGACGCCGAGAAAAAGAAGAAATGCGATAAACCAATATTTCCGGCCTCTCCCGCGGCATAAAATCGCGCTCAGCAAAACGGCTAGCGCAAAAGAGAAAATAGAGAATGTGATTCGACCAGCGAGGAGGTTCAGGCCAGTGACACGAAAAATTCCGGCAAGGAAAGCCGTGAGGAGCGGCCCATACATGTGGGTCGCGTGACCAGTTTCGTAAAGAGGCAATCCGGCATTGAACCGCATTCCCTCCATGGCGATGGCCGGCTCCCATGGGGAAATTGGCAATCGATCACTGAACCTGACAGCTGCGGCGAATACCGTCGCCGCGCCCAGAAGGATTGCCACGACCAGCAAAGGCAGCCGTGCAACGACGGGAGTTTTTTCCGAAACCAATTTTGCGCGGCAGATCTCCGCCGAACTCAGTAATTTTTCGCGACCGCGTCCCAGTTGACCACGTTCCACCAGGCTTTGATGTAATCGGGCCGGCGGTTTTGATAATTGAGATAGTAAGCGTGCTCCCAAACATCGACACCAAGGATCGGCGCGTTGCCGTCCATCAATGGGTTGTCCTGGTTCGGCGTTGAAATCACTTCTAATTTGCCACTCTTGTTCTTGATCAGCCAGGCCCAGCCGCTGCCGAAACGGCCAACACCCGCCGCCGCGAATTTCTCTTTAAACTGATCGAACCCGCCGAAAGTCGATTTGATGTCGTCGGCGAGTTTGCCTTTCGGCTCGCCACCCGCTTTCGGGCCCATGATTTTCCAGAAGAACGAGTGATTGGCGTGTCCGCCGCCGTTGTTGCGCACAACGGTGCGAATGTCTTCCGGCACGGCGTTCAAATTCTTGATCAAATCTTCGACCGATTTGTTTTCGAGATCGGCTTTGCCTTTGATCGCGTTGTTAACGTTGGTGATGTACGCCTGATGATGCTTGGTGTAATGGATTTCCATCGTTCGCGCGTCGATATGCGGCTCGAGCGCGTTGTACTCGTAAGGTAATTTCGGTAATTCGTAAGCCATACAAACACGTTAGGCCGCGACGATTGGCGGTCAATCGTCACCGAGGTAGGGGCCTTCACCTAACCGCCCCGGGGATTCCGAGCCGGACTGGCAACGTTAATCGCCGACCTAAGCCTGATAAAATCCTGGCCTCGTGATGAACCCGTTCCGGTAATTTACGTAGGTCGCGAGCGCGAGGAGCGGAAAATTTTGGCGATACATGTCGTACTTGAGATAGAACACTCCCGGAAATCCCGTCCCGGTGATTTCCGGCTCCTCCCACGAACCGTCAGGCCTTTGTGAGCTCAACAGGAAACGCAGCCCGCGTTGAATGCTCGGCCGATCGAAATCACCGCACGCGCAAATTCCCATGATCGCCCATGCCGTTTGCGACGCAGTGCTTCTGCCGATTCCTTTCGTGGCCGGATTCTCGTAGGTCGCGCACGTTTCGCCCCAGCCGCCGTCGTCATTTTGACAGCTCTCGAGCCAATCGCGCCCGCGCAAGATCCAATCCTGGGTCATATCGTGTCCGATCGCGCGCAGCCCGCGCAGCACTTGCCACACTCCGTAAATATAATTGACGCCCCAACGTCCGTACCACGAGCCATCGGCTTCCTGGGTTTCGATCAGATAATGGATCGCATCGCGGACGCGCCGCCCTTTCGGATTGAAACCGATGTAGCCGAGCAATTCGAGCGTGCGCGCGGTCAGATCGCTGCAAGTTGGATCGAGAATCGCATTGTGGTCCGCGAACGGCATGTCTTCGAGCCACGGCGTGGTGACGTTTTTATCGAAAGCCGCCCAGCCGCCGTCGCGACATTGAAAACTAAGTTGCCAATCAAGCGCACGCCGAAAAGCATTCTCCAATCCCCAATTGTCCTCCGGCTTAACGAGCCGTAACGCCATCAACACCATCGCGGTGTCGTCCACGTCGGGATAATAAACGTTGTTGTATTCGAACGCCCAACCGCTCGCTTCGGGGTGTGAATTGTTGAACGCCCAATCGCCTCGGACCCGCACTTCCTTGTCGAGCAACCATTTGGCCGCGCGTCGAAGAGCCGGGTCATCCGCGGGCAAACCCGATTCGGCCAGCGAGATCAAATTGATCGCCGTGTCCCAAACCGGTGACATACACGGTTGAATGCGGAAATCTTCCGGATCATCAACGAACAAGCCGGCGAAATCTTGCGCGGCTTTTTTATAAGCGGGGTGGTCTTTTGAATAACCGAGGACGCGGAGCGCAATCAGACAATTCAGCATTGCCGGATAAACTGCCGCGAGCCCATCGCTTCCCTGCCCGATTCGTTCCAGCATCCAGCGCTCCGCTTCTTCCAGCGCGCGCTTACGCGTCGGGCGGAGCCGCAGCGGATGCAAAATTTTCAAAACATCATTGAGGCGCAGGAAAAAATTGCGCCAGGTCCAAAAGCGTTCGCTCCGCGGCAACCGCAGGTCGCTCTGCTCGGTGCCGAGTGGATAAAGCTCATGCAATTGCTTGTTGCCCGGCAAGGAGCGCGTCGGCTTGAAATGATTGATAATAGCAAGCGGAATCAGCATCGCCCGGCTCCAGGACGACATTTTGTAGATGTGGAACGGCGCCCAGCGCGGCAGCAAACTCATTTCCACTGGAATGGTCGGCAGATATTTCCACGGAAATTGGCCGAGCAGTGCGAGATACAATTTACTGAAAGTGTTCATCCGCGGGATGCCGCCGAGCCGCAAAATGTTCTCCCGCGCCTTGCGCATGAACGGCAGATCCGGCGAATAACCGGCCAGCTTCAATGCGAAGTACCCTTTGACCGAAGCGTTGATCTCGCTCGGACCGCCGAAATAAATATTCCAGCCGCCGTCTGGCAGTTGTCGTTTTAAAATGTGACGGGCGCAGCGGTCTTGCAAAGAAACGTCGATCTCGCCCAGCCAGTGCATGAACAGCACGAAATCGGAGCACAGCGTGCTATCGACCAGCAATTCGCCACACCAATGACCGTCCGGCCGCTGTTGACCCAAAAGATTTTGCTGCGCTCGCGCGATCGCGTCGGAAATCCCGGCATCAGTCGCCAAATACGGCTCAGCGCGCTCGGGAGCTGCGCTTGGCAATGCGATGACGTTTCGTGGCGAACTCATTGGGATGTAGATTCTTAGAACACCAACCTAACGACTGTCGATTCTACGACGCTTGCGCAGCAGCAACTTCAGCGTTCTTACCAGTTTTATGACCGTTTCCGCAGCTCACGCCGTTAAAGGCAAGGGTTTCGCTGCCGCGCCCTGTCGGTTTCGGTTTGGGTCCGAAATTAAACTTGATCGTCTTCCAAGTATCGCCGCTCTTCGCCTGCAAACCGAGGCTGGCTGTCGGCTCATACCCGCAGTGCACCATGCAATTCTCGCAACGCGGATCGCGCGCCACGCCGTCAACCACGCCGTATTTTTCCCACTCCACTTTCTCCAGCAATTCGGAGTAGCTCGAATAATGCGCGTCGGTCATCAAGTAACACGGGCCTTTCCAACCGCGAATGTTGCGGGTTGGAATCGCCCAGGCCGAACAGGTCAGGTCGCGATGGCCGGCCAGAAATTCGAAATAGATCGGAGTCCCGAAGAGCGTGTAACGCTGCATCCATTCCTCGATCTTGCTAAACTTCTCGACCGTCATTTTGCGCGTGAGGAAGAAATTTTCCGGCTTCAAATTGAGCCGCTTGATCATGTCCTTCTTGGCCGCGTCGTACTCGTAGCCGGGCGAAATCGTGTGGCCGTCGACGCCGAGATCGGAGAGATAATCGAACATTTGTTCGACCTCCTTCATGTCGGTCTCCTTGTAGATCGTGGTGTTGGTCGCGACCTGATATCCGAGAATCTTGGCCATCTTGATGGCAAGAATGCATTCCTTAAACACGCCCTCGCGTTCGACAATCAGGTCGTGGATCCGCTCAAGCCCATCGAGGTGGACGTTCCAATACATCCACCGGCTCGGCCCAATCGTTGGCTTATTTGGATCTTTCGGGCCCTTACGAACCTCGGCCGCGTCTTTGTCAGCAATCAAACCGGCCCCAAGTAATTCGCCGATTTTGTCTTCCACGAACTTTGGCTGGATCGACAATTGCGATGCCATCCACTCGCGCATTTTTTTGCGCATGAACATCGCGTTGGTACAGATGTAAATGATGCGCTTCTGCTCGAGCAATCCCTGCACGAGCGCCTCGATATGCGGATAAATCAGCGGTTCCCCGCCGCAAATGGAGATCATCGGCGCGTTGCATTCTTCAGCCGCGCCCAGACAATCTTCCAGAGTCATCATGTCCTTGATCGAGGTGGAATATTCGCGAATCCGTCCGCATCCCGTACAAGTGAGGTTGCAGGTGTGGAGCGGCTCCAATTGCAGCACGGTGGCGAATTTCTTCGTTCCGCGCAGCTTCTGCCCAATGATGTAGGCAGCGATTTTTGTCGTTAGTGCGAGCGGAAATCTCATAAGGGCGTGGAAAGTAACAACGCTCTCAGGCGTGTCAACCCGATGGTGGTTTGACGCAATAGAGCCAAATGTATTGCAAAAGCGAGTAAATCTTGCGCAACGTCGGACGCCGCCCGTGGTTCAATATTTGAACCTTTTTGCCTTTTAAGAAACGAACCTAATATAAACATCATGAAAACATTAATGGCAGTTTTACTCGCACTCGGTTTCATCGGCTGCGCCAACGCCCAATCGAATAACGGGACCTCCGCCGCGGCGTTGGGCCCGCGCACTGGACCGGCTTATTATTCACCACCCAACTCGCCCTATCGCAAATGGACAACCAAGCAGCTCCAGCAACGGCGTCTCGATTTGTATCGCCAAATTCCGCAGAGGCAAACAAACCTACCGGGACACCGGGGAGAGCCCGTATTCATTCACCACGAAGGCGAAGGCGAATCCGACCAGCAAAAGGAGATCTATGCGATCGAAGCCGAGCTGAATCGGCGTTATCAGCATGGCGATAAAGACGCTGAACTGAAACGCGCGATGCCCGGCCAGCCGCATCTGTAGCCGGCAAGAGAGTAAGTTGATTGAGCGACCCAGGCACGCACTAGTGCGTTTGCCAACCGCGGCGGATCAGGCTGATCGCGATGGCGGCGAGCAGGAGCGCGATAATCTTCGATACGCCGCGCAGACCCTGCGCTCCCATCCAGCGCGCGAATCGATCGGCGTTGCACAGAGCAATTGCGACGATCGCGAGATTCACCAGCAGCGAAGCGAGCGTAAACACCAGCCCGACCGAATCGACCAGAATCAAAAGCGCGGTCAGCAAGGCCGGCCCCGCAATTAGCGGCATTCCAAGCGGCACCACGCCGAATTCATTGCTCCCGCCGCGATCGTGTGGCCCGAAGCCAACCAGCTCGCGAACAGCAAGCACGAGGAGAATGAGACCGCCGGCAACTTGGAAGTCGGCCACGGTGATTCCGAGCGCTTTGAAAATGATTTTGCCGAGAAAAATGAATCCGATTGAAACTAGCAAACCGGTAAGCAGGCCGAGAAACGCCTGACGTTTGCGATGTTCGCTCGATGCGCTCGTGCCGAGCCCCATGAAAATCGCGACCAGTCCGATCGGGTCGATCGCGACAAACACGGGAATAAACGCGAGCAGAAATTTCTCGATCATTTCGCCACAGATGAACACAGATAAAACACAGATTCAGCAAAATTCCGTCTGTTATCCGTGAAAATCTGTGTAAATCTGTGGCCACTTTGTCCGAACGAAATTTATGAAAACTGCCTCGCTTCTTGTCCAAGTTGCTTTGCTCGCTAGCGGGATTGTCGATCTTCGCGCGGAGAATTTGAAAACCGTCGACGATTTTCGCGCCGCGGCCGCAAAAGCGAACGCTATTCTGACCATTCCTGATTGGGAACAAACGCCCGAAGCGGTCGACGCGATGACGAAGAACGCGATCGCGACCGCAAACAAGGCGCTCGATCAAATCGGCGCCCAGGACCTGAGCAAGGTCACATTCAAGAGCACGATCGTGGCGCTCGACGATTTGACTTACCAGGCCGGCAACGCCGCGAACAAGGCGGTGATCATTAAGGAAAGCAACACCAACGAAAAGATGCGCGGCGCGGCCGAGAACGCGGTCAAAGAATTCCAGGATTGGGCAGTCGGCATTGATTATCGCGAAGACGTTTACAAAGCGCTCAAGGCTTTTGCCAATACGAAGCCGAAACTTTCTGGCGAAGACAAAAAGCTTTTCGACGAGACGATGCGCGATTATCGCCGCGCCGGTTTGGATTTGCCACCGGACAAGCGCAAGGAAGTCGAGCAGCTGCGCAAGGACCTGTCGAAACTCGGGACCGATTTTGACACCAACATCGTCAATGCCAAGGCACTGGTGGTATTTACGAAAGCGGAGCTCGAGGGCGTGCCCGAAAGTTTCTTCGCTTCACCTGGCGTGAAAACCGGCGATGACGCTTACACCGTGCTTGCGAACGTGACCTGGCATTACAACACGGTCGAAGACAATGCCAAGAGCGAAGCGACGCGCAAAAAACTTTACGTCGCCCGCGACACTCTGGCCAAGGACACGAACCAAACCGTGCTCAACCAGATGCTCGTGTTACGAAACAAGATCGCGCTCCGGCTCGGTTACAAATCCTGGGACGATTTCCAGACCGAAATCAAAATGGCGAAAAGCGGCGCGGGCGCGAAGTCGTACATCGACAATCTGATTTCCGGCATTCAGCCAAAGTTCGCGGCCGAAGTCGTGGAGTTCCAAAAAATGAAGGCCGAAGACACGCACAATCCCGACGCGAAAATCGACATCTGGGATTGGCGTTACTACACGAACCAGGTCAAAAAACAAAAATATAACGTCGATGCCGAAGCGCTCCGGTCGTTTTTCCCGTTCCAAAAAGCGCTGGAAGGCATGTTCAACATTTACCAGAGCATTTTCGGTTTGAAGTTCGAGAAAATCACCGCGCCTTACAAATGGATCGACGACTTGCAGTTTTACATGGTAACGGACGCCGCGACCGGCGAGCCGCTTGGCATGTTTTATCTCGACATGTTTCCGCGCGAAGGGAAATTCAATCACTTCGCCGAATTTCCGATAATCAGCGGCAAGCTTTTGCCGGACGGCAAGTATCAACGGCCTGTAACCGCTCTCTTGTGTAATTTTCCGCCGCCGAGCGGAGACAAACCATCGCTCATGACACACTCCGACGTGGAAACGCTCTTCCACGAATTCGGTCACGCGCTGCACGAAATCACCACCCGCGCAAAGCACGGCCGCTTTGCCGGCACCCATGTCCCCGGCGATTTCGTCGAAGCGCCATCGCAAATGCTGCAAAACTGGGTCTGGAACAAAAAGGTGCTCGACACTTTTGCAGCCGACTATCGCGATCCGTCGAAAAAAATTCCGGGCGACATCATTCAGAAGATGAACGATGCCAAAAAAGCGACCGCCGGCGTGTTCTACCGACGCCAGTTCGCGTTTGCGTCACTCGATCTCGCATTGCACGACGTGCACCCCGAGAACGCGCCCTATGATTGCGTGGCGATTTCCAATCCAGTTCTTGAGAAAGTTTTTCTCCCGATCGATCCGACCACAACCTTCGTGACTTATTTCGGGCATCTGAACGGCTACGACGCCGGTTATTACGGCTACGCCTGGGCTGACGCGATCGCGGCCGACATGGCGACCGTGTTCGAGAAAGCAAAGGACGGTTATCTCGACAAACAAGCCGGGATGAAACTTCGCCACGAAATTTACGAGCAAGGCGACGGGCGCGATGTGACGATGTCGATCGAGAAATTTCTCGGCCGCAAACAATCGGTCGAGCCGTTCTTGAAGAAAATCGGTGTGACGGCTCAGGACAAAAAGAAAACGGCTGCCGGCCCTTCCCAGGAAAGCAGATAACGGCGTCACGAATCGCTCGACGAAGAGAATCAACTCCTCCCCCTGCCCTCTCCCCTTCCCAAGGGGAGAGGATGGAGGTGAGGGGTTGGCGCTCGCAGTGTAAATTTCCCGCTACAGAAGCATTGTCATTTCGAGCGAAGTCGAGAAATCTCTTACTATTTCAGTTATGAAAGCGTTTTCCTTCCTTTGCGCTGTTTTTCTCCCATTCTCCCTTTTCGCTGCCGACAAACCGGAGGAAAAACTCAAGCCTGCGCTCGATGTCATCACGCCCGACGCATTGCTCGCCCACATCAAAGTTCTTTCGTCGGACGAATTTGAAGGGCGCTCGCCCGGAACCAAAGGCGAAGAACTGTCGATCAAATACATCTCCGATCAATTCAGGTCGATCGGACTGAAGCCCGGAAATCCTGACGGCAGTTATTTTCAGGAGGTTCCGCTCGCTGGAATCAAGAGCGACCCGAAGATGGTTCTCGCGGTCGCCGGCAAGCCACCGATGGATTTGAAATACCCTGACGATTTCGTCGCGTCGTCGGCGCGGTTGCAACCGGAGATCAAGGTCGACAATTCTGACCTCGTCTTTGTCGGTTACGGTGTGGTCGCTCCGGAATACGGGTGGGACGATTACAAAGGTGTCGATGTTCGCGGCAAAACGATCGTGATGTTGATCAATGATCCGGCCGTGCCGGATCCGAAAGATCCGTCGAAGCTCGACGAGAAGATGTTCAAAGGGAAAGCCATGACGTATTACGGTCGCTGGACCTACAAATACGAGATCGCGGCGCAAAAGGGCGCGGCCGCAGCGATCATCATTCACGAAACCGAGCCGGCGGCGTATCCGTGGCAAGTCGTTAGATCGAGCTGGGCCAAAGAAAATTTCGAGCTGGATAATCCGAACAAAAACATGGACGCGGTGTCGGTGCGCTCGTGGATCACGCTCGATGTCGCTAAAAAGTTGTTCGCTGATTGCGACCAGGATTTCGGCGCGCTAAAGAAATCCGCAATCACTAAGGATTTTCGGCCGGTGGCGCTGAACGCGAAAGCGAACATCGACATCAAACAAGCGTTGCGCTCATTCAAATCGCACAACGTGATCGGCAAATTCGAAGGCGCCGATCCAAAATTGAAAGATGAATACATCATCTACACCGCGCACTGGGACCATCTCGGGCGTCATCCGGAATTGCAGGGCGATCAGATTTTCAATGGCGCGGTCGACAATGCGTCCGGCGACGCGGCTGTGATCGCGTTGGCGAGCGCGTTTCCAAAAGCTGATCCGGCGCCGAGGGGTTCGATCTTGTTCATATGCACGACTGCCGAGGAAGCCGGACTGCTCGGCGCGAAATTTTACGCCGAACATCCGCTCTATCCGCTCGAGAAAACGCTGGCCGACATCAACATCGACAGCATGAACGTCTGGGGCAAAGCGCACGACATCGAAGACGTCAGCTACGGTTTCTCAACAATGGACGACGCGCTTGCCGCCGCGGCACAACGGCAAGGGCGCAAAGCGATCCCGAACAGTCGCCCGGAGAAAGGCGCAATTTATCGGGCCGACAATTTTGAATTTTCAAAAGTCGGCGTCCCCTCGCTTTACATCGGCAAAGGCGAACACCTCGTGTCGCGACCTGAGAACGGGCCGCTTCGCTCCGACGAATTCGACGCGAAAGATTATCATCAGGTCACCGACGAAGTGAAACCCGACTGGGACCTCTCCGGCGCAGTGCAGGATGTCGATCTTCTATTCGAAGTCGGCTACCAGGTCGCCAACGCCGATAAATTTCCGGAATGGAAAGCTGGAGTTGAGTTCAAATCGAAACGCGACGCCATGCTGAAGAAGTAAACACGTTTGTTCGGACCAGCCCAATGAAAGCCTTCGCCGCGATTTGCCTGATCTTCACCACGTCAGCAACGGCGCAAACAACACGTGCACCCTTCGTGATCAACAATAACAAGGATTTTCACCGTTACGCGCTGTATTGTCCAAAGCCTGAATATCCCGTTAATCTGAGCGAACGGCGCATCGCGGGATCGGGCACTTTTCTGCTGCACCTTCGTCAAGATGGGACTGTAGAATACGTGGAAACGCTGATCAGCACTGGCCACGCCGAGCTCGATGACATCGCTAAAAGTGCTTTCGTCAAATAGCGATTTCGGCCGGGACCAACCAAGGCAAAGGTCCCGATTACATTCAAACCGCCAAACGGCGGTAGGGCAGAATGGCCATTCGCTCGATGAGTTGTAGAGGCGCTTGTGCCAAGCGCCCTATCTTGTCATGTCGAGCGAAGTCGAGACATCTCTAGATATTTCCGTGCTGACTGCATTCGTAAAACGGAAACAGTTAGAGATTCCTCCACTTCGGTCGGAATGACAGAAAAGGGGGAGGCCCGACCTGCTATTGCAGAATCTGTGAAAATCTGTGTCAATCTGTGGCTAACAGATGCGCGTTGATTTTGTAATTGGCGGGACGCAGAAAGGCGGGACGTCGGCGCTGGATTCCTTCTTGCGGCAGCATCCAGAGATTTGCATGCCAGGGACGCGAAAAGAGCTGCATTTCTTCGATCGCGAAGCTGACGACACCGATTACAAAAAGTATCACGCCAATTTTAAGTCGAAGCCGAAGCAGCGCGTAATCGGAGAAGCAAGTCCGATCTATATGTATTGGGAGACCGCGCCGTATCGAATCTGGAAATACAATCCGAAGATGAAATGGATTCTCGCGCTGCGAAATCCGGTCGAGCGCGCGTTTTCGGCCTGGAACATGGAAACCAAACGCGGCAAAGAGAAATTACCGTTCGCTGAAGCGATCGAGAAAGAAGCTGATCGATGCCGGGAAGCACTGCCATTGCAACATCGCGTCTACTCCTACACCGACCGCGGCTTCTACGCGCACCAGGTCCGGCGGTTATTCAACATCTTCGGGAAGGACAATTGTCTCGTTCTTCTGAACGAAGAGCTTAGGAACGATCACAAGAAAACGCTTCGGCGCGTCTTTGAATTTCTCGGGGTCGATTCCTCTTTCGTTCCCCCGGAAGCGAGCGTGTTCGAGCAGGAATACTCCGACAAGGTCGACAATCAGTTGAGATCGCGCTTGATCGACATCTTCTATTTCGACATCAAAGAGCTGGAGAAGCTCTTGCGCCGAGATTTGTCGAAGTGGTATTCGCGATGATTCTTCGCGTTGTAGCTGCCGATGTCCTCATCGGCAGATTTTAAAATGTTCTGCCGCCAGAGACGGCGGCAGCTACAACTTCTTCGACGGCTTGAAAGCCGACTTGGCAGGCGATGCGCCTGCCCTACAATTGATTTTTAGATGAACCTGCCGATTCCAATTCTCAGCGTGCTGATCGGCGCGGTGATTTTGTTTTTCGGGAGAAGACTGTTCTGGCTTTGCGTGGCCGCGGTTGGATTTGCGGCCGGCGTGGAAGTCGCGCCGCATCTTGTCCACGACCCGTCAGCTATTCTTTCACTGAGCGTGGCGATCGTTTTCGGATTTATCGGCGCGTTGCTGGCGCTCTTTCTGCAGAAAGTCGCGATCGCCGTTGCCGGTTTTCTCGCTGGCGGCAAATTGGCGCTCGCGCTTGTCACCGCATTCCTCGTCCATGGCTCAAATTATCCCGGGGTGACATTTATCGTGGGCGGCATTATCGGCGCAATCCTGTTGCTGTCGTTGTTCGACTGGACGCTGATTGTTTTCTCGGCCGTGGTCGGGGCGTATTTGATTCAACAGACGATCGTCTTGCCGCAGACCGGCTCGACGATTTTGTTTGTTGGTCTCGCCGTGGTCGGAATCGTGGTGCAAGCCGCGTCGTTTCGCGGAACACGGGCCACCTAACTAAAGGGACGAGCTCTGTCTCGTCCAATTCTTTGGACGGCATCCGCCTTTGTCCCGCAGTCACGGACTACGACGCGACAAGCAGAGGCCGTCCTCCAAGTATTTTTGCTGACAAAGCGAAGATCGATATGTGAAATGTCGGCATGAACTCACAAAGAACTGGGCTTCGGGTTGCCAGCCTCATTTTCGGCCTCGTGTGTCTTGTCCATATCTGGCGGGTATTGATGGCGCATTTCACGGTGCAAATCGGTTCGCATCAACTCCCAATTTGGGGAAGCTGGGCCGCGGTCGTTGTGGCCGCCGGATTAAGCGTTTGGATGTGGCGACTGTCGTCCGCGCGATCATAAAACCATTAAGGCCACGCCCATCGAATTGATGGTGACGCGTCTCCAATGAGACAATCCACTCTCGCGTTAATTTGTGGACTGATCCTCTTTATTGTCCTGGCTTATTCGTGGTGTGGACGAAATCCTTCGCCGCCGGTCACTGGGTTGCCGCCGACTCCAACCCCAGCGCCGGCTGTCACAACGGCTACTCCGCAGGGCGCGGCGAGTCCATCCGTTTCGGTAGCGCAAGTCACAGCAACCCCACTGGCGCAAACGCCGCCACCGCAATTTCGGAAAGTCGCGCAGACAGTTGCGCCGGCGATTATTGAAATCACCGTTTTCGACGCCAAAGGACAGCTTCTGCGGACCGGCAACGCTTTCTTTGTTTCGCGCGAAGGTCTGCTCGCGACGAGTTGGACAATCGTTGCGGACGCAACCTACGGCGTTGCCAAATCTCCCGATGGAAAGATTCGCAACGTGACCGGAGTGCTTGCATCCGACCAGCAAAGCGATCTCGCCATCCTTCGAGCCGAAACGAAAGTCGGCGTGCCGACGCTTGCGCTCGCTAAAAATTCCGAATCAATTGCGGTCAATGCTTGGGCAGTGATCATTGGCAGTTCGCTTCAACATAAAGACCAACCAGTCGCTGCCGGCACCATCACTTCCCTCGGAGCCGATCCGAAAAAAGACGCATTCCAAATTAGCGGAGCGATCCCGAACGACGCTGCCGGCGCGCCGGTTGTCGACGCGGAGGGCGAAGTTGTGGGAATCGTCCCCGCAGCCGCCAAAGACGGTTTGCGGCCGTCTGGTCTGCTCGACCCACTCTTGGCGCAGGCAAGATCAGCGGGGACCGGACGTTGGGCCGCGGCCCCGGTTGAATCGCCGGCAGTTTCGCCAACGCCGACACCGAAGTTCTCGCGCAATCCGCGAGTTCTTTACAATCCGGCGCCGCGATATCCTTACCAGGGGCGACTGCTTCGTTCCGGCCCGACGACCGGCTCGGGGAAGTTTCGGGTTACATTCGACGCGACTGGACAAGTAAAGAGTGTGCAGGTGATCGAATCCACCGGACAGGGACTTCTCGACTCGGCTGCCATTGAAGCGCTTCGACACTGGAGAGCAGAACCTGGCGCCCACGAATGGACCGTGATGATACCGATAAGCTTCCAACCGTGACCGCCGCATTGCGGCGGAAAACCCAAACTCCAAATCCCAGAGAAACTCCAATCATCAACCCCAACGGCGGTCAGTGCCGGAAATGCCGGACACCGGTGAAGATCATCGCCATTTTGCGTTCGTCGGCGGCAGCAATCACTTCCTTGTCACGCACGGAACCGCCCGGTTGAATCGCGCAAGTCGCGCCTGCATCCGCCGCGGCGATTAAACCATCCGGAAACGGAAAGAAAGCGTCGCTCGCGACCGCGCTGCCTTTCAACGAAAGACCCGCTTCCTCCGCTTTCCAAATCGCGATCCGCGAGGAATCGACCCGTGACATCTGCCCGGCCCCGATGCCGAGAGTGCGATCAGGCGCGGCATAAACGATTGCGTTCGACTTCACGTGCTTGACCACGCGCCAGCCAAAGAGCATGGCGGCGAGTTCGTTTTTCGTCGGCCGGCGTTGGGTCACGACTTGCTCTGGAGTTTCGCTCGCGTTGTCGGAATCCTGGACAAGAAGCCCGCCGCAAACCGAGCGAAGGTCGACGGCCGGTCTCGCATCGACCGCGGAGCTCACAAGCCTGATCAAGCGCAGGTTCTTTTTCTTTTGTAAGAGGGCGCGCGCCTCCGTCTCAAAATCAGGCGCGACGATCACTTCCGAAAAGATTTCGCTGATCGCTTTGGCAAACGGTTCGTCGATCGAGCGATTGCAAACAATGATTCCTCCGAAAGGCGCCTGCTTGTCGGTCGCGAATGCTTTCTCCCAAGCCTTACGACGATCGACATCGGAACCAACGCCGCACGGATTCGTGTGTTTTAAAATCGCTACTGTGGGCTGCAAAAATTCCGCGATCAGGTTCGTAGCCGCGCTGATGTCGAGAATGTTGTTAAAGGAAAGCTCCTTGCCATGGAGTTTTTCGAAATGGCGATCAAAATCGCCGTAGAGCGCAGCGTTCTGGTGCGGATTTTCGCCGTAACGTAATTTCGTCACCAGCGGCAGTGAAAGAGAGAACGATGCGTCCGTGATTTGCTCGCGATTCAGATAATTTGCGATCGTGCGATCGTAATCTGAAGTTTTGATGAAAGCCTTGATCGCGAGACGCTCGCGCAGTTTCAATGTGGTTTCGCCATTGTTCTCGCGCATGTTTTCCAAAACGGTGTCGTAATCGGCCGGATCGACCACGACCGTGACCGACTCGTAGTTTTTCGCTGCGCTCCGAATCATCGACGGCCCTCCAATGTCGATATTCTCGATCGCTTCGGCGAGGGTCACATCAGGTTTTTGGATCGCCTTCTCGAACGGATAAAGATTCACCACCACCAGATCGATCGGCTCGAAGCCGCATTCCCGCGCTTCGGCTTCGTGTTTGGCGTTGCCGCGTTTGTAAAGCAGGCCGCCGTGGACGCGCGGATGCAAAGTCTTGACCCGGCCTTCCAGCACCTCGGGAAACGCGGTGA
>Ga0193751_1000031_pt1 | contig 125684 bp, 108 predicted proteins | sample L1c2metaG_FD_143050 | JGI IMG/M metagenome (GOLD analysis project Ga0193751, IMG submission 143050) | Soil microbial communities from a riparian zone of the East river system, Colorado, United States - L1c2 | ecosystem: Environmental > Terrestrial > Soil > Riparian zone | place: USA: East... | reverse complement strand
ACTCAATACACGAGCAAAAATAGGTATTGAGGTCACGAGTGGCAACGCTGCAAATGTCTCAGGAAATCCTCGTTGGCCTCTAGGCGTCGGCTTGATATCGTTCAGATGCAACGTTGGAGGCGATATTGGCCAAAGGTACCGTGAAGTGGTTCAACGCGACTAAAGGCTATGGATTTATTCAACCTGTGGGCGGCGGTAGGGACGTATTCGTTCACATCTCAGCCGTCGAGCGCGCTGGTCTGAGCACTTTGAATGAGGGTCAGACTGTCGAATTCGAGGAAGTCGACAACAGAGGAAAAACTTCGGCGGAGAATATAAAGGTTGCTCGGTGATAGCGCGCGATGGGCTTCAATCGCCGCAAAATGGAGGGTCAGCGTCGGCAGGCCGCCGAGAAAGAGGCCGCCGGACGACGCGCGACCGACGCTCAGGTGAAGCCGCGCGATCTCGTCGCGATGGCCGCTGTCGTTCATGAGTGACCCACGCGGGGCGAAGCCAACGTCGAACCAGATCGAATTTTCAGAAAACACAGTCAGGGAGAAGTCGTTTTTCTTCCCTCATTGGATGAATTCGATCGAGGCGGCAAGCCGAGCGTTACCCTCGTGTTGGCGTCGAGCCGCCAGAACTCGTCGCTCGCTGCTAAACGCTCGTTCAGATAGTCTTCGGCCCGGTCAAGCCGCTCCACGAATGCTGCCGGCTTCTCGTAAACCCCGCTCCAAAAATCATTGAACAAGATCCTCACCAAGTTGCGTCGACGCTCAATTTCCTGTTGGTCGAGTACGGTATCGGCGACAGGGTTGATCCCAGCACCCGGTCCAACGTCCACATCAGTGCTAACCGGCGTAGTAGCGACAGCTCCCGCTGCCACATCGTCGGTCTCAACAAGCCTTTCAGCAGATGCAGGACGCCTCAGCCGCAAAGAATGTTTGGTTAGCCTGTGGGCGGCCGCACCAATCTCCGCAGACCATCGCAATATACTTGCCACCACTCCTTTCGTGGTAACCGGCTCGGCGGAAATCCGCGTTTCCATAATGGTAGTGGGTGCCCCACAGTAGCCCTAGGCGTCAGTCATAACAGATTCGTGAGAAAGGGGATGGACTCACCGTGGCCGTCGTAATGTTCATTGACCACGATGCCGGGCCGCGGGGTACGAACTAGCCGCGACAACTTGTGCTTACGGTGCTCAATCGGCTCGCGCCGCAAGTCGCGACCGTCTAGCTCGATCAAATCGAACGCGATCAACACGGCAGCGTCGCCATCACGCTTGCGGCGGATTAGCTCGAACACGGCAAGTCCGTCATCGTCAGTTACGATAGCCTCTCGCCATCGACCAGGAATGAGCGGCCTAGCAGCGCCGTGCGCGAAGCAAGAACATCTCCGCAGTCCGATCACACGTTTAAGCTCTGGGGCTGCGCCTCTGGGGGTTGAGCAGCTGAAGTGTTGAGAATTTCTGTCTCGGCGCGAAGCCAATTCTGGTCCGCATCCCCACCGTTTGCAGCCCAAATGTGAAAGGCGTGCTCACGAATGCGAAGCATCAGAGCCTCATCCATAGAAGCGACCAGCGTGAGCAGGCTGGATGGCAATTCGTTGGGGGCCTCGTAGCGCTCTCTAAGGCTCCGCCCCAGCCGTCGTCTGGTGAACCACCAGGCAACTGGCTCATACTGCGCGCGAGCGTTTCGCATCCTCGGGCACCGCACGTTTGGCACCCTCAGGCCTCACTGTGCTAATCAGGGAACTCAATGTTCGTTCCCCGACTCCCGGCCACAATTTACTTGCTCGCGCCCCGGCTGACCGGCCACGCCGGCCGCGGCGCTCATTGTGGTTGACGTGCTGTGCGCTCGGACCATGTTGATCCATCTCCAACTCAACACCGTCCGCGTAAAGCCTCCAATCAGTCACACGGCAGCGGCGTTCAAATCGACGTTTGGCCGCCTCGACGGCCCGTTCGACGCTTCTGGCGCGACGGATCACGATACTCTGCTGCAAGCACTGAAATTGGTGACCGTCCGAGCTGAGCAGAGCTTTGAAAAAACTAACCCGATAGCTCATCGGTGCCGACTCCTGAGGTGATCAAGGAATGCCCAGCCCCGTATCATTGGGCTAAATCAAAGCGGTTTTGTGGAAGTGACAGTCGCCCAGACGGGTAATCGATCGGGCGGACGCCGCGATCACAGCGGGCTATTGGTTCCTGTGGATGCGGTGTCCGGCCTGCCGAACGACGAACGCGATCGATCTGCGCACGCTCGATCGTCACCGCGATGCGGCCGTCACCAGCCTTATTCAGGCGCTGTCTTGCCGCTCATGCCGGCCGAACGCGCCGTTCGCCGAACTCGTGCGACTATCGCGAATGAGTATCGCCGACGAGATGCGCGAGGAGCATCGGCGGCGGGTGCTAGGCGAGTAAAACGAGGCCGCCAACTGAGGCGGCCTATGGGGAGGAAAGTCATGAACTGGTTTAGCCGGACAACATCGATAGCGGGCATGCAAGTTTCCAATTGGATACTCGTTATAATGGCTGTCGTCGTACTCTGGATCATCTACTCAGCATTCATCGCACACTGAAACACGCAGCCAATTCCTCGACGGACCAGGGCGGCGGGAAGTGGCGCGATCTAGGCCGCTGATTTTTCTTGGATCAGGCCGCGCAGGGCTAGGCGCACCGCGTCGTCGAACTCTGCGGCGGTGAAGCGGTAAGTCAAACTGAGCCGAGCGATTACCCGCTCTAGGAATAAACCGCGCTTCTCCGTTGGCAGTTTGCCAGCGGCGGTCATCACAGAGGCTAGCTGGTTATCGTTGAGGGCGAGCATTGGCGGCAGAATCACTCGTGGGTCATGCCGCGTTATGGTCTTGTGTTTGCCGCGGCTGTCAACTCAAACGCGGCGAATTGACCACGGCGGCGGGAAGCGGCGGTCCGTCATCAGTGAATACCGTTAGCGGCTGTCGCCCTTTAGGCCACGACCGGCGAAAAGTGCAGCAGGACTATTTGGTCGTATCCTTTCCGTCGATCGATCAATTTGCCGAGCGCGCGCTTCAAGTCATCGAGCGCTTCGGCGTCATATCCCGGCGCAGTTGGCTTCGCCGCTAGGTCCGTGGCGACGTTGAGGATATGGCGACCTCGGTTGCGAGTGTCGAAAGTGTGCAGCACGTGCGGTAAATTGATCTGTGTCATAGCGCCAACCCCCTCGTCCAATTGGTCGGGAAGATTACCGTGATTCGCAGCTGCACCGAACAGATACCGCGCCTTTTCCGTCGCCGCATCGAAGTTGGCGAGGTCGTGATCGCTTGGACGGCTGCAACATAGACCATTGAAGCCCCCGCTTTGCCGCCTGCGGGCCTCGCCTGTGATCCCCGCACGAGCTTATTCACATCGGACGCAAGTATTTTAGATGCGAATTGTCCGCTTGGCAGGCGCAACAATCGAGGCTGCTTTTTTGCGGTCAAATCTTTGCTTGCGTGGCTTCTAGGTGACAGCCGGGCGGGTGCCTAGCTGCTAAATTTCGTTCTCTCCCTGCTGAGTAACGGTGACGGGACATGTCCGCAAACATGCGTGGACTTTTGGTGGCGCTGATCGGCAGCTTGGCGCTTGTTGCATGCGCTTCTGACGGAGCTTCACTAGACGCATCTTCACTAGCAGACGCTGTAACCCTGCCGGCCGACTCCGTTCCGCTCCCGCGGCCAGCTCCGAAATCTTCAGCCCTGCAGTCCGCCGCAACTTATCAGGATGTCTGGCGGCATCTTCCGGAACCGGTGAGCGTTCAACAATTCAATCAAGACAAGGCAAAATGCACAAAGATGGCTAACAGCGCTCCCGGCGCGGGATCGCCTGAAATGAAGTTCTATCTCGTTTTCGGTAACTGCATGCGTTCAGTAGGATACGAACAAGGCTCAACGGCCGTTCCCCGCTCCATATCAAACGAAAATGGGAACGAGACTGATAAGGGCGAGCACGGCCCGACAATCCCCAGCCGGGGCGGGTACTCTCACGCAACGACATAGCGCGTAAATAAGCCGAGGTATCGGCGATGGGACTAGGCGGTGAGGCCCGTTTGCCGATCGGCCTGGGCGTTCAGATGCAACGTTGGAGGCAACATTGGCCAAAGGCACCGTCAAGTGGTTCAACCCGACCAACGATCGCTGCAGGGGAATATCCGCTTCGATTGCGGGGGTACGGTAAGTTTTAATTAACTTTTACGGATCAGCCTTGGCGTTGGGGGGAGCTAGAGGAGAAATTCTCATGCTCCAGATCATGTTCGCATGTGCGCGTACCGGTCAATTCGTTCCCACCGGAATCGAGACAGACCTCGATACGTTTATGGCGCTACCCGAAGTTCTGTCGCTGAGCCGATGTCCCGCGTGTGGTCGAAGCCATTATTGGACCAAAAGCGAGACTTGGATTTCGGATTCTCTGCGCAAATGTCCCGCAGCACTTCCCGCGGATGCTATCCTCCCACGCTACTAATTTGCGGGGGGTGCCGTGGCAAACTTGGCCCCGTCAACGAGGGGCTTTTTCCGTCGCTGTCCTGCCGCTCATGCCAGCCGAATGCGCCTTTCGTCGAGCTCGTGCAGCTATCGAGAATGAGCATCGCGGACGAAATGCGCGAGGAGCATCGGCGGCGCGTGTTGGGCGAGTGACGAATTGTCAGCCGAGGCCCAGAGCGGAATATAGCGCCGTAGCTGCTGCAATGCCGGCCGGTGCTAAAATGCCTCCGGCTGCGCCCTCTAAAATGTTTCGAAGAGACGTTCCTCCAGCTCAGCTCATGAGCGGCCATATAGGCTTCGGCGCATTTGTCGAACGTCATGCCGCGTGCGGCAGCGAGTTTTTCTTCTCTGACCCGCTTGGCCTCTTCTTCTTGGCGAAGATCGAGAGGATCGCGTCCATCGCTGAGAAGAAGACGGGCGTCGGCCGCTTTCTTTCGGGCATCCGCGAGAGCGACCTTGGTCAAGCCGCCCAGTCCCATCTCGCGCGGCTTGCCGCGGAGCGTGAAGCGAAATGCCCAGCTCTTTGAGCCGTTGCGACTGACGCGAAGATAGAGTCCGGCACCGTCGGCATAGAGGCCCGGCTTGCTCGCGCGTGTGACGGCAAGTGCACTTAATCGCTGAATTTCCTGTCCCATCTCAACCTGTCCGTCTAACTCACGTGCTTTCCCACACGACCTTTTTCACGTTTGCGTTTCGGATCTGAGCTGCCCTGTGAGTTCGAATGTGGTCGCGTCCGTCTAACTGGGAGCGACAGGAGCCCGGTTTTGTTGAGCTTCTCGAAACCGAAAGTGTCCGCCCAATCCCACAAGGATTCCCATGGGAATCAACCGGATTGTAGCGGGCGAGGGCGAATGAATACAGAGGGACAAATACAGAAAAAGATGCGTTGGATCATCAATCTAGAGGACGATCGCGAATGGCGGTGAATGAGCGCGAAGGCAAGAATTGGCGGAAGGGGTGAGATTCGAACTCACGAGGGAGCAGAGCCCCCTGCCGGTTTTCAAGACCGGTGCCTTAAACCACTCGGCCACCCTTCCGGGGGGTATCTGTCAGCGCCGTCCCGAGCGCGTATCGAGCGTCCAGGCTATATCGGCAAAATTAAGCAATTTTGCTAGTAACGCCCTGCTTGCCCCGCGTGGCGCGGTCATGTGTGCCGCCAATGCGGTCAAAGCGCAACGCGGGGCTTGGGCGAAATGGCATCGCGTGAAATGGTCCGTTCACTATCGGGTTCACCTTGCCCAATTTCGCCACATTCTGACCATGCTCAAATTCGATAGTTCCCTTGGTGGGATGGGGGACGATGCGGGGTCGGGCAAGCTCGGCGCTAAGACGGTTCGCGTTGCCTGCGGGCTGCGCGCTGCTCTGCATTTTCTTGGCTAATTGCGCCAATAACAGCCATATCGATCCGCGTTACGGCGTAGAGCCGAGCGCCCGGCTAGTCGAACCGGGAGCGCCGGTGCCAAAAGGCGGTGGCGTCTACCGGGTCGGTTCGCCCTACGTGGTGGCCGGCCGCGTCTATGTCCCGCAGGACAACCCGCATTATCGCGCCGACGGCGTTGCCTCCTGGTACGGCTCCGATTTTCATGGCCGCGCGACCGCGAACGGCGAAATCTTCGACGCCGACGCCATCACCGCTGCGCATCCGACCCTGCCGTTGCCGAGCTATGTGCGAGTGTCCAACTTGAGTAACGGTCGCTCGCTGATCGTTCGCGTCAACGATCGCGGGCCTTATGCCGGCAATCGCATCATCGACGTTTCCAGGCGCGCCGCCCACCTGTTGGGCTTTACAGTGAGCGGGACCGCCTGGGTGCGCGTCGAGTATGTCGCGGCCGCCCCGGTGGAAGGCTCGGACGACCGGGTGCTGGAAGCGACGCTGCGCCAGGACGAACCGGCACCGGCACCGGGCGCTGTCAAACTCGCCGCCACCAGGATCGTGCCCATTTCAATGACCACGCCGCCACCCCGAACGCGGCTCGCCAGCACTGCAACGACCGCCTCATTGCCGCGGAATGCCACGCTGACCTATGCAGCGGCAACATTATCGGGCGAAAGCGATTCCGGAGAATTCCTTACCGGGCGCGGCCTTTACTGACCTAGATTTCATCGCGTGTCGAAAAAGCCGGCGGCGGATTCGTCGCGGGGACAAAGGCCTGTTTTGTGTCCGATCTTTGCGCGAGAATGAAATTGGGATTTGGAGGTTTAGGTGCCGGAGATTTGGCGCGGAACGAAGCGGGCAAGGCAGGTTTGCCTTAGGATTCAAGCGCTCATTGCCGCTGGCGCAGCGGGGCTGTTGCTCGCGGTAATGGCGGCAGCTATCGCCGCGCCGCCTGCTTCGACCAAGAAAGAAGATGGGTTCCAGGTCAGCGCGCCCGCGGCCATCCTCCTCGACGCCGACAGCGACAGCATTTTGTACGACAAGAGCGGTGATCAGTTGGTCGCGCCGGCGAGCCTAGCCAAGCTGATGACCCTTGAATTCCTGTTCAACGAGATCAAGCAGGGCCGGGTCAAACTCGATGACGAATACATGATCAGCGAGAATGCCTGGCGAAAGGGGGGAGCACCATCGCACGGCTCCACCATGTTCGCGGCTATTCACAGCCGGGTAAAAGTCTCTGATCTGATTCAAGGCATCATCGTCGATTCAGCCAACGACGCCTGCATCGCGGTGGCTGAGGCGCTTGCCGGAAATGAAGCAAGCTTCGGCCGAATGCTCACCCAACGGGCCCGCGAAATTGGCCTCGAACATTCCACCTTCACAAATTCGACCGGCTATTCCGATCCCAATTTACGTGTGACTGCGCGGGAGATGGCGGAGCTGGCGCGGCACATCATCCAGGCCTATCCCGACTTCTATCCTTATTTTAGCCAGCGCGACTTCGCCTGGAATAATATTCACCAGCAAAATCGGAATCCGCTTCTCGGCATGGGTATCGGCGCCGACGGGCTTAAAACCGGTGAAACAACGGAGGCCGGCTTCAATTTGGTGGGTTCGGCACAGCAGGACAATTTGCGGGTGATTGTGGTTGTCACCGGCACAAAATCAGAGAAGGAGCGCGCCGACGAAGCAAAGAAGCTCTTGGAGTTTGGCTTTCACGACTTTCAAGCACGGGTCTTGTTTGCCGAAGGGCAGACGGTGGGCGACGCCAAGGTCTTCGGTGGCGACAGAAGCTATGTGCCGCTGGTCGCCACTGGCATCGTGCGGGTGATGGTGCCGCGCAATAACAGCCAACGCTTGCTGGCGCGTATCGTCTATACCGGTCCGGTACCGGCGCCGATCGCGAAGGGCCAACCGATCGGCAAACTCAGAGTCTGGCGGGGCGATAACCTAGCTCTCGAAGTGCCGCTTCAGGCCGCGGACGATGTCGGACCAGGGAACATGTCGCAACGGGCGATGGATGGCGCCACCGAATTGATGATCGGGCTGTTGCGCGCCGGCGTGAAAAAGCTCTGAACCCCAGCATCCGACAGTGCGCGTTTGAGTGCGGACGCCTATATTGCTGCCAAAGGAGCCATCCCTTTTCGTTTTTTACTGAAGAACATGGCCGTAAATTACTGATATTGAATACGGATCAACACGCTCGCGTGACACGGGCCACCCTTCCAAAATGCAAGGCAAATTCATCACCTTTGAAGGCGGCGAAGGAACCGGCAAATCCACTCAGGCCGCCATGCTGGCGCTGCGCCTGGAATCGCTTGGTCTTGCCGTCCAACTGACGCGCGAACCCGGCGGCTCGCCGGGTGCGGAAATAATTCGCCATGTGCTTTTGACCGGCGCCGCAAAGCCGCTCGGCGCGGACGTCGAAGCCATGCTATTTGCGGCCGCGCGCGACGACCATGTGCAGTGCACGATTCTGCCGGCGCTCCGATCGGGTAAATGGGTTGTTTGCGATCGGTTTGCGGATTCAACCCGCGTCTATCAGGGTATCCTCGGCAATGTCGATCAAAGACTCATCAACGTGCTTGAACGAGTCTCAGTCGGCAGTCTTACCCCCGATCTCACGGTGATCCTCGACCTGCCAGTTCAGCTTGGCCTCGAGCGGGCAAAGCTGCGCCGCGGCAATGTTCAGGCGGACCGGTTTGAAGGGGAGGGCGCCGAATTCCACGAAAAGCTGCGTGAAGCTTATCTCGCGATTGCGGCGAGCGAGCCCGATCGCTGCGTGGTGGTCGACGCCAGCGCTTCCAAGGAAGCCGTCGCCAAATCGGTTTGGTACGCGGCGCAGTCGCGGCTCGATCCCTCGGCGGTCCGCCGCATTGACGAAGCCGCGGCCGCGAAAGCTTAAAGCATGATCCCGAAAAGTAAGAACCGGTTTCCCGCCTGCGCGAATCCCTGGCACCGGTTTGTGGTGTTGTTTGATGCTTCGGCGGGCGACGGCAGGTCGGACAAGATCATGCTCAAACAAAAAGCTAGAACGGGATAACAATTCGACGAAATCTCCTCCCGTTCTAGCTGCGCGGATTTGCTCGATGGCCCGACAGGACGACGACGATATTGACGAGGCGCCGCATCCGCGCGCGACGGCGGTATTGTTCGGCCACGCCGGCGCTGAGGCGGCGCTGCTTACCGCGTACCGCTCCGGGCGCATGCCGCACGGCATCCTCATCGCCGGGCCGAAGGGCATTGGCAAGGCGACGCTCGCTTACCGGCTGGCACGCTTTGTTCTCGCTCACCCCGACCCGGTCGCGCAGGATGTGCAAACTGCAGCATCGCTTCAGGTCGAGCCAGCAAATCCGGTGGCCCGACGGATCGCCGCGCAGGCCCAGCCTGATCTTCTCGTGATCGAACGGACCGTCAACGAGAGGGGCGTGCTGCGTAACCAAATCGCGGTCGAGGACATCCGCCGCACAGTCCCGTTTTTCGGCTCGACGGCAGGCGAGGGGGGCTGGCGGATTGCGATTGTTGACGCCGTCGATGATCTCAACCGCTTCGGGGCCAATGCGCTGTTAAAGGTGCTTGAGGAACCGCCCAAACGCGCGCTGCTCTTGCTCGTCGCTCACTCGGCTGCACGGGTGGTGCCGACGCTGCGATCGCGCTGCCGGATCGTTACGCTTCGCCCGCTTGCTGAGCGTGACGTCGCAGCCGCCGCGGCTGCAGCATTGCAATCGGAGCCTGATGACCCGAGCATCGCAGCCGCCGCTGCCGCATCCGACGGTTCTGTTGCCCGCGCGCTTGCTTTGCTCGATGACGGCGCCCTGGCGCTTCGCCAGCAGGCGCTCGATCTGCTCGCGGCGCTGCCGGCGCTCGATGTCGCCGGACTGCACGCGCTCGGCGATGCGCTGGCCGGAACCGACCCGCAGCCGCTTACGGCATTTCTCGATACCATTAATGCCTGGCTGGCGCAGCGGCTCGACGGCGGCCGCGGTGAGCTCACGCGGCTTGTGCGCTTGGCCGAGGTTTCGGAGCGGATCAATGCCGCGGCGCGCGATGCCGAAATGTACAATCTTGAGCGCAAGCCACTGGTTTTCAGCGTTTTTGGCCTGCTTGCCGAGGCCACGCACGGTTGATACCAACCCTCATGACTGAGCGACCGGCCGGCACGCCCTATTACATCACCACCGCAATTGCCTATCCGAACGGCGCGCCGCATATCGGCCACGCCTATGAGGCGATCGCCACCGACGCTATTGCGCGCTTCATGCGGCTCGACGGCCGCGACGTATTCTTTCTGACCGGCACCGATGAACACGGCATCAAAATGCTGCAGACCGCGGCCAAAGAAAACGTGACGCCGCGCCAATTGGTCGAGCGCAACGTGCCGCGCTTTCAGGCCATGGTGAAGAAGTTCAATTGCTCAAACGACGACTTCATCCGCACCACCGAGGCACGTCATTACCGCTCCTCGGAGGCCATTTGGGAGCGCATGGAGGCCACCGGCGACATTTATCTCGACAAATATTCCGGCTGGTATTCGGTGCGAGACGAGGCCTATTACGACGAGAAAGAAACCCGGCTCGACGACAAAGGCCAGCGACTCGGCCCCAACGGCACGCCGGTCGAATGGGTCGAGGAGGAGAGCTATTTTTTCAGGCTGTCCAAATACGCGCCTAAGCTGCTCGACCTCTACCAGCGTGTCCCGGACTTTGTGTTGCCGAAAGAGCGGCTGAACGAGGTCACAAGCTTCGTCCGCGGCGGGCTGCAGGATCTTTCGCTGTCACGCACTACATTCGATTGGGGAATAAAGGTTCCCAGCAACTCCAAGCACATCATGTATGTCTGGGTTGACGCCCTGACCAATTACATCACCGCGGTAGGCTTTCCAGATACCGAAAGTGAAAAGTTCAAGAAATATTGGCCGGCGGATTTGCATGTGATCGGCAAGGACATCGTACGCTTTCACGCGGTGTACTGGCCGGCTTTTTTGATGTCGGCGGGCATCGCAGTGCCGCGCCGCGTCTTCTCGCACGGCTTTCTGTTCAACCGCGGCGAGAAAATGTCGAAGTCGGTCGGCAATGTCATTGATCCTTTCGCCCTGGCCGACGCCTACGGCGTCGATCCGCTGCGCTATTTCCTGCTGCGCGAAGTGCCGTTCGGGCAGGACGGCAATTACAGCCATGAAGCGATCGTCGCGCGCATCAATGCCGATCTCGCTAACGATCTCGGCAATCTGGCGCAGCGGTCGCTCTCAATGGTGGCGCGCAATCTTGGGAGCGTGCTGCCGAAACCGGGCGCATTGCAGGCGAGCGATAAAGCGATGCTCGATGCCGCCGATGCCCTAGTCGGCAAGGCGCGCGAAGCGATGCTGACGCAGCAATTACATCAGGTGCTCAACGCGATCTGGGCGGTGGTCGCCGAAGCCAACCGCTATTTTGCCGGCGCGGCGCCATGGGCGCTCGCCAAGACCGATCCGCCACGGCAGGGCACGGTGCTCTACGTGACCGCAGAAGTGTTACGCCAGGTGGCGATATTGATATTGCCGTTCATGCCTGCTTCGGGCGAGAAATTGCTTGATCTGTTGGCGATTCCGGCGTCCGAGCGGCAATTCGTCCATCTTGGCGGTCACCACCGCATCGCCACGGGTGCAAAGCTTCCAGCGCCGGCAGCGGTTTTCCCGCGCTATGTCGAGCCGGCAGCCGCGCAATAGAACGCAAATGCTGATCGACAGCCATTGCCATCTCGATTTCCCCGATTTTGCCAGCGAGCTCGATGCTGTCATGGCGCGCGCCCGCGCCGCCGGTATCGAGCGCATGGTCACGATCTCGACGCGCGTTCGGCGGCAACCCGAAGTGCTCGCAATAGCGGACCGCTTTGCCGAGGTCTATTGCTCGCTCGGCACCCATCCGCACTACGCGCATGAGGAGCTCGACGTGACGCCGGCCGAGCTCGTAAGGCGCGCTCGCGCTGCAAAAGTCGTCGCCGTCGGCGAAGCCGGCCTCGATTATCACTACGACAATTCGCCGCGTGAGGCGCAGGAGCACGGATTTCGCACGCACATTGCCGCGGCGCGCGAGAGCGCCCTGCCTCTCGTTATTCATTCGCGCGAGGCGGACGACGACACCGCGCGCATTCTGGAAGAGGAAATGGGGCAGGGCGCGTTCGCCGCTGTGCTGCATTGTTTTACCGGCGGGCGCGAACTCGCCCGCCGTGCCGTGGCGCTCGGCCATTTCATTTCCTTCACGGGCATCCTCACCTTCAAGAACTCGCAGGCTCTGCGGGCGATCGCGGCAGAGCTGCCGGCAGATCGCATCCTGGTTGAGACCGATGCGCCCTATCTCGCGCCGGGCAAATATCGCGGCAGGCGTAACGAGCCGGCTTATGTGGTCGAGACCGCAAAGGTCTTGGCCGAGGTCCGCGGCGTTTCGCTCGACGCGATTGCCGAGCAGACGACGGCCAATTTCTACCGGCTGTTCGCCAAAGTACCGCGTGCCGGCACTGCCAAAGAATCGGAAAGCACTGTGAAGTCTCACTCGAGCGGCGCTGCAAGGCCGAGATGACACTGAATTTCAAAATTCTCGGCTGCGGTTCTTCCGGCGGCGTGCCGCGACCCGCCTTGGGCTGGGGCGACTGCGATCCGAACAATCCTAAAAACCGGCGGCGGCGGACGTCGCTCTTGGTCGAGCGGCGGACCGCTGAAGGCGTCACCCGCGTTCTCGTTGACACGTCGCCGGATCTGCGCGAGCAGCTACTCGACGCCGAGGTAGATTGGCTTGATGGCGTGTTTTACACCCACGAGCATGCCGACCACACGCATGGCATCGACGATCTGCGCTCGTTATTTATAAAACGTCGCCAGCGCGTCGACGTTTACCTTGACGAGAAAACCGCGGCGATGATGCGGACGAGGTTTGCCTATTGCTTCCAATCACTGCCCGGAAGCGATTATCCGCCGATCGTGACCGAGCACCGATTGACTGCCGGCACCGCCGTGACCGTGGCCGGGAAGGGCGGACCAATCACCGTGTCGCCTTTCCTGCAGGAGCACGGCGATATCACCGCGTTGGGATTTCGCTTCGGTGGGCTCGCCTATTCCTGCGATGTCAGCGGCATTCCGGCGGCGAGCCTCGCAAGCTTGACCGGCCTCGATGTCTGGATTCTCGACGCACTGCGCTACCGTCCGCACCCGAGCCATTTTTCCGTTGCGGACGCACTTCACTGGATCGAGCGGTTAAAGCCGCGGCGCGCTGTCCTCACCAACCTCCACGCCGACTTGGATTACGATGTGCTGCGCGGCAAGCTGCCGGTCAATGTCGTGCCTGCATTCGATGGAATGGGACTGACGCTGGCAGAAACTTCGTAAATACAGGCCATAATGATAGATATTCCATAATATCTCTTATGCGAATGACGCATTAAATATCCAGCTGCGCAAAGGCGCGTAACTCCCCGCCCGACATCACCAAATCCCTGGGATCAGCCGCCATTTCACTCGCCGCGCATAGTCGGCGTAGCCGGCTAAGTCCGCCCGAAGCACGCGATCCTCGACAATCAAACGGTGCAGGATGAACGGCAGGTTGGTGGCGATGACAAAAGTCGCAGCAAGCCATGAGCCGAGGGCGATTCCGCTCGCCAATACGGCCAAGACGCCGGCCGCATAGCCTGGGTGTCGGGCAAACGCATACGGGCCGGCCGTCACGACATACTGGCCGCGGTCCGACTGGATGCGGACGATCGACGAGAAAAAGCGGTTCACGTGCATTGCCCAGAACGCCAAAGCATTGGCGGCCACGAAGATGACGAAGCCCGCTACCTGCAGGGAGCGCGGAATCGTATCGCTCCAATGAAAGCGGCCCACGTCGAGCCCGGCGACGACCCAGTGCATTGCAAACACTGCGGTGGCAAGCATCACGCCGAGCGGTAACGGCTTGCCGCCTGGCCGCATGCGCTCGTGGAGAAGTTCGGGATCGAGCATCAAGAACGAGACGATGACGATTGCGGCGAGAATTGCCAGGTAGACCCAAAAAGCAACAATCGCGAACGTACCGGCGGATGCGAACAGCACGGCCCCCGCGCTGATCAAGAATAGCGCCGTCCGCGCTTGAGCTGAGATGGCCATTGGGATCGCTCGCAGCGATTTTTCAAGTCTGATAGGGTCCGCAGCTTCGGCGCGATCCCCTGCTCCGACGACTTTATCAGGAATTTCGGCGATGACACCTTCACGTGACATCGATCGCCTTCTCGAAATCATGGCTGCGCTGCGCCGACCGGAAACCGGCTGCCCCTGGGATTTGGCGCAGAATTTTTCCACGATCGCACCGTACACATTGGAGGAAGCGTACGAAGTTGCCGACGCCATTGTGCGCGGTGATCTCGCGGATCTTAAAGAAGAACTCGGCGATCTTTTGTTGCAGGTTGTGTTTCATGCCCGCATGGCCGAAGAACAGGGCGCGTTTGACTTCGGCGATGTGGTGCAAGCTATAACCGAAAAACTGATCCGCCGGCACCCTCATGTCTTTGCCGATGAAACATCGCAGACGCCCCACGCCGTCGAAGGATTGTGGGAGCGGATCAAGGCAGAGGAAAAGGCTTCAAGCAAAACCGCTGGCCAAGAAGGCGCGCTCTCGGGGGTACCGGTCGCACTCCCTGCCCTTACACGCGCGCTGAAGCTCCAGGTTAAGGCAAGCAAAGTTGGCTTCGACTGGAAAGATCCGCGCGCTGTCTTGCACAAGATTCGCGAGGAAGCCGACGAGATCGAAGCCGAGCTCAATCGAGCGGAAATGGACGAAACCGCGACGGCGGCCGAGGTTGGCGATCTTTTGTTCGCTGTGGTGAACCTCGCGCGACACTTCAGTGTTGATCCTGAAGCAGCGCTGCGGCAGACCAATCAGAAATTCGAACGACGCTTTGCGTCAATCGAACGTGCCCTCGCCGCGCGTGGCAAAGCTCCGCAAGATTCCACGCTTGCTGAAATGGATGCGCTTTGGAACAAAGCAAAGGAGGCGGAGTAGGCGCTGATCAATGCCCCCGCGCCAGCGCTGCTGGTGTGAAGAACTTTGCCCTTACATTGGCCGCCTTGTCCGGATCAGCCCGCACGGTCATGGCAATGCGGCCGTCTTTGTCGACCGACTTGCTGAGAACTTCGGTATGGCGGTGCAGCCAGCTTACCCCCGCTCCGTCGGCAGGATCGAGGCAAAGTTCAATCACTTCCCGGCTGGCGGCAAGCCGCGCCTCGATCGCTGCACCGAGCGCGTCGAGCCCCTCCCCCGTCGTTGCGGAAGCTAGTACCGGCCGATTGCTTGAGGAGCGCCGCTCGGCGACATTGGCGAGACGCTCGCGGGCAGCTTGATCGAGCCGATCGATCTTGTTCCAGACCTCGATCAGTGAACGCTTGTCATTGGCCTCATTACGCGGATCGATGCCGAGCTCGTTTAAGATTTTTTCGACGTCGTGCAGTTGCGCCTCGGCATCCTCATGCGAAACATCGCGAACGTGCAGGATCACGTCCGCCTCGATCACCTCTTCAAGCGTGGCACGGAAAGCGGCAACCAGCATGGTCGGCAGATCGGAGATGAAGCCGACGGTGTCGGAGAGAATAATGCGTGCCCCATGAGGAAGTGCCACAGCGCGCAGCGTCGGGTCGAGCGTGGCGAAGAGCATGTCGGTTGACAGCACGCTGGCCTGCGTCATGCGATTAAACAGGGTCGATTTGCCGGCATTGGTATAGCCGACCAAGGCGACGATCGGATAAGGGACGCGCCGGCGACTTTCGCGATGCAGTGCGCGCGTGCGTTTCACCCCGCCCAACTCGGTTTCAATCTTGGCGAGCCGCTCGTCGATCATACGGCGATCTGCTTCGAGCTGGGTTTCGCCGGGACCGCCAAGAAAACCGAAGCCGCCGCGCTGACGTTCAAGATGGGTCCACGATCGGACCAGGCGACTTTTTTGATAGGTCAGGTGCGCATGTTCGACTTGCAGCGCACCCTCGCGGGTCCGCGCTCGCCGGCCGAAAATTTCCAGGATCAACCCGGTGCGATCGACGACTTTCGCATTCCAGGCTTTTTCCAGATTGCGCTGCTGTACTGGGGAAAGCGCGCAGTCCATCACGACGATGCCGGCATCAAAACTTTTGACCAGGCCGGAAATCTCTTCGACCTTGCCCTTGCCAAGATAGGTCGCTGGCCGCAACGCGTTGAGCATAACGATGCCGGATTGCTCGACCTCGAGGTCGATGGCGCGCGCAAGGCCGATCGCTTCATCGAGCTTTGCCGCTGGAGGCCGCGCGCCGGCCATGCTGGCCCGGCGCAGGACCGGCTCGATCACGAGTGCACGGCCGGTGACCGGGGCCTCACCGCGTCTGCCGCCCCCGCGTTGGGCGGACTGAGGCGGCATCAACGGGCGCGTGTCGCGGCGGCGCGGCTCCAATCGAACCTATTCCCCGGACGGCGCTTCTTCGGCGCCCTCGAATAGCTGCACTGGGTGGCCCGGCATGATGGTCGAAATAGCATGCTTATAGACAAGCTGGGAATGGCCGTCGCGACGCAATAGCACGCAGAAATTATCGAACCAGGTGACGACGCCCTGCAGCTTGACGCCGTTCACCAAAAATATGGTGAGAGGAATTTTGTTTTTACGGACGTGATTGAGGAAAGTGTCTTGGAGATTTTGTGCGCGGTCGGCTGCCATGGCCGTTGCCCCGTTCTTTTGCGCCGCAGGCCCCTGCCCCACGGACATTTTTGGCCTTTTTTACTAGCTTTTTGGTTCTGCTTGCGATCCCACAGATCGGGGCCAAACAGGTCCCGGTATGCCTACTATTAGAAGGCCGGGCGCAGAGCGATGCAAGCCCAACTTCGCGCCGGTTGGGCTATCCCGCCTCGGCGTAAAGGTGATAAGCGCGCCGAAGGGCCGTCGCTACCGGACCCGGCTTGCCGTTACCAATCGTTCGGCCGTCTACCCGTACTACCGGCAGCACGATCTGGCTCGCCGAGGTGATAAAGGCTTCGCGGGCGCTGTACGCCTCCTCGACCGTGAATGCTCGTTCCTGCACAGCGAGGCCCTGTGCCTTGATGGCATCGAACAAAACGGTGCGGGTTATGCCGCGTAAGATTGCGTGGTCCGCGTGTCGTGTCACTAGTGTTCCGGCGGGCGTGACAATCCAAACGTTCGCCGAAGAGGCCTCGGTCACCGCGCCATCCTCATCGACGAACCAAGCGTCACGCGCGCCGCGCTCGATCGCCGCCTGCCGAGCCAAAACGTTGGATAGTAGTCCCGTGGTCTTGATGTCGACCCGACCCCAGCGGTTATCCGGCACGGTGATCACGGCAATGCCCTGTTCGGCCAACGCTTCGTTGCGAGACCGGTTTAATGCTCGCGCCGTCACTACTAGGCTCGGCCGTACTTCCCGAGACGGAAAAGCATGATCGCGACGCGCCACGCCCCGGGTAATTTGCAGATAAACGATGCCGTAGCCGATCCGATTGCGCGCGACCACTTCTTGGAGGATCACTCCGAGCGCACGCGTGGATATCGGCATGCGGATCTGCAGTTCGCCAAGGGAGCGCTTGAGTCGTTCAAGGTGGCGGCCGCTCTCAATCAGCCGACCGCTCCTCACCTCGCAAACTTCATAAACCCCGTCGGCAAACTGGTAGCCGCGATCCTCGACGTGAACTTTGGCGTCGTGGAACGGCAGATAACGGCCATTGACGTAGGCAATGCGGGACATGGTTTTCAGGTATCGGGTTTCAGGAATCAGGGGATCAGGAAAGTACCAGCGGGCTTAGTGTATGAAACCTGGTTCCTGAAACCCGATTCCTGCCACCTCAATCGATCCCCAGCGCTTTCAACTTGCGATGGAGCGCCGAGCGTTCCATGCCAACGAATTCGGCCGTGCGCGAAATATTGCCGCCGAAGCGATTGATCTGAGCCAATAGATATTCGCGCTCGAAGACTTCGCGCGCTTCGCGCAGCGCCAGACTCATCAGGTGTTCGCCGCCATTGCCGTTCGGCATGTTCGGGATCATCGAGCCAACGTCCTGCGGCAGCATCGACGCGGTGATGACCGCCTCGGGATCGCCGCCGGCAAGAATCATTAGGCGCTCCACGTTGTTGCGGAGTTGGCGCACATTTCCTGGCCAGTCATGCGACTGCAATACCGCCAGCGCGTCAGCGCCGACGGTGCGCTTGGGCAAGCCGGTCATCTGCGATATCTGGGCCATGAAATACTCGACGAGCTCAGGAATGTCCTCGCGCCGTTCGGCCAATCCCGGCACGCGAATCGGAACCACCGAGAGCCGGTGATAGAGGTCTTCGCGGAACTTACCTGCGGCAATGTCAGACTCGATATTGCGGCTGGTCGAGGAAACGATGCGCACGTCCACGGTCACTTTGGTGCTGCCGCCGACACGCTGGAAAGTCTGATCAACCAAGACACGCAAAATCTTGTTCTGCGTTTCGCGCGGCATATCGGCGATCTCGTCGATAAACAAAGTGCCGCCGTGCGCTTCCTCAAGCGCGCCGACTTTGCGACTCATCGTCCCGTTGCCGCCTTCGATGCCGAATAATTCGGTCTCCATGTGCTCGGGCGTGATGGCGGCGGCATTGATCACCACGAATGGCGCGGTGGTGCGCGCCGAATGGGCGTGAATAGTTCGCGCGGCAAGCTCCTTACCGCTGCCGGACGGGCCGACAATAAGAACGCGGCTGTTGGTCGGGGAGACTTTCTCGATGGTCTGGCGCAACTGGTTGACTGCCGGCGAATGTCCGACCAGCGTCGCCGCGAGCGGGGCGAATTGCTTGAGCTGCCGCACCTCGCGCTTAAGCCGTGAATTCTCAAGCGCGCGATCGGCGACGAGCAACAGTCGATCGGCTTTGAATGGTTTTTCGATGAAGTCGTAGGCGCCACGCTTGATGGCTGACACCGCTGTCTCGATATTTCCGTGTCCGGAAATCATGACGATGGGCAGCTCTGGATGTTGCTGCTTGAGGCTGTCGAGCAGCTGCAGACCATCGAGCCGGCTGCCCTGTAGCCAAATGTCGAGAAAAACGAGATTGGGGCGGCGCGCAATGACCGCGGTAAGCGCCTCATCGCTGTCGCGCGCAGTGCGCGTGCCATGCCCCTCATCCTGCAAGATGCCCGCGACTAGGTCGCGGATATCTGCTTCATCGTCAACGATCAGGATATCGGATGCCATGCTGTAACCGTCGCCCTATCCTGAAATCATTCTGCTGCCGTGCGCGTTTCGATCGGCGGCTGTTCGGTCGACGCCGCAGCCGCCTCGGCGCTGAATCGCAACTGCATCCAGGCGCCGCGCGCGCCAGGAATCTTTTCGGCGGCGTCGCGCAGTTCGAGGCGTCCGCCGTGTTCCTCAAGAATGCGACCGACGATGGCGAGCCCGAGGCCGGTGCCCTTCTCTCGGGTGGTCACATAGGGCTCGAGCAACCGGGAGCGGTTTTCCTTCGGCAGCCCGATACCATTATCGATCACATCGATGACGACGTTTTTGCCTTCGCGGTTGACCCGCACCGCGATACGGCCACGACCGAGCTCCGCAGGCGGCACCGCTCCAATTGCCTCAGCGGCGTTCTTGATAATATTTGTCAGCGCTTGCGAGATGAGCCGCCGGTCGAAGCGGGCTAGCATGGCCTCCGCCTCAAGGTTGACATCGAAATCGATATCGGGATGAGCAACCCGCAGCAGGAACACCACTTGGCGCACGGCATCGGCGACGTCCTCATCGGCGAGTACTGCTTTCGGCATACGCGCGAAGCGCGAGAACTCGTCCACCATCCGCTTGATATCGTCGACCTGGCGCACGATCGTCTCGGTGCATTGCTCGAAGACGGCCGGATCGTCCGTGATCGATTTGCTATATTTGCGGCGCAGCCGTTCGGCCGAGAGCTGAATCGGAGTGAGCGGGTTCTTGATCTCGTGCGCGATACGCCGCGCGATGTCGGCCCATGCTGACGAGCGCTGCGCCAGTACTAGCTCGGTAATATCGTCGATCGTGATCACATAGCCGTGCTCGGCTTCAGTCGCCTGTTCGCTGGTGACGCGCACGGAATAGTTTCGCTCCTGGCCATCACGCCTCATGGCTATTTGCTTTTGAACGAGCCGCTGATTACCCGTCCGGGCCGCCTCGAAAATTTCCCCGAGCTCGGGCGCTATTTGCGCAAGCGGCAGCCCTAACACTTCGCTTTCTGATCGGCCCATCAGCCGCTCCGCCGAGCGGTTGAGAATAGAAATGTGCCCGCTGGCATTGACGCCAATGACGCCAGCACTGGCGCCGGCGAGCACCGCTTCCGTAAAGCGACGCCTGCTGTCGATAAGGTCGCGCGCGCGCACGATGTCTTCATGCTGGGTGCGCAATTCTTGCGTCATCTTATTAAAGGTCTCGCCTAACCGGGCGAGATCGCCTTCCGAGCGGCGCACCGGAACCTGGATGTTCAGATTGCCGGTCGACACCACATTCGCGGCGCCGATCAAACGACGGATGGGCGCAACCAGCCGGTTGGCAAAATCCAATCCGAGCCAGGTCGACGAAAGCAGCACAATGAGCGCGATGACCGCAAACATGAGTCCGAACGCGATCTGGATGCCGAGGCGACGCGCCTCGAGATTGGCGAATTCGCCGACGCTATCCTGGGTCGCGCGCAATTGCGCGACGACGCGCGGATCGAGAATCCGCGCCGCGTAAAGATACGTGTCGTCATAACCGCGCAGCTTGACCACGGCGGCGAGATGATTGTCTTCGGGGATCAGTGCAACCCGCGGCTCGGTTTCATTCACTTCGGCGAGCAGATCGGCCGTTGGCAGGACAACTTTCTTGTCCACGGTCACGCCGGCCCGGTCGACTGTCGAACCATCCGACTTAATCAGCAGCGCAGCAGATAAGTTGCGTCCAGCAGCTTGAGCGCTGATGATTTTCTGGAATTGATCGCGGTCCTGATCGAATACCGGTTTGGCGCGGCCGAGGTCGTAAGCCATGGCCAATAGGTCGCCGCGGATCGCCTCGGCATGCTCGTTGACATAAGCGTTGGCGACGATCAGCGATTGCTCGATCATGGCGCGGGTGCGCGTCGAGAAGAAACGATCGAGCCCGCGGTCCAGCGTCGTGCTGGCGACCACGGAGACGAGGACGGTCGGCACCGCCGCGATCACGGCGAAGAGCCCGACGATTTGAACGTGAAGGCGCGAGCCCGCCCGACCGCGACGGCGTGCCTGTACGACTTTCCAGACCTCGCGTCCGATTATGCCGAGCAACAGCAATCCAGTAATGGCGTTACCGAGCAGAAGCTCGACTACGACCTCATGGACGGGGGCGATCGGCGTAAGACCGGCGAGCACCAGGAAGGTCGCGGTGGCGGACAGCAGCGCTACCCCGACCGCGCAGGCTCCAATCAGCCGGGAAACGACGGGCACAGGCGTGGCGCCCGCTGGATCGAGTGCGGCAACTTGGTCGACAGTCGCCATGTTAAACGGTCCGGGACCCTGCCCTGTGAGGTGAAAAGACGACGGATGAGCAATGAAAATTACTGCGCCCACCCACCCGAGTGATGCTTTTATACAACAATGTTGCCCGATTGCGACAATAACTAGGCGATCGGGCAGGACGGCACAGGGGAATTTATGGCGCGGTTTCTAGCCGTTGCCAGTGCGATAGACCTGAAGGTCCAAGTCGCGGATTTTCTTACGTAAAGTGTTGCGGTTGACGCCGAGAAGATCGGCCGCACGGATCTGGTTGCCCCGCGTGGCGGCAAGCGCGGCAGAGAGCAGCGGACCTTCGACCTCGCGCAGAATGCGGTGGTACAGGCCAGGCGGCGGCAGTGCGCCGTCGAATCCAGAAAAATATCTCGCCAGGTAACGTTCGACCGCGTTGGACAGGTTCTCATCGCCGCTATGGCTCTCGCCGGGGGCCGCCAGGGCGGGTTGAGATAATTCCGCGTCGACAACGCCGGCGGTGATCGTCTCTTGCGGGTAAAGCGCAGCAAGCCGGCGCGCCAGATTTTCGAGTTCCCGCACATTGCCCGGCCAGCGATGGCGCTTGAGGCGCTCGAGCGCCGCTTGATCGATCTGCTTCGGCGGCAAACCCTCCCTCTCCACCAAGGCAAAGAAATGCCGGATCAGATCGGGAATATCCTCGCTGCGCTCGCGCAACGGAGGTAGCCGCAGCGGCACGACGTTAAGCCGGAAGAACAGATCTTCGCGGAACAGACCCTGTTGAATGAGCTGGCGCAGGTCTTTGTTGGTTGCGGCGATGATACGGACATCGGCTTTGATGGGAGTGCGGCCGCCGACCGTCGTATACTCGCCTTGCTGCAGCACGCGCAGCAGTCGCGTCTGCGCTTCCATCGGCATATCGCCGATCTCATCGAGGAAGAGCGTGCCGCCCTCGGCTTGCTCGAAACGGCCCGAGCTGCGGCTATTGGCGCCAGTAAAAGCACCCTTCTCGTGGCCGAACAATTCGGATTCGATAAGGTCGCGCGGAATCGCGGCCATGTTGATTGCGACGAACGGCCCGCTGCGGCGTTTGCCATAATCATGCAGCGCCCGCGCCACCAATTCTTTGCCGGTGCCGGACTCTCCCGAGATCATCACCGTTAGATCGGTCTGCATCAAGCGCGCCAGCACGCGATAGATTTCCTGCATGGCCGGTGAGCGGCCGACCAGCGGAATCGACTCGAACTCCTCCAACTTGGGCGCGGGCCGCGGCCTCTCCTTCGGCTCCGAAAGCGCGCGGCCGACGATCGCAATCAGCTCCTTGAGATCGAATGGCTTGGGCAGATACTCGTACGCTCCGCGCTCGGAGGCCCGAATAGCGGTCATGAACGTGTTCTGGGCGCTCATCACGATGATTGGCAGGTCTGGCCTTGCTTTTTTGATGCGCGGCAAAAGATCGAATGCGCTCTCGTCCGGCAGAAGCACGTCACTGATGATCAGGTCGCCATCCCCTTGGCTGATCCAGCGCCACAGCGTGGCGGCATTGCCGGTGGAGCGGACTTCATAGCCGGCGCGCGACAGCGCCTGGTTGAGCACGGTCCGGATCGCCGCATCGTCGTCCGCGATGAGGATGCTTCCTTCGGGCATCAATGATTCCCTTGCGCTGGAGCGCGGCTCTCCGGCTGGCCGCCTTCGCCGCTCAAGGTCGCGGCGTATTTCGGCATGAGGATACGAAAGATCGTGCGTCGCGGTTGCGACTCGCATTCGATGATGCCGCCATGGTCGCCGACAATTTTCGCAACCAGCGCAAGGCCAAGGCCCGATCCGGTCGGCTTTGTCGTTACGAACGGATCGAATAAGTGCGGCATCAGTTCATCGGGCACGCCCGGTCCATTGTCCCTGACGCAGAATTCGAGCGGGAGCGAAATGCGCGTACTGGCGCCCGGCAGCGATAAGCGAACGCCCGGCCGAAACGCGGTTGACAGCGCGATCTCGCCGCCGCTCGCCGTTTCACCGATCGCTTCGGCCGCATTCTTGATCAGATTCAGGAACACTTGAACGAGCTGGTCGCGGTTGCCGAGGACCGGTGGCAGCGACGGGTCATAATCCTCAGCGAACTTGATGTGCCGGGCGAAGCCCGATTGTGCCAGGCGTTTCACATGATCGAGCACGACGTGAATGTTGATCGGCTCGCGTTCGACCGGCCGCTCGTCGCTAAACACCTCCATGCGGTCGACCAGCTTCACGATGCGGTCAGCTTCTTCGCAAATCAGTCGCGTCAGCGTGCGGTCGTCGTCGTCAACCGATTGTTCGAGCAGCTGCGCCGCACCGCGAATGCCGGACAGCGGATTCTTGATCTCGTGGGCGAGCATCGCCGCAAGCGCGATCACCGAACGTGCTGCGCCGCGATGCGTGAGTTGGCGGTCCATCTTGTCGGCAATGGTGCGCTCTTGCAGCATCACGACGACGTAATCAGGCTGCTCCGGCAGTGGCGCGACGTGCAGGTCGACCAGCCGATCACCCGGATTGCGCGGCGTGCCGAGATCGACCTTGTATTCGTTCACTGCCGCACCGCGCCTGCGTACCTGCTCGACCAGTACGAGCAAGGGGCTGCCGAACGGCACCAGCTCGCGTAGGGAGTGACGCCGCAGTAGTGGCAGCGAAACCTCGAAAAACGCTTCCGCGGCCGCGTTGGCCTCGACCACCTTGCCGTTGGCTGCCACAACAATGACCGGATGGGGCAAGGCGTTGAGTACGGCATCTGCCGGCGTGCCGGCTAGCAGGGTCTCAAGGGCGCTCATTTCGCGACATCCGAGGCTGTCGACCCGCACAGCACAGGCAGGCAAAAGTCCTGCGAAGTCATACGGCTGGGTAATATTTCCATATCCAAAATGCAGATTGGCAACATAGCTGCACATGAATTAGGCGGCTGCGAAGCATTGCATATAGTTTAGCCAAATTAAGGCTCGGCGCAAGTGCTGCAGTGCAATATCCAAGTATTTAGGCGGGGACGATCTTTGTCCCAAACCAGTGCGGCCCCACCCATTCGCCCGCGCGCGGACATGCGATAAAGCGAAGGCAACGGAGCATTGATTTTCATGACCGATACGGTTGCGGCTGTAATCGTGGCGGCGGGGCGCGGCGAGCGAGCCCCCGGGGATGTGCCCAAGCAGTATCGGCCGATTGCCGGCGAGCCGATGATCCGGTCAACGCTGCGGGCCTTTCTTAGCCACCCGCAGATCGACTCAGTGCAGCCTGTCATCAATCCGAACGACGACAAGATTTATCAGCGAGCCATTGCGGGACTGAAAAGGCTGTTACCGCCGGTCGCAGGCGGCGCCACCCGACAAGCATCCGTTCGGGCCGGTCTGGAAGCTTTAGCGGGCCGCGCTCCGGCGCTCGTGCTCATTCACGATGCGGCGCGCCCGTTTGTCAGCGTCGGACTGATCGATCGCGCGATCGCTGTCGGTCGCGCCACCGGCGCGGCAGTGCCGGGCGTCGCACTCGCCGACACCGTTAAAACCATCGATAATCGCGCATTGGTTACCCAGACGCTTGACCGCAGCCAAATACGAATTGTCCAAACGCCGCAGTCTTTTTCTTTCAAGCCAATCCTCGAAGCGCATCGGCGCGCTGCCGCGGCGCAAAGCGAAACCTTCACCGACGATGCAGCCCTTGCCGAATGGGCCGGTCAGCGGGTCAGCGTTTTTGAAGGCGAGCCCGGCAACGTCAAAGTGACGACTACTGACGATTTTGAGCACGCTGAGATTGCGCGGCTAGCGGCATTATCGGACGTACGGACCGGCAACGGTTTCGACGTCCACGCTTTTGCCGACGGCGATCATGTCATGCTGGCCGGCATTCGCATTCCGCATCCGCGCGGCGTGACTGGCCATTCTGACGCCGATGTCGCACTGCATGCCTTGGTAGATGCCATTCTCGGCGCGCTCGCCGAAGCCGACATCGGCGCGCATTTTCCGCCAAGCGATCCGCAGTGGAAGGGCGCACCATCGGATCGTTTCCTCAAGTTTGCCTGCGAGCGCGTACGCGCGCGCAACGGCATGATCGCGCATCTTGACGTTACGATCGTTTGCGAGGCGCCGCGTGTTTCGCCGCACCGCGACGCCATGCGCGCGCGTATCGCCGCTATTGCGGAGATTCCAGTAGAACGCGTGGCCGTCAAAGCGACCACCAGCGAAAAGCTGGGCTTCGCCGGCCGCGGCGAGGGAATTTTTGCGATGGCAACCGCTACGATCCGGCTGCCGTGGAGCGCCGGATGAGCGAGCAAAACCAACGCAGCTTGGCAAAGCAGGTGCTCGAGCTATGCCGCGCGCGCGGTATGCGTGTCGCGACCGCAGAATCCTGCACCGGTGGATTAGTTGCGGCGGCACTTACCGCGATCGCCGGATCTTCGGATGTCGTCGAATGCGGCTTCGTGACCTATTCGAACGCGGCAAAGCAAAAGCTGCTTGGCGTCCCAGCCGCGACCCTGTTCCGTTATGGCGCCGTCAGCGGCGAGACGGCGGCTGCAATGGCGAAGGGCGCGCTGAAGCGATCGGACGCCGATTTTGCGGTATCGATCACCGGCATTGCCGGTCCGGGCGGCGGCTCGAAACAAAAGCCCATCGGTCTCGTCCACTTTGCGGTCGCGAGTCGCGACGGAAGGATGCTCAAGCGACGGCGCTTATTGGGAAATATCGGACGCCGCCGTGTGCGCGAACGCTCGGTGGTGGAAGCGCTCGTGCTTTTGGCGCGGCTCGCCGAAGGAAAACGACCAGGCGCAGCTGCGGCTTAGCTGGTTTTGGCGCCGTAGATTTGATCGGCGCGCCGTTCGAATGCCGCGGAAAAGCGCCGAAAGGCAGCATCGAACATGGCCCCCATGAGAAGACCGAGCGTACGGCTGCGAAATTCGTAACTGATGAAAAATTCCACGTCGCAGGCGTTTGACCCTGCCGAATGAAATCTCCAGCGGTTGTTCATTTTGCGAAACGGCCCCTCGAGATATTCGACGAGAATCTCAAGGCTCGGGCGGTCAAGTGTGACGCGGCTGGTGAAGGTCTCGTAGATAAGCTTGTAGGCAACCGTCATGTCGGCGACGACGACGTCTCGGTCTTCGGAGTCGGCCGATCGCTTGCGCACACGCAGCGACCGGCACAACGGTACGAATTCCGGATAACGTTCGACATCGGCGACCAGGTCGAACATTTCGGACGCGGAATGCTGCACATGCCGCTTGGTCGAGAACTGCGGCATTATCGGTGTGAAGTTCGGAGCGCCTTCAGCCGGGCAAAATCGTCACCCGCGTGGTGCGACGAACGGGTCAGCGGGTTTGCCGAGACCATGGAGAAGCCTTTGGCATAGGCAATCGCCGCGAGTTCCTTGAACTCGTCTGGCGGCACGAAACGCATCACGGAATGATGTTTGCGCGAGGGCTGTAGATATTGCCCGATGGTGAGGAAATCGACTTCAGCGGCCCGCAGATCGTCCATCACCTGCAGCACTTCATTGCGCTGCTCGCCGAGGCCAGCCATGATTCCCGATTTGGTGAAAATCTCGGAATCGATTTCTTTGACACGTTGCAATAGGCGAATCGAGGCGAAGTAGCGTGCGCCCGGTCGCACAGTCACGTATTTCGACGGCACGGTTTCAAGATTGTGGTTAAAGACATCGGGCCGCGCGGCGACCACCACTTCAGCGGCGCCATCCTTGCGCAGAAAATCCGGCGTCAGCACCTCGATCGTTGTCTTGTGGCAGCGGCCACGAATGGCGCGAATGACCGCGGCGAAATGCGCCGCTCCCCCATCATCGAGATCGTCACGATCGACCGAGGTCACGACGACGTGCGTCAGGCCGAGCTTCGCTGTCGCTTCGGCCACGTTTACAGGCTCAGTCGGATCAAGCGGTCCGGGCAGCCCAGTCTTGACGTTGCAGAACGCGCAAGCCCGCGTGCACGTGTCGCCCATGATCATGAACGTGGCGTGCTTTTTGTCCCAACACTCGCCGATATTCGGGCAACCGGCCTCCTCGCACACGGTGTGCAGGCCATTGGCGCGGACGATGCGTTGCGTCTCGAGATAGCCGGGCGAGACCGGCGCTTTGACGCGAATCCAATCTGGTTTGGGCAGCACAGGCTGATCGGGCCGATGCGCCTTTTCCGGATGACGCGGTCGGCGCGGTTCAGCAACGCTATCGATCAATACGGCCATCGCGGCAGCAGGTTCCGTGTGGGCATTCATCCGTAGAGGATACTTACGGCTGCGCTTGAACTGCTGCAAGAGCGCGGAAGCCGCGCGCGGTATTCGATTTTCGTGCCAAGCAGAAGGCAATGCAAAAGTTCGACGGAACTGTCAGATGTTCAGCACCCGACCATAGGCATCCAACACCGCTTCCTTCATCGTCTCCGACAGCGTCGGATGCGGAAACACGGTGTGCATCAGTTCTTCTTCAGTGGTCTCGAGATTCATCGCTACCACATAGCCTTGGATCAATTCGGTGACCTCGGCACCGACCATGTGCGCGCCGAGCAGTCGGCCGCTCTTTTTATCAAATATTACTTTGACCAAGCCCTGATCCTCACCCAGCGCGATCGCCTTGCCGTTACCGACAAACGGAAAGCGTCCGACGCGGACGTCCAGTTTCTTCTCTTTGGCGGCTTGTTCGGTGAGGCCGACCGAGGCGATCTGCGGCGAGCAATAAGTGCAGCCGGGAATTAGCAGCTTGTCCATCGGATGCGGATGCAGGCCCTTAATGGCTTCGACGCAGATCACCCCTTCATGCTCGGCTTTGTGCGCCAGAAGCGGCGGACCGGCGACATCGCCGATGGCGTAAATTCCGGGCACGTTGGTCTTGCACATGCCGTCGATCACGATCGCGCCGCGGTCGGTTTTCACGCCGAGCTTTTCCAATCCGAGATTTTCGATATTGCCGACCACGCCGACGGCCGAGATGACGCGCTCGGCAGTGAGCGTTTGCGTGCCGCCCTTGCCGTCGTCGATCGTGGCGGCGACAGCATCGGTTTTCTTTTCGAGCTTGGTCACCTTGGCGCCGGTGAAGATTTTCATGCCCTGCTTTTCGAAACTCTTGCGCGCGAAAGCGGCGATTTCGGCATCCTCCGCTGGCAGGATTTGCGGCAGCACCTCGACCACAGTCACCTCGGCGCCGAGCGTGCGATAGAACGATGCGAACTCGATGCCGATGGCGCCCGAACCGATGACAAGGAGCGTCTTCGGCACACGGTCCGGCACCATCGCCTCGAAATAGGTCCACACCAATTTCTTGTCCGGCTCGATGCCCAGTAGGACGCGCGGCCGCGCCCCGGTGGCGATGATGATGTGCTTGGTTTGATAGGAGCCGGGACCGAGTGCGCCCTTGGGCGCTTCACTGCGGCTCGCCTTTACCGTCACTTTGCCAGGCGCCTCGATGGAAGCCTCGCCCCAGATCACGGCGACTTTGTTTTTCTTCATCAGAAAACTGACGCCGTCGTTGAGCCGCTTCGCCACGGCGCGCGAGCGCTTCACCACGGCGGCGGGATCGTAGGTCACTTCGCCGGCTGAAAGTCCGTAATCCTTGGCATGCTGGAGATAGTGCAAGATCTCGGCCGAACGTAAGAGCGCCTTGGTTGGGATGCAGCCCCAATTCAGACAAATGCCGCCGAGATAGTCGCGCTCGACAATCGCAGTCTTGAAGCCGAGTTGCGCGGCGCGAATGGCGGTGACGTAACCGCCGGGCCCCGAACCGATGATGATGATGTCAAAATTGTTATCAGCCATTAGTCCTCACTGAAACGCGACCAAGCCGCGCTTACCAATATCCGCTTTTGTCTGCGGTAGGTACTCCGTCGATCTAGAGAAGCGCGGAACGAACCATTCGTTGCGCATTGTAGAAACCCGGAACGCATCAATCAGTTACGGAGCGAAAAACGCCATCGCCGCCAAGGCGCTCCAGAATACCGGAACGGATATCAAAAAAGCAGCCGTGGAGCTTAAGACGCCCGGCGTTAATCTCGCTTGTGACCCAAGGGAAGGTCATCAGATTTTCGAGTGAAAGCCGCACCGACTCGTGCTCGCAAAAATCCTGGCGGCATTGCACCGGCGCTGTCATTGCGCGCACACGCGCCGGTTCGGCGATGCGCACCCATTGCGCGACGAAATCGGATACTTCCGCCGGGGCTCCATTTAGGAGCGCTTGGATGCCGCCGCACATTGCGTGCCCCATCACGATGATCTGCGGGACCTTGAGTGCTCGCACAGCAAATTCGATTGCAGCACTAATTCCATGCGGCTGGTCGTCCGGTCCATAGGGCGGTACGAGATTGGCGACATTGCGGACAATGAAGAGCTCGCCGGGCGCCGCATTAAACACCATTTGCGGGTCGGCCCGACTATCCGAACAACCGATTACGAGTGCGCGGGGCTTCTGTCCGAATTTGCTCAATGCGTCAAAGCGCTCGCGCTCGTTGCGCCAAGTGCCGGCACGAAAACGGCGGTAGCCGGCGACGAAGTCTTCCATATCGGCTGTGACCCTGTTTCCGCTTCGCCCGCTCATTCGCACGCGATATAAGGTGACGCAAGAAGGATGACGAATGGCCGAACTCACGGTCTACAGCAGCATCGGCGTGCGCAGCGCCGCGGAACAACTGTTCCGAATTTTCGAGAAAGAAAATTCCTGCCCGCTCGCGATCACCTGGGGCACCGCGCCGATGCTGGTGGCGCGCATCGAGGCCGGCGAAACAGCGGATGTATTGATTCTCAGCCGGGCCGGGATCGATGCGTTGCGCAAAAAGGGCAAGGTCGCGGCCGGCTCTGACGTCACGCTGGCCGGGTCAGGCGTCGCCATCGCGGTCAAGGTTGGCGCACCCAAGCCGGACATTTCGACGCCGGAAGCGCTCAAACAGGCGCTGCTCAAGGCGCGATCCATCGCCTATAGCGAGCCGGCAGCCGGCGGCGCCAGCGGCGTCTATTTCGCCAAGCTGCTCGAGCGCATGGGCATTGCCGAACAGATGAAGCCGAAGACCAAATATCCGCCAGCCGGCGGATTTTCCGGTGAGCTGCTTTTAACTGGCGAGGCCGAGCTTGCGGTTCAACAGAAACCTGAGTTGCTGCACGTCGCCGGCACGGAAATCGTTGGCCTTCTGCCCGGTGATCTAAACCTCGTCACCGAATTTGCCGCCGGCATCATGGCCGGAAGCAAAAACGCGGAAACCGGCAAAGCGCTGATCCAGAGCTTGCGATCGCCAGAAGGCGCTGCATTATTCCGATTGAAGGGCCTCGACCCGCGCTGATACTCAAACCAGCATCATCACCGGATTTTCGATCAGCGCTTTGAACGCGCCGATCAGCACGGCGCCAAGCGCGCCGTCGACGGCGCGATGATCGCACGACATGGTCACACTCATGATATGAGCGGCTTCGATCTTGCCGTTGCGCACCACCGCCCGCTCCTCGCCGGCGCCGACCGCCAGGATCGTCGCATGCGGCGGATTGATCACGGCGGTGAAATCCTTAATCCCATACATGCCGAGATTCGATACTGCCGTGGTGCCGCCCTGATATTCATGCGGCTTGAGTTTGCGGTCGCGCGCCCGCGCTGCGAGTTCGCGCATCTCGTTGGAAATGGCGGATAATGATTTGGTCTCGACATTGCGCACGATGGGCGTGATCAGCCCATTCGGTATTGCCACCGCGACACCGATGTCGGAGTGCTTGTGCTTGAGCATGCCGCCTTCGGTCCAGCTTACATTGGCGTCGGGCACGCGCTGTAGCGCGAGCGCCAGAGCTTTGATGACAAAATCGTTGACCGAGAGTTTGTAAGTGGGCTTGCCGTCTTTGTCCTTCGGCGCTGTGGCGTTGATCTCCTCGCGCGCTTGCAAAAGTTTGCCGATGTCGCAATCGACCGTCAGGTAAAAATGCGGGATGGTCTGCACCGATGCGGTGAGCCGCGCCGCGATCGTGCGGCGCATCCCGTCGTGGGGGACAACCTCGTAGCTGCCGTCCACATAAAGCGCCCGGATCTGCTGATCGGTCATGGCCGGCGCGGTCATCGGCGCGGGGCCTCCCGCGGCAGCGGCGGCTGGCGCACGTAACCCCCGGCCTTCGCGCGCTGCCGCCACATCGCGGGCGACAATGCGGCCATGCGGTCCCGAGCCTTGGACGCGGCCGATGTCGAGGCCCGCTTCTTTCGCTAATCGGCGAGCAAGCGGCGAGGAGAAGACGCGGTTCGGCGCATGGCCGTCAGTCCGAGCGCCCTCCCCTCCACCGTCTCCCCGCTGGGGCGAAGGACTGGGAGGCGCGGCTGGCGGAGGCGGAGCTTTCGCTTCCTTTGCGATCGAGGGAGTGGCCGGTTGTGCTGGCTTCGGCGCGGCTTGCGCCGCGCTGGGCGCCTTTGCCGCCGGATCGGCTTTCGCTGCGGCCGCAGCTGCGACTTTTACATCTTCGCCTTCCTGCGCGAGCACCGCGATGAGCTGATTGACCGGGACGTCATTGGTGCCTTCGGGCACGACGATCTTGGCAAGCGTGCCGTCCTCGATGGCTTCGTATTCCATGGTCGCCTTGTCGGTCTCGATCTCGGCAATCACGTCGCCGGTCTTGACCGCATCGCCCTCTTTCTTGAGCCATTTCGCAAGATTGCCCTTTTCCATCGTGGGCGACAGGGCGGGCATCAGGATGTTGACGGGCATGGCGCGCCAGATTGAGCGAGGGGCTTACCGGTACGAAACGGCCTTGGCCGCCTCGACCACTTCGGCGACTGAAGGCAGGGCGAGCTTTTCTAAATTTGCCGCATAAGGCATCGGCACGTCCTTGCCGCAGACGCGGGTCACTGGCGCGTCGAGGTAATCGAACGCATCCTCCATGACGCGAGCGGCAATCTCCGCGCCAACGCCTGATTGCTTCCAGCCCTCTTCGACGGTGATGAGACGGCCGGTCTTTTTTACCGACTCCACGATCGTATCGGAGTCCATCGGCTTGAGCGTGCGCAGATCGATCACCTCGGCCTCGATATTCTCCTTCGCCAGCTCATCAGCCGCCTTGAGCGCGTAAGTCATGCCCATCGACCAAGCGACGATCGTGACATCTTTGCCTGGTCGTACGATGCGGGCGCGGCCGATCGGCAGCACATAATCGTCGAGCTTGGGCACCGGCGAGGAATGGCCATAGAGAATTTCGTTTTCCAGAAACATCACCGGATTAGGATCGCGGATTGCGGCCTTGAGCAGACCCTTGGCATCGGCGGCGTTCGACGGCGCTATCACCTTCAGGCCGGGAATGTGCGAATACCAGGCCGAATAATCCTGGCTGTGCTGCGCGGCGACGCGCGACGCCGGTCCGTTGGGGCCGCGGAACACAATCGCAACTCTGACCTGTCCGCCCGACATGTATTGGGTCTTAGCCGCCGAGTTGATGAGCTGATCCATCGCCTGCATGGCGAAGTTGAACGTCATGAATTCCACGATCGGCTTTAACCCGGCGAGCGCCGCCCCAATGCCAACGCCGGCGAAGCCATGTTCGGTGATCGGTGTGTCGATGACGCGTTGCGCGCCGAATTCGTCCAACAGCCCCTGCGTTACCTTGTAGGCGCCCTGATATTCGGCGACTTCCTCGCCCATCACGAACACGTCTGGGTCGCGGCGCATTTCTTCGGCCATGGCGTCGCGCAGCGCCTCGCGCATCGTCATGGGGACGAGTTCGGTGCCTTCGGGTACTTCCGGCTCCGGCGTGATGTCGGCGGATGGCGGCTTCGCAGTGCCGGTTTTTGCCGGTACCGGCGCTTGCGCTTTCTTGGCCGGCTCGGGTTTCTCCGCAGGCGGCTCGGATTCCGCACCTTTCTGCGCTCGTGCGGGCTGCTCGGCCTGGCTCTGCTTACTGGGCGCTTTCTTGCCGTCCTTCAAAGCGGCGGCGTCTTCGCCCTCAGCGAGGATCATCGCGATCGGCGTGTTGACCGCGACGTCATTGGTGCCCTCTGGCACCAGGATCTTGCCGAGCGTGCCCTCGTCGACCGCCTCCACTTCCATGGTGGCTTTGTCGGTTTCGATTTCCGCGATGACGTCGCCCGATTTGACCGGATCGCCTTCCTTCTTGAGCCATTTGGCCAGATTGCCCTTCTCCATCGTCGGCGACAGCGCGGGCATCAACACTTCAGTCGGCATGGCGGCTCACAATGGGCGCGGCAATGGCACTTCAGTGATAAACGTCGGTATAAAGTTCTGCGGGATCGGGCTCAGCGTCGTGGGTAGCGAATTCCGACGCCTCGTTGACGAGGGTGCGCACCGCGGCATCGATCTTTTTCAAATCGTCTTCGCTCGCCCATTTTTTATCAAGGAGCCGCCTGCGGACCTGCTCGATCGGATCGTGCTCGGTACGGACTTTGTCGACTTCTTCCTTGCTTCGGTACTTGGCCGGATCGGACATCGAATGGCCGCGATAACGGTAGGTCATCATTTCCAGGATGATTGGCCCCTTGCCAGCGCGACACCAAGCTACGGCCTGATCGGCGGCTGCTTTCACCGCGCGCACGTCCATGCCGTCGACCTGCGAACCTGGAATGTTGAAGGAAGAACCGCGCTTGGAAAAGTCCGGTTGCGCGGAGGAGCGTTCGACCGAGGTGCCCATCGCATAGCGATTGTTTTCGATCACATAGACGACCGGCAGCTTCCAGAGCTCGGCCATGTTGAAGCTCTCGTAGACCTGGCCCTGGTTCGCTGCTCCGTCGCCGAAATAAGTCAGGCAGACGTCATTGGTGCCGCGGTACTTGTTGGCGAAAGCGAGCCCCGTGCCGAGCGGCACCTGCGCGCCGACGATGCCGTGACCGCCGTAGAATTTCTTCTCCAACGAGAACATGTGCATCGAGCCGCCCTTGCCCTTGGAATAGCCGCCGCGGCGTCCGGTGAGTTCGGCCATCACGCCCTTCGGATCCATGCCACAGGCCAGCATATGGCCGTGGTCGCGGTAACCGGTGATCATCTGGTCGCTGTCGCGCATGGCAAGTTTCATGCCCACGACGACGGCTTCTTGGCCGATATAGAGATGGCAGAATCCGCCGATGAGCCCCATGCCGTACATCTGCCCGGCCTTTTCCTCGAACCGGCGGATCAAGAGCATTTGGCGGAGCGCCTGCAGCTCTTGTTCTTTTGAAAATTCCGACGGGGAAGTCTGGTTGGCCGCAAGATCCGCGCTGGGAAGCAGGCCTTGCGCAGTGTGAGCCGATTGCTTGGTTTGGGCGACGGCCATCATTACCTCAAAACGTCCGGCGGCACTTATCCCATAGCCGAATTCCCCCCCTGGTGAAAAGCGGGGGCGTACCCTGCCACAGGCGTGTGACCGGGCGGCCAAATCATTGTCGAAGAAGCTCATTTCGGAACGTGCGCCAGCAAGTTCAAGGCCCGTTCAAGACCTCTTCAAGGCCTCGGCGTGGCTGTCGGCTGAGAGTCCCTATTGAGCACGAGAGTCAAATCGTGCGGATCGGCGTAATCGAGGAGCGCACGCGCACGTTCGTCTAGCATGTCGGGATCGAGATCGCCCGATTTCAGCAGCGCAATGCGTCTTTCCCACTGCGCCTGTTCGGCGTGAAGCCGGTCGAGCTCGGCGGTGAGCGCGGCCATTTGCCGATCGATGTCCTCCTTGGCCTTCAGCCCGCGGTCGCCGTTATAGGCGTTGACGCCGAAATAGCCGATGAGCAAGGCCGCCAAGGCGTAAAGTGCAAGCGCTTTGAGAAAGGTGCGCAGACGTTTACGGGTGACCATTGCCGCAGCATGCGAGGAGGTCGCTTAAATTGGCATTAATGCCGGCGTTTCCGCGGGGCTGAGCCAGTATGAATTTATTCGCTGCAGATACGAGTCCGGCAAAAAGCGGAATCACGGCAGCCGGTTACGAACTTCGTTGAGGATAAAATTGCCGAAGCGCTTGCCGCGATTGCGCAGGAAGCGCAGCGCGCCGGCATCGACGAAATACGTCAACAGGATGCTGTCGCGCGTGCGCACTTCAGGGCCCACTGGATCGGCCGAATGCCACGTGTCGGTGCCGACGGCAAAGGCGTAGCCGCTATTCGGCGCAAACGACATCTGTTTGCGCTTGGGTAGCGAGCCGTCGCAAAGCCTCTCGTGGAAAATGGTGCCGATATGCGTATTCGAGCGGTCGCCCGGCAGATAAAGCTGGACCGTGATGCCCTTCCATCGCGTGTCAGTGTGCGGGGTGATCAGGTATCCCGGAATGTCGCGCGTCAAAATCGGAATTGGATACATGCCGATTTTGGCATAGCGGGCGCCGAAGCGGCGCTCGAGCGGCGCCGCAAGCCGCCGTATGAAAGCTTGTTTCACGGCGCGACAGCAGAGCGCGCGTCCCACCAGGTCCCAAACGGCGCGCTTTTGCGGCGGCAGGTGACGGATATATTCCGGAAATAGATCGATCTTCACGCGCGTGTGCGTGCCGTCGCTGAGGTCATGGCCTTTGCTGCGGCCATGCATCGGCCGATAGTCCAATACCTCCGGCATATTGGCGAGCATCAGCGCGTAAATGTCATCGGGAAAGACGCGGTCAAGCACGAGATGCGTGAACGGCATGTCGGATGGCGCCGCGCTATCGATCGACGTGACGATGAAATCGCGCAAGCGATCGGCGACGAGCCGGCGGTTGCCCGGCTTTAATTCAAGCGTCTGTTCCATCGTGCATCCCTGACGAACCGTGATGGATATAACGCCGATCGCGGGCCCCGGACAAGCGCGCGAAATCGCGCTTAACCCAGTGCCTTGAAAGCTCTCCGGCCGGCATAGGCCGCCTGCGCACCAAGTTCCTCCTCGATGCGCAGCAGCTGATTGTATTTTGCCGTGCGATCCGCGCGCGCCACAGAGCCGGTTTTGATCTGGCCGCAATTGGTTGCGACTGCGAGATCGGCGATGGTCGAATCCTCCGTCTCCCCCGAGCGATGCGACATGACTGCCGTGTAGCCGGCCTTATGCGCGGTTTCGACGGCGGCGAGCGTCTCCGACAGCGTGCCGATCTGATTGACCTTGATCAGGATCGAGTTGCCGATGCCGTTTTTTATGCCGTCCGACAGCCGCGCCACATTGGTCACGAAGATATCGTCGCCGATCAGTTGGCAGCGCGCGCCAATTTTTTGCGTGAGTTTTTTCCAGCCGGCGAAATCGTCCTCCGCCATGCCATCTTCGATCGACACGATTGGATAGCGCTTACGGAGTTCGGCAAGGTATTCGACCTGCTGCTCGACCGAGCGCGTTTTGCCCTCGCCTTTGTATTGGTAGGCGCCGCCGCTGAAAAATTCGCTTGCAGCCGGATCGAGGGCCAGCGCCACGTCCTCACCGGAGCGGTAGCCTGCTTTTTCGATCGCCGAAAGGACGAAGTCCAGCGCGGCCTCCGCCGACGGCAGATTAGGCGCGAAGCCGCCCTCGTCGCCGACATTGGTGTTGTGGCCAGCCGCCTTGAGCGCGGCACGCAATGTATGGAAGATTTCCGACCCGGCGCGCAAAGCTTCGGCGAAGGATTTAGCGCCGAGCGGCACGATCATAAATTCCTGAAAATCGATTGGATTGTCGGCGTGAACGCCGCCGTTGACGATGTTCATCATCGGCACCGGAAGAAGTCGCGCTGCAGCGCCGCCGACATAACGGTAAAGTGGTAGCCCGTTTGCCGCCGCCGCCGCCTTGGCGGCCGCAAGAGAGACGCCAAGGATGGCATTCGCCCCTAGCCGCGCCTTGTTCGGGGTCCCGTCGAGCGCAATGAGAGTTTCGTCGATTTTAATCTGCGCTTCAGCGTCCATGCCGCTCAGCGCGTCGAATATTTCGCCGTTGACGGCGTCAACAGCGGTACGCACGCCTTTGCCCTGATAGCGCGCCTTGTCGCCATCGCGCAGTTCGACGGCTTCATGCGTGCCGGTCGAGGCTCCCGAAGGGACCGCGGCTCGGCCCCGAGAGCCGTCGGCCAGCACGACGTCGACTTCGACCGTCGGGTTGCCCCGGCTGTCGAGAATTTCGCGGCCAATGATGTCGACGATGGCTGTCATGCGGAGTCCGGATCGAATGTACAAAGTGGCGTATGAACTGTTCTGCAGCCAGGTGCTGAGGCTCATGCGCTGCTGCGGGGCTTCTACAGGATCGAGCCGGTCATTGTCATGTCTGGAAAGCCGTACCGGGGAATTCGTGCCGAAAAATGCCGATCACAGCCCCACAGGGAATGCGCAAATGCTCGGGTGCCGGTCGGCATCTCTAGCGATAAATTGACGGGCGCAAAGAAACGACCCAATACGGTCGTATGAGGACCAAACCACGCCAGCTTGGCCGTTCTGTGCCGATACCCGCATCGCCGGCCGATGCGGTGCTCGAGCGCGTGCGCGATCCACATCCGGACACGAACTATGTGGCGCGCTTCACTTTCCCGGAATTTACCGCGATCTGCCCTATTACCGGCCAGCCAGATTTTGCCACGCTCGTCATCGATTACGTCCCGAAAGGCTGGCTCGTGGAATCGAAATCTCTGAAGCTCTATCTCAACAGCTACCGCAACCACGGCGCCTTTCATGAGGACTGCACGGTCGCCATCGGGAAAAAACTGGTCGCGCTGTTAAGGCCAAAATGGCTCCGCATCGGCGGCTATTTTCATCCCCGCGGGGGAATGCCGATCGACGTGTTTTGGCAGGCCGGTAAGTTGCCGTCCAGCGTTTGGGCGCCGGACCAGGGTGTTGCTACTTACCGCGCGCGGCGCTAGTGCGGTGGATTTGAAGTTCCTACAGCTCGGTCGGAAGCTCTCATAGGAACTTCAAATCCAAAAACCGCACTAGAATTATATATCTGGTAGTGTCTCTTTGATTCCGAAGTTCGCATGAGAGCGTGCCGACAAAGCGTGCGAACTTCGGAATCGGGACACTAGCTGCGAATTACAAAAAAACCGCGGCTTGTCGCCTCGTTATGATTTTGGCTAATTTGTTTGGGGAATGAGTCTGGGAGGGCCGTCCATGTCCAAAAATATGTCCAAAAAATCGATCGCTGCTATCGCGCTCGCGGTAGCGTTTTGCGCGGCGTCGCTGTCTCCTGCTCTGGCAGCGAAACATGCAAGAGCAACCAAAACGGCAAGCAAACCTACAGGCGCCTGCGCGCAGCCGAGCGGCCGCTGCGTGTCCGATTGCGATCAGTTCAATTGGTGCACAGTGAATACTTGCCTGAACGGCCAATCTACCCCGGTGCCGTTCTGGCGCTGCTTCCAGCCAAGCGGGCTCTGCCTCGCCCCGCATTGCTAGAGCGACAATCGATTAAATTCTGGCGATTAAATTCTGGATGGAATTCGCTCTAAGCGAAAGGGCTAGCGCAAATCTGGGTCAGCGCCCGGTGGGTGCGTAGCTTGTGATCGTGCTCGGCGTCGCCATCGGCACCACATGGCGCGGGATGACGACGCGCTGCCCTTCGGCCAAGGGTGCACGCACCGAGACCGCGTTGCTTTCAGCGAGCGACCACAACGGAACGTGATATGCCGCCGCCAGCGATTTGAGCGTGTCGCCGGCATGGGCTTGGACCGGGAAGCCAGAATCCCACAGTTCGATGGCCGCGTCGGCGGGCACCTGTAGGTGCAATGGGACGGCCTCGCCTTGCGCGGCTGCCGGCGTTCCCGACAGCTGCACGATTTTATTCACCAGCTGCTCCTGGATGGGCTCGGCTTTCTCGATGTTGATATGAATGATCTCGCTGTGGTCCTTCAGATTGAAGCTCGCGTAATGCCCGTGAAACCGGGAGCCTTGCACGACGTTGCCGCCACCCATGATGTTCGATGACTGAAAGATATTGATGTAACGCTCGACGTTTGGCGGTACGTCGTCGGCGATCCGGCTCGGATCGTAGGTCACGAGGAGGCTCACCGGGATGCTTTCGCTGTTGAGCCGCTCGGCAAGTGCGAGAGCTGAATCGCCTCCCATGGAATGGCCGATGAGGATGATCGGTGCAGGGTCGCGCCGATAATCCGCAATGGCTTGCTCGACGGCGCCGCGCCACGTCAGATAGGTTTGTACGCTCGCCGGGATTCCAGCGTGGCGGATGCGATCGGCCAAACTGTCCATGCCGCGTGAATAGATGAGGCCGGCTACGCCGCGGAACAGATAAGCGCGGCCGCGCGGTTCGACCGTTTCGTTGGCCGACGGACGGGCGGGCTGCCCGGAGACATCGCCCGTGCTCGCAAGCACAACGGGTTTGGCGACGGTTAGCGCCGCGCGGTCATCTGATCCGCCTTGACCGGCGCTGGCAAACAGCGCGTTAAGCGTCGCCGCATCCCTTTTGTCTGTCGAGCCCGTTACCGAGCCGGTGTTCTGCGTCGGTGCCGAAGCACCCGAGGAGGATAAAGCGGCGGTGCTTGCGGGGTCGAACATCGCATAGCCGCCACAGCCGCCCAGGCAGACGGCAAGCAGCAAAACCGCAATATGCGCTCGTCGAACCATACGCTTACGCGTTAGGTCAGCCCGCAACAGCCGAACCAAGATGCGGCCCAGACCGTATTGGGCCGACCGCAAACCAACGGCGTTGAAGAGAGACTGCACCCCGAAGCCCCATCGCTGATCGAAGGAGACCGCGAAATCCTTAATTTCCCCCGAAGAAGTTCCCAGCAATGCTGGTCGGGCGCGGTGAATTGAGGGTACTGGGCAGACTTTTTGATGGCGGAATAGCGGCTCGGGCCTTATCTGCGCGAGAACGTCTCTGCACCAGGACCTTTCTACACTGGATGCCGATGCGCTATCAGCCCGCACCCAGCATGCTATGAACGGTCCACGATGAACCGTCCGCCCCGCATTTCCTTCGTCTCGCTCGGCTGCCCGAAAGCCTTGGTCGATTCCGAGCGGATCATTACACGGCTCCGTGCTGAGGGTTATGAACTCGCGCGCGAGCATTCCGGCGCCGATCTCGCCATCGTGAATACCTGCGGTTTTCTCGACAGCGCGCAGGCGGAGTCGCTAGCCGCGATCGGCGCCGCAATGGCGGAGAACGGCAAGGTGATCGTCACCGGCTGCATGGGCGCCGAACCGGAAAAGATCACAAGCAAGCATCCTGGCGTGTTCGCGGTCACTGGACCGCAGCAGTATGAAAGCGTGCTCGATGCCGTGCATCGGGCGGCTCCGCCAGCGCATGATCCGTATGCCGATCTGATCCCGCCGCAAGGCATAAAACTGACGCCGCGGCACTACGCTTATTTAAAGATTTCAGAGGGTTGTAATAATCGCTGCACCTTCTGCATCATCCCAAAATTGCGCGGCGATCTGGTATCGCGCCCGGCGGCCGATGTCCTGCGCGAGGCCGAACGGCTCGTCGGCGCCGGCGTCAAGGAGCTTCTTGTCATATCGCAGGATACGTCGGCCTACGGCACCGACCTGAAATACGAGGCCAGTAAGTGGAAAGACCGGCAGGTGCGGGCCAAATTTATCGATCTCGTGCGCGAGCTTGGCGAGCTCGGCGTCTGGGTACGACTGCACTACGTGTACCCATACCCGCATGTCGATGAAGTCATCACACTCATGGCGGACGGCAAAGTGCTCCCTTATCTCGACGTGCCATTCCAGCATGCCAGCCCGGCGGTGCTCAAACGCATGCGCCGGCCGGCAGCGCAAGCGGAGACGCTTAAGCGCATCGCAGCGTGGCGGGACGCGTGCCCGAGCTTGACCATTCGCTCAACCTTCATCGTTGGCTTTCCAGGCGAGACCGAAGAGGATTTCGTTCAGTTATTGGATTGGCTTGCGCAGGCACAGCTCGATCGGGTTGGCTGCTTCCGCTACGAGCCGGTTGCCGGCGCAGTGGCGAACGATCTCGCTGCGCCGGTGCCGAACGACGTCAAGGAGCAGCGTTGGCATCGCTTAATGGAGCACCAGCAGGCCATTTCGCATAAGCGCCTCAAACGCAGGATCGGCAATCGCGAACAGGTCATTATCGACGAAGTCGGATCGAGCGGGGCCAAGGGCCGCAGCAAGGGCGATGCCCCGCAGATCGATGGCGCGGTTCATGTTACGAGCCACCGCCCGTTACGCGTCGGGGAAATTGCGACGGTGCGGATCGAGCATGCCGATTCCTACGATCTCCATGGCGCGGTGGTTGGATACTGAATTTCTGAACGCCCAAAACCGCGGGATGCACAGCGCGATCGCCCGTTAGGCCAGAACACGCCGAATCGCGCCGGTCAGCTTCAGCAAGTCGTCCTCGGCGATTGTAAAAGCCGGCGTCAAGTAAACGATCGAGCCGAATGGCCGAACAAAAACCCCTTCATCGATAAAGCGTTGTCGCAGACGGTTGAGATTTTCGATGCGTTTGAGCTCGACCACGCCAGTGGCGCCCTTGACCCGCACGTCTTCGACCTCTGCAAGTTTGCGGCATGGCTCGAGACCCTCGCGCAGCAGGCTTTCGATTCTGCCGACCTGAGCGAGCCGCGGTTCGCGCGCGAATAGATCGAGGGAGGCGTTGGCGGCAGCACAGGCCAGTGCGTTTGCCATAAAGGTCGGCCCGTGCATCAAGGCTTTTGCTGGATCGTCCGACCAGAACGCCTCGAACACTTTTCGCTGTGCTACCGTTGCGGCAAGCGGCAGAGTACCGCCGGTCAATGCCTTAGAAAACGTGATGATGTCCGGCGTGACGCCCGCTTGCTCGAAGGCGAACATCGTCCCGGTGCGGCCGAAGCCGGTAAAGATTTCGTCGAAGATCAACAAGAGCTCATGACGATCGGCCAGCGCCCGCAGCGTCTGGAGCACCCCCGCGTCATGTAAACGCATGCCGCCGGCACCCTGCACCAGAGGTTCGACAATGATCGCGGCGATGCGCTCGGCCTGTTCCGCCAAGAGGGCGTCGAGAGCGGTCGTGCTCGCCTCGTCAAGCGGGAGATCGACAATGATTTGCCGCGGCAGCAATCCGGCAAGCGAGCCATGAAAGCCGCTCTGCGGATCGGAAACGGCCATCGCGCCGGTCGTGTCGCCATGGTAGCCGCCCTTGAACGCCACGATCTGCTCGCGGCCGCGAACGCCGCAATTGCGCCAATACTGCAGCGCCATTTTCAGCGCGACCTCCACGGCAACCGAGCCGGATTCGCTAAAGAACACGCGATCGAGACCATGCGGACCGAGCATGCCGGTCAGCCGGCGGGCCAGCGTCAAAGCCTGTTCGTGTACCAGGCCGCCGAACATCACATGCGGCATGGTCGCGAGCTGGCGCTCAACGGCCGCGCGGATATGCGGATGATTGTAGCCGTGACACGCGGTCCACCACGACGCGATGCCGTCGATTAATTCGCGTCCATCAGCCAGCACGATCCGGCTGCCGTGCGTCGCTGCGACGGCAAGCGGAAGGGACGCCGTCTTCATTTGCGCATAGGGCAGCCAGACGTGATCGAGCCCGGCCGCGTACCAGGCAGGATTTGCTTCGGCTAGACCCTTGTTTTCGCTGGCGTTGCCCGGCATTCGGCGCTTTCATGGAGGCAGAGCCTAAGGCCCTGGATTTCGGTTGAGGATGATCTCTTCCTAAAATTGGTAGGCCGCTTTTGCGGGGTCACGCTGTAGCGGCCACCATTGTGCCTCCCGGCGCTGCCGAGGTCACCTTCGTTTGAAAGGTAAGCGGGAAGCAGATGCGTTCGCTGGAAGAATTTGCCGCCGACAAGCTCGCCGCGCTGGAACGCACACAGCTTCGCCGCACGCCTGCGGTCACCGCGCGAACGGGAATTTGGGTCGAGCGCGACGGGCGTCGCCTGCTGTCGTTCTCCTGCAACGATTACCTCAATCTCAGTCAACATCCGCAGGTCATCGCAGCGGCCATCGATGCGACGAAGCGCTACGGCGTCGGTGCCGGCGCATCGCGGCTGGTTACCGGGAATCATCCGCTTTATGCAGAGCTCGAAACGCGCTTGGCGCGGCTCAAGGGCACGGAGGCTGCGTGTGTCTTCGGCTCCGGTTATCTCGCCAATACCGGCATCATTCCGGCCTTGGCCGGCCCAGACGATCTCATCGTCATGGATGAGCTCTCACACGCCTGCATTCACGCCGGCGCCAAGTTAAGCGGCGCAGAGATCCAACGCTACCGCCACGGTGACCCGAGCCACGCGGAAGAAATCCTGGGGGCACATCGCGGTACAAAGAAACGAGCGCTCATCGCCACCGACGGCGTCTTTTCGATGGACGGTGACATTGCGCCGCTCGCCGCGCTATCGCAGCTGGCACAGCGCTTCGACGCTTGGTTGCTCAGCGACGATGCGCACGGCCTCGGCGTGATCGGCGGCGGCCGCGGTTCTACTTTCGTCAACGGCGCTGCGCATTCGCCTATTCAGGTGCCGCTGCAGATGGGAACACTGTCCAAGGCGGTCGGCGCTTATGGCGGATATTTGTGCGCGTCGAATGCCGTGATTGATCTTATGCGCACGCGGGCGCGCACTTTTATCTACTCGACTGGCCTACCGCCCGCCGTTGTCGCCGCGGCGATTGCCGCTCTCGATGTGATCGAGCGCGACCCGGCCTATGCCGCCGAGCCGTTGCGAAAGGCGCGCCTGTTCACGCGCGCACTTAATCTGCCGGACGCCCAAAGCGCCATCGTGCCGGTGATCGTCGGGGATACGGCTGCGGCGTTGGCGGCATCCGATCGCCTTTGCGACAACGGTTTCCTTGTCGTCGCGATCCGTCCACCCACCGTGCCGGCCGGTACCGCGCGGCTACGCTTTGCTTTTACCGCACCGCACGACGACAGCGATATTGCGCGCCTTGCCGAGCTGGTGCGGTCGCACGTTTTAAGGCGTTGATCCGGTGACCGCGATCTTCATTACTGGGACCGGAACGGATGTCGGAAAAACCTTCGTCGGCGCGTCGCTCATTCGGCATTTGCGCCAGATGGGCCGCTCGGTTGACGCGATCAAACCGGTCGTCAGCGGATTTGACCCCGATCAGCCTGCCGCAAGCGATCCCGGTATTTTGCTTCAGGCGCTCGGCTTCCCCGTGACGCTGCAAAACATCGAACGAATTTCACCTTGGCGGTTTCGCGCGGCGATCTCGCCGGACCTCGCCGCTCGCCGCGAAGGCCGCCGCATCGACGTGGACGACGTCGTGGCTTTTTGCAAATCAGCGATCCAGGACCGCCGCGAGATTTTACTGGTCGAGGGTGTCGGCGGCATCATGGTTCCGCTCGATGAGCAACGTACCATCCTCGACGTCATGATGGCGCTGCAACTTCCGCTCATCCTAGTCGTCGGCTCCTATCTCGGCACGATCAGTCACACTCTCACCGCACTCGATGCGCTGTTCCGCCGCGATATGGCTGTTCTTGCCATCATCGTCAGCGAAACACCGGGTTCGCCGGTGCCGCTCGACGAGACCGTAGCCGCCATTGCGCGATTTGCCGAACCGGTGATCGGCTTGCCGCGTCAACAACTCGAACCGGGTGGACGGCCGAGCAGCGGCACCATTGCGGCGTTGGATCGCATTTTCGGTTCATCGTGAGCGGAACCTCATCCGCGCATCTTCGGCTCGACTGACACTCACTTCGCGAAATGTATCACCGCAAATGTTTCCAAGGTGCCTTCCAGATTGAAGAGCGCGTGCAGCAGAAAGGTTAGCGCGAGCGAGCCGCTGCGCCAGCGCATCCAGCCAAGGAATAAACCAATGACAAAAATCTGCAGCATGCCCGTCCAGTCGTACTGGACGTGCAGCATTGCCCAGAGCATCGAGATCACGACGATTGCGGGCCAAGCGGAACGCGGCGAACGCACCCAGCCGCGGAATAAAAATCCACGAAACATTGTCTCTTCGCCTGCCGGCGCGACGATGATGGCGCCTGCCAGCATCGCTGGAAGCCAACCCGCCGCCGCTGCCGTCGTATAGGACTGCAGCTGGAACGAGGTCACCAGATCGCGGCCGGTGAAGTACAACAATGCGTCGCCGGCGGCGATTAGTCCGACCAACGACGCGACGCCGAGCCCCAGGTCGCGCGGCGACGGCCATTTCAGTGCGAAATATTCCGTCAGATTGGCCCGAGCAAGCCGCGCCGCAATCGCGAGCACTCCGATTGTGATCGGATTAGAGAGAACGATGAAGATCGTGACGAGCACGCCGTCAAAAGAAGTCAGCAGGAGCGAGTCCCAATCGCCCCTGCGCACCCACAGGAGGGCGCCGAAGCCGACAAACTGTCCCGCCAGGAAGGCCAGAATGCTCCAGCCCAGCGTGGCCCAATAGCCCCAGATTTTCATGCGGCCATCGGCCTGCGGCAGGAGATGATTACGGTATCAGGATCGAAGACCCGGTGGTGGCGCGTCCTTCCAGATCACGATGCGCTTTGACCGCATCGCGCAGCGGATATTTTTGATTGACCGGGACTTTAACCGCTCCCTTGCCGACGACATCGAACAGATCGTCGGCGATTGCAAGCAGATCTTGGCGCTTGGCGGCATAGGTGTTGAGCGTCGGGCGGGTGGCAAACAATGAGCCCTTGGTTTGCAGGATATTGATGTTGAACGCGTCAATCTGTCCCGACGCGCTGCCGAAGCTCACGAACATGCCGAGCGGGCGAATGCAGTCGAGCGATGCCGGGAAAGTGGTCTTACCGATGCCGTCATACACCACGTCGCACAATTTGCCGCCGGTGATTTCCTTCACGCGCGCCACAAAATCCTCGTCGCGATAAAGGATCGTGTGATGACAGCCGTTCGCCTTGGCCAGTGCGGCCTTGTCCTTTGATCCCACCGTGCCGATGACATTGGCGCCGAGATGATTGGCCCATTGGCATAGGATCAGCCCGACGCCGCCGGCAGCCGCATGCATGAGCACGTTCATGCCCTTCTCGACCTTGAAGGTGCGCCGAACCAGATATTCGGCCGTCATGCCCTTGAGCATCATAGCGGCAGCTTGTTCGTAGCTAATACTGGCCGGCAATTTGACGGCGCGATCGGCGGGCACCAGACGCTCCGCCGCATAGCATCCCAGCGCCACGACGTAAGCCACGCGATCGCCGACCTTGAAATCGGTCACGCCCGGACCGACTACGGTCACCTCGCCCGCGGCCTCGTTGCCGGCAACAAAGGGTAAGCCGGCCGGCGCGGGGTACATGCCCATGCGAAAGTAGGTATCGATGAAATTAACCCCGCAGGCGTGTTGCTTGACGCGAATTTGACCCTGGCCAGGAGCGCCGACTTCGATCTCTTCGTATGTCAGGACTTCTGGGCCGCCGACCTTATGAACGCGCACTGCAGCAACCATTGTCTTCTCCTATCGTGACTATGCAAAGCTTGTGGCTGGAAATCGGGCGCGATCATAGGTGGTCGGGAGGTCGGCGCAAGGCCATTGGTCCGCGCAAGGTCATTGGCATAGTGTGCAGCAGGTGCACTTACGCGCTGGCGGCACGTTCATGGATGGTGACGCCGGATAAAACCCACGGCGACGAAATAAACTGCCAACAGGCACAAAGCGGCACCGATCCAGACCGGCGGGTTGAGATTTTCCGCGATGGCAACGATCGCAAGCAGCGCCCAAACGACGAGTGCCGCAGTCGTAATCCCGCGCAAATGGCTGATACGCACCGGATGGACGACATGAAACGGCACAAAGGTCAGCGCGGCCAGCGCAGTAATGGTCGCCGCGCCGACCCAAGGGTCGGGTTTTAAGATGAACAAATAAAACGCGGCGACGTTCCACAGCGCCGGGAAGCCGCGGAAATAATAATCGGATGTTTTCATCAGCCGATCGGCGAAATAAAGCGCGCCGGTCACGACAATCAGGATGGCAAGGGCAATGGCCGCGGGCCCGGGCAACAGTCCGCTCGCCGCCAAGGCATAGGCCGGCACGAAAACGTAATTGAGGATGTCGACCACCAGGTCGAGGATGTCGCCCGACCAGCGCGGCAATAGCTTGGCGACCTGCAGACGCCGCGCGAAGGTGCCGTCGACGCCGTCGATGCAGAGCGCAGCGCCGAGCCAAGCGAACATGATCGGCCAGTCGCTGTTCACTGCGGCAATCAAGGCCAATAATGCACAACCGGCGCCGCAGGCGGTAAAAACATGCACCGCAAAGGCCGCCGCGATCTGCGCAGGCCCGGCCGATCCAGGTGGAGTATCGGGATCCATATCGGAAGCTTACATGTTAAATTGAGGACCGTACGCAAGCGCCATGTGATTGCAGGGTTTTTGACCCTAACCACAGCGCGTCGCAGCGCTTGACCGATAGGATTGCAGGATAACTGTGACCCACCCTCCCGCTGCCGAAGTCTTCACCGCCCAAGTGGCCATCGTCGGCGCCGGTCCGGCCGGGCTGGTAAGCGCGATCGCGCTTGCCGCTGCCGGTGTGGACACGCTGCTCATCGCGCCGCCGGCGCAGATGGATCATCGCACGACCGCGCTGTTGGCGGGTTCGGTGGCGGCGCTTGACACTTTGGGCGTGTGGAAGGGCTGCGTGCCGCACGCCGCGCCCCTGAAAAAACTCCGCATCATCGACGACACGCGGCGGCTGTTTCGCGCACCCGAAGTATTGTTTACCGCCGCAGAAATCGATTGCGACGCATTCGGGTACAATATCGAGAACCGGCATCTCATGGCGGCGTTACAAGCGCGTGCCGCTACTCTTCCTCTGACCTGGATCGCGGCGCCGGCTCTCGCCATTGAATGCGACGCTTCGGCGGTCACTATCAAGCACGGTCAAGGCGAGGCGCGCGTGCAACTCGCGATTGGCGCGGATGGCGCGCGCTCGGTCTGCCGCGCGGCTGCCGGCATCACGACGCGGCGCCGCGCCTATCCGCAGATCGCGCTCACGCTCAACCTCAGCCATGCGCGAACACACGACGATACGTCGACCGAATTCCACACCGAGCAGGGTCCGTTCACGCTGGTACCGCTTCTTGGGCGGCGTTCGAGCCTTGTTTGTGTGGTCGCGCCGGCGCGATGCGACGAGCTTTTAGCCAAGGACGATGCGGAACTGGCAAACGCGATCGAGATCCGGTCGCATTGGCTGCTCGGCGACATCACTGTTGAAGCGGGCCGCGGCGTCTTCCCGCTTGCGGTCGAGACCGCGGCTGGCATTGCGCGCAATCGCATCGCGCTCGTCGGTGAAGCAGCCCACGTGGTGCCGCCGATCGGCGCGCAGGGGCTCAATCTCGGGCTTCGCGACGCCGCCAGCATCGCCGAAATTGTGGCCGAAGCACACCAGCACAAACGCGATCTCGGCGGCGCCGAGGTACTGGCGCGTTATCAGAGCCAGCGCCGTACCGATATTGTCAGCCGGACGCTTGCTATCGATCTTTTGAATCGGAGCTTGCTGAGCGAATTTTTGCCGGCCCATGGCGCGCGCGGATTGTCGCTCTATTTCGTCGACCGCATCGGACCGTTGCGCCGCGTACTGATGCGCGAAGGCGTGATGCCGGCCGCGTCGCAGCCCAAGCTGATGCGCGGTGAAATGGTGTAAGGTGCGCCCGCTTCTCAGCCCCAAGCGGTTGGATTGGATTTCGGAATGAAGTTGCCGCGCAATTTTTTCAAGCCGCTCGCGATTGGCGCGCCGGCGCCGCTGCGCGATTTGCCGCTGCGGCTCGAGCGGATGATTCATTTCGTGCCGCCGCACATCGAAAAAGTCCGCGCCAAAGTGCCGGACCTGGTCTCGCAGGTCGACATTGTCCTCGGCAATCTGGAAGACGCCATTCCCGCCGACGCCAAGGAGGCGGCGCGCGCGGGATTTATCGCCATGGCGCAGGCTTGCGATTTCGGCGCCACCGGATTGTGGACACGGATCAATGCGCTTAACTCGCCGTGGGCGTTCGATGACATCCGCGAGATCGTCGGCGCGGTGGGCCACAAGCTCGACGTGATCATGCTGCCGAAGGTCGAAGGCGCCTGGGACCTTCATTATCTCGATCAGCTCCTCGCCCAGCTTGAAGCCAAGCACGGCGTGAAGAAGCCGATCCTCATTCACGCCATCCTGGAAACTGCGGAAGGCGTCAATAATGTGGAGTCCATCGCGACCGCGTCGCCGCGCATGCACGGCATAAGCCTCGGCCCCGCTGATCTTGCAGCCTCGCGCGCCATGAAAACGACGCGGGTCGGCGGCGGCCACCCGGACTACAAAGTGCTGGCCGATGCCGGTCCGGCCGACGCGCCGCGGCCGGCCTTTCAGCAGGACCTCTGGCACTACACGATCGCCAAAATGGTCGATGCCTGCGCCGCCGCCGGCATCAAGCCGTTCTACGGCCCATTCGGGGATTTTGCCGACACCGCCGGCTGCGAGGCACAGTTTCGCAATGCCTTCCTGATGGGTTGCGCCGGCGCCTGGACTCTTCACCCCAGCCAGGTGCCGATCGCCAAGCGGGTCTTCTCGCCCGACCCGCGGGAAGTCGCGTTTGCCAGGAAGATTCTCACCGCCATGCCGGATGGCAGCGGCGCGGTCATGATCGACGGCAAAATGCAGGACGACGCTACCTGGAAACAGGCCAAGGTTTTGGTCGATCTGGCGAAACTTGTCGCCCAAAAAGACCCTGAAATGACCCAGCACTATGGGCTATGAACAGGCCTCGCGGGCAACATTGCATTCTCGCCCGACTCGAGTTGTAAAATGAACGCGGAAATGGACAAGATTCGCAACGCCAAATATCAGATCGGCCAAGTTGTGCGCCACCGCCTCTATCCGTTCCGCGGTGTGGTGTTCGATATCGATCCGATATTCGCCAATACCGAGGAATGGTACCAGGCGATTCCGGCCGAGGTCCGGCCGCACAAGGACCAGCCGTTCTATCATCTGTTCGCCGAAAACGACGAGACCGAATACGTGGCCTATGTCTCGGAGCAGAATCTATTGCCGGACGATAGCGGCGAACCGGTGCGCCACCCGCAAGTCGACGAAATCTTCATCAAGGACGGCAAAGGCGGCTATCGTCCACGCGCGGCGCTGCGGCACTAAAGCTTAAGCGCACACGATCGCCCGACGAAAGCGCGTGCGCGCGCTTTCGCGCCAATATGGCCGCGACAGACGCTACCGTTTCCCGCGCTTACGGTTTCCCGGCAGCCTGGGGCGATCCCGGGACCGTGTTCGAGGATTGCGGCTGGCCCTGCTGGCTTTCCAGCTTCTTGCGCGCTTCGTCGGCGCGCCGCTGCAGCTCGTCCTGAAGTTTCTTCTGCTGCTCCTCGAAGACTTTCGGATCGGTCGGTGGACCGTCATAGGCCTTGCCGAAATCGGCGAGCGGCAGGACGAGGCTGATCGGCTGGCCGGTCGAATTGATCGCCTGAATGACGAGCCCCTGCCCTTTCTTCATCCTGCCGACCAAGTCGCCGCTGGCGTCATAGTCGGCCATGCAGCCGTTCGTGAAACAAATGACGTAGGGCGCGGTCATCGGCTGATTTTGATCGACGATGACGCGCGTACCATGGACGAGCTGCATGCCGAGCGGCAGCGTGACGCGCAGAATTTTCTTCGGCTCGCCTTCCGGCTCGATCAGGACAGCAGCGACCACCGGCATGCCCGACTCGATGCGCGCGTCCTTGCCGGTGAAGCAGACCTGTTTGGCGTTGGGTTCGTTGTTCTGGCCCTTGAGGCAGAACTTGGTCCACGGCGAAAAGATCAACTGGACCTGCTGCTCCTGCGTTTGCGCGGGAGCTTGCTGTTGCGCTTCGGGCGCGGGAGCGGTCGGCGCAGCGGGCGCGGCGGGTTTCGCTGCCGGTTTTTTGGCAGGCGCCGGCGCGGCCGGTTTTGCGGCGGGTGCCGGAGCAGGTGTGATTGGCTGTTGGGCGAAGGCCGAGCCGGCAGCCATTGCGAAGGCGGCCGTCAGCACCCCGATCTGGCCGAAGCGACCGACTGGCGCAAAATTTTTGGTGAGTGTGTTGGCGATGGCAGCGAGCGTCCGGCTCGCCGGACGTGCCGGCGCCGCCGTATTCGAATAATTCATGAGATGCAGTCCCTCTTTGCTGCTGCCGCCCGCAAATCGTTCCGATCGAAATCGATTTGCCTGGTCAGACTGGCGTTTTGATTCGAGATATCCGTGTCCGCGCTGCGCGGGCCCCATTTCCCGGTCAATCGGCGCAGATTAAGGCAACACCGTGGCCCGGCCCCAATACCGCAATTGCGGTGTGAGATCAAAGGCCCCTCCCGCGATCAAAATGGCAAGTTTCACAGCCTTCGCGTCGGTCAAGCGAATGCGTAGGCGACCGGGCGGGCCGCAACGGGCCTTTCTCCAAGCGACGCCGTGATACATTGGTTAGCGGTGTTCTCAAGCTGTTTGGCCAAGCACGAATTCCTGCGATCAGCATGCGCCGCTCTGCGCGGCGCGCTGTGCGGCCTCGTGCTTGTTGTCGTTTCGATGCCGGCGCGCACGGCGCAAGCGGCTCACGCCATCGCCATGCATGGCGCGCCGGCCATGCCGGAGGATTTCGCGGCGGTTCCCTACGCCAATCCCGACGCGCCGAAAGGCGGCCGCTTGATCGAAGGCGTGCTCGGCACCTTCGACAGCCTCAATCCGCTGATCGTCCAGGGCCTCGCCGTGCAGCCGGTACGCGGCTATGTGATCGAGAGCCTGATGGCGCGCGGTTACGACGAGCCGTTCACGCTTTACGGTCTGTTGGCGCAGAGCGTCGAAACCGACGATGCGCGAACCTTCGTGACCTTCACGCTCGATCCCGCGGCGCATTTCTCCGATGGCGTTGCCGTCACCGCAGACGACGTCGCCTTCTCGTTGCAGCTGCTGCGCGATCACGGGCGGCCGAACCACCGCACCTACTACGCCAAGGTCGAAAAAACCGAAATTCTCGGTCCGCGCACGGTGCGCTTCGATTTTCCCAACGCGAACGATCGCGAATTGCCGTTGATCCTCGGCTTGATGCCGGTGCTGCCGAAGCACGCGATCGATCCGGCAAAATTCGAGAACTCTACCTTGGCGAAGCCGGTCGGCAGCGGACCTTACGTCGTCGCCGACATCGATATCGGCAAGAGTGTCACCTTCAAGCGCGATCCGAACTATTGGGGCCGCGACCTGCCAATCAACCGCGGCCTGTGGAATTTCGACGAACTGCGGTTCGATTTCTATCGCGACGAGAATGCTTATTTCGAAGCTTTCAAGGCCGGCCTGTACGACGTGCGCAGCGAAAGCGATCCGGCGCGCTGGGAGACCGGTTACGATTTTCCAGCGGTGCGCGATGGACGCGTGATCAAGGAATCGTTTTCCAACGGCCTGCCGAAATTTAGTTCGGACTACGTATTCAATACGCGGCGGCCGATCTTTGCCGACATTCGCGTGCGCCAGGCGATTGCGCTGTTGTTCGACTTCCAGTGGACCAATCGCGATTTTTTCTACAATCTCTATCGCCGCAGCGCGAGCTTCTTCGACGATTCCGAACTGTCCGCTTTTCATCGTTCGGCCGACGAACGCGAGCGGGCTCTGCTTGCGCCATTTCCCGACGCCGTGCGCGCCGAGGTGCTCGACGGTACCTGGTCGCCGTCGGTCAGCGACGGCTCGGGGCGCGACCGCAATGTGCTCCGGCAAGCGCTCACGCTCCTTGCCGCCGCCGGCTATGAGCTCAAAGGCACAGTGCTGCGCAATCGCACGACGGGCCGGCCGCTGAGCTTCGAGATCATGGTGACCAATCGCGACGACGAACGCCTGGCGCTCGCTTTTGCTGCCAGCCTCGGCCGCGCCGGCATCGCCGTGCAGGTGCGGCTGGTCGATGCCGTGCAATATCAGCAGCGGCTCGCGACCTTCGATTTCGACGTGATCGAATATCGCTGGGAGGAGTCGCTCTCGCCCGGCAACGAGCAAAGCATCTACTGGGGCTCGGCGGCGGCGGACCAGCAGGGTTCGCGCAATTATATGGGCGTGAAGAGCCCGGCGGTGGATGCCATGATTGCGGCGCTGCTTCGCGCCCGCGAGCGGGCCGACTTCGTCGCCGCAGTGCGCGCGCTCGATCGCGTGCTGATTTCCGGCTCCTATGTCGTGCCGCTGTTTTATCTGCCCGAGCAATGGGTGGCGCGCCGCGCCCCCATCCGCCATCCGGCGCGGACCTCGCTGTTCGGCTTTCTCCCCGACAGCTGGTGGCGTGCGCCAGGACAAGCACTGCAATGACAAGCACTGCAATGACAGGCGCTGCAATGACGGGTGCCGGCGCAATAACCGCGTTTTGTTGAGGCTTCGTTGACCGGCCGTTAACAGCAGTTTGGCAGGATCGGCGGCGATATTCGCAAACCCGGTCGTCCGCCCCACAGCCCGATCCCGAGCGACGTTCAAAGCCAAATGGCGCTGCAAGGTCCCTTCGCCGTTATTGCCGATCATCCGGCGCGCGATGTCGTCGAAGCTTTGCGCGCGGCCGGCGCTTATCCGATCGTCGAGGCGCGCTGGGCCGACGCCCCCGCCGCCTTGCGGGCTCGGCCGCCGCAGGCCGTGATCCTGGCCGAGGCTTGCCCCGATCGCGCTCGCGCCAGCGCGCTCGCCAAGGCGCTGTCCGCGCAGGCCGAGCAGGATGCCGACCTGTTCGTACCGGTCATCGCCCGCACCCGCGACGATACCGCGTCTTCGCTTCCGCCAAGCCTTCCACCATGTCTTGCCGATGCGCTGGCGATCGCGGCTAAGGCGCCGGCCGAGCGACTGGTGCGGCGGCTCACTGCGGCGCTGCGGGTGCGCACATTGCACGGCACGGTGCTGCGCCGCATGCGCACGCTCGCCACGCGCGGCCAGAAACTGCCGGAGCTGCCCGACGCCGATCCGCTCGACGAAGCAAGAGTACTGGTGGCCGGCCGCGGCCGCTCCTATCCGGGCCTGTGCACCGCCACCGGCGAGCGCGTCGGTGTCATCGGCGCGCTCACGGTCGAAGGCGCGGCGAGCGCGCTCAAATCCCGCGATGTCGACGCCATGATCATTGGCGAAGGTTTTGGCACCCGCGTCGTCGAGGCGCTGCTGACTGTGCTCGCCGAAGATGCCCGCTTCCGCGATCTGCCGGTCGCCGTCGTCGGCAAACATTCCGCCGTCAGCGAGAATTTCGCTGCGGCGCTGCCCAACCTCGAACGCATTCCCGATGGCCCGCAGCGCGTGATCGAACATTTGCTGCCCTATATTCGCGTTCATGCTTTCGCGCGCCGGCTCAAGCGCATGCTCGCTTCGCTCGACGCCAAGGGCGCAATCGATCCGGATACCGGCCTCCTTGCCAACGCGATCTTCTGGCGCGATCTCAACCGCGCCGTCGACGATGCCGACAAGCGCGGCGCCGCTTTGTCGATCGCGCGGTTTTCGCTTCCCGCCGCCGACCGCCGCACCAGTCTCGAAGCGGCGCGGCTCGTTGGCAAGCTGATGCGCCAGGTCGATTTCGCCTGCCAGGAAGCCGACAAATCGATCTTCACGGTCTTCACCGAGACCGATCTGCGCGCTGCGCATGTGGTGACGCGGCGCATCGCCAGCGTGCTCAAGAACGTCATGCTGACGACCGACGGCAAGCGTCCCGGCAGCGAGCCCGCGGTCACGCTTGCGACGCTCAAGCCGAGTGACAATACCGACTCGCTGATCGCGCGGGTGGTCGACGAGCCGCCGCAGCCGGCGTGAAAGCGCCTCAAGCACGGCTGGCGCCGCGCGCATCGCCTCCCGATATAAGCTAAGCTGGACAAACCGGATCGAGGGTTGGTGCCATGGTCAACACATCGGCCGACACATCGGGAATGGCTGCGCGCGTGCAAATCGATGCGGTGCAAATCGAAGTCGTGTCCGATGTCGTCTGCCCGTGGTGCTATATCGGCAAGCACCGGCTCGAACGCGCTCTGGCGCTGACGCCGAACACGCCGGTTCAAGTCGAGTACCGGCCGTATTTCCTCAATCCCTGGATCCCGCGCGAAGGCATCGACCGCAAAACTTATCTCGAGACCAAGTTCGGCTCGGTGGCGCGTTACGCGGCGATCGCCGAGCGCGTCGCCGCCGCGGCGGCGGCGGAAGGGCTCGTCTATGCGTCCGACAAGATCAGCCGCCAGCCCAACACGCTCGATTGTCATCGTCTCATCCGCTGGGCCCGCGACGGCGGCGACCCGGCGCGCGTCAAGCAGCGGCTGATGGATCTTTACTTCGCGCAAGGCGCCGACCTCAGCACCCGCGAAGTCCTGGTCCAAGCCGCGAAGGATTGCGGCATGGACGGCGATCTGATCCGGCTGCGGCTTGGCAGCGATGACGATGTCGAAGCCATCGAGAGCGAAGCCAATGCCGCCAAGGACGCGGGCATCGAGGGCGTGCCGATATTCATTTTCGATTCCAGCCTCGCGATCAGCGGCGCGCAGCCGCCGGATTATCTCGCCACCGCCATCACGCGCATTGCCGGACAGCGGGCGAAACTGACGGCGTAGGTTCTCACGCGCGCGACTTCGGCGCGTTCGTCACCAGCGGCTTCTCTATCTCGTCACCACCGGGCTTGACCCGGTGGTCCATGCTGACACGCCGCTTTTGCAAGCGGTTCGGTTTGAGCGAGCGGACCCGCTGCATGGATTGCCGGCATAGGCGAGCGAAGCGACGCCGTTCTTCGAACGGCTATGCCCGGCAATGACGAAATAAAACCTCACGCATCCGGCAAATTTCCTATTCGTGCGTACGCTTTGCGCAACGTCTTCGGTCTTTTCTTTGCCAGTTTCCAAGCTCGGTCTACGCAAGTCCAGCTATCGCCGGAGCACGAGCGCACGCGCCGGCAGCGTTTGTTCGTGCAATGCCGCCACGATCCGAGCAGATCGCATTGCGCGCGCCGCGCCAGATCGCGACGGTTCGGCACCGGCAGCGCGCGCCACTCGTTCAGCGTGCGTCGGCCGGGATAATTGCGTTTGGGCAATCGTGCCTCCTTAATTCTACTTTCGCGGCTCACTCACTCTCACCTCCCCCTGGAGGGGGGAGGTCGCGAGCGCAAGCGAGCGGGAGGGGGTGAAAACAACCGCGCCGCTGTGACTCGCCCAACCGTCGCTCACCCCACCCCGCGCCACCTTGCGGTGCGCGACCCCTCCCCCTCCAGGGGAGGGTGAACACAATCGTTCTCGCGACGCGATTGCGCCCGAGCTATGCCAAGCCAGTCCACGAAAGCCATTCCACTGGCCTCCCCCAACGAAGGGAGGCGGAGCGCCGATAGGCGCATCCAACCATGGCCGCGTCTGCGGACGCGGCAGCGGGCTTTAGCGCAAAGCCCGCTCGCCTCTCGGCGCTCCACCGCGGCACTCGCCGAGCTTTGACCCTCGGCTCAACTCCGGGCCGCGCTTCCTGGAATTACCGGGTGCAAACGGGAGGACCCTCCCCGGCGCCAGTGCAGCGAGCACCTCGCGGACCGGTCGTAGTGCCGGCCGGTCGATGCCCGAAGCCGCCCGGGAGCGGGGTTACGAAGCCCGCCCGCGGGGACCGCTCTCGCTGCCGTCTCAGGATCGTCTCTAGAAACGCCCTTCACGAGCGAGATGGCATATATGTAACGGGAATGGGGACAGAAATCAGGGTTCGTCTCTGGTTTAAGGACGAAAAGTTTTCGCTGCGGGAATACAAGATTCATCAAGCCGTCATGCCCGGCCTTGTGCCGGGGCGCGTGCTGGAAACCGTGCCGCCTCACCGCAGCTTGTAGGGTGGGCTGAGCGTAGCGAAGCCCACGCGCCAATTCGATGAACCGCGATGGTAGACGTGGGCACGGCGCGATGCGCCTTTGCCCACCCTACGCTCGCTACCTCTCGCCCGGCTCCGTGAAGAACTTGTCGCCATAGGCAAAGCGATTGGGCTTCAGGAAGAAGCCGAGCAGGACGGCGCCGTTCGGCGCCACGGCCTCGTGTTGATTACCAGCCGGTCGCCAGACGAATTGACCCGGTCCGCACTTTCCCTCGTGATCCTCGAGCGAGCCCTCGATGACATAAGTCTGCTCAAGCGCAGTATGCTCGTGCAGCGGCACGACGGCGCCGGGTTCGAGTTTGAACAGAGCGGTGGTGATGCCGGTCTCGTCGGTATAGAGCACCTTGATCTTGATGCCGGGAAATTTGGTCGGCTCCCACGGCATATTGGGCACGTCCAGATAATGCGCGGCGCGCTCGGACGGATTTTCCGGCTTGATGTCGGGATGTACAGGCTGGCGGGCTTGCACGGACATGACGGACTCCTTGGCGGGCTCCATTCGGCACGTCCGAGCATACTGCGCGTAAAAGAGCGCCGAAAGTACGGCGTCACTGCCGGACTTGATCCGGCAATCCATGGTGCTGCGCCGCTGCATGGACCACCGGGTCAAGCCCGGTGGTGACGAAATAGTGCGCGATCGGTGTCAGCCTTGAAGAGCTACACCACCTTCGTCCGCTCCGCGTCGCGACCAGCGCGCGCAAAATTTCCGTGGCGCCTTTGCGGCGCGCCTTCGGTCGAAGCCCCCGCAATAAGGCCCGCAACGCCAAAAGCGAAAAAGGGCGAATCAGGAGTATGATTCACTCAAAGGCGATTCGCTATCGCCGGCACGCGGCGGTTGGCTGGTCGCCCGCAACCAAACCAGGAAAGAGGTTTGACCATGTGCGACTTCAGCCTCCAGCACGCCAAGTCGCGTCCCGCAGTCGTCGCCGACAAACTAGTAAGCCACAATTTCGGACGTGGCACGGTCGGATTCAAACCAGTTGACGATCCGATCGGCGACGCAACGGCGGTTTGTATCCTTCCCGGCACCGAGCTTGCCTTCGACAAGTCCATCAAGCTTCGCTGGTCCTCCGACGAGGGCATCCAAGCGTTCACGACCGCGATCTTCCGGCAAAGGGACAAGGACAAGCCAAGTGTCCATCACGATGTCCTGGAAATGCCGGACGGCCAGCAGATTCTTCTGACCCATCTCGAGGAAGGCCAGACTGCAACGGTGTTGCAGCTTCCCGCGGCTCCCAGGACGGAGCAGGAAGCCGAGGAGCAGAAGCGGGCCGCGTACGCCGGCTGAAAGCACATTGCTCCTTCTCCCCGCGTGCGGGGAGAAGGTCGGGATGAGGGGGCTTTGCCGCCCGGCTCAGACTCGCGGGCTCGCCCCCTCACCCGGATTGCGGAGCCTGTCATCGGGCCGGCCACTTCGGGCCGGACCCGTTGGCAATCCGACCTCTCCCCGCACAGCGGGGAGAGGTGAGTGTCCTCACGCCGCCTTCGCGCGCTCCGCGATCGCCACCAACGAGCGCAAAATATCGGTCGCGCCTTTGATGCGCTCGTCGGCGGTTTCCCATTCGTCGAAGAACACCACCTTCATGTCCGGGCGCACGCGCGCGCCGACGGGATGCTTGGCGATGTAAGCGATCAGACCATCGGGATTGCTGAAGACATTGTCGCGCAAGGCAAGCACCGCGCCCTTCAGCCCGACTTCGATGCGCTCGACATTGGCGCGCCGGCACAGCGATTTAATTGCCACCACCTGCAACAGATATTCGACCTCGTCGGGCGGTGGGCCGAACCGATCGACGAGCTCGGCGGCAAAGGCCTCGATGGCGCGCTCGTCCTCGATCTCGGCGAGGCGGCGGTAGAGCGCGAGCCGCACCGGCAGGTCGGTGACGTAGTCTTCCGGAATGAGCACCGGCGTGCCGATGGTGATCTGCGGCGACCAGCGGTCGGCGGTGGGCGCCGTGATGCCGGCCTTCATCGAAATAACCGCCTCTTCCAGCATCTGCTGATAAAGCTCGTAGCCGACCTCCTTGATGTGGCCGGACTGCTCGTCGCCGAGGAGATTGCCGGCGCCGCGAATGTCGAGATCGTGCGAGGCGAGCTGGAAGCCGGCGCCCAGCGTGTCGAGCGATTGCAGCACTTTGAGCCGCCGCTCGGCCTGGGCCGTGATCCTGCGCGCGGCAGGGAGCGTGAGCAGCGCATAGGCGCGCAGCTTCGCGCGCCCGACCCGGCCGCGCAGCTGATAGATCTGAGAAAGCCCGAACATGTCGGCGCGATGGACGATGAGCGTGTTCGCGGTCGGGATGTCGAGGCCGGATTCGACGATGGTGGTGGAAAGCAGCACGTCGAACTTGCCGTCGTAGAACGCGGACATGACGTCTTCGAGCACGCGCGCCGGCATCTGGCCATGCGCCACCGCCACCCGCACTTCCGGCACGTGCTTATCGAGAAACGACTTGGCGTCGGCGAGGTCTTCGATGCGCGGGCAGATATAGAACGCCTGCCCGCCGCGATAGCGCTCGCGCAAGAGCGCTTCGCGCACCGTGACCGGATCGAACGGCGAGACGAAGGTGCGCACCGCCAGCCGATCGACCGGCGGCGTAGCGATGATCGACATTTCGCGCACGCCGGAAAGCGCAAGCTGCAAGGTGCGCGGGATCGGGGTTGCAGTCAGGGTGAGCACATGGACCTCGGCGCGCAATTGCTTGAGCCGTTCTTTATGCGCGACGCCGAAATGCTGCTCCTCGTCGACGACGATCAGCCCGAGATCCTTGAACTTGATGTTCTTGCCAAGGAGCGCATGCGTGCCGATGACGATATCGATGGTGCCCTCGGCGATCCCCTTCTTGACCTTGGCAAGTTCGGTGGCCGAGACGAGCCGCGAGGCTTGGGCGAGTTGCAGCGGATAGCCGCGCAGCCGGTCGCCGAAGGTTTTCATGTGCTGGCGCGCCAGCAGTGTGGTCGGCACGACGACCGCAACCTGCTTGCCGTTCATCGCGGCGATAAACGCGGCGCGCAGCGCCACTTCGGTCTTGCCGAAGCCGACGTCGCCGCAAATCAGCCGATCCATCGGCCGGCCGGAGCCAAGATCGGCAAGTACGGTAGCAATCGCGGCTTGCTGATCGTCGGTTTCCTCGTAAGGAAAGCCGGCGCAAAACTCGTCGTACAGCCCCGAGGCGACCGATAGCCGCGGCGCCTCGCGCAATTGCCGCTCGGCGGCGACCTTGATCAATTCGCCGGCGATCTCGCGGATGCGGTTCTTCATCCGCGCCTTGCGCGATTGCCAGGCGGAGCCACCGAGCCGGTCGAGCTCGGCGCCGGCCTGGTCGGAGCCGTAGCGCGAGAGCAGTTCGATATTCTCGACCGGCAGGAATAATTTGTCGCCGCCGGCATAATGAATTTCGAGGCAGTCGTGCGGCGCGCCGGCCGCTTCGATGGCGCGCAGTCCGGCAAAGCGGCCGATGCCGTGATCGACGTGGACGACGAGATCGCCGGCGGCCAGGCCCGTCACTTCGGCAATGAAATTCTCGGCGCGCTTGGATGGCCGGCGCGCGCGGATGAGCCGCTCGCCGAGAATGTCTTGCTCAGTAATAAGCGCGACATCGGCGGTCTCGAAGCCGGATTCGAGACCAAGTACGGCCAGCCCGACCTGCGGTCGCGGCAGCGCCAAGGCCTGCGGCCAGGATGAGACCGGTGCGAGATTATGCAGTCCGTGCTCGGCGAGCACGTGCCCCATGCGTTCGCGCGAGCCTTCGCTCCACAGCGCGATCAGCGCGCGCTTGCCGTCCGATTGGCGCGCGCCGACATGCTTGACGACGGCTTCGAACACATTGGCGCCAGGCGTGCTGCGTTCGCCGGCGAAGTTGTGGCCGGGCCGCGCGCCGACGTGCATCACTTCACCGGCGTGGACGCCGGTCTGCATGACTTCACCGGAGTGGACGCCGGTCTGGATGACGTTCTCGGCCGCTTCACCGCCTGGCTCGGGCGCGGTAAACGGCGTCAGCCGTGCCAGCGGCAAATTTTCCAGGCGCGCGCGCCATTCGGCTTCGGCGAGATAGAGCCGGTCCGGCGGCAGCGGTTTGTACGGCGCGCCGCCGGGTGATTGCGCGAGCGCATCCTTGCGCGCCTGATAATAGTCGGTGATCTGGTCGAGCCGCTCGTGCCCGGCTTCCTCCGCGAGCGGCTCAAGCAACATCGGCGTTGTTGGAGCCCCCTCACCCCGACCCTCTCCCCGCTGGGGCGAGGGAGAAGCGCCGAGATAATCGAACAGCGTGTCGAGCCGGCGATGAAACAGCGGCAGCCAATGCTCCGTGCCGGCATGACGGCGTCCTTCGCTCACCGCTTCGTACAGCGCGTCGTCCGGCGCGGCGGCGCCGAATTCGGCGACATAGCCGGTGCGGAACAGCCGGATGGTGTCGCTGGTGAGCTGAAATTCGGATACCGGCACGAGATCGAGCGCGCGCAGCTCGGCGGTGGTGCGCTGGCTCTCCGGGTCGAAGCTGCGGATCGATTCCAGCGTATCGCCGAAAAAATCGAGCCGCACCGGCGCATCCATGCCGGGTGCGAACAGATCGACGATGCCGCCGCGCACCGCATAATCGCCGGCTTCGCGCACGGTCGCGGCGCGGTTGAAACCGTTGAGTTCGAGCCACTGCACGATGCCCGCCATCGGCGACACATTGCCGGGCGCTGCCGAGAGCGATTGCTTGGCGAGGAGCCCGCGCTCCGGCACGCGCTGCAAGGCGGCGTTGACGGTGGTGAGGAGCACGGCGGGGTGTTCGCGTCCGGTGATGCGCGATAACCGCGCCAGCGTCATCACCCGCTGCGCCACCACGGCCGGATGCGGCGAGACGCGGTCGTAAGGCAAGCAATCCCAGGCCGGGAATTCCAGGACTTCGATATCCGGCGCGAAAAAGCAAAGCGCGCGCGATAGCACCGCCATGCGCGACCCGTCGCGGCAGATCACCGCGAGCGAGATCGCCGGCGGGTTTTTGCCGGCGGCGATGGCGCGGGCGAGATCGGCAATGACCAGCCCCTCGGCGCCGTCAGGTACCCCGGCAAACGTGAGCGGCCGGCCGGCGGCAAGCCGCTCCGCGGGAGATTTGGCCAGCAAGCGCGTCGGCGCGGTCATGATTCCGGTCCTGGCTTCCGTCCTGGTTTCACCGCGGCGCGATTGTGAAAGGCGATGAGCTGCCGCAGCACGACCGTGTCGTGGTTTGCCGGCACGGCCTCGTGGCCGACGATCCAGGCATAGAGATCGGCATTGGGCACCTCGATCAGCCGCTCGAAGTCATCGAGCGTCGGTTCATCGAAGTGGTCGATATAAGCGTCGGCGAAGCGGCCGACGATCAAATCCATCTCGCGTACGCCGCGCCGCCAGGCGCGGAACAAGAGCCGACGCCGCCGTTCATCCAATCCTGCGCTCGACCGTTCGGTCATCGTTTTCGCGCAATCTCTCTTTGCGCATGATCTTTTCGGAAAACCGGTTTCCACTTTTCCGGATCATGCTCAACGCCAAAAGCCCGGACGGGGCCGGGCGAGCGGTATATAGAGGGCGAAGTGGGGAATGGCGAGTGGCGAATAGGGACGACAGGCAACATTCGCCATTCGCGATTTCGCCATTCGCCTCTGAAGGTTCAAATGCGCCCGGCCGTACTCAATCCGCTGTTCGCTTCGCTGTCGTCCCTGCCGGGGATCGGGCCGAAGCTGGAAAGGCTTTATGCGCGGCTTCTAGGCCGTGATGGCGAGCCGGCGCGCATCATCGATTTGCTGCTGCACCTGCCGAGCGGCTTCGTCGACCGCCGCAATCAGCCGAAGCTGAGCGAAGTGACGCCGGATACCGTCGTGACCGTTGCGGTCACGATCGATCGACACCGGCCGCCGCCGCCGCATCGTCCGTGCGTGCCGTACAATATCGAGGCGAGCGACGACACCAACACGCTGACCATCACCTATTTCAACGCGCGCAAAGATTACCTGCAGAAGCAATTTCCGGTCGGTGAAGTTCGCTACGTCTCGGGCACCGCGACGCTCTATGACGGCCATTTGCAGATGGTGCATCCCGATCGCGTGGTCGATGCGGAAGGATTCAAGCATCTGCCGCTCATCGATCCGGTCTATCCGCTGACCGAAGGACTGCACCCCAATCAAGTACGCAAGGCGATCGAGCTCGCTTTGGAGCGGCTGCCGGCGCTGACCGAATGGCAAGATCGCGATTGGCTTACGCGTAATGCCTCTCCGGGCTTTGCCGAGGCGCTGCGCACGCTGCACCGGCCGGCATCGCCCGACGATCTGCGGCCCGAAGGCGCGGCTTGGTCGCGGCTTGCCTATGATGAACTGTTGGCCGGCCAGCTCGCGCTCGCTTTGCTGCGCGCCCATATGCGCAACCGCGGCGGCCGCGGCAGCGCCGCCGAAGGGCGGCTGCGCGGCCGCATCATCGCCGCCCTGCCCTATGCGCTCACCCCGTCGCAGCAGCGCGCGGTCACCGACATCGTCGCCGATCTGGCGCAGCCGCAACGGATGCTGCGGCTGCTGCACGGCGATGTCGGTTCGGGCAAGACCGTGGTCGCGCTGCTCGCCGCCGCCAATGTGATCGAAGCCGGCCGGCAAGCGGCCTTCATGGCGCCGACCGAAATCCTGGCGCGGCAGCATTTCGCCACTATCGCGCCGCTGGCGCGCGCCGCTGGCATTCGGCTGGCGATCCTGACCGGCCGCGAACGCGGCCGCGAGCGCGAGGATATTCTCACCGCGCTCGACATCGGCGACATCGATCTCATCGTCGGCACGCATGCGCTATTCCAGGAACATGTCGCCTTCCATGACCTGGCGTTGGCGATTGTTGACGAGCAGCATCGCTTTGGCGTGCATCAGCGCCTCGCCTTGGCGCGCAAGGGCGATGCGGTCGATCTGCTCGTCCTTACCGCGACCCCGATCCCGCGCACGCTGGTGCTGACCTATTTCGGCGACATGGACGTCTCGGAGCTGCGCGAGAAGCCGGCCGGCCGCCAGAAAATCGACACCCGCGCCGTGCCGCTCGAGCGGCTGGCCGAAGTCACCGAGGCGGTCGCGCGCGCGCTCGATACGGGGCGGCAGGTCTATTGGGTCTGCCCGCTGGTCGAGGAATCCGAAAGCATCGATGTTGCCGCCGCGGAAGAACGCTGCAAAATGCTACGGCAGCGCTTCGGCGCCGCCGTCGATCTCGTCCACGGCCGCATGCGCGGGCCGGACAAAGATCGCGCCATGGAACGCTTCGCCAAAGGCGAAACGCGGCTGCTGGTGGCGACCACCGTGATCGAAGTCGGAGTCGACGTGCCGCGGGCGAGCGTGATGGTGATCGAACATGCCGAACGCTTCGGCCTCGCCCAGCTGCATCAGTTGCGCGGCCGCATCGGCCGCGGCGCCGAACGCTCGAGCTGTATCCTGCTCTACAAAGCGCCGCTCAGCCCGACCGCCAAGGCGCGGCTCGCGATCTTACGCGAAACCGACGACGGCTTCCGCATCGCCGAGGAGGATTTGCGGTTGCGCGGCCAAGGCGATGTGCTCGGCGTGCGGCAAAGCGGCATGCCGGGTTTTGCCATCGCGCGGATCGATGTGCACGCCGCCTTGTTGCCCACCGCCCGCGACGATGCGGCGCTGGTGCTGTCGCGCGATCCGAAGCTGGAATCGCCGCGCGGGGCGGCGTTGCGGCAATTGCTTTATCTGTTCGCGCGCGACGAAGCGATCCGCATGATCGGCGCGGGCTGACGCCGAGTTATTTCGCGGCGCTCGGCTCGGGCTTACGCACGGCTTGCGCGGCGCGCGCGGGTTCGGCGAGCGCCGCGAGCCTCGCCTGCGATCCGTGGGCTTGCGCATCGCCGCCCGGCTGAACGATGCCGGCCGACATCAACAGCGTCATCGCCTCTTCGACCGTGATGTCGAGATCGATCACGTCGCGCCGCGGCGCGTAGAAGAAAAATCCGGTGGTCGGATTGGGCGTGCACGGCATGAAGGCCGAGACATGCTCGGTCGCTGGCAAGCGGCTGGAGATTTCCTCATTGGGCGGCTGAGTGAGAAAAACGAGCGACCACATTCCGGGCGACGGAAATTCGACGAGGCCGACGCGCCGGAAGCTCGATTCCGATTTCGAGAATAGCGTCTGGAAGATTTGCTTGGCGGTGCGATAGATCGGCCGCACAATCGGCATGCGGTTCAAAATGCCCTCGCCGAAATCGACGAGCTTCCGGCCGATCAGGTTGGCGGTGAGGAAGCCCAATAGGGTGAGCGCCACGAACCCAATGATCAGCCCGAGCCCGGGAATCTCCACCGGCAAATATGTTTCAGGTCGATAGATACGCGGAATAAACGGTCGCACCAGGCCGTCGACCCAGGTCACGAACCACCAGATCAGCCAAAGCGTCACCGCGACCGGCCCGGCGACGACCAAGCCGGTGAGGAAGTAGGTGCGAATGCGGCTCACGATGCCGGGCGGCGATTTGACCGCGCTGGCGCCGGGCGTGCTTTGATTATTGTCTGTCATCGTCTAAAGCGCGATCCGATTAAGTCGAATCACGTGCATCCCTAACATTTGTTTGCGCATGATCTTATCCGAAAACCGGCCTCCACTTTTCGGGATCATGCGCTTAGCCACACCGCTCCGTTGGGCAAGAAGATATATACGCCGCGAGGCGCATTTGCACGGCGGCAATGCCGTGCGCCGCCCGCGTTTATTCGACGGTCACCGACTTCGCCAGATTGCGCGGCTGGTCGACGTCGGTCCCCATCAGCACCGCGGTATGATAAGCGAGAAGCTGAACCGGAATTGCGTAGATGATCGGCGCCACCGCGGGGTGGACCGTTGGCAGCGTGAGCGTGACCATCGCATGGCTGGCGGCGGCGCGCGCGCCTTCGGCATCTGTCATCACGATCAGCCGGCCGCCGCGGGCGGCGACTTCCTGCAGGTTGGAAAACGTTTTCTCGAACACCTTGTCGTGCGGCGCGATGACGATCACCGGCATGTTCTCGTCGACCAGCGCGATCGGCCCGTGTTTGAGCTCGCCGGCGGCATAACCTTCGGCGTGGATGTAGGAAATTTCCTTAAGCTTCAGCGCGCCTTCGAGCGCGATCGGAAAACTCGTGCCGCGCCCGAGATAAAGCACGTCCCGCGCTTTGGCGAGATCGCGCGCCAATTGCTCAAGCTGCGGTTCGAGCGCCAAGGCTTCGTTCAATCGGCGCGGCATCTCGATCAGCGCCTGCGCCAGCGTCTTCTCGTCGCTTTCGTTCAACACGCCGCGGGCGCGGCCGGCGGCAATGGCAAGGCAGGCCAAAGCGGACAATTGACAGGTAAAAGCCTTGGTCGAGGCGACGCCGATTTCCGGCCCGGCAAGCGTCGGCATCACTACGTCGCTCTCGCGGGCGATGCTCGATGTCGGCACGTTCACGATCGAGAGCACGTGCTGTTTGTGGGCGCGCGCGTAGCGCAGGCAAGCGAGCGTGTCGGCGGTCTCGCCCGACTGCGAAACGCAGATGGCGAGATTCCCGGGCTCAAGCGGCACGTCGCGGTAGCGGAATTCCGAGGCGACGTCGACCTCGACCGGTAGATGCGCAAACTGCTCGAACCAGTAACGCGCCACCATGCCGGCATAATAAGCGGTGCCGCAGGCGGCGATCGAAATGCGATTGAGCGCGCGGAAATCGAATGGCAATTGCATCGGCAGCTGCACCCGCGCCGCCGCCATGTCGAGATAATTGGCCAGCGTGTGGCCGACCACCTCCGGCTGTTCATGGATTTCTTTCGCCATGAAATGCCGGTGGTTACCCTTGTCGATCAGCAGCATCGAAGCTTGGGATCTGATCATGGCGCGCTGGGCGATTTTGCCGGCGCTATCGTGGATCTCGGCGCCGGAGCGCGTGACGATCACCCAATCGCCGTCGTCGAGATAGCTGACTTTGTCAGTAAATGGCGCGAGCGCGATCGCGTCGGAGCCGACATACATCGCACCGTCGCCAAAGCCGACGGCAAGCGGCGAGCCCTTGCGCGCGCCGACCAGAAGATTGTCTTCGCCGGCGAACAAAAACGCTAACGCGAAGGCGCCGCGCAGGCGCGGCAGCGCCGCCTGCACCGCGGCGACTGGCGCCGCGCCGCGTTTCATTTCTTCGGTGACAAGGTGCGCGATGACTTCGGTATCGGTCTCGGTCGAGAATTTGACGCCGTTAGCTTCAAGCTCGCGCCGTAATTCGCTGAAGTTTTCGATAATGCCATTGTGCACCACGGCGACCTTTTCGGTGGCGTGTGGATGCGCGTTGTTCTCGGTCGGGCGGCCATGGGTCGCCCAACGCGTGTGGCCAATGCCGATGGTGCCTTTGAGCGGCTCGCGTTCCAGCCGGCTCTCGAGGTTCTTCAACTTTCCCTCGGCGCGCCGGCGCGTGAGCTTGCCGCCTTCGAGCGTGGCAACGCCCGCGGAATCATAGCCGCGATATTCGAGGCGCTTGAGCGCATCGATGAGCTGCGGTGCCGCCGGTTCGCGGCCAATGATCCCGATAATTCCACACATACCAGATATCAGTAGTCAGTATTCGGTAATCAGAACGTATAGCAGAAACTACCTCGCCCGTTACTGAAGGCTGATCTGATTACCGATTACTGATTACCGACTCCTGTTCTTCTTGCCGAGCGCCTTTAATCCGCGCAAGCGCGTCGCCCAGCCTTGCTTAATCACTTGCCGGCTGCGGCCCAGGGCCAACGCGTCGTCCGGCACGTCCTGGGTAATCACCGAGCCGGAGCCGACATAGGCGCCATCGCCAATCCGTACCGGCGCCACCAAAGCCGAATTCGATCCGATAAACGCATCGCGGCCGATTTCGGTCCGGTGCTTGGCGGCGCCATCGTAATTGCAGGTGATCGTGCCGGCGCCGATATTGGCATTGGCGCCGATCGAGGCGTCGCCGAGATAGGTCAAGTGGTTGGCCTTGGCGCCTGCTTCGACGACAGTTTCTTTGACCTCGACGAAATTGCCGATGCGCGCGCCCTCGCCCAGCCGCGTGCCCGGCCGCAGCCGCGCGAATGGACCGACCGAAGCGCCCTTGCCGATATGCGCGCCGGCAAGGTGCGAAAACGAATGAATGACCGCGCCGTCCTCGACGGTGACCTTTTCGCCGAACACCACAAAAGGTTCGACCACCACGTCGTGGCCGAATTTGGTATCGGCGCTAAGAAACACCGTCTCCGGCGCCATGAGCGTGACGCCGGCATCGAGCGCGGCCTGGCGCAGGCGCTGCTGCGCGACGGCCTCCGCTTCGGCGAGCTGTTTCTTGGTATTGATGCCGCGCATCTCGTCCTCCTCGACTTCGATCGCGACGGCGCGCAACGACATGCTGCGCGCGATCTCGATCGCATCGGTCAGATAGAACTCGTGTTTGCGATTGTGGTTGCCGATCCGGTCCAGGATGGCAAGTGCGGTCTTGCCGGCGAGCGCCATCGTACCGCCGTTGCAGAGCGCGGCCGCGCGCTCGCCGGTGCTGGCGTCGGCGTCCTCGCGAATGGCGATAAGTTCGCTGTCGGTGACGATGAGCCGCCCGTAGCCCGATGGATTGCCGGCGCGAAAGCCCAGCACGGCGGCTGACGCGCCGTCGGCGATCGCATTGCGCAGTCGCAACAGCGATGCCGGCCGAAGCAGCGGCGTGTCGCCGTAGGCGATGAGAACATCGTCTGGATGACGTTCGATGGCGCCGCGCGCCGCTAGCACAGCATGCGCGGTGCCGCGGCGTTCGTGCTGGACGAAACATTCGGCGTTGGGCGAAAGGCGCTTTACCTCGGCGGCGACCGCCGCTTCGCCCGGACCGATCACGACGGCGGTTTCGGTGACGCCGGCTTCGCCGATCGCGTCCAGCACGTGCGCAAGCAGCGAGCGCCCGGCGATTGCATGGAGCACCTTGGGCCGCGCCGAACGCATGCGCGTGCCCTCGCCGGCCGCGAGCACGATCGCAAGAGACGTTCGAGCCGCCATCAAACCTCCGCAGCGTTGCCTAGAGCGGAATGAGACTTCATTGGTTCCTCAACAAGTGCGCTAAACGGCCGATTTTGCGGATTTTAGCAGGATAGCAGTGAAATTCCGCGGTGTTGTGGCTATAAATCCGTGCCTGTCGCGCTTGCCGCCGATAGGCCGCCGTCACCATGATTGGCACCGCCAATGCGCCGCCCGCTCTTTCTTCCAAACGCACGCCAGACCAATTGGCTTCTGATCGTGGCGTTTTTGTCGGTCGGCGAGGCCATGTATCTGCGCTACATGGCCATCGAGAATCTGAATGTGGAATTGGCCTGCCAAGCCGGCCTGAAGAGCTGGCTGTGCACTGTCTTCCATGTCTCCATCGCGCTTTATAAACACTATGTGTTCGGCGGCATCGCCGTGGCGGCGGCACTTCTCAACCTGTTGCGGCCGTCGATCGTCTTGGTCGCGATCGCGTTGGCAGCCGGCGGGTTTGGCGTCGTGCTGCACAACCCGGAGCTTTCGGCCCTCGCGGCCGGCTTGCTGATGCTCAGTCTGGCGCGTCCCGCGCCCGCAGCAGAATGACAGCGAGCCCAATAAAACCCCCGCAAAGCCAGAGCGCTTGCCAATTCGCGAAGGTTTCGTTGATCGCGATGTAGACCGCCGCGACCGCAAGCACGGCCGCGGCCAGCGTCTCGGCGGCCGCACGTCGTCCGGCCGGACGCGGCGGCGAAATAGCGAGCATCAGAAAGGCCAAGACGCCTGCGCTTTGCGGCGCAAACGGCAGATCGCGGTAGCGCGGATCGAATACCAGCGCGAGCGCCGCCTCGACCGACAACAGCGTCAGCGCGATCAGGCTGCCGGCGACTAAAACAGCGACTGCATCGCGCGCACCGCGTCGCCCGCCGAGCAGGCCTGCGAATGCCGGCTGGCTGCGGCCCGCGGCGTAGGCGGCGGCGCATGCCGCCGGTGCAATTGCCGCAGTCGCGGCGAAAGCGACGGCGCGCAACCAGGTGCCGGCGCTGAAACTGTCGATCGGAATCCGCTCAAGCGTCCAGCCGAACAGCGCCGCCGGAGCGAAGGCGAGGATCGCGATGCGCGGCCACAGATGCAACACCGCGGGCTTGCCGCCGGCGCCCCACCATGCGCTTGCGAATACAATGGCGGCGAGCAGCATGCCGGCAAGCGCTTGCAAGAGCCAATACGGATGATCGGAAACGATACCGCTGAACGGAAATTTCGGCGCTGCCGTAGCGCGGTCGAAAATGCCCCAATAGCCGCCGGTCGCGCCCTCGAGCCAGCGTTTCCATGGCTGGTTAAACGCTTCAATGACATTGACGCGAAAGTTCTCGCGCTGGGCGAGCGTCATGGTTTCCGTAATGACGCGCGCTTGATTGGACGGCGACGGCAGCGCCGCCTCGCGCATGCGTCCCGCGCTCGGCCAGCCGATCTCGCCGATGAAGATTTCCTTGTTGGGAATGGCGGCAGCGACTTGCTTGCGGATCGCATCGACATGCGCGGCGGCGACCGACGCCGCCAGCGGAAAATCCTCCCAATACGGCAGGATGTGGATCGTGACAAAATCGACGGCATTTTGCAGGTCGCGGTAGCGCAACCAGAATTCCCACACGTCGGCATAGGTGACCGGCACCGCTACTTGCGCCTTGACCTCGCGGATGAAGGTCATGAGATCGCCGACCGACAAATCGCCGCGCAATAGCACTTCATTGCCGACGATCACGGCGCTGATCGTGTTTGGAAATGTCTTGGCAAGGGCAACGACCGTTTCGACTTGCTGACGGTTCTTCGCGGGCTTGTTGGAGAGCCAAACACCCTGCATCACTTTGATGCCGTGCCGCTGCGCGATTGCCGGGATCTGGTCGAGCCCGTTTTCGATCGAATAAGTGCGGATGCAATCGGTGTAACGGGACAACAGCGTCAGATCTTCATCGATCTGAAGCGCATCGACATGGGTTGTCTCAACCAGCGGATTTTGGTCGCCGCGGAACGGCGCGTAGGAGACGCAAGAGAGCTTGCCGCCCGCAGCAAGCGGCGAAGGCGGCAGGCGCAGCGGCGCGCCGAGCCACCACCACGCAAAAAAGATCGCGAGTGCGGTGGCGGCGTAACAGGCGATCGCTACGGTGAGCGAATTTGCTTGTGTCGGACGGAGCACGCATCCCGCTTAGCCTTGGGCGACCGCCAAGCCAAGCGCCAAGCCAAACGCCAAGCCAAACGCCATACCAAGCGGCGGCCCAACGGGTGGCAAAGTGGGCCCCGTGCGCGCTGGACAAAAGGCCGGACTTGGGCTGTGGTCACCACGTCATTTTCTGCAGCGGCCGCCGCAATGGCGGCTCAATCGATGGCCACAAGGCGGCAGAAACCGCGGGTCAAATTAACTTTGGGGGACGCCGCTTTCCGCTTCTCTCCAGTCCAACGCAACAAGGGGACTATGTCGTACCGCGTACTCAATTTTGCCGGCGGATTATGCGCGGCCCTGTGGCTGCTTGCCGCCGCCCCTATCGGGCCTGGAAACTCCATAGCCTTGGCTCAAAACTTGGCCCAGAACTTGGCCCAGAATGGCGATGCCAAGCCAGCGGACCAGCAATCGGCGGCACCGAAAGAGGGCGCCAAAGAAGGGTCCAAGGACAGCGCCAAGGACGGTGCCAAGGACGGCACCAAGGAAACTCAGAAAATCGACGAATTTACCGAAGCGCAGCGCGTCCTCAACGGGCCGGCGGGTAATCCGGAATGTGTTTGGCTAGGCCGGCGCGTTGTGAGCCTATTGTGGCGCGACGACCTGGATACCGCCTTTCGTCACCTCGACCTTTACGACCGCTTCGGCTGCCCGAGCGGCCATATCCAGGTGACGTTCCGCTGCCTGGTTTTGCACGCCAATTCGATCGACCCCAAAGCGGCCGATAGCCTGAACGGGCGCGTGCATGCTTGCTGGATCAATCCGGCGGCCCCAACTACGCCGCCGCCCGCCGCCTCGGCGCAGAATCCAACCACCACCCGCTAGTCTGATTGCAGGAAAGGCCGGCATCAAAAAAATGACGTTGGCGCGCCGCCTTGCGCACTGTGCTGTCTTGAATTCGCCATTGCCCGTGGCTAGTTTAGCTTTGCCGTTGCAAGGTTAGCCTCACCCTTACGACCATCGTCGAACCTGGGGGCAGGTTCGGGCCTGTGTGGTTTGCCCCGCGTGGTTGGAGTCCATGCGCACCGTTGTTGCCGTGCTCGCGCTAGTTGCGTGCGTGCATGCCGGCATTTGGGCTTTGCTGAGACCGGTGGGGACAGCCCCCGACGTCACCCGGCAGCTTGCCAGCATTTCCTATTCACCATTCGCCGATTCCGCGCATCCGGACCGTGGCGCTCGTCCGACGGCTGAACAGATCCGGGCCGATCTGCGCGCCATAGCGCCTTACACCCGCGCCATCCGCACCTATTCGGCAACCGGCGGTACTGAACTGGTGCCGCCGATCGCCGCGGAATTCGGCCTTAGGGTCACCGTTGGCGCCTGGATCGACAAGGACCAGGCTCGCAACGAGCGGGAAATTCGCTCGGCGCTCGATCTCGCCCGGCACTACAGCAATGTCGATGCCATCGTGGTTGGCAACGAAACGACGCTGCGCGCCGAAATGACCGTGCCAGGGCTGATCGAGCTCATCCAAAAAGTGAAGCGATCGAGCCCAGTCCCTGTAACTACAGGTGAAATCTGGACGGTCTGGATCGACCATCCGGAGCTCGCTTCGGCGGTCGACTTCATCGCCGCGCATATCCTGCCCTATTGGGAAGGCTTCGACGCTTCGCACGCGGTCGATCATACGATCGAGTTCTACGACCGGCTTCGTAAGACGCATCCCGGCAAGCGGATCGTCATTGCGGAGTTCGGTTGGCCCAGCGCTGGCTACAATTTCCATGACGCCGATCCGGGCCGGATCGAGCAGGCGCAGGTTTTGCGCGATTTCGTCACCCGCGCCCAGGCCTACGGCATCGACTACAACGTCGTCGAAGCCGTCGATCAGCCCTGGAAAACCATGGAAGGCGGCGTCGGGCCCTATTGGGGCATGTTCGATGCCTCCCGACAGCCGAAATTCAACTGGACCGGCCCGATAACCGACCCGGACTATCTCAAGCGCGCCGGTTTGGCGGTGTTGTTTGGTCTGCTTCTATCGCTGCCGATCCTGGCGCTCGCCGGCGCCAGCGCCACCCAAGCGCTTATGCTGGCAGCCTCCGCCAATGCGGTCGGCGCCTGGTTCGCCGCCATCGTCGCGTTTTGGAAGGGCCATTACTTCGTGCCCGGCGCCGCCTTTGCGCTGGGATTTGGCATTGTTCTGCTTGTGCCGCTGGTCGCCATCGCGCTGTCGCGGCTGGAAGAGATCGCCGCCATCGCCTTCGGCCGCGCGCCGCGGCGGCTGGCCAATGCGCCACCGCTCGTGCCGGAGCCCTTTGCGCCGAAAGTCTCAATCCACATCCCGGCCTGTTGCGAGCCGCCCGACATGCTCAAGGCGAGCCTCGATGCGGTGGCGCGGCTCGATTATCCCAATCTCGAATGCGTTCTCGTGGTCAACAACACGCCCGATCCGGCGCTCTGGCGGCCGATCGAAGAGCACTGCCGCACGCTCGGCGAGCGTTTCAAGTTCGTGCGCGTCGACAATCTTACGGGCTACAAGGCGGGCGCGTTGCGCATTGCGCTCGCGCATACCGCGCCGGATGCACAGATTATCGGCATCATCGACGCCGATTACGTGGTGGGTGCTGACTGGCTGAAAAACCTGGTGCCGCTATTCGCCGATGACCGCGTCGGCTTCGTGCAGTCGCCGCAGGATCATCGCGACGCCGACCGCTCGCCGTTACATACCGCGATGAACGCGGAATATGCCGGCTTCTTCGACATCGGCATGGTGCAGCGAAACGAGTTCAACGGCGTCATCATGCACGGCACGATGTGCCTTCTTCGCCGCGCGGCGATCGAGGACGTCGGCGGCTGGTCGAGCGATACTATCGTCGAGGACACCGATCTCGGCCTCGCCATACTCGAACATGGCTGGCTCGCGCACTACACCAGTCAGCGCTACGGTCACGGGCTCCTGCCCGACACGTTCGAAGCCTATAAGCGCCAGCGCCATCGCTGGGCATTCGGCGGCTCGCAACTCCTACGCAAGCATTGGCGGCGCATGCTGCCTGGGGCCGAAGGGCTTACGCGCGAGCAAAAGCGCGAATACGCCATCGGCTGGCTCAATTGGCTCGGCTCGGATGCCATCGGGCTCGTGGTGGCACTCCTCAATATCGTTTGGGTCCCCGTGGTCGCGTTCGCCAATATCGCGGTGCCGGACCGTATTCTCACGGTCCCGATCATCGCCGCCTTTGCCGTTTCAGTCGCGCATTTTGCCGCTTTGTACCGGCTGCGCGTGCGAGCCTCGCCGGGGCAGATGATCGGCGCCGTATGCGCTGCCATGGCGCTGCAGTGGACTGTGGCGCGCGCGGTCGGCCTGGGCATCATCCTGGAGCGGATGCCGTTCCTGCGCACCGCCAAGGGCGGCAACTCGCGCAAAGGGCCGGACTTCCCCGCTTTTTGGGAAGCGGTGATCGGCGCCTTGCTCTTGATTGGCGCGCTTACGCTCGTCGTCACCAATTACAAACAGGTTCACGAGATCAATATCTTCGCCGCAGTACTGGTGGTGCAAAGCTTGCCTTTCGTCGCGGCCGTCGCACTGGCGGCGATCGAGGGCACCCGCTTCAACAGCTTCGCTTACTGGCGCGGCCTCGAGGCCAAGCTCGCGACCAAGGCCGCCGCTGTGCTGCCGCAGCGCCGAACCATTGGCCAAGCGATCACCAATCAGGTCATTGCCACCCAAGTGATGACGAGCCAAATGGTCACGGGCCCAGTGCTTACGAGCCAAGTGGTTACGGAAGCGCCGACGCTGCCCGGCGATACGGTCGAGCCGGCGCAGTAGCACCAATTGGGCAACTTACGGCTTTAGTGGATTCCACTCATCCACCCCGCGTAGGCGGGGACCCTCTGGATTCCCGCTTCCGCGGGAATGAGCGAAGACTTTATTTGCAGCCTCACCCCGCCAGCGCGGTTTCGGCGAGCCGCACCCAGTACGACGTCCCGACCGGGATGGTCTCGTCGTTGAAATCGTAGGCCGGGTGATGCAGGCCGGCGGTGTCGCCGTTGCCGACGAAAATGAAGGCGCCCGGGCGCTCATTGAGCATGAAGGCGAAATCCTCGGCGCCCATCACCGGCGGCACGTCGACATCGACCTTGTCTTTGCCGGCGATTTCGCGCGCCACGTCGGCGGCAAAGGCGGTCTGCCGCTCGTGATTGACGACGACGGGATAACCATTCGTGTAGGTGATCTTGGCGGAGGCGCCGTATGTGCGCGCGGTGCCCTCGACGACCTCGCCGATCCGCTTTTGCAAAACCTTGCGCACTTCGGCCGTAAGGCTGCGCGCGGTGCCGCGCAGGATCGCGTGCTGCGGAATGACATTGTCGGTCTGACCCGCTTGGAACATGCAGATCGAGACCACCGCCGACTGCAGTGGATCGATATTACGCGCCACGATCGATTGCAGCTGATTGATCATCTGCGCGCCGACCAGGATCGTATCGATGGCGAGATGCGGCCGCGCGGCGTGTCCGCCTTTACCCTCGATCTCGATCGCAAGATGGTCGGCGGCGGCCATCATCGGGCCCGGACGGATGGCGAATTGGCCGACCGGCAGGCCCGGATAATTGTGCATGCCGTAAACTTCCTCGATGCCGAAGCGCTTGATCAGCCCGTCGTTGACCATGGCGAGCGCGCCGGCGCCGCCCTCCTCGGCCGGCTGGAAAATGACCACCGCGGTGCCGGCGAAATTGCGGGTCTCGGCGAGATATTTTGCGGCGCCAAGCAGCATCGCAGTATGGCCGTCATGGCCGCAGGCGTGCATCTTGCCCGGAGCGGTCGACTTGTAGGGCAAGCCGGTTTCTTCTTCGATCGGCAGCGCGTCCATGTCGGCGCGCAGGCCGATGACCCTGTTACCGGTCTTGTTACCGGTCTTGCGCCCGCGAATGACGCCGACCACGCCGGTGCGCCCAATGCCGGGGACTACTTCATCGCAGCCGAAGCTCTTGAGCTTCTCGGCGACTGAGCCGGCAGTGCGGTGCACGTCGTAGCGCAGTTCCGGATGGGCGTGGAGATCCCGCCGCCATTCCTTGATTTCGTTGTGCAAATCGGCGACGCGGTTGACGATCGGCATGGGCACGTTTCCTGGGTTTTTCCTGTTCCGGCTCCGTTTGACGGGCCAATCTAGCAAAGCCGGCACGAAAAAGCGCGCACGAGCAGCTCGGCTTGCCTATAGGGCTGGAAAGCACGGGCGCTTTTAAGTATCTGATCCGGCGTGGAGCCCGTAGCTCAGTCGGTAGAGCACGTGACTTTTAATCACGGGGTCCAGGGTTCAAATCCCTGCGGGCTCACCAATTTAGGCCAGACAGAGGATCTCGGGGTAACGCCTGGGGTAACGATAGGGAGGGGCCGCCCGTGCACCTTGCGGCTGCCGCTATTGGGACAGCACGGCTCGGCGGCGCGCGCCAAATGCCCAACGAGGAAGGCTTTCAATGACCGGCGGTGATGACGACTATGGTGATGCGTTCAAAGAAGCAAAACTTGAACACGACCAGCGACGGCAAGGTTCCGCAGAGAAACAGCGGTTGCAAGCGGAAGTCGATGCGGACGCCGCCGCATTGAGCAATGTGGTGCTGCCTCAACTACAGGCCGCTGCTGAGAAATTGGAGCCGTTCGGCGGCAAAGTAGAAATTCGGCGGTACGGTCGCACTGGGAAATCGCTTCGGCCCACCTCAGTTGCGTTCCGCATAACGGATCAGCAGGGCCATCAAAGCCGCGTCTATTTGATTGTGCCACGTGGGGGAACGGTCACCATCACAAGCGGTGATGGTTTCGGCCTTACAGGCGAACCTCAACAAGCTGTGAACGTAACGGAGAAGGTCGGTATCCAGCAACGCGATGATCTGACAATCGAGAATGTCAAAAAGCTAATCTTGGGCGCGATCGGGGAATACCGAGACGATCGCAAACGCAACCAGCGCGCGGATAGCAACGACGGCTCGGAATAACGGAGGGGGCGGCGGGGCTAAGCTAACGGCCAACAGGATAAAATCAGGACGGCACTTAGACAGTGGTTCAGACGCACCAAATCATACGCGTTCAGCGGTTGCGGCAGCACGACACTAGTTCTTTGGTACCTCGCACTATCGTTCGGGCCGGGCCGCGGAATGCGCCCGCCGTGAGGCTAACCTTGAGAGAGCGTGAGGTCGTCCTTTATGCTCATGCGCAATTAAGTGAACGAACGCTGGGGCTGGGGGCATGATCGAGCGCGCACCTTTATCTCCCCATGACGTTGTGATCACGCGGACAGTGGCAAAATTCGGTAACACTTCATATCCAATCGCCGCTATTAGCAGTGTCAGCGTGCAACACGAGGAGGCCACAAACAAAACTTTTCTTTCAACTGGGCTCCTTCTGATACTTGCTCTCTTGGCGATTGGTTATTTTGAGTGGGCAAGCTGGATCCAAGTCGGAATTGCTGGAGGCGTCATAGTTGTGGTCGCGATCATTTTGAGTTCTGCCTTTCCAATAAGGACGGCAACCTTAATTCTCACCACTGGAAGTGGGCAAGTTCAGGCGCTTACATCGCGGGATATCGCGGGTATTGAGCAGGTGAAGCTATCGATTGAGGACGCTTTTTCGATCAGAGGATAACCGCCCAGCGGCGATCTGGCTTGCGAGAGAAAAAGCCCCGGCGGTGAGACCGGGGCTTGGTTTGAACGCGTGCCGATCGTTTGGCTTAGAAGCTGAATGACGAGAGCAGCATCAAGCCGTAGCGTGGCTCCGTCTTGAAGCGAACCGCGGTTTCCCCGGGAGGAGGAGGCTGGTTGGCGATAAAACCGTCACCCAGCACCTTGGCCTGGGGATCGACCCGGAATCCAATTCCAAAATTCCAGCTCGAAGCGTTTGACACACTTAGACCGGGATGGTGCAACCCCCACATCCATCCCAGTGCGTAGCCTGTGATCGGTCCAGCGTCCGTGGTTGCTTTGGTTCCGCCGCCAATTTCGATGGCGACGAAAGGACCACTCGCAACCTCCGTGCAATTTGGATCAGCGCTGTATGCTTTTTGGGTACATTCCCCTGGCGCCTTCTTGCCGGTAATGCTCTTCAAGAAAACGTCGCTCACGAAATAGTGGGCTTCCAGAACAAAGCTGACTCCGACATTGGCAGACTCATCAGTTACACGCACGATGTTGCTGCCGCTAATAATCTGTGCGTCAACCACGCGCCTGCCGCGCACGTAGAAATCTGCGGCAACGCCCAGTCCCCAGCCAATCCCTGCCCAAGTTTTGGGATCGGTCTTGGGGGCGGGTCCCGGAGGGGCTGCCCCATCAGCGATCGCAACTTGAGCAAATAACGAAAGTCCGAACGCGGTCGCCACAGACGCCTTGGTCAATTCCCGTATTTTGTATTTCTGTACCCCTCTATGCAGCGTGAAAAACAGACTCCTCATGTTCATCTCCCATGGATCATGGGAGGCGAACGCCCCGTCACTTAGCGCAGATTCCCAACGACGCTACATTCTGCCCGCAACGCCCAAGCTGCCCCCCAGCCACCCCAGTGGCGGTGACGAGCGTACTTGCGCGCCGGCTGCACAAATTTGGTTATGCACCCTTTGCGTGTAATTCACAGTGTGTGCTTAGTACGCACAGCGTGAGCGGCGCTCAACGAAAAGTCGTTGATGCAACTGCAGGCTCACCAGCAAATCGTGTCGGATCGCGCAGCCATGCGTGAACGAGCGGCTCGGATGTCGCCGCGGCTGTGCTCACGCGTATTTAAAACGAAACGCGCGCGCCGCCTTTGCCGGCGAAGCTCGCGCTCTTGTCGCTCATTGCCGTGCCCTCGCCGGCGAGGAACACGCTTACATTCGGCATCGGCCAATATTCCAATCCGGCGCCAAGGACGCCGCCCACGGCATTGCGTTGCCCCGGCGTCGTAAATGACAGGCTCTGCGCCAGCAGCACGGTGTTGATGGTGGGATTGCCGAGCCGCTCAAGTCCGATCGCGCCGAAATTCACCAGCGCCTTCATCGTGCCGCCGGCGAGCGGGTGGACTGTGCTCAGCTCCACTTCGGCGCGCTCCTCGAGGTCATTGATGGCGCGCCGGCCGACGGTGAGATTCTGCATCGAGCCGGTTTCGCTAAAGCCGTCGAGCTCGCCACCGACATAACGGACGCGCAGCCGCGGCGTCACCAGGACCGATTTGATCGGGATGCGATAGCCGTAAGTCACTTCCGGGCTGATGAACCAGCCGCCGTAGCTCGCGGTTGCGCTTTCGAAGCCGCTCGCAACCATATTGTTGGCGACGCCGCGCGTGCTCTTGTTGTTGATGCCGCCGCCATAGAGCGCAAAGTCGAGATACTGCGTTCGCCAATCGAACCGCCCATAGACGCCGCCGAACACGTAAGTGGCGTCGATCGACTGAACATCGAGCTCGACCGCTTCGCGGCTGGCGCCGGCGCCGACAAAAGCGCCGAGCCGCAAATTTGAGCCAACGATGCGATCGACGCCCATCGCGCCGCCATAGGCCGTGTCGGTGGTCGGCAGGATCGATCCGTCGGCGTGCTGTTTGCGCTCGCCGCCAAAGCCACTTGCCCACACCGTCGTGTCGTAATGGGCCGGCGCTGGCGCGGCCGCCTTACCGATGAGCGGGCGGGAGTCCGACGCATACGACATGGCGAGCGAGGGAATACCTGCGAACGCCGCCTGCGCCGAGTCGGCGGTGCCGGAACCGGTCGGCGCAAAACTCGTCGCCACTGGCCCGCCGGCGCTCGCCGCCATGCCGTTGAAGCGGTCTTGCAGGATTTGCGAGACGCCGCCGGTGAAGTTCACCAGCGCACGGTCGGCCAGCGCAAAGGCAGTGGGATCGAGCACCGCGATCTGAGTGCCTGACGCCGTCGGCACCGCGACGAACGGCGCGCCGCCGGTATTGATCGCGAGGGGGCTGACTGAAGTGTCGATGCTGAGCAGCCAGTTGCCGCCGACGAAATTGACGAAGTTCGCGGCGCCGTCCACCACGATTCGACCGACCACGCGTGCGCCGACTACGTTGGTCAGAGTGGCGTTGCCAAAAAAAGAAACGACGTCGATTGCGTCGAACGGCAGCATGGTCTTGGGGTTCACACCGGGCTTAGTTATACCGGAGTTGATAACCGTGGCGTTGCCGGCGCCGACCGTTTTCGCAAGAATGGAACCGCCGATATTGCTGCCGGAATTGTTGATGAAGGCGTCGCCGCTGCCGCCGCCTATGCCGCCGGTGATGGCGATGATGTTGCCGTTACTGTTGGTGCCGCTGTTGGTAATCGTGGCATTGCCGACGCCGGTAGTTATGGCGTCAATGCCGCCGCCGAGATTGCTGCCGCTATTCGTCGCCGTGGCATTGCCGCTGACAACGGTCGCTGCAAAGATGCCACCGGTCATGGTCATCGGGTTGAACGTACTGGTCCCCGAATTGGTCGCCGTGGCATTGCCGGCTTGAGCTGCCGCGCCCACGCCGAGGCTGGTGCCGGAATTGATCGCGGTGGCGTCGCCGGTGGCCGTCGCGAACGCAATGACGGACAGGCCGCTGGTGCCGGAATTGGTCGCAGTGGCATTACCGCCGCCAATCGTCAGCGCGCCGACGCCGTTGCTAACGCTGCCGGAATTGGTCGCGGTGGCATTGCCGCCGGTATTCGTCACGGCTTGGAGTAATCCGCCGGTGATCGTGCCGGAATTCGTCGCCGTGGCGTTGCCGCCGAGGAATGTAGCGGCATTGACGTCACCGCTATCGCTGCCGGAATTGTTCGCCGTGGCGTTGCCGCCCGCTGTCGTCACCGCCAACATGCCGCCTAAATTAGTGCCGGAATTGTTCACCGCGGCATTGCCGCCACCAGTGGTCTCCGATTCGAAGGCGTTGGCGGTTCCGGAATTCGTCGTCGTAGCGTTCTGGTTAGCGCCGAGCGCCTTGTTGAGAAGAAAGGGGGCCGTGCCGGAATTGGCGCAATTAATGTCGCTCGCCGTGGTCGTGCAGACGAATTGCGCCGAGGCCGGCGAACTCGCCAAAAGCGCGATGGCCGAGACCGTTGCGGCACAACACAGCGCGCTCGCCGAGGCAAAAAGCTGCGCATGTCGACGCGCCAAGCCGCGCAGCGATATTTTCCGTTGTCCCGCGAGCAACACGTTTGCAATTTTTGTTTGCGAACGCGGATCGAGTTTCCGCATGAAGATGACGCCCCCGCCGCCGATCTATTGCTGTAGCATCGGTGAATTCGCGAGGCTGTAACTGATCTACCACAGTGAGGAATTCATCCGCCTCACGAATGAAAACATCTCGTCTCAACTACGCCACCGCATGAAACATTTTCACTTCACGCGTTCAAATGCTATCCGGCGCGCTATACATCTGTGGATGCCACAGATGTTTTATTGCCGAGGATTTCGTGGCTGACGATCGCAAACAACAGGCCAGCCGGCGCGCATCATTGATCGCACTTGGCGTCGTCGTCGTACTGTTTGTGCTCGGCTGGTTTCTAACTCGCGAAATTTATTCCAATCAGAAAATCGAGGATTGCGTCTTATCCGGCCGCACCAATTGCGTGCCGATCGACACGCCATCGTCCCACTGAGCGCGGCACGTTACCGATCGCTCCGACCGCGAGCCCCGCCCTGCGGCAGACTGCTGCTCGTCGACGACGGGTTTCGTTTCAGGGTCGCGAGGACTGATCGACCGCCTGCGGGTCCTACGCTAGCGCCGGAATCTAATTTGTGAGCGGCCAGCCGCGTTATTCGAACTTGGTTCAATGACATAACCTAATGACTTGCAATAACTCGATAAAGATGCCTTTCGTCGGCGTGTTTCGCTGGCCCTCTGCGACATCTAGTCGGCCATCGTTGAGGCAATATCTCGGGAACTTCGGTGTTTGTGCTGGTGACGTCGAACCAAGCCATCAGGGAGGTTGACTATGCACCAAACGTTCAATCGTCGGTCAGTATTGGGTTATGCCGTCGGCAGCGCCGCCGGCGCGGTGTTGCTGAGCTCGACCAAAGCGAGCCAAGCCGCTCCAATGAAATTCAAAGCCGCTCTCAACGCGTCAAGCGAAGTGCCGCCGACTACGAGCAGCGGCACCGGGACGGCCACCGCGAGCTACGATCCCGCTACCAAGATGCTGACCTGGGAAGGTAGCTTCTCCGGGCTCAGCGGACCCGCTACCGCCGCACATTTCCACGGCCCCGCCGAAGCCGGCAAGAACGCTGGCGTCGCGGTTCCGATTTCGGAAAAAGACAAGCCCTTTACCAGTCCGTTCAAGGGTTCGGCGACGCTTACCGACGCACAGGCTGCCGACCTCGAAAAAGGCATGTGGTACGTCAACGTCCACACTGAAGCCAATAAAGGCGGCGAGATCCGCGGCCAGGTCGTAAAAGCCTAAGGTCGTGAAGGCGTAAAGCGCCTCGCGTATCCGCTGGCGTTGCGTATTCGCGAGCGGCAAATGTCACATGTGTCATCCGCCGGCCCGGCGTATCTGGGCCGGCGATTTTTTTGTCGAGTTTGGCTGAAGCCGCGTCATTGCGAGCGAAGCGAAGCAATCCAGTCGATACAAAAACTGGATTGCTTCGTCGCTATGCTCCTCGCAATGACGCCTCGAGTTTGGCCGTCAGCGCAAATCGCGCTTCGCCGTCCATTGTTCCTGAATTTCCGCGACGTAATCGGCAAAGCCCCCGCGTGCGATCGCAGCGCGCGCGCCGGCCATCAGGTCCTGGTAGTAGTACAAGTTGACGATCGACAAGAGCGTGCCGCCGAGAGCTTCGCCAGCCTTGAACAAATGATGCAGATAGGCGCGCGAAAATTCGCGCGCGGCGGGACAGCGGCTTTCGCCGTCGAGCGGGCGCGCATCGTCGGCGTGATGCGCGTTCTTGATATTGATCGGACCGAACCGCGTGAAAGCAAGGCCATGCCGGCCATTGCGCGTCGGTAGAACGCAGTCGAACATATCGATGCCGCGGGCGATCGCCTTAAGTATATCGGAGGGCGTGCCGACGCCCATCAGATAGCGCGGCCGCTCGGCCGGCAAGGCCGGCGCAGTCGCAGCGACCATGCGCAGCATCACCTCTTCGCTCTCGCCTACCGCCAGCCCGCCGATCGCGTAGCCCTGGAAATCGAGCTCGACCAGGCGCCGCACGCTCGCCTCGCGCAGTCGTTCATGGTCGCCGCCCTGCACGATCCCGAACAGCGCCCGCTCGGGCGGCGCTTTTTCGAAGGCGCGCTTGCAGCGCTCGGCCCAACGCAGCGACAATTGCATTGCGCGCTCGATGTCGGCGTGCTCGGCAGGAAGCCGCAGGCATTCATCGAGCTGCATCGCGATATCGGCGCCAAGCAGGATCTGCACCTCGACCGCGCGCTCCGGCGTCAACTCGACCATTGCGCCATCGACATGCGAGCGGAACGTGACGCCCGCCTCGCTTACCTTGCGCAACGGCGCCAGCGACATGACCTGGTAGCCGCCGGAATCGGTGAGGATCGGCAGCGGCCAATGCATGAATCCATGCAAGCCGCCGAGCGCCGCGACGCGCTCCGCCGAAGGCCGCAGCATCAGGTGATAGGTGTTTGCCAGCATGATATCGGCGCCGGCGGCGCGCACGTCGTCGTGGTGCACGCCCTTGATGGCGCCTTGCGTGCCGACCGGCATAAAGGCCGGCGTGCGCACCACGCCATGCGCGGTCCTGATTTCGCCGGCGCGCACGGCGCCGTCGGTGGCGATGAGACGGAACGAGAATGGGCTCGGCATCGGCGCTGTCATGGCGGCGCTCTCATGGCCGCTTATTTAGCGGAACAGCAGGCAAGCGTCGCCATAGGAGTAGAACCGGTAATTGTTCGCGATGGCGTGACTGTAGGCGCGGCGCATTACGTCGAGGCCGCTGAATGCGCAGACCAGCATGAACAAGGTCGAACGCGGCAGATGAAAATTCGTCAGCATCGCGTCGACGGCGCGGAAGCGATAACCGGGCGTAATGAACAACGCCGTCTCACCGGAAAAGGGCGCCAGCGTGCCGTCGGGTTCGGTGGCGCTTTCGAGGAGCCGCAGCGCGGTCGAGCCGACGGCGACGATGCGGCCACCAGTGCGACGCGCCGCGTTCAAGGCGGCCGCAGTTTCAGCGCTCACGCTGCCCCATTCGGGATGCATTTTGTGACCGGCAGTATCCTCCGCTTTAACCGGCAGGAAGGTGCCGGGCCCGACATGGAGCGTGACGCGATGAAGACCGATGCCGGCACCGCGTAACGCTTCGGTCAGCGCCTGCGTAAAATGCAATCCGGCGGTCGGCGCGGCGACCGAACCTTCGTCACGCGCGAAAATCGTCTGGTAATCGCTGCGGTCGCGCTCGTCGACCTCGCGCCGGCTGGCGATGTAAGGCGGCAACGGCATGTCGCCGCGCTCGGCCAGCGCCTGGTCGAGAACGGCATCGGTGAAGGCGAAGGCGAGCGTTACCTCGCCGGCTTCGCCTTTTTGCTCGACGGTCGCGTCGAGTTGTTCGAGAAAGCAGACGCGGCCTTCGGCGCCGAAGCGTACGACATCGCTCGGCGCGAGCCGCTTGCCCGGCTTGACCAGCACAACCCATCGCGAGCCGTCGAGCCGCTTGATCAGCGTTGCCGTAATCGCCGGCTCGCGGTCACCGCGGCCAATGCGCCGGCCACGCAAATGAGCCGGCAGGACTTTGGTGTCGTTGACGACCAGCGCATCGCCCCGGCGTAACAGCGCCGGCAGATCGCGCAGGGTGCGATCCTCAAATTCGTCCGCTCCCTGCGGCCGAACGACCAGGAGCCGGGCCGAATCGCGCGGGCTGACCGGACGCAAGGCGATGCGGTCTTCCGGCAAGGCGAAGTCGAACAAATCAGTGCGCATGGCAAAAATGATCGTAAAGTTGAGCGCAGCGAACCGGTTTCCCTCAACTATTGAGGTACATTACAAAGTGCATATCGCAACCCTTTGAACGGCAATCAATGTGACGCCGAGCGCAGTCATACAGGTCAAGCCGGGAATCGGCGACGTGATCTGGCACCTGCCGTTCATCCGGGCCATCGCCGCAGCCGCGCCCGGCGGCCAGGTGACATTCTTCGCGCCGCCGTCGAGCGGCGCGCGCGAATTGTTCCAAGCCGAGCCGGCCGTCGCGGCGACGATCTATTTTCGGCATTTTGGATCGGAATTGCAGCGCGGCATCAACCTGATCCGGCTGGTCGCGCTGTTGCGCCGAGAGCGCTTGCGCTCGCTCTGGATCCTCGACCGCACCATCCGGCCAGCGCTTGCCGCGGCGCTCGCCGGCATTCCCGAGCGCATCGGGCTGGGACTTGGGTCGCAAAGCTTGTTCATCACCAATCGCGGTATCGGCCAGGAGCATTTTCACGATCATCCGATCGATTGGCTGCGCGCCTTGATGATGGAAATGAAGGTGCCGTTGCCGTCTACCGAGCCAGATTTGCATTTACCGCCCGCTGTATTGATTACAGTCGGCAACAAATTCGCGGACTGCACCCGCCCCTGGATCGTGCTCGGAATTGGCGCCTCCCATCCCGACAAGGACTGGCCGGATACCGCCTGGAGCGAATTTCTCGCAGGACTCAATACGTCCGGCACGGTTTTTTTGATCGGCGGTCCGACCAACGCCGCGCGGGCGGAAAATTTCATGGCTTCGACTGGCGGGGTGCGGATCGTCAATGCCTGCGAGCTGCGATTGATCGAAGCGGCTGCACTTTCGCGCCTCGCCGATCTGTTCGTGGGTCCAAGCTCGGGGCCGCTCAATCTCGCCGCTGCCGGAGCGACGCAAGCGTTCGGCCTGTTTGGCTCGACGCCGGTCCTGACCTATTCCAAATTCATCCACGCCATCGTGCCCGATGGCGGGCCTGCCCCCGGCGGCATGGTGCGGATTGCGCCCGCACAGGTGCTCGAGCGGATTGCACCGTATCTGTCGCGGCGGAAAGTGCAGGCGCAAAACTGAACGATAAAGCAGGCCGCTTGGCTACTTCACGTCGGCGGCGACCTGCGCGTGGACGATCTTGTCCGGATTGGCCGGAGGCTCACCGCGCTTGAGCTTGTCGATGACATCCATGCCGCGCACCACCTCGCCGACGACGGTGTATTTGCCGTTGAGGAAGCCGCCGTCGGCAAACATGATGAAAAACTGGCTGTTGGCCGAGTTCGGATCGTTGGTGCGCGCCATGCCGACGGCGCCGCGGGTATACGGCACATTGGAGAACTCGGCTTTGAGGTTCGGATATTTCGAGCCGCCGGTGCCGTTGTGGTTTTGGCCGTCACCGGTCTGCGCCATGAACCCGTCGATCACTCGATGGAACGGCACATTGTCGTAAAAATGATCGCGCGCGAGCTGCTTGAGCCGCTCGGCATGCTGCGGCGCAATGTCGTTGCGCAGTTTGATGAAGATTTTCCCCTGCGTGGTGTCGAGGATCAGGGTGTTTTGCGGATCGAGCCCGGCCGGCAATGGCTGAGCGGAGGCTGAAGCGGCACACATGATGGCGAACAGTACGGCAAGAACACGGGTCATGTCATCTCCCGGCGTGAGGCCAGATCTTGAGGGTGGGTTGGTGAGGTTAGATCTTGACGAACTTTTTCTTCAGCCGCGCTGCGACTGGCGCCGGCACAAAGCCCGATACGTCGCCGCCCATGCTGGCAATCTGCCGGACCAAAGTGGCCGTGATTGGGCGGACCGCTGAAGCTGCAGGCAAAAACACCGTTTGTATTTGCGGCGCCATCACCGCGTTCATGCCGGCCATCTGCATTTCGTAATCGAAGTCGGTCGCATCGCGCACCCCGCGGACGAGCATCGTTGCGCCGGCGCGCCGCGCCGCGTCGACCACGAGTTCGGCGAATGTGATGCAGGACAATTCGCAGCCGGCGGCGCGCGCCAGCGGCGCGCAGGCTTCAGCAATCATCGCCAGCCTGTCGTCGGCCGAGAATAACGGTGTCTTGCCGGGATGAATGCCGACCGCAATCACCAGCCGATCGGCGAAATGCACCGCCTTGCCGACGACATCGACATGGCCATTGGTGATTGGATCGAACGATCCGGCAAATAGCGCAATGCGTCCGGTTCGCGACGTCGGCTCGGGCATAGTCGCGGTCTAGCCCGCGTGCCGAATGGCCGCAAGCCGGCGGCGTAAGGCACGGCTGAGCCTTGCCGGCTGACAGCATGGTTCGGGGCAGAAAACAGCCAAGCGAACGCTCGCTCGTGGCTCGATATGTTAATGTTGTCAGTGGTTTATCAGAAACGTCGGATTTGACTCTTATCAACGAATTTTTTCTGTCGAAAGCACAAACCCTGAAGACTCGAAAAGCAAGCAAGCCCCATACCGCATCACGGTTCAAAGCGGGCTCAGCCAGGGATCAGGTGTCATGATCAACACCGCTTATGCCGTCGCCGTATCCGCGATCGTGGCGGCTCTTTTTGTGGCTTTCCCGAGTTTATCGCCGCAGGTTGGCGCAGTTGCGCCGATCGCAGGCGCCAAAGGGGATCGCGCCGACATCCGCCCGCTTGGCGTTGATTGCGGCGAGAAGGCGTGGCCCTATTTCGATGCAGCGTGCACGCGCGATGGACGCATTCCGTTGGCTCAGCCGCGTGACATTCGTGTCATTTCGGCCGAGCGCATCGCCAATGCCGATCCCGCCCACTAAGTAAATCCGCCACACGAAACGCGTTCGTCCCCAAAAGCCCCATCGCGCGAGCGATGGGGCGCTTCTTTAGACCATCTTTCGCAGCACCTGCGTTTGGCGCATCATCGGGCGGCTTGTCCGCGATGAGATGTGTTTGCGATGGTGGACACAGTCGTAAGTAGCTGGTCGTGAGGAGTTGCTTGGCGGTAGCGCGACTTTTGCTGCTTGCTGCGATCGCGGCTTTGGCATGCGCGCCGGCCGCTGCCGCCGAAGAAGCTTATCCGACCCGCCCGATCCGTCTGATCGTGCCGTTCCCGCCGGGCGGCCCCACCGATGTCATGGGCCGGCTGATCAGCCAAGCGGTTTCGGATGTGCTTGGCCAGCAAATCTACGTCGATAACCGGCCGGGCGCCGGCTCGACGCTCGCCGGCAAGATCGCCGCGACCGCGGAGCCGGACGGCTACACGCTCCTTCTCGGCAGCGCGGCAACGCTTGCCATCGGCCCGACGCTTTATCGCGACGTCGAGTACGATCCAAAAAGCTTCGTGCCGGTCGCCATGGTCGCCGAGGTGCCCTATGTCATGGTCGCGGGCCCGAAGGCGCCGGTCGGGAGCGTCGGCGAACTGATCGCTTATGCCAAGGCGCATCCGGGCAAGCTCAATTTCGGCGTCCCCAACGGCGCGCCGCCGCAGATGCTGGCGGCGTGGTTTAAGCACCTCACTAATATCGACGTCGTCCTCGTCACCTATCGCGGCGGCGCCAATGTGCTGACCGATCTGATGGGCGGGCAAGTCGATGTCGCAATCGAGACCAGCTCGATTCTGCTGCCGCATCTGCACGGCGGCGCGCTGCGGCCGCTTGGAACGCCCTCGCCCAAGCGGCTCCCCGATCTTCCCGATGTGCCGACAATGGCGGAAAATGGCGTGCCAGGTTTCATCGCCAGTTCCTGGACCGGCATCGTCGCGCCGGCGGGCACGCCGAAGGGAATTGTCGACAAGCTCAACCGTGCGACCAATGCCGCGCTCGCTACACCGGCGACCCAGGCCAGGCTCAAGACGCTCGAAGCGCAAGCGATGTTTGGCACGCCGGCCGATTACGCCGACTTCCTCGTCGCCGAACTGCCGAAATGGATTGCGATGGCAAAACTGTCCGGCGCGGCGGCGGAGTAGCACGGAAGAAAACTCCGCTTCATCGCTGTCATGTGACGAGCCTGAATCCAACAACGGCGAAGTGATGATCGAACGAGTATGCAAGCCGGATTTGCGCGCGCTTCATGATCGCGAAGCTGGTTGCATCGACGGCCGAGAGTTTATGCAGATCGTGCCGTCGAAAGAAACTCCAAGCCTGTTCTAAATCCCTCAGCTCGCAAGGAAGAATTTTGACGTTGCCGCCCTTATAGACTGCGTCTTTCCAGGCCAGGGCTACATCGCGATTGGCATTGCGATCAAGAAACGTGAATGTCTCAATCGCAACTGGGACGGACGTGTGAAGTTTGGCACCCGCGCCTTGCAACAAATCCCATTGCTCCCGCGCGCGGCCGTGAAATGGGTCTCGCGATAGCGCAAGGGCGATCCAGGCACCGCTATCAACGAAGACCAGCTCGCCCTGTCGCATCAGAGCTCGTCGTGCACGCTGTCGTGCTCGATCGATGTGCGCTTCGGTTTGCCGTCCCAGATAGCGACCGGACCGGCAGCAGAGGTTTTGAGCACGACCTTGCGAATAGCATCACGGATCAGTTCCGCCATGCTTCGGCCGGTTCGCGCCGCAGCCTTGCGTAACGCCACAAGCTCTTCTTTACGCAGATAGACTTGTGTTTTTTCCATGTGTGTCAACTTAGGTATACAATTGACATATGTCAAACTCGTGCTGAGACGTGGCTGGTTTACGAAGACAAAACACCTCGCGGCCACTTGACCCCTCTCCGCTCGCGTTTCTAGCACCGGCAGTGCTATACGAGCGTTCATGATCGTTCTCATCGATAATTACGACAGTTTTGCCTTCAACCTCGTGCACTATTTCGGTGAGCTCGGGGCCGAGGTCGACGTGCATCGCAACGACAAGGTGACGAGCAAAGCCGTCATCGCGGCCGAGCCCGACGCCATCGTGCTGTCACCAGGGCCGTGCACGCCGAACGAGGCCGGCATTTGCCTTGATCTGATTGCGGCAGCGTCGCCGCACATCCCGATCCTTGGCGTCTGTCTCGGCCATCAGGCGATCGGCCAAGCATTCGGCGGCAAGGTCGTGCGGGCGCCGGTGCCCGTTCATGGCAAGTTGTCGGAAATCAAGCACCGCGGCGCCGGCGTTTTTCGCGGCATCAATGCGCCGTTCAAGGCGACGCGGTATCATTCGCTGGTGGTCGAACGCGACAGTCTCCCGCGCGACCTCAACGTGACCGCCGAAACCGAGGATGGTCTCATCATGGGTCTCGCGCATAGCGCCTTGCCGGTGCACGGCGTGCAGTTTCATCCCGAAAGCATAGCGTCCGAGTACGGCCATTTGCTCCTGAAAAACTTCCTCGAAATCGCGCAAGCATGGAATAGCGCGAACGCACGGCGCGGTGCGGCGAATGTTCGCGCGCGAGGTGCAGGCGCGGCTCATTCGAGGACCGCGCTGTGAGCATCGAATTCCGGTCGCTGATCGCCAAAGTTGCAACCGGCGCCGCGCTCGCACGCGAGGAAGCCGCTGCCGCCTTTGAGCAGATGATGTCGGGCGAGGCGACGCCGTCGCAAATGGGCGGGCTCCTCATGGCGCTGCGCGTGCGCGGCGAAAGCGTCGAAGAGATTACCGGCGCAGTCAGCGTCATGCGCGCAAAGATGCTGCGGGTGAAGGCGCCGCCGGACGCGATTGACGTCGTCGGCACCGGCGGCGACGCCTCGGGCTCCTTCAATATTTCGACCTGCGCTGCGCTCATCGTTGCCGGCGCCGGCGTTCCAGTTGCCAAGCACGGCAATCGCGCCTTGTCATCGCGTTCCGGCGCCGCCGACGTGCTCGCCGCGCTTGGCGTCAATATCGATCTCCCCCCCGAGCAAATCGGGCTTTGCATCCGCGAAGCCGGCATCGGGTTCATGTTCGCACCGGCGCATCATCCGGCTATGAAGAATGTCGCGGCGACGCGCGTCGAGCTCGGCACGCGCACGATCTTCAACCTGCTTGGCCCGCTGTCCAATCCGGCCGGCGTGCGCCGCCAGATGATCGGCGTGTTCTCAAAGCACTGGACCGAGCCGCTGGCGCAGGTGCTCAAAAATCTGGGCGCCGAATGTGTTTGGGTCGTGCACGGTTCGGACGGGCTCGACGAGATCACCACCTCCGGCCCGACCAGCGTCACCGCGCTGGAAAATGGCGTCATTCGCCATTTCGAGATTTCGCCGGACGACGTCGGCTTGCCTAAGGTCAAGCCGGAAGCCTTGCGCGGCGGCGATGCGGCCACAAATGCCAAAGCCGTAGAAGAAGTGTTGGAAGGCAAGAAGACGCCGTTGCGTGACGTGGCGCTGTTGAACGCCGCCGCCGCGCTCGTCGTTGCCGGCAAGGCGAAGGATCTCAAGGCGGGCTTTGATCTCGCCACCCATTCGGTCGATTCCGGCGAAGCCGAAGGCCGGCTCGACCGTCTTATCGCGGTTTCGAACGATGGCTGACATTTTGCAAAAAATCGCTGCCTATAAGCGCGAGGAAATTGCCGCGGCAAAGCGCGCGCGCCCTCTTGCGACAGTCGAGCGGGAGGCCAAGGCGGCCGAAGCTCCGCGCGGTTTTGCGGAAGCGATCGCGCGGCGGCTTGCGGCCGGTGCTTATGCGCTCGTCGCCGAGATCAAAAAGGCAAGCCCTTCCCGGGGACTGATCCGCGATGACTTCGATCCTGCCGCTTTAGCGGCAGCCTATGCGGCCGGCGGCGCGACGTGCCTTTCGGTGCTGACCGATACGCCGTCCTTTGCCGGCGCGCTCGATCATCTGCACCAAGCGCGCGCGGCCTGTGCGCTGCCGGTATTGCGCAAAGACTTTATGTACGAGCCCTATCAGGTGACGGAAGCGCGCGCCTATGGCGCCGATTGCATCCTGATCATCATGGCGGCGGTGGACGATTCCTGCGCCGCCGAGCTCGAAACTGCCGCGCTGGCGCTCGGCATGGATGTCCTTGTCGAAGTTCACGACGAAGCCGAGCTCGAACGCGCGCTGCGGCTCAAATCCAAGCTCATCGGCATCAATAATCGCGATCTCAAGACATTCCAGACCACGCTCTCCACCAGCGAACGGCTGGCGCGGCTGGTTCCGCCGGATCGTATAGTCATCGGCGAAAGCGGAATATTCACGCCGAGCGATCTGGCGAGCCTCGCCAAGATCGGGATTTGCGCTTTTCTCGTCGGCGAAAGCCTGATGCGGCAGAATGATGTGGCGGCGGCGACGCGTGCGCTGCTTGCGCGCCGCGCTGCGCTTGCCCAGTGAACTGATGCGGTGAAAATCGTGCCGCGGCGGACCAACAAGCTCAGTCATCTCAGTACCCGCGGTGAAGCCCGCATGGTCGACGTCTCGGCCAAGCCCGCAACCGAGCGGGTCGCCGTCGCCGAAGGCCGCGTTATTATGCAACCGAAGACGCTCGCGATCGTGCGCAAGGGCAACGCCAAAAAAGGCGATGTCTTGGGCACCGCTCGGATCGCCGGCATCCAGGCGGCCAAGCGCACCCACGAACTCATTCCGCTGTGCCATCCGCTGCCGATCTCGCAAATCGAAATCGAGCTCACGCCCGACGCCGATCTGCCGGGGATCGTGGCGCGGGCGCGCGTCAAGGTCGCGGGCAAGACCGGCGTCGAGATGGAGGCCCTTACCGCAGTATCGGTCGCCTGCCTCACCATCTATGACATGGTGAAGGCGGTCGAACGCGGCATGCGCATCGAGGGCATCCGGCTCATCGAAAAGCGCGGCGGCCGCTCCGGCCATTATCGGTTGCGGGAGTGATGCGGTGGCGCTGATCTCGGTGGCCGAGGCGCTTGATCACGTGTTGGCGCATGCCGGGCCGCTGCCGCCGGAGACGGTGCCGCTCGACGACGCGCTGGGGCGCGTGCTCGCCGCCGAGCTCAAAGCGTTGCGGACGCAACCGCCGGCCGACCTGTCGGCGATGGACGGTTACGCGGTGCGCGCGTCGGATGTCGCGCGTGCGCCGGTGCGGCTGCGGGTCATCGGTGAAGTTGCGGCCGGGCGGCCGTTCACGGCTACGGTTGGCGCAGGCGAGGCGGCGCGCATTTTCACTGGCGGCGTGATGCCCGCTGGCGCCGACGCCGTCGTTGTCCAGGAAATAACCGAGCGCGAGGGTGACGCCGTCGCCGTATTGAAACCGGCAAGCAAAGGCCGCCATATCCGCCCGCAAGGCCTCGACTTCCGGCGCGGCGATGCCCTGTTCGCCAAAGGGCATCGGTTGACGGAGCGCGATCTCGCGCTGCTCGCCGGAATGAACCATCCCTTGGTGCCGGTGCATCGACGGCCCAAGGTGGCGCTGTTTGCCACCGGCGATGAATTAGTGCCGCCCGGCCAAGAGCCGGGGCCGGGGCAAATTGTCTATTCGAATGGCTTTGCGCTGGCCGCGCTGGCGCGCCGGCAAGGCGCCTTCCTCGCCGATCTCGGCTTGGTGGCCGACCGGCTCGAACCGACTATCGCCGCCATTCGCCAAGCGCGTGACCTCACGGCGGATATTCTCGTCACCACGGGCGGTGCTTCGGTCGGCGAATACGATCTCGTTCATAAAGCCTTCGCCGCCGAAGGCATGGATCTGTCGTTCTGGAAAGTCGCGATGCGACCCGGCCGCCCGCTGATGCACGGCCGGCTTGGCGGCATGCACGTGCTCGGCCTGCCCGGCAATCCGGTTTCTGCTTACGTTTGCGCCTTTCTGTTTCTGGTGCCGCTGATCCGTCGGATGACTGGGCGCGACGATCTAAGCGTGCCGACCGAATCGGCCGTGCTCGGTTGCGACCTACCAGCGAACGCCGAGCGCGCCGATTATCTCCGCGCCACCCTGCAGCAGACTCCGGATGGCCCCATCGCGACGCCCTTCCCGGTTCAGGACAGCTCCATGATGGCGCCGCTCGCCAAGGCCAATTGTCTCGTCATTCGAGAGCCTTATGCACCGGCAGCGGGCGCGGGTAGCCGCTGCGCGATCGTTAAGTTCGAGCGTTAAGCAGCGGTTTGGCGCGGCGCGCGAATTCTTCACCTCAAATTAAATGGTTGCGGAACACATATCGAACAGATAGTGTCTGTTCATGATTTGTTTCGACCGCAAGCTGTGGAAACCGGATCTTGCGGCTCAAAAGAGGACGCGCCGATGCTGACCCGCAAGCAAGCCGAGCTGTTGCGCTTTATCCATGAGCGCCTGAAGGAAGCCGGCGTTCCCCCCTCGTTCGATGAAATGAAGGATGCGCTCGACCTGCGGTCGAAGTCCGGCATCCACCGCCTGATCACGGCGCTTGAGGAGCGCGGCTTCATCCGCCGCTTGCCCAACCGGGCGCGCGCCATTGAAGTGATCAAGCTTCCGGAATCGGTCGCCCATGGCATGGGCTCCCAACGTGTGCGGGGATTCACCCCAAGCGTGATCGAGGGCAATCTCGGCCGCGTGCGCACGGCATCCGAAGACGACAGCGGCCGACCCGTGGCCGTGCCGGTCATGGGGCGGATTGCCGCCGGCACTCCGGTCGAAGCCATTCAAACCCGCAGCCACACCATCAATATGCCGGCCGATCTCCTGTCCACGGGTGAGCATTTTGCGCTTGAGGTGCGCGGCGATTCGATGATCGAAGCCGGCATCCTCGACGGCGATATGGCGCTGATCAAGCGCACCGACGGCGCCGATACCGGCGATATTGTCGTTGCGCTGATCGACGACGAAGAGGCGACGCTCAAGCGCTTCCGCCGGCGCGGCGCTTCGATCGCGCTCGAACCGGCCAATACGACTTACGAGGTTCGCATCCTGCCGCCCAATCGTGTGCGCATTCAGGGCAAGCTCGTCGGTCTGTTCCGACGGTATTGAACCGCGCATCGCTGTTTGCCGACAGAGCGTCACTGATCAGCTTCGATGTCTTCCTGGCGCGGCGTAGCGTCAGGCACCGGGAGTCGCTGTCCCGTCCCCGCGGGGGCGGAATCAGCGGACATGGCAGTGGAGGGACTTTCGCGCGGCGATGACGCCACAGCCGGTGACCACGGGCGATCGAAATTCTTCGGCCGCGCGGCATCGATGACAAAATCGACGCCGTCTGCGCCTTGTTGACGGCGCAGCGCCAGTGCGCCGCGCTGACGCCATAGCCCGCGCGGAATGACTTTGGCCCGGCAATCCGCCGGCGGATCGCCGCGGGTGGCGACAACGAGCGCCACACGCCGGCAGTCTTCTTCATACGCGTCCGGCGCAAGTACGTAGGCCATGAGCGCGCCGTCGGCGAGCTTGCCGATGCAGCCGGACGAATCGCAGGCAATCCCCTGCCCCAGGCCTCGATCATGAACGTCGCGGCCGTCGGCGTCGGCCGCCAGCCATTCGCGAGTAGCGAAGCTGTCGCCGCCGATATGATGGAGCGCGAGCCGGCCGTCGGCGCCACGGACTGCGAAGCTGCGCCCGTCTGCGGCGATCAACACATCCGGCAGCGGCTTGGACGCCGCCCAGAAGATGGCCAGCGCCGCTGGCAAGAAGCCGATCCAGCGCAATGGCGTTTTCAGTAGACCGATGACCAGAAGACCCACAGTCATCAGCAAAAGCGGCCCGTTGCCAAACAGCGTCACGCGGCCGAAAGCGCCGGGCAGGCTTGCGACCCACAAACCAACCGCGTTCATCCATTCGATGCCGTAGCCCATCTGCCGCCAGAACTCGGCATCCAAACCGAACGGCATGGCGACGATGCCAAGGATTCCCATCGGCATCACCCAAGCCGAGACGACCGGCATGGCAAGGAGATTGGCAAGCACGCCGTATGGCGCAATGCGGTGGAAGTGAAAGGCGGCGTACGGCGTCGTTGCCCAACCGGCCAGCAAGGAGGCAATGGTCAAGCCGATGATCTCGTTAACGCCCCACAGCGCGGCCCGCGCGCCGAACGATGTGTCGGCAGCCGCGCGCAGCTTGAGCGCGCCACGCTCATAGCCGGCGATGAGCGCCAGCGTTGCGGCAAACGACATTTGAAAGCTCGGATGCACAATCGATTCCGGCGCGAAGAGCAGCACGACGAGCGCGGCGATGGTGAGCGTGCGCATCGTCAGCGTCGGCCGATCGAGCAGCACGCCGCAGAGAACGACGCCGATCATGATGAACGAGCGCTGCGTCGCCACCTGATTGCCGGACAATACGAGGTAAAAGCCGGTGGCTAACAGCGCCGCCAGGGCCGCCCATTTCTTGATGGGAGCGCGATCGGCTAGGCCCGGAATGAGAGCGAAGAAGGCGCGGACGATGAAAAATATTAGGCCGGCAACGACGGCCATGTGATAGCCGGAAATCGACAGAACGTGGCCGATGCCGGAAATAAACAAGGCGTCATAGACATTGGGTGCGATCGCGTCGCGCTTGCCATTGATCAGCATCGCGGCAATGGCGCCTTCGTCGCCGGGCAGAACGGCGCGAATGCGGGCATCGATCGCATCGCGCATTCTCTGCACGAAAGCGTCCGCGCGCTGCAGTGGTCCTTGCGGCGCCGGCGCCGCAATTACCTTCACTGCGCCGCGGACAAAGCCGGACGCGCCGATGCCCTGGAAGAATAAGTCGCGGGCAAAATCGTAGCTGCCTGGTTCGAGCGGTTGCAGCGGCGGCTCGAGCGAGGCTTTGACCTCGACGAACGATCCCGCAGGCGGCGCCGTGCCGCGCTTGACCGAAAGCCGCACGCGCCGCGGCTTGTCGTCGATGCGCCCGCCTTCCATACGCTCGACGCGCAGCACAAAGCGGTCGGTATGCTGGCTCTCCTCGCGCAGTTCGACAAAGCCGGCGACGGTTACGCCTGAGGTGGAAAACCGCAGAACCGGATGATCGATCAGCGAGGTCTTGAATGTCGCGACCGCGAAGCCGAGGGCGATGCCGAACGCGCCAAGTGCGACGACGTAAGGCACGATCTGCCGGCGCAACAGCACCGCCGCAAGCGCGCAGAGCGTGGTGAGCGACGCCGCGGCCCACAGTGACGGCTCGCGTTCGGCGGCGAAGTAAATAACGATGCCGGCGCCATAGGCGACCGCAAACCACGGCAACAGTCGGCCCACGCCGACTTCTTGGCTGGCCCATTCGCGAATGCGCGCGGGAGAGGCGAGCTGCCCACGCCACCATGCTGCGCTCCAGCGCCCGCCCGGATTGCCGCGCGGCCATCCGCGCGGCCATGGCAGCGACCACGGCTCAGGCCAAGGGATCGAGCCTGGAACGGATCCTGGGCTCGACCCCCGCGGCCGCGTGGACGCACTGCCGCGAGCTCGGTTTTCAGCCTTATCCTTTGCTGCCACTGCGCGATGCCCCAGCGCGCTGAAGGAAGGAACTTCATGCTAGCTGAGGCTCACGGGCCGTGGCGATAGCGCAACCGGCAGCTGTGGAGAAGATAAAAACTCAACTACCCGCAGCGACTTTCGCCACCGACACTTTCGCCCAGGTGTCGCGCAATCCGACCGTGCGATTGAAGACGAGCCGCTTGGCTGCCGAATCCGGGTCAAAGCAAAAATAGCCTTGGCGCTCGAATTGCACTGCTTCCCCGGGCTTTAGCTCGGCAAGCGCGGGCTCGACCCGGGCGCCGGCAAGCACTTCGAGCGCGTTTGGATCGACCTGCGCCGCGAAATTGCCCGGGTCGGGATCAGGGCGAGTAAACAGCGGATTGTAGAGCCGAACTTCCGCCGGCAGTGAATCCCGCGCCGATACCCAGTGCAGCGTGGCCTTGACCTTGCGGCCGTCCGGCGCGTTGCCGCCTTTGGTTGCGGGATCGTAGACGCAGCGCAGTTCGACGACTTCGCCAGCACCGTTCTTCACCACGTCGCGGCAGGTTATGAAATAGGCATAACGCAAGCGCACCTCGGCGCCTGGCGACAGCCGGAAGAATTTCTTCGGCGGGTTCTCCATGAAATCGTCGCGCTCGACGTAGAATTCGCGTTCGAACCGAATGTGGCGCGTGCCGGCGGCGGCATCGTCGGGATGATTGACCGCTTCGAGGTCCTCGCTTTTACCTTCCGGATAATTTTCGATAACGACCTTGAGCGGCCGCAGCACCGCCATGCGCCGCTGGGCGATCTTGTTGAGATGTTCGCGGATCGCGAAGTCCAGCATGGCTGCGTCGACCACGCTGTTGGCCTTGGCGACGCCGATCCGCTTTACGAATTCGCGAATGGCCGCGGGCGGCACGCCGCGGCGGCGCAGTCCGGCAAGCGTCGGCATGCGCGGATCGTCCCAGCCGCTGACAAGTCCGCCGCGCACCAATTCAGTGAGCACGCGTTTCGACAGAATGGTGTGGGTCAGGTTGAGCCGCGCGAATTCGTATTGATGCGGATGCGAAGGAACCGGCAGGTTGTCCAACAGCCAATCATAGAGCGGCCGGTGGTCCTCGAATTCGAGCGTGCACAGCGAATGCGTGATGCGCTCGATGGCGTCCGACTGGCCGTGGGCGAAGTCGTAGCTTGGATAGATGCACCAAGCCTTGCCGGTGCGCGGATGCTCGGCATGCAGAATGCGATAGAGTACCGGGTCGCGCAGATTGATGTTGCCGGAGGCCATGTCGATCTTGGCGCGCAGCACGCGCGCGCCGTTGGGGAATTCGCCGGCGCGCATGCGGCGAAACAGATCGAGGTTTTCCTCGACCGATCGTTCGCGAAACGGGCTGTTGGTGCCCGGCTCGGTAAGCGTACCGCGGGTCGCGCGCATCTGTTCCTGGCTCTGATCGTCGATATAGGCCTCGCCGGCGCGGATCAGTTCTTCGGCCCAAGCGTAAAGCTGCTCGAAATAATCCGACGCGTGATAAAGGTGATTTCCCCAATCAAAGCCAAGCCAGCGGACATCGCGCTCGATCGCGTCGATATATTCCTGGTCTTCCTTGGTCGGATTGGTGTCGTCATAGCGCAGGTTACAGTGCCCGCCGAATTCTTCGGCGATTCCGAAATTGAGGCAGATCGACTTGGCGTGGCCGATATGGAGGTAGCCGTTCGGCTCCGGCGGAAACCGTGTGACTGCGGTTTTGTGCCGTCCGGACGCGAGGTCGGCCCGTACAATGTCACGGATGAAATCCTGACCGGCCTCGCGCGCTATATTTTCAGCAACCGACATTTTCACCGCCAGTGGTCAGCAAGAATGCGAGCCTTCGGATTGAACAAGTCGGCGCATCGGGTCAAGCCCACCCCAAAGCGAAATGACCTCACGTTGAGTCGCCATTTCGCTTTAGCTTTCTGACTTAGCATGATCTTTTCCGACCTGTCTTCGCCCGCCGAAGCATCGAACGAAACGACAAACCGGTGCCTGGGCTTCGCGCAGGCGGGAAACCGGTGTCCACTTTTCGGGATCATGCTCTGGTTTGCCCGCCTTCATCCTTTTCGCAGATATATGTGGTACACGGGCCCGCGTCCTTAGAAACCGGCAAATTAGAACCCGGCAGAAATTAGAATCCAGCAGACATGACCGTCGTCACCCGCTTTGCCCCCTCGCCTACCGGTTTCTTGCACATCGGCGGTGGGCGCACCGCCCTATTCAACTGGCTTTACGCACGCGGCCGCGGCGGAAAGATGCTCTTGCGCATCGAAGACACCGACCGCGAGCGCTCCACGCAGGCCGCGATCGACGCCATTCTCGACGGCCTGAAATGGCTCGGCGTCACCTGGGAGGGCGACACCGTCTATCAGTTCGCGCGTTCGCAGCGCCACCGTGAAGTTGTCGAACAGCTGCTGGCGGCCGGACGCGCCTACCGCTGCTACGCCAGTCCCGAAGAACTCGCCCAAATGCGCGATGCAGCGCGCCGCGAAGGCCGCCCCAAGCTCTATGACGGCCGCTGGCGCGATCGCGACCCGAGCGAGGCGCCGCCCGGCGTGAAGCCCGCGATCCGGCTCAAAGCGCCGCTGACCGGCGAGACGGTCATCGAGGACCAGGTTCAGGGGCGCGTGGTTTGGCAGAACGAGAACCTCGATGATCTGGTGTTGCTGCGTTCGGACGGCACGCCGACTTACATGCTTGCGGTCGTCGTTGACGATCATGACATGGCTATCACGCACGTGATCCGCGGTGACGACCATCTCACCAACGCCGCGCGGCAGAAGCAGATTTACGATGCGCTCGGCTGGTCGGTGCCGATCATGGCGCATATTCCGCTGATCCACGGCCCGGACGGGTCCAAACTATCGAAGCGCCATGGCGCGCTCGGCATCGATGCCTATCGCGCAATGGGTTACCTGCCAGCCGCATTGCGCAATTACCTGGTGCGGCTAGGCTGGAGCCATGGCGATCAGGAAATATTCTCGACCGAGGAAATGATCGCGGCTTTCGATCTGCCGCAGATCGGCCGCTCGCCGGCGCGATTTGATCTTGCCAAGCTTGAAAATCTCAACGGACATTACATCCGCCAAACCAGCGATGCCCAATTGCTGGAGGCGATCGATCGGCTTTTGCCGCATCTTGCCGACGGCGCCGAAATCGCCGCAAAGATGATGCCATCGGTCCGCAAGCAATGGCTTGCGGCCATGCCAAGCTTGAAAGAGCGCGCCAAGACGCTGCTCGAGATCATCGACGGCGCGCGTTTTCTCTGGGCTGATCGACCAATCCAGCTCGACGAAAAAGCCGAAGGCATTCTCAACGAGGATGCGCGAACGCTGCTGCGCGGGGTCGCCGCCGAACTCGCTCACGTCGAGCCCTGGACTGTCGAGACCACTGAGCATGCGGTGCGCGGCTTTGCCGAACGCCACGGCGCCAAGCTCGGCGCGGTGGCGCAGCCATTGCGGGCGGCGCTGACCGGGCGCACGACATCGCCCGGAATTTTTGAGGTGCTTACGGTGCTCGGTAAAACCGAGAGCCTGGGCCGGCTTGCCGATCAGACGGCGCATTAAATCGACTAACCAACTATCCGGACAGCCGCATTCCGCCGCAGATTTTCGCCGCTTAGTCCCCTTTCGCTCGCGTTATGGGCTATTATCTTGCAGTGCAAAGTCGCTTGAGCTACGCCAAATCGGCGGGTCGAATTGTGCCGCCGACCGCTCTCGGCTATGCCCGCGCGAGCGGCTGCTGACAGTCTTGCAATTCGTACATCGAGGGTAAAACCATGGACGCGAAGACCGGCGCCAACATAAAAACCGGCACGTTTACGCTCGGCGATAAGAGCTATTCGTTTCCTGTTTATGACGGCACGATCGGGCCGGAAGTGTTGGACGTCAGCAAGCTCTACGCCGAGGCCGGCATTTTTACTTACGATCCCGGCTACACCTCGACCGGGAGCTGCGAATCCAAGATCACTTATATCGACGGCGACAAGGGCATCCTGCTCTATCGCGGTTATCCGATTGCCGATCTCGCCGAACACGGCGACTTTCTCGAAACCTGTTATTTGCTGCTCTATGGCGAGCTGCCGACGGCCGCACAGAAAGCGGACTTCGTCGATCGCGTGACCCATCACACGATGATTCATGAGCAGATGAGCCGGTTCTTTCAGGGGTTCCGGCGCGATGCTCATCCGATGGCGGTGATGGTCGGCTGCGTCGGCGCGCTCTCAGCCTTCTATCATGACTCGACCGACATCACCGATCCGACCCAGCGGATGATTGCGTCGATCCGCATGATCGCGAAGATGCCGACGCTCGCGGCCATGGCCTACAAATACTCGGTCGGCCAGCCGTTCATTTATCCCAATAACAAGCTCGACTATGCATCGAACTTCCTGCGCATGTGTTTCGCGGTGCCGTGCGAGGAATACAAAGCCAATCCGGTGCTGTCGCGCGCAATGGACCGTATCTTCACCCTGCACGCCGACCACGAACAGAATGCCTCGACCTCTACGGTCCGGCTTGCCGGCTCGACCGGCGCCAACCCGTTCGCCTGTATCGCGGCCGGCATCGCCTGCCTGTGGGGGCCGGCGCATGGCGGCGCCAACGAGGCGGCACTGAAAATGCTCGGCGAGATCGGCACCGTCGATCGCATTCCGGAATACATCAAACGCGCCAAGGACCCGAAGGATTCATTCCGCCTGATGGGCTTCGGCCATCGCGTCTACAAGAACTACGATCCGCGCGCCAAGATCATGCAGAAGACCTGCTACGAGGTGCTCAACGAGCTTGGCATCAAGGATCCGCTGCTGGACGTCGCGATGGAGCTCGAGAAGATCGCGCTGCACGATGACTATTTCATCGAGAAGAAGCTTTATCCAAACGTCGATTTTTATTCGGGCATTACACTGCGCGCGATGGGCTTCCCCACTGCGATGTTTACCGTGCTGTTCGCGCTGGCGCGGACCGTCGGCTGGATCGCGCAGTGGAAGGAAATGATCGAGGACCCGCACCAGAAGCTCGGCCGGCCGCGGCAGCTCTATACCGGCGCGCCGCAGCGAGAATTTCTGCCGATGTCGAAGCGGCGGTGATTAAGCGGTGAATGGCCAAATAGCGAGCAACGACCTGCGAGCGGTCCGTCACTAATCGCTTTTCGCTAGGGCGCGTACCCATAAAATTCAGGTTGGTCAGCAAAGGCCAGTTAACGTCCGGTTGGAGCCGATCACGGACTTAAATCAGACATGGCACCAAGTCCGATAAGGGCCAAACTGCGACAAACGGCGTTGCACAAAATTCAGTCCTATTCGATCACCTCGTCCGCCGCGACAAGGATTGACGGCGGCAGGATCAGTCCCAGCGCCTTGGCCGTCTTAGCATTAACGAGCAGTTCGAACTTGGTTGCCTGCACCACCGGCAAATCGGCGGGCTTCTCGCCCTTGAGAATTCGGCCGACATACAGGCCAGCTTGCCGGTAGGATTCGGTAAAGCTCGTGCCGTAACTGATCAAGCCACCAACGACTGTGTATTCCCGCCAAGGATACAGCACAGGCACGGAATGGCGCTTGGCTAGTGCCACGATGTGATCGCGCCGTCCTTCGAAGAATGGGTTGGTGGTGACTAACAGAGCATCTACTGCCTGCGACGGCAATGACGCGAATGTGGCTTCGAGGTCCGCGTCAGTTTGAGCATCGAATATAACCAGCCGTTGGCCGTTCACCTCCGTCGCGGCCTTAATCTCCGGCAAGTTAGGTTGAGCGGGACTTTTGCTGTTCAGGAGAACTCCAACAGTCAAAGCCTGGGGAACGAGCTCATGCAAAAGCTGTAGGCGCTTGGAGTCGAGTTCGTAGCCAAGCAAACTCACGCCTGTGACATTGCCGCCCGGCCGATTGAGCGATGCGACAAGCCCTCCCTTCACCGCATCGGACCCGGAAGTGAATACTATGGGAATTTGTGAGGTCGCGGCCTTCGCAGCGTGGCCCGATGCTTCACCGCCGGTCGCCGCAATCACCGCGACGGGGATTTTTGCAAGCTCCGCTGCGAGCACGGGCAGCCGCTCGCAGTTGCCGTCCGCAGAACGATATTCAATCGTCACATTTTTCCCGACGACAAAACCTGCCTGTTCTAGGCCTTGACGGAATGCAGCTACCAGCGTCGGGCGTTCGTCTGGGGAGGTAAAGCTAAGATATCCCACTACTGGCAACGGCTGTTGTTGCGCTTGGGCATGAAACGGGCTCGGGAATGCCACCCATATGAGTGCCGTCGCGGCGCATAGAGACAAGAACATGCGTATCATGTTCGGCCCCGAAGATGTATTTGCCAGTGCCAATATAAAAAATATTAAAGACAAGGCTGGGCGCTCGCAACGCGATATGTTCGAAAGTTTGTCGCGAAGTAAGGCGTAAAAAGGAATTTTGCCGCTGCCTACATTTCCGGCAGGTCATAAAGGGTACACGAAATTGTATTGGCCGATGTCTGCATAGGGTCAAAGACGGACTCAGTGGCTCGAATTTGTGATGTCCGCTTTACCCTCGAAGGCAGACATAGTGCGTTCGTTTATGAGCTCGCGCCCTAGCTATCAGCCTCACTGGGAATCGTAAGCCCAGGTCAGATAGGCGCCGCCCCAGGTGAAGCCGCCGCCGAACGCTGCCAAGATCAGCCGGTCGCCGGCCTTGAGGCGATGTTCATAGTCCCACAGGCACAGCGGGATCGTCGCCGCCGTCGTGTTTCCGAATTTTTGGATGGTGACCATCACGCGCTCGGCCGGAAGCTTCATGCGCTCAGCCGTTGCCTCGATGATGCGCCGATTGGCCTGATGCGGCACCAGCCAATCGACGTCGTCGCCATTGAGCCGATTGCGCTTCATCAGTTCGGTGGCGACCTCGGCCATGCGGGCGACTGCGAACTTATAGACGGCCGCGCCCTCCTGATGGACGTAGTGCAACCGCTTCGCCACGGTCTCGGCGGTCGGCGGCATCCGGCTGCCGCCGGCTTTCTGATGCAGATGCGGCATGCCCGACCCGTCGGAAGAGATCAGCGTGTCGATTATTCCGAACTTGTTGTTCGGCTCGAGCAGGACTGCGCCGGCGCCATCGCCGAACAGCACACAAGTCGCGCGGTCGGTATAGTCGATGATGGCCGACATCTTGTCGGCACCGACCACAACGATCTTGCGGGATTTTCCGTTCTCGATGAATTGCGCGGCAATGGTGAGCGCGTAGATGAAGCCGGAACAGGCGGCTTGCACGTCGAAGCTGCCGACCGAGCGGATGCCGCACATCTCGCAGATCAGATTTGCGGTTGAGGGAAAGACAAAATCGGGGGTCGTCGTCGCACAGATCAGGAGATCGATCTCCTCTGGTGAGGTCGCGGTCTTGCCCAACAGTGCCTCGACCGCTTGCGCGCCCATATGCGAGGTGCCCAAGCCTTTGCCTTTGAGGATGCGCCGCTCCTTGATGCCGGTGCGTTCGACGATCCACTCATCGCTGGTGTCGACCATTTTGGCCAATTCGGCATTGCTCAGCACGTCCGGCGGCACATAGCCGTGAACGCCGGTAATCGCGGCTCGGGACTTCCGCATCTTTGTTTTCGGCTTGTTCACGCTGTACGCTTTGCTGGATCTGCCGGGATCGGCGCCACGGCGGCCTTAGCACGATGCCCGCTGCAAGTAGAGCGGCGATGCCGGGTTAACCCGGCGATGGGGCCTCGATCAAGGCGGAAAGGCCATTGCGGCCCATACGGGCAGCCTTGAGTACGATGGCAGCGGCTTTGGCGCTCGGCGGCGGTCCGCCGATCATCATGATCTCATCGAGCCGGCGGAACGCTTCGACCTGACGCCGGCGTTGCTCGGTGTCGCGCACGACCGGGAGCAAGGCGTCGGCAAGTTTGTCAGGCGTGCATTCTTCCTGCAGAAGTTCCGGGACCACATTCTCTCCGATCACCAAATTGGCGAGGATGACGCTCGGCAGCCGTGCTTGCAGCCGGATCGCCCGCGCAATCACCGCCTCGATGAAGTCGAGCCGATAGGCCGCCACCATTGGCACACCCGACAAAGCCAGTTCGAGCGTCACTGTACCCGACGCCGCCAGAGCAGCGCGCGCGTTGCGGAAGGCGGTCCATTTCTCTGCTGCCTCCACCACGACCCGGGGCCGTATCGCCCAATCGGCGACGGCTTCCCGCAGCTGCGGGGCTACATTCGCCACTGTCGGCACCACGACTTCGATCGGGCCGATGCGGGCCGCCACGCGTTCGAGCGCCGCGCCGAATATGGATGCGAGGCGCCGGATTTCGCCCGACCGGCTGCCGGGTAAGGCCAAGATGAGGGGCGGGTCGGCCAGCCGCCGCCGCGCCTCATAGGGGCCGGGCCGCAAGTCGGCGATGCGCTCGACCAGCGGATGACCGACATAGGTGCAGGGCGGGCCGCCGAGCCGGCGGTGCGCAGCCGGTTCGAATGGCAAGATTGCCAGCACATGGTCGACATAACTGCGCATGGCGCGCGCCCGGCCGGCTCGCCAGGCCCATACCGATGGTGAGACATAATCGAGGATCGGAATCTGCGGCGCGAACCGCCGGACGCGGCGCGCGACCCTATGGGTGAAATCCGGACTGTCGATGATCACCAGCGCGTGCGGGCGCGCTTTAATGATGAGGCCCGCGGTTTCGCGGATGCGGCGCAAAATCGTCGGCAGGCGTCGCGGAATGGCGGTGACGCCGATAATCGACAGTTCGCCGATCGAAAACGGGCTGACTATGCCATTGGCTGCCATGGCCGTGCCGCCCACGCCGGACAGCCGCACGCCATCTTCGGCAGTGACGAGCGCGCGCGCCAAGGCTGCGCCCAAAGCATCGCCGGACTCCTCTGCAGCGACAACAAAAATCGAAAGCGGTTGCACGGAGGATTGCGTTTCGGCAGTCATTTCGGCAGTCATTTCGGCAGTCATGCCGCCATTCCCTCGCGCACGCCGACGACAAAGATCTGTTCGTTGTCAGCCGCGGCAATCGCTTGCTCGGGTTCGGCGACCATCGTACTGCCGGCGGCGACCGCAAGGCCGGCGAGTCCAGCTCGCGCGACGAGCTCAATTGTCCGCGGGCCGATCGACGGCAGATCAAAGCGCCGATCCTGTCCGGGCTTCGGCGCCTTCACCAGCACGCCCACGCCAGGCGGCGAGGTTACGCGGCCGAGCCGACGCAATTCCGAAATCCGCGTCAGCATGTGATCGGTGCCTTCGGCCGCTTCGACCGCAATCACGTGCCCGTCCGCTACGACAACGGCCTGGCCCACATCGAACGGTCCGAGTGTGGCAATCAGATTGAGCGCACGTTCGATATCGATCCTGTCGCGCTCTGACGGTTGACGGCGGCCCAGCACGCCCTCGGGCACGAACAGTTCGGGCGCGACGTCTTTCACCCCGACGACGCGCAGGCCGCCGCTTTCGGCAATGCCGGCAACTCCCGACAACAGTTTGTCGTCGCCGCCGCGAAAGAAACGAATGACGCGCGGCATCAGCCGGATTGTGTGCCAATCGAGGCGCAGCTCTTTGATCGGCGGCCGCAAGACCGTACCGATGAAAAGCACTTCGCGGCAGTTCTCGGCCTTCGCCAGGCGAAGAAAGCGCCCCGCTTGGCCGATCGCAATCCAGTGATGAACGTAGCGGCCAATCACCTGCGGGTCGGCCCAGCCTTTGATGCCGAACATGACGGGCTGCCGGCCGCGCGCCGCGACCGCATCGGCGACCGCGCCCGGAAAGCTGCCGCCGCCGCAAATGATCGCAAGCGGAGCATCGCTTCCGGCGTCAGCCATGATGCGCTTCGTCGGCTCGGTTCATCAATTCGCCTCGTCGGATTCGGCGACTGCGGTTGCATCCGCATTGCCTCTGGTGCGCGGCCGCATCAGCGGGCGCTTGCTTCCGGCGCGAATGAAGGCAACGATTTTGCCGACCAGAGGATCGTCGGCAAATTCGTGCGCCAGCGCCTCGACCCGGTCGGACAGCCGGCCTTCGACGAAAAACAAACTGCGATATGCGCGGCGCAGGCGATGCATGTCGGCGCGGTTGGCGCCGCGCCGGCGTAATCCGACGATGTTGAGCCCGACCAGCGCTCCGGTTTGGCCAAGCGCAAACCCGAACGGAATAATGTCGTCGCGCGCCGCCGACATTCCGGCCATCATCACGCCCTCGCCGATCCGCACGAATTGGTGGATCGCGACGTGACCACCAAGGAAGGTGTGATCGCCGACGCTGACGTGGCCGCCCAGGACCACGTTATTTGCGAAAGTAACTTCGTTGCCAACGGCGCAATCATGCCCGACATGGCACCCGACCATGAACGAACAACGATCGCCGACGCGCGTGATGCCACCGCCGTCTTCCGTGCCGGTATTCATGGTCACGCTCTCGCGCAACTCGCAGCGCGCTCCGATCACGAGCTCAGTTGCGCCGCCGCGATAATGGACCGATTGTGGCGGCGTCCCGAGCGAGGAGAACGGGTAAACAACGGTGTCTTCGCCGATCGTAGTCGCGCCGGTGACATTGACGTGAGCGATCAGCCGTACGCCGCGCGCAAGCTCGACCTGCGGTCCGACCAGACAATACGGTCCGATCTCGACGGAGTCGCCAATGCGGGCGCCGTCGGCCACCCGCGCGGTCGGGTCGATCGCCATTTAGGCCTCGGTGATGACGGCGCCGACCTCGGCTTCGGCGATCAGCACATCGGCGACTTTAGCTTCGGCGCGGTACCACCACATGTTGCGACGATGGGCGATCTTGTCGACGTGATAGGCGATGGTGTCGCCGGGTACCGCCGGCTTGCGGAACTTGGCTTTGTCGATGGTGAGAAGATAAAATACGCCATCGTTTCGCGTCGCGGCGTCCATCTGGCGCAAGCACAGGACGCCCGCGGTCTGCGCCATGCCTTCGATAAGAAGCACCCCTGGCATCACCGGGTTGTCGGGAAAATGACCAAGGAAATGCGGTTCGTTGACGGTGACGTTTTTAATGCCGACCCCATGGTCCTCGCCGCGAATATCGATGATGCGATCGATCATGACAAACGGATAGCGATGCGGCAGCAGCCGCAGAATTTCACGAATGTCGGCGCTCTCGAGGCTCTCGCCGCTCATTCCTCCGTCCCCTCAATTTTGCGGCCGCGGCGGACCAGACGGCGAACGGTTGCAACGCCGCGCTTCCACTCAATCACCGGCTCGGCCGGAAATCCCGCCCAGCGGCCGCCGGCGGGAATATTCGACATCACGCCGGCACGCGCGCCGACCATCGCGCCCTCGCCGATTGTGATGTGATCCGCCACTCCCACTTGCCCGCCTAGCATGGCGTAGTCGCCCACCGTTACACTGCCCGATATACCGACTTGCGCCGCGATCAGGCAGTGCCTGCCAATGGATACGTTGTGTGCGATTTGCACGAGATTGTCGATCTTGGTGCCTTCGCCGATGACCGTATCACGGGTGGCGCCGCGGTCGATCGTCGTGTTGGCGCCGATCTCGATGTCATCCTGAATGATGACGCGGCGCGTCTGCGGAATCTTTTGATGGCCTTGCCGCGACGGTAGAAAGCCGAATCCATCCTGACCGATCCGCACGCCGGGATGAATGATCGCGCGGTCGCCGATCAAGGCATGAATTATTGAAGCATGCGCGCCGATTGTGCATTGCCGTCCGACACGAACGTCGGCCCCGATCACGACGCCGGGACCGATGAGCGTGCCCGAGCCAATCTCGGCGCGCGGCCCGATCAGCGCCAGCGGATCGACAGTTACGTCCGCTTCGAGTCGCGCGGTTGGATCGATTTGCGCGCTGGCTGCCCGCCCGCTTGTGCCAAACAGCGATGAGGGACGCAGCAGGTTACCAAAAAGCTTGCGGGTGACCGCGACAAAGGCCGGATACGGCTGCGGCGTCTCCAGCACGACCAGGTTGCGCGGCGCGGATTCGAGAAAGCGCGGCGCGATCAAACAGGCGCCGGCGCGGGTGGTGGCGAGTTCGCGGGCATATTTTGAATTCTCCAGAAAGCTGATGTCGGGGGCGCCAGCCGTATCGAGCGGAGCAATGTTGCGGATCCGCCGGTCGGGCGGATCGCCATGGCGAAGCTTCGCCCCGGTCAAGGCAGCGATCTCGCCTGTCGTCAATTCGCAATCGGCTATGACAAAATCGCGCATTCGCCCGCGGCGTCAGCTTAAGTCCGCGATCAGAATTTCGTGCCGCCGCCGAACGAGAAGAACTGGGTGCGGTCGTAAGACTGCTTGGCCAACGGATAGGCGAAATCGAAACGCAACGGCCCGAACGGCGAATCCCAAATAATGCTGGCGCCGGCAGAGGCGCGCACCGCCGGCGTGTCGGCGAATTGCAGGCCGCACTGGCAAAGGAAGGTGCTGGTAACCACCGGAGGGCCGGGATTGGTTCCTGTCACAAACCCGTTGATTTCGCCCGTTGCCGGGTTCTGCGTCTCGCCCTTGTAGCCCCACACCGATCCGGAATCGATGAACACGGCGCCACGGATGCCAGTGTCCTTGGGCAAGAAGTAAAGTGGGTATTGCAATTCAAGGCTGGCGCCCCAGTACATCGTACCGCCGAGGGCATCGCCGTTGCTGCCTGGGGTGAGGTCGCGCGGGCCGATGCCGGCCGGCTGGAATCCACGGACCAGATTGGGCCCCATCTTGAAATCATCGAGCAGGCGTACTTGGCCGCCATTGTGAAGCCCGATCATGTCGCCGGCCTGCAAATGCAGCATGCTGACCAGGTCGGAGACGATTTCGTAGTAGGCGCGCATGTCGACGGTGGTACGCAAATAGGCAACGTCGCCGCCGACGCCGGCGAAGTCCTGACCAAAACCGACGTAGAGACCGCTCGTCGGCAGTTTGTTGTTGTCGAGCGAGCTGTAGACCAAACCATAGCCGAGCAACGACGTCAGATATGCGCCTTTTGCGAGCTCGACGCGTATCGGAAGCGAGGCTTGGCCGAACTGAAAACAGCTCGTGGTTCCAGCTGGAAATGGCGATCCCAGCACGCCAATTGCCGATGGTGTCGGAAAAGTGCTCACCAAATCCGGATTAACGTTATTGCAGCTGTCCAAAGTGCTTGGCAGTGTAATTTTCTGCTCGAAAGCCGAATAGCGCAATTGCAGGGTGAGCTCTTCGCGCAGCGGAAGCCCCCACTTCAACGTGCCGCCGTAGGATTGTGTGCCGTAAGAAAGGTAGCTGTTGGCAAGCGTCTGCTTGGCAAAAAGATCGACGCCCATGCTGGATCGAAAATCTAGAAAGTACGGCTCGGCGTAACTGAGCTCGACCCCGCGAATATATTGACCGTAAGTGACCGAGGCCCTGGCATAGCGACCGGTGCCGAGCAGATTGCGTTCGCTGATGGATACTTCAGCCAGCCAGCCATTCGCGGTGGAATAACCGCCCTGAATCGAGAAGTCGCCGGTGGGCTGCTCCTCGACATCGACATTGATCACAACGCGATCAGGCGCCGAGCCCGGCTCGTTGCTGACCTTCACATTTTTGAAGAAGTTCAAATTCTTGATGCGCCGTTCGGCGCGGTCGACTAGCGCGCGGTTGTACGGATCGCCCTCGTTGATATCGAATTCACGACGAACCACGTAATCGCGGGTTCGATAATTGCCGCGGATGTTGATGCGCTCGATATAGGCGCGGATGCCTTCGTCGAGGACAAAGAGCACGCCGACGGTCCTGGCGGCGGGGTTGCGATCGCCGCGCGGCCGCACTTGGCCGAATGGATAGCCCCGCCGCGCCAGCTCGATGGTCATGTCTTCGATGGTTTTTTCGACCGCTTCGCCGTTATAGATCTGACCGGCCCCCATCCGCAAAATCGGCCGCAGCGATCGGGCGTCGACGGCGCGAACGTTGGACTGAATGTCGATGGCGCCGAAGTGATACAGCGGGCCTTCTTCGATGGTGAAAGTGACGACAAAACCCTTTCTGCCAGGATCGTAGACGCCGGTGGCCGAAACGACCTGCACGTCGGCATAACCGTGCTTGAGATAGAAACGCCGAATAAGATCGCGGTCGGCCTCGATGCGATCGGGATCGTAAACGTCGGTCGTCTGCAAGAAGCTTAAGAACGTGGATTCGGTGGTTTTGATCACCTCTTTGAGGCGCCATGTCGAATAGGCTTTGTTGCCGACGAACACGACGGACTTGATGCCGGTCTTTTCGCCCTCGTTGATTTCGAACACGAGGTCAACGCGGTTATTCGGCCGATCGATGATCTTCGGCAGCACCGATACGTCGAAACGTCCATTGCGCTGATAAATTTCAAGGATGCGCTGGACGTCGGCCTGCACCGCCGCGCGCGACAGCGCGCCTCGCTCCTTGGATTGGATTTCCTGCAGGAGTTGCTCGTCCTTGAGCCGACGATTGCCTTCGAAGGCAATCTTGTTGATCACCGGCGCCTCGACGACCGTGACGATGAGCTTGCCGCCGGACTGCGTGATCCGAACATCTTGGAACAAACCGGTCCCGTACAGCGCTTTGAGCGCGGCATCGATCTTGCCGGCATCGAGATGCTCGCCGGGGGCAAGTTTGAAATAAGAGCGCACCGTGTCGGCTTCGACGCGGCGGTTACCTTCGACCACAATGCTACTAGCGGTGAGACCGGTTTCTGCCGGCGCTGCAATAGTAACGCCCGCCGGCAGGCCGACAACGCCGATCCCCAGGAGCAGGCCGGCCACGACCAGCCCCCGTTTTACCCGCACCCACATGTCCATGCGCAAAGCGCCCTTTACCCCTGTCGCCGCCCCCAGTGGCGGGCTACTGGTCCCCGGTTCTCCTTACGCGGGATCGAATTTCGGTTGGTCTTTCTACCATTTTTTACTCCCCCATCCGGCGACGCCCCGGTCGCTGGCTGCCTTGCCCCAGTTCGCGTCCTAAGAAGTGGTCAGATGAACGATGTCATTGAAAGTTGCAAATATCATCAACATGACGACGATCGCGAGCCCAATGCGGAAACCGACCTCCTGGGCGCGTTCCGAAAGCGGTCGACCCCGTACCGCCTCGATTGAATAGAACAAAAGGTGACCGCCATCGAGCAGCGGAATCGGAAAAAGGTTTAGCAGCCCGATCGAAACTGAGAGCACCGCCGCGAGATGAACCAGGGCGGCAAAGCCGATGGTTGCGACTTGCCCCGAAATCTGGGCGATCCTGATTGGGCCGCCGAGTTGGTCAGCGGCTTCGCGGCCAACAATAACGCCGCCGATATAGCTGAGCGTGCGGTCGACGACGAACCAAGTTTCCTGCCCGCCAAGCCAAATCGCCTGGACCGGCGAAACCGGCTGGTACTTTACGTCTCCTGGCGCCATGGAGCGCGTAATGCCGAGGATGCCGATACGACGGACATTGCCGAAACTGTCCTTGACCTCTTTGAGCGCCGGGGTCGCTTTCAGGAGCAGCCGTGAACCGTTGCGCTCCACCTTGATCGACAGTGTGCGGTCCGCGCTGTCGCCGACGATGCGCTGCATATCGGCAAAGTTATCGATTGGCTGCCCATCGATTGCCAGGACGATGTCGCCCGGCTGAAAGCCCGCTGTCGCGGCCGCACTATCGGCCTGCACGGTGTCCACCCGTGCGCTCATTGTCTGCTTGCCGTAGATCATGAAGATCCCGGCAAAAATCACTATCGCTAAAAGGAAATTTGCCAACGGGCCGGCGACCACAATGGCCGCTCGCTTGCGCACCGGCTGGAAGTGGAAGCTGAGTGCGCGGTCCCCCTCATTCATCGTCTGCAGGCGAGAAGCATCGGGGGCACTGCCGGCATTTTCGTCGCCAAAAAACTTTACGTAACCGCCAAGCGGGATCGCGGCGATCTTCCAGCGCGTGCCGTAGCGGTCATTGAAACCGGCGAGTTCCGGACCAAAGCCGATCGAAAACGTCAGAATCCGGACGCCGCAGAGCCGCGCGACCAGGAAATGGCCCAGCTCATGGAAGAACACGACAAGGCTGAGGACGAATAAAAAAGGGACGACGTAGCCGGCCACCCCTCCGCCCAACGCGTGGATATGCGAAAGAAAAAAAGACCCCATGATGCGGTCCGAAATCCCCTATGTTCCAGCCAGATTTGTCAGCGCTAACATGCCATTGCGGCAATTTCGGGCAAGAGGTCGGCGGCCAGCCTTCTGGCATTATGGTCAATGGCCAGCGCCTCCTCGACTGATTGTGGCTCGGCAGTCTCGCCTCGGCGCTGGGCGGCTTCCAAGGTCGCCTCCACCAGGCTCGCTATGCCACAGAAACCGAGCCGGCCCGCAACAAATTCGCGGACTGCGACCTCGTTGGCGGCATTGAGCACTGTCGGCGCTGACCCCCCAGCGGCGAGGGCCCGCCGGGCGATGCCGAGCGCGGGAAAGCGGGTGAGGTCCGGCTCCTCAAAGCTCAAACTCGCAACGCGCGCCAGATCGAGCCGCGGTGCCGGCGTACCCATGCGGACCGGCCAGGCCAAACAATGCGCAATCGGGATTCGCATATCCGGCGAACCCAGTTGGGCGATTACTGAGCCGTCGCGAAATTCGACGAGGCCATGAACGATGGATTGTGGATGGACGAGAACATCGAGTTCATCCGGCCGCAATGCAAACAAGTGATGGGCCTCAATGAGTTCGAGACCCTTATTCATCAGCGTCGCCGAATCGATTGTCACCTTGGGACCCATGGACCAGGTAGGATGTTTCAAGGCCTGCTCCACCGTGACTTTGCGGATCGCGTCCAGCGGCCAAGTCCGGAACGGACCGCCGGATGCAGTAAGCACGATGCGCCGGATGTCCTCACGCCGGCCGGCGCTTAGCGCCTGGAAAATCGCATTATGCTCGGAATCGACCGGCAGGACCGTGGCGCCTTTGGCGGCGGCGCGCCGCATGAACAGCGCGCCCGCGCAAACCAGGCACTCTTTATTCGCAAGCGCGACCGTGGCGCCGCGCTCTGCGGCCGCAAGCGTCGGCGCCAGGCTTGCCGCGCCGGTGATTGCCGCCATGACCCAATCCGCAGGCCGCTGCGCGGCCTCGACAATCGCCGTCTCGCCGGCGGCGGCTTTGATGCCTGAGCCGGCGAGTTCGGATTTCAGATTCTGATAAGCAGCAGGGTCGGCGACCGCCGCAAAACGTGCGCCAAGCTCGCGCGCAAGGCGCGCCAGCGCCACGGCATCGCGATGCGCGGTCACCGCCTCGACCGCATAAAGGTCGGGGTGGCGTCGCAGCAAGTCCGCCGTGCTGGAGCCGATCGAGCCGGTAGCGCCGAGCAAAGTGACTGTCCGGGGCACGCGCGCCGGTTCGGCTTTTGCAATCGCGCGTCTTTGCTTCATCGGTAAAACCATGCCGCGGCTACCATAACAACAGGCCCCGTGCGGAGGCAGCCATACCCATCCGCAGGGCGCCAATTAAAACCGCTGCCAACGCGGCAAGCAGTAAGCCATCGACGCGATCCATAACCCCGCCATGGCCGGGAATGAGCGTGCTCGCGTCCTTGGCGCCGAACCGTCGTTTGACCCAGGATTCGAGGAGGTCCCCAAGCTGGGCCGCTATCGAAAGGATCAGAGCTAGGACTCCGGCCACCAGCGGTTGGGTTCCAGCGCTCGCATAGGCCACCGCGGAGCCCGCGGCAATCCCCCCCGCCAAGCCTCCAATCGCGCCGGCCCAGGTCTTTTTCGGGCTGACGCGCCGCCAAAGTAGCGGGCCTCCCAAGGAGCGGCCGACAAGATAAGCTAATATATCGGTCGCCCAAACAGTTGCGAACAGGAACAGGACGGCCGCGAGCCCCATTTCGGGATCGCTGCGCAGCACGATGGGAAAAATGAGCACTATGCCGGCATAAATCGCCCCGGCCGCAGGCCAACGGGATGACACATCGGGGCGGCGCGCAGCCGGCAGTGTTGCGCTCACGGCAGCAACCGTAAACGCGCCGAGTACGACGACACCCATTGCTTCGTAGGGCATCGTTTTTTGCGTAAGAATGGCGGCGATGAACAGCGCCGCTAATCCCGGACCGAGAATGCGCCACCCGGCGGCACGCGCGACCAGGACGCTCCATTCCCAAAACACGACCGCCGCAGTGATGGCGCAGACTGCGGTGAAAACCCAGCTCCCCCAGAAAGCCGCCAGGATCGCAAGCGGCGCGAGCACCGCAGCCGACGCGGTGCGACGCAGGAAATTTTCCATCGCTGCTGGACCGGTCTTGTCGCTCCCGCCCGTGCCGGGGTGGCGCCGGTTCGGATTGATCACGATCCCGTCTGCGCAATCAGCCCGCCGAACCGCCGTTCGCGCCGGCGGTACTCGGCGATCGCACCCTCGAGCGCCGCACGGTCGAAATCGGGCCAATAGATCGGCACAAAGACGAGCTCGCTATAAGCGGCCTGCCAGAGCAGGAAATTCGATAGGCGCTGTTCGCCGCTGGTGCGGATGATCACATCGGGATCAGGCAGGTCCGGTTGGTCGAGATGACGCGCCAAGAGATCCGGCGTGATGTCGTCGGCAGATAGCCGCCCCTCGAGGACTTCGAGCGCGAGGCGGCGCGCAGCGCGCGCAATCTCCTGCCGCGCGCCATAGTTGAAGGCAACGACAAGCATCAGACCATCGTTGTGCTTGGTCAGGTCTTCAGCTTCTTCAAGGAGCGCGCGGATATCGGTGGGAAGGTCCTCGCGTTCGCCGATCACGCGCACGTGCACATTGCTCTTGTGCAGGTCGGCAAGATCGTTACGGATGAACCGGCGCAACAGTGCCAACAGATCGCGAATTTCCGACTGCGGCCGCGACCAGTTTTCAGAGCTGAAGGAAAAAATCGTCAAGACAGAAATGCCGAGCTCGCTCGCGGCGTGCACGGTTTTGCGCAACGCCTCGACGCCGCGGCGATGCCCTTCGACGCGTGGTAGGCCGCGCGCCGCGGCCCAGCGGCCGTTTCCATCCATGATGATGGCAACGTGCCGGGGCGTATCAAAGCCATCGCCGCCCGACTGCAGCTGCTGACTTGCTTTTGTCGATATTGCTGCGTCGCTCAAACCGTCATGATCTCCTTTTCTTTGGTGGCAAGGAGTTTCTCGACTTCGGCGATCGTCAAGTCGGTTGCCTTTTGGACCTCGTCGGCGCGGCCGTTATGTTCGTCCTCGCTGATCTTGTGATCCTTTTCCAGTTTTTTGAGAAGGTCGAGGCCGTCGCGGCGAACATGGCGCACTGCGATGCGGGCGCCTTCGGCATATTTGTGGGCAACTTTAACAATTTCCCGCCGGCGCTCCTCGTTCAATTCGGGGATCCGCAAACGCAACACTTGCCCTTCGGTGGAGGGCGTCAGCCCGAGATTGGCAGCCGAGATTGCCTTTTCCACCGCATGAACCATGGAGCGGTCCCAAACCTGCACACTGAGCAGCCGCGGTTCAGGCACGCTGATCGTGGCGAGCTGATTGAGTGGCATATGCGAGCCGTAGGCTTCAACCTGGACATGGTCGAGCAAGGCAGTCGAAGCGCGGCCGGTGCGCAGCCCTGAAAGTTCTTGTTTGAGCGCCGCGATCGCCCCCTGCATGCGGCGCTTGAGATCGTTCATATCGAATGTCGTCGTTGCCATGGTAGCCTCCGTGGCACCCTATGCCGGCACCGCCGCGGCGAGTGCGCGCGGCAACCATTCGCCTCTCATTACGCTTCCTTAGGCGCAGTGGCCGCGAGCGTTAGCTGACGGTCGTGAAATGGCCTCTGCCGCACAAGACATTTTCGATCGCGCCATGCTCGCGGATCGAAAACACGATGATAGGCATACGGTTTTCCTGGGCAAGCGCAAACGCCGTTGCGTCCATGATCTTCAAGCGCCGATCCATGGCTTCCTGATGGTCGAGATGGTCAAAACGGGTCGCTTTGGGATCATGTTTCGGATCTGCGGTATAGACCCCGTCCACGTCGGTGGCCTTGAGGACAGCGTCACACTGCATTTCTGCGGCGCGCAGGATGGCCGTCGTGTCGGTCGTGAAATAGGGATTGCCGGTGCCGCCCGCGAACACGATGATGCGTTTGTCTTCTAAATGGCGGAGTGCGCGCTGGCGCTCGTAAGTCTCGCAGACTTGCGGCATGGTGAGCGCGGACATCGTGCGTGCGCCGACCCCGGCCCGTTCGATCGCGGCTTCCAAGACCAGCGCATTCATGACCGTGGCCAGCATGCCCATGGCGTCCGCGGTCGGCCGCGAGATGCCATCCTCAGACACTTTTGCACCGCGCAGCACGTTGCCGCCGCCGACCACCACGCCGAGACTGATGCCGAGCCGGTGAGTGGCGACGAGGTCGCGGGCGAAGCGGTCGATAGTCGCCTGATGAATGCCGAATTTTTCGGGGCCGCTTAATGCTTCGCCAGACAGTTTAACGATGACGCGCCGGTATTTCGGTATTGCCATTGAGATGCCCGCCCCTCGTCGCGGTCGATCCTCTCAGAATACGGCTATCCTATTTGCAACCGAAAACCCAAGCCTACAACAAGTGCCGCCTACAATCAGTGCGTACCGGCAAGGGCAGCGACCTCGCCGCCAAAATCGCCGCTTGCGCGTTCGATTCCCTCGCCAAGCGCAAAGCGTACAAATCCGGTGACCTTGATCGGTGCACCAACCTTTGCCTCAGCCTCTTTGATAGCCTGAGCCACGCTTTTCTTATCGTCGAAGATGAAGCCCTGATCCAACAGGCAAACTTCCTTGTAGAAGGTCTTCAAGCCGGATTCGACGATTTTGTCGATCACATTGGCGGGCTTACCCTGCGCCTTGGCCTTGTCGGTCAGCACGGCCTTCTCGCGCTCGATGGCGGCGGTATCCAGTCCGGACGGATCGATCGCCTGTGGATTAGCCGACGCGACATGCATCGCCACCATCCGCCCGAAAGCTTTCAGCTCATCATCCTTCCCGCTCGATTCGAGCGCGACGATCACGCCGATCCGGCCCAATCCGTCGCTCACCGCATTATGTACGTAGCTCGCGATCGCGCCTTTACCGACTGACAGTCCGGCAGCGCGGCGCAAGCTCATGTTCTCGCCGACCTTGGCAATCGTGTCGGCGATCGCTTCGCTGATGGTGATGTTGCCCGCTTTGGCGGCGAGGATTTTGTCGACGCTCGGGCCGGCATCAAGCGCGGCGTCGGCGATCATCTTCACCAGGCCCTGAAACAGATCGTTGCGTGCGACAAAGTCGGTTTCCGAATTGACTTCGACCAGAATTCCTTTGGCGCTCATTCCTTTGGCGCCTTTAACGGCAACGCCAACCAAGCCTTCGGCGGCCATGCGGCCGGCCTTCTTGGCGGCCTTGGATAGTCCTTTCTTGCGCAGCCAATCGACCGCGGCGTCGAGATTGCCGCCGGTCTCACTGAGCGCGGCCTTGCAATCCATCATCCCGGCTCCGGTCTGGTCGCGGAGCTCCTTCACCATGGCAGCGCTGACATTCGCCATCGAAAACCGCCCTACACTTCTTCGGCCGTCAATTCCTTGGCTTTGGCGACCCAGCTTTCCACGCGTCCGGGTAGCCCAACCTCCTCGCCGATATTATGGGTTGCTGTTGGGGAGAGTTCGGCAAGCTGCTGGAAGTGGAAGATGCCGAGGTCGTTAAGCTGCTTCTCGATCGCCGGAGAGACACCGGGAAGCTTTTTGAGATCGTCGGCAACGCCGCGCGGCCCCGACAGCGGCTCGAAGCCGAGCTTGTTCTCGGACGCCGCGGGCACCTCCTCGACCACCGGCTCGGCCTGCGCGCCGATATCGACGCCCTGGGCGCCTTGCGCGCGCGAAATGCCGTCGATTGCCGCCTTGGCGACAAGATCGCAATAGAGCGTAATGGCGCGGCTCGCATCGTCGTTGCCCGGAACGACATAGCTAATTCCGTCCGGATCGCAATTGGTGTCGACGATGGCGGCGACCGGAATGCCGAGCCGTCGCGCTTCCTTGATCGCGATATCTTCCTTGTTTGTATCGATGACGAAGACGAGATCCGGAAGCCCGCCCATATCCTTGATCCCGCCGAGCGCCCGATCGAGCTTGTCGCGTTCGCGCTGCAGCGTCAGCCGTTCCTTTTTGGTATAGCCTTGCGCCTCGTTCGAGCTGAGCATCTCCTCAAGCGTGCGCAGCCGCTTAATAGAATTCGAAACCGTTTTCCAGTTCGTCAGCGTGCCGCCCAGCCAGCGAGAATTGACGAAGTATTGCGCCGACCGCTTGGCGGCTTCGGCGATAGCGTCCTGCGCCTGGCGCTTGGTGCCGACGAACAGGATGCGTCCGCCTTGCGCCACGGTATCGCTGATCGCCTGCAAGGCACGATGCAGCATCGGCACCGACAGCGTTAGATCGATGATGTGGATGTTGTTGCGGGTGCCGAAGATGTACTCCGACATCTTCGGGTTCCAACGGTGGGACTGATGGCCGAAATGCACGCCAGCTTCCAGAAGCTGGCGCATGCTGAAGTCTGGCAGCGCCATATGGTTTTCTCCGGTTGATCCGCCGCGGACCGAGAGCCCAGCCTTTTTAGGGCCGGACACCGGACGGCTCTAGGCCAAGGTCCGCGTGTGAGGTTGCCGCGCTTATATAGGCGCCGCGGGGCGGGCGCAACAATGCTCCCCTTACAGAGCCTCCACGGTGACGACGCCGGAAACCGCCTTGATCGCGCCGGCGATCTGCGGCGAGACCTTAAACCGCCCAGGCAGCTTGACTTCGACCTCGCTGCCATTTTGCAGCAAGAGCACCATGCTGACTTCGCCCTCCCCCGCATCGGCGCCGTTACCGCCGCCATTCTTCTCCAAGCGTTCGAGCCGCCGCGCCACGCCGGGAAGCGGCAGTGCGTCGCGCAGGAAAACACGCAAACCGCGCTGCATCCTGGCCGCCGCCTCGTCGAGCGGCTCGACCGACTGAATCCGGGCGCGCACCTCGTCGCCCTGCACTTCGGCGGTTAGGAACAGAAGCACCGCCCTGCCCGGCTCCAACAGATCGCGGTACTGCGCCAGACCTTCGGCAAACAACACCGCCTCATAATGCCCGCTCGGATCCGACAGGCCGATAATGCCCATCTTGCTGCCGCTCTTGGTACGCCGTTCGGTGCGCGACACCACCGTACCGGCAACGCGTCCCGCGCCGGCTCCACTTTTGACCGCGCGCGCAAACTCAGCCCACGACTGTACGCGCAGCCGCTTGAGCGCCGCGACATAATCGTCGAGCGGATGTCCGCTTAAAAAGAAGCCAACGGCTTCATATTCGCGCTGCAGCCGCTCGGCCGGCAGCCACGGCTCCAGCGCCGGCACCGCAATAGACGAATGTGCCGCCGCTCCAGCGAAAAGCTCCGATTGGCCGCGGACGGTGTCATCTTGCGTGCGCTGCGCGGTTGCCAGGATCGCATCTTGGGCGGCATAGGCGCACGCGCGATTTGGCTCAACGCAGTCGAACGCGCCGGCGGCGGCAAGGCTTTCCAGCACCCGCTTATTGACGGCGCGCGGATTGATGCGGCGGCCAAAATCGGAAAGGTCGGTGAAGGCGCGTTCGCTGCGCGCCGCGACAATGCTCTCGACTGCTTGGCGGCCGACCCCGCGCAACGCCGCCAAGGCGTAATGGATGGTATTGCCCTCGACCTCAAATTCGACTTCCGACCGATTGACCGACGGCGGCTCGACTTTGATGCCAAGCCGCTCTGCCTCGTCGCGAAACTCGGCAAGCTTGTCGGTGTTGCCCATGTCCAGCGTCATCGACGCGGCCATGAACTCGACCGGGTAGTTAGCTTTCATGTAGGCGGTTTGATAAGCGACCAGCGCGTACGCGGCGGCGTGGCTCTTGTTGAACCCGTAATCGGCAAAGCGTGCGAGCAGGTCGAAAATGGCTTCGGCTTGCGCCGGTTCGACGCCGCGCTCGATACTGCCGGAAATAAAGCCTTTGCGCTGCGCCTCCATTTCCTTGCGGATCTTTTTGCCCATGGCGCGGCGCAGCTGATCGGCCTGCGCCAGCGAATAGCCGGCGAGCACTTGCGCGATCTGCATCACCTGTTCCTGATAGATGATGACGCCGTAGGTTTCCCGCAGAATGGGCTCGAGCTTTGGGTGAATGTAATCGGAGCGTTCGAGCGCATGTTTACGCGCGCAATAAGTAGGAATATTCGCCATCGGGCCGGGCCGATACAGCGCGACTAGTGCGATGATGTCCTCGAAACGATCGGGGCGCATGTCGATGAGCGCACGCCGCATTCCGGCGCTTTCCACCTGGAACACGCCGACCGTTTCGCCGTGCGCCATCAGCTCGTAGGACTTCGCATCGTCGAGCGGCAGATTGGATAGATCGATCTCGATACCGCGCCGGCGCACGAGCTTAACCGCGCGATCGAGCACGGTAAGAGTCTTGAGGCCGAGGAAGTCGAACTTGACGAGGCCGGCCGGCTCCACCCATTTCATATTGAATTGGGTCACCGGCATCAGCGATTTCGGATCGCGGTAAAGCGGCACCAATTCGGTGAGCGGGCGATCGCCGATCACAATGCCGGCGGCGTGGGTTGAGGCGTGCCGCGTCAGGCCTTCCAGCTTTTGCGCGATATCGAAGGCGCGGCGCACCACCGGCTCGCTGTCGCGCGCCGCCTGCAGGCGCGGTTCATCTTCGATGGCGCGGGGAAGCGAGATCGGATTGAGCGCGTTTTGCGGCACGAGCTTGCATAATCTGTCGACCTGGCCGTAGGGCATTTGCAAAACCCGCCCGACGTCGCGCAGCACGCCGCGCGCTTGGAGCGTGCCGAACGTGATGATCTGTGCGACCTGGTCGCGACCATACTTCTCCTGCACGTAGCGAATGACCTCGTCGCGCCGGTCCTGACAGAAGTCGACGTCGAAATCCGGCATCGAAATCCGCTCGGGATTGAGAAAGCGCTCGAACAAGAGGCCGAAGCGGATCGGATCGAGATCGGTGATGGTCAGCGCGTAGGCGACCAGCGAACCGGCGCCGGAGCCGCGGCCCGGTCCAACCGGAATGCCCTGCGCCTTGGCCCACTGGATGAAATCGGCAACGATCAGGAAATAACCGGCATAGTGCATGTCCACGATGACGCGGAGTTCGAATTCGAGCCGTTCGCGATAATCCTCGACGCTGTGCCCTGGCGCGGTGCCGTAGCGCGCCAAGCGCTGTTCCAGACCCGATCGCGCGGCGCGGCGGAGCTCCTGTCCCTCGGCGGCCTCGGATGCGTCTTGGTTCGGTTGGTCTTGGCTCGGTTGGTCTTGGCGCGGGTGTGCGGCATCTACTCCTGGACTCGCCTCGGCAGAGCGCCCGCCCCGGCCCGCGGCGAAGCGTGGCAGAATCGGCGCCAGAGTGCGCGGCCGGAAGACACAGCGCTGCGCAATTTCCACCGTGGTCGCCAGCGCCTCCGGCAGGTCGGCAAATAAAGCCGCCATTTCGGCGCGGGTTTTGAAGCGGTGCTCCGGCGTCAGTTGCCGGCGGTCGGAATCGGCGATCAGCTTGCCTTCCGCGATGCAGAGCAGCGCGTCGTGCGCCTCGTAGTCCTCGCGCGCCGCAAAGAACGGCTCGTTGGTCGCCACGAGTGGCAGACCGCGCGCATAGGCGAGATCGATCAGCTGGGGCTCCGCCAACCGCTCGCTTGGCATGCCGTGGCGTTGCAATTCGATGTAGAAGCGGTCGGCGAAGAGCTGCTGCAATGTTTCGCAGCGCGCCAGCGTGATCGGGTTCTGTCCGCTGACGATTGTGCCATCGAGCGACCCGCTCGGCCCGCCGGAAAGCGCGATCAGGCCGTCGGTGCCATCAGTGAGCCAGCTGATTTTAACGTGCGGCCGCTGCTGCGCCTCGGTCTCAAGATAGGCGCGCGAGCATAGTCGCATCAGGCTGCGGTAACCCTGTTCGTCGGCCGCGAGTAACACAAGGCGCGGGAAAGCCTGTTCGGCAGCCGCGTTGCGCATTTCCAAATCGCCAAAGTCGACCGCCATCGCGCAGCCGACGATCGGCTGAATGCCGTAGCCCGCCAGTTTTTCCGAGAATTCGAGCGCACCGAACATATTGTCGGTGTCGGTCAAAGCGAGCGCGGGCTGGCGGTCTTGCTTGGCGAGCTCGGCCAAGCGCGCAATCGTCAGCGCTCCTTCGAGCAGCGAATAGGCCGAATGAACGTGTAGATGCACAAAAGCCGGTTCGGCGGGCATTAAATGGGATCCATCTGGCGTTCGCTGGGTGGCGATCGCGCAAACCTACGCGTGGCCAAAACAGCGACGCGATTCTCGGCCCACGGGCAACGGCTTTTCATCACTATGCCCGCTATCCCCGGCATGCCGTTGCAATGAAACGGCGCGCTCAGCGCCCACGGCCTTTGCGGCGCTGGTTTGCTTAAAGTACGCCCAGCACCTGCGCCCACACCGCGACGGTCGCGAGAAACAGGCTCAAAGACGCCAAAGCGACAGCCTCTTCAAAAACCGACCGGATCATGACTGGCCTCACCATTGAGAACATAGAATGAACATAGTTCATGTCTTGTTCTCGGTCAAGGGTGGGGGCGACGTTACACTTGGCAGCCCCACGCGCTAGGTATAGGGTTGGGGGTGAAGAATGATCCCCGGCCTTCTTTCAACCGGACTTGGCGGAGGGGAGCTTCGCGGAGATCGCATCGTGCAGCTCGTCTATCTGGACGAAGCAGGCATTTCGAACACGGCGCATGAGCCGTATGTCGTCGTTGCCGGGGTCATCGTTAACGCCGACAAAAAGTGGAAAGAGTTGGAGCGGCATTTCCTCGCGCTAACCGAGGAATTGATGCCCGATTACGTTCCGTTTTATGGCCGTCAGTTGATCTTTCACGCCAAGGACATTTGGCACGGAACGGGACTGTTTGATCGGCAGAAGTGGCCACTAGCAAAGCGACTAGCAATATTGGGCCGCTTGGCAGAGGTTCCCGCTCAATTCAGGCTTCCAATCGTTATCGGTTACGTCAATCGCGTCAAATACGCCGCATATTGCAAAGAACGGCAACCCGAAACCACTCAAAAACACCAAGATACTTGGACGCATATCGAATCCTTTCTCAATGCGGTTCGTCGGGTCGAGAAGTGGATGCAAACCAATGCCGCAGATGAAGTGGCGATGCTAATTGCCGAGGACGCTGACAACGTAAAAAAATATATCGGCGCCCTGCATTCCAGCTATACGGACAGATCGCCGGAAAAGCCGCAAGGCGATGACGAAATACAAGCCATAATTGGACCCGTTCGCCGCTCTACGCCGTCCATGTTTTGGCAAGGTCCAGAGCCGTTCCGATCCCAGTACATCGTCGATGCCGTTCACTTCGCAAAAAAAGAATCATCCCTCTTGCTGCAAATCGCGGATCACTGCGCATTTTTCGCGAAGCGTAAGCTGATGAAATGCCAGCACGTTTCTCCACTGTACGCAAAGATCGCGCCACAGATTGTCTTTCCCACGGTCCTCGGCAGCGACGTGATCATGCGAATGCCAATCGGTGATACGTCGTTGAGTCGCAATCAAGATTTATGAGCGGGGAGCTTGCGTGGAGGAACGATCTTCTTGAACGCGCGCTCCAATGCCTCATCATCGGCATCAGCGCCAACTTCTTCGGCGGTGTCGATGAATCGTTTTGATTGTGCTGGATCGTCGGGCTTTGGCGCAGGCTTTCGCGGCATGAGTCATTCGCCTTTCCAAAAAGGCAATTTAAGTTGCCGCGGATCGGAACGCCAGTCCCAATGGCGCTTGCGGTGCCGCTCGTATCGTTCGCCCTTAGCGCCCATTGAAGTTAGTCGTTTCGTAAGTGAGGCGACGGCCCTTTGCACCTTTGAGCGCAAGGGACGCGCGGGCAACATCGTTCACGCCAAGCTTTTCGCGATGGCAGTACCGGAAATCAAATTCGGTCAGATAGCGTTGCAGATGCGCTTCGCTGACATGCTGATAGACGCCATAAATTCCACGCTTCAAAATCGAGAAGAAGCCTTCGACGGCATTGGTAGTAATGACCCAATCGCCCTCGCGCCGCACGTACTCGTCTTTGCTGTGGGTGACGGTGTTGTGCGAGGCAAAATTCCAGCCGATCTCTTTGAACGCCGCAGCTTCATCGGTCATGAAATGGCTTTTGGGCGAAGCGTGGTTATCGAGAACCGCGTGAAGGTTATGGCCGCGAACGTCGGGCAGATGCGCGGATCGCACGCCGCCGTGGCGCTCGACCAGCGAAAGAACCGGGTTCATGTGACCGCCGCCGCCCTTCTTGACCTTGGTGAACGGCTTGCGGCCAACATAGGTCACGTCCGCCTCAATGGTCTTGCCTTCGCCGCCAAGCGGCGGGGCGGTTTCGTCGCCCTTCGGCTTCATGATCTCGCGGATGCGGTGGGTCAGGAACCAAGCGGTTTTCATGCTGCAATTGAAGGCCCGCTGAATCTGGCGGGTGCTGATCCCCTTCTTGCTGGCGACGATCAATTGGATGGCTTGCAGCCACAGGTGCAGCGGAAAGTGGCTGTCCTCAAAGATGCTGCCGATCCGCACGGTAAAGGTTTTGCGGCAGGCATAGCACTTGCGAAGGCCGGGGCGGCTGGTCTTGCCGGTCAGGCGGCCGATTCGCTCGCTGTCGCAATTGCCGCAATGCGGGCAAACCGGCCCTTCCGGCCACAGATGGCCCTCGACATAGGCGAAAGCGGCTTCCTCATTGTGAAAATGTGGGGCGGTCAAAACAGGGTGGGCCATGACGAATCTCCTATGGCCTCAATACTATACCTAGCCTATGGGGTTGTCAAGTGTAACGTCGCCAGGGTGGGTAGTGGGTCAGTTTGAATGTGGCGGTGATGGTTA
>Ga0193751_1000030_pt1 | contig 126552 bp, 111 predicted proteins | sample L1c2metaG_FD_143050 | JGI IMG/M metagenome (GOLD analysis project Ga0193751, IMG submission 143050) | Soil microbial communities from a riparian zone of the East river system, Colorado, United States - L1c2 | ecosystem: Environmental > Terrestrial > Soil > Riparian zone | place: USA: East... | reverse complement strand
GAATGACCTCGTAGCTCAGCAACTTCGCCGGCTGGTCGTCGACCAGGAGGATGTTGACCTTGTCGTTCGTCATTTCCCGGCTCTACCGATCGAGCCACATCCGCAACGCGGCTCGGTGCTGACGGGCTTCGCGAGGTAATCGGAGGCCCCCGCCGCCAGACATTTCTCGCGATCGCCTTTCATCGCCTTGGCGGTCAACGCGACGATCGGCGGCCGACAGGATGCCGGGCATCGCCCGGATCACCTCCATCGTCCGATAGCCGTCCATTTCGGGCTTTATGATGTCCATCCGCACGATCGCGATATCGAGCGCGGATTCGATCAGTGACCGGCCCCCACTGAGTGGTCCAGTTAGAATGTTAATTTAGATTTGGCCGGCGCCAGCGAGAGCCCGCCTAGCGTCGCTGAGGGCATAGGAAATTGGCCTAGCTGCCATGAAGCTAATGTTGCGCCCATGAGGCCGCCTCGAAGGCGCAGGCGAAATGGTCGGCACGCCGGTGCGATGTCGCGTCAACTACCGCCGGTCTTCAGATACGCAATCACCTTGGCACGCTCCTCGGCCGAGGCTATGCCGCCGAAGGGCTTCATGTTGTTGCTCGGAACGACCGCATCGGGATTGGCGATGAAGCGATCGAGCGTGCTCGGATCCCACACCAAGTCGGCGTGCTTCATCGCGTCTGAATAGGCGAAGCCAGGCACTGATCCGGCTTTTCTCCCAATAATCCCGTGGAGGCTTGGGCCCAGCCGATTGTCACCTTCGTTCATCGAGTGGCAGGTACGGCAGGCGTTGTTGAAAGCGAGTTGACCAGCCTGTGCGTCGGCGCCTTTTGACTCTTGAGCGAGCGCCGGAGCGCACAGAGATACCAGGACGGCGGCCAGTACAAAGGTGGGAATGGTCATGGAAGCCCGGTGTCCAGTATCACCAATGGCCGGCGTCAGAAACTTTCTGTCGGAGACCCTTTGCCGATTTGACGCAGCGAGTGGCCTGATTTGAGACTCGCTAAGTGTCTGCGGTAGGCGCACGCTCCCCGCAATCAAGGGATGCGCTCAAAGCCCCCGAGACGTCAACTCCCGACCGGCACCCAGAAAGGCGACCGTTGCCCCTAGAGTTCGAGGGAGCGCGCCATGTCCACTTCAGAATTAGTGCCCTTTGGAGTCCCACCCATCGCGATTTCCTGCGGCATGTGTGGCCAAGAGATGAAGCTAGTATCTGTCGAACGAACCGCCATTGACATCATTTATCGGTTCGAATGTACCAAGGGACATCCGCACGAAATGATTATGGTAGATAGCTAGGCCGCCTCAGTTGGCGGCCTTTAAACTCTTTGCATGGATCGATAGCGAGCTGCGCCGGAAGGACGCCCAGATTGCGGCCAAGTACGCGGCCGCGTGACCCAGCCCTCTCGGAAGCGCGCCAGGAATTTTCAATGTGTGGCATTCAATCGGGCAATAAATTACGCGCCGCCCTGTTAGAGAAGGCCGTCTCCGGTTCGTCGTCTGGCATGCACACCAGATTTTACTGCGATCAGCAAGAGACGTCCGTACCACGAAAGGAGCGCGTCAGAGACTTTCTGTCGAGACCCCTGCGTTTGGCGGACCAAATCGTCTCTCCGACTGGATGTACAAAAGAGCGTATCGCAAAGCCCCGGAAACACCGCGGGAATTCGCGGTCGTCCAGAGCTAGAAGATGAGTAGCATCAAATACTTAGTTCGTGGCGGAGCGAGCAGGATTCGAACCATGAATCCGCATCGCCATACCCGTTTGAAAAGCCTAACAAAATGACGGACTTAGGTACCAGAGGTCCTCATTGCGTGATCTTTAGTCCGGGGGCCTCCCGTCATCGCGCAGATCTGCCTCTCTGCGGACTACCCATGCCTCTTCGCATCGTTCGGTCACCCGGCGGCGGTCCGTTCGATTTCCATTCTGTTGTCTCCGTTTCGTTCCCATGCACTGGGCGAGCATTGGTCCCTTTTAACCCACCGGCCCCGTTTGAATCGCGGCAAGACCGCTACGGTGGCTCCGAATTCAGTTTAATATGGCTCAAGCGTCAGAACCGAAGGCACGCAATCGGGATGCAGCATCCTGAGCAGCGCATATCCTGTTCCGGCGATGCCCTTCATCAGGCCCGGTGTTTCGAGGCGATGATTGTGGTCAGCACAAAGTTCGCCGGCAAAGACGCGCGCAAGCGCTTCCCCACGCAATAACTGAAGGGCAGGCTCAGCGCCATCCACCCCGGCGTCCCGCGCGGCTTCGAGAAATTCCAATACGCCAAAGAGACCGTGACAGACACAAAGCGCCGGGTCGTTCGGAGGATCCGCAAGCGTGGCGACCGTATCACGAACGAGCTTTTCGCTGGCATGTCGCGCAGGGTGGTGTAACCGGCTTGCAGCAAGCGCGGTACCGATCCCCCCGCGGCACCAGGCGAGGACAGAACTTACATTGGGTGTTCGTTCTGGTTCGCGCATCGCAGATCGTGCTTTTTCTGCCGCTGCGATATCGGCTTCAAGCCATGCGTAAGCGGCCTCGAATGTTTTCGGCTCGCCGGCGGCGCCGGCCCAGCGCGCCAATGCAAAGCCAATTCCAGACTTGCCGTGGGCCAGACCCGCGTCGGCTTCTGGCGGTAGCGCGTCGGGTGCTAGCGCGCGCAAGCTTTCCGCGCAAGGCCGCAACAGGTTCACGAGCGCTCGATCGCCGGTTATTTCCGCTACCGCAGTGGCGGAGGCAAGAAAGCCGGCGCGTCCGACGATCAAGTCCGTCTCAGCATCATCGGCGGCGCGCCCGGCGTGGGCGCGCACAATATCCGTACTCTTGCGCCGCCAATCCGGCCTCGCAAGCCATCGTCCGAGCAACGCCAGCGCGTATGCCAGGCCACCGGCTCCATCGAATGCTCCGATCAATGGGTCGTATCTCGCAGCGCGACGATAAATCGACAACGCTTCCGCGACCGCGGCGGCGGCGAGCTGGCGGTGCAGCCTCTTCTTCGTTTCGCAGGCCAGGCGTCCGAGAAAGAGAGCGATGCCTGCAAGTCCATCGTAGAGGTCGAAACCGGCGACTGCCGGCGCAAGATGACTCTCGTTGTCCAGCATCGGAAACAACCAACTCGCGCGCCCGTCCTTGCAGATTGCGAGATCGCATAGGCGATCACCGATGCGGCTTGCCGCTGCCTTAATCGCCTTGGGACTGGCTGCTACCGACCGTGCGCTGGTTCGTTCCAGCGGCGTGTCGAAACGTACAAGCGACATACGCGTAATCCAGATTTGGCGTTCCTTGTCGGCGGGGGAAAGTGCTTCCATGCGCTTCTTGCAGGCGTGCCATCCCGTCGAACGCAACAGCATGTTCGAGTTCGATCGTTTGGCCGTATGGATCGAACGGCGGCCGACCTTCCCGCGAAAACATGGAATGTCTCCGTTCATTAGATCGACGAGTTCAGCGTTTCGAATCGCGCGGGCCGAAGGATGTGTTGGGTCGGGCGCCGGCAGCAACCCGCGGAGGTGAGTTTCCAGAAGAACGGCATCGCTGGCGAAGCGCGGTTGCCAGCTCTGGGTGAGGAACTGCATATAATGCGCGGTCGATCGATACACATGGCGCATCGTCTTGCCCTTGAAAACCTCCAAAGGGCCCCCCGCCTTCGCGCGCAACGCGTGTTTGTTTCTGAGGAAGATATTGTAGACGCTGGCGAATCCGCGCACGACTTCATCGACATACGCTGTGGGGGGCACGCGTTGCCCGTTAACTTCAGGCAAACAGCTTGCCGGCGGCAGAAAGCCGCGTTGTTCTGCCAGCCGCATCGCATCGGTACCGGATTCCACCCATGCCTGCCCGAGATAGGGCGCTTCCTGGCCCGCAACATAGCCGAGCGCGCTTATATCTGCCCCCCTCGGGCGGCCGCTCTCCAGATTGTTGCCGAAGATGCGAAGCGGGAGGAGAAGTGTCCGCGTCACCGAATTGGCGAGGATCTGAAAGGCACGATCGCTCACCCCGCCTACCCCTTGCGGCTTCGCGTTGGCATCGAACAGGGTTTCCAGATCGACAATTACGGGGTATTCGCCTGCCGCCGTGACATTTTCGAAGTGTAGGTCCGTCGCGCCGAGCAGATAGGCAAGAGCGATATTGCCGCCTTGGCGGAAATAATATCGTCGAACCGCCGGTTCATCGGCACACGGAGCGGCTTCTGCAAAACATGCCCAGCCATAGGTCCGCTGGTCGAGAACGAACACGGCCCGCAAATCGGGCGAAAGGCCCTTCCCGTTAAGCCATTGGACAAAGGAATAGACGCCCCGCTCCATCGCGACGGACCGCGGCTTGTAGATCAATCGGCCGCCGGAAGCGAAGGTCAAACTATGAACCGACCGTCCGCCCGCATGCGGGTCGCCCAGTGATTCAACTTCGACCAATTCGCCGGGATCCTTGCCGCCAAAAATGTCTCTTCGAATTCCTTGAATATCCCGTGACAAGCGCTCGATCATTTCGATCGTCGCGGCCTCCCAATGCGAGATAAGCGTGCCGACACGTCGAACAAGTGACGGGTACTGGGCTAAGAGCGCGGAAGCGAATGCGGGATCGCTCAGACATTTGCAAAAGAATCCGTAACGCTCTTCCGGGCTGCTTCCAGCTAGGAGACCGCGTATGCTCGCCACGCCAAGGGAAAGGGCGAGCGTTGGAGACGTAGCTGCGAACAGTCGGCCAAACAAACGCGTTTCCAGTGAATTGCGAAGTGCATCGAACCTTTGTCCCTGAACGGGGGCGACAAGTGATGCCGTGATCGCGGCATAGACATTTCTACGGGCTGACTCGGCAGCCGGTAAGATTGCGTTGAGCAATCCCGGCGGCGCAGGGAGAGCGTTCGCTGATCGTGCTGGTCGGGTGTAGGCAAGCACGAACCGGCCCACCCATTCTGGCGCATCGGCCCGCGCGCGAGATCGCTGGCTTGCCGTGAGGCCTCTTCGCCAAGATCGTGTCAGGGGATGGGCAGACGCCATCGGCCAGAATTGTCCCTTTGATTCTCCATTGGGCGCATGCTAATACTAAACTCGCATTGTGTTTACAGGCTCCGGAGGGGAAAATGGCGAGGACTCGGAACCTATCTCTTTTGGGCGCAGCGTTGGTAACGCCAGCGCTGGTCGCCAACGAGCAACCAGCATCGGCGACAATTGCCAATACCGGACCATCCGCCGGCATTGAAGCCCGTGATGTTGGGGCGGAAGCAAAGCTGAAGTCCGCGATACTCGCCATCGCTCCGGCGGAGAGGCTCGATATCGCCGGCGATCGTGTAGAGCTGATTTCGTTGACCGAGAGTGATGCGCTCGCACCGGGGCGTCCGGAAAATCTAAGAGCCGCCGGCGCAATGAGGGTTGCAGCCTCCAGCCGGAGAACAAAAACCACCCAAGGCTGCCCTCCTAACTCCTCAAAGTGCAGCAACACCACCCGACGGTATGCCTGCTACTGACGCCTGGTAGTTAGCGCCTGGCGAAAAGTGCTCTGGTCCGGCGCTGGTAACACCGCCGGGTGGCTTATACAGGAGCATCTATCTGGCCGGCCAAAAAGACCGTAGAGGGAAGTTCGCTCGTGCCGGATACCTTCCGAGCGGCGTGGCCGTCATTATCGACGATGCCGGCGCAAGCCAGGGCATCGCGGGCATTTCACGTCTCCGATCCAACCGCGCGACTACTCTAGCAAGACGCTGAACAATACCCCTAACCACAGCGTCATCTCTGGTTCGCTGTTTGGCCTGCAGACCGCATGTGTCCGCAGTCAACAAGAGACGCCCGTACCACCAAAAACCGACGTTAGAGACTTGGAGCCAGAGAACGACTTGTTTGGGGACCAAAACGTCTCTCGGGCCGGCAGTGAAGATGAGGCCATTGCAAAGCCCCGGAAATTCCGAGGGATTGCCCGACCGCTAGAGTGAAAAGTACAGTAAGATCAGATACTTAGTTCGTGGCGGAGGGAGTGGGATTCGAACCCACGATACGGTTTCCCGTATACACGCTTTCCAAGCGAGCGCCTTAAGCCACTCGGCCATCCCTCCGGTTCGCGAAAACGGGCGCACTATAGCCATGGGGGCCGGGCTGACAACCGAGCGGCGGGGGCTGACCTGCTGAGGTGGCAAGGGCCAGGGGTTGTCGCCCCAAGTCGGTGGAATTGGTTCGAGCGGGGCTGCCGGGGACCCGGTCTTCGAGGACACGGGTTACTGGATTCCGGGCTCGCCGCTGCGCGGCGCCCCGGAATGACGGGGCCGGTGGAGTGCGCGGCGGGGCGAGACTTGTGCTCGGGGGCGGTTTATCCGTATGTGGGCGGCCGGCTGCCGCGGGAGGACCGTTCGGGTTCGAACCGTCTGCCGGGCCTGCCCTCCCCAGACGGTCGAGACATGCGATTCATCCTGCGCTTCATCGGGCTGTGGCTCCTGGCCGGCGCGTTCGTGGCCCTGATCATCGACGGCACCGCGTCGATCGCCGGCGGCAGCATCCGGTTCAGCACGTTCGGCCAGACCTGGGACAACATCCACCAGGACAGCAAGCCGGTGCTCAAGGCGTTCGTCGACCGCAACGCCGGGCCCTGGGTGTGGAATTCCGGCGTCCAGGTCCTGCTCGATCAGCCGACCTGGGTGGTGCTCGGGGTGCTGGGCGCGTTCCTGGTCCTGCTCGGGCGCAAGAAGGCGCGGCTGATCGGCTACGGCCGCGACTGAAATTCTTCATTGAGCATGATCTTTTCGGAAAACCGGTACCCACTTTTCCGGATCATGCTCCCCGTATCGTGACCCCGAATTGATGCCACCGCGGCTGCGCCGGCCGCGCGGCGGGACTATATTAGGGCCAACAATTGGGTGGTCCGACAGGAGGTCGTCATGTTCATGTTCAAGAAAAGCCTCGACATCCCGAGCGCCGGCGACGCGCTGCCGGGCCGGGCGAACCCGATCGCGACCGCGAGCCGCCATTTCGTCAACGGCCGGCCGCTCAAGGGGCCGTTCCCGGACGGCCTTGAGACGGTGATCTTCGGGCTGGGCTGCTTCTGGGGCGCCGAGCGCAAGTTCTGGGAGCTGGGCGACGGCATCTTCGTCACCGCGGTGGGCTACGCCGGCGGCCACACTCCCAACCCGACCTACGAGGAGGTGTGCAGCGGCCGCACCGGGCACAACGAGGTCGTGCTCGTGGTCTATGACCCGAAGAAAATCTCCTACGAGCAGCTGCTGAAAACCTTCTGGGAGAGCCACAACCCGACCCAGGGCATGCGGCAGGGCAACGACGTGGGCACGCAATACCGCTCCGGCATCTACGTGACGAGCCCGGCGCAGCGCGCCGCCGCCGAGGCCTCCAAGGCGACGTTCGAGAGCGCGCTCAAGCAGCGCGGCTTCGGCCCGGTGACGACCGAGATCGTCGATGCGCCGCCGTTCTATTACGCCGAGGACTATCACCAGCAGTACCTGGCGCAGAACCCGTTCGGCTACTGCGGCCTCGGCGGCACCGGGGTGAGCTGCCCGATCGGGATCAGATGACGGATGACGGACGACAGAGGACAGAAAAACAGCGCCACGCTTCGCTAATTCGTCCTCCGCCCTCCGTCATCTGTCCTCCGAGTCATACCTGCCCTGCTTGCCGGCCGGTTGAAATTGCCGGCGCGGCTGACGATTTTGCGGTCTGGCACGGCACTGCCGCGTCCACCGGCAGGCACCGCGGCGCCCGCCGGAGCATTTTTCTGTCGAGGATACGCGTTCTGATGAATCCCCCGCCCGTGCCGGCTTCCGATTACCCGCCGCTCGCCCACGCCGAAATCCGCAGCATCGTGGTCGGCATCCTGCTGGCGATGTTCCTCGGCGCGCTCGACCAGACCATCATCGCCACCGCGCTGCCGACGATCGGGCGCGACCTCGCCGACGTCGAGAACCTGTCCTGGGTGGTGACGGCCTATCTCTTGACCGCGACCGCGGTCACGCCGCTGTACGGCAAGCTCAGCGACATCCACGGCCGCCGCGCCATGCTGCTGGTCGCCATCTCGATCTTCGCCGGCGCCTCGGTGCTGTGCGCGATCGCGCCGAGCATGCAGGTGCTGGTGGTCGCCCGCGCGCTGCAGGGCCTGGGCGGCGGCGGCCTGCTCTCGCTCGCGCAGGTCATCGTCGGCGACGTGGTGCCGCCGATCGAGCGCGGCCGCTACCAGGGCTACATCGGCGTCGTGTTCGCCGCCGCCAGCATCGGCGGCCCGGTGATCGGCGGGTTCTTCGCCCAGCACCTGCACTGGTCGCTGATCTTCTGGATCAACCTGCCGATCGGGCTCGTCGCCTTCCTGATGACCAACCGGGTGCTCAAGCGGCTGCCGCGGCACGAGCGGCCGCACCGGCTCGACGTGGCGGGCGCCGGCCTGATGATGGCGGCGACGGTCGCGCTGCTGCTGGCGCTCATCTGGGGCGGCACCCGCTATGCGTGGACCGCGCCGCCGATCTTCGCGCTGCTCGCCGCGTCGGCGCTGCTGTGGGCGCTGTTCGCCATGCGGCTGATGACGGCGCGCGAGCCGTTCCTGCCGCTCGCCCTCCTGTTCAATCCGGTGGTCGGCACCGGCACCGCCTCGGTTTCCTGCGTGTTCGGCACCATGATCGGGCTGTCGATCTACGTGCCGCTCTATTTCGAGGTGGTGCTCGGCCTCTCGGCGAGCGCGTCCGGCCTGGCGCTGATCCCGCTGATGGGCGGCACCGTGATCGGATCGACCGCCTCGGGCCAGGCGATGTCGCGGCTCGCCCGCTACAAGCGCGTGCCGTTCGCCGGCCTGGCCGCCGCGGTCGCCGGGCTGGCGCTGCTGGCCGCCGCCCCCACCGGCCTGCCGGTCGTCGCCGTGTGCAGCGTGCTCGGCGTGGCCGGGCTCGGCATCGGGACCCTGTTTCCCGTCACCACCGTGTCGGTGCAGAACGCGGTGCTGCCCTATCAGCTCGGCACCGCGACCGGGGCGATGAACTTCTTCCGCCAGCTGGCCGGCGCCATCATCGTCGCCGGCTTCGGCGCCATCGTGCTCGGCGGCGCCGGCACCTCCGGACTCACGCTCGAGGTGCTGGGCACGCAGGCGGGGGCCGCCCTCGCCCAAGCGGATCTCGCGCAAGCGTTCCGCTGGGTGTTCGCGGCGGCCGCCGCCTGCCTCGCCGCCGGGCTGGTGCTGCTCGCCGTAATGGAGGAACGCCCGCTGCGCGGGCGCAGCCGCGCGGCGGAGCTCAGCGTTCCGGCCGAGTAGTCGGTCGAGGCTACTTCTTGCCGTCGCTGCAACGCCGCCAGCGGCCGTAGCCCTCGTCGGTGATGCAGTCGTAGCTCGAGATGATGACCCCGGGCCGCACCTCGATCATGCGGGCCGGCCCGTACGAAAAGACCGGCGCCGGCGCGACGTAGGCACGGTGCCGATGCTTCGCGGTGGCCGCATCGACGGTCGCCACCGACAGCGCCGCCACGGCGAGGATCGGCCAATAGCGTCTCATGTTTGCCTCCGGCTTGGTCATTTGCGGCTACGGGCGCGAGGCCGCCGCCGACCGCAGGACTATACGCCGCCGCGGCGGTCCGTGCCTGAAATCGCGAAGATTTGTCCGCCACACCCCGAGCGATCGACACGGGCGGCGGAAAGCTCGTATGTTTGCGCCGCGACCGCAAAGGCCCGTCATGCACCGCCGCAGCTTTCTCACATACGCCGGCTGCGCCGCCTGCGCGCTCGGCGTCGATCATTTGCTGCACGCGTCGACCGGCGCGGCGGCGGAAGCCTATGGCGGCCTCGACCGCCCGGCGCAGCTCAGGCTCGCCGACTTGGCGCTGTCGCTCGCCACGGCGGCCGGCGCGAGCTACACGGACGTGCGCGTCGGGCGGACCGAAGGTGAATTCATCCGCGCGCGCGAGCGGCGGCTCGAAGACGTCGGTGCGACGCTGGCGGTCGGGTTCGGCGTGCGGGTGCTGATCGACGGCAGCTGGGGCTTCGCCGGCAGCCAAATGGTCGCCGAGTGCGAGATCAGGCGCGCGGTCGCCCTGGCGGCGGACAATGCCAAGGCGGCGCGCCTGATCCAGGCGCGCCCGATCGTGCTCGAGGCGGTGCCGGCCTATGCCGAGGACTGGGTCATGCCGATGGGGCGCGACCCCTTCGCGGTCTCCACCGCCGACAAGGCCGAGAAGCTCCTCGCCATCAACGCGGCGGCGCTCGCGGCCGGCGCCGATTACTGCACCGCGTTCCTGAGCTTCGTGCGCGAGCAAACGCTGTTCGCCAGCAGCCGCGGCAGCCGCATCGCGCAGACCCGGGTCCGCAGCTATCCGCGTTTCGAGGTGACGGCGGTCGACAAGCAGTCCGGCCGCTTCGCCACCCGGGCGAGCCTGGCGGCGCCGCGCGGCGCCGGCTGGGACTACGTCGAAAGCCACGACTTCGCCGGCGAAGCGACGCTCGCGGCCGAACAGGCGCGCCAGAAGCTCGGCGCCAAGCCGGTCGCGCCGGGCAAGCACGACCTGGTGATCGACCCGACCAATCTGTGGCTGACGATCCACGAATCGGTCGGGCACGCGACCGAGCTCGACCGGGCGCTCGGCTGGGAGGCGAACTTTGCCGGGACCTCGTTCGTGACCCCGGACAAGCTCGGCAAGCTGCAGTTCGGCAGCCCGCTGATGAACGTGCGGGCGGACCGGGCGCAGGAGGGCGGGCTGGCGACCGTCGGGTTCGACGACGACGGCGTGCGCTGCGCCGGCAGCGAGTTCCCGATCATCGCCAACGGCGTGTTCCAGAATTACCAGATGGCGATCGGCCAGGCGGCGCTGATCGGCCGCGAGCGATCGAACGGCTGCGCCTACGCCGACGCCCCGACCGCGTTCCCGCTCCAGCGCATGCCCAACGTTTCGCTGCAGCCCAACCCGAAGCCGACCTCGCTCGACGATCTGTTCGCCGGTGTCGACAACGGCATCTACGTGTCGGCGACGGAAGCTGGAGCATCGACCAGCAGCGCTACAATTTCCAGTTCGGCGGGCAATTGTTCTACGAGATCCGCAACGGCAAGCGCGGCGACATGCTGCGCGACGTCGCCTACCAGGGCCGCACGCCGGACTTCTGGAACGCCATGGACGGGTTGGGCGACAAGTCGACGTATTTTCTCGGCGGCAGCTTCTTCTGCGGCAAGGGGCAGCCGCAGCAGCTCGCCGCGGTCTCGCACGGCGCGGTGCCGGCGCGCTTCCGGCAGATCGCCGTGCTCAACACCGAACGAAAAGATATCTAGCCGATGATGCTCTCGCCCAGCGATGCGAAAGCGATCACCGATCGGCTGCTGGCGCGCTCGCAGGCGGACGGCTGCATCGTCAGGATCGAAGGCGCCGACGACACGAACCTGCGGTTCGCGCGCGGCAGCGCGACCACCAACGGCTCCGGCAGCAAATTGACGGTGCGGGTGGAGTCGCATTTCGGCCAGCGCTCCGGGACTGCGAGCGTGAGCGGACTCGACGCGGATGCGCTCGCCGCGGCGGTCGGCCGCGCGGAGGAGATCGCGCGGCTGGCGCCGGAGAATCCGGAGCTGATGCCGCCGCTGGGGCCGCAAACCTACGCGGCGGGCGCCGGCTACGACGCGGCGACGGCCGACGTGCGCACCGATCGGCTGGCGGGCGGCGCCGCGCCGGTGATCGAGGCCGCACGCAGCCGCGACGCCGAGGTTGCCGGCTACGCGGCCGCCCGCCAGACCTTCGAAGCCACGGCGACCAGCGCCGGCCTGTTCGTGCATGAGCGGCGGACCGCGGCCGAGTTCACGGTCACGGCGCGCAACCAGCCGGGGACCTGGTCCGGATGGGCGGGCGTGGCGGAGACGCGGTTCGACCGCCTCGACATGAAAAGCATCGGCCGACGGGCGATCGACAAGGGAGCGCACGGTGCCGATCCGGTCGCGCTCGAGCCCGGCAAATACACCGTGATCCTCGAGCCGTCGGCGGTGTGCGATCTCGTCGGATACATGCTCCATTACACGGGCGCGCGCTACGCCGACGAGGGCCGCAGCTTCTTCGCGCGCAAGGGCGGGGGCAACCGGATCGGCGAGACGCTGTTTAATGACGGCGTCACCATCGCGTCCGATCCGGACGACCCGGTCGCCCCGGAGCCGGTGGCCGGCGACGGCGGGCTGCCGCAGCGACGCACCGCCTGGGTCGAGGACGGCGTGCTGCGGAACCTCGCCTATCCGCGGTTCTGGGCGCAGAAGACCGGGCACGCGCCGGTTTCGCTGCCGCGCAGCTTCGTCATGGCGGGCGGGACCGCGGCGGTCGGCGACATGATCCGCGACACCAAACGCGGCGTGCTGGTGACGCGCCTGTGGTACATCCGCGTGCTCGACCCGCAGAAGCTCGTGCTGACCGGGCTCACCCGCGACGGCAATTTCCTCATCGAGAACGGCCGCATCGCCGGGCCGGCCAGCAATTTCCGCTTCAACGAAAGCCCGGCCGCGGTGCTCGCCAACATCCTTGCGCTCGGCCCGAGCGAACGCACGCGCGGGGGCGAGACCGAGGATTCGATCTGCGCCGCGCCGACCCTGCTGGTGAAGGATTTCAACTTTTCATCGCGCTCGGACGCGATTTGACAAAGCGGTTCGTAGCGTGGGCAAAGCGGCCGCAGGCCGCGTGCCCACGCGTGATCGGCAGCCTACGACACGTCGCGAAGGCAGTCCGTGGCGCTTCACGTAAATCAAAGAACGCGTGGGCACGGCGCCATAACCCGTCGAAGACGGGCGTAAACGCCCTTATGGCGCCTTTGCCCACCCTACGTTGTGCTCACCGCCCGGCGAGCACAGCGTCGGCGATCTTCTCGGCGGTCATCAGGGTGGGGAAATTGGTGTTGGCGCACGGCACCGCCGGGAACAGCGAGGCATCGACCACGCGCAGGCCGCCGACGCCGCGCACGCGGCCGGCGGTGTCGGTCACCGCCATGGGGTCGTTGTCGGCGCCCATGCGGCAAGTGCACGAGGCATGCCACACGCCGATCGCGGCCTTGCGGATGAACTCCTCGAGCTTGTCGTCGTCGCGCATCAGCTCGTCGAAGCCGTGGCCCTCGACGATGAAGGTGTCGATCAGGAAGCGCCGGACCAGCGACGGCCCGTCCATCAATTTCGCCAGCACGCCGGTGAGCAGCCGGTTCCTGGCGTTGACCTCGCCGATCTTCTTGACGCGCTCGGTGTAGCTCGCCGGGAACGGATCGGACGTCACCGCCTGCAGCGCCGCGCTCATCTGCAGGCGGCCGGCGCGGCGGAAGGCGTCCATCAGGCGCTCGAGGTCGCGCCGGTCGGACAGCAGGTTGAACTCGACGGTCGGCTCGCGGCGCCAGTCGGACGCGGCAAGCTTCACCTGGCCGTTCTCCGAGTAGGTCTTGTAGACGGCGAGCAGCAGCGAGCCGATCTGCTCGCCCACCGGATGCCAGGCGGACTTGTCGATGCACACCGCCAGCATGTCGCCGGCCGGCGCGCCGCCCAGGCCGGACGAATAGCGCAGCGCCACCAGGATGTGGCGGCGGGTGATGTCGTTGAGCCGCGCGTGCGGCTTGATGAAGGAGGAGAGCGAGATCGACGGGTGGTCCATCAGGCGCTGGCCGACCCCGGGCAGCGCCGCGCGCACGTCGATGCCGAGATCGCGCAGGTGTCCGGACGGGCCGATGCCGGCGCGCAGCAGGTGGGCGGGCGAGTGGATGGCGCCCGACGAGAGGATCACCTCGTTGCCGCGGAACTCGGTCTCGCGCCCGTCGACCAGCGCCTTGACGCCGACGCAGCGCGTGCCCGCGAACAGCAGCTCCTTGACCTGGGTGCCGGTCGAGATCGTGAGATTGGCGCGCAGCCGCGTGCCGGGATCGAGATAGCCGATGGCGGCCGACACCCGGCGGTCGTAGGCGTTCGAGATGGTGATGGGGAAATAGCCGTCGACATATTCGCCGTTCTGGTCCGGCAGATAATTGTAGCCCGCCGCCTTGAAGGCCTCGGCGGTCGCCTTGGCGTGGCCGTTCCACAGGTCGGGAAAGATGCGCCGCACCGGGATGCGCCCCTCCTTGCCGTGGTAGGGGCCGTCGAAATCCATGTCGCGCTCGACCTTCTTGAAATAGGGCAGCACGTCGTTCCAGCCCCAGCCCTTGGCGCCGCGCGCTTCCCATTCGGCGTAGTCGGTCGGCGCGCCGCGGTTGGCGAGCTGGCCGTTGATCGAGGAGCCGCCGCCGAGCACGCGCCCCTGCTCGTATTTTCGCAGCGGCACCTGGCGCTCGCCCGGATTGTTGTGGGAGATCACCTCGGTGTGGACCTTGAGTTCGGTCCAGTGGAAGCGCGGATCGAAATAGGCGGTGCCCGGATAGCTGTCGAGAATCTCCGCCGGCACGCGCCCGTGCGGCGTGTCCTGGCCGGCCTCGCACACCAGCACCTGGTTGCCGCTCTTGGCCGAAAGCCGGTTCGCCATGACCGACCCGGCCGACCCGCCGCCGACGATGATGTAGTCGTAGGTCACGCGCTCACTCCGTACGTTCCTTCTGCCGGCGGATTATTCGCCGGTTAAGGGGCGTTGCACAACTGGCTGCGCCCCGCTGTGACCGCCCGAGGATCGGGCGCCTTCCTCCACCCCCCTGCGCGCGGATTCGGCTGTGGACCAGCAGCTTGATGCCGAGTCACGGCTTGACCCTCGTGATAGAAAGATCCTGAGCGATTCGGACCAGGGAGCAAGCCCGATGGGTCACGCGCGCGCACAGACATCACCGACAGACCATTACGCGAAGAAGATTGCGGCTGCCTTGGCAAAAGGGAGAATTCCCGCCGCGACGCCCGATCTCGATTCCTACCTCGACAACGCGTCCGACGAAATCTTCGCCGCGCTCGACGGCTTCGTTCGCCACATCGGTCCGGGCGGCAAGAACGACCCGCTCGCATTGGGCTATCTGTTCCTGGTGCAGGGGCTGCTCGAGCGGCTGCGATTCCGCACGGATCGCGGCTACGCGGAGGCGGCGCAGCGCATCGCGGAGTTCCAGCGCCGGACTGCGGAGCTCGCGGCGGCGGGCCGGATCGACGGGCGCGCGCTGGCTTTCCTGGCCGGGGCCCTGCACCAAGCCAAGATCGCCGCCTCGTCCGAACTCGCAGCCGCGACCGCGCAAGCGGATTTCACCCCGGCGGGCGACCTTCCGGCGGACATCGGCGCGGCTTTCGATGCGATCGTCGATTCCTGCCACGGCGACCCGTTCCTGCTTGCCGGTTCGCTCACCGAGGCCGGGCATGCGATGTCGGCCGAGGCACGCGCTACGCTCGTCGTTGCCCTCACACGGTCGGACAACGCCGGAGCCCGGGATGCGTCGGTCCTGTTCCTGCTCGATCCCGACCCGACGGTGCGCCGGGCCGTGGCGGGCGCCCTGGAGGCGGTAGCCGCCAAGCTCTCGCCGGATTCCGTGCGACGGCTCATTGCCATGCGCAACTGGCGGCCGGACGACGAGCAGCCCTTGGTCGACGCCGTTGTCCGCGCGGCGCGCGCCGGCGGGATCGATTGCGCCCAATGGAAAGCCGGCCGCGCCGAGCTGATGGTCGCGAGCGCCATCGACGGGTCGGGCGCCCAGGGCTTCCTGATCGTTTCGCCCGCCGGGCGACGCAAACGCACGTCGTCTTTGCTGGTCAAGAACGGCCTCCACGATGCGTGGAGCGGCGAGCCGGAATCGCTACGGCAGATCGACGTCATGCTCGCCGGAGTGGCGAACGAGCAGCCGATGATGCCGGTGTCGCGCGCCTACCTCGACCGCGTCGTGCGCCATCATCTCGCGGTCGGCCTGGCTCAAGGCGTGGTGCCGCCCGCGGGTCTGCTCCAGGTCGCAGAGACGCTTGGCGGCGCCGCATGGCAGCCGGCACGGGTGGATTGGCGCGAAGCACTGGCCGCGCTCATTGCCGCCACGCCCGAAACAATGCGCACGCCAATGGCGGTCAGCGACGTGTTGCGGCACAGCGAAGAGTGGGCCGACCTTGGGGATATCGCGGAATCCTGGTTCGAGGATGATCAGGAGGTGGCGCGGCAGGTGGCCGGCACGCGCCGCAGCCAAAGAGCGAAGACGGCGGACTACATTCTGCAAACCGTCGTCACGCGCCGGCGCGAGAAATGGGCGGAGCATTTTGCGTGGACGGCATCGTGGCTGCGCGAGGCCCCCGCAGATCTCAATCTGCCCTGGCGCGAGTTCGCGATCCTGGCGCAGGCGCTGGCGGACGGGCGCGACATGGCGGACATGACGGTGATGCGCGACATTGCGATGCGAACGGTCGCGGTTCTGAGCAATGTCTTGCGGCAGGCCGGCTGAGCTGCCGTCGCACTTGGAGCACCGGTTGTGATCGCGCCCGTGCTTGCCGGCACCGCGGCGTTTTGCTTCGCATCGCGAATAGACCGATGGAAGCACCTTCGGGCCAGCACGATGGACCGTTACGATCCCCACGTTCCCCCCGCGCCGGAAGAATGGCTCGCGCTGGATGAACAAGAGCGCATCGATCTGGTGGAAGACTATCACCGCCGCGCGCGCATTCGCCTGCCGAAAGCGAAGGCACACGCCGCCATCCATGCCGTGATCGAGAACCAGATCGCGCTGGGAGACGAAATTCCGGTGCAACGCACGGTGCAACGGCTCATGTCCGAAGGCCTCGACCGACACGAGGCCCTGCACGCGGCCGGATCGGTCCTGGCCGGACACATGAGTGATCTTCTCAGTCGAGCGGAGGCGGTTTCGGGCGCGGACCCGAACGCTGCCTATTACGCCGCTCTTGAGCGCCTCACGGCCGCAGACTGGTTGCGGTCCGGATGATACAGGTTCCGGATCATTGGTTGGGCTTGGCCATCGATCGTCATTCCGGAAGCCGAGCGACGCGAGGCTATCCGGAATCCAGTAATCACCGCCCGTGTATACTGGATTCCGGGCATAGGCGGCCTTCGGCCGCCGTTCTTACAATTGAAGCACGCCGACGCGAAGCGTCGGCTCTGGCTTCGCGGCGCCCGGAATGACGACCGAGTCAATCAAACGGATTCCGTGACACCTAGATCTGGGCCGCTCAGCCGAACGTGAAGGCGTCGTGGTAGGCGCCCTGGATGCTGCCGCCGGGCACCGGGCCGCCGCCCGGCACGTGCACCTTGTCGCCGATCACCGCGACGGTCGCGCCGTGCAGGCCGTGACGCGGGATCGCCATCGGGGTGAGCGCCTCCCAGGCGTCGGTCTGCGGATCGTAGGCCTCGTTGGTGCCGAACACCTTGCCGGTCGCCTCGCCGCCGAACACGACGATCCTGCCGTTGATGTAGACCGCCGACGGGCCGCTGCGCGGCGTCGGCAGCGGTGCGCGGAACGACCATGCGTCGGTGTTGGGATCGTACACGGCGTTGAGCCCGGTGTTGAAATCGTAGGAATCCATGCGGCCGCCGATCGCGTGAATCCTGCCGTCGACCACGGCGACGCCCATGTGGTCGCGCTGGCCGACGAACGGCTGCGTGCCGGTCGAGCCGCGCATGCCGGCGAGGAAGGTGTATTTGTCGGTCGCAGGATCGTAAATCTCGTGCCATTCCACCGAGCGGACGTCGCGGCCGCCGAGCAGATGGATCTTCCCGTCGAGCACGATGGCCGAGATGGCGCCGCGCGGCCGCGCCAGCCCGGCGATCGGCGCCCAAAGGTCGACCGCGGCGTCGTAGACGAAGCATTTGGAATGCGGGCAGCGGTTCTGCTCGACGAAGCCGCCGAAGGTGTAAATCTTCGCGCCGACCGCGACGCCGGCGACGTGATTGCACGGCAGCGGGAACGGCGCCTTGAGCGACCAGGCACCCGCCGCGGGATCGAACACCTGGTGGAAGTTGCCGTCGACCCGATGGCGCGCGTAGCCGGCGATGACGTGGATCTTGCCCATGCATTCGATCACGCCGTGCTCGCCGACCGGGATCGGCAGCCGCGGCTGCGCGATCCAGCGGCCCGGGTTGGCGGCCGCCGGGGCGACGCTGGTGACGTAGCGCTGCTTCTCCACGCTGGCCGGGATCGCCGTGATGGTGCGGTCGTTCAGGCCGGCGAACAGCGGATCGGCGGTCGGGGCGTCTGCCGCGGTCATTGCTGCCTCACGTCACGTAAAGTCGGAGCATGATGTTTTCCGAAAACCGGTACCCACTTTTCGGCATCATGCTCTAACCGGGAACGGCATCCTTGAGGATCGCGCGGGTCAGCTCCACGCCTTCGCGCGCCACTTCGTAGGGCGAGCGCTCCCATTGCTCCGGGTTCGGCGCCTCGTAGCTGAGATAGCCGGCGTAGCCCTTCTCCGCCAGCAGGCCGAGCACCTCGCGCCACTGGACGGTGCCCTTGCCGGGCGGCAGCCGGTCGGTCGGCCGCCGCACGCCGGTGACCGGGTTGGCCGAGAGATCGCTGTACTGGAAGCAGAAGATCTGCTCGCCCGGCACGTCCGCGAATCCGCGCCCGCCGGCGCCGCTGCGGGCAAAATGATAGGCGTCGACCAGATAGCCGCAGTTCGGCTTGCCGGCGCCGACGATCAGCTCGCGCAGCACCTCCAGCCGGTTGAGCACGTCGTGCTGGGAGTTGAACTCGATCGCGAGCCGCAGCCCGTATTCGGCGGCGATGTCGCCGGCCTCGCGCAGATATTTGATGGCGTCGCCGAGCGGGCCGGTGACCGGTCCCGGCGCGCTCATCAGCATGTCGCAGCCGAGCGCCACCGCGTTGGCGCAGGACTCGCGGAACACGCCGAACAGGCGCTTGCTTTCCGCGCCCGTGGCGAACAGCCAGCCGTACTCGACCCCGAGCACGCCCACGGGAATTTTCGCCTGGCGGATGAGGTCGAGCACCTGGGCGTTGCTCAGGCCGGTGTCGAAGCAGCGCTTGAAATCGGTGCGGCGCAATTCCACCGCGTCGTAGCCGGCCTGGCGCGCGGCATCGAGCGCCGTCGCCAGCGGCGTCGTGTCGATCGTCCACATATGCAGCGCCAGCCGCCCGAATTTGTCCGTCATGGTCAACCGTCCAATGCGTCATTCCGGGGCGTAGGCGGCCTTCGGCCGCCGTTCGTTGCGTTCAAGAACGCCGACGCGAAGCGTCGGCTATGCGAAGCCCGCGAGCCCGGAATGACGAGCACAGATAGCCCGCACCTTCACCCCGTCGGCGGGGCGATCTCGTCCAATCCCTTTTGCCTGGATTCCGGCCCGAGCTGGGTGACCGAAACGGCGGCGATCAGCAGGACGACGGCGAGGCATACGAACACCGTCGTCAGTCCCCAGCCGTTGCGGATCCACAGGATGGCCGGGACGATGCCGGCGGTGGCAAGCCGGCCGACGCCGGCCGCCCAGCCGAAGCCCGACGCCCGCGCGTTGGTCGGGAACACTTCCGAGGCGAAAATCTGCATCGAGTTGCCGGCCACCTGGATGAAGAAGATCATGATGAAGCCGGCCACCAGCAGCTGGGTGTCGCTCACGGCATTGGCGAACACGATCGCCATGATGCCGGCCGCCACGAAGGCACACACCGAGGTGATCTTGCGGCCGAACTTGTCGAGCGCGTACATCATGAACAGGCTCGCGCACGGCACCGCCAGGGTCATGCCGAAGGTGTAGGTGAGCGACTTGGTGATGGTGAAGCCCTTCTCGGTCATGATGTTCGGCAGCCAGGTGCCGAGCCCGATGGCGACGCCGAAGAACGCCGAGAAGCAGATCATGCCGGCGATGACGCGGCGCGGGAACATGCGGAACACGATGGCGAACGGATCGCTCTGGGTGTCGCTCGCCACGCTGGTGGCGAGCGGCTCGGTCGGCCCGGCAATGCCCAGGCGCTTGAGGACGCCGAGCGCTTCCTCGCCCTTGCCGTGGGTCGACAGGTAGCGCGGCGATTCCGGCAGGGTGAAGCGGAACAGCCAGACGATCAGCGCGCCGATGCCGATGACGATCCACACGCCGCGCCAGCCGATGGTGTCGCGGAACGCCAGGGTGAACAGCGAGGCGATCGGCCACACGCAGGCGCCGCCGATGAAATGCACGATCGCGAGGATGCGGCCGCGGATGCGCTTGGGCGAATATTCGCCCGCGTAGGCGAAGGCGAGCGGCTGCTCGCCGCCGAGCCCGATGCCGGCGAGGAAGCGCGCCCCGATGAGCCAGGTGACGCTCGGTGCCAGCGCGCCCAAGATGGTGAAAATGCCGAAGATCAGCAGGTTGAACTGGTAGACCGTCTTGCGGCCCCAGCGGTCGCTGAACTGGCCCTGGCCGGCGGCGCCGATGAACATGCCGAACACCGTCGCGCTTCCCACCAGCGCGGCCTCGGCGCCGGTGGCGAACTTCGATTGGACCATGTCGGGGATCAGCGAGCCGAGCACGATCAGGTCGATGACGTCGAAGAAATATCCGGCGGCGATGAGCGCGATCGCGCGGATGTGGAGCGGCGATATTTTCGCGTCGTCCAGCGATCGTCCGACGAATCCTTCGATGGTCTCAGCCATGACGTGTCCTCCCCCTGGCGTTTTTCCTTGCACGAATTATGGCTCGGATTCCTCCCATTGAATAGGCCCCGACGGCCGATCGGCCATCGCGTCCATCAATGGCAGGAGGCTGCGGTGGCGGCGGTCGCGACGAAGATGTCGCGCCGGGCGGCCAAAAGGAGCGGCCCGCGCGGCCAGCAGGTCCTGCGTCCCGGTCAAGGCGGCGACCGCCGCCGCAGCTCGAACCTTGCAGCCGCATTGACGCCGTACAAAAGCCCGACGAATCAGGCGCACTACCAATATCTCGAAAACGAAAGGGGGCAGCCAGGACGGCAACCTCGCGCTGAGGAGGCTTTGCTATGGGAGCGCTACAACCCCCGCCATATGAGCTTGATCATCCAAACAATGGTTTTCGCGCCGAGGGAAGGGCAGATCTGGATGCTCCGGAAGTCTGGCCGGAAGAAGTCTGGCCGGAAGTGGATGCGCTCGTCGGAAAAATCCGGCAGCTGCTCAAAAAGAACAAAGAATTGAGAGGGCTCGTGACCCGGCTGTCAACGCTTGTTATCAGGAATGTCGTCGACAGAGAATCTTAAGCCGGCCAGCCGCTCCGATCTGCTCGCGCGCGTCGACCGCCGGAAGCGCAGGGCGGCATGAAAAGGGGCCTGCGGCGTCGCACGGGGTGATTTGCGGCGGCAGGGGCATCCCGCAAAACCTGTGCACAAACGAAGTGTCGCCGTCGAGGGGCCACGAACCTGCCGCAGCCGACCCGGATCATACGCATCGCTCGGGTGACGCATTCCCACTCCGGCCGGTGCGGCCCTGATTGGCATCAGGGGGCAACCTGGCGCAGGTCGGGCCGCCGTCGGGGGAGTATCCTCCCATGAAATCCTTGTTTTGGTTGAGCTACCGGCGCGACCTTCGGCTGTTCGGTGTCGTGATCATCGAGGCGGGCGAATTGTTGGAAGCCCGGATGCTCGCGGCCGTCGCCGGTCTCGACCAAGGCGCCGATTTTTCCGAAGGCTATGCACTGACCGTTGCGTGCGCCGCAATGGTGTCGGCAAGCTCGATCGCCCGGACGTTGTCGCCGGACGAGGCCAACAGGCTGATGGCATGGATCGAGAGCGAGGTGGCCCGCAAGGGCCTGCCGGCGCGGCAGCTTGATTGCCCGGCGGCTGATTGTTCACGGCGCTGACGGGCGACGCGAGCGCAGTCGCCGGCGATTGTCGGCCATGGGTGTCGTCCTGCGCGGCTGACGCGGCGGCCGGATCGCCCCGACCGGCCGACTCCGCGGGGCTTCCGGGCGAGCCGGCGATCCTACCGGCGTATCGATCACATACCCCTAAGGATAATAGCGTCCGCACGCCATTCGGGGTGACGATGGGTGATGTTGGGCTAGTCGTCAGGTCACCGGTCATGCGTAGAAGGAACGGTCGGGCGAAGATCGATGCCGTGCTGCGGCATCTCGGTTGCGGCCGCGACCTGGAAAGTTTTCCCGGCACCCGGTTCGAGCAACTTGGGCTCATTCAGACGGCCCGCAGCCGCGGGCTGGTCGAATGGCAGGAAGAGCGGGGCCGCTATGAGCTGACCCCGATCGGCTGGCGCCACCTGACGCCAAGGCGGTTGGGCCTGGCATCCCTGATGGCCGGAACGGCGATCGGAGCAACGGTGGCGGCGGCTGCGCTGGCATTCCTCTGGCTGCCGGGCGATGCATCGCAGGGCTCGGTCGGACGGCCGGCGACCGCGCCGCTGTCGCGTGCGGTCGAGGCCAATGGCGGTGCGCCCACCTTGACCGCTCGGTCACAAACGGCGCGCGTGGTGCCGGCTGCACTGCCGGCCCCGCATGATCCGGCGCCGAGCGCCCGCCCCGACACCCCGACCGACCCGGCGAAGGTTGCCGCGCAGCCGGTCCCGGAGGAGCCGAGCGCCGAGGCCCCTGCTGCCGTCGTCAAGCAGGCTGCCGCCAAGAAATCGCGCCACAAGACGGTTCGGAATCCAACCTGGGCCTCCACCAGTCCCTATCGCGACGAACGATACTCGGGCTTCGGCCACATATACCGGTAGTCGATTTCCCGGGGCAAATTTCCCAATAAACGTCCGGCGGGCTGCGCAATCGCCTTACCGGCGGGTAGCGTGATCATCACAGCGTGCTCCGGCGTAGTGGCGCGCCACGGCGCCTTGGCGGGCCTGGACCCTCCTGTGCGCGCGAAGGCGCGGAAGGTGCGGAGCAGCCGTTGAACGAGAAGCATGAGCGTGTCGACTGAGAAAAAACGCCAGGAAGGCGGATTCACAGAAACCCTCCGCGTGATTGCGCAGGCGCTGATCATCGCGGCGGTCATTCGCACCTTTCTGTTCCAAGCCTTCAGTATTCCGTCAGGATCGATGGAAGGGACGCTGCTGGTCGGCGACTACCTGTTCGTCTCGACTTACAGCTATGGATATAGCCACTACGCGTTGCCGTTCTCGCCGCCGGTATTTTCCGGGCGCGTTTTCGGGGCGGAACCCAAGCGCGGCGACATCGTGGTGTTCCGGCTTCCCAGCGACGACTCGATCGACTTCATCAAGCGCGTGATCGGTCTGCCCGGCGACCGAATTCAAATGATCGACGGGCTGCTGCACATCAACGGCGTGGCGGTCGAGCGCGAGCGGGCGGAAGACTACATCGATAACGACGAGGGTCCGCGGCCGATCCGGGTCAAGCGCTGGCGCGAAACCTTGCCGAACGGGGTCAGCTACTACACGCTCGATCGTATCGAGCACGCCGAGTACGACGACACGCAGCCCTACGTCGTGCCGCCCGGGCATTTCTTCGCGATGGGCGACAACCGCGACAATTCCCTCGACAGCCGGGTCCCCCCCGCAAGCAGCGGGGTCGGCTACGTGCCGTTCGAGAACATCATCGGTCGGGCCCAAATCATCTTTTTCTCGGTCGGCGACGGCACGCACGCTTGGCAAGTGTGGCGCTGGCCGGGGTCGCTGCGTTGGAGCCGCCTGTTCACGATCGTGCGGTGAGTCGCAAGGCACTTGCCGGCAGTGAACTGGAAGATCGGATTGCCGCCCTCCCGGCGGACATCCATAGCTCGCCTGCGTCTCCACGGCTGCTCACGCGCCGTATGATTGCGGCAGGCGCCAAGCCCGATCTCGTGGTGTCACCGGTTGGCCTGTCGTTCGGGATGGACAAGACGCTTCGCCTCGCCCTCGCTCAGCTCCTCCGTCTTCTTCTAGAGGAGAAGCGCCGCGAGCTGCATCGGCTCGACGCTCACGCCCCCCTGCGCGCGCACCTTGGCTGCTATCTCTTCGAGCCGCTTTAGCGTACGCGGTGCGAGCGGGACGAGGCGCCGTTCAGTCCAACTGGAATCCGTGGGCCGGCCACCCCCAGATGGCACGCGGAAGCGGGCTTCGATGTCCGCCAGCAGCTGTAGCGCACCGAAGTAGCCGCCTGCGGCGGCGACCTTTCCTCGGCGCCCGGCGCCAAGGCCCCGCGCGATCTTGTCCATATCGAGCCTGACCTTCATGTCGCTACTCCTTCGCTGAAATCGCGGATGGCGAAATACTCGTCGCCCACCACCAGACCGATTTCACCCTGGCGGGCCTCGCGGCCCAACTTCCTGCAAAAGTCACCAAGCGCAGCGAGGTTGCGATCATCCTCGATGTCGAGGGGCGTCGTGTAGCAGTGCACGACGATCGGCTCGTCCTGTACAAGGGTCCCGCCTCTCTCGTCGTCGCGCCAGATGCCCTTTTGCCTTCGGGAAGGCGGTCGCGCCGCCGAACACACGCCCGAACATCTCGAGCGCCGAGTCTACCCAGAGCGCCTGATCGATCGCTGACGTTCCGTCTCTTTCGACGCTCGGAATGAAGAGGACAATCAGGACACGCTTGCGTCCGCTACTGAGGACCCCTCGTCGCTTGCCGGGTGTCTTCGTCCGTTTCTTCGCCATAGGTCGATCAATATAGATCGTGAGCGGAGGTGAAGCAACCGTCACAATCGCGGCCACAATCATTGCGACGGCTTGGGCTGCCCTGTCGTAGCTTGGCGGAGAACGATTGCGTGGGAAGGGTGCCCGCGGACCGCGATATCGTGCTCTAAGTGGCGCGCCCGACAGGATTCGAACCTGTGACCTCTGCCTTCGGAGGGCAGCGCTCTATCCAGCTGAGCTACGGGCGCCTGTCGGCTTTCCATAGCCGAACCGCCCGGGGGCGGCAACGCAAAGGCAAGGCTCACCCGCCGCTCGCCGCACCGTCCAACTCCAGGTCGGCCCATACGCCGGCATGATCGGAAGGCCACAGCGACGGGTCGTCCGGGCTGGGGCGATCGAAGCACACGCCGCCGGCGGCGATCCCGATGCCGCCGGACACCCAGATGTAGTCGATGCACCGGTCCATGCGCGGCCAATAGGGATGCGACACCGCCCCGTCCTGGCCGGCGAGCGGCGTGAACGCGGTCGGCGCCGTCTGGGTCGGGCGGAAACGGCCGGCCATCAGGCCGGCGGATGGCGCGTCGAGGCTGGCGTTGAAATCGCCGCACACGATGCACGGCACGTCCGCGCGCGTGTCGATCCACGCCAATAGCTGCTGGACCTGAAACAGCCGCAGCGAATCCTCGCCGCGCGACATGTAGAGATGGGTCACGTAGACGTCGAGCGGCCGGCCGCCGACCAGAACCCGGGCCACCTGCGCGACCATGTCGCGCGCCTGGTAGTCGAGGTTGCCGGTCTCGATCACGGAAAAACGCGTGAGCATGGCTTCGCCTTCGACCTTGGAAAGGCCGTTCACGCGCGTCTGCTGGACCAGATTGTATGCGATGCCGGTCAGCTCGGCGGCGGTCTTGCCCAGGCCGCGCGCCGTTTGCAGCGGGATGCTGACCTCGTTGAACGCCAGGATGTCCGGCCGCAGCCTGGCGATTTCCGCAGCGATCAGCGGCCGGCGCGCCTCCCAGCGCTTGTGGTCCTGTTCGAGATTGAGCGTCACCACTCGAAATCGCATCGCCCGGCCTCGCGTTCTGCCCGCTGCCCGCCCGCCTGCGCATGGTAGCCGCACCGACGTTTGCCGTCGCGGCCGCGCCGGGCGAGTGATACACTTGCGCCCAAGGTCGTACCGCATAGCAAGGGAGAGCCGCCATGATCATCGCGTCGGTGCGTTTCCGTCTGCGCCCGGGAACAACCCGGGAAGACGCCGCCAAGGCATTCGAGGCGTCATCGCCGAAGTATCGCGACATTCCCGGCCTGGTCACCAAGTACTACGTGTTCGGCAACGGCAAGGGCGGCGGCATTTACGTGTGGGAATCCCGTCAGGCGGCGGAGAAGCTCTACACGCCGCAATGGAAAAGCATGATCGCCGAACGCTACGGCGCCGAGCCCGAGATCGAGTGGCTGGAAAACCCGGTCACGGTCGACAACGTCAACGGCCAGGTGGTCCTGACGCCGGCCAAGGCGGCGTGACCTCCAGCGGCGGACGGCAACGCAAAGGCAACGCCCATCGCCTGCCACGCACACTTCGAGCGCGATAGCCGCGGCCGATTTTCGCCGTGATCGCGCGTTGAAGTCTATCGCCTCAGAGCCCCGCTATTTTGCCGCGCCGGTCATACGCAGATGATTCCCTTGCAGGTGCGCGCTGGGCCAATCCACCACTTGCAAGCTCCCATGACGCGAAGGTGCTGACGGGGCCAACTAAACCGCACACGTCGCGTACGACTAAGTGCGAGTTAGAATTGAAGGCACTGCAACGGCGGGAAATGTCACGCGCGGCATTTACATCCCGAATCTGCAAGTCGACAGCGTGAGGCTGAAGGCCCGTAATTTCGCGGTAGCGAAAGTCACCACGTCGTAGGAGGAGGCAGCGCGCATAATCACCGCGGCTTCACTTTGGGTGACTTTCGCACAAGCGTAATTTTTCCAGCTGCATTTACACCGCGACGCCACGCCCTGTTGTTCCAATACTCTCCAGATAATGTCAGCTTCTGCGATTTTTGAACCGTCAGCCGCGCGGCACCTTGGTGCCACTCGTCATCTGTCGGTGAACGCTTATCATTTTTCTGCTCGAACAGATAGATGAGTTCTTGATCTGCGGTGGGTCCCTCCTTTATTGGTACGGTTGCGATAGTGCGCGATCGCTTCATCACCGCTGCCGCATCCGTTGGATACATTCGTATTGTGATGTCGAACCACGTTTGCTCGATGGTGGCTTCGAGAATAACCGGGAGGAGATGTGTCTGCAATCAACGAGAGTTGGTCATGTGTGCGCAGCTTATATAGCCAAGCTTTTTCGCGGTTGGCATTCAATATATCGACATAAACTCTAGAACCCAGCCAATGTTGTGGGAATTCGTTTGCCACCTCGTTAGACAAATCAAGATGATCAATGCGATCAAGAGCCTCCGCCATCTTCACCATGCAAAGAGCGACAGAGGGTCTTGGATTAAGTGGGTCGAGAAGAAGTTCTTCATCGCGCACGTAGCAAACGCGGTCCCCGTGCTCGATGTGCGCTACCGCTTCGGGAAGTTCCTTCTTGCGCGAAAGTAAATAGAGTTGCGGTATGCGTATCAGTTGCCGGTCACAAAAAGCAACAGCAACAGTAACCGGACGACCTCGAACTTCGAATTGTCCGGTGAACCGAAGTTCGTCGGTTCGCTTGCGGTCGCAAACAAAACCGCGCGCGATCATCTCCTCGTGTATGTCCCTAGTAAGATCCACTAGCCGGAGGTCGTCTTCGGAACCTGGCGCGCAGGAACCTTCGTCGGCTGAAATGATCGAACTGTAGCCTCCGCCGTCACAACGACGAGGGTTACATCCTGCGGTATCCGCGGGCCGAAAGCCTGTGTCAGTTCGGATAGAGCGACCGCAGCACTGTCTGTGCCGCGGATAGCCGAGCTGATCTGGGTGTGAAGTTCCTTGGCCTTCGCGATGAACGCCCTGCGATCGACTTCCGACCAGTTGTCGTCGAGGGCACCGTCGACCACTGGATTGGCGATTTTGCCCGCAAAATAAGTGCTCAAGCGGGCAGCAACCTCAAGGGCGGCAAGATCGTCCCGCTTCGGATCGAGTGACCAGTGAACTTCGTCGAACGCATCGACAACGCACTTCATGATCGCGATAGACGAGAGCACGCAAGCGTCCCAGTGATGGTCACGCCACGCTTTGAAATACCGGCAGACGCGCCGAAGCTGGTATCCGTGCGTTGCGATAGCATCCTTGAACCAGCGTTCAATCAAACGCGGGTCGGATTTGATCCAACCCCTGTCCCGATGAGCCAACCGAATGTCGTCGATTGGTAGGGCTTCATAAATGCTCTCGTCGAAGGCCATGCCATCCCGTACGAGGGCGCGGTCCATGGCACTGTTCGCGACCGCTGCCTTCTCGAGCAACGTCTCGAACTCGTTGTCGGGAATGGCGTAGAGCGGAAGATCAATGTGGGCCCTATTTGAGAGTTGGACGCGCACGCAAGAAGGTTTCTGACGAAGCTGCCAGCCCTTTCGCTCGCATAGGGGAGCGAGAAGCGCCTCGACCAGACGAAAGAAGCCGGCGCTCGCGAGCACTGGACTCCCCGTCTCCGCCAAAAAGGAAACCGGAAGGTACAAGCCATCGTCATAATCAATCCGCTGCGGCGGCTGTCGCGCTGGCAAATTCAGGGTGTGATAGGAGGCGCTGCCCTGCATGCGGAATTTCGGCTTCAACTTAGGATCGGGTACAGCCCGCTTAAGCGCCACCTCCTGAAGTAGCGCCCGACGGTCCACTGTTCTCTGCCACGACGAAAACCCAGCACGGATTGTTTCGCGGATAAGATCGCGGGCGTCTCGAAGCTCCTGTTCCTGACGCCCGGGGACATCGAGTACAGATAGGAAGTCGTTCCCCCGCGGGGCCTCCGCTAAGACTCTGTGCAGATTGAAGTTTGCCATTGGTTCGCTCGCCCCCGCGGAAGCGTAATGGCATATCATGTGGTGATGAGCCCATCCCGACACAAGGGGTGGGCGTTTCGGGGCCTCCGTCGGTGGCCGCTTAGGGTCAAAGCCGTTTAGGCTCACAAGGAGGATAACCTTTCGGATCCACCTCCAGATACCTGCCGTCAAGGCAGGCATGCCGGGTTCGGCGGCTGACTATTGTCGGGCGTTGCGAAATGGCAGCCCGGCGGAGATCCGCGCTTTCGCGGCCCGCCCGCGGCGCTTCTATAAGCTCTATGCTCTATAAGGAACGCATGAACGGGCGCCCGTTGGCGCCCCCGCACGCCCCGAGCCAAGGAGCCCCGCCATGACGCGACCGGCCGAGAAGCACGCCCGCGATTCTGCGGCGCCGGTCCGGGACGACGCGCAGTTCAACTGGGAAGATCCGCTCGACCTCGAAAGCGAGCTCTCCGAGGACGAGCGCATGGTGCGCGACACCGCGCACGGCTACGCCCAGGACAAGCTGTTCCCACGCGTGCTCGCGGCCTACCGCGAGGAACATTTCGACCGCGAGATCATGCGCGAGATGGGCGCGCTCGGCCTGCTCGGCGCGACGGTGCCGGAGGAATACGGCGGCGCCGGGCTCGGCTACGTCGCCTACGGGCTGATCGCGCGCGAGGTCGAGCGGGTCGATTCCGGCTACCGCTCGGCGATGTCGGTGCAGTCGTCCCTGGTGATGCACCCGATCCTCGCCTACGGGACGCCGGCGCAGCGGCGCAAATACCTGCCCGGGCTCGCGCGCGGCGACTTGGTCGGCTGCTTCGGGCTCACCGAGCCCGACCACGGCTCCGATCCGGGCTCGATGGTCACGCGCGCCGACAAGGCGCCGGGCGGCTTCACGCTCAACGGCGCCAAGATGTGGATCAGCAATTCGCCGATTGCCGACGTCGCGGTGGTGTGGGCGAAGCTCGACAACGTCATCCGCGGCTTCATCGTCGAGCGCGACACCAAGGGATTCTCCACGCCCAAGATCGAGGGCAAGCTGTCGCTGCGCGCCTCGGTCACCGGCGAGGTGGTGCTGGAGAACGCGTTCGTGCCGGAGGAAAACCTGCTGCCCAACGCCAAGGGGCTCGGCGGCCCGTTCGGCTGCCTCAACCGCGCGCGCTACGGCATCGCCTGGGGCTCGATGGGCGCCGCCGAGTTCTGCTGGCACCGGGCGCGCCAATACGTGCTTGACCGCAAGCAGTTCGGCCGCCCGCTCGCCGCCAACCAGCTGATCCAGAAGAAGCTCGCCGACATGCAGACCGAGATCACGCTCGGGCTGCACGCGGCGCTCCGGCTCGGCCGCATGATGGAGGCCGGCACGGCGGCGCCCGCCGCCATCTCGCTGCTCAAGCGCAACAACTGCGGCAAGGCGCTCGACGTCGCCCGGCAGTCGCGCGACATGCACGGCGGCAACGGCGTGTCGGACGAGTTCCACGTGATGCGCGTGCTGTCGAACCTCGAGACCGTCAACACCTACGAGGGCACGCACGACATCCACGCGCTCATCCTCGGCCGCGCGCAGACAGGGATCCAGGCGTTCTTTTGATTGACTCGCTCGTCATTCCGGGGCGCGCCGAAGGCGCGAGCCCGGAATCCAGTATCCACAGGCGGTGATTACTGGATTCCGGACAGCCTCGCTTCGCTCGGCTTCCGGAATGACGATCAAGTGAATCGGCCCGATGCGATGACTCGGAAACTGTATGACGGCATGCTCGGTCATCCGCGCGTGAGCGCGACGAGCCTCGCCACCATGCTGCTTTGCGGATCGGCGAGCGCCGCGATGACGGTGAAGTGGTTCGTCTGCGGCACCGCTTCGTAGCGGGTGACGACGCCGCCCTTGCCCCAGCCGTCGGCAATGCTGCGGCTCTGGCGCAGGAACTCGGGCGACTCGAGCGCGCCCACCACGGCATCGAGCGTGCGGCCCGCCGGCGCTGCCCAGTAGAGCGGCGAGACGCGGCGCGCTTCCTCGGCGTCGAGGCGCAGATCCTGGTTCATCGCGATGCCGACCAGCGGCGCCAGGTCGAACAATCCCGAGATCGCATAGGCCGCGGGAACGAGATCGGCCGGCAGGTCGGGCGCCACGGCCTTCCACTCGGTCGCCAGCAGGCAGGCGGCGAGATGCCCGCCGGCCGAATGCCCGCACGCGAGGATGCGGCGGCCGAACCGCCGCCAGAGATAAAGACACGCTTGGCGCATCTCGACGATAATGTCGACGATGCGCACCTGCGGGCACAGGTCGTAGCCGGCGACCGCGACGGCGACGCCGCGCCCATTGAGGCCGCGCGCCATGTGGCTGAAGAAGCCGGGCTCGAGCGCGCGCCAGTAGCCGCCGTGGATGAACAGCGCGAGCGGTGCGGCGCCGCCGCCGGCCGGCGAGAACAGGTCGATGGTCTGGCGCGCGGTCGCACCGTACGCGATGCCGAGCTCGGCGCGCCGCTCGGCCGCGGCCTCGTCCCGATAGGCGGCGGCTTCGCGCGCCCAGGCGGCGAAAATCTGCGGATGGTGCGGCACCCGCGCGCGGATGTCGTACTCGACCTCATAGTCGATATCGGCCATTCCGCGCTCCCGGCGACCGCACCGGCCGGAGAGTGCGGCATCGACGGGATCGCGGCAAGCCGGGAACACTTTTTCGCCAAGCCGAAGCGCGCTATGTAGCGCCCATGAAGGTCGACGGCAGGCCCACGCGCACCATTTGGCTCGAGCCGGACGGGTGGTCGGTCGGCGCCATCGACCAGACCCGCCTGCCCCATCGCTTCGAAACCTTCAGGCTGACCGCGGTCGCGGATGCGGCGCGCGCCATCGCCACCATGCAGGTGCGCGGCGCGCCGCTGATCGGCGCAATGGCGGCGTACGGCGTCGCGCTGGCGCTGCGCGCCGACCCGTCGGACACGAGCCTTGCCGCCGCCTATGCGGCGCTGCACGCCGCGCGGCCGACGGCGATCAATCTCAAATGGGCGCTCGACGAGATGATGCGGGCGGTGCGCGGCGTGCCGGCGCGCGCGCGGGCGAAGGCCGCCTATGCGCGGGCGGCGGCGATCTGCGACGAGGACGTCGCCATCAACCAGGCGCTCGGCCGGCACGGCCACACGCTGATCGCCGCGGTCGCGGCGCGCAAGCCGGCCGGCCGGCCGGTCAACATATTGACTCACTGCAACGCCGGCTGGCTCGCCACGGTCGACGTCGGCACCGCGCTGGCGCCGGTCTACACGGCGCACGATGCGGGGGTTGCGGTCCATGTGTGGGTCGACGAGACGCGGCCGCGCAATCAAGGCGCCGCGCTCACCGCCTGGGAACTCGGCCGGCACGGCGTGCCACACACGGTGATCGCCGACAATACCGGCGGCCACCTGATGCAGCACGCACTGGTCGACATGGCGATCGTCGGCACCGACCGGGTCGCCGCCAACGGCGACGTGTGCAACAAGATCGGCACTTATCTCAAGGCGCTGGCGGCGCGCGACAACGGCGTGCCGTTCTACGTCGGGCTGCCGTCGCCGACCATCGATTTTGCGGTCGCGGACGGGCTTGCCGACATTCCGATCGAAGAGCGCGGCGGCGAGGAGGTCGCGACCATCACGGGGCGCGCGCCGGACGGCAGGATCGAGACCGTGCGCCTGGTGCCGGACGGGACCGCGGTCGCCAACTACGCCTTCGACGTGACGCCGGCGCGGCTCGTCACCGGGCTGATCACCGAGCGGGGCGTCATCGCGGCCGAGCGCGAGGCGCTCGCCGCCGCGTTCCCGGAACGGGCGGCCACCGCGCAGGCGGCGGAGTGAAAAGAAAAAGGGCGAATAGCGAATAGCGAATAGCGAGTAGTAAAGCAGTGCCCGTCTAGCTATTCGCTATTCGCTACTCACTATTCGCTTGCTTCTACCGCGGCGCCCGCTTGGCGAGGATGCGCTGCAAGGTGCGCCGGTGCATGTTGAGCCGGCGCGCCGTCTCCGAGACGTTGCGGCCGCACAGCTCATAGACGCGCTGAATGTGCTCCCAGCGCACCCGGTCGGCCGACATCGGGTTCTCGGGCGGCTCGGCCTTGCCGTCGACCGGCGCCAGCAGCGCCGTCACCACGTCGTCGGCGTCCGCCGGCTTGGCGAGGTAATCGACCGCGCCGAGCTTCACCGCGTTGACGGCGGTCGCGATGTTGCCGTAGCCGGTCAGGATGATGCCGCGCGCATCGGGCCGGCGGTGCTTGAGTGCGGAAATCACGTCGAGGCCGTTGCCGTCCCCCAGCCGCATGTCGACCACCGCGAAGGCGGGCGGCGCCGCTTCCACCTGCAGCAGGCCGTCGGCCACGGTTTCGGCGGTGGTCACCGCGAAGCCGCGCGTCTCCATGGCGCGGGCCAAGCGCTGAAGAAACGACTTATCGTCCTCGACGATCAACAGGCTGCGGTCAGCGGGAAGTTCCGCGGTCGCGACATCGGTCATGGCGGGCGTGCTCCGGTTGGTCCAACTGGCGGGCGTGCCGCCGCCCCTGCCCTCTAGGTAGGTATCGGTAACCGGGTCTCAAGCCTGGAACGGGATGACTTTTCCGCGAATTGGCATCCCCTCCAGCCTATTGGCGGGCATGATCTTTGCCGAAAACCGGCGCCCACTCAGGATCGCGTCCGCGGCAGGCTTTTTTGCGATCATGCTTCGGCGCCCACCGGCAGGTCGGAAGTTCCCGCCGGCTTCTCGAAATCGGCACGCGGCCAGCGCACCTCCACCACGGCCCCGCTTTGCGGCAGCGGGCGATTGATGCACGACACCGCCGCGCCGCTGCGCTCAAGCAGGGTCTTGGCGATGAAAAAGCCGAGCCCGAGGCCGCCGGTTTCCGGTTCCACCGCGTGACGGCCGCTGCCCCGGCTGGTGACATAGGGCTCGCCGAGCCGGCCCAGCACCTCGGGCGCAAAGCCCGGCCCGTCGTCCGCGATCGTCACCGTCACGTCCGGCTCGACCCATTGGGCGGAGATCTGGACCTGCAGCCGGGCGAAATCGACGGCGTTCTCCACCAGATTGCCGAGCCCGTAGAGCACCGCGGGATTGTGGGCGCCGACCGGTTCCGCCGACCGGTCCGGCGGCAGCGCGACGTTGATTTTGACGCCGAAATTGCGATGCGGCGCCACCACCTCTTCGATGATCGCGGAGAGCTTCATGCGGTCGAACGGACCGCTGGTGGTCGACAGCTCGGTGAGCTTCGCCAGGATGTCGCGGCAGCGCCGGGCCTGCTCGCCCAGCAGCTTGACGTCGTCGGCGTGCGGGGAGCCCGGCTCGAGCGTGCGTTCGAGCTCCTTGACGATGACCGAGATGGTGGAGAGCGGCGTGCCCAGCTCGTGGGCGGCGGCCGCCGCCAGCCCGTCGAGCTGCGAGAGATGCTGCTCGCGCGCCAGCACCAGCTCGGTCGCGGCGAGCGCATCGGCCAGCAGCCGCGCTTCTTCGGCCACCTGCCACGCATATGCGCCGATGAAGCCGAGCGCGACCAGCAGCGAGAGCCACACCGCGAGCATGTAGGTCGGCGGCAATACCAACGGGTCGTCGCTCGCCCACGGCAGCGGCATGTGCACGAACACCAGCACGGTGGCGCACAGCGCCGCGAGCCCGCCGAGCAGGAACGTCATGCGCCGCGGCAGCGCCGTCGCCGAGATCAGCACCGGCCCGAGGAACAGGAAGGCAAACGGGTTTTCCAGGCCGCCGGTGAGGAACAGCAGCGCGGCGAGCTGGACGATGTCGAAGGCGAGCAGCCACGCCGCGCGGGCGGGATCGAGCCGCGGGGTTTTGCGGAAGCGCAGGCGCACCGCGATGTTGAGCACCGCGCTGAGCGCGATCACCGCGAGGCACGACGCGAGCGGCAGGGTGAAGTCGAGGCCGTAATGGACGACCAGCACGGCCCCGGTTTGGCCGAGAACCGCGAGCCAGCGGATGCGCACCAACGTGTCGAGACGCACGTTGCGGCGCAACAGCGGGAGACCGGGCGCATCGGACGCGGCGGCGGGACGATCGGCGTTCATCGCGCCACTCTAGCGGCTCGGCGATAGGCGCCAAAACGATCCATTTGCCGCGGGCAGGACTTGCGGCGGCGTCCGGACGGCGCCAATTGTGCGGAACCGCCGACCCGGACCGCCCATGGCCGCTTCCCCACCCGCAATCGCAGTCGACCGCCTGGTCAAGGTCTACAAGACGACCCGGGCGGTCGACGGCATCGATTTCACGCTGGAGCCGGGCTCGATCACCGGGCTGCTCGGCGGCAACGGCGCCGGCAAGACCACCACCATCGCGATGATCATCGGGCTGGTCACGCCGACGTCGGGCAGCGTGCGCGTGCTCGGCGCCGAGATGCCGCGGCAGCGCTATCGCGTGCTGCATCGGATGAATTTCGAGAGCCCATACGTGGACATGCCGATGCGGTTGACCGTGCGGCAGAACCTCAAGGTGTTCGGCACGCTTTACGCCGTCGCCGATCTCAAGGAGCGCATCGCCCAGCTCGCCGCCGATCTCGATCTCGTCGACTTGCTCGACCGGCCGACCGGCAAGCTGTCGGCCGGGCAGAAGACCCGGGTGTCGCTCGCCAAGGCGCTGCTCAACCGCCCGGACATATTGCTGCTCGACGAGCCGACCGCCTCGCTCGATCCCGACACGGCCGACTGGGTGCGCGGCCGGCTCGCGCTTTATCGCGCCGAGCACGGCGCGACCGTGCTGCTCGCGTCCCACAATATGGCGGAGGTCGAGCGGCTGTGCGAGCGCGTCATCATCATGAAGAAGGGCCGCATCGAGGACGACGCACCGCCGCAGACGCTGCTGGTCCGTTACGGGCGGCGCACCCTCGAGGAGGTGTTCCTCGACGTGGCGCGCGGGCGCGCGCACGCCCAGGAGGCAGCGCAGTGAACCGGCATCCCGTCTCCGCGGGCGGGCCGCGCCGGGTCGGCGCCATGGTGCTGCGCTATTGGTACCTGCTGCGCTCGTCGTGGCCGCGCATGCTGGAGCTGGTCTACTGGCCGGCGGTGCAGATGTTCATGTGGGGCTTCCTGCAGCTCTACATTTCCAGCAATGCCGGCTTCTTCGCCCGCGCCGGCGCCACCTTCATCGGCGCCGTGCTGCTGTGGGACATCCTGTTCCGCGGCCAGCTCGGCTTCTCGATCTCGTTCCTCGAGGAGATGTGGGCGCGCAACATGGGCAACCTGATGATCAGCCCGCTGCGGCCGGTGGAGTTCATCGCCGCCCTGATGATCATGAGCCTGATCCGGCTGGCGATCGGCATGGTGCCGGTGTCGCTCCTCGCCATCGCGTTCTTCGGGTTCAACCTTTACGGCCTCGGCCTGGCGCTGGCCGCGTTCTTCGTCAACCTGATCCTGACCAGCTGGGCGATCGGCATCCTGGTGTCCGGGCTGGTGCTGCGCAACGGCCTGGGGGCCGAGAGCCTCGCCTGGACCTTCATGTTCCTGCTGCTGCCGCTCACCTGCGTCTACTATCCGGTCGCGGTCCTGCCGGGCTTCATGCATCCGCTCGCCTGGGCGCTGCCGCCCACCTACGTGTTCGAGGGCATGCGCGCGCTGCTGATCGACCAGACGTTCCGCCTCGACCTGATGCTCGAGGCCCTGGCGCTCAATGTGGTTCTGTTCGCCGCCACGTCGGTCAGCTTCGCCGCCCTGCTGGCCAGCGCGCGGCGCAACGGCTCGCTGATGCAGGCGGGCGAATAAGCGGGCGATTCCGCACCTGCTCAATAACCCGTGACGCCCGCTGGCCGGACCGCCCCGGCAGCCATAATTAACGTTTCGAGCGCAGATTCATGGGGGTTCGAGCTGAATGGCCCGGCGGACCCGGTTGACGACATGACAAAAAAACGACAGGATGCTGCGGTGCAGCAAGAGTTGCCGGGGGCTCAGCACATGCCGATAGGGGAATTCGGGGGCGCGCCAACGCCGCCCGGCGGCGGCCTCGTGTTGTCCGCGCCGATGTACTGGTTCTACGAGGTGAGCCACGCCGCGCTCAATCCGGCACGGGCTTATGCGGACGCCGCGCGGCTCTACTTCAGGAGCCCGGTCAACCCGCTGTCCTCCACGCCCTTCGGCAAATCGATCGCCGCCGCCTGCGAGTTGTTCGAGCGCGCGACCCGACGCTACGGGCGCCCCGAATGGCGCATCGACTCGACGCTGGTCGGCGCCGAGCGGGTGCCGGTGCAGATCGTCAGCGTGTGGGAGCGTCCGTTCTGCCGGCTGCTGCATTTCGCGCGCACCCTGTCGCACGCGCCGCGGCGGCTGCAGCCGAAAGTCCTCATCGTCGCGCCGATGTCGGGCCACTACCCGACGCTGCTGCGCGGCACCGTCGAAGCCTTCCTGCCCAATCACGAAGTCTACCTCACCGAATGGGCGGACGCCCGCATGGTGCCGCTGGCGGACGGCCCCTTCGACCTCGACGACTACATCGACTACCTGATCTCGATCCTGCACAAGCTGCAGGGCGATACTCACGTCATCGCGGTGTGCCAGCCGTCGGTGCCGGTGCTGGCCGCGGTCGCCCGCATGGAGGCGGAAGACGATCCGTTCGTGCCCAGCTCCATGGTGCTGATGGGCGGACCGATCGACACGCGCTCGAACCCGACCGCCGTCAACAAGCTCGCCGAGCAGCGCGGCACCGACTGGTTCCGCCGCAACGTCATCACCAAGGTGCCGTTCCCCAATCCCGGCTTCATGCGCGACGTCTATCCGGGCTTCCTGCAGCTCAACGGCTTCATGAGCATGAACCTCGATCGCCACCTCGAGGCGCACAAGGATCTGTTCATGCACCTCGTGCAGAGCGACGGCGACTCGGCGCAGAAGCATCGCGAGTTCTACGACGAGTATCTCGCCGTCATGGACCTGGCGGCCGAGTTCTATCTGCAGACGGTCGATACGGTGTTCGTGCGTCACGCGCTGCCGAAAGGCGAGATGACCCACCGCGGCGCGCCGGTCGATCCGGCGCGTATCCGCCGCGTCGCGCTGATGACGGTCGAGGGCGAGAACGACGATATTTCCGGCGTCGGCCAGACCGAGGCGGCGCACCGCCTGTGCGTCAACATTCCGGCCGACCGGCGCATCCATTACCTCCAGCCGGTCGTCGGTCATTACGGCGTGTTCAACGGCTCGCGCTTCCGCGCCGAGATCGCGCCGCGCATCGCCGACTTCGTGCTGTCGAACGACGGCCAAATGCTGCGCCGCCCCATGCGCCGCGCCGCCAAGGCGTAAGCGCGCGCCGATCACGTTTTCTGAAAAAGACGAATTACGGCCACGCTGCTGTGGCACACTTGCGCCGGAGAATCAGTCCGGACCGCACCCATGCGGCTCACCACGCGGCTCTTTGGCCGGCCGAGCGAGCCTTCGACCATCGAGGTCGAGTTCGACCGCGCGGTCTATCCGGTGCGCTTGCGCCGGCACCGGCAGGCGCGCCGCTATACCTTGCGCATCCAGGCGGCGAGCCGCGACGTGGTTCTCACCATGCCGCTGCGCGGCAGCCTGCGGGACGCCAAGGCGTTCGCGCAGAAGCACGGCGGCTGGATCGCCGCGCGGCTGCGGCGGCTGCCGCAGGCAGCGCCGTTCGCGCCGGGCCTGACCCTGCCGCTGCGCGGCGCGCCCCACCGCATCGAGCATCGGCCGCACGCGCGCGGCACCGTGTGGACCGAGATAGGCGATGACGGCGCGCAGATGCTGTGCGTGGCGGGCGATCGCGCGCACCTGCCGCGCCGGGTCGGCGATTATCTCAGGCGCGCGGCCAAGAACGACCTGCAGGTCGCGAGCCGGCGCTACGCGGCGGAACTCGGCGTCGCGGTCAAGCGCGTGTCGGTGCGCGACCAGACCAGCCGCTGGGGATCCTGCTCGACCACCGGCGTGCTGTCGTTTTCCTGGCGGCTGATCCTCGCGCCGCCCTTCGTGCTCGATTATCTCGCCGCGCACGAGGTCGCGCATTTGGTCGAGATGAATCACTCGCGGCGCTTCTGGCGGCTGCTGGCGCGCCTGTGCCCGGCGACGCAGCGCGCCAAGGCCTGGCTCGACGTCAACGGCCCCGACCTGCATCGCTACGGTGAAGCGGACGCCGCTTAGAGCGGGATGACTTTTCTTCGAATCGCCATCCCGCTCTACCTTATTGTTTGAGCATGATCTTTTCCGAAAACCGGTACCCACTTTTCGGGATCATGCTCTAACGCCGGCCGAACAGCCGGTCGATCAGCCAGCCGTCGAGGCCGGCGTCGGCGGCCGGCACCCGATCGTCGCGGGCGACCGGCGACTGCGATAGCGGCTGCGTGCCGGGCGCGACGGACGCTGGCGGGAACGGCCATCCGGCCGGTGACGCCGCCGTGAGCCCCGGCAGTCCGGCCGGCGGCAGGCGCTGGTGCGCCACTTTCATGAACCGGCTCCAGATCTCCACCGGCAAGCCGCCGCCGGTCGTCTTGCGGGTCGGCGAATCGTCGTCGTTGCCGAGCCACACGCCGGTGACGAGGTGGGCGGTGTAGCCGATGAACCAAGCATCGCGGAAATCCTGGCTGGTCCCGGTCTTGCCCGCCGCCTGCCAGCCGGGAAGCTCGGCCTTGCGGGCGGTGCCGGCGAGCAGCGTTTCCTGCATCATCGCGTTCATCATGCCGACGTGGCGCTCCTCGATCACGCGGCCGAGGTCGGCGGGGTTGCTGCGGTAGAGCGTCTTGCCGTCAGGGCTGCGCACGCGCTCGACCACGTGCGGGGTCACCGCCATGCCGCCGTTGGCGAACGGCGCGAACGCCCCCACCATCTCCATCACCGAGACCGCCGAGGTGCCGAGCGCGATCGACGTGTTGGGGTCGAGCTTCGAGGCGATGCCGAGCCGATGCGCCGTGCGCACCACCGTCTTGGGACCGACCTCGAGCGTCAGCCGCACCGCCACCGTGTTGAGCGACTGCGCCAGCGCCCGGCTCAGCGTCACCGGGCCGAGATATTCGTGATTGTAGTTCTCCGGCCGCCAGCCCTTGAGATCGATCGGCCGATCGTCGCGGATGGTGGCGGGGGTGAGCCCGCGCTCGAGCGCCGCCAGATAAACGAACGGCTTGAAGGCGGAGCCCGGCTGCCGCTTGGCCGCGACCGCGCGGTTGAACTGGCTTTCGGAATAATTGCGCCCGCCCACCAGCGCGCGTACCGCGCCCTCCGGCGTCATGGCCACGATCGCGCCCTGGCCGACGCCGTAGCGCTCGCCCTTCTGCGCCAGCTCGTCGGCCAGCGCCTTGTCGGCGGCCGCCTGCAGCACGGGATCGATCGTGGTCTCGACCACGATGTCGTGCTCGACCCGGCCGACGAGATCGTTGAGCACGTCCATCACCCAGTCGGCCACGTAGTTGCCCGACCCGCCCGCGCTCTGCCGCACGATGCGCGGCGCGTCGATCAGCGCGGTCTGCGCCGCCTTGTCGCTGACGACGCCCATGTCCGCCATGGCGGCGAGCACGACCTGGGCGCGGCGCTCGGCGCCGTCCGGGTTGCGGTTCGGCGCCAGCCGCGACGGAGATTTGACCAGGCCGGCGAGCAGCGCGGCTTCCGCGAGCGACACGGCGCGGGCCGACTTGCCGAAGTAGCGCTGCGCCGCGGCCTCGACCCCGTAGGCGCCGGAGCCGAAATAGACGCGGTTGAGATAGAGGTCGAGAATCTGCGTCTTGCTGAACTTGTGCTCGAGCCACAGGGCGAGAACGAGTTCCTGGACCTTGCGCGTGAGGGTGCGCTCCTGGGTCAGGAACAGGTTCTTGGCGAGCTGCTGGGTCAAGGTCGAGCCGCCCTGCGACACGCCCCGATGCAACACGTTCGCCAGCACCGCGCGCGCGATCCCGAACGGGTCGACGCCGTGGTGGGAATAGAACCGGCGGTCTTCGATGGCGACGAACGCCTGCGGCAGGTAGGACGGGAGCTCCTTGATCGGCACGGCGGCGCCGCCCATCTCGCCGCGCGTCGCGAGCACGCGCCCGTCGGCGCCCATGATCTCGATCGAGGGCGGCCGCTTGGGCACTTCGAGCGACTGGATCGAAGGCAGATGCGCACCCACCCAGACGATCGCGCCGATGCCGGCGATCAGCGCCCACAGGCCGAGCACCAGCGACCAGTAGATCAGGCGGGTGATGCGCGAGCGCCCTTTGCGCCCGCCCCCACGGCCCCGGCCCGCGCGGCGCGGACTGCGCTGCTCGATGGTGAGCTCGGTGCGGCGCGGGCGGCTGCTGTCGGGTGAAGCGGCACGCCGCCGCCGCTCGCCGTCGGTCTTGGCTTCGGGGGGACCGGCGGGGCGGTCGCGCGCATCGAGGTGCAGATCGAGCGCCGCGGCCGGCGCCGTATCGAGCACGGGCTCGCGGCGCACACGATCCCTTCGCCGTTTCGCCCCCATGCCCGCCCCGCGGATCGGCCCGTCGCGATGACAGGCCCCGCGCACCCTACGGGCCTGCGGTTTAAGGGCCGTTAAGCGGCCGCGCCCCAGGGCGCTAGCCTGTTGATTTGGCGCACGTTCTTCCGGCACAGCGGCATGCCGCGGCGCCGTGCCGCAAGCCTGTGACCGAAAATCCTCACCCTCGCCGCAATCGTCCCGACGATGGCGCCGGCGTCTTGCACCGGGATGGGGTTGCGCATACTCCGCCCGCGCCGGATCAGCCGGCGACCAACCCACACCAAACCACGGAGTCCACATGCGTAAGCGTGTTCTTCTGCTCGCCGTTGCGATTGCCGCCACCGCGCCTTCGCTCGCCTCCGCCAGGACGAGGCACCATGCTCCGCCGCCGCCGCCCGTCGATCAGAACGCCGCCGGCGCGCATTTCGTGAGCGAGGGTTTGCGCAATTTCCTGATCGTGCCGGTCCAGTCGGTCTTGGCCCCGGCGCCGGCGCCGGCGCCCGTGTACCACCACCGGCATCGCAAGCACGCCTGAGCCGGCTATCCTCCAAATAGTGAGGACAAAAAGCTCCGCGACGGAGATGCGGTCTCGCGTCTCCGCGCGCCTCATCGGGGGCCTCAGGGTGTCAGGCGGGCATCGCGTGGACCGTCTGCGCATCGCTCAGGATTGCCTTGAGTTCCGGGATGCACGACCCGCAGTTCGTTCCGGCGCGCAAGTTGGCGCCGATCTCGGCAACGTTGGTCAATCGTCCGCTCGCAATCGCGCGATGCAATGTATGCAAGCCGACCCCGAAGCAGGCGCAGATCGTCCTTCCCGCCGCACTCTGCGCAGCGGCGCCGGCCGGATCGCCGGCGAGCAGATAGGCGCGCATGTCGGGCTCGATCCGCGTGCCCAGCAATGCCGCCAGGGCATCCCGCGACGGCAGCGACGCCGCCTTATCGGCGATGAACAGGCATGCGTCCAGGCGCCTGCCGACCACGCTGGCGTAGCGGAAAGTCCCGCGGCTGGGATCCGCATAGATCACCACCTCGGCCGCCGATGGCGCGTCGAGCAGCGCCGCGATCCATAATTTGGTGACGCCCTCGCCCGGCAACGGCTCCCACCCGGCCAGCGTGAACGCGTGTCCGGTTTCCAGCGGGACCCGGGCCCAGTAGTAGGGGCCGAGCGGCACCTGCTCGGAACCGCGCAGCAGCAGGCCGTGCCAGTGCGGCGCGACGGGCGTCACCCGGACCGGCGTCGCCTTGAGCTCGGGCTGTCCGGACACCGGATCGGTCGCGGCGCCGACGATCGCGTCGATCGGTCCGGCGGACGTGAACCGGTCGGTCCAGTGCATCGGCGCAAACACTTCGCCGCGGCGCAGGTCGCGCGACAGGCGGACCGGCAGCACGGTCGCGCCATGCGGGCTTTCGATGCGCGCCAAGCCCCCGTCATCGAGGTTCAGCCGCGCGGCATCCGCCGGATGCACGTCGAGCAGGGGCTCGCGCTGGTGCGCCATCAGCCGCGGCGATCGCCCGGTGCGCGTCATCGTGTGCCACTGATCGCGCACGCGGCCGGTGTTGAGGAGGAGCGGCCATTGGTCGTCGGTCGGCACCGCCGGCGGCCGGTACGGCGTCGCCACGAAGCGCGCGCGGCCGTCCGCGGTGGCAAACCCGCGGCCGTCGCCGAACAACCGCTTGGCGCCCGGCCACGGCTCCGTCGTGCCGCGCGGCAGCGGCCAGCGGATCGGCGGCAGCTTTTGGTAGTCGTCATCGCTCAGGTCGGACAGCGCGCCGATATCGAAGATGCGGCGCCGCGGCCCCTGGTTCTCGAACGCCGACAGCGCGGCGTGCTCGCGGAAAATCTCGGCGGCGCTGCGATAGGCGAACGCCGTGCGCCATCCCATGCGGCGCGCCACTTCGGCCAGCATCCACCAGTCCGGTCGCGCTTCGCCGGGCGGCGGGCGGAACGCGCGCTGGCGCGAAATGCATCGTTCCGAATTGGTGACCGTGCCGTCCTTCTCGCCCCACGCCGCCGCCGGCAGGACGATATCGGCAAAGCGCGTCGTGTCGGTCGGCCAGCAATCGCTGACGACCACGAACGGGCAGGCGCCGAGCGCCGCGCGCACCCGCTCGGCGCGCGGCATGCTGACCGCCGGATTGGTGTTGAGAATCCACAGCGCCTTGACCTGACCGTCGAGCGTCGCCTCGAAAAGATCGACGGCCTTGAGGCCGGGCCGGACGGCCATGCGCGACGCCTGCCAGAAACGGCGCACGCGATCGACGTCCGCCGGATCGGCGAAGCTCATGTGCGCGGCGAGCTGGTTGGCGAGGCCGCCGACCTCGCGCCCACCCATCGCGTTCGGCTGGCCGGTCAACGAGAACGGCCCCATGCCGGGCCGCCCGAGGCGGCCGGTCGCCAGATGGCAGTTGATGATCGCGTTGACCTTGTCGGTGCCGGCGGAGGACTGATTGGTGCCTTGCGAGTAGAGGGTCACGGTGCGCTCGGTGGCGGCGAACCAATCGTAGAAGCGGGCAAGCTCGGCCGCCGGCACGTCGGCGATGGCGGCAATGGCGGCGAGCGAAGGCGCATCGCTGCGCGCAGCCGCGATCGCGGCGGCGAAACCGGTCGTCCGCTCCTGCGTCCAGGCCGCGTCGCAGGCGCCGCTTGCCACGAGATGCACCAGCAAGCCCGCGAACACCGCCACGTCGGAGCCGGGCCGAATGGCAAGGTGAAGATCGGCGATGTCGCAGGTCGCCGTGCGCCGCGGGTCGATCGCAACGACCTTGGTGCCGCGCGTTTCCCTGGCGGCGGCGAGGCGCTGGTAGAGGACCGGATGGCACCACGCGGTATTGCTGCCGACGAGAACGACGAGATCGGCCGCGTCGATATCGTCGTAGCAGCCGGGCACGATGTCCTCGCCGAAGGCGCGGACATGACCGGCGACCGACGAGGCCATGCACAGCCGCGAGTTGGTGTCGATATTGGCGCTGCCGATGAAGCCTTTCATCAACTTGTTGGCGACGTAGTAGTCCTCCGTCAGGAACTGGCCGGAGACATAGAGCGCAACCGCGTCCGGCCCATGCTCGGCTATGGCCTGCGTGAAGGCGGCCGCGACCCGGTCGAGCGCTTCGTCCCAGCGCGCGTTGCGGCCGCCGATCTGCGGATAGAGCAAGCGTCCATCGGTGGCGAGCGTGTCGCCCAGCGCCGCGCCCTTCGAGCACAGGCGCCCGTGGTTGGCGGGATGATCGGGATCTGCCGCGACGGCGCCGTCGGCCGTGACGCGCAGCCCGCAACCGACGCCGCAATAGGGGCACGTGGTGCGGATCACGCCGCTTGCCACCGCGGCCCCGCGGCAGCTTCGGCGGCGCCGGCATCGGCCGCCGCCCCATCAGCCGGCGGCCGGGCGGCGCCGGCCCGCTCGGCAAAGGCGCGTCCGAACACGATCTGATCGCGCATCGCCGCGACGTCGACCTTGTCGCGCATCAGCTCGACGTACCACGGGCCGTCGGCCACGGCGCCGTAGAGAACGCTGCCGACGATCCGGTCGTCGCGCAGGATCACTTTCTTGTAGAGGCCGCGCCTGGCGTCGTGCAGCGTGATCTCCTCGTCGGCCGCGTCGGCGGCGGCGAGCGTCCCGGCGGAGAAGACGTCGATGCCGGTGATCTTGAGGCTGGTGAAGACCGGCGGCGGAACATAGGCCGCGGACGTATCGCCGGCGAGCCGCGCCCCGCATACTTTTGCCTGATCCCAGATCGGCGCGACCAGCCCGAACACCTGGCCGTTATGCTCGATGCACTCCCCGACCGCGTAGATGTCCGGGTCGCTCGTCGCCATGTCGTCGCCCACCAGGATGCCGCGATTGACGTCGAGCGCGGCGGTGCGCGCGAGATCGATGTTGGGCCGGATCCCGACCGCCAGCACGACAAGGTCGGCCGCAATCCGCCGGCCGTCGGCGAGCACCACCGCCTCCGCCCGCTCGCTGCCGACGATCTCTTCGGTCTGGCAGTTGGTGAAGAAGGCGATGCCGCGGGCATCGAGATCGCGCTGCAGCAACTCCCCGGCCGCGGCATCGAGCTGACGCTCCATCAAGGTCGGCATCAGGTGCACGAGCGCGACCGACATGCCGCGCCGCTTCAGCCCCCACGCGGCTTCGAGGCCGAGCAGGCCGCCGCCGATCACCACCGCGCGCCGGTCGCTGCTCGCGGCCGCGATCATCGCGGCGGCGTCGGCGATGTCGCGGAACGCCCGCACGTTGGGCAGGCCGAGACCCGGGATCGGCGGCGCCAGCGGCTTCGACCCGGTGGCCAGCAGCAATGTGTCGTAAGCAACGGCGTCCCCGCCGGCGAGCACGACCTGGCGCGCGCCGCGATCGATCGCCGTGGCGCGGGCGCCGGCCATCAAACGAATCCCGTGGTCCGCGTACCAGCCGCGCGGATTGATGACGATCTCGTCGAGCGTCTTCTCGCCGGCCAGCACGGCGGACAGGAGGATGCGGCTGTAGTTGGGGTGCGGTTCGGCACCGATGACGGTGATGTCGAAGCGGTCGGGAGCGCGCGCCAGCAGCTCCTCGACCGCCCGCATGCCCGCCATTCCGTTGCCGACGACCACGAGCCGCGCACGGCGGGAGCGCACGCGGCTCACGGCCTGCCTCACACCCGCGCTTGGGCGAGGCTCGGCGCGCGCCGCGCCAGAAGGCTCTTGCGCAGGTAGTACCACCAGGTCAGCCCGATGCAGGTCACGTAGAAGGTCAGGAAGATCACTAGCGCCACATGCGGGCCGCCGGTGGCGGCGATCGAGGCGCCGAAGCCGCGCGGGATCAGATAGCCGCCGCAGGCGCCGACCGCGCCGATGAATCCGAGCGCCGCGGCGCTCTCGATGCTCGCCGCCTTCACGGCCGCCGCCCGGCCGGATTCGCCCGAGCCCTTCGCCTCCTTGAGCTTCTCTTCGCGGAAGATCGAGGGAATCATGCGATAGGTCGAGCCGTTGCCGATCCCGGTGGTGACGAAAAGCACCAGGAACATCGCCAGGAATCCGACGAAGTCCTTGACGTCCACGAAGTACATGACGCCGATCGTTGCGGCCCCCATGGCGATGAAATTCCAGAACGTCACGATCGCGCCGCCGATCTTGTCGGCGAGCAAGCCGCCGAACGGGCGCGAGAGGGAACCGACGAGCGGTCCCAGGAAGGCGACCGCCACGGTGACCGCCGGGAATTGCGTCTTGATCAGCAGCGGAAACGCGGCCGAATAGCCGATGAAGGAGCCGAACGTCCCGATGTAGATGTAGGACATCACCCAGGTGTGCTTGCGCCCGACGATGGCGACTTGGTCCTTGAAGGTCGAACGCGCCGAGGTGAGGTTGTTCATGAAGAAATAGGCGCCGATCACCGCGATGGCCAGCGGCACGAGCCACATCAGCCCGGCGTTCTGCAGATAGATGCCGCCCGGACCCGGCGTTGCCTGGTAGAGACTGATGATGCCGAGCCCCAGCAGGATCGGCGTCAGCAACTGCACGCCGCTCACCCCGATATTGCCGCCGGCCGCGTTCAGGCCGAGCGCCCAGCCCTTCATGCGGTCCGGATAGAAGAAGGAAATGTTGGCCATGCTCGAGGCGAAGTTGCCGCCGCCGAGCCCCGCCGTCGCGGCCACGATCAGCATCAGCCAGAACGGCGTCTCCGGCTGAGTCACGAAATATGCGAGCGCGATGGTCGGGATGAACAGCACCGCGGCGCTGAAGATGGTCCAGTTGCGGCCGCCGAAGGTCGTGACCGCAAACGTGTAGGGAAACCGCATGAGCGAGCCGATCAGCCCCGGCAGCGCCACGAGCTGGAACAGCTGGTCGGTGGTGTAGTGGAAGCCCGCCTGCGGCAACTTGGTGGCGACGATGCTCCAGATCAGCCAGATCGAAAATCCGAGATGCTCGGCGAAAATCGACCAGATGAGGTTGCGTTGGGCGATAAATCCTTTCGATTTCCAGAATGTCTCATCCTCGGGATTCCAGTCCGCAATCCAGGTCGGGTTCCGCTCGGTCATCAGTGTGTTCCTTTCCGGCCAGCATGGGTCAATGCCGCCCGGATTCCCTCGCAAACCCTGTGCCAGCCTTATGTCGCTGAAAACATGCCGGTTTTACCGAGCGCGCGGAGAAAATTGCGCGCTTTGTAGGCGCTGCGCTGGAAATTTGTGCAGTGCAATATCTTTAGGCAGCAGCCCCGACGCGGTCAGCCGGCGCGGGCGACGGCGGCCTCCGGCGTTCCGGCGAGCAACTGGATCAGCGCGCGCTTGATCGCCGCCTGGCGGGTGGGCGAGACGATCTGCGCGCCGAGCAGATCGGTCACGTAGAACACGTCGACCGCGCGCTCGCCGAACGTCGCCACGTGGGCGGACGCGATGTTGAGGCTGAGCTTCGACAGCGTCGCGGTGAGCTCATAGAGCAGGCCCGGCCGATCGAGCCCCGACACCTCGACCACGGTGTAGCGGTTCGACCATTGATTGTTGATCAGCACTTCCGGCTCGATCGCGAAGGCCTTGAGCCGCGGCTTCTGCGCCGCGCGCTTGGCCACCACCTCGGGCAGCCGCACGCTGCCGCTGAGCGCCTGCTCGATGCCGGTGGCGATGCGGCCGGCGCGCCGCTCTTCATCGTCGTCGTGCTCGAACTCGCGCGACAGCGAGATGGTGTCGAGGGCGAGCCCGTCGGTCGTCGTATAGATCTGCGCGTCGACGATGTTGGCGCCGGCGACCGCGCAGGCGCCGGCGATGCTCGACAGCAGCCGCGGGTGGTCGGGCGCCAGCACGATCAGCTCGACCACGTAGCGCGCGCGGTCGAGATCGACCTCGGTGGCGAGCGGCTTGCCCGCCTCGGCGGCGGCGCGCACGAAGCGCGCGTGCGCGACCTTGTGCGGGAGGTCGACCTTGAGCCAGTAGGCCGGATAGTGGCGCGCCACGTAGGCGTCGAGCTCGGCGGGCGGCCAGTCCGCGAGCTCCGTGCGCAACTCGCTCTGCGCCATCGCCACGCGCTGGGCGCGATTGACCTCGGAGAACCCGCCGGTCAGCACCGGCTCGGTCTCGTAATAGAGCGTGCGCAGCAATTGCGCCTTCCAGCCGTTCCACACGCCCGGCCCGACCCCGCGGATGTCGGCGGTGGTGAGGATGATCAGGAGCTTGAGCCGCTCGAGCGACTGCACCACGGCGGCGAAGTTCTCGATCGTCTTGCGGTCGGACAGATCGCGCGACTGGGCGATGGTGGACATCACCAGGTGATTTTCGATCAGCCACGCCACCGTCTCGGCCTCGGCGGGCGAGAAGCCGAGGCGCGGACAGAAGCGGCGCGCGATGCGGGCGCCGGCGATCGAGTGATCCTCGACGCGGCCCTTGGCGATGTCGTGCAGGAACAGCGCCACATACAGCACCGCGCGGTGCTGCGGCTGAATCGTGTGAATGAGCTCGCTCGCCAGCTTGAACTCGTCGTTACCGCCGCGCTCGATCTCGGCCAGTATGCCGATGCAGCGCAGCAGGTGCTCGTCGACCGTATAATGGTGATACATGTTGAACTGCATCATCGCGACGATGCGGCCGAACACGCGGACGAAACGCCCGAGCACGCCGGCCTCGTTCATGCGGCGCAGCACCCGCTCCGGATCGTTGCGGGAGGCGAGAATCTCCAGGAAGAGGCGATTGGCCTCGCGGTCGTGACGCAGCGCCGCATCGACCAGCGCGAGCGAGCGCGACACCGCCCGCATGGCGTCGGGATGAAACGACAGCCCGTGGCGGTCGGCGAGATGAAAGATGCGGATCAGGTTGACGGGATCGCGGCGGAATACGTCCGGGTCGGCGACGTTGATGCGGTTGTTGTCGACCACGAAGTCCTCGGTCTCGCTCAGCGTGCGGCGTCCGCTCGGGCGGAACCGCGCCATCACCCGGCGCAGCACCGGCAGCGCCTTGGCCTGGCGGTCTTCCAGCTCGGCGCACAGAATCGCCGTCAGATCGCCGACCTCCTTGGCGATCAGGAAGTAGTGCTTCATGAAGCGCTCGACGTCCTGCTGCCCCGGGTGCTGGGTGTAGCCGAGCCGCACCGCGATCTCGCGCTGGATGTCGAACGACAGGCGTTCCTCGGCGCGGCCGGTGAGGAAGTGCATGTTGCAGCGCACCGACCAGAGGAAATCCTCGCAGCGGCGGAAGCGCTGGTATTCCTCGCGGTCGAACACGTCGTGATCGATCAGTTCCTCGGGCTGGTGCACGCGGTACACGTACTTGGCGATCCAGAACAACGTGTGCAGATCGCGCAATCCCCCCTTGCCGTCCTTGACGTTGGGCTCGACCAGATAGCGCGATTGGCCGGCCCGGCGGTGGCGCTCCTCGCGCTCCGCCAGCTTGGCGGTGACGAACTCGCGCGCGCTGTTCTGCACGATGTCCTTGGCGAAGCGCGCGCTCATCTCGTCGAACAGCTTGCGGTCGCCGAGCAGGAAGCGCGCCTCCAGCATCGCCGTGCGCACCGTCATGTCGGCCTTGGCCTGGCGGATGCATTCGTCGATCGAGCGGGTGGCGTGGCCGACCTTGAGGCCCATGTCCCACAGGCAATAGAGGATCGTCTCGGCGATCGACTCGCCCCACGCCGTCTGCTTGTAGGGCAGCAGGAACAGGAGATCGATGTCCGAGCCGGGCGCCAGCAGCCCGCGGCCGTAGCCGCCGGTCGCCACGATCGCCATGCGCTCGGCTTCGGACGGGTTGAGCGCGGGATAGAGATGGCGGCCGGCGAATTCGAAGACGACGCGGATCACCTCGTCCTGCATGAAGCACAGCCGTTCGGCGCAGCGGCGGCCGTGGCGGTCTTCGCGCAGCAGGCGCTCGGCCATGGCACGGCCGGCGGTGAGCGCCGTCTTGAGGCGCTGGGCGACCGCGGTGCGCAGGTCGCGCTCGCGGCCGCGATGAACCTCGACGAGCGCGGCCAGGTCGGCCGCGACGGCGGCGGCGTCGAACAAGCCGGCGCCGTCGTGCAGCTTTACGTCGGCAACATCGTTCATGGCATAACCGATAGCCGAGGCGCAGGGCCGTGTCACGGCCGCGCTAAATCAATGCCGGATGAAACGTTTGGCCTGCCGGCGCCCGCCTGCGGGGAACGGCCTGCTCCATAAGGCATCGGCCGCGCCAATACTTTCTCGTTGACGCCGGCCGCCGGGGTTCTTAAATCACCGCCAGCGCCGATTTGAGCATGCAGCTTGCGGGCGCTTAACAAATGCAGCTAAAGCGCGGGGCCCGCCCCGCCGCCAGCTGACGGCGGGCCAATCGTCCCGCCTCCATCAATCGACGGCTTGCGCGGCCGGGACCGCGCGCGGCCGTGCAGCGTGTGGAGGTCGCCATGACCCTTTACTCCCGACGTTCGATCGTTGCCGCCGCGCTGGTCGCAGCGCTGATGCCGGCTGCCGCGCAGGCCGCCGACAAGCCGAAGGAAATCGTCATCGACTGGGCGACCTACAATCCGGTCTCCATGGTGCTCAAGGACAAGGGCCTGCTCGAGAAGGAGTTCGCCAAGGACGGCATCGGCATCCGCTGGGTGCAGACGCTCGGCTCCAACAAGGCGCTCGAGTTCCTCAGCGCCGGCTCGATCGATTTCGGCTCGACCGCCGGCGCGGCGGCATTGGTCGGCAAGATCAACGGCAATCCGATCAAATCGATCTACGTCTTTTCGCGGCCGGAGTGGACCGCCCTCGTCACCCGCAAGGACACCGCGATCAACAAGCCGGCCGACCTCAAGGGCAAGCGCGTCGCGGTCACTCGCGGCACCGACCCGCATATCTTCCTGGTGCGCGCGCTGCAGGGCGCCGGCCTGACCGAACGCGACATCACCCCGGTGCTGCTGCAGCATCCCGACGGCAAGACCGCGCTGATCCGCGGCGACGTCGACGCCTGGGCGGGGCTCGATCCGATGATGGCGCAGGCCGAGATCGAGGACGGGGCGCGGCTGTTCTACCGCAACCCGGACGCCAACACCTGGGGCATCCTCAACGTGCGCCAGGAGTTCCTCAAGGATCATCCGGACCTCGTGCAGCGCACGCTCGCCGTCTACGAGGAGGCGCGCAAGTATTCGCTCGCCAATCCGTCCGAGGTGAAGCGGGTCTTCGTCGCCGCCACCAAGCTGCCCGACGCCGTGGTCGACAAGCAGCTCAAGGAGCGCACCGAGCTGACGCACAATCGCGTCGGCTCAGCGCAGCGCGAGTCGATCCTCGCCGCCGGCCTGGCGCTGCAGCAGGCCGGCGTCATTCCGGCGAGCGTCGACGTGAAGGCCGCCGTCAACGACCTGATCGACGACCGCGTGCCGATCGCCGGGAACTAGCCGCGACGCCTATCGTTTGCTCGCCGCGACGGCCGGCGCAGCGTGCGCCGGCCGCGCGGTTGCAGCGCATGCGCCACACGCCGCCCATGTTGCATTCCGGGCCCTTGCCATGTCTCTTGTCCGCATGACCGTCTCGGCGGAACGACCTTCGGTCCCGGCCGGCCGGGCACAGCGCGACCCGCTCGCGCGGCTGGCGCGGCCGGCGCTCGGAGTGGCGCTGCCGCTCGGGCTCGCGGTGTTGTGGGAAGCGGCGGTGCGGCTCGGCCTGTCGGACGGACGCCTGGTGCCGCCGCCCTCGGTGATCTGGCGCACGCTCGCCGACCTGGCGGCGACCGGCGAGCTGCTGCGGCACGTCATCGCCACCCTGCTGCGGGTCGGGGCCGGTTTCGCGCTCGGCACGGTTGCGGCAACGCTGATCGGCGCGATCGCCGGCTATTGGGAGCTGGTGCGCCGGGTGATCGATCCGAGCCTGCAGGGGCTGCGCGCGGTGCCGTCGATCGCCTGGATTCCGTTGTTCATCCTGTGGCTTGGAATCTTTGAGACGTCGAAGGTGGCGCTGATCGCCGTCGGCGTGTTCTTCCCCGTGTATCTCGGCGTGCTCGGCGCCATCCTGTCGGTCGACCGCAAGATCGTCGAGGTCGGCCGGGTGTTTCGCCTGTCCGGTTTCGCCATGGTGCGGCGCATCCTGCTGCCGGCCGTGCTGCCCGCCTATGTGCTGTCGCTGCGCGCCGGCCTCGGGCTCGGCTGGATGTTCGTCATCGCGGCCGAGTTCATGGGCGCCTCCGAGGGGCTCGGCTATTTGCTGATCGACGGCCAGCAGCTCGGCAAGCCGGCCGAGATCGTCGCCGCCATCATCACCTTCGCGGTGCTCGGCAAGCTCACCGACGCCATTCTGGCCGCCGGCGCCGCCCCGTTCCTGCGCTGGGAAGACGCCTTCGGGGCGCGCAGATAAAACATGCTGGTTCTCGACCATGTGGGGAAGACCTACCCGAACGGCGTGCGCGCGGTGCACGACCTCTCGCTCGCGGTCGAGCCGGGCGAGATCGCCGTCATCATCGGCGGCTCCGGATGCGGCAAGTCCACCTTGCTGCGCCTCGTGTGCGGCCTCGATCAGCCGAGCCAGGGCGCGGTCGGCCTCGACGGCGCGACCATCGCGGCGCCGCACGAGAAGATCGGCATCGTGTTCCAGGAGCCGCGCCTGCTGCCGTGGCTCACCGTCGCCGACAATGTCGGCTTCGGGCTGGCGCACCGGCGGCCGGCCGAGCGCCGGCAACGGGTCGCCGCCGCGCTCGATCGCGTCGGGCTCGCCGACAAGGCGCGCATGTGGCCGCGCGAGCTTTCCGGCGGCCAGGCCCAGCGCGCGGCGATCGCGCGCGCGCTCATCACCCGGCCGGAAGTGATGCTGCTCGACGAGCCGTTCTCGGCGCTCGACGCGTTCACCCGCATCGACCTGCAGGACCACCTGCTCGACCTGTGGGCGGACGCGAGGCCGACCTTGCTGGTGGTCACCCACGACGTCGACGAGGCGATCGTGCTCGCCGACCGCGTCATCGTGATGTCGCCGCGGCCCGGCCGGGTGTTCGCCGAGATCGAAACCGACCTGCCGCGCCCGCGCGACCGGCAATCGGCGGCGTTCGACTTCGCCAAGCGGCGCGTGATGGCGGCGCTCGACCGCTCGCTCGACCGCGCGGTGACGACCGACGACGGCGAGACCACGACCACCGCCGGCGCCGCCCTGTGGTGGTGAAGCAAAAATCGTATTGAGGAGATCGACATGGATGGACAGGCGCTGCGGGCCATGCAGGCCCCGATCAAGGACCGCTACAAGGCCGACCCCGACGCCGCGATCATCACGCTCAAGGCGCGCGGCACGCTCGATGACGCGCATATCGCCTGCAAGGTCGAAACCGGGCGCGCGCTCGCGGTCGCGGGCCTGCACCCGGCGACCGGCGGCTCCGGCCTCGAGCTGTGTTCGGGCGACATGCTGCTCGAGGCGCTGGTCGCCTGCGCGGGCGTGACCCTGAAGGCGGTCGCCACCGCGCTCGACGTCCCGTTGCGCGCCGCGGCCGTGGCGGCCGAGGGCGATCTCGATTTCCGCGGCACCCTCGGGGTCGCCAAGGACGCGCCGGTCGGCTTCAAGGCCATCCGCCTGACCTTCACGGTCGACACCGACGCCGCGCAGGAGAAGCTCGACCAGCTTCTCAAGCTCACCGAGCGCTATTGCGTCGTCTATCAGACGATCCGCAGCGGTCCGCCGGTCGAGGTGCGCCTCGCGCGCGGGTAAGCGGCGGCGGGCGGGCAAACGCAGATGCCCGCGGACCCACAGTTCGTTGCGTTCATCGTCAAGATCGTCCTCACCGCCGCCATCGTGGTCGGCGCCGCCATGGCGACCGAGCGCGCCGGACCGCTGCTGGGCGCGCTCATCGTCACCCTGCCGATTTCGGCGGGGCCGTCGTACGTCTTCCTCGCGCTCCAGCACGGGCCGGACTTCATCGCCGCGAGCGCGCTCGGCAGCCTCGCGGTCAACGCCGCCAACGGCGTGTTCGGCCTGGTCTATGTCGTGCTGGCGCAGCGCCGCGGGCTTTTCATCAGCGTCGCCAGCGCGCTTGCGGTATGGATCGCCATCGCGGTCGCGTTTCGCGCGATCGAGTGGACGCTGATCCGCGCGCTCCTGCTCAACGTCGCCGTCTATGCCGTGTGCCTGCCGCTGGCGGCGCGCTTCCGGCACGCCGCCATGCCGGTCTACCGGCGCCGCTGGTACGACGCGCCGCTGCGCGGCCTGCTCGTATGCGCCGTCGTCACGGCGGTGCTGACCTTGAGCGCGCGGGTCGGCCCGGTCGCGACCGGCATCCTCGCCACCGCCCCGATCGTGATGACCAGCATGGCGCTGATCCTGCACCCGCGGGTGGGCGGCGCCGCGTCGGCCGCGGTGATCGCCAACGGGCTGACCGGGCTCGTCGGCTTCGGCGCCTCCCTCGTGGTCCTCCACATCGCGGCGCTGCACTTCGGCAACGTCGTTGCGCTCATGCTCTGGCTCTTCGCCAGCATGGGATGGAACCTGTGCCTGTGGGCGCTGTGGCGGCGGCGCATGCTGATGCGGCCGCCGACGGCTCCAAAGCGCTTTCCATGATTAATATGATCTTGAGACCATATGTATTGAAGACCATAATGTGAGGACTGTGAGGTGAACAATGACTACGCTGCGCGACAAGATGGCCAGACTTCCGGCTCGGCGCCGGGCACGGATCAAGGCCCGCGCACAGAAGCTGATTGCCGAGGAAACTTCGCTTCAAGCGTTGCGCAAGGCGCACCAGAAGACCCAGGAAAAGGTGGCCACCACACTCGGCATTGGCCAGGACAGCGTGTCGAGGCTCGAGCAGCGCAGCGACATGCTGCTGTCGACACTGCGCGAATACGTCGCCGCGATCGGCGGGAGTGTCCGGCTGCTGGTCGAGTTCAAGGGCAAGCCCGCGATCGAGCTCAAGGGCCTCGGCGCCATCGACGGCAGGTCGGCTTCGGCTCGCGGCAAGATCGGACGCCGGGCGGGACGGTCTGCGGCATAGACAGGCCGAGTCTCGACCCGACGGATGGCTCTCCCGCTGCGCCACCGCGCGCTTGAGCCGGCAGAGCGCCGCCCAACCGGGAGCCTCCACCCGGGCGCGTATTCCATTACTTGCGTCGGCGTCGCCGGCGCGGAATTGCGGCGGCGACTTCTTCGACCAGGCCGGCGATGGACAGACGCAGGCCCACGTCCTTGATGGCGGCAAAGGCTTGCGCGAGCCTGAGCGCGCGCGCGTCGGCCAGCAGGCGCAGCAGCGTCTGCGTCCGCGCCTTGGCCGGGCCGTCGACGCCCTCAAACAGCACGGCCACCGGGATTTCCAGAACTTGCGCGATGCGAACCAGCCGGCCGCTGCCGATCCGCCCGGCCCCCACCTCGCATTTCTGCACCTGCTGGAACGACAGGCCGAGCCGCTTGGCGAGCTGCGACTGCGACAGGCCTTTGGCCAGACGCCGGATGCGCACATTGCGCCCGACCGCGACATCGATGGAAGTGGGGCGCCTCGGACGCATCGTATGCCTCAATGCAATATCAGATTGCTAACTTACAACACACCCTAAGGGCGATTTGCACGAACCGTCAATCCGCGCAACAGGCGTGCGTAAGCAGGACGGGGCAAAGGCCGCCATCGGATACGGTGGCCCCAGGGCCGCCCGCCGGCCGCTCGCACGCGGCAGGTTGCGAACTTGCAATATACCTTAAAAGCGGTCGCCTTAAAACCGTCAATTTGCGCACAATCGGCGCCCGTGAAACGCACGTACAAGGGCCCCCTGCGCGACACCCTGGCCAAGAACATGCGTCGGCTGCGCGCCGCGCGTGGGCTGAGCCAGGAGGCGCTGGCGCACGAGAGCGGGATGAACCGGACATATCTCAGCGCCGTGGAACGCGCCGAGCGCAACGTGTCGATCGACAACATCGCCCGCATCGCCAAGGGACTGCGGGTGGCGCCGTGGACGCTGCTCAAGGATGATTAGGCGACTGGGTTCACATCACCGGACATGGCAGCGGTCGAAACGAAGACCTCCGGCGGGTTCCTGTGTGAAAATCGGGACACTTAACCCAACCCTTTCCGGCCCAATATCGCAAACTATGTCGACTTAACGATTAAAAGCGGCAACCTTTCTCGCGATAAGAATACGCGAGTCAATTTGCCGATGTTGATCTTCCGCGCGTGGATGTAGTCGGCAATCTCGATAAGGTTCGCGGTCGCGCGCGGAGTGAAGCCAAGTTTCATCAGTCGAAGCGGCGGAACGCGGCTTCAACGTCGGCGTCGGTTGCGAATTCGCGCCGCTTGGCCTGCGCGAGACTTTCCAGCACGTCGGGCAAGTGCGGCGGGTCTATTTCTTCCAGCTCGCCCTCATCGCCCGCCAAGATAAGCATGGCGCGCGCGATTTCATCCTGACTGTCCGGGGGAAGCTGGCGCACGGCTTCGAGAGCTTTTTCCAGCAGCTTGGTCATGGTGCGAAGAATGCTCCGTTCAGCGGGTCCCTTGGATAGTTACGATCCCGATCACCCCTCCCGCTTCGCCGCCGCGAGCTTGAGCCGGTAGAGCGCTTCGAGCGCCTCGCGCGGCGACAGGTCGTCGGGATTGAGGGCGGCGAGCGCATCGAGGACGGCGGCGAGCGCCGCGTCCGGGCGCGGCGGCGGGGCGGCGCGCGCAGCGGCGGAGAACAGCGGCAGGTCGTCGATCAGCTTGCGCGCCGGCGAGGTGCGGTCCTCCGCCTCGAGCTCGGCGAGCACGATCTTGGCGCGCTCGATCACGGCGGCCGGCAGCCCGGCGAGCTTCGCCACCTGCACTCCGTAGGAGCGGTCGGCCGCGCCCGCCACCACCTCGTGCAGGAACACGACGTCGCCCTGCCATTCCTTCACCCGCATGGTGGCGTTGTGCAGGCGCGGCAGCTTGGCGGCGAGCGCGGTCAGCTCGTGAAAGTGGGTGGCGAACAGCGCGCGGCAGCGGTTCGCCGCGTGCAGGTGCTCGATGGTCGCCCAGGCGATCGACAGCCCGTCGAACGTCGCGGTGCCGCGGCCGATCTCGTCGAGGATGACGAGGGCGCGCGCGCCCGCCTGGTTGAGGATCGCGGCGGTCTCGACCATCTCGACCATGAAGGTGGAGCGGCCGCGGGCGAGGTCGTCGGCGGCGCCCACGCGCGAGAACAGCCGGTCGACCACGCCGATGCGCGCGCGCCGGGCCGGCACGAAGCTTCCCATCTGGGCCAGCACGACGATGAGCGCGTTCTGCCGCAGGAAGGTGGACTTGCCCGCCATGTTGGGCCCGGTGACGATCCAGATGCGGCCGGCCCCCTCCCTACCCTCCCCCGCAAGCGGGGGAGGGAAAGAAGAGAAGGGTGGCGACAGGTCGCAATCGTTGGCGACGAACGGCCCGCCGTCGCGCGCCAGCGCCTGCTCGACCACCGGATGGCGCCCGCCTTCGACCACGAACTCCAGGGTCTCGATCACCTCCGGCCGGACGTAGTCGCGATCGAGCGCCAGCGCCGCGAGGCCGGCCGCCACGTCGAGGATCGCCAGCGCCTCGGCGGCACGCTTCACCGCGGCGGCGGCGTCCGTGACCGTCGCGCTCAGGCGCTCGAAAATATCGAGCTCGATGGCGAGCGCCCGGTCGGCCGCCGACGCGATCTTGGCCTCGAGATCGGCGAGCTCCGTGGTGGTGAAACGCACCTGGCCGGCGAGCGTCTGGCGATGAATGAAGCCGGCGTTGTGCGGCGGGGTCAGCAGCTTCTCGCCGTGCTGGGCGGTCACCTCGACGAAATAGCCGAGCACGTTGTTATGACGGATCTTGAGCGCGCGAACGCCGGTCGCCTCGGCGTAGCGCGCCTGCAGCGCCGCCACCACCCGGCGCGACTCGTCGCGCAGCGCCCGCGCCTCGTCGAGCCCCGCGTCGTATGCGGGCCGCACGAAGCCGCCGTCGCGCTTGAACGCGGGCAGCTCATCGGCGAGCGCGGCGCCCAGCTGCGTCGCGATCGCCGGCTCGGGAGCGCGCAGCGCCGCCGCGGCGGCGACGATTTCCTCGGGCGCGCGCGCGAGCGCCTCCAGCCGCGCCGCCAGGGCGGCGGCGGCCGCGAGCCCGTCGCGGATCGCGGCGAGATCGCGCGGGCCGCCGCGGCCGACCGCCAGGCGCGCGAGCGAGCGCGCCAAGTCGGGCGCGGCGGCAAGCCGCTCGCGCAAGTCGCCGCGCACCGCGGCGTCGCCGATCAGAACCTCGACCGCGTCGTGGCGCCGGCCGATCGCGGCCGGATCGGTCAGCGGCGCGGACAGGCGCTGAGCCAGCAGCCGCGAGCCCGCCGCCGTCACGGTGCGGTCGATCGCGGCGAGCAGCGAGCCGCGGCGCTCGCCGCCGAGCGTGCGCACCAACTCGAGGTTGGCGCGCGTTGCCGCATCGATCAGCAAGGTCGCGCCCGCGGCCTCGCGGCCGGGCGGCGAGAGCGGCGGCTTTCGTCCGAGCTGGGTGCGCTCCACATAGGTGATGCAGGCGGCCGCCGCGGTGAGCTCGAGGCGCGAGAACGTCCCGAAGGCTTCGGTCGTCTGCACGGCGAAATAGCCGGCGAGGCGCCGTTCGGCGGTGGCGCCGTCGAACACGTCGCGGGCGAGCGGCATCACCGCCGGCAGCGAGCGCCAATAGGGCGCCAGGTCGGGATCGCCGTAGAGCGCGTCCGACACGATGACCTCGCCGGGCTCGAGCCGCGCGATCTCGGCGCCGAGCGCCGCCTGATCGCATTCGGTCACCCGAAACTCGCCGGTCGACATGTCGAGGAACGCCAGCGCGAACACGCTGCCGTTGTCGCCCGACGACGGCCGGGCGCGCGCGATCGCCACCAGATAATTGTTGCGGCGCGCGTCGAGCAGCGTGTCCTCGGTGAGCGTGCCGGCGGTCACCAGGCGCACCACGTCGCGCCGCACCACGCTCTTGCCGCCGCGCTTCTTCGCCTCGGCCGGATCTTCGAGCTGCTCGCACACCGCCACCCGGTGGCCGAGCGCGATCAGCCGGTGCAGATATTCCTCCGATCGTTCGACCGGCACGCCGCACATGGGAATGTCGCGGCCGAGATGCCGGCCGCGCTTGGTCAGCACGATGCCGAGCGCGCGGCTCGCGACCTCCGCATCGGCGAAGAACATCTCGTAGAAGTCGCCCATCCGGTAGAACAGCAGGCAGTCCGGATTGGCGGCCTTGATCTCGATATATTGCTCCATCATGGGGGTGACGGCAGCAGCAGCCGGCGCGCCGTTTTCCTCGGCCGGGGGGTCTTCCTGCACGCTGGCGTGACGCGCGAGAGTCATGGCGGCGACGCTAGCAGATCGCTTGCCCGGATTTCATCCCCGCCGGGTCTCCGCCCACAGGAGTCCCGGCGCCGCCCGCCTCTTTTGATGCTAGGAACGGCCGGCGAAGGCCGCCGATGCCGCCATTGAGCGCCGGGGGGCCAATCGATAACGTCCGCCCGCCGGCGCGCTGCGCCGCGGGATTAAGGGAGTGCCATGTCCGCCAAACCGCCCGGCCGCCGCACGCGACCGACGTTCACCGACCAGGAAGCGCTGCAGTTTCACCAGCAGGGCCGCCCCGGCAAGATCGAGGTCATGCCGACCAAGCCGATGGCGACGCAGCGCGACCTGTCGCTCGCCTACTCGCCGGGCGTCGCCGTCCCGGTCCTCGCCATCGCCAAGGACCCGGGCCGCGCCTACGACTACACCGCCAAGGGCAATTTCGTCGCGGTGATCTCCAACGGCACCGCCATCCTCGGCCTCGGCAATCTCGGGGCGCTCGCCTCCAAGCCGGTGATGGAAGGCAAGGCGGTGCTGTTCAAGCGGTTCGCCGACGTCGACTCGATCGATCTCGAAGTGTCGACCGAGGACCCGGACGAGTTCATCAACTGCGTGCGCTTTCTCGGCCAGACCTTCGGCGGCATCAATCTCGAGGACATCAAGGCGCCCGAGTGCTTCCTGATCGAGCAGAGGCTGCGCGAGCTGCTCGACATCCCGGTCTTTCATGACGATCAGCACGGCACCGCCATCATCGCGGCCGCCGGCCTGATCAACGCACTCGACCTCACCGGACGCGACATCGCCACCACCAAGCTGGTGTGCAACGGGGCGGGGGCCGCCGGCATCGCCTGCCTGGAGCTGCTCAAGGCGATCGGATTCGCGCCCGCCAACGTGATCCTGTGCGACACCAAGGGCGTGATCTACCGCGGCCGGCGCGAGGGCATGAACCAGTGGAAGTCGGCGCACGCGGTCGACACCAAGGCGCGCACGCTGGCGGAAGCGCTCGCGGGCGCCGACGTGTTCTTCGGGCTGTCGGTGAAGGGGGCGGTGACGCCCGACATGGTCAAGTCGATGGCCGCAAAGCCGATCATCTTCGCCATGGCCAATCCGGATCCGGAAATCACCGCCGAGGAGGTGGCGGCGGTGCGCCAGGACGCCATCATGGCCACCGGCCGGTCGGACTATCCCAACCAGATCAACAACGTGCTGGGCTTCCCGTATATTTTCCGCGGCGCCCTCGACGTGCGCGCGATCACCATCAACATGGAAATGAAAATCGCCGCCGCCAAGGCGCTGGCCGAGCTGGCGCGCGAGGACGTGCCGGACGAGGTGGCGGCGGCCTACGGCACGCGCCCGAAATACGGCCCCGAGTACATCATCCCGGTGCCGTTCGACCCGCGGCTCATTTCGTTCGTGCCGCCGGCGGTCGCCAAGGCGGCGATGGATTCCGGCGTGGCGCGCAAGCCGATCGTCGACATGGACGCCTATCGCCAGGCGCTGCGCAGCCGCCTCGACCCGGTCGCCGGCGTGCTGGCGCGGGTGTTCGAGCGGCTGCGCCGCAACCCCAAGCGCGTGGTGTTCGCCGAAGGCGAGGAGGAGCAGGTCATCCGGGCGGCCGCGAGCTTCGTGCAGCAGGGGCTCGGCACCGCGCAACTGGTCGGGCGCGAGGAGCGGGTGCGCGAAACCGCGACGAACGCCGGCATCGAGCTCGGCGACGGCATCGAAATCATCAACGCGCGCCTGTCGCAGCGCAATGCCGCCTACGCGTCCTATTTGTACGAGCGCCTGCAGCGCAGGGGATTCCTGGCGCGCGACTGCCAGCGGCTGATCAACCAGGACCGCAACCATTTCGCCGCCTCCATGGTCGCGCTCGGGGACGCCGACGCCATGGTGACCGGGGTGACGCGCAATTTCTCCACCGCCCTCGCGGACATCCGTCACTGCATCGACGACAAGCCCGGGCACCGGGTGATGGGCGTGTCGCTGGTGCTCGCGCGCGGGCGCACCCTGCTGGTCGCCGACACCGCCGTCACCGAGATGCCGGAGGCGCAGGAACTCGCCGCGATCGCGGTCGAGGCGGCGGGCGTCGCCCGCAAGCTCGGCTACGAGCCGCGCCTCGCCCTGCTGGCGTTCTCGACCTTCGGCCATCCGCCCGGCGAGCGCTCCGCCCGCGTGCAGGAGGCGGTGCGCATCCTCGACCAGCGCCGCGTCGATTTCGAATACGACGGCGAGATGGCCGCTGACGTGGCGCTCAACCGCGCGCTTGCCGCCGCCTACCCGTTCTCGCGCCTGACCGGCCCCGCCAACGTGCTGATCATGCCGGCGTTCCATTCGGCCGCGATCTCGACCAAGATGCTGCAGGAGCTCGGCGGCGCGACCGTCATCGGCCCGCTGCTGGTCGGCCTCGACATGCCGGTGCAGATCGTCCATTTGAACGCCACCGACTCCGATCTCGTCAACATGGCCGCGCTCGCCGCCTATAATGTGAGCGGATGAGGACGCCGGGATAAGCCGGTCGCGCAGCCAAGCCGCCAGGAGGACACTGTGACCAGGAGCGGACTGTCCGGCGTGATCGCCGCGATCGCGACCGCCATCGACCCCAAGGGCGAGCCCGATTGCGCCCGCTCGACCGCGCTCGCGCGGTTCCTGCTCGACAACGGCTGCGACGGGCTCAACGTGCTCGGCACCACCGGCGAGGCGACCTCGTTCTCGCTGGCGCAGCGCCAGCGGGTGATGCGCGCCTACGCCGACGCCGGCCTGCCGATGGAGCGCCTGATGGTCGGCGCCGGAGCGGCGGCGCTGGCCGACGCCGTGGCGCTGGCGACCTGCGCGGCCGACCTCGGGTTTGCGGGCGCGCTGGTGCTGCCGCCGTTCTATTATAAAGGCGTGCCGGACGACGGGCTCGTGGCCTACGTGGGCGCCCTGGTGGCGGCGACCGCCGCCCGGCCGATCCCGATCTACCTCTATCATTTCCCCGCCCTGTCGGGCGTGCCCTGGCACGTCAAGCTCATCCGCCGGCTGATCGAGGAGTTCGGCACGCGGATCGCCGGCCTGAAGGATTCCTCCGGCGATCTTCCGTTCGCGCGCGAGGCGGCGGCAGTCGGAAGCGCCTTCCGGGTGTTTCCCTCGACCGAGGCCGCGCTCGGCGAGGCGCGCGATGGACCGTTCGCCGGCTGCATCTCCGCCACCGCCAACCTGAACGCGGACCTGTGCGCGCGCTTCTTTCGCCATGGCGACCGCGCCGCGCTCGAGGCGGCGGTGGCGATCCGCAAGCTGTTCGACGGGCGGCCGCTGGTGCCGGGGGTCAAGACGCTGCTCGCCCACATCCACGCCGATCCCGCCTGGGCCAAGGTGATGCCGCCGCTCGCGGCCTTCCTGGCGCCCGACCGCGCCGCCGTGCTGGCGGGCTACGACGCGGTGCGCGCCAAGAAAGTCGCCTGAGCGGCGTAGGTCGCAGCGCCGGTGCGACGGGTCGCTCGTGCCATCGAGCATTGACGCCCGCCGGCACGCTGACTATAAGCGCGGCTCGCTTTCCCGCCGATTTCGGCGCGATTGCGCAATCCCGGAACCGATCCCGATGGCCAATACGTCGTCCGCCAAGAAGGCTACCCGCAAGATCGCCCGCCGCACGGTGATCAACCAGGCGCGCCGGTCGCGCATGCGCACCTTCGTGCGCAATGTCGAAGAGGCGATCACGGCGGGCGACAAGACCGCGGCGCTCGCCGCGCTGCGGGCGGCGGAGCCGGAGATCATGCGCGCCGCCCAGAAGGGCGTGGTGGCCAAGAACAGCGCCAGCCGCAAGGTCTCGCGCTTGACCCACCGCATCGCCAAGCTCGCTTAACCTTCGCCGGCCGACCAGGCCGGCGCGTTTCGTCGCTTCCGAGCACAATCGAAATGGACGGCGCACGGCGCGTGACAGCGTCGCCGCGCTTGTTGCCGCGATACAACACCTGTCGGAAATCCGTCACACTAACCGCGTCGAGCGCTCCCGCGCCCGGCCGCGGCGGCGAAGCTACCCGCCCTTGCCGCGCACGAAATCCCACGCCAAGCCAAAGGTTTATAAGGAAAGCACAGAAGGGGACTTGGAATCCCGCTTGGCGTAAGTGGAATCCCGTAGTCGACCGAGGATGCCGCGCGTGCCGCAAGGCCGTGCCGGTCATCGGAGATTCCGCGCGACTCTTCAAACCCTTGCGCGCCGATGTTTTACAAATCCGTCACCCGACCGTCATGGTCGTCCGCGCCCGCGCCATTGTCGTGATGAAAATTATTGCCGGCACTGGGGCGCGTATGTATCGTTTCGACACTTCCGGACTTTCCGGCCGTTCCAACCAAAGTTCGCGTGATTAGGCTCATCCTCGATGAGAACGGGGGATTGCGCCCGCAACAGGGCGGCAGTTTCGAGCAGGCGGAGACTTTCGACAAGAAAGCCAAGCTGTGGAGGTGTGAAAGTTGAGTTGAGTTGCGTTGAATCGGGCGTCGATGTTCTCGTGAGTAGCGCCCGGACAAACCACAAAACGCAAACTGTGGAATTCAAGCACGAGACATCGCGCGCGGCGGCCCGCGGTGATGCAGGGGGCAAACAATGACGGCGTGGCAAAGGTCGGCTTGGCCGACCGGAATAATACCCGACCGACCGGCAGAACGAATAAACATAAGACGCCGATCGGAAAGTCTTCTCGCTTCGACGCGGCGGCGCGGAGCCCCCGAGGGCTCGACGGGCGCTGGCGAAAGATCGAGCGAGGCTGCGCCGCCAGGCGCCTGACCGCAGCGACGTTTTCAAGCGTACCGCCCTGACGCCACGTCCCGCACCCGCGGGCCGGTTTCTCTTACCCTTCGATCTCGATCGAGGATTATCGGAGCAAATGATGTTGAAGCCAGAAATGGGCAGCGCGGAATATTCGCGACGACCCATGCCGACGCTGCCCACCACCCACGAGCCGAGACCCGCCATGCAGACGAACACTTCAGACAAGGAGCGCTGGGCCCGGGTGAAGCAGCGCCTGCGCGCGGAGGTCGGCGACGACGTGTACTCGAGCTGGTTCGCCAGGATGGACCTCGACGGGATCGAGGGCGAGGTGGTGCGCCTCTCGGTGCCGACCCGGTTTCTCAAGAGCTGGATCCACGCGCACTACATCGAGCGGGTGCTGGCCTGCTGGAAGGCCGAGCAGCCGAGCGTGCGCCGCATCGAGCTCGCCGTGCGCTCCGCCGTCATCCGCACCCACACGCGCGCCAAGCCCGAACGTCCGAGCGAGCCCGAACGGGAGACGGTGGAGGCTGCCGGCGACCGCCGCGAGCCGCGCATCGTGATTGCGCCGGCGCCGGCCAGCGACACGCTGGGCGGCTCGCCGCTCGATCCGCGCCTGACCTTCGATGCCTTCCTGGTCGGGCGCTCCAACACGCTCGCGCACGCGGCGGCCAAGCAGGTGGCGAGCGCGCGCTGCGGCGAGACGGTGATGTTCAACCCGCTCTACGTCCATTCCAACGTGGGGCTGGGCAAGACGCACCTGCTGCAGGCGATCGCCTGGGCCGGCAACGGCCAGGGCGGCCGCAAGGTGCTCTATCTCACGGTCGAGCGATTCATGTACGGCTTCGTCTCGGCGCTCAAGACGCAGACCGCGATCGCCTTCAAGGAGGCCTTGCGCGGCATCGACGTGCTGGTCATCGACGACCTGCAATTCCTCCAGGGCAAATCGACCCAGGCCGAATTCTGCCACACGCTCAACGCGCTGATCGACGCCGGCCGCCAAGTGGTGATCGCCGCCGATCGGCCGCCGTCCGACCTGGAGACGCTCGATGAGCGGGTCCGCTCGCGCCTTGCCGGCGGGCTCGTGGTCGAGATGGGCTCGCACGAAGAGGAGCTGCGGCTGGAAATACTCAAATTCCGCGTCGCCGCCGCACGGCAGCACCACGTCGGCTTCGACGTGCCGGGTCCGGTGCTCGCCTTCATCGCCAAGACGGTGACCCATAACGGCCGCGACCTCGACGGAGCGCTCAACCGGCTGCTCGCCCATAACAAGCTCACCGGCCATCCGGTCACGGTCGAGATGGCCGAGCGCGCGGTGCGCGACTTGGTGCGGCCGCAGGATCCCAAGCGCGTCAAGATCGAAGACATCCAGCGCATGGTGGCGCGCCAGTACAATGTCAGCCGCGCCGACCTGCTGTCCTCGCGCCGCACCGCCAACGTGGTGCGGCCGCGCCAGATCGCCATGTATCTCGCCAAGGCCCTGACCCTTCGCTCGCTGCCGGAGATCGGCCGGCGCTTCGGCGGGCGCGACCACACCACCGTGCTGCACGCGGTGCGCAAGATCGAGACGCTCGCCGGCAGCGACTCGGCGCTCGCCGAGGAGATCGAGCTGTTGAAGCGCCTGCTGCAGGAGCCGTAAACTTATCCACGGCGCTGCAAAGCGGCCTTGCCGAATCCGGCCGGCCGCGCCACTTTCTTGGCCCCGGCGCCCGATCGACCCGCGCCGGGCGCCGCGGCGGAGCAGCATGACGCCGCCGCGCCGGGGCATACGAGCGGGGTCCGCCATGAAAGTTACCGTCGAGCGCTCTGCGCTCCTGAAGTGCCTCGGCCACGTCCATCGGGTCGTCGAGCGGCGCAACACGATTCCGATCCTCGCCAACGTGCTGATCCGCGCCGACGGCGGCAAGCTGGCCATCAAGGCGACCGATCTCGACCTCGAGGTGATCGAGACCATCGCGGCCGAGGTCGCCACCGCGGGCGCCACCACGGTGCCGGCGCACATGATCTACGACATCGTGCGCAAGCTTCCCGAAGGCGCCCAGGTCGTGCTCGATGCCTCGGGCGACCGGGGCAGCCTGGCGATCCGGGCCGGCCGTGCCCAGTTCAGCCTGCAGACCCTGCCGGAAAGCGACTTTCCCGACCTCGCCGCCGGCGACATGACCCATCGCTTCGCGCTCGCGGCCAAGGATCTCAAGCGCCTCATCGACAAGACCCAGTTCGCGATCTCGACCGAGGAGACGCGCTACTACCTCAACGGCATCTACCTGCACGCGGCTGACGCCGGCAAAGCCACAACCTTGCGGGCGGTCGCGACCGACGGCCACCGGCTCGCCCAGGTCGACCTCGCCGCGCCGGCAGGAGCGGCCGGCATGCCGGGCGTCATCGTCCCGCGCAAGACCGTCGGCGAGGTGCAGCGGCTGATCGAGGATGCCGAGATCGAGGTCGGGGTCGAGCTGTCGCCGACGAAGATACGCTTCACCCTCGGCGAGGTGGTGCTGACCTCCAAGCTGATCGACGGGACGTTCCCGGACTATGGGCGGGTCATTCCGGTCGGCAACGACAAGGAACTGACGGTCGACAAGCCCGATTTCGAGGCGGCGGTCGACCGCGTCTCCACCGTGTCGAGCGAGCGCGGGCGCGCCGTGAAGCTGTCGCTGTCGTCCGGCAAGCTCGTTCTCTCCGTGACCAATCCGGACTCCGGCAGCGCGACCGAGGAGATCGAGGTCGAGTACGACGCCGAGCGTCTCGATATCGGCTTCAACTCGCGCTATCTGCTCGACATCGCGGCGCAGATCGAAGGCGAGGTCGCCGTGCTGAGGCTGGCCGATCCGGGCTCGCCGACCCTGATCCAGGATCGCGACGCCAAGGACGCGCTCTATGTCCTGATGCCGATGCGGGTGTAATGCCCGGTGCGGTCCGCCTTACCCGTGTGACGCTGACGAATTTCCGCAGCTACCGCGCCGCGAGCCTCGCGGTCGACCGCGATCTCGTCGTGCTGGCCGGGCCGAACGGCGCCGGCAAGACCAATCTGCTCGAAGCGATCTCGTTCCTGGCGCCTGGACGCGGGCTGCGCCGCGCCATGCTGGAAGAGGCGGCGTTCGGCGAAGGCGACGGCTCGTGGGCGGTCGCCGCCGAGGTCGAGGGGGCGCTCGGGCTGGCGACGCTCGGCACCGGCATCGAGCCGCCGCCGGCGGAGGACGCCGCGCCGCTGCGCAAATATCGGATCGATCGCGAGCCGGTGGCGTCGGCGACCGCCTTCGCCGATCACCTGCGCGTGGTCTGGCTCACCCCGGCGATGGACGGCCTGTTCGCCGGGCCGGCCTCGGAGCGGCGGCGCTTCCTCGACCGGCTGGTGCTCGCCGTCGATGCGTCGCACATGAGCCGCGTCAACGCGCTCGAGCGTTCGCTGCGCTCGCGCAACCGGCTGCTCGAGCAGCCGGGCGCGGACCCGCACTGGCTCGACGCCATCGAGCACGAGACCGCGGAAGTCGCCGTGGCGGTGGCGGCCGCGCGCGCCGAGACGGTGCGGCGGCTCGCCGCGGCGCTTGCCGCCGGCAAGGATGCGACCTCGCCATTTCCCTGGGCCACGATCGCGCTCGACGGCCCGATCGAGAACGCGGTCGGCGCCAGCCCGGCGACCGAGCTCGAGGACCGCTATCGCGCGGTGCTGCGCAACGCGCGCGCGCGCGATGCGGCGGCCGGCCGCACCCTCGACGGCCCGCACCTGACGGATCTGCTGGTCGGGCACGGCCCCAAGGGGATCGCGGCCGCCGGCGCCTCGACCGGCGAGCAGAAGGCGCTCCTGGTCGGGCTGGTGCTCGCCCATGCCGGGCTCGTCGCCGAGATGACCGGCATCGCGCCGATCCTGCTGCTCGACGAGATCGCGGCCCATCTCGACCCGGTCCGGCGCAGCGCCCTCTACGCGCGGCTGGCGCGGCTGCGCGCGCAGGTGTGGATGAGCGGGGCGGACCCGGCGGTATTCGCGGCCGTCACGCCCGCGGCGGCCTGGTTCGAGGTCAGTCCGGGCCGGGCGGAGCGCCGATTCTGAGGGCTCGCGCGCGGCAATCGCAGGGCCGCTCATAGGCGCGAATCGGGCGTGCGAATCGGCCCCTCGGCGGGCCTGGGAATCCGGGAAAAAGTCATTATATGCCAATAGGTTCGATCCGGTCACTTTGGCCTGTACGGGGCCATGTTTTCGTGTCAAACCACGTCGCATAATTCCTGGCTTTCAAACCGATTCGAAGGTCCGCATGGCCGAGCCCGCCCGCCAGCAACCGCTTCCGTCCATTTACGACTCGGAGTCGATCAAGGTCCTCAAGGGCCTCGACGCGGTGCGCAAGCGGCCGGGCATGTATATCGGCGACACCGACGACGGCTCCGGCCTCCACCACATGGTCTACGAGGTGGTCGACAACGCCATCGACGAGGCGCTCGCCGGCTACGCCAAGGAGGTGGTGGTCACGCTCAATCCCGACGGCTCGTGCACCGTGCGCGACGACGGCCGCGGGATTCCGACCGACATCCACAAGGGCGAAGGCGTGTCGGCCGCCGAGGTCATCATGACCCAGCTGCACGCGGGCGGGAAATTCGACCAGAACTCCTACAAGGTGTCGGGCGGCCTGCACGGCGTCGGCGTCTCGGTCGTCAACGCGCTCTCCTCCTGGCTCAAGCTCACCGTCTGGCGCGACGGCAACGAGCATTTCATGCAGTTCGCCGACGGCGAGGCGGTCGCCCCGCTCGCCGTGATCGGCGCCGCGCCCGACAAGCAGGGCACCGAGGTGACGTTCCTGCCCTCGCCCAAGACCTTCACCATGCTGGAGTTCGATTGGGCGACGCTCGAGCATCGCCTGCGCGAGCTGGCCTTCCTCAATTCCGGCGTGCTGATCGTGCTCTCGGACATGCGCCACGCGGTCGAGAAGCGCGAGGAGATGCGCTACGAGGGCGGCGTCGAGGCGTTCGTCAAATACCTCGACCGCAACAAGACGCCGCTGGTGCCGAAACCGATCGTGATCAAGACGGAGCGCGACGGGATCGGGGTCGAATGCGCGCTGTGGTGGAACGACGGCTATCACGAGGCGGTGCTCGCGTTCACCAACAATATACCGCAGCGCGACGGCGGCACGCATCTGGCCGGCTTCCGCGGCGCGCTCACCCGCCAGGTCACCGGCTATGCAGAGAGCGGCGGCGTCGCCAAGAAGGAGAAGGTGCAGCTCGTCGGCGACGATTGCCGCGAGGGCCTCACCGCCGTGCTCTCCGTCAAGGTGCCGGATCCGAAGTTCTCCTCGCAGACCAAGGACAAGCTGGTGTCCTCCGAGGTGCGCCCGGTGGTCGAGGGCGTCATCAACGACGCCCTCAAGGCCTGGTTCGAGGAGCACCCGGCGGAGGCGAAGGTCATCGTCGGCAAGGTGATCCAGGCGGCCGCGGCGCGCGAGGCGGCCCGCAAGGCGCGCGAGATGACGCGCAAAAGCGCGCTCGGCATCACGTCGCTGCCGGGCAAGCTGGCCGACTGCCAGGAACGCGATCCGGCGAAATCGGAAATCTTCATCGTCGAGGGCGATTCCGCCGGCGGCTCCGCCAAGCAGGGACGCAACCGCGAGTTCCAGGCGGTGCTGCCGCTGCGCGGAAAAATCCTCAATGTCGAGCGGGCGCGCATGGACAAGATGCTGTCGTCCGAGCAGATCGGCACGCTGATCACCGCGCTCGGCACCGGCATCGGCACCGACGAGTTCGCCATCGACAAGCTGCGCTACCACAAGATCATCATCATGACGGACGCGGACGTGGACGGCTCGCACATCCGCACGCTGCTGCTCACTTTCTTCTACCGGCAGATGCGCGAGATCATCGACCGCGGCCATCTCTACATCGCGCAGCCGCCGCTCTATAAGGTCACGCGCGGCAAGTCGGAGCAATATCTCAAGGACGAGCGGGCGCTGGAGGACTATCTGGTCACCACCGGGCTCGAGGATGCGGTGCTGCGCCTGTCGTCGGGCGAAGCGCGCGCCGGCAACGATCTGCGCAAGCTGGTCGAGGAAGCCCGCTCGATCCGCAACCTCCTCAACGGTCTGCACAGCCGCTATAACCGCAAGGTGATCGAGCAGGCCGCCATCGCCGGCGTGCTGCACCAGCGCGTCATCGGCGATCCTGCACATGCCGCGGCGGCGGCCGCCTACATCGCCAGGCGCCTTGACGCCCTGACGGACGAGACCGAGCGCGGCTGGACCGGGCGATTCAACGAGGATGGGTTCCAGTTCGAACGGATGGTGCGCGGCGTCAAGGAAGCCGCGGTGATCGACCAGGCGCTGCTCGGCTCGGCGGACGCGCGCAAGCTCGATGAGTTCGCGCCGTCCCTGCAGCAGATTTATCCGCGGCCGACCCCGCCGGCGATGCTCCGGCGCAAGGACGATGAGACGCCGATCCACGGCCCGGTCGGGCTGTTCGAGGCGGTGACCGCCGCCGGCCGCAAAGGCATCTCGCTGCAGCGCTACAAGGGCCTGGGCGAGATGAACGCCGAGCAGTTGTGGGAGACGACGCTCGATCTCGAAGCGCGCTCGCTGCTGCAGGTGAAGGTCAAGGAGGTCGACGAGGCCGACGACATCTTCACCAAGCTGATGGGCGACGTGGTCGAGCCGCGCCGGGACTTCATCCAGGAGAACGCGCTGGCCGCGAGCGTGGACGTGTAAAGCGTCGGATTCGGCCACCGTTTGGCCGCGCTCCGGAAGTCTGATAATCAGGGATTGCATTGCCGCCACGTCTGTTCCGGTCGAGCAGGGCATGGGACCAGAGCATCATATCCGCTTGCGCCAGCCGGCCGGCCGCAATGGCCGCGCGTCGGCACGGCGGCACGCCATCCTCCCGCGAGGCCTGTTCCTTCTCGCCGCCCTCGGCGCATCTTCGGCGGCCGGTGCGGACGTGTGGGACGACTGCCGCTCGAGCCCTGCCGAACAGGTCCTGGCGCCATGCACCGCCGTCATCGATAAAGGCGATCGCACCCCCGACGAGCTTGCAATCGCGCACCTGCGTCTCGGCGTGCTGTATCGGCTGCAGGGAATGTTCGACCAGGCGCTGCCCGACCTCGATCGCGCGATCTCGCTCAATCCCAAGCTGACCAATGCGTTCGTCAACCGCGGAATCGTCCACCGGGTAAAGCGCGACCTGGATCGCTCGCTCGCCGATCTCGATCACGCCGTCGAGATGGAGCCGAAAAATGCGGGCGCCCGGGTCGAACGCGGTCTCACGCGTACCGCACGGCGCGATTGGCAGCCGGCGCTCGACGACATCGACCAATCGATCGCGCTGCGCCCCGACTTCGCGTTCGCCTACCAGAGCCGCGGTTGGACCTTCATCCAGATGGGCAACCCGGAACGCGCGATCGGCGATTACGACCGCGCCATTGCGATCAACCCGGCTTCCGCCGATGCGTTCGCCGGCCGCGGCGAGGCGCATCGCCGCAAAGGCGATCTCGATGGCGCGATCGCGGACTACAGCCGCGCCATCGCGCTGAACCCGAAAATCCCGGCCTTTCACGCCGGCCGGGGCGATGCCTTCAATTCCAAGGGGGACTTCGCGCGGGCGATCGCCGACTACGACCAGGTTCTGGCGATCGCGCCCAACGACAAGCGCGTCCAGGACATGAAGCGGGCAGCCGTCAGCGCGCAAGCGGAGCTTGCGCGGATGACGGAACGTCCCGCCAACGCCCCCGCCGGCGGGCCGTCATCGAGCCCGCCGCAGCCCGCGCCGCCCGCCCCGGCGGCCGCCGCGCCGCCCGTTACGGCTGCCCCGTCGCGCGTCGCCCAGGCGGCCGCGCTGATGCAGCGGCGCAATTTCGACGAGGCGATCACGCTGCTCGACACGGAGGTCGCGCGCGATCCGCAATCGATTCAAGCGTGGCGGCTGCGCGCCGCCGCCCATGTGCTGAAAGGCCAAGCGGCCCAGGCGCTTGCCGATCTCAATGCGGCGATCAAGCTCAATCCGGCCGACCCGGAGCTGCTCAACTTTCGTGGCACGGTTCTATCGGCAACCCGGCAGCTCGACGCCGCGATGGCGGATTTCGACCGGGCGCTGAGTCTCGACGCGAAAAACGCCAACGCCCATGTGGGCCGCGGCAATCTCTTGCGTCTGACCGGAAAGAACGACGGCGCGCTCGCGGAGTTCGACCGCGCCATAGCGCTCAATCCCAAGCACGCCGGCGCCTACGCCGGCCGCGGCTTCGTCCTCGTGTCGCAACGGCAGCTGGAAAAGGCGCTGGTGGAGTTCGACCATTCGCTCGGCATCGATCCAAAGAACAGCGACGCATTGGCCGGCCGCGGCCTGGCGCTCGTCATGAAGGGGCGCGCCAACGAGGCGACGGCCGATTTCGATCGTGCCTTGGAGATCAATCCCAACAACGCGTTCGCGTTCATGGGACGCGGATTTTCGCTGCTCGCCGGCGGCCAGCCGGAACGCGCCGTCGCCGCGCTGGATGAGGCCATCGCCCGGGTCGGCAACGAGCCGACCTCCTACATGCTGAGAGGCCGCGCGTTCCTGGCGAAAGGCGACCTCGATCACGCCCTTTCCGACCTCAATCATGCGCTGGAGTTGAAGCCGCAGTACGCCGAGGCGCTGGTCGTGCGCGCGAGCATCTGGGTCAAGAAACGGGAACACGAGCGGGCTCTCGCCGATCTCAACCTCGCTATTTCGATCGACGGCAACAGCATCCAGACCTATTTCGCGCGCGCGGCGGTCTACGAGTCCCAGGGCAATCGCGAGCTCGCCCTTGGCGACCTTCGCAAGGCGATCGAGCTGCAGCCGAAGACCGTCCTCGACACGCTCGCGCAATCCGAAGCGAAAAAACGCGTCCAGGCGATCTCCAAGCAAAGTCCTTGCGGCAATTCCGGCGCGACCGGCAATGGCGACACCTGTCTGTGAGACTTGCCTCATCCGTCCGGGGCGCAGCCGCGCCTCCCATCCATCGTCCTCGCGTCGGCAACCCAGAAATCCGGTGCCCAGATGGCCAACGAATTGATGACGTTTCGCAACGGGGTTCTCTCGATCTACCAATCGGCGATCGAGGATCTGGCCCACCAGGTCGCCGGCCGGGATTTGACCCCGGGCGACAGGCCCGGAACGGACAATCACATCATCGCCGCGGGCGCCGCGGCGGCGGCGTCTCGGATGGATCCGACGGCCGCGGCCGCGGCCGGGGTCCAGGCGAAGGCGGGCACGTTTCAGCGCTGCGCCGAGCTCGGCCTGCAGTACCTCGAAGCGCAGGCGCGCGGCGACCAGGCCACGGCCGCGCGGATCAAAGCCCAGATCGCCTTCTCGGAATGCGATTCGAAATGGATCGTCACCCTGGACGAGTACGCCAAGCATTTCGGGCCCGGCGGCGGCCTGCAGGCCATCCCGTACATTCGCGCCGGCACGGTCGGCAACACGGTGATCGACCTGAAACCGAGCGCACGCGTTGCGCTGATCGGCGACTGGGGCACGGGCACCGACGTGGCTGTCGATCTGCTGCAAAGCGTCAAACGGCAAAAGCCGGACGCGGTGATCCACCTCGGCGACGTCTACTACTCGGGCACCGAGGCGGAGTGCGACGCCTTCTTTCTGCAGATCGTCGACGACGTGCTCGACCGGACGAACACCGGCATTCCGGTGTTCACGATCCCCGGCAACCACGACATGTACTCGGCGGGCTCGGGCTTCTACCCGCTCATCAAAAAACTCAACGGCGGCCCGCAACAGCAGCCCGCCAGCTTCTTCTGCCTGCGCACGACCGACGGGTGCTGGCAGTTCGAGGCGATGGACACCGGCCTGCACGATCATGATCCTTTCCACGTGACGGACGTGCTGACCTATCTGGAGAAGGACGAGGAAGACTGGCACGTCGATCGCATCAAGGAGTTCCCCGGCCGCACTATCCTGCTGCCGCATCACCAATTGTTCTCGGCGTTCTCGCAGATCGGCAAGGCCGACGCGAACGGCAACCTCAATCCCTGCAATCCGAACCTGTTGGAGAGCTACAACCGGTTCGCCGATGCCGGGCCCGGCCGCATCGCCGCATGGTTCTGGGGACACGAGCATAATTTGTGCATCTACCAACCCTATGCCGGGCTGCAATTCGGGCGGTGCATCGGCCACGGAGGGATTCCGGTGTTCGACGCCAACAAGCCGTACGATGTCGGCGGCAAGATCCTCGATCCGCCGCAGCTGATCGACAAGACCAAGCTGCCGGTGACCGGCGGCGTCTACGCACACGGCTATGCGATGATCAACTTCAACGGCGCGGCCGCCACCGTCGATTATTTCAACGGAACGGACGCCAACCCGTCCTACAGCGAGGCGATACCGGCGCCCGCGACGGCGTAGGGCAGGCCGCCCGGCATTTTCTAGCTCGCGCGCTGCTCGTTGAGGAATTTCAGCAGTCGCGGGAAAATGTCGACGTGACAGTTCTTGCCCATGAACACGTCCTGGTGACCGTAGTTCGGGAAGACGTGAAGCTGGTGCCGACCGGGCACGATCTTCTGCAACCGCTCGTGGCAGACGATGTTCGAATCGGTGAAGACGTGGTTGTTCTCGCCCGTCATGAACAGCACGGGCGTCTCGATGTCCTTGGCGGATTGCAGGTAGTTGTCGGGCAGCGGCGCGTAGGTCGGATCGCCGGTGTCGTATTTGACCGCCGTATTGTCGCTGTTCACCATTTTCAGGACGTGACGGAAATAATGGAAGCTGGTGCCGCCATAAAGGTCGCCGCCGCGCCGGTGCGTGATGTCGTGCAGGTTCTCGTGGGAATAGAGCGCGGGAAATCTGGTTCCCCACATGAAGCTCAACATGTGGCATTCGGGCACGTCGCACTCGCGATGGAACAGCGAAGCGATCATGGCGAGCAGCTTGCCGGCGGACAGGCCGGGCTCCCGCCGCCAGCATGGGTTGACGTACTCGATCCCGGCGACGTACTCGCCGACGAACGGCGCGACCACGAGCTTGGCGTGCGACCACGTCGGCACGCGCGGCGTCAGCGCCACGCTGTTGGCGATGCAGCTCTTGATTCCGGTGACCGCCTTGCCGAACAGGCTCATGGTGAAGCTGGCCGAGCCCAGGCAGTGACAGATCACGTGAATGCGCGGCGTCGGGCCGATCGCGCTGCGCAAGGTCGCAAGCGCCGGCGGATAATCGAACAACGCAATGTCGTCCATCGTGTAGCGGGTGCGGCGCAGATTGTAGGAGAACCGGTTGCTCATGCGGAAGTCGAGCGTCCACACGTCGGTGAGGCCGTTGTCGAGCAGGTACTGCACCAGATTATAGTGCTCCGGCATGATGAACATGTCGGTCGACGTGGTGAGGCCGTGAATGATGAGAACGACATCGTCGCAGGGAGCGCGCTTGAAGCGCTGCATGCCCAGCCCGAGCTTATCGCCGGTCGTGAACGGATGGTCGGTGATCTCGGCGCCGGTCACGCCCTCGGTCGTGTAGAGCGGGATTTCGCGCGTGAACTTGTCCATCTTGAGGGACGGCAGGTGCCCGTAGGCGCTCCACAATGAGCCGAGGAAATAGCGGCCGAAGCGTTCGACCCCGGCGGCGCGTTCGGCGAAGGTCGGGGCGAACACCCGCACCGTGGTCAGCTCCTTGGCGAAATCGGCCGCGGCGATGTGAATGATCCCGGCCGCCTTGAGCGGGGCGCCGGCTTCCTGCTCGTGCGCAAGGTGGCCGTCAAACAGGTTGGTGAACAGCGTCGTGGTGTCTTTCCACACGTCGAAGCCGGGCTTGTCCTGCACCTGCTTGTAGCCGCTCAGGGTCACCGGCTTTCCGCCGCCGTCGCGGAAGAACAGACGGTAGGTCATCACCCTGCGGTCGGGATCGGCGGTGTCGACGAACAGGTTGAACCATCCGCGCTCGACCGGACAACGTCCGCCCAGGACGGCGCACTCGACATAGCCGATGGCGTCGGCCTCATGCTCCTTGGTGGTGAGAAAGCGATCGAGATCCCCGGTCTTCAGGGTGAGGTGGAACATCAGGAAGTTGCCGTCCCGCTTGCCCTGATCGAACCCGTCCTGGTAGCTGGTCGCGCCGAAGGTGACGTAACCCTTCATGTCTTCGGTGAACTGGAACGGAATCGGCGACGCTGGCGCGTTCATTTCGTGCTTCCTCCCGTGCGCGGCGGTTGCCGCCGCAATGCCGCCGGTCAGAGCTGATCGGTCGGCGCAAGGCCGGTGATGCGCTCGGCCACCATCTCGGACAGCGCGGAAATCGTGGCCGTCGGATTGGCGCCGACCGCGCTCGGCACGATCGCGCCATCCGCCACGTAAAGACCCGAATAGCCGAAGACCTGGCCGAGGCTCTCGGGCGCCGCGCTGACGACGCCGGTCTGCGGCGTATCGGCGATGATGCAGCCGCCGAGCGCGTGGACCGTGACGTTGTGGCGCAGCGGCGGCCACCAGTTGGGCAGCGCCACCGTCGCCTTGGCTTCGATGTCCTTGCCGAACGCGTGCGCGGCGGCGAGGATCGCCTCATAGAGCGGCATGCTCTCGCGTTGCGGCCAGTCGATCTCGACATAGCCGTTGCGGTTGAGCCGCATGACGCCGTTGCCGTTGTCGAGGCCCATGCAAAGAAGGACGCAGGTTCCGTACGACAGGTCGTTCTGCAGCGCATCGGAGAGCAGGAAACCGATGCGCCCGACCGATGCGCCGCTGAACAGCCGCGCCAACAGGTGCCTGACGGCGTTGCACAAGGACTTCCAGATCGACAGCGGCAGCGCGGCCTGCGCGTACCAGGACGCGAACACCGGATAGGCGGCGTCCTCCAGCAGGAACGCGCGGTCGCGATCGAAATTGGCGAACAGATTGTAGTCGGTGTATTGGGTGATGACCGGTCCGTAGTTGGGATCGGCGGGCTTCTTGCCGTCGATCGCGAACGATAGAAAGTCGCCGTTGCCCGAGAAGCGCCGGCCGAGGCTCGGCGAGACATGCGGCAAGCTGCCGTGCACGTCGCGGCAGCGCATGAGCAGCTCGGTCGAGCCGAGCGCCCCGGACGAAACCACGACCCGGCGCGCCGTCGCCGAAACCTCGCGCCCGCTCGCCAGATCGACGTAATACACCCGGTAGCCGTTTTCGCCGAGCGCCGTGGAATCGTCGGCGCCGCCCGCGTTCACCGGCACGATCTTGGTCGCAAGATGCTCGGTCAGGATCTTGGCCTGGTAGCGGTGCTCGGCCACGAACAGGTAGTTCAGGTCGACCGTGTTTTTCGATTGGGTGTTGCAGCCGACGTCGCATTCGCCGCAATAGACGCACGAGGTCTGCAGCGCGCCGTAGCGGTTCTTGTCCTGCGCGCCGATATCGAGCGGCTTGTTGAAATCGTTGCCGAAGAACACGTTGATATCGGCGAGGCGGGACTGCCTTCCCTGGCGCTGCGCCACGTCGGCGAACAAGCGGGTGCGGACGATGTCGCGGCGTGGATCGGCGTCCTGCGGAATCGGCCGCGACCCGAGAACCGATTTGGCGACGGCGTAGTAGGGCGCGAGCCGTTCCTTCTTCCAGCCGGCGGGCCAGCCCCGGTCGAACACCTGCTCGGGCGGCTCGAGGAACACGTTGGCGTAGATCAGCGAGCCGCCGCCCAAGCCGGCGCACAGAACCGCGTCGATCTTGTCGTAGGTGCGGATGTCGAACATGCCGTGCAGCTGCTCCCCGGGCACGTGCGCCGGGCGGGCGCGATCCTCGGACGGCAGGTTCCAGAAGTTGTTGGCCATCGCGTGCGGCGAGCGCGGGAACGAGCCGAGCGGATAGCGTTTGCCGCGCTCGAGCACGAGCACCCGGCCGGGCCATTTCTTGGCCGTGCGGCACGCCAGGATCGCGCCGCCGAAGCCGCTGCCGATCACCAGCACCTCGAAGTCCATGTCCATGACGGCAACCCTCGTGCATTCCGGCTTGGCCGGCCGGGCCTTGGGCCTGGCCCCGGCGGCTCCGAGCGCAACACCCTACACGACATTCTCCCATTCAGCCCTAGAAAGGAAAACGACATGCTTGGGATGTCAGAACGCGCCGGCGCGCGCCTCCACGCGTTGTCGCCGCTCCAAAGGTCAAATTTTGGGCGGGCGGCCCAACCTCACCCGCGCTCCGGCAATTCGATCGCCAGCATGACGTTGCTCAGGCTCTTGCCGTGGATGTCCTGGGCGAGCGAGATCGTCACGCCGCCGCCCAGCGCATTGTCGATCACGAAGTTGAAAGCGTTGAGGTTGCGCAGCTCGTAGCGGCGCACCGGCCCCTTGGCGACGTGCCGGAACGCCTGCATGACGCGCTCGCAGGTGAGCTCGCGGCGCAGGAAATCCCAATCCTGGGCGTCATAGGCGACGACCGAAATGTTCGACGTGTTGCCCTTGTCGCCGGCGCGCGCATGGGCGAGGTCATAGACGCGCACGCTCATCGGCCTGTCTCCACCGCGATCTGCGGATTGACGAATTGGCGCGGCAGCAGCACCGACTTGACCGCGAGCACGTCGCGCACCCGCGGCTCGCACGCACCGCCGGCGCCGCCCGGGCCGTGCATGTGCATGGCGCGCACCTCGAAGCCGATCGCGTGCGCGGCGCGGCGGTCGGGGGTGCGGCCCGCCATGCGCAGGCGCACCTCGTAGGGCTCCGGCCGCGCGGCGCCGTCGCCGTGCAGGCTCGAAAGGCCGATCAGGTCGACGCGGAAATCGTCATAGCGGAAGCCCTGCAGCCGCAGGCGCTCCTTGACGATCTCGGCCGCCCATTTGGCGCGGGCGACGGCGTCGATGCCGCCGTACAACACTTCGCCCTCCCCGATGTAGCCGTCGGCGTGGCCGACCGTGACCTTGTAGGTGCCGGTGCGCGGGCGCGCCGCGGCGCCTTCGACCCGCACTCGGTCCGGCGCCTCCTGGACCAGGCGAACGCCGGTGATGTCGAGCACGCAGTCCGGGGTGATGTAGGCCTCCGGGTCGTGCATCTCGTAGATCAGCTGCTCGGTGCAGGTCATCACGTCGAGGCGGCCGCCCGTATCGGGCGTCTTGCCGATGCGGATCGCGCCGTCCGCTTCGACATCGGCGAACGGGTAGCCGTTGCGCGCGAGGTCGGGCACGTCCTTCTTGCCGGGCCAGCCGAAGCAGCCGCCGGTGACCGAGGCGGTGCATTCGAGCAGGTGCCCGGCGGCGGTGCCCTGCGCCAGCTTGGGCAGGTCGTCATACGACCAGTCGAACGCGTGCATCATGGGCGCGAGGAAGAGCGAAGGATCGGCGACGCGGCCGGTGAGCACGATCGGCGCGCCGGTCGCGAGCGCCTCGCACACCACGTCGGCGCCCAGGTAGGCATTGGCCGACACCAGCTTCGGCAGGATCGACTCGAGCGGCTCGCCGTTCTCCATGATGGTCAGGTCGGGACGGCCGCGCACCACGCTGGCGACGTCGTCGCCCAGCACCACGGCGACCGGGATATCGCCGAGCCCGAGATCGCGCGCTTCGCGCCGCACCGCCCGCGCGCCGCCCACCGGATTGGCCGCCCCCATGTTGGTGACGATGCGCACGCCGCGCTCCATGCAGGCGGGCAGCACCATGCGCAGCCGTTCGTGCAGCGACGGCGAGTAGCCGAGCTCGGGGTTCTTGCTGCGCGCGAGGTTCTCGCGCGCGACCGTGCGCTCGGCCAGGCATTCGAACACCAGATAGTCGATGTCGCCGCGCTCGGCGAGCTCGCGCGCCGGCAGCATGCGGTCGTCCGAGGTTCCGGCGCCCGCTCCGACGCGCACCGTCGTGCGTCCGCTCATTGACGTGTGCTCCTGCGAGATCAACCCGCTTCCAGATTGTCACACCGCCGGCGGCCGGCATAGGCTTGCGGCTCTCCCGTCCGGACGGCGCGCGCCGCCGATCTCCCACGAAAGGACTCGCCATGGCATTCGACTTCACCGGGCGGCGCGCGGTCGTCGCCGGCGGCAGCCGCGGCATCGGCCGCTCGATCGCCCTCGCGTTCGCCGAGGCCGGCGCGGCGGTTTCGGTGTGCGCCCGCGGCGCCGATGGCCTCGCGCAGGTGCGCGCCGAGCTCGCCGCCCACGGCCACCCCGTGCACACCGCCGCCTGCGACGTGGGCGATGCGAGCGCCATCGCGCGCTACATCGCGGAGGCGGCAGCGGCGCTCGGCGGCATCGACGTGCTGGTCAACAATACATCCGGCTTCGGGCTCAAGAACGACGAGGCCGGCTGGGCGGCGAGCGTCTCGGTCGACCTGATGGCGACGGTCCGGGCGAGCGAAGCGGCGCTGCCGTTCCTCGCGCAGTCGACCGGCGCCGCGATCATCAACACCTCCTCGATCTCGGCGCTGCGGCCCTCGGCGCGCACGCCGCCGTACGGCGCCATCAAGGCGGCCGTGGTCCATTACACCCAGAGCCAGGCGGTGGCGCTCGCTTCGGCGCGTATCCGCGTCAACAGCGTGGCGCCGGGATCGATCGAGTTTCCCGGCGGCATGTGGGAGCAGCGCAAGACAGCGGAGCCGGCGCTCTATCAGCGGATCCTGGAGTCCATTCCGTTCCGGCGGATGGGCCGGCCGGAAGAGATCGCGAGCGCGGTGCTGTTCCTGGCGTCCGAGCACGCCAGCTGGATCACCGGGCAGACCATCGCGGTGGACGGCGGGCAGATGCTGATGTGACAGCCGCCCGTCAATGGCCCGGCAGGACCAGCACCTTCGGCTTGGCCGGCAGGCTTGCCTTCGAGAGCACCAGCGAGGGCGTCTCGCCCATCTCGACGTCCCAGTCCTGCTTCACGCGGGCCAGGAACCGGTTGAGCGTGTAGGCGCCGAAATAGTGCATCGGAATCATCAGCGGCGCCTTCAAGGCCTGCAGCACCTCGATCATGCCTTCGAGGTCGAGGGTGTAGCTGCCGTCGACCGGCACCAGCACCACGTCGACGCGGCCGATGTCGTTGAGCTGCTGCTGGGTCAGCGTGTGATGCAGATGGCCGAGATGGGCGATGCACAGCTGGGCGGTCTCGAAGATGAAGATCGAGTTGCCGTGACGCTCGGTGCCGCCGGCCCAATCGCGGATGTTGGTCGGAACGTTCCTGACGCGAACGTCCCGGTAGGTCACGTCGTGCTCGGCCGGCTTGCTGTCCGACGCCCAGCCGCGCAGCACGTATTTGATCGCCGGGTCGGGATGGTCGGTGTAGTGGGTCGAGTGGGCGTGGTTCATGGTGACGATATCGGGCACGACCGGCGGCCTGACATAGTCGTTGTAATCGGTGGCGATGCGCACCAGCCGCGGGCTCTCGATCAGGAAGGTCGAATGGCCGACGTAGGTGAGCCTGACCTCGCCGTCGGCGAGGGCGGCAAGTTTGAACGCGGCCGGAACGACGCGCGGCCGATCGGCGGCAACGAGGCCGGGACAGCGATCGGACAATGCGGTGGTCGCGGGCGGCGGCGGCGCGGCCTGCTGCGCCCGCGCGACATTCAGCCCCGCGCAGGCGGCCAGCGTCGCAACCGCAATCCCCAGAAGATGCGCCGAGCCCGCCATGCCGTCTCCCGCGCGCCTGCACGCGAGGATATAGCACGAACGAGCAAACGGACGCGCGTGGCCGCCGTCACGAACCTGCGATCACGTCAGCGCGGCGAGACGATCATTCCGCGCGAGGTCATGACCGCCCAGTGGCCGTCCTGCTGGCGCTTGATCTCCTGGATGCGGCCCAGTCCGGGCACGAGGTCGCCCGGCCCGATCTCGACGATGCCGTAGCGGCCCTCGACCAGGGCGGCCTCGCCACCGTAGACCTTGCGCAAGGTCCAGCCTTCCACGATCGCCGGCTTGGGCGTCGCCTTGGGATCCATGACCGTGGCGGCGGGAGCCGCGGCAGCGGGCGACGGGGCGATGGAGCCGGTCGGCTCGGGCGACGGCGTGAGTGTGGTGACGTGCCGCTCGACCCGCGCGTGCTCGACCCGGTCGAGCGCCTCGGTGATCTTGGTGAACTGCGCGGTCGCGGCCGAGGTCGAGCTGTTGATGGTCGTGCGCAGCGCCGACAGATTGTCGCTCAACGTCCTCACGTTCATGCGCAGCTGCGCGACCGTCTCCTTGAGGACGCGGACCTCGTCGTTCGGTTCGGAACGGGTCGCGACCGCATGCACGGCTGGCACGGCCGGCGCGGCCGGTGCGGCCAGGCGTTCGAACCCGGCGATTCCCGCCGATCCGGCGACGGCCCCCAGCGCCGCCGCCAGCGTCAAACCGGCGGCGAGCAACGCGAAGCGCCGGCCGCCGGCGCGCGCGTTGGCCGGCCTTCCGTCTTCCGGCGCCGCGGCGCCCGGCTTGTCGTCGGGCCGCAATACCAGGACGGCGGCGCGCGGCATGGCGGGCGAGGCCTTCGCGTCCGAGGCGGGCGCAGGCGCGGCCGGTGCGGGCGCGGCTTCGGCTTTCGGCTGCTCGCGAGCGCCGTCGTGGGCGATCGCCGATGGGTCGGTCGCGGGGGTTATCGAGGGCGCACCGACGGTCGGAATGTCGCCGGATGCGGCCGCCGCCGGTTCGCCCTGATGCGCGCCGGCGTCGTTGGACATGGCCATGGCTTGGATCCCGGTTGAATGCTCATCAACCGATAATCAACTTTGCTTACCAATTGGTTAGCGCCGCCGATGCAATCGGCGGAAAATCATAGGCCGTGCTGCCCGGCGAGCGCCTTGAGCGAGGTTTCGGGCCGCGCCCCGAGATGGCCGATCACCTCGGCGGCCGCGAGCGCCCCCAGCCGCGCGGCGGTCGCATGGTCGGCGCCGCGCGCCAGCCCGACCAGGAAGCCGGCGGCGAACAGGTCGCCCGCGCCCGTGGTGTCGACCACCCGCTCGACCGGAACAGCCGGCACCGGCTCGATGCCGCCGGGGCTCATCACCACGCAGCCGTTCTCGCCGCGCGTCACCACGGCCAGCCGCGCCTCGTGGCGCAGCGCCGCCGCGGCGGTGGCGAAATCCGCGGTCTGATAGAGGCTTTTCAGCTCGGCCTCGTTGGCAAACAGGACATCGACCGTTCCGCCGCGCACGAGCTCGCGGAACTCGTCGCGCCAGCGGTCGACGCAAAACGCGTCCGACAGGCTCAGGGCGACGAGCCGCCCTGCCCCATGCGCCAGCGCCGCCGCCCGGCGGAATGCTTCCTTGGCGTTGTGCGGATCCCACAAATAGCCCTCGAGATAGGTGATGGCGCTCGCCGCGATCACCTCGGCGTCGACATCCTCGGGGGCAAGATGCTGGGCGGCGCCCAGATAGGTGTTCATGGTGCGCTCGCCGTCAGGCGTCACCAGGATGTAGCAGCGTCCGGTCGACGGCCCAGCAGCCGCGGACGGCGTCGTGAAGGCGACGCCGGTCGCGCGGATATCGTGCGCGAAGACGCGGCCGAGACCATCGTCCTTCACCTTGCCGACGAACGCCGCGCGCGCCCCATAGCTTGCGACCCCCGCGATGGTGTTGGCGGCGGAGCCGCCGGATATCTCCACGGCGGGCCCCATCTGCGCGTAGATCGCCTCGGCGCGCGCTTCGTCGATCAGCGCCATGCCGCCCTTGTGCATGCCGTGGCCGATCAGGAAATCCTCCTCGGCACGCGCGATCACGTCGACGATGGCGTTGCCGAGGCCGACGACATCGTAGCGTGCAGCGCTCACGGGATTCTCCTGGGCCGAGGCGATCAAACGACACGCGCCGGTGCGGAAGGCGGGTGCCGTGCCATATACGAGCGCGCGCGCCGCGGCAACCTGACCGGGTCCTTCACAGGCGCCGTCCGGCCGGTGTCGGCGGGGCCGCGTCCCGGCCGTCCCTTGCCTTGATTGGCGCCGTCGTGGCATGTGGCGGGCCGCAATCGGCGAGAGGGTCTTATGGCGTTCAAGGAGCTGGTGTTCTCCGGCGTGCAGCCGACCGGCAATCTGCACCTCGGCAATTATCTCGGCGCCATCACCCGCTTCGTCGCGCTGCAGGAGCGCTACGACTGCATCTATTGCGTGGTCGACCTGCACGCGATCACGGTCTGGCAGGATCCGGCCGAGCTCCCCAGCAACATCCGCGAGGTCACGGCGGCGTTCCTCGCCTGCGGCATCGATCCCAAGCGCAACATCGTGTTCAACCAGAGCCAGGTTGCCGAGCACGCGGAGCTTGCCTGGATCTTCAACTGCGTCGCCCGCATGGGCTGGCTCAATCGCATGACCCAGTTCAAGGAAAAGGCCGGAAAGGATCGCGAGAACGCGTCGGTCGGCCTCTATTCATATCCGACCCTGATGGCGGCGGACATTCTCGCCTATCGGGCGACCCATGTGCCGGTGGGCGAGGACCAGAAGCAGCATCTCGAGCTGACCCGCGACATCGCCCAGAAATTCAACAACGACTTCGCCGCCGCGATCCGCGACCACGGTCACGGCGATGCATTCTTTCCGCTGACCGAGCCGCTGATTTCCGGCCCGGCCACGCGGGTGATGTCGCTGCGCGACGGCACGAAGAAAATGTCGAAGTCCGATCCGTCCGACTACTCGCGCATCAATCTCACCGACGATGCCGACACGATCGCGCAGAAGATCCGCAAGGCGAAGACCGATCCGGAGCCGCTGCCGAGCGAACCCGCGGGTCTTGCCAACCGCCCCGAGGCCGAGAACCTGCTGGGCATCTATGCGGCGCTCGCCGACAAGAACGAAGCGGACGCGCTCAAGGACTTTGCCGGCGCGCAGTTCTCCACCTTCAAGGCGGCGCTCATCGAGCTTGCGGTCGCCAAGCTCGGCCCGGTCGGCGCCGAGGTGAAGCGCCTGACCCAGGACCCCGCGCATATCGACGCGGTGCTGGCCGACGGGGCCGGGCGTGCCCAGGTGATGGCGGCCGAAACGATGAAGGCCGTCAAGGACATCGTCGGCTTCGTGCGGCGCTGACCGTACCGGTCGGCCAGGGCGCCGCTTGTCGCCGTACCGAGACCCGTGGCAGCATTGCGGCATGAGCGCGCCGTACCGAGGTCGGTCGGAACCCCGGGGAGGTCCATGAGGCGCCGCAGCTACGAAGCCGGACATAAGCCGAAGTATCTCGTCATCATCGACGGGACGCCGGAATGCGACCGTGCGGTCTACTATGCGAGCCGGCGGGCGGCGCGCACCGGCGCCGGCGTGCTCATGCTGCTGGTAATCGAGCCGGAAGACCGCCACCAGCAATGGCTCGGCGTCGCCGACATCATGAAGGCGGAGGCGCACGAAGCCGCCAACGCGATCCTCGATCAGTTCGCCAACCGGGCGAACGGCATCGCCGGCATCACGCCCGAGCGGGTGGTGCGCGACGGCGAGAAGGCGCAGGAAATCCTCAATTTGATCGAGGCGGACGAGGATATCGCGACCCTGGTGCTCGCCGCCGGCACCGGCAAGGACGGGCCGGGTCCGCTGGTCTCCAACCTCGGCAAGACGGTCAGCGACTACCCTATTCCGGTCGCGATCGTGCCCGGCCATCTGAGCGACGAGGATCTCGACGCCCTGTCGTGATCGGGGGCCGTGCACATTGACCTTTCGGCCCCGCCGGCGGCTTATTACATATCGAACGTCGAAAATGCGCCGCACGGGCCTTTGATCCCGCGCCGGCTACGGAGCAAGAGCCATGTTCATCCAGACCGAGGCGACGCCGAATCCGGCGACCCTCAAGTTCCTTCCCGGGCGGCCGGTGCTTGAAAACGGCACCCTCGACATGCGCGACCGCGCCGAGGCGGCCAGTTCCCCGCTTGCCGAGCGGCTGTTCGATATCTCCGGCATCGGCGGGGTCTTCCTCGGGTCCGATTTCATCGCCGTAACCAAGACCGACGGCGACTGGCAGTCGCTCAAGCCGGCGATCCTCGGCGCCATCATGGAGCACTTCATGGCGGGCGGCCCGATCGTGGTCGGCGACGGCGCCACCGACGGAGCGGATGAATTCTTCGACGACAAGGACGCCGAGACGGTCGCCACCATCAAGGAACTGATCGAGACCCGGGTGCGGCCGGCCGTCGCCAATGACGGCGGCGACATCACCTTCCGGGGCTTCAAGGACGGGGTGGTCTTTCTCGCCATGAAGGGCGCCTGCTCGGGCTGCCCGTCATCGACGGCGACGCTGCGCCACGGCATCCAGAACCTGCTGCGGCATTTCGTTCCCGACGTGACCGAGGTCCGGCCGGTCTGATCCGGCGGCCAGGGGGCAAGCGATGGCATGCGCGTCCTTGCCCTAGACACCGCGCTCGACGCCTGCGCGGCCGCCGTGCTCGACACGCAGCGGCCCGATCTCCTGACCAGCGAAACGCGCACGATGACGCGCGGACACGCCGAGGCGCTGATGCCGCTGGTGGCGCGCGTCATGGACGCGGCGCGCCTGGAGTTCGCCGAAATCGACCGCATCGCGGTGACGATCGGCCCGGGCAGCTTCACCGGCGTGCGCGTCGGCATCGCGGCCGCGCGCGGGATCGCGCTTGCGTCCGGCAAACCGGCCATCGGCCTCACCACCCTGGCGGCCTTCACGGCGCCGCACGTCGCCGCCGGATTTGCCGGAACGGTGGTGCCGGTCATCGATGCGCGGCACGGCCAGGTCTACATGCAGGTGTTCGGCCCGGGCGGCCGGGCCCTCATCGCGCCGCGGCTCGCGGCCGTGCGCGACGCCGTGCAGGCAGCGCGGGCCGGCGCCGCCCTGGTCGTCGGATCGGCCGTCGGCCTGGTGGCGGCGGAATGGCCGGCCGATGAGCCGCCGCCCACGTTCGTCGCCGCCGGAGCCCCCGACATCGGCTGGGTGGCACGGCTTGGGGCCGCCGCCCAGGCAGATCGGGTGATGCCCAAGCCGCTCTACCTGCGCCCGCCCGATGCCCGGCCGCAGGATGCCGCCCGCCTGCCGCGCCGATGAAACGCCTGCTCGCCCGCCTGTTCGCCCGCGCCGAACCGATCCTGACGGAGGCCGGCCCGCGCGATGCCGCCGCCTTTGCGGCGCTGCACGGTGCGTCGTTCCGGCGCGGCTGGAGCGAGGACGAGTTCGAGCGGCTGCTGCTCGACCGCGGCGTGCTTGCCCACCGGGCCCTGCTGGGGCATCGGCCGGTCGGATTCATCGTGTCACGCATCGCCGCCGGGGAGGCCGAGATCCTGTCGGTCGCGGTCGCACGTGCGCAGCAAGGCCGCGGACTGGCGCGGCGCCTGCTCGACCTGCATTTGCGCCGCCTCGCCGGCCTGGGAGTGCGCACGGTGTTCCTCGAAGTCGACGACGACAACACACCGGCGCGCCGGCTCTATGCCCGCAGCGCTTTCCGCGAGGTCGGCCGGCGGGCCGGCTATTATCCGCGCGCCGGCAGCGCGGCCGGAGCCGCGCTGGTGCTGCGCCGCGATCTCGCATGAACGGCGCGCAAGTGCCGATTTCGTTTGACCGGCCGCTTGGTTATGATGGCGCATGGCGGAACACCGACGGGACGCGGCCGTGGCCGAGCCGAAACCGAATATAGAAGCGCTGTGCACCGCCAAGGGCATGCGGATGACCGAGCAACGCCGCGTCATTGCCCGCGTGCTGGCGGGTTCCGCGGATCATCCGGACGTCGAAGAGCTTTACCGGCGCTGCGCCAAGGTCGACGACCGCATCTCGATCTCCACGGTCTATCGCACCGTGAAGCTGTTCGAGGACGCCGGCATCATCGAGCGGCACGATTTTCGCGAAGGGCGGGCGCGCTACGAGCAAATTCCCGAAGCCCATCACGATCATCTCATCGACCTGCGCACCGGCAAGGTGATCGAATTTCAGTCCGAGCAGATCGAGCGCCTGCAGGCCGAGATTGCCCGCCAGCTCGGCTATCGGCTGGTCGATCACCGGCTCGAGCTTTACGCGGTGCCGCTCGACGACGAAAAGGCCAAGCGCTGACGGCCGCGCGACGCGCCACCGCCGTCGGGCACCTGCATCCTCGCCGCCGGTATCGGGTGATGGCTAAAACTTGACCCGCTTTTCGCCGGGCAGCCGGCGTGTCGGATCAAACCCGGGGCGGGCTTACGGCGCAAAATACCCGTTATGGCCAAAAAGTGGCCGGCGGGCCGGCCGCGAAACCATTCCATTTTGCCGGGAAAACCGCTAAGACGAAGGCCGCGAGCGCGGCTGCGGCCGCCCGAACAAGGGAAGTCTGAAGCACCGGAATGTCTCGAGACGCGCCCTCGGCCCGAGCGGCCCGGATCGATATCGACCGCGCCGGCATGAACGGACCCCGCAAGCTTTTCGTCAAATCCTACGGCTGCCAGATGAACGTCTACGATTCCCATCGTATGGCGGACGTGCTGGCGCCGCACGGCTTCGTCGAAACCTCGACCGCCGAGGACGCCGACCTCGTCATCCTCAACACCTGCCATATCCGCGAGAAGGCCGCCGAGAAGGTCTATTCGGAGCTCGGCCGCATCCGCAAATTGAAGGACGCGGCGGCGCGGCGCGAGCGCGGCGTCCTGGTCGCGGTCGCGGGTTGCGTCGCCCAGGCGGAGGGAGCGGAAATCCTCCGCCGCGCGCCGGCCGTCGATCTCGTCGTCGGACCGCAGAGCTATCATCGCCTGCCCGCGCTCATCGCGCGCGTCGCGCGCGAGGGGCGCGTGGTCGACACCGAGTTTCCGGTCGAGGACAAGTTCGATTTTCTTGCAGCCCCGAGCCGCGCCGCGACGCGCGCGCGCGGCGTCACCGCATTCGTCACCGTCCAGGAAGGCTGCGACCGGTTCTGCAGCTTCTGCGTGGTGCCCTATACGCGCGGCGCCGAGGTTTCGCGCCCGGTGGCCCGGGTCGTCGCAGAGGTCGAGCGCCTGGCCGCGGCCGGCGTGCGCGAGATCACCCTGATCGGCCAGAACGTCAACGCCTATCACGGCATGGGACCGGACGGCGCCGAATGGACGCTCGGCCGCCTGCTCCATCGCATCGCCGAGATCGCCGGGATCGCGCGGCTGCGCTACACGACGAGCCATCCGGCCGACGTCGATGACAGCCTGGTCGCGGCCCACCGCGATCTGCCGCAGCTGATGCCGTGCCTGCATCTGCCGGTGCAATCCGGTGCGGACCGCATTCTCGCCGCCATGCACCGCCGCCACACGCGTGCGCATTACCTCGGCGTGATCGAGCGCCTGCGCGCGGCGCGGCCCGACATCGCGCTCACCTCCGACTTCATCGTCGGCTTCCCGGGCGAGAGCGAGGAGGATTTTCGCGAAACCGTCACGCTGGTCGATCACATTGGCTTTGCGGGGGCGTTCTCGTTCAAATATTCGCCCCGGCCCGGCACTCCGGCCGCCACCATGGCCGACCAGGTGCCGGAGGAGATCAAGGCCGAACGCCTGGCGCGCCTGCAGCAGACCATCGACCGCCATCAGACGGCCTTCAACGCGCGCGCAGCCGGCATGACGTTTGCGGTCCTGTTGGAGAAGCCGGGACGGCATCCCGGCCAGCTGGTCGGCCGCTCGCCCTACCTGCAGCCCGTGCAAGTGACGGCACCGGCCGCCATGATCGGCGAGATCGTCGCGGTGCGGATTGCCGAGGTGGGACCGAACAGCCTGTTCGGCGTCCTCGAGGCGCCCGCCGCGCGCGCCTCCGTGCAGCAGCCGGCCCTCGCCCCGGCAGGAGCCTGACCCTTTGCGCCGATCAAAGCCGGACAACGGATCGCTGGTTCGTTCCCCCGAGATCGCGGGAGAAGGCACGACGACCCAAACCGTGATGGCGTTCGACGACAACCGCCTCGCCTCCGCGCTGTTCGGACAGTACGGCCAGAACCTCGCCTCGATCGAACGCCGGCTCGGCGTCGTTGCCGACTCGCGCGGCAACCAGGTCACGATCGAAGGCTCGCGCGAGGCCTGCGAGCAGGCGCGCCGCGTGCTGGAAAATCTGTACGAGCAACTCAAGCGCGGGCACGATCTCGTGGCCGGCGACGTCGAAGGCGCCATCCGCCTGGTGATATCGCAAGCCTCGCTGTTCGATTTCGACCCCGGCGCCGCGCGCCCGAATTTCGAGGAGATCAACCTGCGCAAGCGCCTGGTGCGCGCCCGCACCGCCGGACAGGACGCCTATGTGCGGACCCTCAAGCGCTGCCCGCTGGTGTTCGGCACCGGTCCGGCCGGCACCGGCAAGACCTGGCTCGCGGTCGCCTACGCGGTGCAATTGTTCGAGCGCAAGGAGGTCGACCGCATCGTCCTGTCGCGTCCGGCGGTCGAGGCGGGCGAGCGGCTCGGCTTCCTGCCGGGCGACATGCGCGAGAAAGTCGACCCCTATCTGCGCCCGATCTACGACGCTCTGTTCGACATGATGGACGCCCGCATCGTCGAGCGCGCGCTGCAGAGCGGCGAGATCGAGATCGCGCCGCTCGCCTTCATGCGCGGGCGCACGCTGTCGAACGCCGCGGTCATCCTCGACGAGGCGCAGAACACGACGGCCATGCAGATGAAGATGTTCCTCACCCGCCTCGGCGAGAACAGCCGCATGATCGTCACCGGCGACCCGAGCCAGGTCGACCTGCCGCCCGGGCAAACCACCGGCCTCGCCGAAGCGGTCCGCCTGCTCACCGACGTCGAGGGGATCGGCCACGCGGTCTTCACCCACGAAGACGTCATCCGCCACCCGCTGGTGGCCCGCATCGTCGCCGCCTACGAGCAAGCGTCCGCCGCGTCATCGCGCAAGCGTGAAGGCAGGAACTGATGCCGTCGGCCGCCCGTCGGGCGCGGCCGGCGCCCGCAATCGACATTCTGATCGAGTCGCCGCTGTGGCGCGCGGTCCCGAGCGCCGCCGCGGTGCTGCGCCGCGCGATCGGCGCCGCCGCCGACAGCGTCGCGGCGCCCACGGGCGCGGCCGCGCTTGCGGTGGTCCTGTGCGACGACGCCGCGATGCGAAAGCTCAACGAGCGCTGGCGCGGACGCGCCGAACCGACCAACGTGCTGTCGTTTCCGGCCGTGCCCGGAGGCGCGGCGCTCGGCGACATCGCGATCGCCTACGAGACGACGGCACGCGAGGCGGAGGCCGACGGCAAGCGCTTCGCCGACCACCTCGCGCATCTCGCCGTGCATGGCTTTCTGCATCTCCTCGGCTACGATCACCAGTCCGACGACGAAGCCGACGCCATGGAACGCCGCGAACGCGTTATTCTGGCGCGGCTGGGCATCGCCGATCCGTACGCCGTGGGCGACTCTGCAACGTGACGTCGACCATGTCCGACACCGATGCGCCCCGCCGCAGCGAGCCGACCGCCGCCGTGACCGAACGGATCAACCTCCCCGTCCCGGTTCCGCGGCCGAGCGAGATCGCGCGCGATCCCGGCAACACTTGGTTCAGCCGGATGCTGCGCGGCGTGTTCGGCTGGAAGGCCGGCTCGATCCGCGCCGACCTCGAAGTCGTGCTCGAGGCGGGCGCGGCCGGCGAATCGGGCTTTTCGCCGGAAGAGCGCGCCATGCTCAAGAACATCCTCGGCCTGCGCGAACGCGGGGTCGAGGACGTGATGGTGCCGCGCGCCGACATCGTCGCGGTCCAACAGGGCATCTCGCTCGGCGAGCTCGTCAAGGTCTTCGAGGTGGCGGCGCACTCGCGTCTGGTGGTGTACGACGATACGCTCGATGACCCGACCGGCATGGTGCACATCCGCGACCTGATCGGCTACATGGCCAACCGGGCGGCCGCCAGCGCGTCCACCAAGGCGCGGCGCAAGAAACCCTTCACCGCCGGGCTCGATCTCACGGCGATCGATCTGTCGATCCCGCTGTCGTCGACCAAGCTGGTCCGCACCATTCTGTTCGTGCCCCCGTCGATGCCCGCGATCGATCTGCTCGCCAAGATGCAGGCGACCCGCATTCATCTCGCCCTGGTGATCGACGAATACGGCGGGACGGACGGCCTCATCTCGATCGAGGACATCGTCGAGCAGATCGTCGGCGACATCGAGGATGAGCACGACGAGGACGCGACCGTCGGGGTGGTACGCCAGCCGGACGGCTCCTACCTCGCCAATGCGCGGGCCAACCTCGACGACGTGACGACGACGATCGGCGCCGAGTTCGACGTCGGCGAGGCCGCCGAGGACGTCGACACGCTGGGCGGTTATCTGGTCATGCGGGTCGGGCGGGTGCCGGTGCGCGGCGAGCTGGTCCCCGGCCCGAGCGGCTTCGAGATCGAGGTGCTCGATGCCGACCCGCGCCGGGTCAAGCGGGTCAGGATCTATCGCGGCCGGGACCGGGCCGGGCGGCGCGCGCTGAAGCGGCGCGACGACCGGACGGACGCGGAAGGGTCGGCCGCTCCGGCCGCGGAGCCCGGCGCGGAGCGTGTCGAGGCAAAGCCCGCGTCCGACGGCGGATCGTCTTGACCGCTGTCCGGATGGCGAAGGTCGCGCATTCGATCGTGCTCGCCTGGGGATGGCGGCGCGCGGCCATCGCGTGCACGGCCGGCGCCGCCTCCACCTTGGCGCTGGCGCCGTTCAATGCCTGGCCGGTGATGTTCCTGACCTTCCCGGTCCTGGTATGGCTCGTCGACGGCGCCGCCGCCGGCAGGCTGGGCGGGGTCGGCGCGGCGGCCATCGCCGGATGGTGGTTCGGGTTCGGATACTTCCTCGCCGGCCTCTATTGGGTGGGGTTTGCGTTCCTGGTCGACGCCGACAAGTTCGGCTGGCTGATGCCGTTTGCGGTCGTGGCGCTGCCGGCCGGGATGGCGCTCTACACCGCGCTCGGCCTCGCGCTCGCGCGGCTGTTGTGGAGCCGCGGGGCCGCGCGGATCCTCACGCTCGCGGCCGCGCTCACGATCGCCGAGTGGCTGCGCGGCCACGTGGTGAGCGGATTTCCCTGGAACGCCTTCGGGTATGCGCTGACCGGGCCGCTCGCCCTCGCCCAGGCGTCTTCGCTCGTCGGCCTGTGGGGCATGACGTTCCTGGCCGTGGGCGTGTTCGCAAGCCCGGCGGTGCTGGCCGACGACCCGACCGAGACGTCGCGCCGATTCATCGCGCCGCTCGCGGGGGTGGCGATCCTCGTCGCGCTCGCGGCCTACGGGGCCGTGCGGCTCGCGCAGCATCCGACCAGCTTCGTCGCCGGCGTGCGGCTGCGCATCATGCAGCCGAATCTTGCGCAGGACGAACGCTTCAATTATTCCGCCAAGGCGCAGGTGATGCGCCGCTACCTCGCGCTCTCGGACCGGGCGACCGGACCTGAGTCCTCTGGCGTCAAGGACGTAACGCACCTGATCTGGCCCGAGTCGGCGTTCCCGTTCTTCCTTGCGCGGGAAGCCGACGCGCTGGCGCAGATCGCCGCCCTGCTGGCGCGCCACACCGTTCTCATCACCGGCGCGGTGCGGGCCGCCGAGATGGCGCCCAGCGGCAGCGTGCGCGCCTACAATTCGGTCTACGTGATCGACCGCGACGGCTCGATCGCCGGCATCTACGACAAAGTGCATCTGGTGCCGTTCGGCGAGTATCTGCCGTTCGAGGACTTTCTCGAAAGCCTTGGGCTGATATCGCTCACCAAGATGCCGGGCGGATTTTTGGCCGGCGATCGCCGCCGCCTCATGACGGTGCCGGGCGCGCCGGCGATGCTGCCGCTGATCTGCTACGAGATCGTGTTTTCGGACGAGGCAGTGCCGCCCGGCGAGCGTCCCGGCTGGCTTCTCAACCTCACCAACGACGGCTGGTTCGGCATCAGCACCGGCCCGTATCAGCATTTCCAGCAGGCCCGCGTCCGCGCCATCGAGCAAGGGCTTCCGCTCGTGCGCGCCGCCAATACGGGTATCTCGGCGGTGGTCGATCCGCTGGGGCGGGTCGTCAAGGAGATGCCGCTCGGCGCCGAGGGCGTGATCGATTCGGCGCTGCCGCAAGCGATCGCGCCGACGCTCTATGTGCGCGCCGGAGACTACATTGCGGGCGCGCTGGTCGTGGGCGCGCTCATGCTCGGCATCCGCCGCCGCAGGACGCCGGCGTAAAAAGACGCCTGTGTAGAAAATTGTGATGCCGCGCGGGGCGGCATGCGTTTCCTTCGTCAAGAACCAGGGCGGTACGGCTGCCCGTATGCAACCGACGGAAGCGGCGCGGCCGCGAGATTTTGCCGTCCGGCGATCGAATAGAGCTTCGCGCCCGGGGTTCAACAACCATCCGCTCCTGCTTCGCCCGGGTCGTGCCATGGCCAAAAAGCTGCCCAATCCCATCGACACCCACGTCGGCCATCGGATCAGGCTGCGGCGAATGATGCTGGGGATGAGCCAGGGAACGCTCGGGACCGCGCTCGGCCTGACCTTCCAGCAGGTGCAGAAATACGAGAAAGGCGCCAATCGGGTGGGCGCCAGCCGCCTGCAGCAGATTTCCGAGACGCTGCAGGTGCCGGTCGCATTCTTTTTCGAAGGGGCGCCGTCGCTGCCGGGGCGCGCCAGCCCGGCGGGCGAACCATCCGCCCACGCCGACGTCTCGAATTTTCTCGCCACGTCCGAGGGCATCGCGCTCACCCAGGCGTTCATGCGCATCAGGGATGCGAGGCTGCGCCGCCGCATCGTCGATCTCATCGAAGGCATTGCGGGCGGACCCGGCTCCTGACCGACGACGCCTGTTTCGCTTGACCGCGTTAAGCCACGCTGCAACAACCGCCGCCGTTCAGGGCCGGCCGAATGCGGCCGGGGTCGGAGGGTCGTAGCGGTGTCCCGTACAAGCTATCTGTTCACCAGCGAGTCCGTGTCCGAGGGTCATCCGGACAAGGTGTGCGATCGGATTTCCGACGAAGTGGTCGACGCGTTCTTCGAGCTCGGACCACGCCACGGGTGGGACGCACGGCACGTGCGCGTCGCCTGCGAAACCCTGGCCACCACCAACCGCGTCGTGATCGCCGGCGAAACCCGCGGGCCCGCCGCCATCACCAAAGATTACGTGTCGCATCTGGCGCGCCTCGCCATCAAGGACATCGGCTACGAGCAGGCCGGCTTCCACTGGGAGAAGGCCGACGTCGAGGTGCATCTGCACGCCCAATCCACCGACATCGCCCAAGGGGTCGATTCCGCCGGCAACCGGGACGAGGGAGCCGGCGACCAGGGCATCATGTTCGGCTACGCCTGTCAGGAAACTCCGGAGTTGATGCCGGCGCCGATCTACTATGCGCACCGCATTCTCAAGCTGATGTCGGAGGCGCGCCGCGCCGGCGACACGCAGGCGCTCGGACCCGACGCCAAGAGCCAGGTCACGGTGCGCTACGAGGACGGCAAGCCGGTAGAGGCGACCCAGATCGTGGTCTCGACCCAGCATCTGGACGAGCATCTGTCCTCCCATGACGTCCAGGCGATCATCGAGCCCTACGTGCGCAAGGCGCTGCCGTCCGACTGGATCACCAAATCGACCGTGTGGCACGTCAATCCGACCGGCAAGTTCGTCATCGGCGGCCCCGATGGCGATTGCGGGCTGACCGGCCGCAAGATCATCGTCGACACCTACGGCGGCGCCGCCCCGCACGGCGGCGGCGCGTTCTCCGGCAAGGATCCCTCGAAGGTCGACCGCTCGGCCGCCTATGCGGCGCGCTACCTCGCCAAGAACGTGGTGGCGGCCGGCCTCGCCGCGCGCTGCACCATCCAGATTTCCTATGCGATCGGCGTGGCAAAGCCGCTGTCGCTGTACGTCGACCTGCACGGCACCGGCGAGGTTGCCGAGGCGCGGATCGAGCGCGGCCTGCTCGACGTGATGGATCTCTCGCCGCGCGGGATTCGCGAGCACCTGGGCCTCAGCCGGCCGATCTATGCGCGCACCTCGGCGTACGGCCATTTCGGCCGCGCGCCCGATGCCGACGGCGGATTTTCCTGGGAGAAAACCGACCTGGTCGAAGCGATCCGCGGCGCCGTGTCCTGACAAAGGCCGTGCCGCGCTATTTGACGCCGGCAAATGATTGATGCCGACGACAAGCCGGACGACCGGCGCGGCTTCTTCGGCCGGCGCAAGGGCCACCGGTTGCGCCCGCACCAGGCGGGGCTGATCGAAACCCTGCTGCCGCGGCTCGCGCTCGACACGGGCGCCGCCGCTCCGGACGATCTTGCGAACCTGTTTCACCCGCCGGTCAACGAGGTCCGTCTCGAGATCGGCTTCGGCGGCGGAGAATATCTGGCCGCGCAGGCGCAGGCGCATCCGCGCACCGGATTCATCGGCTGCGAACCGTTCGTCAACGGCATGGCCAAGGCCTTGGCGCTGATCGAAGCCCGCAAGCTCGGCAATATCCGGCTGCACCTGGGCGATGCCATCGCGGTGCTCGACTGGCTGCCGGCGGGCGCTCTGGCCGGCATCGATCTCGTCTATCCCGATCCATGGCCCAAGCGCCGGCACTGGAAACGGCGGTTCGTGCAGGAGCGGACCATCGCCGACATGGCGCGCATCCTGCGGCCGGGCGGCGCTTTCCGCTTCGTCAGCGACATACCGGATTATGCCGCCTGGACGCTCGCGCGCGTGCTGCGTTCGCCGGACCTGCTGTGGACGGCCGAGCGCGCGGACGATTGGCGGCTGCCGTGGCCGGGGTTCATCGAAACCCGTTACGAAGCCAAGGCCGTCCGCGAAGGCCGCGCGGCCTGCTATCTGGTATTCCGGCGCCGATAAGCGGCGCCGGAAGGGGCAGGCGGCGTCCCCCGCAGATAGTCGCGCGGCCCTTGCACGTTCCTGAAAACGCGCTATATTCCGGGCGTCGTTAGCGACATCTCATATCGGTCGGATATTCCGAGCGGCTATCGAGAGTGGGACCCCCGGGACCCGCTCTTTTTTGTTACCCAAATGCCCGGGACCGGACAACCATGGTCGCAACGGTCGACGCACCGGGTACCAGCGAGCCGCGGCTCATCGTCGAGCCGGGGCTGGCCGCGCGCGTCGCCGCGATCATCGAGCCCACGCTCGAGCAATTGAACTTCCGCCTGGTCCGGGTGCGGATTTCCGGACTGGCCGGGTGCACGGTGCAGATCATGGCGGAGCGGGCGGACGGCACCATGTCGATCGAGGATTGCGAAGTTGTGTCGCGCGCGCTCTCGCCGGTGCTCGACGTGGCGGACCCGATCGAGCGCGCCTATCGGCTGGAGGTTTCCTCGCCCGGCATCGACCGGCCGTTGGTGCGCCGGTCCGACTTCGAGCGCTTTGCCGGCCACGCGGTCAAGGTCGAAATGGCGGTCGCCATCGAGGGCCGCCGGCGCTTCCGCGGCGTCCTGATGGGCACCGACGGCGAGCGCGCCCGGATGCGCCGGGACGACGTTGCGGCCGGCGAAAATGCCGACGTCCTGCTGCCGATCGAGGACATGACGGAAGCGAGGCTCGTGCTCACCGATGAACTGGTGGCGCAGTCGTTGAGGCGGAGCAAGGCGGCCGAACGGGCGGCCGAGCGCTCCGGCGAACCCGAGGATTTCCGGCGCGCGCCCGGCACGGACCGGCGCGTCGCCCAGCACGAAGGAGAATAAGCCTATGGCAGTCAGCGCCAACCGGCTCGAGCTGTTGCAGATCGCCGACGCGGTCGCGCGCGAGAAGGCGATCGACCGCAGCATCGTCATCACCGCCATGGAGGACGCGATCGCCAAGGCGGCGCGCTCGCGCTACGGCGCGGAGACCGACGTGCACGCCGATATCAATCCGAAGACCGGCGACTTGCGGCTGTCGCGCCACATGCTGGTGGTCGACGCCGTCGAGAACCCGGCCAATCAGATCAGCCTCGAGGGCGCGCGGCGGCACAATCCGGCCGCGCAGCTCGGCGACACCATCGCGGACCAGCTGCCGCCGCTCGAATACGGCCGCATCGCCGCCCAGTCGGCCAAGCAGGTGATCGTCCAGAAGGTGCGCGAAGCCGAGCGCGACCGGCAATATCAGGAATACAAGGACCGTATCAGCGACATCGTCAACGGCCTGGTCAAGCGGGTCGAATACGGCAACGTGGTCGTCGACCTGGGACGCGGCGAGGCGATCGTGCGGCGCGACGAGATGCTGCCGCGCGAGGTGTTCCGCAACGGCGACCGCATCCGCGCCTATATCTACGACGTGCGCCGCGAAGCGCGCGGGCCGCAGATTTTCCTCTCGCGCACCCACCCGCAGTTCATGGCGAAGCTGTTCGCCCAGGAGGTGCCGGAGATCTACGACGGCATCGTCGAGGTGAAGGCGGTCGCCCGCGACCCGGGCTCGCGCGCCAAGATCGCCGTGATCTCCCGCGATTCCTCGGTCGATCCGGTCGGCGCTTGCGTCGGCATGCGCGGCTCGCGCGTGCAGGCAGTGGTGAACGAATTGCAGGGCGAGAAGATCGACATCATCCCGTGGTCGCCCGACATCGCGACCTTCGTGGTCAACGCGCTGGCGCCGGCCGAGGTCGCCAAGGTCGTGCTCGACGAGGACCGCGAGCGCATCGAGGTGGTGGTGCCCGACCAGCAGCTGTCGCTGGCGATCGGCCGCCGCGGGCAGAACGTGCGCCTCGCCTCCCAGCTCACCGGCTGGGACATCGACATCCTCACCGAGCAGGAGGAATCCGAGCGGCGCCAGGCCGAGTTCGAGAACCGCACGCGCATCTTCATGGACGCGCTCAACGTCGACGAGGTGGTGGGCCAGTTGCTCGCCTCCGAGGGCTTCACCTCGGTCGAAGATCTGGCGATGGTCGACGTCAAGGAGCTCGTCTCGATCGAGGGCTTCGATCTCGACACCGCCGAGGAGCTGCAGAACCGGGCGCGCGAATACCTGGCGCGGATCGAGGCGGAGCTCGACGCCAAGCGCCAGGAGTTGGGCGTCGAGGACGCGCTCAAGGACGTGCCGGGCGTCACCACCCGCATGCTGGTGTCGTTCGGCGAGAACGACATCAAGACCGTCGACGACCTGGCCGGGTGCGCGACCGACGAGCTGTCCGGCTGGAGCGAGCGCAAGGACGGCGAGACCGTCCGCCACGCGGGAATCCTCGACGGCTTCGAGCTGTCGCGGGAAGAGATCGAAGCAATCATCATGCAGGCGCGCGTGAAGGTCGGCTGGATCACCGAGGCCGACCTGGTCCCGCCGGAACCCGAGGTTCCGGCCGAGGCGGGCGAAGCGCAGGCCCCGGCGTAACCGCGAAGGATCGGCCCGGTGCTGGCGCGCGAACACGATCCCGAAATGGACTCCGGTCCGCGCCGCGTGGCGCCCGGGCAGGAGCGGCTATGCATCGTGACGCGCGAGGTGCGGCCGGTCGCCGACATGATCCGGTTCGTCATCGGGCCGGACGGGGACGTGGTGCCCGACCTCAAGCGCCGGCTGCCGGGCCGCGGCGTCTGGGTCACCGCAAGCCGCGCGGCGATCGCGCAAGCGGCCGCACGGCGCGCCTTCGCGCGGGGGTTCAAGGCCGAGGCGCGGGCGGCGCCTGATCTCGCCGGCCTGGTCGAGGGCCTGCTCGAGCGCTCCGCGCTCGACGCCCTGGGCATCGTCCACAAGGCCGGACGTATCGTCGCGGGGCATGCCCGGGTCGAGAGCGCCCTTGCGGCCGAGCCGGTGGTGGCCCTGCTGCATGCCGCCGATGCCGGCCGGGACGGTGCCCGCAAGATCGCGGCGGCGGCACGCAGCCGTCTGGGCGAGAAGGCGGCCGGTCTTGCGATCGTGGCGGCCTTTACCTCCGCACAATTGGATTTGGCACTCGGGCGGCCAAATGTGGTACATGCTGCCCTGCTCGCTGGCCCGGCCAGCGACGGGTTTCTCGCGCGCTATCGCAGCCTTGAACGCTTCCGGACGATCGATCCGGGCGGGCGGGGGTGATGGTGCGTGGCCGGGCCGACGGCCCCTGGACATTGCGGGCACGTATCGCACGCGCCGATGCGAAGCCTGGAAGAACTGGCGAGTTCGCGTTGCGGGAAGAACGGAAGCTGAATGAGTGAGACGAAGAACCCCGGCGAAAAGACGCTCAGCGTGGCGCCCACCAAGACGCTGACGCTCAAGCGCGGCGTCGAGCAGGGGGTCGTGCGGCAAAGCTTCAGCCACGGGCGCACCAAGGCGGTCGTGGTCGAGAAGGTGAAGCGCCGCGCCATCGGCCCCGGCGAGGCGAAGGCGTCCGAGCCGGCCGCGGCCGTCGATGTGCGCGCGGGCGTCCGTCGGACTGCCGCCAAGGTTGCGGCGCCTGCGGCGCCGGCCGCACCCGCGGCCCCGGCCCCGGCGCTCAAGCCGTCGGGCGTGGTGCTGCGGGCGCTCAGCGACGAGGAGATCAACCGGCGAGCCCATGCGCTCGACGACGCGCGGGTGCGCGAGGCCGAGGAACGCCGCGTCGCCGAAGAGGAGGCGCGCCGCCGCGCCAATCGCGAAAGCGTCGAGCGCACCGAGCGCGAAGCCGCCGAGAGCCGCAAGCGCGACGAGGAAGAGCGGCGGCGGCACGACGACGAGACCAAGCGCAAGGCCGAGCAGGAGGCCAAGAAGCGCTTCGGCGAGGGAGAAACCAAGCCCGGCACGCCGCTGGCGCTGCGCGCCCAGGCGGTGACCGAGGCCGACGACGACGAGGCCCCGCGCCCACGGCGCGGCGCCGGCCCCGCGCGGCCGGCCCCGGCCGCGAAGCCGACGGCGCGTCCCGGCGCCGAGAAGCGGCGCGGGCGGCTGACCGTCGTCACCGCGTTGAGCCAGGACGAGGTGCGCGAGCGCTCGGTCGCATCGTTCCGCCGCCGGGTGCAACGGCTCAAGGGACAACAGACCGGCGAGCCGAAGGAGAAGCTGATCCGCGACGTGACGATCCCGGAGGCCATCACCATCCAGGAACTCGCCAATCGCATGGCCGAGCGCGCGGTCGACGTGATCAGGCTGCTGATGAAGCAGGGCCAGATGCTGAAGATCACCGACGTGATCGACGCCGACACGGCGCAGCTGGTGGCCGAGGAAATGGGCCATTCGGTCCGCCGCGTCGCCGAGTCGGACGTCGAAGAGGGGCTGTTCGACGCCCCGGACGATCCGGCCACCCTGGTGCCGCGCCCGCCGGTCGTCACCATCATGGGCCACGTCGACCACGGCAAGACGTCGCTGCTCGACGCCATCCGGTCGACCGAGGTTGCCGCCGGCGAAGTGGGCGGCATCACCCAGCACATCGGCGCCTACCAGGTGACGGCGCCCTCGGGCGCGAAAATCACCTTCATCGACACGCCCGGCCATGCCGCCTTCACGGCGATGCGCGCGCGCGGCGCCAAGGTGACCGACATCGTCGTGCTGGTGGTCGCCGCCGACGACGGCGTGATGCCGCAGACGGTCGAGGCCATTCACCACGCCAAGGCCGCCAAGGTGCCGATGATCGTCGCCATCAACAAGATCGACAAGGCCGACGCGCGGCCGGAGCGCGTGCGCACGGAATTGCTGCAGCACGAGGTGCAGGTCGAGTCCATGGGCGGCGACGTCCTCGACGTCGAGGTGTCGGCGACCAAGAAGCTCAACCTCGAGCGCCTGCTCGAGACCATCGGGCTGCAGTCGGAAATTCTCGATCTGCGGGCCAACCCGGCCCGGCCGGCCGAGGGCACCGTGATCGAGGCCAAGCTCGACCGCGGGCGCGGCGCGGTCGCGACCGTGCTGGTCCAGCGCGGCACGCTCAAGGGCGGCGACATCGTGGTGGCGGGCGCCGATTGGGGCCGGGTGCGCGCGCTCATCAGCGATACCGGCACGACCATCGAGGCGGCCGGCCCCTCGGTGCCGGTCGAGGTGCTCGGCTTCAACTACACGCCGGAAGCCGGCGACCGGCTCGCCGTGGTGCCTACCGAGGCGCGGGCGCGCGAGGTCACCGATTACCGCGAACGGCAGAAGCGCGAGAGCCGGGCAACCGGCATGCGCGGCTCGCTCGAGCAGATGATGAGCCAGCTCAAGAGCACCGGCCGCAAGGAGTTCCCGCTGGTCATCAAGGGCGACGTGCAGGGCTCGGTCGAGGCGATCATCGGCGCGCTGGACAAGCTCGGCACCGAGGAAGTGGCCGCGCGCATGATCCATGCGGGCGTCGGCGGCATCACCGAATCCGACGTGACCCTGGCGGAAGCCTCGGGCGCCGCCATCATCGGCTTCAACGTGCGCGCCCACAAGGAAGCGCGCGAGGCGGCCGAGCGCACCGGGATCGAGATCCGCTACTACAACATCATCTACGACCTGGTGGACGACGTGAAGAAGGCGATGTCCGGCCTTCTGGCGCCGACCATGCGCGAGACCACGCTCGGCACCGCGGAAATCCTGGAAATCTTCACGGTCTCCAAGGTCGGCAAGGTGGCGGGCTGCCGCGTCACCGACGGCACCGTCGAGCGCGGCGCGCACGTGCGCCTGATCCGCGACAACGTGGTGATCCACGAAGGCAAGCTGTCGCAGCTCAAGCGCTTCAAGGACGACGCCCGCGAAGTCCTCGCCGGCCAGGAATGCGGCATGGCGTTCGAGAACTTCCAGGACATGCGCCAGGGCGACGTCATCGAATGCTACCGGGTGGAGACGGTGCAACGCTCGCTGTAGAGTTCGATACTCGCGCGTGCGTCGGCCGGATGCATCCGGGAAATTTGTAACAGCACGATTGATGGACCGCCTGCGCGGCGAACGCCGCCCCATTGCGCGCATCCCGATCGAAGCTCGAGGCTTTCATGTCGCGTGAGCAGCACCGTGAGTCCGCCGCCGGGCCGTCGCAGCGCCAGCTGCGCGTCGGCGAGGCGGTGCGCCATGCGATCGCCGAGGTGTTCACCCACGGCCAGGTGCACGATCCGGTGCTCGAAGGGCACCTGATCACCGTCCCGGAGGTGCGCATGAGCCCGGACCTGCGGCTCGCCACCATCTACGTGATGCCGCTGGGCGGGCGGGACGCGGAGGCGGTGATCGCCGCGCTCGAGCGCAACAAGCGCTTTCTGCGCGGCGTCGTCGCCCGCAAGGTCAATCTGAAATTCGCGCCCGACATCCGCTTCCGCGTCGACGAGCGGTTCGAGGAGGCGGAGCGGATCGAGAAGCTGTTGCGCTCGCCGGCGGTGAAGCGCGATCTTGCCGGAGGCGACGATGGCGAGCGTTGACCCGGGCCGGCCGGTCGAGAGCGGCGGCCAGCGCCGGCGGCCCAAGCTCGACATCCACGGCTGGATCGTGCTCGACAAGCCGGTCGGCATGACCTCGACCCATGCTGTGTCGGCGGTGCGGCGCCTCACCTCGGCCCGGCGCGCCGGCCACGCCGGCACGCTCGATCCGCTCGCCTCCGGCTGCCTGCCGATCGCGCTCGGCGAAGCCACCAAGACGGTCCCGTTCGTGATGGACGGCCGCAAGCGCTATTGCTTCACCGTGCGCTGGGGCGAGGAACGCGACACCGACGACGCCGAAGGCCGGGTGGTCGAGACGAGCGCGGCGCGTCCGGCCGAGGCGGACATCCGCAACCTCCTGCCGCGCTTTACCGGCACGATCGCGCAGGTGCCGCCGCGCTTCTCCGCCATCAAGGTCGAGGGCGAGCGGGCCTACGATCTCGCCCGCGACGGCGAGGTGGTCGAGCTGCAGGCGCGGCCGGTCGAGATCGGCCGGCTCGACCTGACCGAGCTGCCGGACGCCGACCACGCCGTTTTCGAGGCCGAATGCGGCAAAGGGACCTATGTGCGGGCGCTCGCCCGCGATATGGGCCGCATTCTCGGCACGTTCGGCCACGTCTGCGCGCTGCGGCGAACCGCCGTCGGCCCGTTCGGAGCGGACGACATGATTTCGCTGGCCCCGCTCGAGGCTTTGTGGCATAGAGCCGCGGCCGGCGAGGCTAGCCTCGCCGACGCGCTCAAGCCCGTTGAGACCGCGCTGGCCGACATCCCGGCGCTGGCCGTCAGCCGGGCCGATGCGGCCCGGCTGCAAAGAGGCCAGGCCGTACTGTTGCGCGGACGGGACGCCCCCATTATCCGCGGCGCGGTCTATGTCACGGCATCCGGCCTCCTCGTGGCCCTTGCCGAGGTCGACCACGGCGAGATCGTCCCCAAGCGCGTGTTCAACCTGACCGGCCTGATGGGCAGCGCCGGCCTGTAAGAAGCATGTGAAAGGCCAATAGACGATGTCGCTGACGACCGGCCGCAAGGCCGAAATCATCAAAACCTATGCGACGACCTCCGGCGACACTGGTTCGCCGGAAGTGCAGGTTGCGATCCTGTCAGAGCGGATCACCACCTTGACCGAGCATTTCAAGACGCACGTCAAAGATAACCATTCGCGACGCGGCTTGCTCAAGCTCGTTTCCCAGCGCCGCCAGCTGCTCGATTATCTCAAGCGCGCCGATGAAGGCCGCTACAAGACGTTGATCGAGCGGCTCGGCATTCGCCGCTGACCGTCCCGCGCGGCTCGTCCGCGCTTGTTGCGTGCGGATGCCGAACGAACGGCCTCCGCAGTTGAGTCGGGCAGCAATGCGGCTGCCGACCAAGAACGGGGCCGACAGGCCCCTGAACCGATGGAAGCCCCGAAGGCCATGGCAGGATCGCCAGACGCTGCCCCGATGCGCAAGCGACCGGACAGCCTCTCGCCGTCTTGCTCATGGCTTTCGCGCTTCCGCGAAAACCATGAGAGAAAATCGCAATGTTCGATTCCCATCGCGTTGAGCTCGATTGGGGCGGGCGCAAGCTCGTCCTCGAGACCGGCAAGGTAGCCCGCCAGGCCGACGGCGCGGTCGTCGCCACTTACGGCGAGACCACCGTGCTGGCGACCGTCGTGTCCGCCAAGGAGCCGAAGGCAGGCATCGATTTCCTGCCGCTCACCGTCAACTACCAGGAAAAGTTCTACGCCGCCGGCCGAATCCCGGGCGGCTATTTCAAGCGCGAAGGCCGCCCGACCGAAAAGGAGACGCTGGTCTCGCGCCTGATCGACCGGCCGATCCGGCCGCTGTTCGCCGACGGCTATCGCTGCGAAACCCAGGTGGTCATCACCACGCTGTCGCACGATCTGGAGAACGACCCGGACGTCGTCGCCATGGTGGCGGCCTCCGCCGCGCTCACCCTGTCGGGGTCGCCCTTCATGGGACCGATCGGGGCGGCGCGGGTCGGGTTCGTCAACAACGAGTACGTGCTCAACCCGCAACTCGACGAGATGCCGGAGAGCCAGCTCGACCTCGTGGTCGCCGGCACGGCGGACGCGGTCCTGATGGTGGAATCGGAGGCCAAGGAGCTGCCCGAGGAGGTCATGCTGGGGGCCGTGATGTTCGGCCACAAGCATTTCCAGCCGGTGATCGACGCCATCATCCAGCTGGCCGAGAAGGCCGCCAAGGAGCCGCGCGACTTCAAGCTGCCCGACAACGCAGCGCTCGAAAAGGAGATGCTGGGCCTGGTCGAGCAGGATCTGCGCGCGGCCTACGCGATCGCCAGCAAGCAGGACCGCCACGTGGCGGTCGACGCCGCCAAGGCCAAGGTGAAAGCGCATTTCTTCCCCGAAGGCGCGGAGAACCCGCCGTATGACGCGTTGCGCGTCAAGGGCGTGTTCAAGGAGCTCGAGGCCAAGATCGTGCGCTGGAACATTCTCGACACCGGCCGGCGCATCGACGCGCGCGACGTGAAGACCGTGCGGCCGATCGTGTCCGAGGTCGGCATTCTGCCGCGCGCCCACGGCTCGGCCCTGTTCACCCGCGGCGAGACCCAGGCGCTGGTAATCGCGACGCTCGGCACCGGCGAGGACGAGCAGTTCATCGATGCGCTGCAGGGGACCTACAAGGAAACGTTCCTGCTGCACTACAATTTCCCGCCGTACTCGGTCGGCGAGACCGGACGGATGGGCGCGCCGGGCCGCCGCGAGATCGGCCACGGCAAGCTCGCCTGGCGGGCGATCCGGCCGATGCTCCCCCCGCATCACGAGTTCCCCTACACCATCCGCGTGGTGTCGGAGATCACCGAGTCGAACGGCTCGTCATCGATGGCGACGGTGTGCGGCACTTCGCTGGCGCTGATGGACGCCGGCGTGCCGCTGCGGCGGCCGACCGCCGGCATCGCCATGGGGCTGATCCTCGAGGGCGAGCGCTACGCGGTGCTGTCCGACATCCTGGGCGACGAGGACCACCTCGGCGACATGGACTTCAAGGTCGCCGGCACCGAGAAGGGCGTGACCTCGCTGCAGATGGACATCAAGATCGCCGGCATCACCGAAGAGATCATGCGGGCGGCGCTCACCCAGGCGAAGGACGGCCGCCTGCATATCCTCGGCGAGATGAGCAAGGCGCTCACCTCCGCCCGCGCCGAGCTCGGCGCGCACGCGCCGCGCATCGAGGTGATCACCATCCCGGTCGACAAGATCCGCGAGGTGATCGGCTCCGGCGGCAAGGTCATCCGCGAGATCGTGGAGAAGACCGGAGCCAAGATCGACATTTCCGACGACGGCACGATCAAGATCGCGTCCGCCAACGGCGAGTCGATCAACGCGGCGATCAACTGGATCAAGTCGATCGCCTCGGAGCCCGAGGTCGGCCACATCTACGACGGCACCGTCGTCAAGGTGGTGGACTTCGGCGCCTTCGTGAACTTCTTCGGCGCCAAGGACGGACTCGTTCACATCAGCCAGCTGGCCCCGCGCCGGGTGCAGAAGGTCAACGACGTGGTCAAGGAAGGCGACCGGGTGAAGGTCAAGTTGCTCGGGTTCGACGAGCGCGGCAAGGTCCGCCTGTCGATGAAGATCGTCGACCAGCAGACCGGCGAGGACCTCGAGGCCAAGCAGAAGGCCGAGGCCGCCGCGCAGCCGCAGGAAGCGGCGGCCGGCGGGGAATAAACCAAAGAGCTGCGATTCGAACGGCTTTTTACGAATCTTGGGGCGGCCAAAAAGGGCCACCCCAAGCGTTTCGCGGCGTTGGTCGGGGTCAACCCTCGGCTTTCACGCGTTTCTCGCCCATATTGAACTCATGACCATCGACGATGTGCGCCGGTTGATCGAGCCCGACAAGGATGCCCTGAGAGCCAGGGGCGTCACCGCGCTTTACGTATTCGGCTCGGTTGCGCGCGGGGAAGCCCAGCGGGCGAGCGACGTCGACGTAATCGTCGACTACGATCCAAGCTCCGATTTCAACCTGATCGACCTCTCTGCCGTTCACCGACATCTGTCTGCCCGTTTCGGCGGGAACGTGGACGTCGTGACGGGCAATGGCATTCACCGCCGAATCCGTGACAGCGTCCTGGGCGAGGCGGTGCGGATCATGTGACGATAGCGCCGCGCGCACGTGCGTCAAATAATGGTCGTCCACATCAACCAACTCGCTCTGCTCGGTGCCGGAAGGCGTGATCAGCTTCGGCTCCGACCGCGACGCTTGGCTCACTTCTTTTTTGATTGACTCCGTGATATTTCACGACCGTCCGGTGCGATAACCGTCGTAACGTGGTCAACGGGCGACAAATCGACGACATGCGTACCGGCCAAGTTAAGGCGTGCTAGGACGGCAAGCTTGGACAGTGCCGACACATCGCTGACCCGTGTGTCAGCCAGAGAAAGGTCCTCCAGGTTGGCCAGACTAGACAGTGCCGATACGTCGCTGACCTGCGTGCCGCCGAGATAAAGCCAAGCCAGATTCGTGAGCCGAGACAGCCCCGACACATCATCGACCTCCGTAGAGTCAAGATCAAGCCACCAAAGGTTGGGGAGTCCGAATAGCGTCGATAAATCCCTGACCTGCGTGTTTTTGAGGTCAAGTCGCTGCAGGTTCGCGAGGCCGGACAGCGCCGACACATCGCTGGCATGCGTCCCGTCCAGATCAACCCACTCAAGCTTGGCGAGTCGGGACAGCGCCGACAGGTCGCTGACGCGCGTCTTAGCGAGAGAAAGCTCCCGCAGGTTGGTGAGCCCGGATAGCGCCGACACACCACTGACCAGCGTCTGGCTGAGATAAAGGACCTCCAGGTTGGCGAGCTGGGACAGCGCTGACACATCCCTTACCGGGGTGCGGTCAAGATTAAGAAACTTCAGTTTGGCGAGACCTGATAGCGCCGACAGAGCGCTTATGGATGTGTCAGCGAGAGTAAGCCCCTGAAGGTCTGTAAGGTGGGAGAGAGTCGATACGTAACTGATCGGCGTGCGGGAGAGATCAAGCCAATCCAAGTGGGTGAGACCGGAGAGTGGCGATAGGTCGGCGACCTGGGTGCCGAAAAGAGAAAGCACCCGCAGGTTCGTAAGTCCGGACAGAGGCGACACGTCGCTGATTTGAGTGCCCGCAATTTGGAGCCGCTCCAGGTTTGCCAACCTGGATAACGCCGACAGGTCCCTAACCTCCGTGCCATCGAGATCAAGCCGTCTCAAGTTGGCCAGCCCGGACAGAGGTGATAAGTCTGAAATGTTTTTAGCTGTAAACTCAAGCTCGATGATAAACGGCCACCATGTCTTCGGCGGCGCCTCTCCACGTAGGATCATCTCGTGGGCGCGGCCCAAGTCGAAATCGAGCGGCGGGTCGGTCGTCGGACTCCCCGAGATATCCGGCGTCACGTCGACCGGTTTGGATTTCGCCGTGACGTCCTCCTGTCCCCGGCCGCGCCTTCGCCTGAGAACTCGCACCGTCCAATACACCGTAGCCCTGACGCCTGATGCGACAGTCCGTACCTGCTTTGGCAACTGATTTGCGACGCGCACGACCTCTTCCGCAACGCGCGCAGTCCAGGCACGTACGGTGGAGACAAAATCGCGTGTCAGCCCGGTCATTGCCTCGACCGCACGGGCCAGGGCATTGATGTCGACGGTCTTCAATCCGACTGCGAGATGAAGTTTCGCGATGCCGATTTCGACGCGCATCGAGCCGACGTAGAAATTCAATAGACCCTGCTGCTGAACGAAGTCGGTGGGCTCGCGTCCGACTCGGTCCAATGCCCTCAGCGAGGATTCTACGTTCTCCAACCTCTTCATGATCCCCTTCAGCAGGCCTTCGACCTCCACGCGTGGCAGATTCGCGGCAAGTTCCTGGGGAAGCGGCGATTTCTGTGGGATGAGGCCGATCGCGGCTGCGGCGTCCAGGGCATCTGCCAATCCGGCGACGATCAGGCCCTTGCTCTTGCGCAAGCGATCCAAAGTCGGCGTGCGGCCGAGGTCTGGGTCTCGCACGGGAATCCTAATCGCGCGTACCGCGCTCATCAGCGCGGCAAGATCGTCTGCGACATTAGATTTGGGATCATTGCCATGTACGTTGAAGACAACACTGCCGGTTGCTATTAGCATCGCGACCAATGGGTGGAGCGTCGCATCGTTTATATTTGGCAGTTCGATTTTCAGCTCGTCGATTAAGTCGCGGACTTCGACGAGGTGCTCCACTAGAGCCTGTTCGCGGCGGTGGCCGATCGGATTGGATAGATCCGTCATGGCGCGCTCCCGAAGATCGGCTGAGGAGACAGGCCGAAATAATCTTTTATTGCAGTGCTGACCTGTTCACGTGCACAGTCGAGCCCATGTCTAAGCGGCCGCCATTCCTCGATGGGCTTCACCCGCCCCTTTTCGCTGGGAACGGCCTGCAGCGCCCCGGCTAACATTTGCCAGGAACATCGCTGTAGGATGACCGGTACGACCAACGCACCTGCCCGGCGCCGCGCTTGAATCCTCGGAATCTCGTGATCATAGATAAAATCAGATTCAATAAATTTCGGGCTCACAAGCAGCAGAACTACGTTTGCGACATCGATTGCTTTCGCGATTTCATCGGACCATACGTAACCTGCGGCAATGCGACGATCCGCCCAGAACTTGAGGTCGAACTCCCGTTCTGTCGCCCTCAGATGGGTCCTTAACTCGTCAAAGAGACGATGATCGTCATGTGCATAGGAAATGAAGCCGTTCATATAGCAACGTTAGCAATGCATTGATCGCTCCAGGCTGCAAATATGCAGATGCACGCACCTAAAGTCCATAGTTTGGAAAGAAATACCCGGCGGACCTACTGCTACTGCGCGGCGTCCTTGGGGCGCTCGTCGCCGGCGTCGGGCGCGTCCTCGCCCTTGAGCGCCGCCGGGTGCGGCATGGTGATGACGTTGTAGCCGGAATCGACGAAGTGGATGTCGCCGGTGACGCCGGTCGACAGGTCCGACAGCAGGTAGAGGGCGGCGCCGCCGATCTCGTCGAGCGTCACGCCCCGGCGCAACGGCGAATGGCGCTGCTGGTAGGCGAACATCGAGCGCGCGTCGCTGATGCCGGCGCCGGCGAGCGTGCGGATCGGCCCCGCCGAGATCGCGTTGACGCGGATGGCGGACGGCCCGAAATCGACGGCGAGATAGCGCACCGAGGCTTCGAGCGCCGCCTTGGCGACCCCCATGACGTTATAGTTCGGCATCGCCCGCGTGCCGCCGTTGTAGGTCAAGGTCAGCATCGCGCCGCCGGCCGGCATCAGGGCGGCCGCGCGCTTGGCCACCTCGGTGAAGGAGAAGCAGGAAATCAGCATGGTGCGGGTGAAGTTCGCCCGCGTCGTGTCGGCGTAACGGCCCTTGAGCTCGTTCTTGTCGGAGAACGCGATGGCGTGGACGAGAAAGTCGAGCGAGCCCCATTTCTCCGCCAGCACCGCGAACAGGCCGTCGACCGAGGCGGTGTCCTCGACGTCGCACGGCAGCACGAGGTCCGATCCCACCGATTTCGCCAGCGGCATCACCCGCCGGCCGAGCGCCTCGCCCTGATAGGAAAAGGCCAGCATCGCCCCGTGCGCGGCGAGCGTGCGCGCGATGCCCCAGCCGATCGAGTGGTCGTTGGCGACCCCCATGATCAGCCCGCGCTTGCCCTGCATCAACGGGGTCATGCGATGACGCTCATTTCCTAGGCGTCGAGCCGCTTGAGCACGATCGACGCATTGGTGCCGCCGAAGCCGAACGAATTGGACAGCACGCAGCCGAGCGCGACGTTGTCGCGGCGCTCGCGCACGATCGGCACGTCGGCGAAGGCCGGATCGAGCGTCTCGATGTTGGCGCTCTCGCAGATGAAGCCGCTGTTCATCATCAGAATCGAGTAGATCGCCTCCTGCACGCCGGCGGCGCCGAGCGAATGACCGGTCAGCGATTTCGTCGCCGCGATCGGCGGGCACTTGCCGCCGAATACGTCGCGGATCGCCTCGATCTCCTTGAGATCGCCGATCGGCGTCGCGGTCGCGTGCGGATTGATGTAGTCGACCGGGGCCTTCACGCCGTTGAGCGCCATGCGCATGCAGCGCGCCGCGCCCTCGCCCGACGGCGCCACCATGTCGAAGCCGTCCGATGTCGCGCCGTAGCCGGCGACCTCGGCGTAGATTTTGGCGCCGCGCGCCTTGGCGTGCTCGAGCTCTTCCAGCACCACGACGCCGGCGCCGCCGGCGATGACGAAACCGTCGCGATCCGCGTCGTAGGCGCGCGAGGCCTTCGCGGGCGTGGCGTTGAACTTCGAGGACATCGCCCCCATGGCGTCGAACAGGACCGCGAGCGTCCAGTCGAGTTCCTCGCAGCCGCCCGCGAAGATCATGTCCTGCTTGCCGAGCTGGATGATCTCCATCGCGTTGCCGATGCAATGGTTCGAGGTCGCGCAGGCGGACGCGATCGAATAGTTGACGCCCTTGATCTTGAACCAGGTGGCGAGCGTCGCCGACGCGGTCGACGACATCGCCTTCGGCACCGCGAACGGCCCGACCCGCTTGGGACCCTTGGTGCGGGCGATATCGGCGGACTCCACGATCGCGCGGGTTGAGGGACCGCCCGACCCCATGATGATGCCGGTGCGCTCGTTGGAGATTTCGCTCTCCGACAGGCCGGCGTCGCGGATGGCCTGCTCCATGGAGACATGGTTCCAGGCGGCGCCGCCGCCGAGGAACCGCATGGCGCGGCGGTCGATCGCCCCTTCGGGATCGAGCGTGGGCGCGCCGTGCACCTGGCAGCGGAAGCCCATCTCCGCATATTTGTCCGCCCGCACAATGCCCGATTTGCCCTCGCGCAGGCTGGCGAGAACTTCCTGGGTGTTGTTGCCGATCGACGAGACGATGCCCATCCCGGTGACGACGACCCGTCTCATGCTTGCCTCGTCCGCATGTTCACCGGCGCGCGCGGCGGCCCGTCGCCGCCGCGGCGAGTGGCCGCCGCGCCCTCAGGCTCCGCTCGTCTGCAGCATGGCATCCTGGCGGAACAGCCCGACCTTGAGGTCGAGCGCACGGTAGATCACCGAGCCGTCGGCGGAAAGCCAGCCGTCCGCAATGCCGAGCACGAGCTTCGAGCGCATGACCCGCTTGATGTCGATGCCGTACACGACCTTCTTCATGGTCGGCAGGACCTGGCCGGAAAACTTCACCTCGCCGAGGCCGAGCGCGCGGCCCTTGCCGGGCGCGCCGAGCCAGCCGAGGAAGAAGCCGAGCAGCTGCCACAGGGCGTCGAGGCCGAGGCAGCCGGGCATCACCGGATCGCCCTTGAAATGGCACGGGAAGAACCAGAGGTCGGGCTTCACGTTCAGCTCGGCGCGCACCAGGCCCTTGCCGTGCTCGCCGCCCTCCTCCGCGATCTGCGAGATGCGATCGAACATCAGCATCGGCGGCAGCGGCAACTGGGCATTGCCCTCGCCGAACAGCTCGCCGCGTCCGCATGCCAGCAGGTCCTCGAAATCGAAGCTGAGACGCCGGCCTTGCGTTGCGACCTGAGCCTCGAGCGGTGATCCGGCCATGACCCTCTCTCCCTGTGCGGCGATGTCCTAACACAGCCGGGAAGAGGGCAAAAGCCGCTCCCACGCTGCGCCCGCGTTTTTGCCGAGCCTTGCGGCTTGGCGCCGTCCGCAAGCGTACATACCTATGGATCAGGCCCTTTGCAGGGCCGGCGATCGATCGCGGCGAGCCTGTTGCGAAGGAGTTGCACGTATCGGCCCGTCTCGCCTATGATCGCATTCAGCGATCCTGGTCCGGGAAATCCCGGGCTCGGGGAGGTATTGCCATCGATGGCCCAACACCGCGCCATGGTCTATGCGAGCACCGTCCCGGCGGCCGGCGAGAAGCGGCCGGGCGCCGACATTCGCGCGGAGTTCAACGGCTGCCCGTGGCATGACGTGCGCACCATGTTGCGCCGCGTCGGCCTGCGGCCGACGCGCCAGCGCATGTCGCTCGGCTGGATCCTGTTCGCCAAGGGCGACCGGCACGTGACCGCCGAAGTCCTCTACGAGGAGGCGAGCAAGGCCAAGGTGCCGGTGTCGCTGGCGACCGTCTACAACACGCTGCACCAGTTCACCGAGGTCGGGCTGCTGCGGCAGGTCGCGGTCGACGGCTCGAAGAGCTATTTCGACACCAACGCGTCCGAGCACCACCACTTCTTCGTCGAAGGCGAGGACGCGCTCGTCGACATTCCGGGCGCGCAGGTGCTGGTCGACAAGCTGCCGACGGCGCCCGACGGGTACGAGATTGCCCGGGTCGACGTGGTGGTGCGGCTGCGGCGCAAGCAGGCCTGAGCGGCCTCCTCTACCGCCTACTCCATCTTCTCGTTGGGATAGACCCCCCACAGCCGGTCCTGCTCGATCCAGCCGTCATAGCCGTCGCCGGAGACCCGGCACCACGCGCCGGTGCAGCGCTTCACCGTGCCGAGCACGCCGGGCTGCAGCCGGGCGACCACGCGGCTGCGGCCGTCGGCGTCCGCATGGAGCGGCAGCGGCGCGTCCTTGGCGCTGGCCTGGGGGATCACGATGGCGGTGCGCCGGCCCGACAGCAGCGAGTGATAGACCCAGCCTTCCGCCCCTTCCCAGTCGCGCACCCGCCGCCAATTCTCGAACTCGGCCGTGACCTCGACCGGCAAGCCGGCATGGGTATAGACCCAGGTCACGTCGTTGTCCTTGGTCGGACCCGCGCGCACGTTGACCTTGCCGGGCTTGAGGCTGACGAAGCGCGGCACCGGAAGGCCGCTGATGGTGCCGGTCGCAATCGAGCCGGTCGTCACCGGATCGCCCGCGAGGGCGGCGCTGGCCGCCGTCACGACGCCGAGAAGCGAAGCGATGAAGAGGCGCCGCGCTGATGTCATGGGCCCGTCCGCATGCGGTTGCTGCGCGCCGCCGGCCGGCAGCGCACGTCGTCGCAATCGGGCATCGTGGCCGGCGCCGGTTCCCGCCCGGCGGCTTTGTCTTGGCACGGCCATCTGATAGAGAGGGACCGGCCTTCCACACCCCGGGTCCGACTGGACCGCGCCAGTGTCGGTCGGCCTGGTTAATGGCGCCTGAACGGACGACAGCGGCGCTTCGACACGGGCGGGCAAGCGCGCGCGGGGCCGAGGACTGGACATGGCGAACCGCAAGCGGCCGCTGGTGGTGGTGACCCGCAAGCTGCCCGACAGCGTCGAGACCCGCATGCGCGAGCTGTTCGACGCGCGGCTCAATCTCGACGACAAGCCGATGAGCCATACGGAGCTGGCGGAGGCGGCGCGGGTCGCCGACGTGCTGGTGCCCACCGTCACCGACCGGATCGACGCGGCCGTGCTCAGCCAGTCGGGCGAGAAGCTCAAGCTGATCGCCAATTTCGGCAACGGCGTCGACAACATCGACGTGGCCACCGCGCTCCAGCGCGGCATCACGGTGACCAACACGCCGGGCGTCCTGACCGAGGACACCGCCGACATGACCATGGCGCTGATCCTCGCGGTGCCGCGCCGGCTCGCCGAGGGTGCGGCCGTGCTCAGCGGCGACAAGGACTGGAGCGGCTGGACGCCGACCTGGATGCTCGGCCACCGCATCTGGGGCAAGCGGCTCGGCATCATCGGCATGGGGCGGATCGGCCAGGCGGTCGCCCGGCGCGCCCGCGCCTTCGGCCTGCAGATCCACTATCACAACCGCCGCCGCGTCCCCACGGAAGTGGAGGAGGAGCTGGAGGCGACCTACTGGGAGAGCCTGGACCAGATGCTCGCCCGCATGGACATCATCTCGGTCAACTGCCCGCACACGCCGGCGACCTACCACCTGCTCTCGGCGCGCCGGCTCAAGCTGATGCGGCCCGAGGCCTACGTGGTCAACACCGCGCGCGGCGAGGTGATCGACGAGAACGCGCTGACCCGCATGATCGAGGCGGGCGAATTGGCCGGCGCCGGCCTCGACGTGTTCGAGCACGAACCCGCCGTCAATCCGAAGCTCCTGCGGCTCGCGCGCGCCGGCAAGGTCGTGCTCCTGCCGCATATGGGCTCCGCCACCATGGAAGGCCGTATCGACATGGGCGAAAAAGTCATTATCAACATCAGGACGTTCATGGACGGCCATCGCCCACCCGACCGGGTGCTGCCGTCGATGCTGTAATCCCCTCAGTCCGGCCCATCATGTCCCTGCACACCTTCGTCCGACTTGCCGTCCTGGCCGCCGCGTCCGCGGGCGCCACTGCGGCCCTTGCCCAACCCATCACGGTCGACGAGTTCCGCCGCGAGCTCGTCGGCATGCCGCTGTGCGGCACGCCGACCACCGGCCCGCTCGCCGGCAAGGCCCTGTGCACCGTGCATCTGCCCGACGGCACCGCGGTGCTCGCCGGGGCGGGCCTGATCGTGCGCGGCGTGTGGGACGTCGACAACGGCCGCATCTGCCGGCGCAACGCCCACGACCCGGTCGAGCGGCGCCGCTGCGTCGACTACGAGCGCACCGGCCAGGACCGCTACCGCAACAGCGACGGCGTCGAGTTCTGCATCGGGCCGTGCCCGCCGTCCGAGCCGCCGAGCGCGAACGCCGGCGCGGGTGCAGGCGCGACCGCGCCGCCCAGCGCCGGTTCGGGCACCACCCCCGGCAACACCAAGTAGCGTTTTCGTCGCCGCCGGCTATGATCCTCGGGGACTGAACCTGGGGAGGTCCACCGATGCGCGCAGCGCTCGCGGGTATCGCCGCCGCGGCTTTCGTTGCCGCGACGGCTCTCGCCGCCGGAAAGCTCAGCCCGAGCGAAATCCAGACGACGTTCTTCAACGGCCAGCCGTTCACCGCCGCGACGCCCCAAGGCATCCGCTACAAGATGGTGTTCATGGCGGACGGCAAGATGACGCGCGAGCCGGTGGGCAAGACGGGCGCCAAGAGCGAAGGCACCTGGAAACTGTCGAAGGAAGGGTACTGCACCACCTGGAAGAACGACAAGCAGAACTGCTTCGCGGTGCTCAACACCGCCGACAACAAATGGTCGATCATGAAGGGCACGACCTCGGTCGCGACCTGGACGAAGTGAGATCGGATGTCAGATGTCAGATGTCGGAGGTCGGAAAAATGAAACACCACGCATCTGTCATCCGACATCCGACATCCGACATCTGACATCTGACATCTGACATCTGACATTCGACATCCGTCATCCGTCATCCAGGCCTCGTATGGTCGGGGACTCACCGGAAAGTGGATTGTTTGCATCCCAGCCGTAGCGCAGCGTCTCGAAGCGCAGCGAGCGCGCGTCCATCATCAGCAAACGGCCGACCAGGCCCTCGCCGAAGCCGACGATCTCGCGGATCACCTCGAGCGCCATCAGCGAGCCGACGACGCCGGTAAGCGCGCCGAGGATGCCGGCTTCGGCGCAGGCGAGAATCGTGCCGGCGGGCGGCGGTTCCGGAAACAGGCAGCGATAGGTCGGGTTGGGACGGCCGTCCGGGCCGCGCTCGTGCGCCCGGATGGTGGTGATGGTGGCATCGAACGTGCCGACCGCGCCGGTCACCAGCGGCCGCTGGGCGAAGTAGCACGCGTCTGACACGAGGTACCGGGTCGCGAAGTTGTCGGAGCCGTCGGCAACGATGTCAACGGCGCCGACGAGGTCGAGCGCGTTGGCGGCGGTGAGCCGCGCCGCATGGGTCGTGACCGTCACGTGCGGATTGAGCCGGCGGATCGCCGCGGCGGCGCTTGCGGTCTTCGGCTGGCCGACGTCGGGCGTGCCGTGAATGACTTGGCGCTGCAGGTTCGACAGCGCGACCGCATCGTCGTCGACGACCGCAAGGGTGCCGACCCCGGCGGCCGCGAGATAGAGCAGCGCCGGCGCGCCGAGCCCGCCGGCTCCGACCACGAGGACGCGCGCGCGCTTGAGCGCGGCCTGCCCCGGCCCGCCGACCTCGCGCAACACGATATGGCGCGCGTAACGTTCCAGCTCGTCGGACGTGAGCATCGCGCTCCTTGCATGGCCGACCGCGCCGCGGCGGGCCCTGCGGGCATATGAGCGGGCGCTCCCCTTATCGCAAGGTCGTCCGCGTGCGGTTGCGCCGCGAGACCGGTCCGGTACCTTCGGCACCATACCTTGGGGGATTGCCATGCGACTTGCCGGCGCCGTCCTGCTTTGCGTCCTCGCCGGGCTGCCGGCCTTCGCGCAGGCGCCGAGGCCCGCCAAGGCCGCGAAGGCCGAGCCGGTGCCGGCCGCCTATGCGGCCATGCCGCCGGCCGCGCGCAGCGCGATCCAGAACGACCTGATCTGGCTCGGCGCCTACAACGGCGTCGCCACGTCCGATTTCGGGCCGCGCGCGGTCGCGGCCGTCAAGGCGTTCCAGAAGGAGCATGGCGGCAAGGACACCGGCGTGCTGCTGCCGGCGGAGCGGACCGCGCTTGCCGCCGCCGCCCAGGCCAAGCAGGACGCGGTCGGCTGGCGGATGATGTACGACCCCGCGACCGGCGTGCTGCTCGGATTGCCGCTCAAGCTGGTGCCCCAGGCCGAGCCCACCCCGGCCGGCTCACACTTGGCCGCACCGCGCGGCGAGGTGCAGGTCGAAACGTTTCGGATGACCGGGCCGGGCACCACGCTCGCCGCCGCCTTCGAGCAGCAGAAGAAGGAGCCGGCCGACCGGCAGCCGGACTACAGCGTGCTGCGGCCGGATTTCTTCGTGCTGTCCGGCCTGCAGGGCCCGAGGAAATTCTACGTGCGCGCCCACGCCAAGGACGGCGAGGTGCGCGGCATGACCGTTCTCTACTATCCCGCAATGACCTCGATCATGGATCCGGTCGTGGTCGCGATGTCGAGCACATTCACGCCGTTCCCGACCGATCGACCGCCGCCGCGCCGCCGGATCGAGTACGCGACCGGCATCGTGGTCTCCCCCGCGGGCGACATCCTTACCGATCGCGAGGCGACCGAGGGATGCAATGTCATCACCGTCGGCGGCCTCGGCAATGCGGAGCGCGTCGCCGACGACAAGGACTCGGGGCTGGCGCTGTTGCGCGTCTATGGCGCGCGTGAACTTCATCCGCTGGTCCTCGCGGGCGCGCCGGCCGCGTCCGACGTGACGCTCGTCGGGGTGGCCGATCCGCAGTCGCAGGGCGGAGGCGACGCGATATCGAGCGTGCGCGCGCGGCTCGCCAGCGGCGCCGGCGCAGCGACGCAGTCGCTCGAGCCCACCCCGGCCGTGGGATTGTCCGGTGCTGCGGCGCTCGACGCCCAGAATCATCTCGTCGGCCTGGTGGTGCTCAAGGCGCCGCAGGTGGCGGGCCCGGCGCCCGCGGGCCCGCAGGCCACCTTGGTGCCGCGCGAGACGATCAGGGGATTTCTCGCGCACGCCAATGTTGCGGCTGTTTCATCGGCCGCGGCGCTCGACCCGAAGGCGGCCGTGGTGCGGGTCATCTGCGTGCGCAAGTGAGCCTGCTTGGGGCAGCATAAATATAACGTCAGCGGTTTTCGAACTTCGCCGGCCGCTTGGCGACGAAGGCCGCCATGCCTTCCTTCTGGTCGGTGGTGGCGAACAGCGAGTGGAATACGCGGCGCTCGAACCGCATGCCTTCCGCGAGCGTGGTCTCGAACGCGCGGTTGACGCTCTCCTTGGCGATCATCAGCACCGGCAGCGACATGGACGCGATGGTCTCGGCGACCTTGAAGGCTTCGTCCATCAGGCTCGCGGCCGGCACCACGCGGGCGACGAGGCCCGCGCGCTCGGCTTCCGCCGCGTCCATCATGCGGCCGGTGAGGCACAGGTCCATGGCCTTGGCCTTGCCGACCGCGCGGGTCAGGCGCTGGGTGCCGCCGATGCCCGGAATAACGCCGAGCTTGATCTCCGGCTGGCCGAACTTCGCGGTGTCGGCCGCGATGATGAGGTCGCACATCATGGCGAGCTCGCAGCCGCCGCCGAGCGCGAAGCCGGCGACCGCCGCGACGACCGGCTTGCGCGCGCGCGCGAGCGCGTCCCAGCCGGCCGCGAAGTCGCCCATGAAGGCGTCCATGTAGGACTTGTCCGCCATCTCCTTGATGTCGGCGCCGGCCGCGAACGCCTTCTCCGAGCCGGTGACGATCAGGCAGGCGATGCCGGCGTCGGCCTCGAATGCTTGCACCGCCTGGGACAATTCTCCGATCAGCGCGGCGTTGAGCGCGTTGAGCGCCTGTGGGCGGTTGAGCCGGATGATGCCGATCTTGCCGCGGGTCTCGACGATGATGTTCTGATGGGTCATGGGCTGCTCCGGCGGGGCGTTGCGGGCTTGGCGTAACCGCCCCGCCTAGTTCTGACAAGTCGGGCAGAAGAAGGTCGAGCGGCCGCCCTGCACGATGCGCTTCACGGTGCCGCGGCAGCCGGGCGTCGGGCACGGCTGCCCCTCGCGATCGTAGACGCGGAAATTGTGCTGGAACGCGCCGAGCTCGCCGTCGGTGCGGCGGTGATCGCGCAGCGACGATCCGCCGGCCGCGATGGCGTCGTTGAGCACGGCCTTGATGGCGCCGACCAGACGCCCGGCCCGTTCGGTCGGCGCGCCCGCGCGCGTCGCCAAGCTCGCGGCGCCGCGCTTGGGCGAGAGATGCGCGCGGTGCAGCGCCTCGCACACGTAGATGTTGCCGAGCCCGGCCACGACCTTCTGGTCGGACAGCGCGGCCTTCAGGCTCGTCTTCTTGCCGGCGCAGGCGCGCGCCAGCATGGCGGCGTCGAACGCGTTGCCGAGCGGCTCGGGGCCGACTTCGCGCATCAGTGCGTGCTCGGCGAGTTCCGTGCGCGGCACCAGCAGCATGAGGCCGAACCGGCGCGGATCGTTGAAGACCACCCGCGCGCCCGACGACATGTGGAACACCACGTGGTCGTGCGTCTTGGCGTCGGAGCGCTTGTGGTGGAACTTGCCCGGCGTTTTGGCGCGCCCGTCCTTGGCGATGCGGAACGATCCCGACATGCCGAGATGCATCATCAGCACCTCGCCGGACGAGAGGTCCGCCAGCAGATATTTGGCCCGGCGTCCCAGTCCGGTCACGGTGGTGCCGGTGACCCGCCGCACGAAATCCTTGGGGAACGGCCGGCGCAGATCCGGCCGGTTGGCCTCCACCTTGAGGAAACGGGCGCCCTCCATGACCGGGGCAAGGCCGCGCCGCACGGTCTCGACTTCGGGAAGCTCGGGCATGGCAGGTTGCGTTCACTCTTCGGCGCGAGATTTCGGGGCATGTGATAGCGCCCTTGTCTCCCAGGCGCTATGGTCCGGCCGCATGAGCGACACCCATTTCGGCTTCGCGACCGTGCCGCTCGACGACAAGCAGCGGCGGGTCGACGACGTGTTCCGCACGGTCGCGCGGCGTTACGACCTGATGAACGACCTGATGTCGGGCGGGCTGCATCGGGCGTGGAAGGACGCGCTCGTCACCGCGGTCGATCCGCCCACGGGCGACCGGCCGTTCGCGCTGCTCGACGTGGCGGGCGGCACCGGCGACGTGGCGTTCCGGGTCGTCGCGGCGGGCGGCGCCGGCACCCGCGCGACCGTCGTCGACGTGAACCCCGACATGCTGGCGGTCGGGCGCGAGCGCGCCGCCGAGCGCGGCCTCGATCAGGCGGTCGACTTCGTCGCGGGCAACGCCGAGGCGCTGCCGGCGCCAGATCGGCGCTACGATGCCTGCACGATCGCGTTCGGCATCCGCAACGTGCCGCGCATCGAGCGCGCGCTCGCCGAGGCGTTCCGCGTGCTCAAGGTGGGCGGCCGCTTCATGTGCCTGGAATTCTCCAGCGTCGACGTGCCCGGCCTCGACGCGCTCTACGAGCTTTACTCGTTCAATCTCATTCCGGCGCTCGGCCGCGCCGTGGTGGGCGACGCCGAGCCCTATCGTTATCTGGTCGAGTCGATCCGCCGGTTTCCCAAGCCCGATGCCTTCGCGGCGATGCTGCGCGCGGCAGGCTTCCGCCGCGTGTCCTACCAGCGCATGTCCGGCGGCATCGTGGCGCTGCATTCCGGCTGGCGGCTGTGACGCGGCGGCACTGCGTTCCGTGATCTCCGCCCTCGCCCATCTCGTCCGCCTCGCCCGCGCCGGCTTCGTGCTCGCCCGCGAGGGCGTGCTGGCGCTGCTCGACACCAGCAAGCTGCCGCTGCCGGCGCGCGCGGCGGTCCGTTGCGCGCGGCTGATCGAGCGGCCGAGCGGCGCGGGCGCGGCGGTACGGCTCGCGGCGGCGCTCACCCGGCTCGGGCCCACCTACGTCAAGCTCGGCCAGTTTCTGGCGACGCGGCCCGACGTGGTCGGCATGGCGCTCTCGCGCGATCTCGAAAGCCTGCAGGACCGGATGGCGCCGTTCCCACAAGGCGAGGCCGAGGCGGCGGTCGCCGGCGCGCTCGGCAAGCCGCTGCGCGAGCTTTACGCGAGCTTCGGGCCGGCGGTCGCGGCCGCCTCGATCGCCCAGGTGCACCGCGCCGAAGTCGACGGCCCGCACGGGCGCCAGCCGGTCGCCGTGAAGGTGCTGCGTCCCGGCATCGAGCGCCGCTTCCAGGTCGATCTCGACGCCTTCCATTTCGCCGCCCGCACGGCGGAAAGTCTTTCGGCCGAGGCGCGGCGCCTGCGGCTCGTCGACGTGGCCGACACGCTCGCCCGCTCGGTCGCCATCGAGATGGACTTCCGCCTGGAGGCGGCGGCGATCGCCGAGATGGCGGAGAACACCAAGGACGATCCAGATTTCCGCGTGCCGGGCGTCGACTGGGAGCGCACCGCAAAGGACGCGCTCACGCTCGAATGGATCGACGCGACGCCGTTGTCCGACCGCGCGCGGCTCGACGCCAAGGGATTCGACCTGCCGCACCTCGCCCGCGCGCTGATGCAGACGTTCCTGCGCCACGCGCTGCGCGACGGCTTCTTTCACGCCGACATGCACCCGGGCAATCTGTTCGTCGACGACACCGGCCGAGTGATCGCGGTCGACTTCGGCATCATGGGGCGGCTCGGGCCGAACGAGCGCCGGTTCCTCGCGGAAATCCTCTACGGCTTCATCACCCGCGACTATCGCCGCACCGCCGAGGTGCATTTCGAGGCCGGCTATGTGCCGCCGCGGCATTCGGTCGAAAGCTTCGCCCAGGCGCTGCGCGCCATCGGCGAGCCGATCCATAATCGCCCGGCCGCGGAAATCTCCATGGCCAAGCTGCTCACCCTGCTGTTCGAGATCACCGGCCTGTTCGACATGCGCACGCGGCCGGAATTGCTGCTGCTGCAGAAGACCATGGTGGTGGTCGAGGGCGTGGCGCGTTCGCTCGATCCCACGCTCGACATGTGGGCGACGGCGGAGCCGGTGGTGCGCGACTGGGTCGAGCGCCATCTCGGGCCGGCCGGCCGGATCGAGGGCGCGGCGGAAGGCGCCGCCGAGGTCGGCCGTTTCCTCGGCAGCGTGCCGGGCCTGCTGTCGCGCGGCGCGCGCATCGCCGATCAGCTCGACGTCGCGACCCGCGACGGCCTCGTGCTCTCGCCCGACACCGTGCAGGCGATCGGGGCGGCGGAAGCGCGCCGCAACCGCTGGACCGCGGTGGCCCTGTGGGTCATCGCCGGGCTGCTGGCCTGGCTGGTCATTTGGGGGTTGTGAGGGCGGCGGGGTAACATGGGAGATACCTCCCCGGCTTGCGGGGAGGGAACTGAAAGAGCGACGTCGCGTCCATGCTGAACGGCAAGCGCATTCTTCTGGTGATCGGCGGCGGGATTGCCGCCTACAAGGCGCTCGACCTGATCCGCCGGCTCAAGGAGCGCGGCGCGGCGGTACGCTGCATTCTCACCAAGGCGGCGCAGGAGTTCGTCACGCCGCTGGCAGCCGGCGCGCTGGCGGGCGAGCGCGCGTTCACCGACCTGTTCGACGTGCACGCCGCGTTCGACATCGGGCACATCCGCTTGGCGCGCGAGACCGACCTGGTCGTGGTCGCGCCGGCGACCGCCGACCTGATGGCCAAGATGGCGGGCGGGCACGCGGACGACCTCGCCTAGACCGTGTTGCTGGCGACTGACCGACAGGTGCTGATCGCGCCGGCCATGAACCCGCGCATGTGGGAGCACGCCGCCACCCGCCGCAACCTCAAGCAGCTCATCGCCGACGGCGTCGCGGTCGTCGGCCCCAACGCGGGCGACATGGCCGAGCGCGGCGAGCACGGGCTCGGCCGCATGGCGGAGCCGCTGGAGATCGCCGCCGCGGTGGAGAGCCTGCTGGGCGGCGGCGGCGCCAAGCCGCTTGCCGGCAAGCGGGTCGTGGTCACGTCCGGGCCGACCCACGAGCCGATCGACCCGGTGCGCTATCTCGCCAACCGTTCGTCGGGCAAGCAGGGCCACGCCATCGCGCGCGCGGCGGCGACCGCCGGCGCCGACGTGATCCTGGTGTCCGGCCCGGTCAGCCTGCCGGATCCGGCGGGCGTCAGGACCGTCAAGGTGACGACCGCGCGCGAGATGCTGGCCGCGGTCGAGGCGGCGCTGCCGGCCGACGTCGCCGTGTTCGCGGCGGCGGTCGCTGACTGGCGCACCGCCGATGAGACCAAACAAAAAATCAAAAAGGGAAACGGCAGCCCCAAGCTCGCGCTGGTCGAGAACCCCGACATTCTCGCCACGGTCGCGGGGCGCAAGGCAAAGCGGCCGAAGCTGATCGTCGGGTTCGCGGCCGAGACCGACAACGTCGTCGCCTACGCCAAGGACAAGCGCACCCGCAAGGGCAGCGACTGGATCGTCGCCAACGACGTGTCGGCGGAAACCGGCATCATGGGCGGCGACCACAACAAGGTTCACCTCGTCACCGCCTCCGGCGTCGAATCCTGGCCGGACCAGTCGAAAGACGAGGTCGCGCGCGCGCTGGTCGCCCGCATCGCCGCCGCGCTCGGCAAAGCGCCGCGATGAACGAGGTCGAGGTTCGATTGACCCGGCTGCCGCACGGCGCCGACCTGCCGCTGCCGTCCTACCAGTCCGCCGCCGCCGCCGGCCTCGACCTCATGGCGGCGGTCGCGGCCGACGCGCCGGTCACCATCGCGGCCGGCCGCTGGGCGGCGATCCCGACCGGGCTTGCGCTGGCCCTGCCGCCCGGCACCGAAGGGCAGGTGCGGCCGCGCTCGGGGCTCGCCGCGCAGCACGGCGTCACGGTGCTCAACGCGCCCGGCACGATCGACGCCGACTACCGCGGCGAGATCAAGGTGCTCCTCGTCAATCTCGGCTCCGACCCGTTCACGGTCAGCCGCGGCATGCGCATCGCCCAGCTGGTGATCGCCAGCGCGGCGCGGGCGCGGCTGATCGAAGCTCCGGATTTAGCCGCCACCGCGCGCGGGGCCGGCGGCTTCGGCTCGACCGGGCGATAGCACTTCATCTTCGGACTCGTCGGCCGCCCACCTTCGTATTATCCTACCGGCGGGACTTGAGGGCTGCCGCCATGTCGCTGCTGCCCCGCAAAGGTCTGCTGGCCATCGCGGCCGTCGTGGACGTCGCGCTCCACGCCCGCGACCGCCCGGTCTCGGCCAAGGCCCTGGCCGCGCGCCACGGCCTGCCGCCGCGCCACCTCGAGCCGGTGCTGCAGGCGCTGGTGCACGACGGCATCCTGCGCGGCGTGCGCGGCCCGCATGGCGGCTACGCGCTTGGGCGCGAACAGCGGCGGATCAGCATCGACGACATCGTGCGCGCCGCCGCGACCGTGCGCGACCGCGACGAGGCCGCGCTTGCCTCGGCGCTCATCGCCGACGTGGTGTTTCCGGCGGTGGCGCAGGCCGAGCGCGCCTTCGCGGGGGCGCTGGCGCGCATCAACGTCGACGATCTCGCCCGGCGCGCGGAAGCCGCTGCGCGCAGCGAAGACCCGGCGGACATGGATTTCACAATATGATTAGGTGGTTCATGGATGTCGTCGACTGGACCATGTGAATAGCCTACAAAACCCCCATATTCCCCAACATCGCTCGCCACCCAGGAGCCTGTCATGGCCGATTCCGCGCTCGCGACCCGCCCAACCGCCCCCCCGGCGCCCGGCCACGGGCGCGTGTTCGATTCCATCACCGCGACCATCGGGAACACGCCGCTGGTGCGTCTCAACCGCCTGCCGCAGATGAAGGGCGTCAAGGCGCACATCCTGGCCAAGCTCGAGTTCTTCAACCCGATCGGCAGCGTCAAGGACCGCATCGGCGTATCGATGATCGACGCCATGGAGGCGGCCGGCACCATCGGGCCGGACACCGTGCTGATCGAACCGACCTCGGGCAACACCGGCATCGCGCTCGCATTCGTGGCGGCGGCGCGCGGCTACCGGCTCATCCTGGTGATGCCGGAGTCCATGTCGATCGAGCGGCGCAAGATGCTGGCGCTGCTGGGCGCCGAGCTGGTGCTCACCGAAGCCGCCAAGGGCATGCGCGGCGCGCTCGCCAAGGCGGAAGAGCTGGCGAAGGAAATGGCGAACGCGGTGATCCCGCAGCAATTCAGGAATCCGGCCAACCCGGACATCCACCGCCGCACCACGGCGGAAGAAATCTGGAACGACACCGGCGGGGCGATCGACCTGTTCGTGGCCGGCATCGGCACCGGCGGCACCATCACGGGGGTTGGGCAGGTGCTCAAGCCGCGCAAGCCCTCGCTGCGGATCGTCGCGGTCGAGCCGGAGGACAGCGCCGTGCTGTCCGGCCGCCAGCCCGGCCCGCACAAGATCCAGGGCATCGGCGCCGGCTTCATCCCCGAGGTGCTCGACCGGAGCGTGATCGACGAGGTCGTGACCGTCGGCAACCAGGCGGCCTTCGATACGGCGCGCGCGCTCGCGCGCTACGAGGGCATCCCGGGCGGCATTTCGTCGGGCGCCGCGGTGGCGGCCGCGCTCGAGGTCGGCGGACGTGCCGGCATGGCGAACAAGAACATCGTCGTGGTGCTGCCATCGTTCGCGGAACGCTATCTGTCGACGGCGCTGTTCGACGGGTTGTGAGCGAGCAGAACCTGCGCCCCTAATGCGGCGCCGTGCAGGCGTTCTTGCAGGTGAGCTGCTGCGTCGTGCAGGAGAGATAGCATTGCGACAGCGTCCCCGCATCGGGACGGGTGCCGGCAGGCGTCGGCGCGAACGTGACCGTGGGCGAGTTGCTGACGCTGCAGGTGCCCTGGCACGTACCCTGCTTGGTGTCGCAGTTCATCAGACAGGCCGCATAGGTTTGCACCTGCGGGAAGTTGGACGGCAGGCCCGGCGGCGGCGGCGGCGTGGTGGTCTGCTGCGCCGACGCACAGCCGACGCCGGCAAGCACCAGGCAAACGGCGAGGCTCAAGCGCAAGCTGTCCTCCCACGGCGAAACGCCATGCAACGTATCGAACGGCGGCGGGGCCTGTCCAGCCGCCGCGCTAAAGCGGGATGACTTTTCTTCGAATCGTCATCCCGCTTTAGCTTATTGTTGGAGCATGATCTTTTCCGAAAACCGGTACCCACTTTTCGGGATCATGCTCTAAAACCCCTTCAGGGCGTCGAGATTGCCGAAGTAATAGTCCTTCCAGTCGTCGGGCTTGGCCTTGACGCGGCCAGAGGCACCCATGAAGTCGCTGATCTTGTCGGCGCCCATCGGCTCGATGGTGATGATGATGTTCGGATCCTCGAGCATCGCGACCACCTCGGCGACCGGGCTCTTGTCGCCGGTGGCGTGCAGGTAGGTTTCCGCCGCGGCCTGCTTGTTCGCCTTGATCCAGGCGGTGGCGTCCTTGAGCGCGGCCAGGATGGCCGCGACGGTCTTCGGGTTTTCGTCGTGGAATTTCGTCGGCATCGAGAGGGCGCTGACCGAGTGCGGACCGACGATGTCGTAGGAGCTGATGACCTGGTGGTATCCGGGCTGCTTGAGCTGGCGGTACTGGAACGGCGCCGAGGAGAAATGGCTGGCGATCTCGCCGCCCGACGCCAATGCGGCGACCGCGTCGGGATGGCCCATGGACACCGTGAGCGGGTCAAGCTTCTCGCGGTTGTCGCGGCCGAACGCCTGAGCGGCCGCCATCTCGAGCAGGATCGCCTGCATCGAGATCTTCACCGACGGCACCGCGATGCGGTCCTTCTCGGTGTAGTCCTCGAGGCTCTTGATGCGCGGATCGCGGGTGAGCAGGATCAGCGGCATCGCGTTCATGCCGCAGATCGCGCGCACGCGCGCGTTGGCGCGGGTCTTGTCCCACAGGGTGACGAGGTTGGAGAGGCCGACGGCGGCAAGATCGATCCCGCCGCTGATCAGGCCGTCGTTGAGGGCCGCCGGGCCGCCCATGGTCGCCCAC